>ENA-ORXT01000002-ORXT01000002.1-marine-metagenome-genome-assembly--contig:-NODE-2-length-467556-cov-20.287395_pt1 | contig 467556 bp, 405 predicted proteins | sample MGYA00237868_ERZ511482 | MGnify/ENA metagenome assembly ERZ511482
TTGTCCTTCAACTCGGTGACCGACTCATTGACATCGAAGGTGACCCCGTCCTCGTCGGTGTAGGTGGCAATCCGATTCCCGGTCACGATGTTGGTCACCGTCGTCAACGTCTCCAACGACGCCGCGTCCAGGGTGGTCACGGCCCCGTCCTCGTGCGTGAAGCTGAACGTGCCATCGCCATTGTCCGTCAGGCTCGTGACCGTCTCATTCACATCAAAGGTGGCGCCGTCCTCATCGGTGTACGTCGCAATCCGATTGCCCGCAATCACATTCGTGACCGTGGTGAGCGTCTCCAACGACGCCGCATCCAGGGTGGTCACGGCCCCATCCTCATGCGTGAAGCTGAACGTGCCGTCGTTGTTGTCCTTCAACTCGGTAACCGACTCATTCACATCAAAGCTGACGCCATCCTCATCGGTGTAGGTCGCAATCCGATTGCCGGTCACGATGTTGGTCACCGTGGTCAATGTCTCCAGCGACGCCGCGTTGATGGTCGATGTGGTGCCGTCCTCATGGGAGAAGGTGAACGTCCCATCGCCATTGTCCACCAGGCTGGTGATGGTCTCGTTCACATCGAAGGACACACCATCCTCATCGGTGTAGGTCGCAATCCGATTGCCCGCAATCACATTCGTCACCGTGGTCAACGTCTCCAACGACGCCGCATCCAGAGTCGAAACCGAACCGTCTTCGTGCGTGAAGCTGAATGTCCCGTCACCGTTGTCCACCAGGCTCGTGACGGTCTCGTTCACATCAAAGCTGGCGCCGTCCTCATCGGTGTACGTCGCAATCCGATTGCCCGCAATCACATTCGTCACCGTGGTCAACGTCTCCAACGACGCCGCATCCAGCGTCGAAACCGAACCGTCCTCATGCGTGAAGCTGAACGTCCCGTCGTTGTTGTCCTTCAACTCGGTGACCGACTCATTGACATCGAAGGTGACCCCGTCCTCGTCGGTGTAGGTGGCAATCCGATTGCCCGCAATCACATTCGTGACCGTGGTGAGCGTCTCCAACGACGCCGCATCCAGAGTCGAAACCGAACCGTCCTCATGGGTGAAGCTGAACGTCCCATCGCCATTGTCAGTCAGGCTCGTGATGGTCTCGTTCACATCGAAGGACACACCGCCCTCATCGGAGTAGGTCGCAATCCGATTGCCCGTCACGATGTTGGTCACCGTCGTCAACGTCTCCAACGACGCCGCGTCCAAGGTGGTCACGGCCCCGTCCTCATGCGTGAAGCTGAACGTGCCGTCACCATTGTCAACAAGCTCGGTAACCGTCTCATTCACATCAAAGCTGACGCCATCCTCATCGGTGTAGGTCGCAATCCGACTCCCGGCAATCACATTCGTGACCGTGGTCAGCGTCTCCAACGACGCCGCATCCAGAGTCGAAACCGAACCATCCTCATGCGTGAAGCTGAACGTCCCATCGCCATTGTCCGCCAGGCTCGTGATGGTCTCGTTCACATCGAAGGACACGCCATCCTCATCGGTGTAGGTCGCAACCCGATTCCCCGCAATCACATTCGTCACCGTCGTCAACGTCTCCAACGACGCCGCGTTGACCGTGGTGAGGCCACCCGCTTCGTCAGTGAACGAAAACGTCCCGTCACCATTGTCCACCAGGCTCGTGATCGACTCTCGAAGGTCGACCGTTCCGCCGTCCTCATCGGTGTAGGTGCCGATCAGGTGGCCGCTGGCCAGTACGTCGGTCACACGCGTCAGCGTTTCCAGATTGCTGGCGCTCAGCGTGGTGATCGAGCCATCTTCGTGCGTGAAGGAGAAGGTGCCGTCGCCGTTGTCCACCAACGCCGTGACCGACTCGTTGATGTCGAAAGTCGCACCGTCCTCATCGGTGTAGGTGGCAATTCGATTGCCGTCGATCACCTTGGTCACCGTGGTCAACGTCTCCAGCGAACCGGCGTCCAGGGTGGAGGTTGACCCGTCTTCACGGCTGAAGGTGAAGGTCCCGTCGCCATTGTCAACCAGGTTGGTGACGGTCTCGCGGAGTTCGATCGCGTCGCCGTCTTCATTCACATAGACACCAATCACGTTGCCTGACGCCAGAACCGAACCCAGGCTGGTCAGCGTCTCCATGTCACTCACATGCAGTGTGGTGGCTGCGCCGTTTTCGGCCACGAAGGTGAAGGTTCCATCGCCATTGTCGGTCAGGCTCGTGATGGTTTCGTTGACGTCAAAGGTGACGCCATCCTCGTTGGTATACGAACCAATGGGATTGCCAACAATCGTGTTGGTCAGCACCGTGATGTTCTCCACGCCCGAAGCATCCAGCACAGTCTCGGAGCCGTCCTCGGCGGTGTAGGTGAACGTTTTGTCGCCGTTGTCCACCAACGAAGTCACGGTCTCCGCCAGGTCAACCACGTCGCCGTCTTCGTTGGTGTACGAACCGATGATGTGGCCGACGGTGAGCGTGTTGTTGAGCACCGTCGTGGTTTCCAGGACCGTGATCGCCATGGTGGTCGCCACGCCGTCCTCGTCCACGTACGTGAGCGTCTGATTGCCGGCGTCGTAGCCGATGGTGGTCAGCGTCTGTTGGGCATTCACATCGGTGCATGCCCATGCACCGGCCTGCCACATCAGGAAGCTCTGATCCGGGCACGACAAGCCGGCAAAGGTGTCGGTGTTGGTGTTGTCCAGGAACCGACTCAGGTCCACCACGGTGTCCACCCCGGTGCCATTGGTCAGGATGAGCGTGTCGCCGTTGATGGCCAGCCGCTGGTCGTCGCGGTCGAGCGTGAGGGCACTGAGGTCAACCGCAACACCGGCTCCGTTGTCGATGCCCAACTGCAGTTCCGAACCAACCAATACCGCTTGCAGGCCCTGATTGTCCGTGTTGGGAATCACGCTGTCCGCAATGACGGTGCGGTCAAGGAACCGAGACAGATCCACCGAGTTGCCGTTGGTCAAGGTCAGCGTGGAACCATCAAGAACCAGGCGTTGCTCCTCATCGTGGCTGTGGCCTTCCACAAACAGTTCGCCATCGGCCTGGCTGAAAGACAGCTCGGCCGGGAAGGCATCCTCGTGGCGATGATCGGTGTGTTCAATCAGGTGCTGATTGACCAGTTCGCTCAGGTCGTTCAGCTGGCCATCCAGTGCAATCAACTGATCGCCAAAGCCCGCCGACAACGAACCGGACGAACCAGCATCGAACATGAGAGGGGCGTTGACGTCATCGCAACGCAGGTCGGCCCACGACGTTTGCATACCGCGGAACCAGCCGCCACCGCGCTGGAATCCCACTCGAGAGCAGGAAACAACGTCGCCCAGCACTCGGTTGTCAGCACCGTCAACAGTGCTGTCAAAATCGTCACCACTATCGCTGGCCAGAGTCCCCTCGGAAAGAACCGCGTCGTCAATGAGGACGCCGGTGTATCCAGGGCCACTTGCTGACTCTTCCCCGGCAACGCCAATGACCGCAGCGGCTTCGTCGGTGCGCAGGTCACCGCATACGACGTGCCCATCATCCTTGCCGTCAACACAGACCTGCACATACCCCGCTTCGGGCAACGACCGGGTTCGTTCGGTCACCATGACGATGGCCAGTCCGTCCTCAATCGCCACGTCACTGTTGGGCACGTGAATCGATGAGAGCAGATCTCCACCCAGGGGGGCGTCGTAAATCTGCACCGTGACCCGACCGCCGGCATCAACGGCTTCGGCCACCCGTGCGTCGGTCAGCGCTCGCACCTCGACCGTGGTCGTGTGGAAGTACCAGGAGTACAGCAGTACCCCAATGACCGCGAGCGCAAGCGCCAACGCCAACCACGCCACCCAACTGGCTCGGCGGCCACCGGAGTCATCGAAAACAAACTGGGGAGCACCCGAATCTGGACTCGGAAAAGACGGCGATGCTGCGTGACTCGACATGGTGTTGAACCTCGGGATACCCGGGTTTGACATTGAGAGGCGAAAGTACCCGGGGCCCGTCCACCCGGCTGATCGGGCACAAAATGGACACCCGGCCCACGCCGAACGAATCACTGGGCCCTCATTTGCGATAAGACATCGACAACAGTTTCGACATCAACTCGCCGGAGACCCATGAGCGACTTCTTTACAGACGTACACATCCCCATCGCCTATGAAGGTCCAGACAGCGACAATCCGCTGGCCTTTCGCTGGTACGACAAGGACCGTCAGGTCCTGGGCAAAACCATGGAAGAACACCTGCGGTTCGCCGTCTGTTACTGGCACTCGTTTGCATGGAACGGTGCCGACATCTTTGGGGCCGGGACCTTCGGTCGACCATGGCACGACCCATCGATGGACCCGATGCAGGCGGCTCACGTGAAGATGGACGCGGCCTTCGAGTTCTTCGCCAAGCTCGGGGCGCCGTTCTTCAGCTTCCACGATCGCGACATTGCGCCCGAAGGAGAGACCTTCGCCGAGAGTTGCGCCAACCTTGACGTGATGGTCGACCGGGCCGAACAGAAGATGGCCGAAACCGGCATGGGTTTGCTTTGGGGAACCGCGCAGGCGTTCTTTCAGCCGCGCTACGCCGCCGGCGCAGCCACCAATCCCAACCCCGACGTCTTCAAATATGCCGCGGCGCAGGTCAAGCACTGCATTGACGCAACCCACCGGCTGGGCGGACAGAACTATGTGCTCTGGGGTGGTCGTGAGGGCTACGAGACCCTGCTCAATACCAACCTGGGCCAGGAGCTGGATCAGCTGGGGCGCTTCCTTCACATGGTCGTGGACTACAAGCACAAGATCGGATTTGACGGCACGATCCTGATTGAACCCAAACCCCAGGAGCCCACCAAGCACCAGTACGACTACGACACCGCAACCGTCTACGGCTTCCTCAAGCGCTACGGACTCGAAGACGAGATCAAAGTCAACATTGAGGTCAACCACGCCACATTGGGCGGCCACGATTTCAACCATGAACTTGCCACCGCAGTGAACTACGGGATCTTTGGCAGCGTGGACGCCAACCGTGGCGATGACCGTCTGGGTTGGGATACCGACCAGTTTCCCAACAGCGTGGAGCAGATGAGTCTGGCGGTGCTTGAGATTCTTCGCGGCGGCGGGTTCACCACCGGCGGGTTCATGTTTGACACCAAGTTGCGACGCCAGAGCCTGCATCCAACCGACCTCTTTCATGGCCACATCGGCGGCATGGACACCATGGCCCGTGCGCTGCTGGTGGCAGCGAAGATCCTTGAGGAGGGCGAGCTGGACGCAATGGTGAGCTCTCGCTATGCCGGCTGGAACCAGGCCGACGCCCAGGGGATTCTGACCGGTGAGGTTGGACTGGAGGATCTGCACGCGGAGGTGTTGGCGCAGAACATCAATCCCGTTGCCGTCAGCGGCCATCAGGAACTGATTGAAAACCTGATCAACCGCTACGTGGAAAGGGCCGTGTGATCCAAAAGGTTCGATCTGATCTGTCCTGACACCTCGCGACCACTGAGCAGGAGGCCACCGGTACGCTCCGCATCGAGCCCATGACCCACCCGCCTCTGATCCCTGCACCGTTCCACCAACGCAGGACGCCAGTGGGATGGATCGGCTTTCTGCTCGTTGCGGGGCTCATTTTGGCGGCATGTGCATCGGTGGGGTCGGCAGAATCGGCAGAACTGGCAGAATCGCCAGAGTCATCCCAGCCATCACCGACCGCACCAACCGCAGTCACCGCGCTGACATCAACCCCGGTTCCGCCAACCGCCACCCAGGTTCCCACCGCCACGGCAGTTCCAACCGCAACTGCGACACCAACGCCCCAGCCGGACCCCAGTTTGGCCGACGTCACTGCCGGGATTGCTGCCGCCCACAACCTGGCGGACCTTGCGCCGGTTGGCGCCTGCACCGCCAGCACTGCAGACCCGTTGGAAGTGACGCTGAGCTGCCCCGCAGACGCCGTCCTCACCGCACCGATGAGTGGCCGAGTGGTGTTCGTCTCCGGGCTGGCTGACTCTCCCCAATTTTCGACGGCTCCCGAATTTGACCCGGCTGTGTCGTGGGATCGTCCGTCGAGCGGATCGCCGATCGTGGTCATCGATCATGGTCCGGTTGGCGGACACCAATCGGTGATGTCGGTGCTCAACAGAGTCGCCTCATTTGAACCAGTAGCGGTCCTGGGCCAGGTTGTGGACCCGCAGACGCCACTGGCCCGCGCGGGCGAGGACACGTCGTGGATCCTGCTGGTGGACGACCGACCTTTCGGCGCGCCACCCAAGCCCACCCCCATCTACGCCGTTGCCCAGGACCTTGCCGATGCCGAGGCCCTTTCGAAGCGGATCCAGCAACCCGTGGACCCGATCTGTGGTTTCGACCCGGGGGCGCTGAGCGGTATCCCCAATGCCAGCCGGGCGTATCGGAACGGCACCCACCGCGGCATCGACTTCGGATGTGTCACCCGCGGCCAGAACGCGTACGCCGCCATGGATGGTGAGGTGATCGTGGCCGTGAGTGACTACGCCGATGCGACTCCCAACGACCGGAACGCGCTGCTTGCCTCCACCGGCGCGGCCGGCTTCACGCCTCGATGGACGCTCAACATGTTGTACGGCAACTATGTGATCATTCAGCACGAACCCGTCAACGACAAAGAGACGCTGACGCTCTACGCTCACCTGGAGGCGTTGGACCCGCTGGTGGTGCCGGGGGCCCCGGTCGCGCGGGGTCAACGTCTGGGCGAGATCGGAAATCGCGGCACCAACGCCTCGGCCATCAATCAGGCCAACCCGAGCCCGGGCAATCTTCACCTGCACTGGGAAATCTTTGTGGGCGGGACCTATTTGGGAGCCGGCAAGTCGGTCGGCGACACCCAACGCATCTACACCACCTTGTTCGGGTAGGCCCTGTCAGCCACGGCCCGATTCTCCTCAAAGTCCAAGCGAACCCGGGACCAGAAGAGCTGTTCAGGTGAGGTCGGCAGCATTGAAAGCAACGCCGAAGCGAACGCACCAGATGACCACGGTGTCGTATTCATCGAGTTCGACGTTGGCGGGGATCTCGTAGTTCTGCGCTCCCTTGTTGCCTTTGAGGTCACCAAGGTCGACGAAGTCGTCGTCAAATTGCCCGGCCGGGCCCGCCGCGTCCACCCCACGTACCAGGTAGACGTTGAGGTCAGGTCCGTTGTCGATGTCGAAGTCGTCTTCGAAGCGCAGGAACCGCTGGGTTCCATCGGTCAGCACGACGGCGGTCCCTTCCCCGGAGTGGTCATGGTCAACCAGAGTCCCCGTCGCCAGTTGCGTGATCACCGGTTCGGCGGGTTCTGCGGGTTGGATCGGAGCCGTGACGGCCTCGGTGGGTTCATCCTCCACCGCCGCGGCGTCCGTGGTTTCCGGGTCGTTCGCGGCGGGCTCATCGGCATTGGGTTCATCGGCGACGGGAGGGGCGGCCGACGCCAGCTCGTCAAGCGCCTCCTCGCCGGCCGGTTCTGCGGCCTGATCGATAGTGGTTTGCACGGTGAAGGGATTGGCCTCACTCACGGTTTCGTCAATCAGCGCGGTGTGGATGCCGAAGACGCCAAAGGCCAGCCAGGCGGCGAGGGCCACGGCGACGGCGGCAGCAATTCCGAAGCCAGCGAGCTTGCGGTTCTTGTTCGATGTTTTTTCCATGGTCGGGAAACTCCGTCGGTCGGGTTCAAATTTCAAAGTGGGCATAAACAAGTCCTTACGTTTTGTCGGCCGCCACCAGACCGACTTCACCTTTCGCTCGCCATCGGCGTCGAGCGGCGTCGAGCGGCGCATCGACTTCTTTGCGTAGCCTCTGAAGCGCAACCCGCTACCTGAAAGGCACCCGTGCCGCGCAAGGCTCAACCCGAACCGAACACATTGTTTCCCGACGAGACGCTGTCGGTTCCTGAACTGTCTCAACGTCTCAACCGGCTTTTGAAACGCGAGCTCCCAAAGGAAGTATGGATAAAGGGTGAGATTCGAAACCTGTCTCGATCGGCGCGCGGCCATGTGTACTTCGACCTGGTGGAAACGGCGTCTGATGAGGGCGGCGCGCCTATCACGGCGTCCATCAAAGTCGTGCTCTTTGACAGCGCTCGGCAATCGGTCAACCGCATCCTGAAACGCAGCGGTGCAGGCCGAATCGACGACGGGATGGAGATCAGAATTCGGGCCACGGTCGAGTGGTATCCGACCGGCGGCTCGCTCCAACTGCGGATGTCGACGATCGATCCGGACTACACGATTGGACGACTGGCCGCCGACCGCGACGCCTTACTTGCCGCGCTCAGTTCCGAAGGTCTCCTGGCCGCCAACGAGCAGGTTCCGATGCCGTTGGTGCCGCAACGCATTGGCCTCATAACCAGCAGCGGCAGCGCGGCCGACGCCGACTTTCGCCACGAGCTCAGCCGAAGCGGGTTTCGTTTCGCCGTCACCAGCTGGGACAGCCGAGTGCAAGGCGAGGCAGCGGTCGAGTCCCTGACCCGCGCGGTGACTCTGGCCAGCTCCGCCGACCTCGACGTGGTGGTCCTCATCCGCGGGGGCGGCTCCCGAACGGACCTGTCAGCTTTCGACAACGCAACTCTGGCTCGCGTCATCGCTGACTGCCACCACCCGGTCTTCACCGGCATCGGCCATGAGACCGACATGGCCATCGCCGATCATGTGGCCGCAGCATCGTTCAAAACTCCAACGGCCTGCGCCGCCGCGTTGGTTGAACGGGTCCGCACAACCGACAGCCAGTTTGCGGCGCTGGCGCATCGCATCAGCGTGTTGGCGTCCTGGCATCCCCAGCGCTTTCATCATGACCTCACCGCCGTTGCCCGCCGGGTGACCTCGGCCAGCCGACGGGCAATCGATGACGCCCAACGTCGCACAACACACGCGGCGCAGCGAGCTCACACCCTGGCCGACCGACAACTCGTGTCCGCAGCCGAACGGTTGATCCACGACGAGCATCGGATTCGCCCCCGCTCCGATCGCTGCGCGCGGAACGCACTTCGCCAACAGTCCGAATGGCAACGCCGGCTTGTTTCGCTGGCCGCGCGACCCACTCGCCAGCAGTCCCGTGACCTGGACAATGCTGACGCTCGTGTTCGGGCTCTGGACCCCACCACCACCCTGCGACGAGGCTTTTCCATCACGCGGGACACCGACGGAAACGTTGTACGAACAGTTGCGTCTTTGCCGGACGAGCTGATCACCACCGTGAGCGATGGAACAATCACGAGTACGGTCTCCCCAAACGGGATACGGGCGGCCACCGCGACGTCGGCGCAGACACCATCAACGGGCCAGGAGATCACCAATGACTGAAGACGTAAACCTTGGCTACGCCGACGCGCTTGCGGAACTGACCGAGATCCTGGACGAACTCGAAGACGAGAACATCGACATCGATGTGTTGTCCAGCCGAGTTGAGCGGGCTGCGGAGCTGATTCGTCACTGCCGAGGCCGCATACATGTGGCCCAGGATCAGGTGGCCTCCATTGTTGACCAGTTGGAAAATCTGGCGGCGACACCGAGCGGTTCAGACGGTTCCGAAGACGCAGAACGCACTGCGCCGAGTGAACCAGCATGAAAAACCACAAGATGCCATCGATGGACGGGTCGTGGGGGATTTGCTCATGAAGCCCAACATCGGCACCGTTACGCTGATCTGGCCAGGAGTCTCACCGAAAAAGCGGGGCGTCTGGGTTCACGCGCCCAGCATCTCCAAACCGATCAAGCAGAACCGATGACTGTTCTCGATCTTCCCCATCCTCCCAAAACGGCGGCAGAAGCGGGACTGGCGCGCGCCGACAGCGAAAACTCCATCATCTGGCTGCGGGAACCAAACCACCCGGAAGAGACCAGCAAGCTGGAGCTTCCGCCATCCATTCGGTCCGCTGTATCGCCGTTGATCACCGCCCTGCGTTGGGGCGCAGTTCTGTACGGCATGGTTCCGGCCATGCTCGACGCCGTTGACAACGGCGACCTCTGGATTGTCATCACCCTTGCCGTCTGCCTCTTCGCCACGGTCTGGCGCACCTTCCGGCCCATCCGCTTGGCGTGGGACGGCAACACCGACCGCGCCATGCCCATTGTTGACGCCGTCATCATCGGTGCCGCCGTCGGTCTCAGCGGGGCGTTCGCCAGTCCCTTCATCTTCTGCGTGATGGTGACCGTGATCGTGGCGGCGTTCGGGTGGGGCATCGTCAGTGGCCTCACCGCCATCGCCACCTCGGTGGCCGCCATGTTTGTGACCAGTCAGGTCAGTGGCAATGGCTTCAACCTTGACCAGACCCGGCTGGCCGTTCTGGCCTCCATGCTCATAGTGGCTCTGCTGATTGCCTTCGCCCGCAACCGGTTGCTCGATGCCGAGCGCCGCCGGATGTCGCTCACCGGTCGCGTCAACATGCTGACCGAGACCAACGACCTCCTTGGCATCCTCAATCAGGTCGCTCGCACCCTTCCTATTTCTCTGGATATGCGCGAAGCGCTCGGCGAGACTCGCTCGCAGCTGGGCGAAACGTTCAATGCAGCGTCCATTGGCCTCCTGACCCGCGATGAACAAACGTCGGCGTGGGTCCCCCAAATCGCTGACGGGTGTTCGTTCCCTCAGGTGGTTGGATCGTCCAATCTTCCGGCCCCGATGGCCCAGGCGCTGCTGGCACCGGGTGCGGTGGTGGTCAAGGAACTCCCCGACGATGACGGCGCTCGTCTGGCGCCCAGCTCCCGCAGCGGCATGTACGCCGCGCTTCGCACCCGCGGCAAGGTTGTTGGTCTCCTGGGTTTGGAAAGCCCCCATATTGCACAGTTCGGCGACCGCGAGCAGCGACTGGTCGAAGGTCTCGCCGAGGCGTTGGCCCTCACCCTTGACAATGCCCGATCCTTTGGCCGCCTGCGCACTCTGGGCGCCGATGAGGAACGGACCCGCATCGCCCGAGATCTGCACGATCGCCTGGGCCAGTGGCTCACCTACATCAGCCTTGAGCTCGAGCGAATCATGTCAACCGGCGACGGCCCAACCGAAGCCTTGATCAGCTTGTACAGCGACGTGCAGACCGCCATTGATGAGCTCCGCGAAACCCTGCGTCAATTGCGCACCGGCGTCAGCGCCAAGAACCCTCTCGCCAGCGTTGCTGAATCGGTGGCCAAGCGGTTCTCGGAACGCACCAACATCAGCGTCGACTACTCCACGACCGGCGACGACTCTTTGGACGTCCGCATCGAGAACGAGCTCCTCCGCATTCTTCAGGAGGCGCTCAACAACATCGAGAAGCACGCCGACGCGACCAAGGTCTTCATCGACTGGACCGTGGCCAACGGCGTCGGCGTTCTTCAGATTCGCGACGACGGCAAAGGATTCGCCGTTGGCGACGCGACGCGGGACAGTGCCTACGGGCTGATCGGCATGCGGGAACGAGCCGACGTCATCGACGCGACGCTTGACATTTCGAGTGCCCCCAATGAGGGGTCAACCATCACCGTACGGGCGGCTAGTGAGGCAGTCCGATTGTGACAAACCAGAACAAAGACCAACCAACAACCGCGGCCGAAGCGATTCGCATCGTGCTGGCTGATGATCACCAGATCCTCCGAGAAGGCATTCGCCGATCTTTTGAGTCTGCGGGCCACAAAGTCGTGGCCGAAGCCGCCAACGGCGAAGAGGCCGTTCGGGCCGCGCTGGAGCATCGACCGGATGTGGTGATCATGGACCTGTCCATGCCGGTGCTCGACGGCGTTTCCGCTACCGCCCGCATTCGCAGCGAAATTCCCAATGTCAAGGTGGTCGTGCTCACCATGCACGACGACGTAACAAAGACTCAGCAGGCGCTCGACGCCGGTGCGGCCGGCTATCTGAGCAAAGGCAGCTCCTTTGCCGAAGTGCTCGACACCGTGCTCAAAGTTGCCAACGGTGAGACCGGTCTCACGCCGGAACTGGCGAGTTCAATGTTGGCCACCGCCCAGGGCGCGAAGCCCGATGACGACGGCACGCCATTCCTGTCCAATCGCCACGTGGAGATCCTGCAATCCATTGCCGACGGCATGACGACCAAGCAGGTCGCCCGGGACCTCGGCATTGCCCAAAAGACCGTGCACAACCACCTCAACGCAATCTACCGCCGCCTCGACACCCAGAGCCTGACCCACGCCGTACTGAGCGCAGTACGACTGGGAATCATCGAGCTCGACTGACCTCGCTCACCGAACTGCCATGACCACCCAACCCGCGATCAACGATTTGGCGCCTGACAGCGACCAGCCGATGTTCAGTGACCTTCTCGCGGGCGGTCGGAAGCTTCGGGTCGTGTGGGCCTTCGCCATCTCGGCGATTGTCACCGCCGCAGTGGTCACGCCGTTGGCGGTTCGAGTGGACGGCGCAACGCCGTTGGTTGCCGCCGGCGTAGCGGCCGCTCCCGATTGTGTGGTGGCAAACACCTCCGCCGAGGGCACCCGCCCGCTGGAAGGCCAGACATTGAGCGGTCGGGCCATAATCTCGTACCGCTGCGACGGCATCGCGGTGGCCTTCAAGGTCTATGACGCAGCCGACGAAGCCATCGTGGAGCGGGTCGACAGCGAAGGTCCCAACTTCGACCTGTTCTCGGACGATCTGGGTCGAGCGAATGCGCTGGACACCACCAAGCTCAACGACGGCACCTACGAGATTCTGGTCACGGCCACCCAGGACAACGCGGAGCCGCAACTCGTCAGCACCAGCTTTGTCGTTGACAACGGAGCCGGCTCATGATCGGCAAAGCCCTCGTCCTTCTCCAGGCCCTGGCCGACCCGTCGAAGATTGCTGCCGGCGCGCTGTCGGTGGCCCTGACTGCCGCGGTTGCCGGGCCCATGGCGGCTCAGGCCTATGACGCCCGCTCGGAGGCCGTTGATACGGCGTCGGTCACGATCGTCGATCCTCGATTCCCCGCGGCTCCCGAACCGGGTCAACTGTCGCCAGAGGGTTCCGATGAGTTTGCGGCGAGCGCACCAGCCACACCTGATCCCCCACCTGCGGTAACCGACCCCGGCGCCGAAGAACCGGAAACGCCGGAAGTCACCAGCCCCAGCGAAGAGCCGATCCCCTCCGATGACGCCAGCGAACCAACCGTGAATGAACCGGCCGAGGACGTCGTTTCGGATGAGGCCCCTGAGGCCGGACCGGAAGAGGACGAGCCCGAGGATCCCCCCGCCGAGACTGGGCCAAACGAGACGGACCCCAGCACTGAGCCAACCGACGACTCCTCTGAGTCAGCGGCCGAGAGCTTTGCGCAGTCGACCTCGGTGCCCGCCAACGAGCCAACTGCATCTCCGACGACCGAGCCCACGGAGACACCGGACGGCGCCGAACCAGTTGCCACCGCGACGCCAACGTCGAGCCCGCGTCCAACAACTACGCCCACCACCGAACCCGCTGACCCGGACACCACGGTGGTTCCCACCACCGCACCTCGGGCAACGGCTCGTGCAACCAACACGCCTCGAGCCTCGGCGACGCCCCGACCCACGGTTCGCCCATCGCCAACGTCGATCCCCACCCTCATCCCCACCCGACGCCCAACAGCAACTGCTACGCCCACCCCCACGTTGACTGAAGTCCAGGAAGCCTTCGCCACCGCCGTTCCGACCAGCCAGCCAACGAGCACCCCTCGGGCCACGGCCACGCTGCGGCCGACATCCACCCCCCGGCCAACCGCCACTCCTCGACCCACCCCTCGACCCACCAGCACGCCTCGACCAGGTGCGACGCCCAGAGCAACGGCCCGTCCGACCAGCACTCCGCGGCCAACCGCAACGCCGCGGCCGGATCGGCCAACGTCGACACCTCGACCAACGGCAACCCCAACGGTCCGCCCAATCGTTCGGCCGACATCGACCACCCGTCCAAGCAGCACCCCTCGACCAAGCAGCACCCCTCGACCCAGCAGCACGCCGCGGCCGACCATTACGCCCGTACCAACCCAGATCCCATCGAGCACGCCGCGACCAACCGCCATCACGCCAACGGCGGTACCAACGGTGCGACCACTGCCAACCTGCGTGTCGGTAGCCAACGGCGGCCTTGTCGGTGTGGCTTCACCGGGGCCCAACCTCTTACTCCCGCCGGGCTGGGTCCTGGCGCTGGGTAATCCAAGCACCGTTGATCCATCCGTATGGTCAGGCCAATCAGCAGAAGTATGGGGCGCAAGTGCCAACGGCGGTTCCTTCATCCGAGGCGTGGCCCCCGGCCCCAACTTCGGTCAGACCGCCATCGCCGACAGCTTCGGTCAGCGGATTGACGGCCTCACACCGGGCCGCCAAATCACGGTGACCTTTGAACACAGCGCCGCGTTCTTCCAGAACGTTGACGGCGACCGGCAGCTGGTGTCCGGACCGGGCTACTGGGCCGTCAGCCTTGGCGCCGAATCCTCCGATGGTTCCGTGCTCAGCCCACCGCGGGATCCGGGGCGAGCCCGGCCGTGGTCCGAATACAGCATCACATTCACACCTCGGGACACCAGCGCCACCCTGCGCTTCCAAGCGGTCAATGCGTCCACCAATCCCAACGCCTCGGCGTTCCTTGGTATCGACAACATTCGCATTACCTGCGATGCGCCAGTAGCACCCACCGTCACGCCTCGACCAATCCCAACGCCCCGCCCGACAGTCACCGACACCATCGACATCATGACGGCGACACCCGCGCCGATCCGGCCAACCCCGCTCCCAACGGTGGTCGTTCCGCCAACGGTGACCCCCGTGCCTGCAACGGCGTTGCCCACCACTGAGCCGTCGCCAACGCCCACCAACACGCCGGTCCGCCCAACCAGCACCCCAACCTCGACCCCAACACCCACGCCGTCGCCCGCCCCCACGCCAACCACGACTCCGCCAACCGCAACTCCTGAGCCCACGCTGACGCCCACGCCGACGCCGGCACCAGCAGGCGAGCTGAAGAAGTCAGGTAACGACCAACGGCGAGCCAGCTCGCGGCTTGAAGGCTCCACCATCAATGCCGGCGAGATGACCTACCTCTTCCTCGATGCTGATGAGGACACCGACATACGAGCCGTCGTGTTTGTGCTCAATGGTGAGCGCGTCCGCCTTGACCCCACAGCGCCGTTCGACTTGGTTGCATCCAACCGCGATGGCACCGCCGAACCGTACGTGTTTGACGAGAGTCAGGTCGGCGAATTGGAGCTCTCCGCATTCATTCAGGTTGGCGTCGGCCTTGAGGTCGTCACCGCCAAGTTCCGGGTAACCCAGGACTGATCAACTGCCCTGCATACCTATGTGGTGTGCCATGCTGGCCCGGTGAAAACTCAGAAACTCACTTCTGTTGATGCGTTCGTTGTTCGAGACTTTCCTGACGCCCCCTCGGTAGGCGTGGTCAGAGCGGCCAACAAGATTCTTCCCGCTGGCGCGGGCGAAATGGCTCGATCAATGACCTACCGCTTTGCCCTGCTTGGGATGGAACGTGGCGGTGCGTCAGCTGGCATCAATGCGCCCGCCGATGATCGACTGCAGGCCGTAGCGGCGTTCGCCGAGGAAGTCCTTCCCGAGATCGCTGACGGTTCGCTCATGCTTGACCCCAGCGGCGCGGTCGATCCCGCCGCCTTCTCGGCGGTCACCGACGCCGACCGGCGCAATCCCATTGCTCGCCAGACCGTCAACCATGCGGTGTTTGCCGACCGCTTGTTGGCGCTCGGTGCGCTCACCGCCGCCAGCCGGGCGGCGGGCGGCCTGGAGGACAAGACGACCGTGATCGAAGGGTTCGACCGGCACGGCCCAACCCTGGCCGCCGGAATCGCCGGCAACGGAGGTCGGATAACCGGCGTCAGCACCCCGAAGGGCGCCGTCACATCAACCGACGGGTTCCTCCCGGCCGACCTCAACCAGGCCTGGACCGACCATGGTCCGGACATGGTCGAACATCTGGGCGACGTTCAACCCGCCAACCGCATCTTCGGGACGCCCGGAGACGTCCTGTTCGTCGGTTCGAAGATGGGCGTACTCAACCACAAGGGGGCCGAATTTGTCTCTGCGAAGGTGGTTGTCCCCACCAGCGAGGTGCCCTACACGACCAAAGCTGTCCTCGCCCTGGAGCGGGCCGGGACCACGGTGTTACCTGACTTCCTCACGACCGCAGGCCCAACGTTCGCCGACTGGGCGGACCCTGCACTCACAACGGCCGAAATCGAAGAAACCATGATGGGCCGCCTTGGCGAGCTGACCGAAACCGTGCTGCAGGATCCCGCCGACATGCCGGTGATCGCCGCCGCAAAAGCCGCCGAAGCGTTCATGGGAACCTGGCAGGAGAACCTTCCCTTCGGGCGGCCGTTCGCCCCCTGAGTCTGACCAACAAGTTTCGCGCCGCTTGCCGGTCGAAACCCTCTATCATTGTTGGTTCTACGGGGCTGTAGCTCAGTTGGCTAGAGCACCTGCTTTGCAAGCAGGGGGTCGTGGGTTCGATTCCCACTAGCTCCACTCATGTGATGTTTCAGAGAACTCGTTGCGAAAGCAACGAGTTTTTCTGCTTTTCGGCTTCGGGGCGTGACGTTACGGGTGGCGCTGACGTGGCAATGGTGGGGATTGCTGACAGACTTCGGACATGGCGGACAGCGACGTGGGGCCTCCGGGCCAGGATCCTCAGAATCAGCCCCAACCCAACGTGGCGGCTGAGGAACAGTTCACCTACAGCTGGCCCGAAGGCCAATCCGCCCCCACCGGCTGGTACTACGCCACCGGCGATCCCCCGGACACCGAGCGGTACTGGAATGGCACCGAGTGGGAAGGCGAACCCGTCTCGGTGTACGGCACCACCCCCGCCCGTCGCCCCATGCCGCCGCCGCCAACCGCGCGCCCGGTCCCGCAGGCCGAAGTCCCCTATGCGCTCTGGATCAGTCGACTGGGCGCCATCCTCATCGACGTGATCCTCATCGCCGTACTGACCATTCCCATGAACATGGTCTCGCCCGGCAGCGTCAGTCCGGTCTTCATACCCAGCCCGTTCAACCCGCTTGGTTTCTTCAGCGGCCTCGGCTCCGTGATCAGTGCCATCGTCACGCTCATCACCTTCGTGGGGATTGCCTGGGTCTGGGCCTGGTCACCGGGCGAAACCGGCCAGACGCCGGGAAAGCGGATGGTCGGCATCAGCGTCTTGGATGAACGCAAACACCAGCCCCTGGGCCACACCAGACACATCTTCCGGACCCTGGCCGCCTACCTCAACTCCTTGGTCTGCTACCTGGGCTGGCTCTGGCCGCTGTGGGACAAGAAGAACCAAACGCTCGCCGACAAAGCGGTTGGATCGGTGGTGCTCACCACCAGGAAGGGGCCGATCTGGCCGTTGGTTCCCTCAAAGAAGGCAACGCCCGAAGTTGACGGCCCACGCAACCAGATTCTGCCGTAGGGTGTCCCAACCTTCGAGATGGGTTGGGGGAACCATGCCTGCTCAATTCACCGGTACTGACTTCGACCTCAACGAAGTCATCGACCTGGACACGTATCCGATCCATGACCTGAGCAGTCCGGTTCGATCCGACATCGTGACCCAAACCCGCAGGCAGATGGATGCGGTCGGTTGCTGTCGGATCTCTGACTTCCTTCGACCAGCTGCAGTGGAAGCAATGCGGTCAGAAGCGGTTGCGTTGCATCACCAGGCGCACTGGGCGTTCATGGACCACAACCCCTACGCGTCACCCGATGATCCGAGCTTTCCTGAGGCTCATCCACGCCGCTTCTTCCAACACCGGACCAGCGGCTTCATAAACTCTGACCTCCTGCTGGCCGACTCTGCGTTGCGCAAAATCTATGACCACGATGCGGTCGTGCACTTTGTTTGGGACTGCCTCGGCTTGTCCGCCCCGATCTACCGCTGGGCCGACCCGCTGGGTCGCAACCCCTACGGCGTCATGGAACCCGACCACTACTTCCCATGGCACTTCGACGGAAACGAATTCACCGTCAGCCTGCTGGTCCAGAAAGCTGACTCGGGAGGCGTGTTCGAGTACGTCCCCAGCATCCGCCAGCCCCATCAGGAGAACTACGAACACGTGCAGCACATTCTGGAAGGTGGACGCGATGGTGTGCACGAACTGGACCTGTTGCCGGGCGACTTCCAAATCTTCAAAGGCCGCTACTCCCTGCATCGGGTGACCCGCATTGAAGGTGCCAGCACCCGCTACATCGGACTTCCCACCTACGTCCATGATCCGTTTCGGATGAACAGTCCGCATCACGCCAAAACGTTCTATGGCCGGGCGACCGAGCTCCACCACACCCGCCTCCGGGAACTCGCGGACGGGCTCGTCGACTGATGTCGGCCACCGCCGCAACCACGGTCGGGTTCATCGGCCTCGGCAACATGGGCGGACCCATGGCTCGTAACCTGGCTGCCGCCGGGTACCACCTCCAGGTTGCCGATCTTGACCCGGAAAAAGTTCAGGCGGTCGTCACCGCCGGCGGCAACGTCACCGGCGTCGCCGACAGCGCGGCCGCAGCATCGGGAGCCGACGTGGTCTTCACCTCGCTGCCCGGCCCCAAACAGGTCAGAGCGGTGGGCACCGAGTTGCTCTCGGTCATGGCCCCCGGTTCGGTCTGGATTGACCTCAGCACCAACGACCTGACATGCGCGTCGGAACTGGCACAACAGGCCTCGACAACCGGTGTGCGGCTGCTGGATGCTCCGGTTACCGGCGGCGCCGAGGGCGCCGAAGACGGAACGCTGGTGGTTCTGGTGGGCGGCGAGCCGCAGACGTTTGCCTCCTGCCTGCCCGTGCTGAACGCCATTGGTTCGCGCATCGAACATCTGGGTCCCCGCGGCGCCGGCTACGTGGCCAAAATCACCCAGGTGACACTGTGCTACCTCAACTCAGTCACACTCACCGAAGCGCTCCTTCTTGGCGTCAAAGGCGGTGTGGCCCCCGACAAGATGTTGGACATCATTCGGGGCAGCACCGGACGCTCCTATGTTGCGGACCAGTACGGCCCCGAAATACTCAACGGCGGCTACGACAACACCTTCGACCTCGGCCTGGCGGCCAAGGACATGCGGCTCGCCATGGATCTGGCGGCCGATGTTGGCGCCACGCTGCCGTTCATGCAATTGGTCACCGACTATTACAAACAGGCCGAAGCCGTCTTCGGATTTGACGCCCCGCACCTGCAGGCCGTCCAACTGTCTGAGCAGGAGAACGCGTTGATCCTGCATCAGGTGACCGAAACCGGCTCGTCCACCCTGGCCGACCAGGATGTCTGATTTCCGCTAGTCAAGCCGCTCGGTGCCGTGCACAATGCAGAGGTGAGCACGCCAACCCCCACCCAATTTCCCAACCAATTTCCGGGCGTTGATGACGAGGGCTGCTGGCGAGCTGTCGAAACCCGGGACCCGCGGTTCGATGGCTGGTTCATCACCGGCGTGTTGTCCACGGGCATTTACTGCCGGCCCAGCTGCCCCACCCCGGTGCAGCCGAAACGCAAAAACGTTCAGTTCTTTCGACACGCGGCGGCCGCCCAACGGGCCGGGTTGCGGGCGTGCAAGCGGTGTCGGCCCGATGCGTCGCCGGGCTCGCCAGAATGGAATCTGCGCGCTGACCTGGTTGGCCGAGCCATGCGGCTGATCCGCGATGGCGTTGTTGACCGCCACGGCGTAGCTGGTTTGGCACGCCAGCTGGCCGTCAGTGAACGCCACCTGAACCGGGTAATCCAGGCGGAGCTGGGTGCCTCACCTGTGGCCCTCGCCCGAGCGCAGCGAGCCCAGGCCGCTCGGGTACTGATCGAGACAACGGCTCTGCCCTTCGCCGATGTGGCGTTTGCCGCTGGCTTCTCCTCCATTCGCCAGTTCAACGACACCGTTCGATCGGTTTTTGCACTTACGCCTTCGCAACTTCGCAGCAGCAGGGCCCCGGCCGACGACCCGGCCGCTGCGGCGGTGGGGCTGCGACTCACCGTGCGTCAGCCCTTTGACGCGGCAGGCATCATCGGGTGGCTGACCAGCCATGGCCCCGCCGCAACCACCGTGATTGTCCCCAATGGCAAAGATGACCGCAATGCGCCGACGGTTCGACTCTCGCTTCGTCTGCCCCATGGCCTGGGAGCGGTCAGCATCACGGCGGCCGATACCCATCTCTGGGCCAGTTTCGAATTGGATGACTTTGCCGACCTGGCCGCCGCGGTCTCGCGAGTTCGACGGGTGCTGGATCTGGACGCCGATCCCGAATCGGTCAATCAGGTCATCGGTCAAACCGCGCTCGCTCCCCTGGTCGCCCAGAACCCAGGCCAACGGGTACCGGGCACCCTTGATGGTTTCTCCCAGGCCGTCAGTCTGATCGTGTTTCAGCAGGTATCGCTGGCCGCCGGCCGCACGATTCTTCAGCGGTTGGTGAAACACGCCGGTACACCCATCGATCGATTCGGTCCCGAGTTGACCCACGTATTCCCGGACGCCCCCGCCATTCTGGATGCAGATCTGACGTCGATGGGACTGACCACCCGGCGTCAGGCATGTCTGCGGGCGCTCAGCGCCGCCTACGCCAACGGCGATCTCGACCTGCAACCGGGTGCGGACCGTCACGCCACCCGCGCCGCACTGCTGGCGCTGCCCGGGATTGGCCCCTGGACCGCCGACATCATTGCCATGCGAGCGCTCGGCGATCCGGACATGTTCCCCACCGGCGACCTCGTGCTGCGCCGTCGGGCCGCCGAATTTGGACTTTCGACCGACCAGGCAGCCTTGCGCACCGAAGCCGCAGCATGGATGCCGTGGCGAAGTTACGCCGCGCACCACCTTTGGACCCACCACGGGAACCTCGGTTCCAGCACCGCACCAAAATCTCCAACCGCTCCCCCAACAGAAACGGCCTCGCCATGAGACCAGCGACCTCTGACTCTCCACCCACCAGCGACTCGACTGCTCTGTGGTCCCGTAACCACGAATCGCCAGTCGGCCCGCTGACCCTGGTGGCCTCCGATACCGGATTGGTGGCGGTGCTCTGGCCCAACGATCCCGAAGGCCGGGTGAGGTTCAACGACGAAATTGTGGACCAGCCGGGACACCCCATCCTGAGCGCCGCAGCCGCCCAATTGGACGAGTACTTCGCCGGCGACCGACAGGACTTTGACCTGCCGCTCGACATGCGCGGCACGGCGTTCCAGGTGGAGGCGTGGCACGCGCTGACCACGATCCCATTTGGCGAAACCGCCTCCTACGCCCAACAGGCGGCGCGCATCGGCCGACCAAAAGCCGTGCGCGCCATTGGTTCGGCCAACGGTCGGAACCCGCTGTCCATCGTGGTTCCGTGCCACCGAGTGGTGGGCGCCAACGGATCACTGAGCGGCTTTGCCGGCGGATTGGACGCCAAGCGATTCCTGCTCAATCACGAGTCGCCGCAGACCCAGCTTCTCTGACGCTGATCAGTTCGTCGCAGCAGAAATGGTGCGCCGGGCCCGGGACTCGACTGCGTCCATATCGATGTAACAACCTTGCAGGTGGCGGCGGGCTGATCCTGCGAATGGCGTGCGAGCGTGCAGTACCCGGCGGTTGTCGAAGACCAGCAGATCACCGGCAACCATCGACAACTCGACAACCGCGTCCTCACTGCTCAGCACCTCCTGGAAGCACGCATACGCCTCGTAAAACCGCCCGGACCTGAAGTCCGGTGCCGGCGCTTCCATGCTGCGATGATTCACATGGACAGCCCGAACGGTGCCACCTGCGTCAACCTCGATCATCGGGCGACGGGCCCGCAGGTCCACATCCGCATCGTGAAAGCGAAAGGTGAGCATGGTCTGGGACAGCGTCGCGAAGTGATCCGGGTGCGCCAGACGGAGCTGCTCGGCCGCGTTGAAGCCGTCACTGATTCGGGTCGCGCCGCCCGTCTCCGCAGGAACCAGACAGTGCAGCAACTGCACCGTCGGGCAGGGGTCCCGGTACGGATTGTCGGTGTGAAGCGGCAGACCTTTGTTGCTGTACGCCATGTTGGTGGGATTGGGCAACGTCACCACCTCAAAACAGGTCCCGTAGTTCGTTTCACGAACGTGGCCGAGCGAGCGAGCCACCTCCAGCACCGCACCATTGGTGACTGGCACCCCGCGAACCAGACTGACTCCGGCCGTCGCCACCTGGGAGGCGATCTCATCAACCGCCAACCGATCTTGCGATGCGGGCCACGCCACCGCCGAGCCCATGAGGGTTGAGGCGTACGCGGATCCCCACCGAATGTGGCGGTGCACCAACCCGCCCCTTGCACCCGATGCGGAGTGCGGGATTCGACACGTGTGGGCGGCACCGCTGTGGCAAACCAGCTCCACGATCAGCTCGTCATCGGTGGTGGTCTGGTCGATGACCCGCCAACCGGCCAGCTCATCCACGTTGATGAGGTGCTGGTCGTTGTGCGGGTCGCGACACATGGGGCACCGGCACGCATCACGAGCCCATGCGGCGTCAACGGTTGGTGCAGGCGCCAACATGGCGGCCAGTCGTGACCGCCATTGCTCAAGGTCCGACGACGTGCCGGGATCCTTGCCCTGGTCATCCCAGCGCCGCAGGGCAATGGCCTGCTGCGCAAACGGCTCCTGCTCGTAGGCGGTGGCCTCGGCGTCGGTGAACGGCCCGCCCTGCTGTTCCAAGGTGATCTGTGATGCCGGGCTGAGCGCAGCGGCGTAGCCGGGCTCCCGGGCCACCAGCCACCGTTTGGCGGGCACATGGAGCCGAATGGGTTCGGTAACCGCGGCGGGCAGGATCTGTTGCAGCACACGGGCCCCAACGGCTGCGTGATCGGGCAACCCCCACTCCCCGGCCTCGCCGCCCATATGACCAATGTCATGCAGCAGCGCCGCCAGCGACATGGCCGCCGAAAGGTCCGACTTCTCGGCATGAGCTGCGGTCTGCAGCGCATGCTCCAGCATCGTGACGTCTTCACCGTATCTGTGCGACTCCATGGCCTTCAGCTGTTGCATCAGCCAGTCGACCGTCAGCTGTTCCTCGCCCACCAGGGAACGACCCGACCACTCGCGCGCCGCATCGACTCCGCAGAGCGCGGCTGCGGTGGGGGCAACATCGAGAACCGATGCCGCGGACCACCGGGATGCGGGCAAAATCGATGGGGCCCGAGCAGCCACGAACGTCTCCACGACCTCGTGTTCATCGCCGCCGTGATTGCGGCCCAGACCACCATGGTCAGTGGTAACCATGACCGCCCAGTCCGGACCCACCGCGGCGAGCAGGGCCCCAAAGTTTCGGTCGGTCTGGGCCACGGCCTCCACGTATTTGGCCGAGTCCCACCCGTGTTCATGACCGCAGAGATCAGGGGTCACATGGTACGCAAAGATCACATCGTGATCCGGAGCCAGGCGCGCCACCTGAGCTGTGACCGCGTGATCGATCGCCGGGTCATATCCGTCATCGAGCATGACATAGGACTGGGCGCAGTCCGCTTCAAAGACCAGGTCCATGTTTGACCAACTGTGCACCACCGCGGTTCGTAGTTCACGTTGTCGCAGCACCCGAAGAAATGACGGCGCGGTGCCGCCCGGCGGAACGGGTGTGTTGTCCAACACCCCATGGTCGACCGGATCAACGCCCCGGACCATCGACATGTGCGCTGGCAGCGTCCAGGACGGCACCACGGTGCGGGCCGACCAACACGCGGCACCCTGCTGCGCAAATCCGGTCAATACCGGCATGCGGTCGCGGGTGATGTGGCGCGGCGCCAGGCCGTCGATCGAGACCACGAGAAGCCGGGGACTGAACATCTCCTGACCCTACGCGCGGCCGAACAGGCGTCCGCGGCAAAACGCAAGAAGGAGCGGCCGAAGCCGCTCCTTCTCGACAGTCATTGATGATTCAGCCAGGCCGAATCACCACAACGAATCAGCCGGTGAATTCCACAAGGAGATTCAAGCTGTCGCCGTCGGCGTCGTTGATCGAGATGATCAGCGCTTCCACCTGGTCTGCGGACAGACCGCAGGCAATCAGGTACTCACGGACGGTGTCACTGCGGTCCTGAGCCCGCTGGGTGTTGCTGGAGACGGCGATCCCGCCAACCTTCACGTCGGTGTTCTGACCACCGAGGTATGCGCAAATCCCGTCGAGGGTGTCCACGCTGGAATCGGTGAGGTCAGCGGTGCCAGCCTTGAATCGGATGGTGTCACCACCGACTGCGCCATTCAACGTGCCACCAACCGCAGCCAGTGCGGCTGGCGGGATGAGCACCTGATCAATGGCGTGCGCGGTGCAGGCACCCGCTTCGATGTCGGCGGTAACAACATTTGCGTTGTTGATCTGTACCCCGTCGCCAGCTCGGGCGTAGAGGTTGCCACCGGCGAAGGCCGGCACGGGACCGGTTTCAACGTCGGTTGAGAGAACATTTCCAACAACCACGTGGTAGGCGAGGATTCCTTCAAGGAGCTCCGGATCGGCCAGAGCCGCGTCCAGAACGCCGTCGGGAAGTGCCGCAAAGGCCGCATTGGTGGGCGCAAACACGGTGATGGGAACGGCCGCATTCGTAAGCTGTTCAGCGGTGCCGGAAGCTTCGATAGCCGCAGCCAGCGTCGTAAAGTCATCGCCGGCGACGATGTCAAGCAGCGCCGCACAGGCGGCTGCTGGAGCCTCAGTGGGCTCAGGGGCAGCCGTTGGCTCCGGTGCAGCCGTTGGCTCAGGAGCCGCCGTTGGCTCAGCCGTTGGCGGAACCGCAGTTGCGGTTGCTGGAACCGCGGTTGCGGTCGGTGGGACATCGGTGGGTACCGCAGTAGCGGCAGGCACCGCAGTGGCCGCCGGCGCCGGGGCGGCGACATCGGCGTCGCCGTCGCGGTTGCAGGCCCAGAGAAGAAGAGCAAGAAGCGCAAGAAGAAGGAGTAGCGGCAACAACCACTTCAGCCAGCCAAAGCCCCCGCCGCCGCCTTTGACGGTGCGGTCAGCCACGTAGGTACCGCCGCCGCCAGCTGCGGCTTTGGCACCAGTGGAAACGTTGCCGACCTTGGGCTTGGAGACGTTGCCGACCTTGGGCTTGGAGACGTCGACCTTGGGCTTGGAGACGTCGACCTTGGGCTTGTTGACTTCCACCTTGGGCTTGGTGACCTCGGGCTTGGTGACCTTGGGCCTGGTGACATCAACGTCGGGCTTGGTGACCTTGGGCTTGGTGACTTCAACATCAGGACGGGTCACCTTGGGCTTGGTGACTTCAACATCAGGTCGAGTGACCTTGGGCTTGGAGACATCGAAATCGGGCTTGTTGATGTCGCCAGCTGCGCCTCCGATCTTGTCGAAGCCGCCACTGATCTTGTCGCCACCCATGGCGGCCATGCCGGCAACTCCGGCCGCAGCAGCCGCAGCGCCACCGACGACCTTGCCGCTGATGCCTTTGCCCTCAACCTTGGGCAGGTCCACGTCCGGCGTCGTGACGTCAGGCAGGTCCACGTCCGGCGTCGTGACGTCAGGCAGGTCCACGTCCGGCGTCGTGACATCAGGCAGGTCCACCTCTGGGGTGGTCAGGTCTGCGTCAGGAAGGTCTGGAGTGGTCAAGTCAGCGTCAGGAAGATCGGGGGTGGTGATGTCACCATCGGGCATTGCGGCCGACGCACCACTGACGGCGCCTCCTGCCGCTCCTGCGGCACCAGCCACCTGACCTTTCACTTCGCCCGCTGCGTCGCTGGCGGAGTCTTTGGCGTCGCCAAGAAGACCCTTTGCCTTGCCAGCGAGGCCTCCACCTTCGCCGCCGCCAACAAGACCTTTGGCCTTGTCAGCTGCGCCACCAAGACCACCACCGGCTGCTGCGGCCAGACCGCCAGCCGCTGCCGCTGCGCCACCGATTCCGGCAACCTTGCCAAGACCGCCACCGCGGAGGGCGCCGAGTCCACCAAGACCGCTGATGCGGGAGATGCCGCTCACGAATCCGGCGTCGTCACCTGCGTCATCATCACCATCAAGCATGCTGAGGAGACCGCCAAGTCCTCCTGTTTCCATAGCCTTGCGTTCGCCGCTGAGAGCTTTGGCCAACGATCCCGAATCGAGGCCATCTGCACTCTGCTTCCTGCTGAGGAAGCTGATGACCATCGGAGCAATCATGGGCAGGAATTTGGTAATCGATCCGAGCCCCAATCCGGTGCTCGAAGCAAGTCCCTCTTCCACCGCACTCCGGCGGCTTCCGAGCAGGGCGCTCACCATATTGGATCCCATGCCGCCGGTGTCTCCACCGTCGAGGAAGCCACCGACGTTGTCGAGCATTGAACCGTCGTCGTCCTTGACGAGGTCGAACATGGCCGCAGCACCTTCCTTGCTGCGGGTGCGCTTGGCCATGCCGCCCAGAAGAAGTGGAACCGACGCGCCGATTGCGCTGCGGGTTGAGTTGTCACTCTCGCCCAGGAAGCTCGAGAACGCCCCCAGGTTTGAGCCTTCGGTGAGCATCTCACCGATCTCATCAAACATTGCCATTTGCTTCATCCTTCTGGGCCACTTCGGCCCGATCACAGTTCTGGCGGTCCGACCCTCAGACGTCTGCTCAGGCGAGTCCGAACATCGTTCGCACTCCGACCTCGCGCAGAAAGAAAATCTATTCACCGGACAGTGTTCACCCGGTGCGAAGGCAGGTCGAGAGTTTTGTAGCAATAGCGACAAAATTCTCCCCTTCAAGGTAACGGTAGATTTCTAAACCATCACCCGTGGCCCGAAAGAATTGGGATTCTTCCGAGGGTCCTCAACCATTCGGATTACCCTGTTCAGAGCATGTTTGACCCATGCTGAATGCACGTGAGCAGAGGAGCGCCCAAATGGCAATGTTCGAAGAAGTAGCCGGACTACTCAATTCAGGGGACTCTCTGAGCGGCTTGGCGCAGAGCATTGGCGGGGATGAGGCGGGCACCAGGACCGCAGTCAGTGCTGCCGTTCCGGTGTTGTTGGGCGGGCTGTCGCGCCGGGCATCCACCGCGGGCGGTGCCACATCGCTGATCGAAACTCTGAATGACACCGACGGTTCGCTGGTGGACAATGTTGGCCAGTTGTTTGGGGCCAAGGACAAGGGCGAGGTCGGTTCCACCCTCTCCAACGCCATTCTGGGTGGCCGAGCCGAGACCGTTGAGTCAACCATCGCCTCCAGCTCTGGTTTGAGCGGTTCCGCAGTCAGTCGGCTGCTGGCAATCGCAGCACCCACGGTGATGAGCTTGCTGGCTCGCCGCACGACTGAGCAGAACCTCGACCGGCAGGGCATGTCTTCGCTGCTGGATGCCGAACGGACCGAAATGGACAGCCAGGGCTTTGGACCGTGGCTTGCCCTTCTCGACAGCGACACCGTTGTCGATGATGACACCGGATTCCAAGCCGGTCTGGCCAAGGTCGCCGGTCTGGGGGGTCTTGGGGCCCTCGGCGTTGGTGCCGCCGCCACTGCCTTTGGTAAGACGCAGAAGGCACCGAGTATCTCGATGCCTCCGACCGCCAGCCAATCAACCACCGCCGCCACCCGATCGGCCGCGAGCATCGATGTTCGTCTGCCCGAGACCGAGACGGCAACGTTCACCAGTACGTCCACTCCCGGCACCCCGGCGGTGCCGACGGCTTCCGCGCCCGCCAAATCGGCGCCGCTACCGACCACAAATCGCTCCTTCGAATCACCCACTCGCAACCCCGTGGAGCCGACCCGGACTCCCGAACCCGAGAAGCGCGCGCGTCTGCGCTGGCTGAAGTGGTTGCTGCCCCTGCTGCTGATCGGCCTGCTGGCGTTCATCCTTTGGGGCTGCCTCAATGAGGGCGGCAGCACCGACACCGACACCGAGGGGCAGGCAGCAGCAACCGCGGTCGCCACCGCCGTGCCAACCGAGGCTCCTACCGAAGTACCAACCGAAGTTCCCGTGGAAGAAGAAGAGGTTGTTGCCGAACCGGTCGACGACATCCCCGTTGACGGCGGTTACACCCCCGGTCGTATTCCAGCCATCGCCCAGGAGCAGGGCATCTTCAACACCTTGTTGGACTCGCTCGACGCCACCGGCCTCACCGAAACCCTGGGCACGACCAATGAATTCACGATCTTCGCCCCGAGCGACGCCGCGTTCTCTGCCCTCGACCCGGAGCTGATTGGCGCCCTGTCAGACAACCCCAATATCCTTCGCGAAGTTCTGTCGTACCACGTCGTTCCCGGCTACGTCACCGCCGACCAGTTGGAGACAGGTGCTATCGCGTCGGCACTTGGCACCGAACTGGCCATCAACGTCGAAAGCTTCAACCCCCGGGTAAACGGGGCGTTCATCCTCACGCCGGACATCACTGCGGACAACGGGGTGATCCACGGCATTGACCGGGTTCTGATTCCCCAATCGGTACTCTCGTTTGCCGGACTTTCGGTGAACGACGCGCTGGCCCTTGACCCAATCAACTTTGAGGTGGGTTCGGCCGATCTCACCGCCCAAAGTGAAGAGGTGCTCAACTCCGCCGCCGACTACCTCCGTAGCAGCCGGACCAGCATCGAGATCGGTGGCCACACCGACGATGGCGGCGAGGAAGAGAGCAACCAGACTCTGAGCGAAGCTCGGGCTCAGGCGGTGCTGGACTACCTGGTGGCCAACGGCGTACCAGCCGACCAGCTCACCTCGGTTGGCTTCGGCGAATCACAGCCGCTCCAGGACAACGGCACTGCCGAAGGTCGCGCCGCCAACCGTCGCATCGAACTCAACGCCGTCGACCGTTAGTGACCGAGCCCCCAGGGCGGGGGGCGACGGATTCAGTCGGAGAGGTTGAGGGCTTTGCGGATGTCGCGGATCTGCATCCAGGCTTTGGCCACGCGGATTTCGACCCGATCCAGTTCGGGCAACGTTGCTGCCTTGGTGAGATCAGCGTCGCTCTCACGAGCGATCTTGAGCGCATCGTTGTACATGGCTGCCAACGATGTGGACCGAGCGGCCGCCACCGGCTGCTGCAGTTCGGTCACCGGTTGACGGAGATTTTTGGCCCAATCCCGAAGCGTGACTCGACGTTGCTCAAACTCTTCACGTTCGCGGCTTTGGGCTTTGGATTTGCGACTCGAACTCCACATGAACATCATCAGGGCCAGCACCCCAAGAATTACCAGACCCAAAATCAGCCACAACCACCACCCAGTGCCGCTGGTGGCGGTCTGGGACTGAAAGCTTTCGCCCTCACCCAAACCCTCGATTGCCCGGTCAACAAACGCTCCAACTCCAACCGCCGGAGTGCTGCGGTTCAGGTCCGAATCGGATGCGGCAATGACTTCATCAAAACGACCCCCGTCGAAGGTTCCCGGCGTGGACTCGATCTGCCAGGTGGTGGGCGTGTAGACGATGGCGGTCACATTGCCGAGGGCGTCAACCAGCTCCTGGGAGTTGATCCGATCGTCGGCCGCCAGCACGGCAATGCGCAGGTCCATGCCGCGCTCAGCGGCTTCCTGGACTGCGCTCTCCATGACCGTGACGTCACCGGGCCGAGCGCCCTCCTCCACATAGATGTTGGTGGTCTTGAGGGCATCAACAACCGACTCGAGATCAGCAGCGGCGGCCGGCGGAGCGAAGAAGACAAGCGCCGTGGCAACGAGTTGCAGCATGAGGACAGCGGCGGCGATCGCAGCGACAAAGCGGCGCCCGAGGTTCGTATTCGAGGTCATAGATTGCAGGTTAAGTCACCGAAGTGCCATTGAGCCGCTATTCCGGACTCCCGGGACCGACGTAGGCGCCGTGGACCTAGCCGCGGCCAAGCACTGTCTGGACCTGAATCTCGATCGTCCGCCGGTCATCGCCGCGATCACCGGGCGGTCGATAGCGCTCGGCGTACCGACGTTCTGCATCCTTGTTGACGGTGGGGTCCGCCGTCACCGTCGCCGGCCCGCTCATGGTCAGCCATCTTCCGCCGTCCACCTGACACACCGCCGCGGCCAACGGTCCGTCATCAACCAGTAACCGGGCTTTCTTGGCTCCGGCGAAGGTAATGACCCGCACAATCCCACGATCGTTGTCCCAGCTGAATCCAACTGGGGTGACGTGGGGCATCCCATCGGTGGTCACCAGCGTCAGTGACGCCAGGTGGCGTTCCACGAGGAATTCCAGTGCCTCTATCGGCAGATTCTTTGGATCCAATCCCACGGTGCGTGCCTCTCAAATCTCTGTAGTTGCGGTAGCTTGTCTGCTGTCGTACAACCCGGACAACAAGTTGGATTATGCCCCTCTTTGGCAGTGAGCCCGCAGTAACTGATCGCTTCAAACGCAACGAGGTCGTTGTTGCCTCGGAGAAGCTGCGCGGCGTGCCTGAGGGCACCCGAGGAAAGATCAAGTTGATCAACGGGTTTGACTGGATTCGTTACTGGGTGTTTTTCGAAAATGGTGTGCAGCTCGGTTCGATTGGCCAGGACCAATTGGTCCGGCCCCAGCACTGGCGGCAATTCCAGGCCGACCGCGAGCGCATCATTCGGGAAGCCGAAGAGGCCAAACTGTTGTCGGCATCGGCGTCCACCAACGCGGGATCCAATGCTGAAACCGCGGTTGCTGCCGCCGATCCCAACGATCCACTCGCCGCGGTTCGGGCCATGGTGCCACCCCATCTGATTGAACGAAGCGCCTCGGCCCGCACCCGAGTCGGCATCCCCAAGCCCTAGCGAGCCGACTGGCCCACAACCAGCCGAGGGAAGGCCCCAGCGGTCTACACCGACTGGTCTACGACATGCCGAGGCGCAAGCCGAGGGAAGGGCCCAGCGGCCCCGTGAGCGCAGCGAACAAAGAGCGACGTTACAGCCTGGCGCGTTCGCAGGTGCCGGGGCCGGAGGCGAGTTTGCGTCCTTCGTTGACCACCTCGGCCACCTCATCACCCTGAACAGCAAAGACTCGTTCGTCGGTGGTGGACACCGCCCATATGACGCCGACGATGGCGGCATTCTGCTCGTCGCCAACCCAGAGAGCCGCACCTGAGTCGCCGCGTTTGATTTCGGCCAACAGTTCCAGCGATGGTCGCTGGATCATTTTGCTGCGGCCCACGTTCTCGGTACGAGCCGTGATCCGGCCGGTGACAGTGAACGATTGATTCTCCGCTATCGCCTTCTTGTCCAGCAGCGCAATCACGCCTACCTCGTCCACTGCCGCGTCGCGGATCTCAGGAGTGAACGACGTGGAGACAGGGGCTTGCACCAGGGCGACGTCGCGCTTGCGGTCAATGTGCACCACCTCGCCCTCGACCGATTCGCCCGATGGCAGCAGCACGTTGAGCGATTGCATTGCCAGGACCACATGGCCGGATGTGAGGATCAGGTCGTCGCCGATGATGGCGCCCATCCCGGCTTCGGGGGTTCCGCACGAGACCCCGGACAGGTGGACGGCCGCTCGGGTCCACACCGGTTCCTGATCACTGGCCTGACCAACACACGCGCTGAGCCCGAACAGCACCCCGATGACCAGACCGGCCATCAACGCAATGCGCGTACTCCTGAGGTTGCCCAAGCTCGGCCGCTGCACCCCGTAAGGCTAGAGACGTCGTGGGGGTTTCTGGCGTGCACGGCCCGCCGTTGACTTCAGCAACGGACCGACCTCGACCAGGCAGCAGAAGCGAATATGGTGCGAGGTTCATGGGTCACCGTTCACTCCTTCAACGAATCGTCATTGCGCCGGCGCTTGCGTTGGTGGCGATGACGATGTTGACGGCGGGCGGACGAGCGCACGCCGAGCTTCGATCAGAACGGCCGGCCGCCGGAAGCGTCGTCGGCGGTTCGATCACCACGGTGGACGTCTCGTTCATCTTCATGGAGGAAGGCGGAGCGCACGTGCTCACCCTGCGCGGGCCCGATGGCGAGATTGTTGCGCCAACGCAGTCGTTGACCCAGCTGTCCGAAACGCACCTGCAGATCACGGTTCCGGAACTCCGCGTCGCTGGCCGCTATGACGTGAGCTATCTGGTGGAAGGGGCCGACGGCGACTTCACGCCCGGCGCCTACTTCTTCACCTGGGACCCCGGGGCGGCGGAGGCACCTGCGTTTGTGGACTTCAACCCGTTTGCGCAGACCTCCGGCGACGACGACGGCGGTTCGCTGTCGGGTTCGACTCAAGCCGTGGTTGTTGGGGGCGCCGTTGTGGCGACGTTGGCCGGTTTGATGGTGGCCCGACGGCTTCTGGTTGCCCGATCAGCGGCCGGCTGAGTCGCCAACTTCGAGAAGGTCGGCCACAAACACGAAGGAGTCGCCGCCCGCCACGCCCCGATCCGGTGCGCCCTCGGCTCCAAATGCCCGGGAGGCGGGGACCTCAATTGCCCGGCGGCCACCAACGGCCATGCCCTCGATTCCTTCTTCGAATCCAGAGATGACGGTGCCTTCGCCCAAGGTGAAGGAGGTGGAAAATCCCGTGGCCCACGTGGATTCCCAGATGTCGCCTGATTCCGCGAATCGAGCAACAAAGTGCACACTGACCCGGTCACCACGTGCAGCCTTCACCCCGTTGCCGACCTCGATGTCGCGAGTGGACCATTCGGTAACCGCCTCGCCTGGCGTCGTGAAGGTCGGCTCATCGGCCGGGTCGCGTTCCCGCTCAACCCGGGCGACGTCCACCACAAAGACCAGGTCAGCATCCGGCGGAACCAGGTCACCAAGCCCCGCGGCACCATACGCGGCGGTTGCGGGCAGCAGGACGCGCCGCCGCTCCCCGGCCGTAACGCCCACGAGTTCCGCGGCCAGGGCCGGTAGCGGAAGGGTTTCCAAATCCAACGCCAAGGTCCCCGGCACCGTCCACGTTGAGTCGAATTGGGTGCCATCGGCCGCCAGGAACGCCACATACTCAACCAGGATCCGTGACCGCGAGTCGGCAGAGATTGTGCCGACGCCCGGGATCACCTCCTGGTGGCTGATCGATCCAAACCGAACGGTTTGCGGGTCCTCGATCGGTACGTCGCGACCGTCGGCGAATGACACAAACGGCGGCTCGGGCGTGGCGGTGGGAGCAAACGTTGGGCGCGGTTCGGGTTTGTCGGGCGGCGCCGTTGTATCGGTTGCGGCAGCCGTATCGCTGACGACAGCTTCGTCATCGGTCGCAACGACCGAGGTCAGCCCGGTCGGGGCCGCCCGGTCGCCGGATGCGGCCAGCCGATCACCCTGGTTCGTGACGACCAGAAGGACCAAACCGCCCGCAATCAGGGCCGTCACCAGTAGACGCCGAAGCAACTTCACCGGTGCGATGGTAGGCGCACGGCCGGTAAATGGACAGGAGTCACCGTTCCCGGGAGAATCACCTCCCGGCGGGGCCCCGTTCTAAGCTCAATCCAAGCCAACCCGTCACCGCTGATCTGCCAGCAAGCCCAACCAAGGACCCCCAGTGAGCCCCACCACGTCATCTGCCGCCCCGCCGTCTGTCTCGCCCGACACCACCCGTATTGGATGGATCGGCACCGGGGTGATGGGCGCCTCCATGGCTGGCCATCTGCTCGACGCCGGCTACGCCCTCACCGTGAACAACCGCACACAATCCCGCGCCGATGATCTGGTCAGCCGCGGTGCGGTTTGGGCTGACACGCCGCGGCAGGCGGCCACCGATGCCGACCTTGTCTTTACGATCGTGGGCTATCCGGCTGACGTTCGAGAAGTGCTGCTGGGCGACGCCGGCGTGTTGGCGGGAGCAAAGGCCGGTGCGGTGATCGTGGATATGACCACCAGCGAACCGAGCCTGGCTGTCGAGGTGGCGGCCGCGGCGGCGGAGCAGGGCGCAATCGCCATCGATGCGCCGGTTTCGGGCGGTGACGTTGGCGCCAGGAACGGCACGCTCTCAATCATGATCGGCGGCGACGCCGAAGCGGTTGCGGCACTCCAGCCCTGCTGGGAAGCCATGGGATCGACCATCGTGCATCAGGGGCCAGCCGGCGCAGGCCAGCACACCAAGATGGTGAATCAGACAATCATCGCCAGCGGCATGGTCGGCGTGACCGAAGGGCTCCTCTATGCGCATCAGGCGGGATTGGACATCACCACGGTCCTGGAGTCGGTGAGTTCCGGGGCGGCCGGCAGCTGGTCGCTGTCCAACCTTGCGCCACGAGTGGTGGCGGGAAACTTTGATCCGGGCTTCTACGTGGAGCACTTCATCAAGGACATGGGCATTGCGCTGGCCGAAGCCAGAGCCATGAAACTGAACCTGCCCGGCCTGTCACTGGCCCACGAACTCTACGAGCGGCTGCAGGCCGCAGGCGGCGGCCGCAACGGAACACAGGCTCTGATGTTGGCGTTGGCGGAGATGTCTGACATCACCTGGCCACAGGGCGAACAGTAGGTCCCAGAGCGTCTCAGACGCGACAGATCAGTTCGGCGTTGGGGACGATGAACCATCCGTCGGCTTCGCGCCCCCAGAGGCGCCACGCGTCAGCAATGTTGCGAAGTTCGGCCTCGGTGGCCAGGCCGCGCTCCACGGCTTGGTGACCAAAGCTCGACTTCACGGTGCGTTCAGCCCACAGCGAGGACCACCACTCGCGGTCATCGGGGGTGGCGAAGCACCACGTGTCGGCGCTTGGAACAATGCTGCTGAGACCGGCTTCGTGGGCCCACGACAGCAGACGGCGGCCGGCGCTCGGTTCGGCACCGTTGCTGCGAGCCACCAGCAGGTAGAGGTCCCGCCATCGGTCAAGTCCGTGAGGTTCGGGGAACCACTGCATGGCTTCGTAGTCCGCATCTCGAACCGCAAGCAGTCCGCCGGGGCGGGTAACGCGCATCATTTCTTGAAGAGCGGCCACGGGATCGGTGAGATGCTGCAGGACCTGATGGGCATGCACCACGTCGAAGCTGTTGTCGGGATAGTTGAGGCCATAGACGTCGCCAACGGCGAAGGAGAGGTTCCGCCGCTGGTGGGTCTGCTGGGCAGCGTCCACAATGACCGAGGCGTAGTCCACGCCGATGACGGGCGCCGGCGCTACCCGTTCGGCCATTTCGGCGGTGAGATTGCCGGGACCACATCCCACATCGAGCACCCCGCTCCCGCGGGTCAGATGGGGAATCAGGTACGCCGCCGAGTTCGCAAGCGTGCGCCAGTTGTGCGATTTCAGCACCGACGCGTGGTGCCCATGTGTATAGGTATCTCCCATGGGCGGAGCCTACCGTTCCGGCTTGTCACCAAGCCGAAACAGCCGCTACCGGAAACGCAGATCCACGGGGAGGTTGCGGTCGGCGTCGTCCCAGCCAATCTTGTAGGCGAGCGCCACCGCGGCCACCTGACTGGAGACGCCAAGTTTGCGGAGCACGGCCTTCACCTGGGTGCGAACAGTGCCAACAGAAACAAATGAGGTTTCGGCAATCTTGTTGACCGACATGCCGTCCATCAACAACCGAAGCACTTCGCCTTCTCGACGGCTGAGGCTTTCGAAGGGCATGAAGCGCCCTTCGCGGGCGGAGCGATGATTTTCCAGCTTGTCCATCAACTCGGCGCGGCGAGCTGGCGTCACCAGATCTTCGCCGCGCAACAAACCGACGATTCGTTCGACGATCTCGGCAACCGGATCACCCGTGGAAAACAGCGCTGTGCCACCCGCGTCAACCGCGGCGGCGAGAAGCAGCTCGTGGGTGCTCTCGGAGATCACCGCAACCTTCGGTCCGTCGTTGGCGGCCGCTCGAACCAGATCCAAACCGTTGCTGAGCGCCGGTCCCGGCTGGATGCGGACCATCACCAAATCAAATCGGTGGCCGGCAAGCTCGGTCTTCAAATCGTCGACGACGGTGCTCTTGAGCGTTCGTACGCCGCATCCCATGGCGGTGAGGACCATTGCGAGTCCACCAGCCAGCATGGAATGCGTATCGACAATCAGAATCGATGCATCTATAGAACCTTGAGGAGGGATCCCCCCAAGGTCACTTTGGTCATTCATGTAAATTCGCCCATCTCAATACAGACCAAGACCTGCCATCGAGTATGGCGTGGTCCACGCGGAAATCACTGATGCGACCGAATCATTCGCCCCCCGTCGTGGGTAGGTTTACTCAATGATCGGCACTGGGCCGGGCCCAAATCGCCCAAAGCGCTCCAACCTGGGGGACGCCGAAATTCACGATCCATCACGGTTGGGCACCGGTCCAGTCGGCGGCTGGGCCCAAAGGCCATGATCGGTCGAGCGGACCAGAACCACGCCGGGAGCCGTCAGTAGTGAGCGCGCCTCACGCCCATCCGGGCGATCTGCACCTGGGGTTCCCGGAGCGGTTCGACCTGGCGCTTGGGACCCTGATTGGTTTGACCGCCGCAGCCATTCTGGGGCACTGGTGGGCGGTGCCGGCCTGGCTGGGTTGGGGGATTTTGATGGGTCGCATCTCCGGCGTCGACTTCCGGGAACTTCGCATCCCCAACGAGTTGGTGGCGATCGGCGTCGTGATGACGCTCCCTCTGTTGGCGCTGGCGACGATTGGACACGAGTCGACGTCCCGATTGAGCGACGCGTCACTGATCCGTGCGGTTGCCGGGGCGTTTGCCGGGCTTGGCATCTACCTGGCGTTGAACCTGGTGGCCGGGGTGGTGCTGCGCGGCGGATCGATCGGTTTGGGAATGGGCGACGTGAAACTCGCCTTCGTGATTGGCGCGTATCTGGCCTTCGTTGGCTGGGGGCCGTGGTTCTTTGGCTTGTTCTTCCTGAGTTTCCTGTGTCAGGCCGTCATTGGCCTGGGCCTGATCGCCACCCGGAAAGCCACCTTGAAAACCGCCATCCCGTTCGGCCCCTTCATGGTCCTGGGCGCCGTCCTCGCCCTACTTCCCGCCTTCAGCTGACGGGACTTGATCGTTCCTTGAATCCAACCGCGCGGGTCGGCGCCGACATCGCCGCGTCCTATCGCGAACACCCCCAGACCCCAGAAGATGATGACCTCGCAATGGCCAACGCAACCGCCCTGACCGAAGCTGAACCTTGGTAGCCCAAGCCGAGCTCTGGCTCATGGAGACCCCCAACCAGAAGCGACGCCCCGTGCTCGTCGTTTCACGAGACGAAGCAATCCCCGTACTCAACAACATCATCGTTGCGCCGGTGACCAGCGCCATCCGGGCCATCCCCACCTGCATCCCGGTGGGAGTCGACGAAGGAATCGAGCACGACAGCGTTGCCACCTTCGACAACCTCGCTACCGTGCCGAAATCCGTACTCACAAGACGGCTCGGCCAGCTCGGTGTCAGCGGCCATCAACAGATCTGCTCAGCCCTGAAGGCAATGGCCAACTGCTGAATCGGAACGCATCCTGAACTCAAGAGGACGGCCCTCAGCTGGAGCAACTCGCATCGTCATGGACAGTCCCACCCTCGCGTGGCCAGCCCCGTCTTCTCGGCGAAGCCGCACTGCGAGCGGGTATCTCAGGGGCAGGGGACGCGGTTGCCGTCCAGATCCATCAGGCGCCAGCGGCCGCCGGAGCATTCGCCTCGAGGGTCGCGTGGTTCGTCGCCGCTGAAGTAGTAGAGCGCGCGGTCCTTGTAGGAAACCTGCTGGCCGCCGCCATCGCGTTCAATCAAGTTGATGGCGCCCGGGTCCAGCCGATTGTCACCCGCGGACGGCTGAATATCGGGAAACAGAAACGGCGGGAAGGTGACGGCGCACGCATCCACACATGTTGCTTCGAGCAGGCCATCACCTTCGTAGGTGTAGACGGGCCGACCTTCGTTGTCCGCCAGGACTTCCACCTGCCGGGCGTCGCCGGTGATAAAGGTGGAGAACAGGGCCGGCGGCTGCCGAGCGCCGGACGCGGCCGTTCGATCAGACCCGCTGCACGAGGCGAGCACCATCATCATGGCCGCCATCGCAATCGCTACGGCACGCACCACGGTGCGCCCAGATGTTCGGGAAATCACAGATGCATCCTCAGGGACCGTCTGGCCCGACCGATCAGGCGAGGCCCAGTTCGGCGCGAAGTTCAGCCAGCTTGTCGTCGGCCTGCGCCAGCGAGACGGCTTCGCGCAGCTCAGCCTCGGCACCGGCCGGGCTGCTCTGTGCCACCTCGGCATGAGCTTTGGCTTCGGCAAGACGGCCTTGAATCTTCTCTTCGACCTTGGCCAGGCTTGGGGATTCAACGTCGAGCTGACCCGACATTGATTCGACGGCCTTGTTGACCGACTCCTGCATCTTGGCCTGCTGGATCTGGCCCAGAAGTTCCATGCGCTTGGCGGCCAGCTCCTGCACGCGCATGGCGTTGGCTTGGACCGCATTGTTGGCCTCTTCGGCCTGCGAGACCGCTATCTCGTACTGATCTTTGAGGCTGTCGAGGTTGTTCTCTGCCGCCTGAAGTTTCATGGCCAGGGTGGATGCGGTGTTGGTCCACTTCTCCACGCCCGCGGCGTCACCTTCGGCCTTGGCCCGCTCGGCCCGGAGGAGCGCCTGCTTGGCCATCTCCCGTGATTCGCCCACCTGCGTGGCGGACTTGTCGATCTTGTTCTCGATGGTCTCGCGGTGAGCGATGATCTTGGCCGCCTGATTGCGAAGCTGCTGATCCTGCTTGCGGGCTTCGGTGATGGCCTGCTCGATCTCGACTTCCGGATCCATCATCCCTTCCGCGCGGTTGCGAAAAAGAGCGCCCAAGTATCCCCAGAATCTCTTGACAAAGCCCATGGTTGTTCTCCCTTGAAGGTCTTGAAGGTCGTAATGGTTCCGCGAACCGGCCCGCGTTCGGGTGATATGCGCCACAGTGTAGAGCAGCGACAGCGGTTCTCGACTGTCAGTAGTGACCCGGGTCAAATACGCGACAGTGCAATCGAATACTCGACAGTGCTATTGAGAACTTGACAGTGCAATCGAGAACCTGTTTGGCGGCGCCCCGGCCTGGTAGCTGCACCAGGGGATCAGAAACGGCGCCGACTGCTTCCTTTGGCGCGCGTCGATCGTCGGGGGCGGCTGCTTCGTCGACTGGTGGTCGACCGGGACGAACTCCCACCCCGGGGCGTTGAATCGGGGCCAAACACGCTGCCGGGGAAACCCGTGCGTGTGCGGCGCGAGGTTGGGCGCCGACGAGTGGTTCGCGTTGGCTTCGGTGACCAGTCCCAGGGAAATCCACCGGGCTGAGGCTGACGCCGACGGCGCGGCTGCGTCCGAGGGAAGCCGCGTCCCGGTCCACTGCCCAGGCCGCCCAGAAGAATGTCGAACAGATCGATGCCGCCCATACCAAGTCCGCCATGGGACCGCGGGGCCTTCGCCGCCGGAACCCGCTCGCCGTGAACATTGATCATCCGCGGAATCGGCTTCTCACCCCGTTTGAGTTTGGCAGCGTCGTCGGGACACACGCGAACTTCTTTGTCCCCGGCCGCGGTGCTGATAGCGACCACTTCGGTGCCGGGTCGGTGCGTTGGATCAAAGAAGCAGGCCAACGGCGCATCTGAGGTTGGCTTCTCTGGTGGTTCCCGACCCTCAATCAGCGCTTCGGCTGCTTCCATTTTCCAACGCGCCAGTTCAATGTCGTCATTGAGGGTGGCCAGCTCCAACAGCGTGGTGGCCCGGGGCAATTTGGTGTCGACCTCATCGAACGTGGCCGTCGCCTCCTGGTAGTACTGCCTGGCATGCTCGTTGGTGGACAGCTCCACAAACTCCGCCTGGCCGATGACGTAGTTGGCCACCGCGTCGAGTTGTGACTTGATCTCGGTTCGGGCGGTGTCGATATCGGATGCATCGCGTTCGCGGCGCTTCTTCTCGTCCTGTCGTCGGTTGAGCGCCCAAACCCCGGCACCGGCGGCGCCAACCCCACCGACCCCGGCCACCAACCAGAGCGGATTCAGGCCCGGTCCGCGTTGCTCGGAAATCCCGTCGAAAAGCGCGCCGGCAACATCAGCGGCGGTTCCACTTCGACCAGCCAACCGATCCGCGGCTGCGTCCTGGCCGGCGTTGATCTCTGCTGCGGTGAACTCGTCACTGGACATCTCAACATCAAAGCGAGTCTCGCCGTCCACCTCCACCGGCACCATGACGACCACGGTTCCTTCCGGCAGGAGCCGACGCAGCTCATCGGCGAAGATCGGAAGACCTTCGGCGGGCGGCGCCGCCAGAGAAACGAAATACCAGCGGCCGTCGCCGTCCAGGGCCCGGTCGCTCAAAGCTTCCAATGCCTGGCTGTCATCCACTGCTCCGTCGGCCACGTACCAGCCAACGACGTCGACGAAATTGGCCACGTCCTCGATGTTGTCGATGATGCCGGCCTGCGCGCCGGCCGGGCCGATCGTCGAGGCCAGCAACAGCAAAAGGGTCAGTGATGCCGCCAGCACGCCGCGGACCGCCGCCCGGTTCCGGACCAACGGCACCCCCATCTCACGCCTTGCTACTCGTTGGTGTCCCATACCGGCGAGAGTAGCCAATGGGACTGGCGAGTCGATCGTCTGCCAAACGTCCCCATCCCAAGCCCCGCACCGGGCCCAGCTTCCTCTACGCTGAGCACGCTGTTTTAGGAGGACCCGTGGACAACCCGAATCCCGATCATGACTCACCCGAATTGGTGCCATCTGCGCATGACTCGGTGTCTGAGCATGACGTGACCACTGGCGTCCCCGTGGACGACGCGGAGCTCCCAACCAAGGGCACCAACGTCACAGTGACCGAAGAGACGGTGACAGGCGAGCCGGTGACAGGCACGGGCGCGTCTGTTGCCGCCAGCGCCGCCGTTGTGCCCAGCGCCGATTCGGGCATACCGGCCGATGAATGGATGGTCGACGGTGTTCCCGTGTACCCCGACGGCGCTCCTCGCAGCTGGGCGCCGGGACTCATGGTGGGATTTGGTCTTCTCGTCGCCGCGCTGGCCAGCGTCTTCTTCGTCTATGACGCCGAACCCACTCCGGACAGCACGCTGGTGGCCCGCGTCAGCGCGGAGCCAACCCCAGAACCAACATCGGCACCGACCGCAGAACCAACGGCGGCGCCGACCGCGGCGCCTCGACCCACCGCAGTTCCGGTCGCCGCACCGATCCTGATTCCGCAGCTGGCCGCTGAGTCCGGCCAGTTCCAAATTCTGACCGGCCTGCTGGGACAGTACGGGTTGGACGCACTTCTCAACAGTGACGGCCCGTTCACCGTCTTTGCCCCAACCGACGCCGCGTTCGACACCATCAACCCGCAGGGCCTGACTGAAGATCAGATCGGCGCCATCATCAGTCATCATGTGGTGGCCGGCGAGATTCGGTCCGATGAGCTGGCTGCGGGAACGGTGCTGACCAGTTTGATTGGAGAACCGATTGAAATCGGTTCGGACTTTGCCATCGTGGACACCAACGCCTCGGTGGTCGCCCCGGACCTGGCGGCTGACAACGGTTTGATTCACGTCATCGACGGCATGATCATCCCGGGTTCGCTTCTTCAGCCAGGCACCGTTGACGCCCTGATTCAGGATCGGAGAAACACCACCCTCGCCGCATCCTTCTTTGACGACATCGGTCTTCGCGAAGACCTTCGGGGTGAGGGGCCGCTGACGGTGTTTGTTCCCAGCGACGGGGCCCTCGGATCCGCTGACCTGTCCTCACTGCGGGAGGGAGAAGATGTAGCCGTTGGTCGATACCACGTTGTTGCCGGACTTCACCCGTCAACCGAATTGGTATCGGGCGAGACGCTGGTCACGCTCCAGGGCGAGGCGTTGACCATTGGTCGTGGCCTCACGGTGAACGGCGCGCAGCCGCTCGAAGTCAACCTCGCCGCCGACAACGGTCTGGTCCATATCTACGACAGTGTGCTCATTCCACCGTCGATCGCCACCCGCAATGAACTGAACTCGTTGTTCGCCCTGGAGCCGGTGCAGTTTGCCGTGTCAAGTGCGGTGATTCTTCCCGAGAGCGAGGCGACGCTCGATCAGGCGGTCCAGGTCCTTCTGGCCAATGACATTGGTGCCATCACCATCGAAGGCCACACCGATGGCGATGGCGCCGCCGATGCCAACCTGACGCTCTCTCAAGCCCGCGCCGAGTCGGTGCTGGCCTATCTTGTTGACGGCGGTGTCGACGCCGACCGATTGACCGCAGAGGGCTTTGGCGAAACCCGCCTCAAAGTTGACCCCGAAATCACTCCCGAAGAAAAGGCGCAGAATCGCCGCATCGAGTTTGCGCTCAACTGACGCCGCACCGGGTATTGGCGCCCGCACGTTCGTCGACTGACCCAAACCGCCCGGGTTGTGAGCCGGTCCTTCACATACCGGCGTAAACCGAACCGCCCCGTCGGGCATCCAAGCAGTACACAACGACGGGGACGGGACAGAAAGCATGGCGGGACGCTCAGCAACAGTCGCCCCATTGCGGCTATCGCTTCTGTCCGGCGCGCCGTCAGCGACCGACTGCCAGCTCAGTGCGGGCTCGGCCCAACTGTTGGCGCTCGTGGCCTCAAAGCGTCACCGGCGGATCAGTCGCCAAGCGGCGGTGGACGGGTTGTGGACCGGAACCGATTGGGCTATCGGTCGGCGCCGCCTCAACTCGGCGTTGCATCGACTCCGCACCGAGCTTGCCGAAGCTGATGCCGCCGATCGCGTCCAATCAACCGCAGACGAGATCGCCCTTCAACTGAACGACGGCGACGTCGTGGATCTGGTCGAGTTCGACCACGCATTTGAACGGGCCCTGGCCCAACAGCCGCTGTCCGAAGACGACGAGCGCTGCCTCACAGGTGCGGTTGAATTGTACGAGAGCTTTTCCCTTCCGTCGGGATCATCGGACTGGCAGATTCTGCTGGCCACCCGACTCGAGAATCAGGCCATCACCATTCGGTCGCGTTTGGCCGCCGAACTGTTGGACACCGATCGCGCCGCCGCCGCCCTCCAACACGTGCAGGTGGCCTTGGAAATGGATTCGCTCCGCGAGGACCTTCACCGCATGGCCATGCGCTGCCACCTGGCGATCGGCGACCGAGCCGGCGCCCTTCGACGCTTTGAGCAACTCAAGGTCCTGCTGGCCCACGAACTTGATGCGTCGCCCATGCCCGAGACCATCCGGCTGATCGTTCCCGACCCCCCACCAACTCGCACTCCGGCAACCGTTGACCCGGCGTTGGTCTCCCGGTCGCTGCATGACATCCGCTCGCAGCTGGTCGATCTCCTGACCGCCGTGGATGGGGCTCTCAACTCCATCAACTCCATTCCTGGTGCCAATCTCGCTCATCGTGACCGCGTGCTGATCACCGGTGAGTCCCCGGTGATTGCCGACTGGTCAGATGGGTATCCGAACGCAATCGATCGGAACTGCCTTGCCCCCCATCCCTGCAAATCGACGGAGATCATTTCTCGTGCACCTCTGGATTGAGAGTCGTGAAGTCATCAACACCCTGCCGGTTATTCGCGGTCGCGCCAGCGCCGTTGATTCCGACCACTCGGTGACCTTCGACGACTTCGACGACCTGCAGAACTTCATGCTCCGCGAACTGGAAGGCCAGGCGGCAGCCGGTCCGGAGGCAAACTCACCATGATTCGCGAAGTTACCGAAACGCTCCTCCGCACCATCCACCGAGAGACCCCGAACCTCGAACCTTGGGCGACCGCGGTCAGCCTGCATGACGGCGTCAACATTCCCGCCAACCAACTGGCCGTCTTTCTGTACCGGATCGGCGAACAAACGCACTCGCGAAATCGGCCGATGGAGTTTGACGGCGAGCGATACATGCGGCCGCCGATGATGGTCCAGCTCCACTACCTGATGGCCTGGTTCGGCACCGAAGGGCCCGAGGCGCACCTGGACGAACAGGCCCGGCTCGACCGACTTATTCAGATCTTTCATTCGCACCCGATCATCCCGGCAAGCGATCTCCCGTCTCCCCTCTCTGATCAGGTCGAGCGGCTGGCCATCCGCATGTGGTCGCCCACCGACGAAGAACGCAATGAGATTTGGACCGGCGTGAGCCGGCCCATGCGGTTGTCGCTCTTCTATCAGGTCGAGGCGGTTCCCATCGTGCCCACCACCAGGGGCGGACCGCCCATCACCGAGCAGCGAATCAATTACGGCGAGTGGGCTGGATCATGAAAGAGTTCCGCCTCCTTTCGACCTTCACCCGCGGCCTTCTCCATCGGGTGGTGGTTCGTCACCTCATCTCCAGTGCGCCCATTCCAAGCCTGGCCGCGGAGTTGGTGGATGCGCCGCGGGAGTGGTCGGTTGCGGTGCTCAACGGGGACGTTGTCGTTGCCGGGCCGCTGGACCAGCCCGCACCCGAGATCCAGCCGCAGGTGGCTCTGTCCATCGAAGATCCGTCGGTTGAGCTGTACCTCGACACCGATGGGGCACTCAACGTTGCGCTGGACGCCGAGGAGATTACGCACACCTTCGACCCGGTCGCACAGCAGATCGAGGTTCGACTGCTCACCGCCAGCGGCGCGCCGAGCACCGGCCAGGACCTGATGGTTGGCGCGCTGACCAGCGGCGCCTCCCGACCCATGACCGAGACCGCGACCCCCGGCACCTACGCAACCGACCTGACCACCTTCACCCGGAGCTTCCATCGCTTCGAAATTCTTCGCAGCGGTGAGGCCCTTCCACCCACCTTCCAACTCACGTCATATCGAACAACCACGGCTGTCGCCGTGATCGAGCCATAGGAGCAATCAAGTGACTACTACCTACCAGTCGCCCGGCGTCTACATCCAAGAGGTCCCGTCGGGCCCCCAACCCATCGCCGGCGTTTCGGCAAGCGTGCTTGCCATCGTCGGATCAACGTCTCGAGGACCGGTCCTTGACCCGCAACGGGTAACGGGATGGGGCGAGTTCATCGACCGCTTCGGTGGCCCGATGGACGGGTCCCATACGGCGGCCGCCATTTCCGGCTTTTTCGAGAACGGCGGCCAGGCCGCATGGATCATTCGGGCGGACCCGTCCACCAGCAGCCGATGGCTGATCCAGAACGCTGACGGCGACAGCATCTTTATGGTGACCGCCGCCAGCCCGGGCGCCTGGTCAGCTGACATGACGCTCACCGTCACGCCGTCAACCGGCGGTGGCCTTGCTCGACCATGGTCATCAACCATTGTTGATGTTGACACCGCCTTGAACACGGTGACGGTCGAGTCAGCCGCGGGCCTCCGGATTGACAACGAAGTGGGCGTTGGTACCCCAGCCGCCCGCGCGGTTACCGCAATATCGGGCAATGTTCTCACCCTCGCCGGGACCGGACCCACCTTGGCGTTCACTCCGGGAGCGCCCATCTTCATAGTCGATTCGGGAGGCGGAACCGCCGTCGACTTTGCCACCAGCAATGGCATCGAAGTCGGCGACCTGATTCGTATCGAAGTCCCGGGCCAGCCACTGCGCTACACCCACGTCACCGCGGTCGACGCCCAGAGCAGCGGAGGCGCACGCATGGAGACCACGCCGGCGGTAACCAACGTCGTGGGCGGCGCCACCGCCGCCCGCACCGTGCTGTTCAACGGCTCCCTCAACGCGGCCGGACTGACCGAGGTGACCGCAGCTCAGCTGGACATACCGGCAGATGCCCTTGATGGCGACGACCTGGAGGACGGCTATCAACTGGTCCTTTCCAATGGCCAGGTTGCCCGCTGGTCATCAGCCACCAACTCGTTCTCGCTGCCGGGCGGTGGCCAGCTCGACACCGGCGACGTTCAGGTGCAGGCTCCAGTTCGCCTTTCGCTCTTCGAGCAGGACGTCAACCTTACCAATCCGACCCTCCTGGACCTGGCAACCTTGTTCTCCTGGGTTCCCGACGGCGCAGTCTTGAACATGACGCCGGGCGACGTGGAGATAACGAAGGCCGGCGCGGCGTTCACCGTCGTCGACCAAGCCGACCTGACCGCAACCTTCACCGGCGTCGAGTTCCTGCCCGGAGCAGACACCTCGGCCCTGATCACTGCGCCGCGACCGCCGGCGGTTGGAGACACGGTCAACTTCGGCAACACCGTGGTGATCACCGATGTGACCCCAATCGGCGGAACGCGCTACCAGGTCGGAACCGACATCGCCCCCAGTGGGACGAGTCGTTCCGGACTGGCCACCGCTTTCCAGCAAACCCGGATTGTGCCCGAACGCTTTGCACTCACCGTGGGCGATGGCGGATTCGTCGAGAGCTTTGACAACCTGACCATCGCCGAGGGCCACAGCCGCAGTCACTTGCGAGACGGACTGGTCAATGAAGTTTCGACGCTCATCACCGTCAGCGGCGGATCCACCAGCGGAACCCTGGCTGCGGACACCGTCCCCGTTCAGGCCGCCGTCGATTCCACCGGCACTTCCGAGGTCGCCGACGCCAACGACCTGGTTGGCGGAATCGGTGAACTGGAACGCCTGGCCGAACCGGCGATTCTCATCTGTCCTGACGCGCTGACCTTCGACGATCCTGCCCTTCAGGGTTCGGTCATCGGAGCGCTCACCACCCATGCCGAACAGTTCCGACGCTTCGCCGTGATCGACACGCCACGGGAAAGTAACGACCAGGACCTGGTGGACTGGCGCTTCGAAAATGTGAACAGCATTTACGCCGCGGCGTACGCCCCACATGTGCGCATTCTCAACCTCGACGGTGACGCCCCGGAGCGCTTCCTCTGGGTGCCACCGTCGGGTCACATTGCGGGCGTGTTTGCTCGCACCGATACGGCTCGCGGCGTGCACAAGGCACCGGCCAACGAACGGGTCAACGGGATTGTTGGTCTGGACCAGGACTACACCCAACGTCGCCAGGACCTCCTCAACCCCAACGGTGTCAACCTCATCCGGTCATTCCCCGGCCGCGGTCGACGCATCTGGGGGGCGCGCAACGCCACCACCGACACGACGTGGCGCTACGTCAACGTGCGCCGCCTCTTCAACGTCATTGAAAACTCGATCGAACAAGGCACCCAGTGGACGGTCTTCGAACCGAACACCGCAAGCACCTGGGTGCGTATCCGGGCGTCGGTGGAGAACTACCTGAACGGCCTGTGGACCGCTGGCGCATTGGCGGGCAACTCCCCCGATGAGGCGTATCGCGTACGCGTGGGCCTGGGGCAGACGATGACCGAAGCGCAGATCGAACTGGGTCTGGTCATCATCGAAGTTGCCGTGGCTGCCGCTCGCCCGGCCGAGTTTGTTGTCTTCCGATTCTCCCACAAGCGCCTCTCCGAGTAGCGCGCCCGTATCCCGAAAGGACCAACCATGTATCCCTTAACTTCACTGCACTTCGAGGTGCAGTGGCAAGACAGTGAGAACACGACCAGCTTCTCTGAGGTGAGCGGGCTGACCAGCGAAACCGACCCCATTGAGTACCGCGGCGGCACCGATCCGTCGTTGACGGTTCGCAAGATCCCGGGTCTGAAGAAATACGGCAATGTCACGCTCAAGCGCGGCATTGCGACCGAGGAAGGCGCCAATGGCATGTTCGACTGGTTCAACACGATCTCGGCCGGCAGCGTCGAGCGGCGCAACGTCACCATCATCCTGCTTGACGAGGAACGCATGCCGGTCATGACCTGGCAGCTGCAGAACGCGTGGCCCGTCAAGGTTGAAGGCCCCGGCCTCAACGCGAGTGCCAACGAAGTCGCCTACGAGATGGTGGAGATCGCCCACGAAGGTCTCACCGTCGCCACCAACGGCTGAGCCTGCTGTGATTCCGCTTCCGTTGTCGTATGTGGTCGATCCGTTCCTCAACGCGTCCTTCGTGTTGTCGATCGGAGGCGTGCCTTTCGGCAACTTTGCCGAGTGCACAGGCCTTGCGGCCGAGGTACCCGTCGAGGAATACGCCGAAGGCGGAGAGAATCGCTTTGCCCACAAGTTCCCCGGCCGTCAGAGCTACCCAAATCTGGTGTTGAAGCGGGGCGCCGACATTACGACGCACCTGTGGGAATGGTTCGAAACCTGGCATGACACCGGCCAGGTCGATCCCCGGGACGGAACCATCATCCTTGTCAGTTCGCTGGAGGGAGTTCCCGTCCCTGTTCGGGCGTGGGCGTTCACTCGGGGCTGGCCAGTCAAAATGGCCGGCCCCGATCTGAACGCACTTTCGCCCGCAGTCGCCGTTGAGACCATGGAGCTTGCCCACAACGGCATTCGGGCGATTCGGGTGGGTATCTGATGCCGATCATCATTCGAGAGGTCGTGTCTGAAGTTGCGCTGCAGCCGACGGCCGACAACAAGAAATCTGAGGAGATGGCCGGTGCGGCCAACGTGGACTTTGAACTTCTTGTTCGACGCGCATCCGAGCGAGTCATCGAAGCGCTGCGAAGGGAATGGGACCGATGACGACCGACCTTCAGCGACTGGCCAAGATGACCATCTGGGCCTTCGCCGACATCGACTACAAGAAACCCCGCGGCAGGTGGGAGGCGATGTTCAACCCAACCGAACTCTCGTTCTCGCGCAGCAACGAGTATGAACGGCAGCGGCCGAGCGGAGGCGCCAAGGCCGTTTGGCAGTACACGGGCGGCGAGGCCCGGGAAGTGTCGATTGAGTTCTTCTTCGATGGAACTGGCGTTGTGGAATCAACGCAGTCGGTTCGCAAGCGGGTGGAGAGCTTTGAGGACATCACGAGCTACCACGGCGACACCCACCAGCCCTGGTACCTGCAGCTCATGTGGGGCGGATTCCGCTTCAGTGGCATCCGGACCACCGCCGACATCTCCTACACCCTCTTTGACCGGGAAGGTGAGCCCCTCCGGGCGAAGTTGAAGGCCACCTTTCGCGAAGCGCTGTCGCCCGAGGAGAACACCCGGGACGAGAGAAACGAGTCTCCGGATCTCTACCAGACGTGGCAGGTGGCCCAAGGTGAACGGCTGGACACCATTGCCGCCGAAATCTACGGCGACCCCGCATGGTGGCGCCCGCTTGCCGAAGTCAATGGCCTGAACAACGCCCTCGACCTGGCGCCCGGCACCATTCTGGTGCTGCCGCCCCAAGCGCCATGACCGCTCGGTTCCAAACGACCACCGCGCCTGACCGGCCGGAGTTCATCATCACCGTTGACGGCACCGAAATTGATCAGGTGCAGGCCCGAGATGTTCTGGAGATCGACGTGGATGAGCGCGTGAACGGTCACGCAATCGCCCAGATACTCCTGCGCAATTGGGACGCGGAGACTCGAACCCCGATCTACGGAAACCAGGAGCTCTTTGCCCCCGGTGCAGAGCTTGTTGTTTCGGCCGGTTATCGCAGCGAACTGACCGAGATTTTTGCCGGTCAGATCATGGCGATGACCACCAACTTTGCCCCCGAAGGTCTGAGCGTCATCAGCATCGAAGCCCGGTCCACATCCCAACGGATGGCGGCGGCGGTGCGCCACCGGACCTTCGAGGAGCTGAGCGTCGGTGACCGATTCTCGGCGATCGCCAACGACTACGGCCTCAGCGCCGAAGTAGGCGAAGGCGACATTGTGGAGACCCTCCACGACCATGCCACCGACTGGGACCGCGTTCTTCAGGTAGCGGCCGAATGGGGCTGGGTCGGCTACGTGCGCGACGACCAGCTGGTCCTCCAGCCGCCGTCAGCCGAACCGGCTGAGATCACGTTGAAGTATGGCACCAACCTGCTGGAACTTCGACTCACCGAAGACCTCCGCCGGGCCACCAGCCCCATCATCGCGGCGGGTTGGGACGCAGAAGCCCAGGAACGTTTGGAATCCGAGGCGGACGCCAACGAATTGGATACCGGATCCCGCCCGCCGTTGGCTGATGCGTTGGCCGCGTCGGGCCTGGCGATGGCCGATCAGCAAGTGACCTCGCCCGCCCGGCTGAGCCAGGGCACGGTGGACCAACGAGCAGCGGGCACGGCCCGTAACCAGCAGCTCCGCCACCTGACCGGTCTGGGCGCGGCCATTGGGCTGCCCAAGCTTCGATGCGACGCCTGGATGGAGATCGAAGGGACCGGCAAGCTCACCGATGGCCCTCACTATGTGAGCCGGGTCCGGCACCGGATTGGCGGCAAGGGGTACACCACCGAGTTCACGCTCGGATTGCCCGAGCCGCTGGTCCCTCCACCATTGGCGGACCCGGCTCTCGCACAGGCGCGCATGGCCAGCAGCCTGACCATCGGCGTGGTCACCGACCTGGCCGACCCCGAAACTGCCGGCCGAGTCAAGGTTGTTGTGCCGACCGCTGGGCCGACCGTCGAAGCATTCTGGGCGCGGCTTTCAACGGTTGACGCCGGCATCGGCCACGGCTCGGTCTTCGTTCCCTCCGTGGGCAACGAGGTGGTGCTGGGGTTCATCGGCGGAGACGCCGTGGTCCTGGGTCAGCTGTACAGCCCCGCCCATCAACCTCCGCTGAAGATCGATGCGGACGAAAATACGATCAAAGGTTTCGTCACGGCGGCGGGCCACACCGTTCTCCTGGACGATGCCGAACCGAAAATTTCCATTCTGACCGGCGGCGGTCACACGCTGGTGATGAACGATGACAGCGCCGCCATCACGATCACCGAATCATCGGGCAACTCCATCACCATGGATTCGAGCGGCATCGTGCTGGAGGCCGCCACTGGCGACCTGGTGCTCAAAGCAGCAGCGGGCACCGTGAAGCTCGAAGGCGCTGCCATCGAAGGGAAAGCTTCGGGTCCGTCAAAGCTGGAGAGCAGCGCAACCTTCGACATTTCTGCCAGTGCGACCTTGGGCCTCAAGGGCGCCCTTGTCAATATCAACTGAGGACGTGAACCATGCCTCCTGCTGTTCGAGTCAGTGATCCCACCGTTCATGGCGGGGTCGTCACCGGACCCGGCGTTGCCACGGTCCTGATCGGCGGCCTTCCCGCAGCGGTCGCCGGCGATCTGCACGCCTGTCCCATCCAACCCGCCCATCCTCCGACTTCACCCTTTCCCGTTGGCAGTCCCACCGTGCTGATTGGCGGGCGACCCGCAATTCGACTCGGTGATGTCTCCGGTTGCGGCGCCACCGCCGCCATCGGCCAACCAACCGTGATCATCGCCTGAGGTGCCTTGATGACTTCTATCGACTTTCCCCATACCGGCGTTGGCTGGACCTTTCCCGTTCGATGGGATCGAGCCGCCGACGACCAGATCCGCGCACTCACCGACGCAGGAGTGGACAAGGTGCGCCAGGCAATGACCCTCATCGTCCTGACCGACCTTGGCGAACGCCGCATGCGACCGCTGTTTGGTTCAGACGCCAGCAGCTTCGTGTTCGAGTCGATGAGTGGCCCGGCGCTTGTCCAACTTGCCGATCAGACCGAACGGGCCCTGAAGCTGTTCGAACCCCGGGTCCTCATTGACCTTGTGGAGGCGGTCCCCGCACCGGACGACGGACGGGTGGACATCGTGGTCGAATTCCGCATGGATCGCCATCGCCGACCCGAAAGCCTGGTCGTGCCCTTCTACCCCCAACCCGGAGCTGGGTCATGAGCTATCGCATTGACGCCCGAACCCAGGATGATCTGGTGGCCCACGTTGAACGGGCGGCCGCGGACCTTGAGGTGCCCCATGTGGAACGCCTCATACCCGACCAACCCGTGGTGTGGTCCGAAGTGTTGAGCGCCGACGAGGTGTCGGCGGGTCTGATTCGCGAACTGCTCCGCGGCCACCATTCCCTCCTGGATCACGCCGCCTCCCTCCCCGACCGCGCGGCTCGCCACTGGCTGGAGACCACGTCGGGCATTGCGTCACTGGATCCCGCACCGGCCACCGCGGTGGTTGTGGCCGAGGTGGCCGACGGCGCCGGCCCCGTGCTGGTTGACGCCGGCACCGAATTGAAAGGACCCAAAGATGCTGAGGGCCAGGCCAGCGTGTTTCGCACCAACGATCGGCTGATCGCCACCGGCGCTCGGCTGACCGGTCTGTGCAGCTACGGCTGGTTCGCTGACCGGGACGTCAACGCATCCAGCTCCGGCGAAGCGTTCCTTCCGTTTGCCGGAGACACCGCCACCCACGAGATGTACTTCTGTTCCAATCAACTCCGATTCGATCGGGGCACCTACAACGTGACGCTCGAGTTTGACGGCGATACCAGCGTTGGGGTGTTGTCCGCGCTCCCGTGGGAGTACAGCACCGCCGATGGCCCCGTCGAGGTGACGGCCCGACCGGTCCTCGGCAACAGCCGGATTCTTCGCTTCACGCTGACCGACAGCTGCCAACCGTTGGCGGTCCCAACCGAAGACGGTCCGGTGGATCATTGTTGGCTGCGGGTCAGCAACCGGGCGTTCAACACTGCCGCACTGAACTTCTCGTTTGATTCGGTGACCATCGTCGGCTCTCGACGCGACCTTCTCCCCGACAGTGCCTGGTACAACGACGGCTCGCTTGATATCGAACGGGAGTTCAAACCCTTCGGCGACGTCCCGCGCCGAGGGGACAGCTTCTTCGTCCAGTCAAATGAGGCGTTCAGCAAGTCGCTCGATCACTTTGACGTTGTCCTCGCGCCGCTGAATCAAAACGAGTTCAACTTTCAATTCTCGCTTCTGTTCCCCCACCTGTCCGGCGTTGCAACCGACGGGTTGGTCCAAGAGTTGGCGGCGTTTCAACGCATCGGCATCGAATCGGAGCCGGACAGTTCGGTGATCATCCCCCGGCCGTTCATCGCCCCATCAGTCACCCCCACCATCGAGTGGCAGATTCGCGAGGACGACCAATGGCGCGAGGTTGCGTCGTTTGAATCGTTGACCACCGCAACCGACCTTGCTCCGTCCCGACCGGGCGAGAGCGCATCCGATTTCATTTCACTGGGCGGCGTTGAAGGTCGCTTCGCCCGAGCATTCCTGCGGGCCGGCGACTTCGGTTGGGATGCCTACCAGCAGGGACTGATCGACTTCGCCAATCATGTGGCGGGAACCGGCGTCGCCGCTTCGGCACCAACCCCACCCAAGCCCCCCACGCTCAACACGATCCGCCTGAACTACACGACCACCAAAGTGACACCCGATCGGATCGTGACGGTGAACGGCCATCACCGACGGACCATCACCGACGGCGTTCCGTTCGCGCATCCGATCACCACCCAGATTGGCTCGACCCCCGCGGCCGCCATCTATGTGGGGCTCGATCTGCCCGATGCGGTGCTGGGCCAGACGCTCTCGACGTGGTTCCAGATGGACAGCACCGCCGCGTGCGCGGCAACCACAACCCCGGATCTGAGCCGATGGGAAGTCTGGACCGATGCCGGCTGGCAGCGCGTGGCGGCCAGCGACGGTTCTTCGTTTCTTCGAACATCGGGCCTGGTTCGATTTGTCACTCCCTTTGCCTGGCCAACCGGATGCCCGGAAGCGGGCGCCACCGACGGTCGATGGTTCCGACTGGCGACCAATCAGGCCGACCGGATAGGAGCGATGGAAGCGGTGCTTCCCGATGCGGTCCTGGCCGTCGCCCGGCCAACGGCGAGCGACGCCGTTGCCGACCTGACCGCCCCTGATGCCGAATCGGTCAAAGGGCCAACCACCCGAATTGCGGGCGTCAAGAAGCTGACCAACCCCATGGTGGGAAACGCGAGCCGAGCAGCGGAGTCCGACGAGACCTACCTCCGGCGAGCACCCCAGGTCACGCGCACCCGGAACCGCCTTATCCAACCCGTCGACTACGAGCTGAGCATTCGGGCCGACTTTCCTGAAGTTGGCTTTGTCTCGGCGCGGCCGCACTTCGATGGCACCGATGCCATCGCGCCGGGGCATGTGGGCATCGTGGTGATCCCCGATACCGACGACCCGGCACCGCTACCCACGGCGGATCTGGTCGGCCGCATCGAGGCTTCGGTCGTTGACCGGGCCCCGATCCATGCCACCGTCACCGTGCACTGCCCGAGCTATCGCCGCATACGGGTCAGCGGTCGCATTGTGCTGACACCTGGTGTTGCGGCCTTGTCTGCCCGAGCCGAAATCTCGAGCGCCATCGATGCGTTCCTGCACCCCCGCAACCGCGCCGCTGATGCGCTCGGACGGCCCTTATACCGCTCGGAACTGATCGTTCTGCTGGAAGCCATGCCGACTGTCGACCGACTGGAGTCGTTGGACATGAACGCGGACGATGGCGCCTTCGGAGCCCGAGGGCCAACCGGGCTGGTTGAGCGCATTGACCCACCGACCCCCCGCCAACTCGGCATGATCGTCTCCAGCGGCCTCCACGACCTCGAACTTCAGGAGACCTTGTCATGACTCCCCTTTCTGCTCGACCGCCAACTGAGGTGATCGAACTCCTGGAGGACCCACGAGCAATCGCCCCTGACCGGGATTGGCAATCCCTTCGCGACGAAGCGATGGGCGAACTGCGCGACTCCGCCTGGACCGATCACAATGTGAGTGACCCGGGCGTGACCCTGCTTGAAGCCGGCTTGCTGAGCGTGGCCGAAGCTCACGCCCGAACAGCGATGGCCAGGTTTGATCTGTCACCGGTGGCGAGCGCCATGTGGCGCGACCATCCTGGCGCCAGCGACATCGATCTCCCCATCACCACGTCGTCGACGGCGGCCCTGGCCGCGGGCCTGGCCGACCATCTGGTCACCGCACAGGCACTGGTGGCAGAAGTCCCGGACCGCCCCGAAGCCGTAGCCGCGCTGGCCAGCAATGCCGATCTGGGGTGGAGCCCCGACCTGGCGCTGGCCGCGGTTCACATCCTTCGTCGAACCGTCTTCAACCGAGCGGCCCTCGACCTGTCCGGCGCGGTCGATGCCGCCATCGACGCCGTTGGGCCCGAGCAGGCATCCGCCCTGCTGCGGCTGGATCCGGGGTTTGACCAACTCTGGGACGCCGAGCTGTTGGACTTGTTGGAGCTCCGACGCCGACGGCGACTGGTGGAGCGAATCCGACAGGTGCAGACCGCCCTTCGGGAAACCATCACCCGCGCCGATGTCGATGCGCTCCTGCTTCCGACCGATGACCCGGCCGATGAGCCGGCCGATGAGATTGTGAACGATGCATCACGCGGGGCGGCCTTCGCCTTGGCGCGGTGCCCAGAAGTGGGACCAGAAACGTTCGAGGCCGAAGACGGCGCAACCCTGGTGTGGCCGCCCACGGCGATTCAAACCCGAACCGTTGAGCCGGTCATCGAAGCGGACTACGTGCGATTGGCCCTCGGGGTGGACGGCGTGCGCCGAGCCTGGGTTCGACGCGGTCACACCGACGGACTTGGCTGGAACTGCGAGCCCATTACTGAGCCCGTCGACCACCCCGGCACGCTCACGATTCTGGTGGAGGCCGATACCGACGCCGCTCCCGGATCATTGGTACTTGAACAGCAGGTACTGGAAGCACTGGCCGACCCAACCGATGATCTGAGTGCAGGTGAGCTGGCCGAGGTCACGCATCCGTACGCGTTGTACCGCGATGACCTGACGCGAGCCACCCCGCGCCGCATGATCGGCGACGAGTTGGCGGTGACCCGATTGAGCATCTGCCAGATCGAAGTGCGCAGCGCCATCCACATTGCGGTTGGAACCGTTGACGATCGGGACGCCGTCATCGCCGAAGCGTTGGCTCGGGTCGGCGAACTCTTCCGAAATGGTCGACCGGAAAGCCAGCGACCCACCGCCGCCGACGTCAACTGCCCGCAGGACATCGACGGCCCATGGCCCATCCCCGCTCATGCGGCACCGGGTTGGATACCCGGCGAAGCCATCCGATTCAACGAAGTTGTCGAACGGCTGGCCGACAGCCCCGACATTTTGGGCGTCACCGACGTTGCCCTTCGCCACGACGGCGACTGGTACCAGCCCGGTCCCGACGAGATCGCGGAGCTGGCCTTGTCCCCCACCTGCGTGCCGGAGTTGGCCCCGGGCCACTGCCTGCGGGTCCACTTCGTTCTGCCGGAGGAATCATGAGCAGCCGCTACACCCCCATCGCCCAGCTTCTTCCGGCCGTCTTCCAGAACGACGCCGAGAGCTTCGACCAGATCGACTCCTACCTGTCGCTGGTCGACGATGTCCAGCGGGGCTATCTCGATCGGCTGGAGCAGCTGGACGTTTGGCTCTCGCCCAACGGCCCGCAAAGCGCGTGGCCCCTGGGACTGCCCCTTGACGCGGGAGCAGACCGGGTGATCGACGCCTACGGCGAGTTGTACGACGAGCTTGCCGGGTGGACCGCCTTTGTCTTTCCCAGCTGGTGGTCGGTTGGCGAAGGCGCGGACCGCCGCATCAACCTGGAACGGCGCCGCAGTTATCTGGCCCGAGCCGCTCGATTCTGGCGACGCCGCGGTACGCCTCGGGGGTTCATGGACTGGATCTGTTTTGCTTTTGGCATCGAAGAGGATGTGCGGCCCTGGTTCCTGGAGCACTTCAAGTACGGACGTCCAGAGATCCTCGAAGAACCGGACGCCGAGCCGGGCCCCGAGCCGTGGTTGCGCGCGACGCTGCTGGTCCCGAGCACGCCGCAATTTGACCAACCCGAAATGCGCCGAATCCTCATGCGGTTTGTCGAGACCTATGCCCCCGCTCACGTTCATGTTCGCGTGTGCTTCGTCGACCTGGCCTTCGAGCTCTACGAGACCGACGCCGGCGTGCAGGACCTGCCCGGCCCTCGACCACGGCCCGACGATGACGTGGGACTCGCCGCCTGGCGGGCCGACGTTGACCGCTTCCGTGAGCATGTCCGCACCCTGCTCTGCGCGTTGGGCGGCGACACATCCCATGAGTCGGCCATGACGATTTCGAACTGCATTGACGACGGCGAAGCGAAAGATCGCCTGGGCGTTGGCCGCCTGCCCGGCGGCGGCCTCTTCGTCCGGGACTCCGGCGACTCCGAGGACCCCGGTGACTCCGACGACTCCGGCCCGATTGTGGGTCCGGCATGACCGGCATCCCCATCAACTTTGATCCCATCAGCATTTACGAGAAGAAAGGACGCTGACATGACTGACTCCCATCCCGTCTTTGTTGACGGACAGACCCTGACCCATGACGCACTGAACGACCTCCACGGATTCCTCAACCGACAAGACCAACGACTGGGCCAACTGATCGGCTTCGGTATTGCCTGCGGGCTGGAGGTGACCATCGACGGGGACGAGGCCGTCGTGTCTGCCGGCCTGGCCATCGACCAGCTTGGCCGGCCGATTGTCCTGCGTAATGAGCTCCGCATCAATCTGGGCCGGGCGCCCAGCAGATTCGATTGGCTCGAAGAATCCGACACCGGAACCACCGTGGTGCTCACCCTCGAGGAAACGGTCGAAGACGCGCCCGAGTGCGAGGAGGACGGCTGCACCAGTCACGCCTCCACCGTGACGATCACGCCGGTGCTGCAATTGGCGCGAGGCTGCCTCGAAGCCCCCGGCTTCCAATTGTCGGAATCGGAGCTGAGCGGCATCAATCCCATCACGGTCAGCAAGAGTTCGCAGACATCCAACCGAGGTGTGGAAATGACCCGGGCCCTGGTGCGCATTCTGGGTGACCAGTCGCGCGGCTTCACCTCACGGGCGGCCATTGCATTGGCAGACATTCAAATCTCCACGACCGAAATTCCCGGAGCTGCCGCGTACAAGGCCGCGTTCCTCAATCAGGTGTTCTTCGCCATGATCGAGTTCCTCCGCTGCGAAGCGCTGACCCAGTCGCAGTGCTTCCGCGACACCACGACGCCGGGCATTGCGTTGGGCTGCCAGCTCGACGGCCGCTGGATCTGCGAGCACGCTCACCACTGGGCGCCGCACTCCGGCTTGTCCTCAGCACTGCTGGGCACCGGATGCGAAGACCCCTGCCGCTTTCACCGGGCGCGCATCACCGCCATGATCGAGAACTTTGTGCTCCCCGACTTTCCCGAACCGGACGAACCGCCGAAACCAAGTGGCCCGCCGGTGAAGGTGTGCAAGCACAGCCGCAACAGTCGGGCCAGCCTGCTGAGCATCAATCCGGACTGCTTCCACCTGGCAGCACCCAGCCAGCAGACACCCGACCTTTCTCGGTTCGAAAGCAAGGCGGATCAGTACGTGAGCCCGTCCACCCAGGCCACGTGGGCCGAAGAGATCTACCAGCGCGAGGTGGACCCATGGGTGGCCGGAGTGGCCGACATTGGCGTGGTGATTGGATGTGAAGCGAGCGCGGCCGTTGCCGGGGTCAGCACCGCCATCACCGACGTTGAGGGAACCGATTTCGACTTCGAGGTCGTGGTGATTGACGAAGAAGCCGCGGGCCGCCTGCCCGGCTACGAACCGGCGTTCAGTCCATCGATCACCGACCAGATCGTCCTGGTGCAGAACGCGGACGGCATGGTGGTCGCCACTGGACGCGTTCCGGTGAACAACACGCTGAACGAGATTCGGCCAACGGTCACCCAGATCACGGCCGATGCCGCCACCGCCACCGCCACCGCAACCCAGGCGGCCGAACAGGTGACGGTGCTGGGCGACGGATTGGCCGCCGTGAACACCGTGACCTCGGGACTCCAGTTGTTGCTGAACGGCAGTGAGGACTCGCTCGGCCTGGTGGGACAGATCGCCCAGGTGGACGGCGCACTCACCCAGCTGCAGACCGACGTCTCAGGCGGGGGCCTCGTCCTTCAGAACGATCTGATGTTGGAGCTCACAACGCTGCGGGCCGAAGTTCAAGGGCTGATCGCCGACGCGCAGATCGGCATCAATACCGTGTTGAACGACGGCGTCAACGGGCTGCGTCAGGAGTTGTCGGGCGAATTGAATGTGCTTCGGGCCACCGTCACCGATGAGACCAACCGACTCGAAGCCAACTTTGACGCCAGGACAACCGAAGTGCGCCTGGAACTGGGCGCCGACCAGGACAGCCTGCGTGCCGAGTTCCAGGACCAGGTGAAGTCGACGGGCGGCCGCATCGACGACGTGCTCATTGGCCAACGGTTGGCTGGCGCATCGACGATTGGCGGGTCGACGGGCCGACCGTTGGAGCCGGTGGTTGGCGCAAGTCTGGTGGACGCGTTCCGCTCGATGGCGACCGCGGTGATGTCCACGACCGACGACTCCAACGAAGCAGAAGTCCGGACTGCGCTCGATGCCGCCGACCGGTCCATTACCCGGATGGAGGCCGCCGCTGATCTTGGCGTTTCGGTTCCTGCGGTGGCCGGCGGCGAGATTGTGAACGCGCTGGAACGCATGGCCGAAGCCGCCGAGGCGGCGGGCGTCTCGGGGCGTCGCATGTCCGCGATCAACTCCAGCATTCGTGACGTCCGGACTGAACTTCAGCCATGACCGATCGGATCGACACCCTCACCATCCGATGTCGAGGTCATGAGCTCTCGCGGACTCAGATCGATGCGGTCCAAAGTCGCCTGCGTCGGATTGCCTCCACCCACCTGCCTGAAGCGTTGGACCAGCTGCTGCCCAACGTCAACCTGGAGTTGGACACGGTGATGGCCCCGCTCACCTTCGCGGTCGCCGACTATGACGATGAGACCATTGCGTTGCGATGGGCGTCCGCCATTGCCGGGGCCATCATCCGGCATGATCCGAGAGCCACCGTCGGCGACTCCTTCACGGGTGCACCCATCATGACCGCTGATGAGGTCATCGCCCCGGAGTCCATACCCAACCACCCGCTGCCGGCCCTGGTTGCCACCGTCGACGGCATCCGCATGCGGATAGCTGCGCTGCCCAACGAACTTCGCGCCGTCGCCCTGTCCATCGTTGAACGGTGGCTGGCCAGCAAATCCGGGGTCCCCGGATCATCAGCCTCCCTGGCCGCCGATCCCACCTCGGTTGCCGACCGCCAGTTCTCCGCTGCGGAACTCCTTGCGATGCGGCAATTGCTTCGCACCGAGGACCATGGGACACCAGCCGCCACTGGCGCAGGCGCCGGACCACCCTCCGACGATGCGGCCGGCCCGCAATCGGCAACGAAGTCCGCTGACGTCCCCCAACGCGATGACGCGGCCGCAAGGCGCTCCACGACCCGACGCGACCCTGTGGACCTGAGCAACCTTGCCAAACGTCTTGCCCCCCTCTCAAACCGGTCGGTCGAAGAGCTGGCCGCCGAACTCGACCGCGTGGTCAGAGCCGTCGAACGGTCGGGTCAGACTCCCACCGCGGCCGCCCTGCAGGACGACCAACAGTGGAGTGTGGTTGGCGGCCTGGTGCTGCTGTATCCCTGGATCGGCCGTCTACTGGAGCACACCTGGTCCGTCTTTGGATCTGAACCCGAACCGGCGGTTGCGGTGCTTGCCGATGTGGTGTCGTTCGACAAGGCGCCGGCCGATCTTCGCGAGCGGTTGGCCCTCGATCCGCTGGTCAAGCTTCTGGTTGGCCTGGACCCCGCCTTCGAGATCAACACGACGCTGGTCGCCGCAGTGGACACCACCCCGGTTGCCGAAGAGGTTGCTTCCACCCGTCAACGATTCGCCTCCGCTGTGAGGGGTTCGTGGACCATGGACACTCTGACATCGGGATTGGTCTGGCGCTCGGCGCTGATCCAGGACAGCGGCGATCGCTGGACAATCATCCCAGCGGCGGGACCACTCGACTATCTGCTGATGACGTTGCATTACCCGCTGACATCATTCGCCTTCGAATGGACCCAACCCATTGCGGTGCGGTGGCCTCATGACTGAGACCGCAACCAAAAAGAAGAAGAAGAGGGCCCCGGCCCGAAGGAAAACGGTCAAGGACTCGCCCGCCGACCACATGCAGTCCGACGCCACCGAGTTGGCGGCCGGTCTCCGGGTCCTGGACGCGCTGCTCAGCCTTCGCCATGACGAGCTGAAGGCATCTGCGGTTCTGGCCGATGCCGGGGCCGAGCAGATTCCCCGTCGAGACCTCTGGCTGAACGGCGGGACCTTCAGTGAACTCTGTGAGGTCGTTCCACTCACCGACCTTGACCTCACCCTGCTACTGGCGATCACCGCCCCGTGGATCGACGACCGGGTGGGACCGCGACTGGCCGCGTTGACCGCCGGGACCGCCGCGGCCCCCACCGGAGCGGCGGGGCCGACCATTGAAGCGCTTCGCAATCTGGCCGGCCGCACGATCATTGGCCGTCAACATGCGGTCCGAGCGCTGGACTCCCGCGCCCTGCTGCACCAGGCCCGACTGGTCCGCACCGAAACCAGCGATCAGGGACCGCTCGCTCATCGGATTGTCCCGACCGACGCCGCTCTCGAGCTGCTGTTGGGCATTGTTCCCCCGGCCCCGGAACTGCGACCGGACTTTCCGGCCACGCCGTTGCAGACGTCGCACGAGTTGGATGACCTGGTGCTTGCACCGGCGGTCCGGCGTCGCCTCGATGACGTGCTGGCTCGGGTCCGTAACGAGAACACCGTGCTGCACGACTGGCAGATCGGACCGCACCACGACAACGCGGGCGGATTTACGATGCTGCTGCACGGTCCACCCGGAACCGGCAAGACGATGACGGCCGCGATCCTGGCCAAAGAGTTGGGGCTACCGGCGCTGCGGGTTGACCTCTCTTCCCTGGTGTCCAAGTACATAGGCGAGACGTCCAAGAATCTGGAACGGGTCTTCAGCCATGCCGAACAACGCCAGTGTCTGCTCTTCTTCGATGAAGCCGATTCGGTCTTCGGTCGACGCAGCGAAGTCAACGATGCCCGTGACCGTTACGCCAATCAGGAAGTGTCCTACCTGTTGCAACGCTTGGAACAGTTTCCCGGCGTAGTGGTGCTCGCCACCAACCTGTTGGCCAATATCGACCAGGCATTCATTAGACGCCTGGACGTGATGATCGAACTGTCAGCTCCGGACCGTCGACAGCGGCTGGATCTGTGGACTCGGGTCTTCCCGGACGCGGTGCCCCAGGATGATCTCGATTTTGCCCACCTGGCCGACCAGTACCACCTCACCGGCGCGCAGATCAAAGATGCGGCCATCGATGCGGCCTACCACGCGGCGGCAAACGGCGGCGTGGTCACCGCGGAGCATTTGCTCCGCGCCGTGAAGCACCAGTTCGCCAAATCCGGGCTCATGGCCCCCAGCTGACATGGCCGCCTCGTCCCCGACCAGGGCGACTGCGACCCATGACACGGGCCCAGCGAAGAAGCGCAATCGCAACGTCGACGCGGCTCCGAAAAAGGACAGCCCCAAGCCTCGGGAGATCACCGATCTTCAGGAGCTCGATATGACGTCGCCGTTCGAGGAGCACGGCACGCCGGACCCGGGAGCCACTGCCCAGACCGATCCCCCGATGGTCGGAAATCGGCCAGCGGTTGAACACCTCGACAACATTCGCTGGCGGGGCATATCGCTCACGAAGCTGGAGTGGAATTTGCCGGCGGACCGAGCCGACGGAGAACCCGCGGGAATCGTGTCCGGACAGATCGAGCAGCCGTTTCAGCAGGGCTCGGTCCGGGCCGGCATTCACGCATGTGGTTGTCCCACCGGCCGCTACGACGTCGAGAGCGTCGTGACCCTCGCCGGCCATCAGCTGGCCACCGTCGCGTTCCAGTCCGAGTTGGCCGAGGACAACGCTCGACTCCCCACGGTCGACTTCGATGGAGCGTCCCTGCACATCCAACGGCCCACACTGTCGCTCGGATCCATCAACCCAACCCCCGGGGCCGAGGCGGCAACCACCGCCGGCCCCGATGGTGGTGTCTTCATCTCGATGGCCAGCGTCCAGGATCTCCCGCCGGAAGTCGCCGCATTGTTTGCCGGCGTGCCGGCGGTTGAACCAGCCCCGCGGACCGTGGACCCGGTCGCCGAAGAACTGGTCCAAACGCTGCGACAGCTCGTCGATGGTTTGCTGGCCGTGAAGGCGACGGCGGAGACCCCGACGGAGACCCCGGCCACACCGGCACCGACCGACGCATCCGAAACCGCATCCCCGACGTCGACCGATCCGGAGCCGGAACCTTCGTCGTACGCCGCACTCATGGCGTTCGCGCCGGAGATCATGGTGATGGCTCGGAACTTCATGGAGCAGGCGTTCCACACCGTGGCCGGTGAGCCGGATGAGACCAGTGAGACTGCGGGACCCACCGAGGACGCAACCACCCAAGACCTCACCACCGAGGACCTCATCACCCAGGTTGTGACCGACTCGCTGAACCGTCTTGGCCTCAGCCTCGCGGATCCCGCCGCCGAGAATGATCAGTCGGCGACCGCGGTCACCGACGGCCAGGCCGAACTGACCGAGCTACCGCCGTCGGTGGTCACCGCCATCGCGGAGCTCCTGGGCCAGTCGCTGGACAGTCTGCAGATCCTGATTCGAGCGCTGACCACGCAGGATGGCATGCCGGTGGACGGCGTTGTGGTCGAAGGATCATCGATCTCCTTTGCTCCGGGGGTGTTCAACGCGGAGTCCGAAACCGGCTTGGACCTCATCATCCGCGCGGTGTCCGCGGCGTTGGCGGGGCAGGACGGCGCCATTGACGCAGAGTCACCGGCAGCACCGGGAACCGCGCCGTCTCCGCCTGACGCTGCCGGCCCGCCGGCGGCGGTGGACCGCACCCCGGGCTCGACGCCCGATACCGAAGCTGATGCCGACCCGCTACCCGACGCGGACACACCAGCCGAAACCGGTGCCGCACCAGTCGACGATGTGGCCGGCGGCGACCCCGAAGGAGGCATCGCCGAGCAACCGGAAGCGGCCGAGTACGAGCTGCTCCTGCCGCCGGCGCCAAGCTCACCGGTACCGGAACACCGCGCCGCCATCGGCGGGGTTCGCTCTCGCACCACTGCCGCCGGCTCCCAGACCCAGGATGTTCCGAGCGCCCAATCCTCCACCCAGGACGCTCGGGACGCAACCACGATTCCCGCGTCGGAACAACTGGGGCGGGCCCAACAGGCAGTGGCCACTGCGCTTGATCAACAAGTCGAGCCCAGCCCCGAGATCGTTGAACTCTGTGCGGGTATCAGCGCCGCCATTCGAGCGAAGCGGCCGGTCGACCAGGATGAACTGCTCAGCGCGGACCTGCGCGAGCCGGCCGAGCAGGCGGGCAACGCGCTCAACGCTTCGGTCCAACAACAGGGCGACGCGGTCGGCCAGAACTACGCCGCGGTCGACGAACCCCCAACGCCGGCCGAGGCCCGACCCGCGGAGGTTCCCACCGTCCCCGAAGCGTCCATTGGTTCGCCCGACCTGACCGCAGCCCATGCTGCTCCTCCACCAATCGCCGATTCCGACCTGGACCTGGCCAACGATCAAGCCCAGGTTGGCCAGCGAGTTGACGAGTCGGGGATTCATACGCCGGTCACCGAGCAGATACCCGACGGTCCCTTTGCCCAGGCCCGAGACGGCGAGCAGCAGCTGAACGAGGTTTCAGCCAACCGAACCGCCGAGGTCCGAGCTGAGCAACAGCAGGCGATTGCCTCCTCTCAGGAACAGATGGCGGAGCTGCAACAACAAGCGCTTGCCGCGTTCAACCAATCACGCGAAGCAAGTGTGCGAAGCACCGCGCAGCAACAGTCGACGATGACCGAGACCGAGGCTGACACTCGAAACCGTTTGTCCGCCGAAGCCAATGGCGTCTTCACCGATGCCAGCGCCCGGGTTCGGACCCTGCTCAGTCCGCTGAGTAGCACCGCCATGGATATGTGGCGCGCCGACCTTGCCACCTTGACAACCGACTTTCGCCAGAACCTTGATGTGGTCAAGCGCGAGGTCGACGAACGCCATGCCGGAGTTGGCGGTGCCATCGTCGCCTGGTGGGACGACCAGGTAGGTTTGCCGAAGCGGTTCACCGATGCCTACGACCGTGCCGAGCGTGACTTCTCCGACGGGGTCTGCGATTCGCTGAGTCGCATCTCGATTCACGTCAACACCGTGATTGCGTCGATCGAGGGGATCATCGCCACCGCCGAAGATGAGATCCGCCGTATCTTCACCGAGAACCTCCCGGAAGGGCTGGAGAGCTGGGCCGCCCAGCAGCTGGGCACCTTCGAAACCCGACTCACCGACCTGCGCAGTGAGGTTGAAGACACCCGAAAGAACTTCCTTCGTGAGGTCTCGAATGAGGCGGTCTCGGCCGTGCAGGCGGTTCAAACCGAGGTGCAGGCCCTGCGCGAGGAAGCGAAGGGGGTCATCGACAAGATCCTGGATGCGCTGGCCGAGTTCATCGAAGATCCCGCCACCGCAATCATCAACGGCTTGCTGCGCGTGGTTGGCATTCCACCCGATGCGTTCTGGGGTCTGCTGGAGAAGATTCCGGTGGTCATCGACGCCATCGCTGACGATCCGGTGTCGTTCATCAACAACCTGGTTGATGGCGTTCGGGGAGGCTTTGAGGGATTTTTCGAACGGTTCCCCACCCATGTGATTGCCGGCTTCTGGGACTGGCTGTTCTCGGGGTTGGAGGGGGGCGTCGCTCTGCCCGAGGACTTCACCATGCAGAGCCTGGTCACCTTTGCACTGGATCTCATGGGGCTCAGTTGGGACGCCATTCGCGAGATCCTGGTCAAACACATCGGCGAAGAGAACGTGGAGTTGATCGAGCAGGCGTGGGACTTGTTGAGTCTGCTGCTGGAGAAGGGGATCGACGGTGTTCTGGAGATGGTGCAGGAGTACCTGGATCCAGCCCGCATCCTGGATCTGATCCTCGAAGCCGCCATCGACTATCTGGTGACCACCCTCATCAAGGTGGTGGTGGAGAGGGTCGTGTCCCTGCTCAATCCGGTGGGCATCATCTTCCAGGCCATCAAGTTGATCTGGGACGTGCTGAGCTGGATCTTCAGAAATGCCGCTCGGATCTTCCGGTTTGTGGAGACCGTGGTCAACGGCGTAGCCGACATCGTTGCCGGCAACATTGGCGCCATGGCCAAAGCGGTCGAAGGCGCGTTGGCTTCGCTGATCCCGGTGGTGATCGATTTCCTTGCGCAGCTGATGGGCCTTGGCGGTCTGCCGGATGCGGTGGCGGAGGTGATTGTCGACTTGCGCAAGGTCGTACTCAAAGCCGTGGATACCGCCATCGGGTTCCTCATCAAGCAGGCGAAGGCGCTCCTGGCGAAGCTGGGCTTCGGCGGCGAAGAGGACGCCGACGGCGAGGGCGGCGATGACCCCGAAGCCGAAGATGAGAACGCCGGAGACACCGAGCTGGGCGAAGAGATTCGCTTCAACGCCGACGGCGAATCTCACCGACTGTGGATCGACAACGACGGCACCAACGCCACCCTCATGATCGCCAGCAACCCGACCACGGTCCCCGCCCAGCTTGCGGCGTGGGAGGACGAGGCCAAAGCCCTGGAGGACGAGGACAAAAAGGCCAAGGCGATGGAGCTGCTGGCAAGAGCCAAACCACTGGCGGCCACCATCGACATCGAAGCCGACGAAGTCGCTGACCTCTACGCCACGGCCGCGGTCAACAACGGAGAACCTCCGCCCAGCGACGCCAGCATCGAAAGCAACGAACGAAAGTTGGCCAGGGTCTTCGACGACCTCTTCACCCTCTTTGGCACAGCCGCCGGCCTCAAGGGAAAGCAGCTCGAGCTGATCAACAAGATGCACCCGCTTGCGCGGCTCGACGCGGAGGTCGAAGTTGCCAAGAGCGACTTCAAGAAAGGAACGACGCCGGAAACCCTCGAGGCGGCATTGATCGCCAGTGCCCTCATCGGCGCCGCACACAAACAACCCACCCATACCAGCCCAAGCCGCTTCACCAGATTTGCCGAGCGAGTAACAATCCGTGCGGCCAGAACCGTCGACCCGACTTTTGAAGCCAAGAATCTGCACCCCCGCAAAGAACACATCACCGCAGATTCCCAAAAGGCGTACTACAAGGAGATCGTCTGCGCGCTCCACGACGCTTTGTGGAAGAACGTCGACCCATCCACCGACCTTGTTGCCGCCTTCAAGGAGCTGCTCTCTGAGATCGTCGACCCGGACCTGAAAGACGCAGTCGGCCGCGGCCCCCAGGGCGTCGTTGATTTCTTGAAGAAATTGGATACCGGCGCCGCGGGACCCAATGGCAAGTTCACAAAGGGCAACTTCGATCAAACGGTTTGGGTCGGAGCCAACATGGAGTTCCTCAAGAGTCGCTATCGCGATGCGAGAGGAAGGCACGAATGGCTTCCGACCAACATGATCGCCCAGGTACTGCAAGCCACGAACGCGGGTTTCGAAGCCTTGCAGTGGGACAATTGGGTGGATTTGCAGCACTCCATGCGATCGGACACCCAGTGGGTAATCCTTCAGCCTCCCGACCACCGCGGGATGACGGAGAATCTGCAGGGAGATAGCGACCGTGAAACGCTGACCGGCCACTCGGGAGCCCTGTACCACGACGTGTCCGGCAAATCCGCCCACCGCCCATTGACCGGCGGCACCGTGCTCTGGCACAACAGCTTGCGGAAGCAGTTCGAGGCGGACTCACCCCGAGAAACCATCGTCGGGTTGCAGACGGTCGCGTTGGAAACCCTCTGGGATGGCAGCACCCTGCCATCGGGATACCTCAGGAAGTACTACCAATCGAGTACGGCGACCAAACCAATCAAGCTCACCGACCTCAAGACGGACTACCGAAAAGAACGGGGAAAGATGGTCAAGCAGTTCGAAGGTTGGCTGAAGAAGGCGGGCAACACCTAGTCACCTCGTGATCGCGGCCCCATAGGTCGCGGCGTCCAATTAGGCTTGTCCCATGGGAATCTTTGGCTTTGGGCAGGACAAGACACAAATGATCAGCGCCGACAGCGCGCTTCCGGGACGGGACATGGCAATGCCAGTCACCGAACCACACACCATCACCGGCAACTCACTCACCGACTACCCCGACGGGTTCGAAAAGATCGTGGTGGGTATGGGGTGCTTCTGGGGGGCCGAACGAAAGTTCTGGCAGGCCGACGGCGTGTGGACCACCGCGGTCGGCTACACCGCGGGCTTCACCCCGAACCCGACCTATCAGGAAGTGTGCTCGGGCCGGACCGGTCACAACGAGGTGGTGATTGCGGTCTTCGATCCCGCCGTGACCAGCTACGAGAACATGCTTCGGGTCTTCTGGGACAACCACAATCCCACCCAGGGCATGCGACAGGGCAACGATCAGGGCACCCAGTACCGCTCCGGCATCTACACCTTTGGCGATGACCAGCAGGAACTGGCGGAGAAGAGCCGGGAGATGTTCCAAGCCGAACTCAGCGCCGCCGGCTTCGGTGAAATCACCACCGAAATCATCCCTGCCCCCACCTTCTACTTTGCTGAGGACTACCACCAGCAGTACCTGGACAAGAACCCCAACGGATACTGCGGCATGGGTGGCACCGGCGTGAGTTGCCCCATCGGTCTCGCCAGCCAATAGCTCCGCCATGGAGATTCTTGACGTCGACCTTCTGGCGTTCGAAACCGGAAACGCCGCACAGAAGAAGGCAGTGGTCGACGGGGTGCGTCGAAGCTTGGAAACCGGCTTCGTCTACACCGCGCACGACCTGTCCGAGCAACTGCTGGACGAGGCCTACGACATGCTCGGTGCCTTCTTCTCGCTGAACACCGAGACCAAGCAGCAGTGGGTGGCACCCGGCACGCACGGTCAAACCGGTTACACCGGTCTGCTGGTGGAGACCGCGGCGTCGTCAGATACGCCGGACTGGAAAGAGATGCTCAACTGGGGTGCGCCCATCCCCGACGGCCACCCGCTGCGGCAGCGATTTGCCAACCGCTATCACGACCCGGTGCTTCCCGAAACCGATGTTCCCGGAATCACCGAAACACTGCTGCGCTTCCACAAGAGTCTGGCCAACCTGCAACGCCGCTTCCTACGGGTCATCGCCGCTGGCGTGGGCCTGCACGAAGAGTTCTTCGACTCCCTGGTCAGCATGGGCGCAAACCTGACTCGGGCCATTCAGTACCCGCCAATGGGCGACGCGCCAGAGGGTGCACATCACGTCTGGGCGGGTGCACACGCCGACATCAATCTGATCACGGCGCTTCCCCGTTCCACCGCTCGGGGCCTGCAGGTCGAAGTGGAAAGGACCTGGGTTGATGCCGCTCCGCCGGAGGGTCACGTCATCATCAACACCGGTCTCATGCTGGAGCGCCTCACCAACGGCGTGATCCCCCCTGGTCGGCATCGGGTGGTTGCCGATGGCGATCAAACCGGCGGCCGCCTTTCGGTGGTGCAGTTCTGCCACCCCACGCCCTGGACACTCCTGGCTCCGGTCGCCAGCTGCATCTCCGCGGACCAGCCTCAGCGCTTTGCGCCAATGACTGCGGGCGATGCGCTTGATCAGGTCCTTTGGGAAATCAATCTCGTCGAAGACGGTCGCCGAGTCTGAGCTTGACCGGGCGACCGCCCCCAAGAAGCAGGAACTGCATCGGGTTCCCGCAACCAATCTTCGGACCATGAGCAACCCCGTACCGCAGTGAACGCAACGTGAACCAACATTGTGTCCGGCACGGGGTCGGGCATCCGCCTCTTTGATGGTTGCGTGTTTGGCACCGTCGGGGCTGATCCCCTCAGCCGGGACGCTCGGTTTGGTGGTCGGTGGGTTGCGGGGTCACGCTGAGGACCCGCACTTCCTCCGGAGTGTCGAAGCGATGCCACACCCCCTGCGGGACGATCACCATCTCCATGGAGCCCAGCTGATGCGGGATCTCCTCGCCGTCCACGAGCATCGTGAGCGTGGTTGCTCCGTCGATCACGATCACGATCTCATCGCCCACACCATGGCGTTCCCATTCGCTCTGACCGGCGTAGTGCGCAACGAACATGGCACCGTCTCGGTATTCGGTCAGCTGCGACGCCCAGTCCGTCGCCGTGGTTTCCGGGGTGCGGTTGGGAAGAAAGGTGAGCGCTGCATATGCGTCGCCAAGGGAGATGATCGGGGCCATCACCCGATGCTAGGCCGACTTCGGTGTGCGCTCAGATTGTTCGACCCAGCAGCGCTTCCAACGTCTTGACGATCTCCGGTGTCATGCCACCGGCAATGGCGATCCGGTTGTCAACAAACGGCTGGGGGGCCAGGGCCACGATGAGCACTTCTTCGTTGACCTCCACCCCAATCTCGATCCCGCCCCGATCAGCAAACGATTGGATCACCGAGTTGAGATCATCCATGGCAAAGTCGGTGATCTCAATGATGAAGCCGGGTCTCGATCCAATGGAGCGAGCCGAGACGTCCACAATCGCATCGGGCGCCAATACCGGCGTTGTGCGCTCGTAGCAGAGGGAGCCATCAGACGATGGAATGGCGGTCGGGCCGCACACCGCCAACGCAAACTCTCCCGCAGAGAGCGAAGCAGCATCAGCCGGCGGCTCGGCCAGCGGCGGGAACTTGTTGAGCACCGGCCATATCCGGAACGTGGTCTCGTCCATCTCGGAAGGCAGTTTCACAAACGGCTCAGGCTCAGGCTCCCGCAACGCCGGGGATGCGTTCAACATCGCAGCGGTCGCAAACGGCTTCACAATCGGCGCGCCCTCCGGCGCGAAGCTGACGGTGAACATCTCACCATCGGTGAGGAATCGTGCGGCCTGCGGGTCTTGACGGATGACCTCTGACGGCAGTTCGGCGTCGAAGCTGTCCCAGCGATAGACGGCCACCCGACCGGCGCCCTCACTACACATGTCGCCGTCGACCAGCGGTTCGCGGCCCGGCAGTTCAAGGCGACCGGTGCTGATACGTGCACCGGCCGACTCCAGGAAACGCCCGAGCGTTGCGCCGGTGTAGGTGGCTTCGGGACCGGGATGAATGTGGATCACACCGTCGTCATGGGTGTGAATGCCAACCTGATTGTCCACGTCCGAGAGCGGGTCGAGCACCTCATCACACGCCCGGACGACGTAGGCGGCGTGCCAGTGACTACGCGGCGTGGGCCCGCTGTAGATGAGCCCGTTCGGGGCCGTTGGAAGTCCGGAACGCTCGGGGATACCGGCAAACGGCGTGGGTTGGGCATCGACGGTGGCCGTCGTTTGCGCCTCGCCCTGATCGGGCGCCGCACCGACTACGTCCGCGTCTGCGGTCTCGGTTGAGGATCTGGCCGCGGGGTCTGAATCTGGAGAACTCTGGGTGGCGGCTTCGACGTCCGCCGCGCTGGCCAGGCCACTGCTGCACGCAATCAATCCAAGACTCAGCAGCAGGCCGGCGATGGCCGCGCCGCAACGGAGATGCACGCGAGCCGTCAGCTGAGCGGAGGAAGTTCGCCAAAGGAGACGTTGGCGAGCGGATCGTCGTCCTTGTCGAGCTTGTCGCCAGCCTGTTCGATCCCGACCGTCTCGTGGTTCTCCGGTTCAAGCGCGATGCCCACCCCTTTGAGTGCCGCGGCCAGAATCGCTCCAGCGACACCGCCTTTGACTGGTGTCGATTTGCCCTCGGCCTTCATGCGCAGGGCCACAATGGCGAGTTCTTCTTCGGTGAGATCCGGCGAGGCCTCGCCGGTGGCAAACATATCTGCGGCGTTCACCTCGGCTTGGGGCTCATCGGCTTTGGACTCATCAGCTTGGGACTCATTGCTGGTGGACTCGGGGTGCTCAGAGCCCGCAGGTGGAGAAGAAGGTTCGGCCATGGAATCAGGCTAACCGGCTGGTGTTTCTTCGCGAGCGCGGTCCAGCGACGCCGCCGAAACCACCCGGAACCCAAGGTTTCCCGTGGACGAGTCCGGCGAGTTGGAGCTGCGGGCCGAAACTCGGAACCGAAAGCAATACGACTCGTGACACAGGTACGAGCCACCGCGCATCACCCGGCGCGTTCCTGATGCCGGACCGGCCGGATCAATGCCCAGCCCCACCGAAGCCGAGACATCAAACCAGTCCTGGCACCACTCCCACACGTTGCCGGCGGTGTTCCACAAGCCGAAGCCGTTTGGTTCGAAGCTGCGAACCGGCGCAGTCCCATACCAACCGTCGTCTTCGGTGTTGTGATTCGGGAACGAACCCTGCCAGACATTGCACGGGTGGGTGCCGTTCACCAGCCGATCATCGCCCCACGGAAATCGGCGCTGATCCAACCCACCCCGCGCGGCAAACTCCCACTCGGCTTCGGTGGGAAGGCGGGTCCCGGACCACTGGCAGTACGCCTGAGCGTCATCCCAGGAAATGTGAACAACGGGATGGTCGAGTCGGCCATCAACGTTGGACTGCGGACCTTCCGGGTGGGACCACGACGCAGCTTCAACAAGCCGCCACCACGGGGCCGAAGCCACGGCCTGCGTCGGCGGAAAGTCGTCGGGAAGGAGTCCACCAAAGACGAACGTCCACCCCACCTGGTCCGCCGTCGTGCGAAACCCGGTCGCCTCCACGAACTGGCGGAACTGGCCGTTGGTCACCGCGGTGGTGGCAATGGAAAACGGTGACAACGACACCGGGCGCACCGGGCCCTCACCGTCGACGTCGTAGCGAACAGGATCATCGCTCCCCATGCGAAAAGATCCACCAGGAAGCGCCGCGAATTCCACCCCGAACTCTGCCGGATCGCTACTGGGTGGCCCCGTCATGGTGCCACCGTAGTTCCAACCGCCTGGAGGGAGGCGGGCACTGACCTTGGCGCTTGATTGGCGCTGATTGATGCTAAAACCTCGGTATGGGTATCCCTGAGTACGAGGATGTTGACGCAACAAGCATCGTTGCCGAACGGCTCAATCGGGCGGAAGTCTCGGTCGTGGTGGAGGAACTTCAGCTCCACGGAATTGAGGCGCGCGTGCTCGTCCTCCCCGAGAATCGGGAGATGGGCCCCTATGACGTGTCGGTCGCCGGCGACGAGGCGCACGCGGCGTGGGGTGTGATCCAACGCATCGAAGTGATCGAAGAACCCGACACGTTTCTCTCGGATCGTCCGGCATGGTTGCGGGTACTGGCAGTCACCGCCGGCATCATCGCCGTGCTGATTCCGCTGTTCTTTGCTCTGATCGCCATCATCAGCAACTGACCGAGCCGGACTCTTGACCACCGGTGATGGCCAACGGGCAACGAGTCGTTTTTCAGACGTGAGGGCGGAGTTCCGGGCCTGCACCCGCTTCAACGTCGTCTGATTGCTATTCAGCTGCGATGGCGGCGACCGTTGCGTCAAGGAGCCTGATGAGATCCTGAGGCGCCAGCCCCAAATCAAACCCGCGGCGACCACCGCTGACAAGAATGTCATCGCGGAGTTGGGCCGTCTCGTCAATGAAGGTCCGTAGCTTCCTGCGTTGACCAAGCGGACTGATACCGCCCACCACGTAGCCTGTCACTCGCTCGGCCACCGACGGATCTGCCATCGTCGCCTTCTTGGCCCCGGCCGCGCGGGCCAACGCTTTCAGATCGAGCTTGCCGGCCACCGACACGATGGCAACCACCATCTCGCCGCCCTCAAGCACCGCACACAGCGTCTTGAAAACCACAAACGGATCCACGCCCAGAACCTCGGCCGCTTCGAGTCCGTAGGACGGAGCCGAAGGGTCATGGTCATAGGGCAGGACCCGATAGGTGATGTTGGCCGCGTCCAGCGCGACCGTGGCCGGAGTGGCGCTCACGCCAACAGTCTGGTCGCCAGGAGCGGGCGACGCGAACTACTTGAGCAGGCTGCTCAGGATCGACTTGCCGATGGGGCCGGTGACGATGTCCATGAGATCGGAACCGCCATCGTTGTTTTTGCCGCCACCAGTGATCATGTCCAGTAGACCGCCCAGGCCGCTGTCCTGCTGGCGTACCTGCTTATCTTCCTGAAACAGCGCGCCGGCCAGGCCGCCGGAGTCCATCCCGCCACCGCTGAGCATCTTGCCCAGGTAGCCCATGACCACCGGCGCAAGGATGGGGAGAAGTTTGGTGACCAGACCCATATTCAGTCCACTGGACTGCTGCACCTGCTGCTCCACTCGCGGGCGGGAGTCCCCGAAGACGTGGCCCAGAATCTTTTCGCCGGTGCTCATGGACTGTTGCTGCGCCCACTTCGAGCCGCCGAATACCTCGCCCAGCGAGTCAAGAATGGAGCCGTCGTGGTCCTTGGCTACCGCATTGAAGAGCGAGTCGGCGCCCGACGACTGGCGGGAGTTGTTGGTCATCGCACCCAGAAGCATGGGCAGGGCGGCCGCTACGGCCTTTCCCATCTGGTTGTTGTCGGTGCCAAATGCGCTGGCGAGCTGAGCGACACCCTGGCCACCAATCGCACCTGCGAGTCCTTCGAGCAATGAGGGCATGGGTTGATCCTTTCGGGCCGAAGTCCATCCCGCTTGGGATACCGAAACCACGACCGTGCAACTGAACGCCAACATACCGCCAGAAATTGCCCCCTGCTGAGCGAGGGCCGATCGAGCCCGCGCGCACAAGCGTTTCAGGATGCGGTTCTAGTATGCACTGCATGAGCATTCGAGTTGAGCTTGACACCCTGGCTGACGCCATGAAGGACCGGGGGGCCGGCTACCTCATCACCACCGGCCTGGACGGCCGTCCGCACACCACCAGCGCCCAGGTATCTCTTGCCGGCGCAACCCTGACCTGTGGGGCCGGGCGCAAGACCAGCGCAAACATCACGGCGCAGCCAAAGGTCGCGTTGTTGTGGGCACCGACCGAGCCCGGCGACTACAGCCTCATCATTGACGGCGATGCAGTGATCGAAGGCGAAGACGACCAGCGTCGCGCCATCATCACCGCCACCGGCGCCATCCTGCACCGGGCCGCGTCCGAGGGTGGCAACGACTGCAAGACCGTTTGAGCCGATTGCCCGGCGGGGCCGTTGTCAGGCCAGCGCTCCGTAGACCGCGGCGCGGAGTTGGCGGCGGATCGGGTAGGTGCTCGACGGGAGCAGCTGGGTCATGAAAATGGCGGTCAGGTCCTCGGCGGGATCCACCCAGAACGCGGTGCTGGCCGCGCCGCCCCATGCCAGTTCGCCCGCCGAGCAGATCGAGCCGTTGGCGGCCGGATCAGCGACCACCGAGAATCCAAGACCGAAGCCCATGCCGTCCATGGCCACCTCAGCGAAAAGTGACTGGCCCAGGTCGTTGAGCAACGCCCCTCCGGGCAGGTGGTTCATCCCCATGTATTCCAGCGTCTTGCGCCCGATGATCTGCTGACCATCGAAGGAGCCCCCGGCGGTGAGCATGTCGCAGAAGTGCTGATAGTCGCCAATCGTCGAAACCAGACCGCCCCCGCCAGAAAGGAACTGCGGCATCTTGAGATTCCTGCTGGTCGCCGGATCGTCAATCCGCAAGAGCCCTTTGGGGCCTTTCACATAGTTGGCGGCCAGCCGATGACCTTCGCCTTCTGGCACGGCGAAGCCGGTGTCCACCATGCCCAGCGGTTCAAAGATTCGCTCCGAAAAATTCTCCGCCAGCGTCTTACCGGTGATCGCTTCAATCACCGCGCCGCACACGTCGGTCGACATGGAGTAGTTCCAGCTGGTTCCCGGTTCAAACAGCAGCGGTTCCGCGGCAATCTTGTCAACAAACTCGGTCATGCCGTAGGGCGCGGGCGCAAAGTCACCCAGGGCTTTCTCGCGATAGCGGGCGTCCACCGCGTTCTGTCGCATGAACCCGTAGGTGAGACCGGACGTGTGGGTGAGGATGTGACCGATTGTCATCTCGTTGGCGGCCCGCCGCACCTGCGGAGCCTGATCGTTGCCGCCAATGAAAACCGTCATGTCGGCGAATGCTGGCAGGAAGCGCGACACCGGATTCTCGAGTAGGAAGTGCCCCTCTTCGTACAACTGCATCAGGACGATTGATGTGATGGGTTTGGTCATCGAGAAGATCCGGAAGATCGTGTCCCTGGCCACCGGTGTGCCCGCCTCCACATGGGCCTGCCCGTAGGCGTCGGTGTAGACCACCTCACCGCCAATCGCCACCTGAACCACCGAACACGGGAGCTTTCCGGCGTCCACATACCGCCGCCCAACTTCGCCAATCCGGTCGAGCCGACTCGCCACTACTCCGGTCATACCCATGCTGTTTCCCCGATCCACTCCACCTGTTGCGGCGTTCGTTCTGCGATCCGCATCCTAATTGCGCAGGAAATACCCTCAGATCGCCTGAATGTGTTGGCGTCGAAGCCGCCAAACACGGATAGAAAAGATACTGATGACAGCCACCGCAGATCCACGACCGGCTGGCCCTGCGGGGCTCGGCATGTCCGGCGACGCGCAAAAGGCCGAGGAGCTGCGCTGGCACAAGCGCCGGGCCACCGGTCTGCTGGTACTTGCGGCGGTGGTGTACATCATCATGTTGTTCACCAGCGGCGACGGTTGGAAGGGCTATCTGGAAGCGTTTGCCGAAGCCGCAATGGTGGGGGCGCTCGCCGACTGGTTTGCGGTGACCGCGCTGTTCAAGCATCCGCTCGGTATCCCCATCCCCCACACCGCAATCATCCCCAAGCGCAAAGACGAGATCGGCGAATCGCTCGGCGACTTTGTGCAGGAGAATTTCCTGCAACGCGAGATTCTGGCGAGCCGCATCATGCAAGCCAGCATCGCCAGCCGCCTGGGTGCCTGGCTTGAAGAGCCGGAGAACGCAGCCCGAAGCGGCGATGGTGCCGCAATGATCCTGGCCGGTGGCCTGGACGTCTTCAAAGACGACGAAATCCGTGAAAGCCTCTTCGACATCGTCAACCAACGAATCGAAGCCGTCGACCTGGCCCCGGTGCTGGCCCGAATGATCGAGTTCGCGGTCGAAGGCGACCATCACCATGCCTTCTTTGACTCCAGCCTCAAAGGCGTGGAGTCCATGCTCGAAGACAACAAAGAGATCATGCGCGTTCAACTGGACAAAGAGTCACCGTGGTGGGTCCCGGAGCCGCTTGACGATCGGGTTTTCGAAAAGATCTATGCGGGCGTGCAGAACTTCATCCGGGACGTCAACCGCAACCCCAACCATGATGTGCGCAAGAAGATGGACGAACGCATCCGCGTCACCGCCGAGCGCCTGCGCACCTCGCCTGAACTGGCCCAGCGAGCCGAAGAGATCAAAGGTGAACTGCTCAGCCACCCGCAGGCACGCGAATGGTCCGAAGGCATCTGGGAATCGGTGAAGTCCGAGGTCATCCGGGCCGCCAACACGCCGGAGTCCGATTTGCGGCTTCGACTGCGCGGCGTTGCCATCTCTGCGGGGCGCACACTGCGCGAAGACCCGGAGCTTCGTGCCAAAGTTGACGGCTGGTTGGCTGAAATTGTTGGCCGACTGGCCGAAGAGTCTCGCAATGAAGTTTCCAATCTCATTGCATCGACGGTTCAGATGTGGGACGCCGACGAAACCAGCGAGCGCATTGAGCTCCAGATCGGCCGTGATCTGCAATTCATACGCATCAACGGAACTCTCGTTGGCGGGCTGGCCGGTCTTGTGATCCACGCCCTTACTCACCTCCTGACATGAACCGGGATGTACTCACTGGCAGTGTGCGTCGCGCCGCGTTTGCGGTACTGATTGTCTTCTCGGTTGCGGTGGTGATTGCCGTATCGGACCCCCGGCCGTCGGGCGGCGCAACCGACGGTGACGCCCGGGTCACCGCCAGCGGATTGCGCGACCCCGCGTCCCTTGCGGCCGCCGAAGCTGACTTTGCCTCCGCGGTGGCCGCCGAAGCCAACGACGCGCAGGAAACTCCCACCGCCGTACCCGCAACCCCGGAGCCAACGCCCACTCCGCTGCCCACGCAGGACCTGGCACCGATCATCACCCGCTTCGCTCGCAACGCAGGTTTGTCCACCGGGGTACTCCCGGCCGCGTGCACCAGCACTGCGCCGATCGATGGCCCCACGCCCATTCTGTTTGACTGCGAACCGGGCACCGTGGCCGCCGTGGACCAGGGCCGAGTGCTTCTGGTTTCGGGAAGCGGCGCCGAAACGTCAGGCATTGCGCCACGCGTAGTAGCCCCGTGGTCCTGGAGCCGCGGGGCCTCCCTTGGCCGATTCGTGGTGGTGGATCACGGAACCACCGGCCGAGCCCAAACTGCCATTTCGGTCTATTGGAATCTCACCAGCATCGACCCGGACATCACCACCGGCACTGCGATCGAACCCGGCCAGCCCGTTGGCACCATTGAAGCGCCAGCGGGCGAAACAACGGCTCGGTTGGGCTGGGAGCTCTGGATGAACAACCGGCTCGAGCAGATCGATCCACCCGATGATCCGCCCACCGCAGATGTGGCCCTGGCGACCGCTACCGAACTCGGACTGGCTACCCGGCTGCCCGCCCCATCCGAATGCCCCTTTCCATCTGGCGAAGCAACCAACTTCCCCAACTCCGCCCGCACCTACCGAGCCGGCGTGCACCAGGGCATCGACTTCAACTGCCCCTCGGCGGGCTTTGACGCAACTGCGGCGGCCGACGGAACCATTGCCATGATCGTGTCGGACTACATGGAGGCCATTCCGTCCGAACGCAACGCCATCCTCGCCAGCGCCGCGGACGCAGGCAGCACTCCCTTCTGGATCCTGATGACCCTCTATGGAAACTTCGTGGTGGTGGACCATGGCGATGACGCAGGCGTTGGACAGGTGTTCACCTTGTACGCCCATCTGGAGTCGGTCGACGAAGGCTTGACATTGGGAGCACCCATCAGCGCCGGCGACCGCATCGGTGAAATTGGTGCAAGTGGCACATCGGCCGCAAGCCGCAATGCCGTGGAAGATGAACCGGCGTCGATCCATCTGCACTGGGAAATGCTGGTTGACGATCACTATCTGAGTGAAGGTCTGAGCGCGGCGGCCACCGAGCAGGTGTACCGCTCCCTGTTCTGCCAGAACGAAGACGACCTGTCCTGCTCACCCTGAGGACGCTGACTTTGAGGACTCCGGCGGGTCGCCTCCAGTAAAAACGCGTCCCGCTGTCTCTGTCACCGTCCCAGTCGCTAGCGTCTCGGCGATGGATTTTTCGGCGCACAGTGCGAGAGGTTGGGTCGCGCTCATTCTGGGCATGGTCGTCGCCGTTTTGAGCGCCTGCGCCAGCGGTTCAATCACCGAGTCGGCCAATGGGCTGGTCTCGACGCTCGCAACTCCCACGCCCGAGATCGTGCCCACGGTTGCACCAGCCCCGGATCAGGTCGAGCCCCTGGTCACCGACTATGCAATGGCAGCCGGCCTCGACGGCGCCATGTCACCGGCCGCCGATTGTGAGCCAGTCATCAGAGACACCACCCGGATGCCCACATGGTTTGCGTGCTCGCCCGGTCCGGTGGTGGCGACCGCGGCGGGCCAGGTCATTTTGGCTTCGGACAGTCCGGGCAGCATTGCCGGCGCGCCGATGATGACGGCTTCGCCATGGTCGTGGGCCCGAGGTCAGTCACTGGGTGACTTTGTGGTCGTCAACCACGGCACCACCCACGCCGCTCACAGCGCCATCTCGGTCTATTGGAACCTGGCTTCGCTCGGCCCTGATATCACCAACGGAGTCGTGCTGACCGCCGGCCAGGAGCTGGGCACCGTTGAAACCAACCTCGGCTGGGAAATATGGGTTGACGATCGTCTCCCCGGGGTGGCCGACCCGCCGATTGCGCCATTGGAAATCAGTGCGCTGGCCGAAGCTGACGCCCTCGCCTTTGAAGCCATCACGCCCGCGCCGGCGTGTTCGTATCCTGAAGGGGATCCGATAGGTCTGCCCAACTCGCCCCGTGAATACCGATCCGGCGTCCATCAGGGAATCGACTTCTTCTGTGGTGCACCCGGTCAGCGGGCGGTCGCCTTTCGCGACGGAACCGTGGCCATGGTCAGTGGCCGCAACGAGCCCACGTCTGCGGAGCGCGAACTCATGTTGGCGAGCGCGGCGGCCGCCGGAGCCACCCCCCATTGGATACTGACTGCCTTGTACGGAAACTTCGTGGTCCTCGACCATGGCGTGATCGACGGTGCCGGCCAGGTCTTCACCATCTACGCGCACCTCAATACCATCGCCCCGGAATTGACACCGGGAGCGGCGGTCAGCAGAGGTCAGGACCTGGGCGAGATCGGCGCAAGCGGCACATCGACCGCCGCTCGCGACGTCGAAGAGATCGACCCCACCGCCATTCATCTTCACTGGGAAATCATCATCGACCAGCACTATTTGGGCGAGGGTCTCAGCCAGCAGGCAACCGAGCGGGTGTATCGACGACTTCTCTGCATCAACGACTCGACGCTGGATTGCCCACCGGACCCAACGCCCGAACCAGGAACCGACGACACCACCGATACCGACGAATCAAGCGATATCGACGACACCGACAACACCACCCAAACCGACGAATCAAGCGATACCGACGAATCAGGCGATGACGGCGCCGTCGACGAGAACGAGAACGATCAGTCGGCGGAGTGACGATCTTCCGCAGGTAGCGGCGTTGAATGCGCCCAGTCGGCAAGGATCGACCGGACTGCGGTCAGCAGAATCAACGGAACATCCAGCATGGGGTGATGACCGGCGGTGGGAAGCTCGATCACCGGGGCCACCCGGCCAAGCGTGTCGTACATGTGCTCGCCGATGTCGGGGGTGACCAGACCGTGCTCGGCCCGCAAAAGCGCCACCCGGCACCGCACCTGGCTCAAGTAGTCGGTGGGTCGTTTTGGGCCACCGGTGAACACCAACGGATCGAATTTCCAGGTGACGCCACCGTCCACCGGCTTGAGTGATCGTCGAGCCACCCAATCCATGATCCATGGGAGATAGTGATCCTGGGCAGGAACAGTGCGGAATCGGCTCACGGCCTCTTCGATGCTGTCGTAGATTCGCGGCGATTTGAACTCATTGGTTCGGTGGGCGGCCGCAACTTCGGGATCCACATCAATAACAGGCGAGTCCACAATGATCAGCCCGCCAACAACTTCCGCCGCTGTTGCCGCGGCCGCGATGCTGACGTACCCACCCATCGAATGGCCAACAAGCACCGGCGGCGACGAGAATCCGGCGTCGGCGATCACCGCCACCACTTCGGCCACCCAGTCTTCCAACGAGTACGCCGGCCGGTGACCGCTGTCACCATGGCCACTCAGTTCAATGGCCGCCACGGCGTACCGACCCGCCAGCAGCGGAGCAATATGGCTCCACCAGTGCGCATGCGCCGCACCTCCATGCACCAGCACGATGCCGGGGACGTCGCGTTCACCCCAGCGCAGGTACCGGATCGGAACCTCTCCCACTGCCAATCTGTGTTCCTCGGGCTCGACGCTGATGGCTCCCTGAAACCACGAGGGAACGCCGCCATTGGAGTATTCGGTACTGGTCACCCCCTGATGGTAACCAGCGTCATCCAGTGAGCTTTTCGTGACATCAAAAACAGGCGAACGCGGTCACGTGGAATAGGTTGGCTGCAGTGACCAGCTCTTCTGTGCCACCCGCGGCCGCATCCCGATCCACTGGGCTGTCGAACCTGCTTCCTCGGCCCCAGTTCTCAGACCTCGTCGCTGGCGCCAGCGTCGCCATGGTCCTGATCCCGCAATCGGTTGCGTACGCCAGCCTCGCAGGTATGCCCGCCCAGATCGGACTGTTTGCTTCGGCGCTGCCACTCATCGTGTTCAGTCTGTTTGCATCGTCGCCGTACCTGCAGTCGGGACCAACCGCGGTCACCAGCCTCTTGACATTCGCCGCATTGGAAGGCACCGGCCTGCGGACCGAAACCGCCGAGTACGTCAAAGCTGGCGCACTGTTGGCGCTGCTGGTTGCGGGCATCCGGCTTCTCCTGGGAATCCTCAAACTTGGGCGGCTGGCCTTTGCGGTGGCCGAGCCGGTGATGATCGGCTTCACATCCGGCGCGGCCATCATCATTTTCTCCACCCAGCTCCACAAAGTGGTGGGCGTCGTACCCCCGGATGGCAAGCCGCTGTCCCGGGCCTGGTGGACGTTCCGCCACATTGGGGATTGGCAGATCCTGGCCATCCTCATTGCTGTTGGAACCCTGGCCTGCATGATCGGCGGCAAGAAGATCAGCCCCCTGTTCCCGGGCGTCCTCGTGGCGGTCATTGCGGGCCTGGCCGTGTCCCTGATCGTTGGCCTTGATGGTCAATGGGATCAAGCCATCGCCGGCGACCCCAAGGAGATTCCCGGCGACTTCCCCTCCCTGGGGTTGGACCTGCCGTGGGGGTCGGTGGGCACGGTGATTGTCGGCGCAATAATTATTGCGGTGGTTGGATTTGCCGAACCATCATCCATAGCTCGGACCTACGCCAACGAGGAGCAGGAAGCCTGGGACGCCAGCCGAGAGTTTGCGGCATCCGGCGCGGCCAACTTCATGGCCGCATTGTCGAGCGCCTATCCGGTTGGAGGTTCCTTCAGTCGCAGTTCAGTGAACAAATTGGCGGGCGCCAAGACCCGGGCCGCCGGCGGCGTCACCGGGTTGGTGGTGTTGGCGTTTCTCCCGCTGGCACCGCTACTCAACGATCTTCCAGCCGCAGTTCTGGGCGCCATCGTGATCGGCGCCGTGCTGAGTCTGATGAAGCCGGTGCGCCTTTATCGGATGTGGGTGCGTTCCAAGAGCCAGGCCCTGATCTCCTACCTGACACTGGCCGCCACGGTGTTCTTTGCGCCCGAGGTCTACTACGGCATCGCTATTGGGTTCGGCTTGACGGTGCTGCACCACTTCCTGAAACCGGTGCGGGTCACGGTGAGCGATGACGGCCAGAACCTTACGGCCGAAGGCATGGTCTGGCTCGCCTCCGGACAGGCGTTCAATGTTGAGCTGAGCACGGCGCTGCAACAGACCGCCGGCAACGTTCACCTTGACCTGTGCCAAATCCCGGCCGTGGACGCCGGCATGGCGGAGTCCATTGCCAATGCAATCGTTGCACTGGCCGCCGAAGGTCGATCCCTGACCGTGGCCAATGCCCCGGCCGGCGGTGACGAGCTGATCCACTCGATGATTCAACTGCGGTCCTGACCTTTCGAGCACACTTCAACCCGCATCCTCCACAACCACGCACATGCCGAGGCGGACACATGCGCAACTTCCGCTTTCCGAGGACGCGCCGCACCGCATCCGGCAACCGAGCGACCCTCTCCGTGGCCGTGGACGGGCCAGGACTTCAATGGTCCTGGCTCCATTGCGGGATGGACCTCCCGAGTAGCATCTGCTTCTCGGTGGCCCGTGTGAGCGTGCGATGAGCGCCACCGGCTCAGACATGGGGACCGGCTATGTAGTGACGTGCTCACAGCACGTCGGCGACGAATGGTACGCCTCGACGATCAAAGCGGCCCCAAACTCCGGTGGGTGTATGAAATGGGGAGATCAGCCTGGTCTTTGGCTGTACAGCGCCGGAAGGGTGTTCGCCGACCGGTGATGATCACCAAGTTCAGGGCACATCCACGTGAGAAGATCGAGTCCCTGGTCCCAAATCTGAAGAAGCGCTAGGCGGTTCCCACCAGGCGGGGCGGCGCCATCAATGATCGGTTCGTGATGGGCCATTCTGTTTCGAAGCGCCTTGAAATTTGACGCTCGCTTATGGACGTCCACCCTCGTTGGGCGTCTCGGGGTCCCATCCTTCTTTACTCCAGTAGTGAACCCGGCGCTGATGGCTGGCCTCCAGAGATTCATCTCGTAGTCAACTCGCTTGCCGCTGGCCGTCTTTCCGCCAGTACTCAGAAGGTTTACCCACGTGCCAAACATGAGATCTGATATGACGCGGCCCGGTCCGGCCGCCCCGCTGGCGATAGCGGACTGGTATTTCGTCGACTTACTACCTATCGCCTTATCCGTATTCTGGTCAAGGACCAGTGTTGGACTGGCCCACCAGTCCGGTCGGCCGAAGTGCCGGGCGAGGTGAAAGTCGATTGTGTTGCGTAGCGTGACTTCAAGATCAGCGCCAAGGCTGTTTGCTGTGCTGACAAGATCCTGATTCCACCGGTACAGCGCCCATGCGAGATCGTCGTCGTTGCGCGCACGCTGACGGTACGCGTCGAACCTTGGAGTGGACAGCGCCTTTTCATAGGCGGGGTTGAAGGACACGAGAAGAAACGTTACTCTGAGGGCAACTCCCCGGGGCCGCTAATGCTTACGCATGCGCCCGGGGTTTGCTCTTTTTCGTCGCGTCTCGGCCGCGAGGTTTGCGAGACCGAATATCTCAGATGATGGCGGTCTCCAGAAATGGCTCACCGCGCACGATGCGGTCGTAGCCCAACGGGGTCAGGTCGATGGACCGGAACTCTCCGTGGGATATCCATTCCGCAACGCCGCGACCCATGGCCGGTGACTGCTGGAGTCCATGGCCGGAGAAGCCGTTGGCAAACACGAAATTGCTGACCTCGGTGTGGGGGCCAACAATCGCGTTCTGATCAAGCGGGTTGAAGGAATAGTGACCCACCCACTTCTGGATGACTTTGACCCGCTCAAAGGCGGGAATGCGGTGGGCGATCGCTGGCCAGATCTTGTCTTCCCAGACCGCATCGTCCAGCGTGAAGTCGTCGGCCTCGGTGGGTTGGTCATGATCGGGTGGGCAACCAGCCAGATAGTAGAGCCCGTCATCTCGGACGTGCACGCCGCTGGGATCGATGGTCAGCGGCAGCTTTCGGTCCAACTTCTCCTGGGAATCGAAGATGAAGGTGTATCGACGCCGGGGTTCAACCACCAGGTCCACCCCCGCCATTTCTGCGGTTTGGCTGGCCCGCGGTCCTGACGCGTTGACCACCGTGCCGCAGCTGACCGTCTCGCCCGAGGCCAGCGTCACCGACATGATTCGATCGCCAACCCGGTCCATACCAACCACGGTGTTGCTCAGATACTCCACGCCCCTGCGACGCGCCATCCTGCGCCACCAGTCGAACATGGTCATGCCGTCGAAGTAGCCCTCATCCACCAGGTTGTGACTGCCACACACCAGGTCATCGACGTTGTAGAACGGATAGTCCCGAGCGATATCTTCGGGCGACATGATCCTGGTGCCGGCGCCAAAGCTGGCCTGCACCTTCTGGTTGGCTCGCAAGGTCGAAGCGAACGACTCGGTACTGGCCAGGTACATGTAGCCGTAGTGATCAACTCCCAGCTCAGGAACGTCGGGGTCGTTGTGCATCCACGTGCGGAAGTCCCGCACGTACTGGGCACCAAATTGACTGATGCGAATGTTCACCTCGTTGGAGAACTGCTGGCGCATACAGCTGTTGGTCCGGCCGGTCGACGAGTTCTCGAGACTCATATCCCGCTCAACGACCAGGACCGATCCGTCAAAGTCGTCGTTCTCGGACAGCCACCAGGCAATGGACGCGCCCATGATCGCTCCGCCGACGATGACCACGTCATAGGTTGCCTGTCGTGGAGTGGCCACGATGGGCGGGAGTCGCAGCTCAGTCACTCACGTAGCCCTGTTTTCGATCGTTGGCCCGGGCATCGGGGTCCCGGTCCAACGGATTTCCAAATCCGCCGCCGCCGGGAAGCTCCATGATCAGTCGACGGTCCGGCGGGACCACCTGTTTGCCTTTGGTGGGGAACGGAGTGCCATCGTCCAAATAGACGCGGCCCGCGGCGCCATCGCCGCCACCGGCCCGACCGCGTGCGGGGTTGACGACTCGGTCAAACATGGCGGAGAACTCAAACTGGTAACCGTCCGCGGCCTCGATCTCTATGACCTGTCCAAGACCGCCCCGGTACTGACCGGCGCCGCCGCTGTTCTCGCGAATCTCCTTGCGCCAGATCACAATGGGGCCGACCTGTTCGGTTGCCTCGGTGCTCATTGTCCGAACCCCGGATGGAAATGCGGTAGCGGTCAGGCCGTCCAAGGTCGGGCGGGCACCGGTGCCTCCACTGTTGAACATGAGCAGCTCAACGGGTGGCCGCGGCTTCATTGGATTGGCGCTGCGAGCGCTGGCTTGGAAGTTCCAGAGTGCGCCTGCGCCTTCAGCCGGAATGACATGGGGAAGCGCGGGCGCAATCGCCCCCAGACACAGGTCGGTCACGAAGTGACCAAACACGTGACGCACCGACACCGGATCAGGATCCTGGGCGTTGAGAATGACGCCGGGCGGCGCGCTGACGGTGAACGGAAACAGAGACGCGTAGTTGTTGGGCAGTTCTGGCGCCAGCGCCACCAACATGCCGTAGGTGAAGTACGCCTGGGCGTAGGTGAGCGGCACGTTGACGCCAAACTCACTGAGCGGTGAGGTGCCGGTGAAGTCGGCGTGCATGCCGTCACCGTTGACCGTCAACTCCACAGCCAGGGTGATGGTGTCGTTGTAGCCGTCCACCGGCATGGAGTTCCTGTAGGTCCCGTGGGGCACCGCGGTGAGGGCCTCCATTGTCGCGGTGCGGGTCCGCGCAAAGATGAAGTCAGCCAACCCGTCCATGTCACCGAGGTTGAACTCGCCCAGCATGTCCAGCAGTCGTCGACGGCCGGTTTCGTTGGACGCAGCAAGACCGTGAATATCGCCCACCACCTGGTCGGCTTCTCGCACATTGGTGCGGACGATGTTGACCAGGTCGTGATTGAGTTCGCCCCTCTCCACCCACTTCATGATCGGAATGCGGATGCCCTCTTCGTACACCTCACGGGCATCAGGTCCGTAGCCGCGGCCACCCACGTCCACGACGTGCGCAGTGGAAGCAAAGAAGCCAATGAGTTCTTCGCCGACGAAGACCGGGGTCGTCACCGTGATGTCGTGAAGGTGACCGGTGCCCTTCCACGGATCGTTGGTGATGTAGATGTCGCCCGGATAGATCCGTTCAGGCCCGATGTCGTTGATGAAATGCGGCACCGCCGCGGCCATGGTGTTCACGTGACCCGGCGTACCCGTAACCGCTTGAGCAATCATTCGGCCGTCGCGATCAAACACCCCCGCGGACAGGTCACCGGCTTCGCGCACTGAAGTACTGAACGCGGTGCGAACCAGGGTCAGCGCCTGTTCTTCGACCACCGAGATCAGCCGATTCCACATGATCTGCATGTGCACTTCCTGTTGACTCATGCTCCAGCTCAGTTCTTTCGGGTGATGTGCAGGGAGCCGTCGGTCTGCATCACCGCATGATGATGAGATCCCAGCACGGTGGTGGTCTGTGGTTCTACGATCACCGCCGGTCCGGCGACCGTGTCACCGGTGGCCAGTTGATTGCGTTCGACGACCGCAGCCGGGGTCACGGTGCTGGCGATCGGATCGAAGATCGGTCGAGTCGGGAACCCCTCGGCCGCCGATGTGGAACCCACCAGATCGAGGGCAGCGGCACGATCCTGCACCGATGCCACCCGCACCGACCAACTGACCGCCTCGATGGTCAGGTCATCGATGGCCCGGCCAAAGAACTCTTCGTACGCCTTGGTGAACACACTGATCAACATCTCCCCGGCAAACTCGTCAAACTCGCCCGCCAGCCGAACCGGGATCTCCCAACCCTGGCCCTTGTATCGCATGGAAACCTGGCGATCGACCACCAGGTCGGCATTGGTTCCGAGGCGAACGAAGGCCTCGGCCTCCGCGGTCAATTCATCGAGCACCCGGTTGGCGCCCGCATAGTCGAAGTCATCGGTGTTGGTATAGAAACTGCGAACCGCTTCGTAGGCGAACGGTGCCCGGAGGAAGCCGATGGCCGAACCCACACCAGCCCCCGGCGGCACAAACAACTCGTCCAGCCCCAGCTTGTCCATCAACCGGGTGGCGTGCAGCGGCGCACCGCCGCCAAAGGCAATCATGGCGAATCCCGCCAGGTCCTTGCCGTTCTCCACCGCGTGCACCCGGGCGGCGTTGGTCATGTTCTCGTCGACCACTTCGGCAATACCAATGGCTGCGTTTTGTGCGTCCATGTTCAGTCGTTCTCCGACGCCCGCCACAATCGCGGCCGACGCCCGCTCGGGCGACAATGTGATGTCTTTGGCGCCGAAGGTGGACCGGTGAAGGCGACCAAGTTGCAGGTTGGCGTCGGTGACGGTGGGATTCTGACCACCGCGGTCATAAGCCGCAGGGCCCGGTTCAGATCCCGCGCTCTGGGGGCCAATTCGAATCTGACCGAGCGCATCAACGCTGGCGATCGAACCGCCACCGGCACCGATCTCAATCATCTCGATTACCGGAATGGAGATGGGCATACCGCTGCCCTTCTTGAACCGCGTGGTTCGAGCCACCTCGAAGGTCCTGGCCGTCTGTGGCGTGTAGTTCTCAATGAGCGCAATCTTGGCGGTGGTGCCACCCATGTCATAGGACAGGACTTTGTCTCGTCCGTAGCGGGCGGCCAGGTCTGCAGCAAAGATGGCTCCGCCGGCCGGTCCCGATTCCACCAGTCGGACGGGGAAGTCCGCAGCGGTTTCCACACTGATCAGTCCGCCACCCGAATGGATGAGGAACAGCGGGCAGTCCGCGCCGCGCTCGCGCAGCTCGGTCTGCAGGCGAAGCAGGTAACTGGCCATGAGCGGCTGTACGTACGCGTTGGCGCACACGGTGTTGAACCGTTCGAACTCCCGCATCTGGGGCGAGACCTCGGAGCTGATGGACACCGCCACATCCGGCAGACGCTCTTTGACCAGGTCTCGGAACTTTTGCTCGTGCTGCGGGTTGCGGTAGCTGTGAATGAACCCGACCGCCACGGCCTCATATCCGCCAGCCGCCAACTCGTCGACCACCTGTTTGGCCCCCTGCTCGTCAAAGGGCAGGAGCACGTCACCGCGAGCGTTCAGACGCTCGGCTATCACAAACCGGTCCTTGCGTTGAATCAGAGGCACGGGCAGGACGATGTTGAGGTCGTACTGCTCAAACCGGCTCTCGGTTCGGGTTTCAATGACATCGCGAAATCCGTCGGTGGTCACCAGAGCCGTGCGGGCACCGCGACGTTCGATCAACGCATTGGTGGCCAGCGTTGTGCCGTGGATGATCTGCTCCACCTCCGCCAGGTTGACCTGATGTTCGGCCGCCAGTTGTTCGATCCCGGCCAGAATTCCTTCCTCGGGTCCCGCGTGGGTGGTGAGCACTTTGGTGGAGACGAAGGTGCCATCGAGTTGCTCAAGCACGATGTCGGTGAAGGTTCCGCCCACGTCGGCGCCGATTCGGAGACCCACTACAAGTCCTCGACCTTTGGAAAGTCTGACGGCGACATGATGTCCACGGTTGCGGAGCGCTGTTGGGCCGTCATGCCTCCATCGACCTTGATGACGTCGCCGGTGATGTAGGCGGCATCGGCGGAGGCGAGGAAGAGCGCCGCGCCGGTCATATCTGCGGGCTCGCCAATCCGACCAAGTGGTACGTTCTCGCCCCGCAGGGTCCTATCCGCCGCGTCCATGCCCGACGTATCTATGGAGCCGGGCATCAGCGCGTTGACGCGGATGTTGTACGGGCCAAGGTCAAGGGCCATGGCCCGGGTGAGAGCTTCGATCCCACCTTTGGTGGCGTCGTAGGCGGTGAATGCTCGATGCGCATTGGTGGCGCCGCCAGAGCTCATGTTGATGATGACCCCACCGCCGGCTTTGGCCATGATTCGGGCCACCGGGTGCGACACCAGAAAGTGGCCGGTCAGGTTCACGTCGATGATGCGCCGCCACCAGTTCTCGTCCGCATCGAAGAAGTGAAGCATGGGACTGACAATCCCGGCGTTGTTCAGGAGCACATCAATTCGGCCGTGGGCCTCCATGACCGCGTCGATCATGGCGTTGACCTGGCTGCTGTCGGACACATCGGCGATTCCGGGCATGGCGCGCCCGCCGGAGTTGGTGATGGCGTCGACGGTTTCGGCAACTGCCTGGGCATCGACGTCATTGACAACCACCTGACACCCGGCATCGGCAAACCGCTCAACGAGGGCCCGTCCAATACCCTTCCCGGCACCGGTGACGATGACCACGTTGTCTTTGAGGGATTCGTACACAGCTGCCACAATCTCGTCTCTTTCTGCTCATCTCTGGATTTCTGATTCTGTCTCGGTGACGGTCAGATCCTGGCCGCCCGGTTGACCCAGGCGGAGATAGCGGATTCGTCACGGCGGTAGTAGGTCCAGCCTCCGCGGCGGGTGGCGACAATCAAACCCGCATCCACCAGCACCTTGAGGTGGCGCGACGCGGCGGGCTGGCTGACCCCAAGCTTCTCCATGATGAACAGATTGCAGGCGCCGTGGTCATTTGGATCGCCGTGCTCCTGGGGTGGAAAGTGGGCGGCTGGATCTTTGAGCCATTCAAGGATCTGCAGGCGTCGCTGGCTGGCCAACGCTTTGCAGATCTGTTCGAGCACAGCAAGCTCGCCGTCGGTGGTGGTGGGCGGCGAAGTCGTCGAAGCCATAGCTACATAACTAATTGGTTATGTAGCTACTGTCAACCCGGTACCCGGCGAGTCAGTTCTTGGGCGTGAGGCTGCTGAGGAATCCGGACGGGTCGGCTTTGATCGCCGACTCGGCCGAAGTGACTCCTCGCTCCCACAGAAACCATCCCCACCCCGCAACAACCGGGGCCACCACAAGCGTTGCCCAGGGCGACACGAAACTGACGGCCGCCATCAGGCCTGCGGCGGGGGCAGCCAGCAGGGTGCCCACCAGCATCGCGACCAGCACTCCGAACCCCGCCGAGGCACTCTGGCCGGTCTGACCACCAAAGACATTCATTTTGTCCGGCATCGGAATGGCATGGGTGACCGAAGTTCGGATCATCGCAAAGGCGACCGCTCCGAAGCCGGCCAGGATCAACGACGCCCCACCCACCAGATAGATCACCCCGCCCTTCCAGATGACAAGCACCACGGCGACGATCACCGCAATCGGCAGCACCACCACTGCGTAGGCAAGCGACTTGCCCCACAGCACCGAACGCATGGAGGACGCAGCCAGCAGATCGACCCAGACCGATCGACCATCAAATCCGAAGAGGTTGGCGGTCAGCAGGCCGCCGTAGAGACCGACCGAACCAACCAGCAGCACCAGCCGCTCGCTCTCCAGTTGGGACAACGGCAGTCCCATGACCAGAACCAGCGGGAGCTGCGCGGCGAGGTTGGCCCAGATGCGAGGGTCCCGACGAAGTTCTTTGAGCGACCGAGCCAGAGACGCGGCAATATCGCCGGGCAGTCCCCTGGCAAAGGCCGGAACAAAGTTGTTGGAATCAACGCCTTTGCCGCCGCGCTCCTCGGTCGTGGTGAGAAGCGTGCGCAGGATACGACGCCACACCACCGCAACCGCAGTCACATAGGCCAACCCGGCGGCCAGCGCGCCAAACGCCGGGACCCAGTCACCCACACGAGCCCTGCCGATCCCCTGCCCAATCCATCCGCCCGGCAACCAACGCAACCACCGGGACAACGTGGTGATCTGTTCTGCGGTCGCGTCAAAGAGCGGGTCCAACACAAACTGGAACGTAAACCCAGACGTCATCGCCACCAATGCCAGCAATGCGGTGGCCACGTCACGGGTCTTGCGCCCGCGGACCAGCCCAGACATGAATGCGGACCCGGTTTGCGCGGTGACCACCAGCATGAGAATCAATACGATGGCCGCCAGTCCCATGTAGAGCACCTCGGTCACCGATTGCGCGGCCAGGGCCCACAACAGGATGAACGCAACGGTGAACGCGGGCATGATGCCGATGACCGACGCGGTCAGAAGTCCCGTGGTGAAGTCGCGGTCGCTGATGGGAAGATGTGACAACTTGCTGGGATCAACGGTGGCGTCGGTGGAACCGGCCAGCAGCGGAAAAACCAGCCACCCGACACTGAGGATTGCGAAAATGATCGTGGTCCATGCGCCGATCAGCGCCGGTTCGGCGCGACGTAGATGGAGGATCCCGAACGTTGAGCCAACGAGAACAGCCACGCCAAACATCGACATGATGGCAACGGAGAATTTCAGCTGCGTGTTGTTGCGAAAGCTGTTTCGCAACAGGCGCAGCTTCAGTTGCGCAAACGTTGCAACCATGCAAGCGATCCTTCGCTGACTTCTTCGGCGCCAACGAGTTCGATGAATGCATCCTCTAGACCGCGACCCTGGGTGACCTCTTCCAACGGCCCCGAAGCGACCAGGTGGCCCAGGTTCATAATGGCGACCCGGTCACAGAGGTCTTCGACAATGGCCATTACATGGGACGAGAAGACAATGGTTGCGCCGGAGTCGGTGAAGCGCTCGAGCACGGTACGAATGGTTCGGGCCGACACCGGGTCCACCGACTCAAACGGCTCATCCAGAAACAACACCTGAGGGGCATGCAACAACGCGGCCGCCAACCCGATCTTCTTGCGCATGCCGGTGCTGTAATCAGTGATCAACTTGTCCCGGGCGTCGTCGAGTCCCAGAGTGTCCAACAGATCATCTCGCCGGACGCCGACCACCGCATCATCCATCCGGCGAATCTTGCCGATGTACTGGAGCATTTCGGCGCCGGTCAGCCGTTCAAAGAGTCGGAGGTTCTCGGGCAGCACGCCGATCTGTTGTTTGGCCTTTATCGGGTCAGCCCAGGTGTCGTTGGCTCCGATCCATACCTGCCCACCATCGGGTCGGAGCAGGCCGGTGATCATGGAAATGGTGGTGCTCTTTCCGGCGCCGTTGGGACCAACGAGGCCAAAGAAGGAACCGTGGGGGACGCTGAGCGAAACCCGGTCCACCGCAACGTGATCACCAAAGCGTTTGGTCAGCTCCACTGCAGAGATGGCGTTGGCCGTTGGCGATGCAGTCTGAGTCGTGGCGTCCACGACCCTGAGTATGGCAGGCAGGCGATCCCGCTCCACGGCCCGACTGACTGGTGCGTCTTCGCTCCGTCTCAGGTGAGCTTCAAGGCTCCCGGCCGCTTGCTGGCGCCTGCCGCGCCCAGAAGGCCGTAAGGTTCGATTCCATGCCGGATCTTGTCGAGACGGCCGCGCAAGCTGACGCGGCATGGTTCACCACCCTCTTTGCCGAGCATGGCCATGACGTGCCGGTCGCCGCAGTGGAGATGACTCCAATCGGTACCGGACAGATGGCCGAGAACACCCGAGCGACCTTGCGGTTTGCGAGGTCGGTACCGCCGGAGATCCCCCGTTCACTTGTCCTGAAGTTTGCATCGGCCGATCCCCAGAGCCGGGCCGCCGGGGCCGCCGGCAGCTATGCCAAAGAAGTTGCCTTCTATCGGGAGGTGGCCGCGACGGTGCAGATCGCCACCCCCACGTGCTGGTTTGCCGAGCTGGCCGACGACCGAACCACTTTCACGCTGGTTCTTGAAGACATGGCCCCGGCCACCCAGGGCGACCAGGTGGCCGGATGCAGCGTGCACATGGCGCAAGCCGCCGCCGTCAACCTGGCCGGGCTGCACGGACCGCGGTGGGGCGACCCAACGCTGACCACCGTGTCCGAAATGACCCCGCCCGGCGACGCCGAGTCCAGCGAATTCATCACCGCGCTGGTCCAACAGTTCACCCCGGCCTTCATTGAGCGATACGACACCCACCTCACCGTGGACCACCGGAACGTGTTGATCTCCTTTGCCGATGCCGCCCTTCCCTGGCTCACCCGAACCGCTGGCCGCCTCGACTACTCGTTGGTCCACGCCGACTACCGGTTGGACAATCTGCTCTTTGGGCCAACCGCTGGTGAGGCGCCCCCGGCGGTCACCGCCGTTGACTGGCAGACCGTGAACGTTGGGGCACCGTTGCAGGACCTGGCTTACCTGCTGGGCACCAGCCTTGACCCCGACGTTCGGCAAGCCGCCGAGGTCGCCCTGGTGGATGAATATCACCAGTCTCTGGTTGGTTTTGGTGTGAGCGACATGGACGGCGCACAATGTTGGCAACAGTACTGCGAGGGAGCGTTCCACTCCCCGTTGATCACCGTCCTCGGCTCGATGATGGTGCACCAGACCGACCGAGGGGATGCGATGTTCATGGCAATGTTGGACCGGAGCGTGGACCAGATTCTGCATGTTGATGCGATGGACCATCTGGTCGAATTGCGCGGCCGATGAGCCTGATCTGCGCCATCGCCGGCGGCTCGGGGGCCGGCAAGACCACCCTGGCTCGAAAGTTGCTCAACGTTCTCCAACCCGACGTCGACCAGCTGGCCATCGACTGGTACTACCGCGACCTTTCCAGTATCTCCATGGAGGAGCGGATGGCGGTCAACTACGACCATCCGGACTCGTTGGAAGTGGATCTGTTTGCCCAGCACCTCGATGCGCTGCGGGCCGGCAACGCCGTTGATGCGCCGACGTACGATTTTGCCACCCACACCCGGCCGTCGCGCACCGTCAACGTGCAACCGAAGGCGGTCATCGTGTCCGAGGGCATCCTGTTGTTCGCCCTTGACGAGCGGTTCAGCAACGCTCGATCCCGGTTTGATTACTCGGTCTACATCGACGCGCCCAACGATCTTCGAATGGGGCGTCGCCTCCGACGAGACGTGGAGGAACGTGGCCGCGATGCTGATGACATCCGACGCCAGTGGAACGAGTTTGTGAAGCCGATGCATGACGAGTTGGTGGGACCGTCTGCGCAATTCGCCGACCGGATCATCGAATCTGACGAAGATCTCGACACCGTTGCTCAGGAGATCGCCAACCATCTGGCGAACTTGCGCGACGTCGCTGCATGACGGCGTCACCCACCCGCGTCGAATTCACATCCACCGGCGGCGTCACATCGGTGGCGTGGGATTTTGGCGGCGACGGCCCGCCGATGCTGTTCTCCCATGCCACCGGTTTTCACAGCCGGGTATGGGATCAGATCATTGCCCACCTCCGAAACGATTTCCGGTGCGTGTCCGTTGACCTGCGCGGGCATGGCGACTCGGTGGTTCCCGATGGAACAGACCTGGCGTGGTCGGGCATGGCCCACGATCTGTTGGCCGCCATCGACACCCTCAATCTTGGTTCGGGATTGGCGGCAGTTGGACACTCCATGGGTGGTGCCTCAATTCTGCTGGCCGAGGGGATCCAGCCCGGAACCTTTGCCCATGCGTGGCTGTTTGAGCCAATCACCATCCCCATCGAAAGGGCGATCCCGCCCGGCGAAAGCGATCTGGTGCAAAGCGCCCGCAAACGCCGCCAGAACTTTGCGTCCTTCGATGCGGCGTATGAGCGATACATGGGGCGGCCACCGTTCAGCATGTGCGACCCCAAGGTCATCCGGGACTACGTGGACCATGGTTTCAACCAGCTTGAGGATGGAACTGTGCAACTCAAATGCCCCGGCGAAGTCGAAGCCGCCGTCTTCGAAAACTCGATGTCGGGGGTGTACGAACAGCTTCCGAATATCGGAACTCGGGTGACCGTGGTGGGAAGCGGCGACGGGAGTCTCCCAGCCCAGATCGCTGAAGCCGCCGCCGACCAGATGCCCCATGGCACCTACGTGTTTGAGAACGATCTGACGCACTTCGGGCCGTTTCAGGATCCGGCAGCCATGGCCGCATCGGTGCAGCAGAGCGTCACCCCACCCTCATCCTGACGGTCTTCGACCTCAGGAGGAAGCTCGCCGCATCGAGCTGAATCCCGGCTTGGCGAACGACCGGGCGCCATGGCCCGGGACCAGAGGCGCCTGCTAGGTTGCCGCCCATGTCTGACGCCGTACTCGCCGCTGCCACCTTTGCCAAGAAGGCTCCCCGTCCACAGAACGAGACCGCTCCCGAGGTCCGCGAGCGCGTGTCCAAGCTGCTGAGCGAACTGGAAACGGAGCGGGAGACCGCGGCCGAGCGGATGGCGGCGGAGTTCGATGACTGGACCGGGCCCGTTGTTGTTTCTGACGACACAATCGCCGGAGCCACTGCCCAACTCGATCCTGGGGTCCGGGCCGACATCGACTACGCCCACCGCCACATTCGAGCCTTTGCTGATGCCCAGGTTGCGTCGCTACAGGAGTTCGAGGTGGAGATCGAACCGGGCCTGGTTGCCGGCCAACGAAACGTGCCTGTTGACGTCGCTGGTTGTTATGTGCCCGCAGGTCGCTTTGCCCACATTGCTTCGGCGCTGATGAGCGTGACCACGGCCAAAGCGGCCGGGGTGCCCCGCATCATTGTGACGTCGCCAGCTCGACCCGACCGCGGCGGTGTGCATCCCGCCATCCTGCATGCGGCGTCGGTTGCTGGGGCCGACGTCGTCCTGGGTTTGGGCGGCGTTCAGGGAGTTGGTGCGCTGGCCTATGGCCTCTTCACCGGGACCGAAGCCTCGATGATTGTTGGACCCGGGAACAGCTTCGTGGCCGAAGCCAAACGCCAACTTTTTGGCCGAGTGGGCATTGACGTGATCGCCGGCCCCACCGAGTCGATGATCGCGGCGGATCACGGTGCGGACCCGGTGCTGGTGGCCACTGACCTCATTGGTCAGGCGGAGCACGGTCCGGACTCGCCGGTGTGGCTGGTCACGACCAGCGCGTCGCTGGCAACCGCAGTGCTGGACATCGTTGAACAGACCGCCCAGGCACTCCCCGACCCGGCGCGCGCCTCCGCGCTGACCGCCTGGCGCAACCACGGCGAAGTCATCGTGGTTGACAGCCGGGAAGAAGCCGCGGCAGTGTGCGACAGCTACGCCCCAGAGCATCTGCAGGTGATGGCCTCCGACCTTGACTGGTGGCTCGGGCGCCTGCAGAACTATGGCTCGCTGTTCCTGGGCAAAGAGACAAACGTGACCTTCGGCGACAAATCCTCGGGCCCCAACCACATCCTCCCCACCGGAAAGGCGGCCCGATACTCGGGTGGCCTGAATGCCATCAAGTTCATCAAGCAGCTCACGTGGCAAACCATGACCCCGGCTGCCAGCGCGGCCGAAGCACCAGTGGCCGCTCGCATTTCCCGTCTTGAAGGCATGGAAGGGCACGCCCGATCGGCTGACGCGCGCGCCCCGACGACCAGGGACGCGTGACGGTGAAGCGCCTGGATCTGGACTTCACTGAGCAGCCCCCCATTCCGCCAGAGGGCGTGGCTCGGGCCAACGAGCTCATGGCGTCCGGCCGACTGTTTCGGTACGGAGAAACCGGCTCGCAGGAACTTGACGTTGCCAAACTTGAACGCGACTTTGCGGCGCTGGCTGGCACCCGCTTCTGCGTGGCCCTCAACAGCTGCGGCGCCTCGTTGGCTGTGGCACTCAAAGCCGTCGGAGTGACCCACGGTGATCCGGTGCTGATGAATGCGTTCACCTTGGCGCCGGTGCCGGGTGCAATCGCCCACGTGGGAGCGGAGCCGGTTTTGGTGGGTGTCACCGACGAGTACCTCATCGACATTGATGACCTGGCTTCGGCCGCGCAACGATCAGGCGCGCGCTTCCTGATGTTGTCCCACATGCGCGGCCACATCGCTGACCTGCACCGGGTGATGGAGGTGGCCAACCACTTCGATATCACCGTCATTGAGGACTGTGCCCACACCATGGGCGCTGATTGGGACGGCCAGCCAACCGGCACCTTCGGCGCCGTCGGGTGCTTTTCCACCCAGACGTTCAAACACATCAACTCCGGAGAAGGTGGCCTGCTGATCACCGATGATGAAGACGCGGCCGCCCGGGCGGTGCTGTACTCAGGCAGCTACATGCTCTACGGCCAGCATGGTGCTGCGCCGGATGAATCGGTGTTCCAGCGGCACCGGTTGCAGACGCCGAACTTCTCGATGCGCATGTCGGCGTTGGCGGCCGCAGTGGCTCGACCGCAGTTGGCGTTGCTTACCGAGCGTGCGGCCATGTGGAACGCCCGGTACGCAGACCTGGCGCGCCTGTTGGGTGAAGACCCCCGCATTGTGATCCCGGACCGGGACGCGCGGGAGGGATTTGTGGCGTCGTCACTGCAGTTCTCGGTGCCGTCGCTCTCGTCCACTCAGATTGACACCTGGTTGCAGCAGGCCGGCGAATACGGCGTGCATGTGAAGTGGTTTGGCCGCAAAGAACCGGTGGGTTTCACCAGTCGCTATGACCACTGGCGCTACGCCGGAAAACAGCATCTGGCCGGCACCCAATCGGTGCTCGCCAGCCTGTGCGACATCCGCCTTCCGTTGTCCATGACCCCCGACCATTGCGTCACCATCGCCGATGTCCTGATCGGAACTCTTCCGCGCTGAAGCATCACGCCGAGGCGACAACTCCCTGATCGTGCAGCGCGCCGATCTCCGACGCTGCCAGGCCCAGTACGTCGGCCAGGATTTCCTCGGTGTGCTGGCCAAGTTGGGGCGCAGGGGCGAAGGTTCGCTCGTGGCTGGCAAAGGTCAGTGGCGAACCAGCGACCAGCATGGACCCAATGCCCGGCTGATCGACCTCAGCAAAGAGCGCGCTCTGCGCCGAGCAGCGGGGATCATCTGCCACCATCTGCAGCACGTCCTGATACGGACCCCAGCACACCCCATGCTCGTCAAACTCTTCCTGAACCTGCGCCAGCGTCCGGGTTTCGGTCCACGCCTCCACCAGTTGGCCCACCGCGTCGCGGTGCTTGAACCAGATCCCCTCGTCGGTGAAGTCGTCGCCGGTGTCCTGGGCCATCTGCGCAATGCGGTCACCGGCACCCACCGCCGCAATGAGTGACCTCCACTGGCGACCGCTGACGGCCACCGCAATCACTCGGCGACCATCGGCGGTGGGAAAGTCCCGGCCGAACGCGCCGTACAGATCATTGCCCAACCGATCCCGTTGGGTCTGGTTGTGACGGGCTTCGGCAATCTGGCCCATGCTGGCGACCGTCGCAAACGCCACGTCGGCCAGCGAGACCGTCACCAGCTGCCCCTTCCCGGTCCGAGACCGATGACGCTCGGCCGCCAGCAGGCCAACCACCGCCTGTTGACCGCACAGGAAGTCCCATGCCGGAAGCACGTGATTGGTCGGGCGCTCGCCCGCGTCGTGACCGGTGAGCGCCGGGTATCCGACCGCCGCGTTCACGGTGTAGTCCAGGGCCGTACTGCCGTCGGGATTTCCCATGATGGCGACCATGATCAGGTCACTACGCTTCTGCTGCAGCGCGTCGAAGGCCATCCAGCCTCGGTTGGGAAAGTTGGAGAGAAACAGCCCACCATCGGGGCCCGGTGCAGTGATGAGCGCCTGCATCAACTCCCGGCCAGCATCACTTCGCAGGTCAGCGGCAATCGACCGCTTCCCGCGGTTGAGCGACGCCCAGTAGAGCGATGCCCCACTCTTGGCCAACGGCCATCGGCCATAGTCAATCCCGCCGCCCAACTGATCAAAGCGGATGACGTCGGCGCCCAGGTTGGCCAGGTGCATACCGCCCGATGGCGCGGCCACAAAGGCGGAACCTTCCACCACTCGCAGGCCCGAAAGGATGCCCGCCCGGGCCGCCAACTCAGATGGCATGTTCTTGCAGCGCCTCCATCGAACACCACTCCAATGCCAGCAGGTGGGTGCCCTCCAGGTTGACCTTCGGCGCCATGCCTGCGTCGTACGCGTCCTGCCATCGCGACGCACACAGGCACCATTTGTCGCCGGCCTTGAGCCCGGGGAAGCCCGGAGGATGCGGGGTGGTCAGGTCATTGCCGGCCGCTTTGCTGAACGCCAGAAACTCGTCGGTCATGACCGCACACACCACGTGCACGCCCATATCGCCGGGACCGGTATCGCAGCTCCCGTTCCGAAACCAACCAGTCATCGGATCCGTGCAGCACTCGCCCAGTTCGGTTCCCAACACGTTCTTCGCCATCTCAGATCTCTTCTCTCGACAATGTGCCCGACAACGCGTCCGACAATGTGATTGCGGGTCCATTGTGACAGGCTTGCCTGATGGGCGACCACCCTGACAATTACCCACCCACCCCAACCGAACCCGTCCGTCGTGAAGTCATGCGGATGTGGTGGTTGGACCTGTCGTTCATCCACTGGCGTTGGGATGCCGAGGTTGTGCAGTCACTGCTGCCACCGGGATTGACCGTGGACACCTTCGACGGCGACGCCTGGGTTGGATTGGTGCCGTTTCTGATGAAGGTTGGCCTGCCGGGCGGCGTCGCCATCCCGCAGCAGGGCACGTTCCCCGAGACCAATGTGCGCACCTATGTCCGCGGGCCTGACGGCACACCCGGCGTGTGGTTCTGCTCACTGGAAGCCGGTCGGCTTGCGGCCTCGGCCACGGCGCGGCTCACCTATGGCCTGCCCTACTTCTGGGCCGATATGCGCATGGCCAACGCTGGCCCAGTCTGGACCTACCAATCCACCCGGAGATGGCCCGAACCCGGTCCCCGGCACTCGTCAGCGGTGCAGGTGGGCGACGCCATCGGCCGTGGTGACCAAACACCGTTGGAACGATTCCTCACCGCTCGCTGGGGGCTGTTCAGCTTGTGGCGTGAGCGCCTGTTGTATGCGCCGGTGGATCATCCTGCGTGGGAGCTTCACCACGCGGAGCTGCTCACCCTCGACGATGAGTTGGTCGCCGCGGCCGGACTCCCGGCCCCATCAAGCGAGCCGATCGTTCACTGGACTCCCGGGGTGGAAGTGCGCATCGGCCGACCTCGACGAGCGTAAAGCTACATCCGCGTGTTGGGCAGGCCGTTGAGGTGCTGCAACTCGTTGAAGCTGCGCAGAGAATACTTGCGGTGCCTGGCTGATCCCCGGACCCGACTGATGCCGGTGTAGTCGGGGCTCAGATCAAACACATTGTCGATGTTGAGGATGTGACCAATCCACGCCGCGGTCACCATGCCGTGACAGAAGACGGCCACCGTCCTGCCTGCGTTGTCCGCCACCACCTGAGTGAACGCGCCGATGACTCGATTGGTGAATACTTCTCGACCGTCGGCACCAAAGATGTGATCGGGATTGTCCTGGAATGCCCGGATCACCTCTTCCATGTTGTCGTCGGCCGGCAGGTATTGCGTTGCCTGATAGTCCGACTCTTTCAAAGCGTCGACGACCTCGATCTCCATCTGCAGCAGACGGGCGAGCGGCTCCGCGGTCTGATAGGCCCGCCGCATGGGACTGGCCACAATGTGGTCTACGCCCTGATCCTGCAGTGCGACACCAACGGCTTCGGCCTGCTGTTTGCCAATGGGCGCAAGGTCCGGATCGGCTGCACCCGAAGACACCTTCTGGGCTTCAGGCTTTCCGTGACGGACAATGAGAAGTTCCATGGGCGCAAGTCTGGCAGCACCATTCATCGCGTCCCACCACTGCCCAGGGGTTTTCCCATCGGTCGCCGACGCGTGGAAATTTTTGGTGAATCGCGGCATGAATGGACCGGACACCGGGTTAGGTCCTCCATGTCAACCTCCCCCGGCTCCGCCCGCCGCCGACGCTGGACCCACCCCGGTTGGAAATGCGTCGCTGCTGCTTCCCTGTCGGTTGCCCTCCTTGGCACCGCCTGCGGCTCAACGGCCTCACTTGATGCGACCGGACAGCGGGCCCCGGCGGCCGGAGCCGACCAGACCGGAGCCGACGAGACCGAAGCCAACAAGGCTGAGGGAAACGTCACCCCGGCGCTGCCGGCTCCCGATCTGATCAAGGTGCCGGTGGAACCCAACACCGAAGATCTGAGCACCATCCGGGACTCCCTTCCCAATGACGTGCGCAACGCGTCCCAGCTCTGGTCAACCGACTGGACCCGAACGACGGTCGATGTCACCGAGTTGGCCGCCGGCCTTGGCGGAAGCGACCCGCGCGACGGCATTCCCCCCATCGACAACCCCTCCTACGAGACGGTGACCGCCGCGGGCGAGTGGTTGACCGACAATCAGCCCGGCGCGCTCGTGCGAGTTGGCGACGGCGCGTACTTCTATCCACTGTTGATGATGACGGCGCACGAAATTGTGAACGACGTCATCGAAGGCGTTCCGGTCTCGGTCACCTACTGCCCCCTCTGCAACACTGCGCTCGCCTTCGATCGGCGGGTCGACGGCCAGACCCTGCGCTTTGGTGTCTCGGGCCTGCTCCGCAGGAGCGATCTGGTGATGTGGGACAGCGCGACCGACAGCTTGTGGCAACAGGTCACCGGCGAAGCCATCGTCGGCGAGTTTGCGGGCACGACCTTGTCGCCAATCAGCACCTCGATTGTTTCGTTCCGCCAGTTTGCCGATGGCTTCCCGGACGGCCAGTCGCTGGCGGCCGAGAGTGGTCGGGGTCGCAACTCCTATCAAGGCAACCCGTACGTGGGCTACAGCTCAGAGAACGCGCCGATTGGGCGCTTCTTTACGGGCGATCCTGATCCCCGCCTGCCGGCCCTGAGCCGGGTTGTTGGGGTGACCACGCCCACCAACGCGCGGGCCTACCCCTTCGCCGAGGTTTCTCAGGTCGGTGTGGTGAACGACGAGATCCCGGCGGCGGACGGCGCCGTCCCCATCACCATCTTCTGGGGTGGCAATACCGCCGACGCATTGGACCAGCGTGATATCTCTTCGAGCAATCCGATTGGCAGCGCGGTCGCCTACGTGAGTGAAGTGGACGGACAGACCCTGACCTTCGCAACTGCGGGAAACAATGCCAGTGGCGATCCGCTCTTCCAGGACAACGAGACTGGTTCCACGTGGACCATTCTGGGTCAGGCCATCGACGGCGAACTGGCCGGCAGATCGCTCAACACGGCGACCCATCGCAACGAATTCTGGTTTGCGTTCGCCGGTTTCTTCGAGGGCGCGCCCATCTGGTCGGCCGGGTGAATCGGGCCAAACAGACTGGTCCTAAAGAACAGATCTTGTTTGGCCGATACCCCTCTCAGGAATGTCATCAAAATCCAACGGCGCAAAAAAACCAGTACCCACCACGGCCGAGCAACCGGGGTCGATCGAACCCCAGACGCTCCTGCTCAACTCGGACCAGGACTTTCGGATCCTGGCCGAGTCGCTGCCCGTCGGCGTCTTTGTTCTCGCCGAGTTGGGAACCGTCGCCTTCGCCAACCAGAACCTCCTGGACATATACGGCGTGGACAGCATGGAGCGCTACGACTGGCTCGATGCGGTCCACCCCGAAGATCGCGACCAGATTGACCAGGCGTTTGGGCGCCTGGGCACCGAATCCAAGATCGACATCACGTTGCGCATTCTCACCGCAACCGGCAGGGTCCGATGGTGTCGACTCGCCGCCCATGATCTTCGGCACGAATCGGGCTTGGCCAACGTGGTCGGGTTCATCGAAGACATCACCGAAGTTCGCTACCTCCAGGCCCGGCTTGAGAAACAGGCCACCACCGACGCCCTGACATCTCTTCCCAACCGGGCGGCGTTGCTCGAATACCTGACCCAGGCGCTTCGGGCCGACACCCAGTCCACGACGTGCACGGCCGTGTTGTTCATCGACCTGGATGGCTTCAAGGACATCAATGACACGCAAGGTCATTCGGTCGGCGACTCGCTGCTGGAGGTGGTGGCCAAGCGGTTTGCCAGCACCATTCGTCCCGGCGACCTCATTGCTCGATTTGGCGGCGACGAGTTTGTGGTCGTGGCCAAGGCGGTGACCAAACCTGACGATGTCCTGTCGATCGCGCAGCGCCTCCATGAGGCCATCAGCACTCCCATTTCAATCAACGGCCAATCGATGTCAACCACCGCTTCGATCGGGGTGGCCCTGAACACATCCAACATGCTGAAGCCGGACGAGATCCTGGGCGACGCCGACCTGGCGATGTACGAAGCCAAGCGTCAGGGTCGGGCTCGCACCGTCGTCTACCACAGCGGCCTGCGCGAGCAGGCCAGTCAACGCTTCGACATTCACAGCGACTTGCGACACGCCAGAAACCGACGAGAGTTCCGGCTGCACTATCAACCAATACTGGATTTGAGCGGCGGCAGCGCCGTGGGCATGGAGGCATTGATCCGCTGGGATCATCCCGCCCATGGGCTGCTGCATCCGGCGAGCTTCATATCGGTGGCCGAAGAACGGGGTGTCATCGAGTCGATGGGTGACTGGGTGGTTGAACAGGCCACCGCAGACCTGGCCAAGTTGCGCCACGAGCAGCTGGTTGCCGAGGACTTCTTCGTATCGATCAACGTGTCAACAATGCAGCTCTCCAAACTGAACGACTTGGCGACGACGGCCGAGACCATGATCGGGCGGCACGGTCTGGCCGCCGGCAACCTGATCTTCGAGTTGACCGAATCGATCCCCATCGATGCCATTCCCGAAGCCACCCTCCAACTCAATCAGCTGACCGCACGCGGATTTGGTCTGGCCATTGATGACTTCGGCACCGGCTATGCCAGCCTCGACTACCTCACCATGCTGCCCTTTGACATCATGAAGATCGATCACCAATTCACCGCCCGGCTGTCCGGATCCGATCAGGCCGAAGCCATCCTGGAGAGTCTGATGGTGCTGGCCCGCCGCCTGAACTTCTCCGTGGTCGCAGAAGGCATCGAGACCCTCGATCAGCGTCGGCTGACCGCCGGCGCAGGGATTCACTGGGGCCAGGGGTACTTGTTTGCTCGGCCGGCCCCGCTGCCCAAACTGGCCGTTGCGTTGGCTCAGGGCTTCAACAACATTGCGTCGACGAACTGACACCCACCCCGTTCAGTTCCGAGGGACCTCGCTCCACGGGCCGGTCTTGTCCACGCGGGGTTCGCCGGGCAGACCCAACACCTGCTCGCCCAGGATGTTGCGCATGATCTCCGACGTGCCACCTTCAATCGAATTTGCCCGAGCCCGCAGGAATTCGTGGGGCGCGCCGCCCGAGGACATGGCCTCTTCGGGTCGACGGAAGGTGTAGTCCACGTCAACCTGGCCTTCCATGCCCATCAGGTTGAGCGCAAAGTTGGAGATGTCCTTGTTGAGTTCGGCACCCACCAGCTTGCCTACCGATCCTTCGGGTCCGGGGTTGCCGGTACGAGCGGCCTGCGCCGCGCGAAGGTTGGTGAGGCGGGCCGCCTCGGACTTGGTGTAGAGCTGCATCATCTGCTCTTTGAGAGCGGGATCCCGGTCGTCTTCGCCAAGCTTCTTCCAGTAGTCGGTGACCTGGGCGATGGGACCGGATCCGGCTGGCGCGGGGCCCGAACCGCCGCCACCAATCGCGGTGCGTTCGTTCATCAGCGTCGTGAGCGACACTCGCCATCCTTCGCCAACGTCACCAATCCGGTTGGCATCCGGAATGCGGGCATCCGTGAGATAGACCTCGTTGAATTCGGCTTCGCCGGTGATCTGGCGCAGCGGCCGAACCTCCACCCCTTCGCTGTGCATGTCCACGGCGAAGTAGGTCATGCCCTTGTGCTTGGGCAGCTCCGGATTGGTTCGGGTCACCAACATGCCCCACTTGGCGATGTGGGCCAGCGTGTTCCAGACCTTCTGGCCGTTGACCACCCATTCCTCACCGTCAGCTTCGGCTTTGGTGCCAAGGCCAGCAAAGTCTGATCCGGCACCGGGTTCAGAGAACAACTGACACCAACGCTCTTCACCGGTGAACATCGGCCGGAGAAACCGGTTCTTCTGTTCGTCGTTGCCGTGGGTGACGATGGTGGGACCGGCCAGGTGGAGAAAGAACATGCCGCCGTCGGCTGGCGCCGCGCCGGCTTTGCGCAAGCGGCGCTCCAGGTGTCGCTGCAGGTTGGAGCGCAGGCCCAGACCACCAAAGCCTTCCGGGAAGTGCACCCAGGCCAGGCCCGCGTCGTAGCGGGCACCGCGGAAGGCGATGTTGTCGGTGGTCTCAGGGTCGTGCTGTTCGATGAGCGCGTCGATGGCGGCATCAAGCTGGTCGAGTTGGGGGTCGGTGCGTACGGGAGCGGTCATGGTCAAAGTCTGCCACAGCCCCGGAAACCGAAGAGCATCGCTCACTCGTCGATGACGCCGTTGCGAGTAGTCTTCCGCACAGATGAGCACCTCCGAATCTGACGTCAGCTCGATTGCCACCGGGGTGAGCTACGCCGAGTTCGGCACCTGGTACGAAGCGCACCGATCAGCGGTGCTGGAGCCCGCACTTGAGGCCGCATCCGCGTCGCTGGAGACCATTCTTCAGGATGCGTTGTCCGATCGGGACCTGACCCGGATCCGACGATCGTCGGGCCGCATCAAGTCCAAACGGCGCGCCTGGCGGAAGTTGCGCCCGGCCCGTCGAGAGGGACTCATCAGGTCGGTTGAGGACATCCCCACCCACGTTCACGATCTGGTGGGGTTGCGCCTGACCTGCACCAACCTTCGTGACATCGACATGGTGCAGGCCGCACTCGACAACCTTCCGGCGCCCGGTCCCAAGCGACGCGGGCTGTGCCTGGATCCCACATCCGAACGGGACTATGTCCTCACCCCCAAGGACTCTGGCTATCGCGGCTGGCATATCAGTCTGAGCATTGGGGTCGAGGTTGACCGAATGCTGCAGCCGATTGTGTGCGAGCTCCAGGTCCGCACGCTTCTTCAGGACAGTTGGGGCGAGCTCACCCACGAGGACACCTACAGCAAGGACGGCGCGCTCCCGCCGCTGGTCGAAATACTCAGTAAGCGCATGGCCGACCTCTTTGCCACCTTGGACGACATCGCCGAGGATCTGCGCGCCGAGCTGGATCGTCTGGATGAAGTTGCGGTGGCTGAGCCCGACGCCGAGACCACAGATTCGGTAACGGTGGACGCAGCCTTTGAACAGGCGGCCGACGCCGCGTCATTCCTCCATGACCGGTGGACACGCATCGACCGGCCCACCGACCTGGCATCACTGGCGTGGGAACTCCAACGCGAGTTTGGCGCCGAAGTGAGTGACGACTGGTTTGGCGCAGGGACCTTCAAACGTTTCCTCAACGACGCCATTCCCGACGCAGAAATCAGCACTGGTCGGCAGCGATATCTTCTCCCATCAACCGGCGATGCCGACACCGTGGACGTGGCCGTTACCGGCGAAGCCGAGCATGAGACCGACACCGGGCCGGACGAACCGATGGTTCCCAAAGCCGCCCGGCAGCTGCGCCGTATCGACAGCCGATTTCCGTTGCTGTCGACGCCGGAGTGGGCCTTCCTGTTTGCCGAGATGGCTGCAGCGTGGAAGAAGCTCGGCCACCTCAAGCCCACGGCCCGCACCATCAACCAGCTGACCCGCAATGCCCGGGACCTGGCCGAACAAGCCGGACGATCCCGCTCTCGACGCCACCTTGACTACGTGGCCAAGGCGGTCCTGTCGTTGGACGACGCCGGCAAACCGCTGACCGCTGACGCGATCGCCGAGGCATTCAGCGCTCTGACGCTGCAGCGCATGGTTGACCTGCGGGTCCTGAGCAGCCGAAACAAGAAACAGCGCACCGCAGTCCAGCGGTGGCTCAGCGGGTAGCCCTACGGCCTGTCACGATTGGTACCCCGCTACTCCTGGGGATTCTTGGGCCAGTGGTGTTTGGGGTAGCGGCCGGCCATGTCTTTGCGAACTTCAGCCCAGGAGCCGGTCCAGAATCCGGCCAGGTCCGCGGTCTTCTGGATGGGTCGATTGGCCGGTGACAACAGTTCAAAGGTGATGGGGAGCGCGCCGTTCAGGACCGTGGGGGTGCGCGCAATCCCGTACAACTTCTGGGCCCGCACCGACACCGTGGGCACCCCGCCGGAGTAGTCGATGGTCGCCCTGGTGCCATCGGGCAGGACAAACTTGGCGGGCAGAAGCTGCGGTAGTCGACCTCTCTGCTGGGGGGTCAACCGACTCTCCAGCGCGACCATCACCGATGTCATCTCCAGGTCGGCGCGTCCGGTGGCGCCGGGCATGAACGGCAGGAGCCAGTCTTCCAAGTCAGCCAGCAACGCACGGTCACTCATGTCCGGCCATTCGTCGCCCAGGTGTTGGCGAACGAAGCTGACCTTGTCCCGGAAGCCTTTGGCCCGCGGCGTCCAATTGAGCACCTTCAAGCGCGTGGCGCGCACCCGCTCCAGCAGCGCGGCGTCGGTGGCCGCACCCGCCTCGGGCCGGGTCTCCACCGAGCCCAGATCCAGCGAGTCAAGACGTCGACTGACGCGACGAACCAGATCGTTTCGGCCTTTGTTCCAGCTGGTGACATCACTGACTTGCACCTGATCGCCAAAGACGCCCATCACGTCGTCCTGATCTATTGCCGCCCCCATCCGGATACGCGCGTCCTTGCGGTTGCCGTCGAGGTCGGCGGCCACGATGAGCGCTTCGCCCGCCAGCGGATCGGTGTCGTTGACCCACGCGCCCGAACCGTTCCTCAATCGGAATCGACCGCGGGCCACCGCACTTCTGTTCCCCGACGAGGACATCCCCTTGGCCCGGTTCTGGCCGATACGGTCGGGGTAGGCCCGCATCAACATTGCGCCAACATTGTCGGTGTCCACCGACCCCGACCGAACACCAATTCGACGGGCCAGATCCCTGGCCCGATCCCGAGCTGCGCCAATTGATCGACCCGACGCCTGCGGGTGCCGGCGGGCCGGATCCACCAGCAACTCCAACCGCACTCCCAGATCCGTTGGCAACTCGTCGGGTCGCCCCCGAAGCACATCGCGCTCGTCGATCAGAGCCGCTATCAGACACCCCAGCCACCCCTGATCGTCCATCGCCGCTCCCACGACCATCCGCGCCAGCCGTGGGTGCAGGGGCAGCTTCACCATCTCTCGACCCACCGACGACAGGCGACCGTCACCGGTCAAGGCGCCCAACATGGACAACAACTCCCGCGCTTCTCGCAGTGCGGGAGCCGGGGGCGGGTTGAGGAGTTGCAGATGCTCGGGTTGGCTGGTCCCCCACGCCAGGGTCTCCAGAACAAAGCCCGCCAGATCGACCGTTTCGATCTCGGCCGGGGTGAACGATGACCTTGCGCCGTGCTCAACTTTGGACCACAACCGCACGGCCACGCCCGGTTCTGTTCGACCGGCCCGACCGGCTCGTTGATCGGCCGACGCTCGCGACGAACTGACCGTCACCAACCGGGTCATCCCGGTGCGCGGATCAAAGCGGGGCGCGCGGGCCAAACCCGCGTCCACGACAACACGCACGCCGTCCACGGTCAAGCTGGTTTCGGCAATGTCGGTGGACAGCACGACCTTGCGCACCCCCGTGACCGCCGGGCGCACCGCAGCATCCTGTTGGTCCATGGGAAGGCTGCCGTGCAGGAGATGGACGTTCACCCCGGGCAAGGAGCCAAGCGCCCGCGATGTTCGATTGATCTCACCCATGCCCGGCAGAAAGACCAGGACGTCGCCGGTCTCGTTGGCGAGCGCCCACCGGATGGCATCAGCGGCCGCCGGCTCCAGGCGGTCCCGTTGCGAACGCGGCCGCCAGACCACCTCCACCGGAAAAGCCCGACCCGGACTGTTGACCACCGGAACGGTCACGTTGTCTGAGCTGTCTGAGCTGTCTGAGCTCTCTGCGCTGTCCGCGTCAGCTGACCCACCAGCCAGAAGCCGACTCACCCGCTGCCCGTCCAAGGTCGCCGACATGACCATGACGGCAATGTCGAGCTCCAATGCGGAGATGGCATCCAGCAGAAAAGCCAGCCCCAGGTCCCCTTGCAGGTTGCGTTCGTGAAACTCGTCAAAGATCACCAGACCCACACCGGTCAGGCCCGGATCGCTCTGGAGGCGCCGGGTCAGAATCCCTTCGGTGACCACCTCGATGCGCGTCCGGTCGCTGACCTTTCGCAGGTCCCGCGTGACCACGCCCACCGTCTCGCCCAGTCGCTCGCCCAGCAGCGACGCCATCCGCTGCGCTGCGGCCCGGGCCGCCAACCGGCGCGGTTCGAGCATGACGATGCGACGGCCGGCCAGCCAGTCTTCGTTGATCAACCGCAGCGGAACCACAGTGGTCTTTCCCGCGCCGGGTTCTGCCTGGAGCACAACGCGTCGATGCGTTGCCAAGGCCTCGCGCACATCGCCAATTGCCGCCTCAATCGGGAGCCCAGTATCGGGAACCTCCGCAGCACGGGAGACCATCGCTACGCGTTGTCAGCCTCGACCGCGGCGACGATGCGATCAAAGGCATCGGGGACCGCGCTCTGCACCCGGGACCAGCTGGCAATGAATGGGGTGTCCATCGGATTGTCGAGAAATTCATCACCGGCCGTCATCAGGGCCTGCGAGAACATCTCAACCAGGATCTCTTCGCCATGGCTGTCGTGCTCCAGCCCGTTGAGCGTGGCCACATTGCCAAAGCGTTCCACCAGATCCAGCGCCGTTCGGTAGTACACGGCCTTGAGGGTTCGAAAGACTTCGGGTGTCAGCACCACGCCGGAGATGGCGAGCTTGCGATACATGGCCTTGGCAATGTCTCTTGCCATGCGGTGCAGGCCCGCCTCCGCGTTGTCGGGCGAGACCGACTGATGCTTGTGGTCGTACCCATCGGCAATGTCCACCTGGCAGATGCGTTGGGTGGTGTAGCGGCGATGGACCTCACTGAGGACCCCAATCTCGAGTCCCCAGTCGCTGGGGATTCGGATGCCGCGCACCACGTTGATGTGCATGGCAAACTCACCGGCCAGCGGGTATCGGAAGGCGTCCAGGTAGTCCAGATACTCGTTGTTGCCGACGACCTCTCGTAGCGCTCTGATGAGCGGCGTGACCAGCAGGCGGGACACCCGACCGTTGAGCTTCAGGCCGTCGGAGCGGTAGTAGTAGCCCTTGGCAAAGGCGTAGCCAAAGGTGGGATGGACCACCGGGTAGAAGAGGCGGGCCACCATCGACCGGTCATAGGTCGTGATGTCGGCGTCGTGCAACGCGACGACTGAACCCACACCCGAGGCCAGGAAATAGCCGAACGAGTACCAGACATTGCGACCTTTGCCCTCCTCCAGCGGCGCGACTTCGCGCTTGCGGAAGAGCTGGTCCACCTCCAGCATGCGCGGCCCGTGATTCCACAGAACGCGGTGCGGCTGCGGCAGCCGGGAGAAAAACTCTCGGGCTTCGCCGAACTGATCTTCATCAGCCTGATCGAGCCCGATGATGATCTGATCGAGATACGGAACCTTGGCCAGTTCGTCGACAATGTGACTGAGTGCCGGCCGGCTCAGCTCCTCGTGCAACGAGGGGATCACCAACGACATGGGCGCCTTGGGTGCCCATGACATCAGCTCGCGCTCCAACTCCTCGACCGACCGGTCGGTGAGATTGTGCAGCGTGGTTATTGGACCGTTCTGAAAGAAGTCACCCACAGCCGGACTCTAGTGGGCGCCCCGAGCATCACGAGAAGCCGTGTCAGCCGCCGAGGTTGAACTCGATACGGCGATTGAGCTTCTTGTTCTCGTCGCTGTCGTTGGGAACCAACGGCTCGGAGGCACCAAAGCCAACGGCGGTGATGTCGTCCTGCGGCACCCCGTTGTTGATCAGGTACTGGCGGACCGCTCCGGCCCGCTCTTCACTCAACGTCTGGTTGAGATCATCGGGACCCGAGGCGTCGGTGTGACCGGCGATCTCAATGGGCTGCGGATTCTCGATCAGGTAGGCAACCACGAGGTCGAGGTCCGCTTCGCTGGCCTCGGAGATGTCGGAGCTGCCGCTGTCGAACTCGATGGGGTTGAGCTCCAGGGCTTCGCCCAGCTCGCTCGGGGCAGTGAGGCCACCAGCAACAACCGGGGTCAGCGGGCCAACCACCAGGTGGATGATGCCGTTGTCGGCGGGTACGTCAGCCAGACCAATGGTAACCAGATCGTTCAGGACGATGGAGCCGGCGCCGTCGACGCCAACGTTGATATTCTCACCGGCCAGCAGCGTGGGAAGCAACTGTTGTTCACGCAGGTCGGCTTCGGTAAACCGGCCTTGGACAACGTGGTAGCGGAGTACCTCCTGCAGGCGAGTGGGATCGCTGCGGATTTCTGCCAGGTCGGCCCAGCCGTCAATGGCACCATTCACCGGAGCAAACAAGGTGAACGGTCCGTTGCCGGCCAGCGACTCGGTGAGTCCGGCTTCGTCAAGCAGCACGCCCAGGCTTGACAGGTTGGCTGGCTGATCGGCGATGACCTGAGAGATCGGATTGCCAACGTCGACCTCAATCTGGTTGTTGACCGAGTTGATGCCTTCGACCGCCAAGGCGGTTGCGTTGGCCGCGGATCGGGTTGCTTCATCGGCCACGATTCCACCAAGTACGGCGACGTCGCCGCTGACGGTGCCGGTCACCTGGCCGCCATAAATACTCAGTGCGCCATCCAGGTCAGCTTGAGCAACCGGCGGGGCTTGAACTTCCTGCTCAACGGACTGAGCCGGCACGCTTTCAACTTCAACGGTTGCTTCGGGAGCGGCCTCTTCAGGCTCATCGCTGCCGCATTGAGTAATGGCGATACCAAGAAAGCCGAGGATGGCGAGCGCCGCAATGCCCCACCAGAGCCAACCGACGTTGCCGCCGTCGGCGTCGTCGGCCACGGGGGCGGTGAGAATTTCTTCGGGTTCGACTTCGACTCGGTCATCATTCATGGTCACCGTGTTGGCCGGCGAGCCGGGAGGTGCGGTTGGCGCACCTCCACCGATCTTGACGACCTCTTTGGGAGCGTCGGTGCGGGCCTTGCTGGATGCCGGGCTGGCAGGAGCCTTGGCCGCCCTGTTGACTTTGGTGGCGGCATCCCCGCCAGAACCGGCGGCGGCTGCGGCGGCGCCAACGGCGCCTGCGCCCCCCAGCAGAGCCAGAACCTTGCCGTATCCGGCGGTGTCGAGATCGTTGGCTTCGTCGTCGAGGTAGGACGCCACCTGCTCCGGTGTGAAATCTTGTTCCCGGGACTTCTGACCCAACCATCCGGTGGCAACCGGCGCCATCATCGACATGACCCGGGCGAGCAACCGGGTGCTCAGTCCAGAGGCCTTGCTCAGCGAGGTGAGCGCCGTTTCGCCGCGATCGCCAAAGACCCGGTCAAGAATGCCAGCGCCCCGTCGAGCATCGCTGGAGCCGATGTACTCCTCCACATCTTCGATTGGCTCGCCGCCCGGTCCGCCCAGCAGATCAGCAAGATCTTCGATCCCGCCGTCTTCGAGAGTCTTGTCCCGAAGGCCGCCGATCAGCGCCGGAAGACTGACCTCCATGGCGCGGCGGGTGTCACGCGGGTCAGCACCCAACGTCTGCGCAAGCCGGTCTGGGACGCCACCCCGGAGTGAGTTAGCAAGAGATTCAAACATAGAAGCCACGGAGGCATCGTAGTTTCTTATCCCCCAACTGGGCGTTCATACTCAAATCTTGCTCTGCGAGCCGTTCTTCGAGCCGCAGCGGGCAATCGTCATTGCATCAGCGGGCAATTTTCATTGCATCGATGATGATGGCTACTTCATCGAACGTTGTTCGGGGGTTGACGAAGCAGAACCGGAAGGTTGGACGGCCCTCGTGGCGGGACGGTACGACAAATGCCAGCCCTTCAGCCATCGCCCATTCGCTCCACGCCTGATACTGCGCCGCGTCCCAGCCAATGCGCTCAAACATCACGACGGAGAGGGACGGTTCGACGGTGAGCTGCAGGTGATCGGCGTCTCTGACCATCTGGGCGGCGCCCTGGGCCAAATCAAGGGTCACCTCCACCGCATCGCCGTAGGCGTCGGTGCCATAGGTCGCCAGGGAGAACCAGAACGGCAGTCCCCGGGTACGACGAGTCAGGTGAATGGCGTAGTCGGAAGGGTTCCAGTCGCCCTTCGCATCCAGAAAGTCCAGATAGCTGGCGTGTTGGGCGTGACTGCGCCGGCCGTGTTCGGGGTTGCGATAGATCAGCGCGCAGCAGTCGAAGGGCGCAAACAGCCACTTGTGCGGATCCAAAATGAATGAGTCCGCGTGTTCAATCCCATCGAACAACGGCCGCGACGTTGCCGCTGTGAGACCCGCGCCGCCGTAGGCCGCGTCCACATGCAGCCAAACGCCGCGCTCCCGACATACGCGGCCGATCGCATCCAACTCATCAATCCGGCCGAGGTTGGTGGTTCCTGCGGTCGCCACCACCGCGGCAATGCGGTCGCCGTGTTCGTCCAGCGCCCGGGCAACACCCTCGCCGGTCATGCGGAAATCATCGTTGACGGGAACCGAAATCGCATCCGCGTCGACCACCCGCGCCGCCGCGGCGACCGACGAATGCGACTGGCTGGATGTCAGGTAGGCCCACCGTTCGGGGCGGCTTCCCCGCTCGTGTGCAGCCGCGTCTCGGGCCGCGACCATGGCCGACAGGTTGCCCAGGGTGCCGCCGGGAACGAATACGCCCCCGCTCCCATCGGGCAGGCCCGCCAACTGACGCAACCAGTCAAGCGCTTCGTTCTCGGCCCAGGCTGCGCCGGACGCTTCGAGCCACGAGCCGCCGTAAATGGAGGCCGCACCCACGATGAGGTCAAAGAGGATGGCAGCTTCAGTGGGCGCCGCTGGCACGAATGCGAGATAGCGGGAGTAGTCGACCGACAGACAGTTCGGTTCGAGCACATCAGCAAAGAGCCGGAGGGCTTCGGTGCCGCCCAGACCTTCGGCGGTGATCGTCTCACCGCAGGCGGCGTCGAGTTCTTCTTTGGATGCCGCCTTGCCCAGGGGTACCGGGTCCAGCACCGCTCGGTTTTTTGCGTGGGCCAGAATCCGGCCCGCCAGCTCGTCGGTCTCATCAGTCCACTTGTGCATCCCTAGGTCTACCAAGTGCTGGGGCAGATCCGAAGTGGGCCTATCCGACGATGGCCTGGAAGCGCGCTTCGAGTTCTGCCTCACCGTCAAAGCGGCCCAGCTGGCCCCAGGTGAACAAGCGGCTTCTTGTCTCCGCGGTGGGAAAGAGCAGCGGGTCATCAGCCAACCCGGCCAACCCGGGATCTGTCCGAAGCGCGTCCTGCACCCCGATGACCGGCGATACATACCCGACCCACGCGGTGATCTGCGCCGCAACCTCGGGCCGGTAGACCTCGTTCATCCACGCGGCCGCGGCCGCGATATTGGGCGAGCCTTTGGGAATCACCATGGTGTCGAACCACTGGATGCCACCCTCATCCGGGACCGCGAAGTCCAAATTGAGTTGTTGGTCAGGGCTCATTTCTTCATTCTCGAGAGCCACCAGGCCCACGTCGCCGGACCAGAACATCGCCACATCGGCCTGCTCGTCCCGCATGGCTTCTCTGGTGGAACCAACAAACTGAATTTGCTGGGCGGCCCGAAGATCTTCAAGAGCTCGCATCGCCTGATCAGCTGATGCGGCCGTGGGCCGACTGGGATCGTTGCCCTGCAACAACATGGCGAGACCCACCACTTCGCGCATCTCCTGATTGAAGGCCACCCGGCCGTCGAACTCTCCGGAGAACAGGTCGGCAATGGAAGTGATCGGCCGATTCACGGTGTCGGTGTTCCAGGCGATTCCGGTGATACCGGCTTGCCACGGCATGTGGAAGCGAGCACCGCGATCCCAGCTGGGGGTCAGGTAGGTGGGTTCGATGTTGACGTGGTTGGGTATGAGCTCCAACGGAATCTGTTCCACCAGCCCATCGTCGATCATCTCGGCTGCCAGCCAATAGGTGGGAACAACAATGTCCCATCCCGTCTGATTTTCCTGCCAGGTGGCATAGCCACTCTGGTTGTCTTCCCAGAGCTCGTCGTAAATCAAACTTTGCAGACCCAGCGACGCCTGGAGCTGACCGGGAAGGTCGGGGTCGATGTAATCAAGCCAGGTGAGTATCCGAAGGGTGTCCGAGCTCCCAAGATCAACCGTGCGTTCCTCGCCGGAGGCACTACACCCGGCAGCGGCGAAGGCCGACAGAACCGCCGCACCCCCACCTGCCTTGAGAAGGTCGCGACGCGACAGCGCCAGACGACGGTGATCCAGCCGGCGTTTCATCGATACTCCCGAATTCTCAGCGCAAGCCCCCACCAGGCCAGCAAGGCGGCCAGAACTGCGCCGCCCACCACGACCCAGCGCAGCCAGGTCAGGGCATCCCCTGCCGCCTCGACTTCCTGTTCGAACTGAAGCTTGTTGTCAAACAGCACACTGCTCACCGCGGTGTTGAAGCCGTTGAATTGATCGTTGCCGGTGGTCGACGCCAATGCAGCCGACGCCGTTCCATCGCCGGTGTAGCTGGCGGCGACCTGCTGGCTTGTTGCGCGGTAGCGATCCCACCGCAAACCCAGCTCCACCGCCGCTGCTCGTTCACGATCCGAATCTGCGGACGCAACCACATCGCCAATCAGACCCGTCTCATCGTTGGCCAGGATGCGACCGGCGCTCTCGCGCTGAGCGGGTATCTGGCCGGACAACGTTCCTTCGATCAGACTCAGCGACTCGGCCGCCTTGTAGCGAAACGCCTCCCGCTGAATCTCCGACGTCAGCTTGATGGATTCGTAACCCCCCTGCCGGGCATCCTCGAGCGCCGCCTGCTGGGTGAAGTAGGCGTTGCCAAACCATATGGCGACCCCGGCGATGACGACCATTGCCAACAACAGCGGCGGATTGATGATGCGTCGGAAGCGGACGGCCAGGTACGCCATGACCAGGAGGAGCACGATCACCGCAATCGCGTAGGCGAGCATCGAGGGCCAGAACCAGGGAGATTCGATTTGGTCAAGCAGGCGGTCCTGCGCCCGGTTGGTGAGTTCGGCAACGTCGGCGCTCATGTCGTTCTGGAGCAGGCCAATGGCGGACCGAAGCTGATCGTCAGCGCCGGCGATGCCCTCCTCGTTCATGACCCGCGACGCTTCGATCTGACCGGCATATCGCGTGAGCGTCTCACCAATGGACAAGGTCCGGTCGTTGGAGATTGGATCTTCGGCGGAAAGGCTGGCGACCGCCGCCAGCGATGAGCTGGCCCGCGCCAACGCCTCCTCATAGAGCGCCCGCTGCTGACGGTCGAGGCCGGTGCCTCGCTGGCCGCTGGACAGGTGGGCGGCGGTGGCCGCCGCGTCAGCTTCGGCCAGGCTGCCAAACATCTCCTGGGTCTCGATGAGCAGCGGACCGGTGTTGTCCGAAATCTCGTTGGTGTTGGAGATCACCTGACCGGCGGCCAGGAAACCAATGACGCCGGCTACCAGAATTGTGATGACGGTGACAATCGCAATCGTGCGGAGTCGTCCGGGCCGGCTTCCCAGTCGTTGCAGACCTCCGGTTGCCACATTGCGAGTCAGCGAGGCCGCCGAGCTGGCGATGGTGGTCATCGGACCCGTCTCGACAGGCTCTTCGTCAGCATCACCGGATCATTATGCCTCGTGATGACCGCTGCGTTCATCGCACTACCAGTCGGCCCCCCTCGGGTGATGCGATCACGGTGAATTCGGAGAACTTCACCGGTTACATTCACATCAGGCCATGGAACTGAATGAGATCGACAAACTGCTTGAGCGCTACACCGCTGCGGAAACCCGCATTGGCGCCAACCTGCACGACCTCTCCAACAACACCACCTATTCCATTCTGAGCACCGCCGGCGTTCAAGGCCGCACGGCCTCCAAAGTTGGCAGGGCGCTGACCAAATCCAGGAATATGTGGGAGCTGTTCGGCCAGCTCCAGGGCGCCCTGTCCCGCGCCCGCACCACCCGCGGAACCGGCAGCGTCAGCAAGTCCGACCGCGAGCTGCTGGCCCAGATTCTCACTGGCGAGTCGGTGGTGGTGGACGTTGAGGAGGTGCCGTTTGGAAATCGGGACCTCATGAGCGCCGCTCGGCATGAGACGACGATGACCATTGAGGCCCTCCTCAGCGAAATGCGCCGCAACTACGAGAGCGTTCGTGACGCCGTGGTGCTGGTGGCCGACATCCACCGCGACGTACTGCCCCGACTCGACGCGGCAGAAACCACGCTGATCCGGGCCCGCTCGCAGGCCACCGAGTTGGGCATCAGCGCTCCCGAGCTCACCCAGGCGACCCGCGAAGTGGAACGGGTGCGCCGGCTGTCGCTTGACGATCCGCTGGCGCTGGGATCTGGAGCGGGCGACGAACTCGACCGCATGGTCCGGCTGGCGGCGGGGCGGGTGGCCGATGCCAAGTCCGGTCATGACCAACTGCGCGGGGATCTGGGCGACATGGAAGGACTCATTGCTGAGATCCGCACCCTGCGAGCCCGGGCTGACGCAGCCCGCAAGGAAACCGAGTCCAAAATCACCTCCCCCATTGGACTGGTGCGGGTCCCCAACGAAGCCGCAATCGATGGTCCCAACGGACTCACCGACGCCGCCGACGCCGTACTTGCTGATCCCAGCGAGTCCTGGCAGGCGCAACGCCAGCGACTGGACCAATGGCTTCTTCGAGCCCGCAAGCTCCGCAGCCAGCTGGCGCGCGCCGAAAATTCGAACCGCCGTGATCTGTCACGCCGGGACGAATTGCGTGGACTGCTCACCGCCTACCGGGCCAAGATGGCAGCTATGCGACGAGCCGAAGATCCCGAACTTCGCGAGCTCGCGATGGAGGCGCACAGCGAGCTGTTCACCGCTCCCACCGACCTCGCCAACGCCGAACGCCTGGTTTCAGCGCTGGGCAATCACCTCGCCGGGGTTGACTGGTAGAGCCGATGCCAACCAACCGCAAGACCGCCAACCGCAAGACCAGCTGCCGCGAGGGAGACACCCCATGACCGCGTGTACTCGAATTGGATGTGGCGGCAGCATCGCCAGTGACAACTACTGCGACACCTGCGGCTTTCCGGCGGAGAAGAACCCGGCCCCGGCGGCGGCATCGTCACCTGCGCCCTCGACTTCTCTCCCGACGCCGACGCCGCCCTCGGCACCATCGGCGGTCCAGCCCTCTGCCCTCCGGGTGGCAGCGGCAACTCCGCCGGCCGCGGTGGTCAACGTTGGCACTATCTGTGAACAACCCGACTGCGACGGCGGCATCGTTCAGGCTGACGGATACTGCAACACCTGCGGCGCATCCGGGGCCAACGTCGTGCGCTCGGTGGAGGCCGTCGACGGCGTGAGCACCGCCACCCCATCCATCGCACTGCCAACCGCTCCGAGCACCTCATCTCGTACCACCGGACAGATTCGACGACGGGCCAGTAACGAGTCCGCCACGCAAACGCTTCTTGGCCGGGGACTCGTTCAGGTCCAACCCACCGCAGTGGGCGATCCGTCGACCGCAGTCATGTCCGAAGAGAAGATCCAGAATGCGCTGGGCACCGTCCCCGAAGACCGCCGCAACTGCGCCAAGTGCGGCACCGAAGTGGGGCGAGCCGAAGACGGCGTTCCCGGCCGGGTCACGGGCTTTTGTGGCCAATGCCGCACCCCGTTTGACTTCGTCACCAACACCCCATCGCTGCAGCCCGGTGAGCTGGTGGCCGGGCAGTACCGGATTCTGGGACCGCTGGCCCACGGTGGCATGGGCTGGATCTACCTTGGCCAGGACACGGCGGTATCCAACCGCTGGGTCGTGTTGAAAGGCCTCCTGAACGAGGACGACGCCGACGCGGTGGCATCCGCAGTGGCCGAGCGGCAGTTCCTTGCCCAGATCGAGCACGGCCGCATCGTCAACATCTACAACTTCGTCACCCATGGCGGCGCCGGGTACATCGTGATGGAGTATGTGGGCGGTGAGTCACTCAACAGGAAGCTCAAGGACCGACGCCAGACAAACAACGGGGTGCCCGACCCCCTCCCGGTCCCCGCAGCCATCTCCTACATTCTCGGCATCCTGCCCGCGCTCGGTTACCTCCACAGTCTGGGTTTGGTTTACAACGACCTCAAGCCCGCCAACATCATGGCGACCGCGGGCGACGTCAAGCTGATCGACGTCGGCGGGGTGATGCGGTGGGACGATCGAGATGCCGCCATCTTCGGCACCCGCGGATTCCAGGCACCCGAGGTGGCGGTCAATGGACCGTCGGTTGCCTCGGACCTCTACACCGTCGGCCGCACACTGGCGGTGCTGGTCCTCAACTTCGTCTTCCACAGCGGGACCTACGAGTTTGCGTTGCCCGACCAGGGCCAGGAACCGCTCTTCGCCCGATGGGAACAGTTCTACCGATTCCTGCTGAAATCGACTGCCTCCCATCCCGACGATCGGTTCCAGACTGCCGAGGAGATGGAAGAGCAGCTCCTGAGCGTGCTCCGCCAGATTGTTTCGCTCACCGACGGCCAGCCGCGCCCGGTCCCCAGTTCGATCTTCACCGGTGACCGACTGACCGACCTGATCATCGATTCACAAGAAAGCGGATCAACGGTTCGACCCGAGTGGCGGGCGCTGCCAATGCCGCGCATCAAGCAATCCGATCCCGCGTCGAAGTTCCTGCTGGAGCTTCCCGACGACAATCCCCAACGCGCGCTGGAACTCATTCAGGCCGGTATCGAGGCCGGACAGATCCCGTCGAGCTCCGAGGTCGGCCTGCGCTTCTGCCAGCTCACGGCCGAGACGGGCGGTCAGGCCGAAACCACGCTTGCGCAAATCGAGACCATCGACCCTTGGGATTGGCGGGTCGATTGGATACGCGGCATCATTGCGCTTCGAGACCAACAGCCCGCAGTGGCCGCCGACCGCTTCAGTAAAGTCTGGACCGACCTGCCCGGAGAGATTGCCCCCAAGCTTGCGGTTGCGGTTGCCGCCGAGATGGCCGGAGAAGTCGAACGCGCCGCCGCGTTGTACGCCTCGGTGGTCACGACCGACCCCACCTTTGTGTCGGCCTCATTTGGATTGGCCCGTTGCCGCACCGCTGCCGGCGACCGCGACGGCGCCATCGAGGCCTACGGCTATGTGCCCAGCAGCTCCGCCACCTACATGGACGCGCAGATTTCCAAAGCCCGAACGCTGGTGTTTGAACAGGCCAAAGGCAGCGGCGCAACGGCCGAAGACGTGGTGACCGCCTCCACCGCCATCGACCGACTCCAGCTGGCGGCTCGGGAACGAGCGCTGCTGACCGCTGAGATTCTGCAAAAGACCCTCTCGGATCTTGCGAGTGGCCGACTCCCGCCGAATGAGAAAGCAACCGTCTTTGGCGGCCAACTCACCGAGGATGAAGTGCGAACCTCGCTTGAAGACACCTACCGCGAGCTCGCCCGGCTCGCCCCCAACACCGAAGAGCGTGCCACCTGGGTTGATCGAGCCAACGGCATCCGATCGTTCTCGCTCTTCTAGATCCCCACGATGATTCTGCGCCGAAACCCCAAACCTGAAGAGAACGAACCGAATGGATCGGCGGACGAATCCGGCGACCCTGCCACTCAGGGCATTGCTGCCGCCAACCATGAGCCCGACCTGGAACCGATTGACACCACGCCGCTCTATGGCGAGGTGATCAACCCCGGAGCGGTGGGCCCACAGTTTGGCGAGATCATTCCCAGTACGGACCCGGTGGCGTCCGGCGAAGCCATAGTGATCGAGGATCGCAGCGATCGGCCCGATCAGGTCTGCGTGGCCTGCGGCGAGACGGCCCCCGGCGACGCCCGGTTCTGCGAAGCCTGCGGCACCGACCTGGCGGTCGGTGTGGCGGCGAGTACATCCAGCGAGCCAACGGTCAACGCCACCGAACCCTGCGTTTCGTGCGACGCCGACCCGTCCGAGATCGACCACGGCTGGTGTGGTCAGTGCGGCACCAAGCAGCCCTCGCCCCGTGACCACCAGGAATACGACAAGGGGTGGGTTGCGGCGGTCAGCGATCGAGGCCGGCAGCATCGGGTCAACGAAGACGCCACGGCAATCGCGGTGGTTGACGACGCCGCCATTCTGGTCGTTTGTGACGGTGTCTCCTCAACGGAACGTCCCGAAGAAGCAGCCGAACTCGCAGCCAAGCTGGTGGCTGAACAGCTCGCCTTGGCGGTGAGCGCCGGCGCCGACATCCCGACCGCCCTGTCCGACGTCTCCGAGCTCGCCCAGGACCAGGTTTCTGCGCTCAACGCAGGAACCGATCGCGAAGCGCCGTCCTGCACCATCGTGGCCGCCGTGGCCGATCGTCGATCAGCCGATCCCTCCACGCCGAGCGACACGAGCGGCCACATGATCGATCTTCATGTGGCTTGGCTCGGCGACAGCCGGGCGTATCTGGTCGACGGCTCCGGTGCCACCCTGATCACCACCGACCACTCCTGGGCCGAAGAACAACGGGCGCTCGGTCAGCTCAGCGACGAAGCGATTGAAGCCGACTCGCGGGCGCATTCCATCACGCACTGGCTGGGCGCCGACTCCCCGGATGCCCGTGCCGAACTTGCCCAATCCAGCTTCGCCGTCGATCAGCAGGCGGTGCTCGTGCTGTGTTCGGACGGACTGTGGAACTACGCCGAAGCGCTGGACGAGTTTGCCGCCTTGTTTGCGCCTGACGCCATCGCCGCCGACCAGTCTCCAATCGGCACGGCGCAACGCCTGGTGCAGTTCGCCAACGACGCGGGTGGCCGAGACAACATCTCGGTCGCGTTGGCCGACTTCACGCTGGATCCCACCTTCCGACCGGACCTGGCACCACCCGCGGACGAGACTGACGACGTTTCAAAATTGTCCCACCCGGACCATTCTGACGCAGCTGACACGGACAAAGACGCGAATGAACCGGCGTCAGAGGTCGCGCTAAGTTCAACCACGACAGACAAGGAGGCCGACGGTGGCTGATTTCAGTGCCCAGGTTTTTCAGAACGAGTACCTCCCGGCGGGGGCCGACACCGTTGACGCCGTCATCACCGTCAAAGCCCACGAGACCGTGGCCCAACCCAACAACACCCAGATGACCGAGATCATCGTGATCGATACGTCGGGCTCAATGATGGAGGGTCGCGGCCAGAAGATGGCGGCCGCTCGCACCGCCACCAAGGCCGCTATTGACACGCTTCCCGATGGCATTGATTTTGCGGTCGTGTCCGGCACCGAAGTAGCTCGCGCCATCTACCCACCTCGTGGGCTTGCGGTCTCCAACCCGCAGAGTCGGGACGAAGCCAAACGGGCCGTGGACCGGGTGCCAGCCGACGGTGGAACCGCCATTGGCTCCTGGCTTCGAGCCGCCAGGTATCTCTTTGGTCAACGGCCCAATTCGATCAGCCACTGCATTCTGTTGACCGATGGCAAGAACCAGCATGAAGAGTCCTTTGTTCTGGACGCCGCAATCAACGAGTGCATTGGACAGTTCCAGTGTGACTGCCGAGGGTTGGGCACCGACTGGAACGTGGACGAACTGCGCCGGATCTCCTCGGCGCTCCTGGGCACGGTGGACATCATTCCCCGACCCGAAGATATGGAGGAAGAATTTCGCGCGCTGACCCAGGCCGCCATGGAGAAGCAGGTTGGCAGCGTGGCCCTGCGTCTCTGGAGCCCCAAAGGCGCGTCGGTTGAGTTCCTTCGCCAGGTTGCTCCAACCCTTGATGACCTCACGTTGAAGGCCGACACCGTCTCGCCGCTGATCAAGGATTACCCCCTGGGGGCGTGGGCCGACGACGAGAGCCGCGACTACCACCTTCGAGTGCGAATTCCGGCGGGCAACGTGGGCGACGAGCGCCTTGGCGCTCGCGTCATGCTGGCCATCGACGACACCGAACAACCAGTGGCGCTGGTGCGTGCGGTTTGGACCAACGACGACAACCTGTCCACCCGCATAAATCGCGAGGTGGCGCACTACACCGGCCAGGCGGAGCTGGCTGGGGCCATAGCGGACGGGCTCACCGCCCAGAAATCCGGCGACGACGCCACCGCCACCATGAAGCTTGGCCAGGCGGTCAAGCTGGCCTACGAAGCGGGCAACCACGACACCGTCCGACTCCTGCAACAGGTGGTGGACGTTGAAGATCCCGCCACCGGCACCATTCGCCTGAAGCGTCAGGTCGAGGTGAGCGACGCCATGGCACTCGACGTTCGTTCCACCCGAACCGTGCGGATCAACAAGTAGCCATGAGCCATCCCTGCCCCAAAGGTCACCAATCGGACTGGGAAGATTTCTGCTCGGTGTGCGGGGCATCGATAGGTGCGGCCATTTCGCCGGAAGCGCCATCCACCGGCGGAGCGGGAGAAGGCCGTGCAGGGGAAGGCGGTGCGGGAGAAGGAAGTGGCGGCACCTGCGCCAACTGCAACAATCCGTACCAGCACGACGATGTCTTTTGTGAGCGATGCGGATACGACTTCGCCACCGGCAGCCTTCCCGAACACGAGGCCGCTTCAGTGAAGACACCAACCGCAACGCCGGGTGCTCCGGCCGCCGCCGCGGCTGCCACGAGCCCCGCAGCAGCAACGATCCCGGCAGCAACGGCGACCCCGGCACCAGAATCAACCCCGGCACCAGAATCAGCCGCAAGCGACCCGAAGCCGGAGGCCGCATCCACCGCCGATGACCCATCGGGGATCTCGATCGCGGTCGTGAGCGTCGACGCCGACTACTTCAGTCGGGTGGCCGCGGGAGCCGACCTTGAAATCCCGGACCCGATCCCCGAACCCATTCGCATCCCGCTCACCGGCGACATGGTGTTGATTGGCCGCCACAACCAAAAACGCGGTGTCTACCCTGAGATCGACATCGACAAGTTGACCGCCGATCCCGCCGCATCGACCCGCCATGCCATGCTCCGACGAAGCGGCAATGACTCGTGGACCATCAATGACCTGGGGTCAACCAACGGCACGCTGTTGGACGATGAGACCGACATCATCTCCCCGGGAACCGAACTGGCGCTGTCCCCCAGCTCTCGAGTCTTCCTGGGCGCCTGGACCCTCATCACGTTTGAATGAGGACCACCGCATGAACGACCTCACCACCGGACTGACCTGGGATGCCGACGCAACCGCAAGCATCAGGAGGCTCCACGAACCGATTGTGATTATCGCGTTTGAAGGCCTCTTCGATGCGGCCCAGAGCGCGACTTCGGCGGTCAAACATCTTCGCCGGGCAGGCAATGCCGTCACCCTGGCCCACATCGATCCCGAGGAGTACTTCGACTTCACCGAGCAACGGCCGCTGGTCTCGCTGGACAGCAACGACAAACGGGTCATCACCTGGCCCAGAACGTCCTGCTTCGGCATCAGGACCGAAGGCGACCAACCAGACATGGTGCTGATCGTTGGCATCGAACCCCACCTGAGGTGGCGATCCTTTGCCGCAACCATCACCACCATCACCAAACGAACCAACGCATCGCTGGTGGTCACCGTGGGCGCGATGGTCGGCATGGCACCCCACACCCGAGCGTTGGGCGTGGTGGGTTCAGCAACCAATGAGACACTCGCCGACCGCATGGGTCTGGGGCGGCCCAGTTACCAAGGTCCGACCGGACTGATCGGCGTCCTTCACACTTCGCTACATGACGCCGATATCCCGGTGATCTCGCTTCGAGTTTCGGTTCCGCACTACGTGCCCGCGCCCCCAAACGCCGAGGCCACCCGTTCACTGCTGGCCCGGTTGGAGCTCGTGACTGGCATCACGACCGACCATCAGAGCTTGGAAGTTGCGGCCGCCGACTGGCAGCAACGAGTCAACGAAGCGGTTGCAGACGAACCCGACATGGCCCGCTATGTGGCCAACCTCGAAGAACAGATCGATGCCCAGGCCGAAAACCTCCTGCCCAGCGGCGACGACCTGGCCGCTGAGCTCCAAGCCTGGCTTCGCGAGCAGTAATCATTGTTCGGTCTCGCTGACGCTCGGCCGAAGCGTTGCACGCAGCGTCGGAATCATTGTTCGGTCTCGCTGACGCTCGGCCGAAGCGTTGCACGCAGCGTCGGGATTATTGTTCGGTCTCGCTGACGCTCGGCCGAAGCGTTGCACGCAGCGTCAGAACAATTGTTCGATCTCGCTGATGCTCGCCCGAAGCGTCAGCGAGCTCGACCAAAGAACAAGCTCCTCGACGGGCATCGGGCGGGCGAGGAGGTAACCCTGAGCGACGTTCACGCCGATGCTGGCCAGCCAGTCGAACTCTTCCTGACGCTCGATCCCTTCGGCCACAACCTCAATGTCGAGCGCGGCCATCATCTGGACGATCCCGGCCACCATCATCTGAATCTCGCCGTGATCATCGATGTGGTCAACCAGCGACCGATCGATTTTGAGAACGTCAATGGGACTACTTCGCAGGTACCCGAGCGGGCTGTAGCCATTGCCAAAGTCGTCGATGGCGGTCTGGGCGCCTGCGTCCCGAAGAACCTGCAGCGCCATCGCAAAATTCGGAGCGTCTCGAATTGCTGCGGTCTCGGTCAGCTCGAAGCCAAGCCGGCTCGAATCCACACCGGCCTGGGTCATCATTTCAACCAGGCGCACGCCAAAGTCCTGACTGTTCAGCTCGACGGCCGACACATTTATCCAGCACCGGCACCCGTTCGGCAGGCGGTCGTCGTGCTGCAACGACGCCACCGACGCCAACATCACTGATGTCAGCTGACTCGCCATGCCGAAGGACTCCAGAAGAGGAACGAACTCGGCGGGACTGACGAAGTCTCCGTCGGGTCGAATCCATCGGGCCAGCGCTTCGACCGCCACCATGTCGCCGGTCGCCATGGAATAGGCGGGTTGATAATACGCCCGGATCTCACCATTCTTGAGGGCCGCAGGAAGTGCTTTGAGCAGTTCGGTGTCACGGCGCATCTCCCGGTCATAGACAAGCGCCGAACCGCGCTGGCGCTTCTTGGCCACAATCATCGCCGAGTCGGCCTCAAGCATGAGATCCTCGGCGGAACCTGTCGCGCTGTCGTTTGAGAAGGTGAGACCCACTGTTGCTTCGACGGTGAATGTGCGATCGTCGACCACGATCGGCACCGCGATCTCGTCGATGATTCGGCGGCCGAGGTCGGCCACCGATGGCACATTGGCATCGGGCACCAGCCCGTAGGCCACAAACTCATCGCCACCGAAGCGACAGACGTCGAAGCCGAGACTCGATTGAGCGCCGATCAGAACCTCCAAACGAGATGCGACCATCCGAAGGATCTTGTCGCCCACGTGCTGGCCCCACACGTCATTGATCGCTTTGAACTCATCGAGGTCCACGTAGATGACGACGACCGATTGATCGACCGGACGCTCGACAAGAGTCTGAGGCAGGCCGATCTCCGGCCGTTCGCGATTCCACAGGCCGGTCAGACTGTCGCGTTCGGTGCGGACCACCAGGTCAGAAATGGCGCCGCGGTACGCGCCCTCCACCGAACGTCGATACGCAACTTCGCGCCGAGTCAGGACGAACAGAGCGCAGGCCACCCCGGTCAGACCAAAGGTCATCGACACGTTGATTCGCTGACGCTGGCGGGCCGTGGCAAGAGCATCTGCGGCGTTGACCGTCGCAATGCCAATCGTGTCGGTGATCTGCTGATTGATCTCGCTGGAATGTTGGGTCGTCGCGTCAAACCAGCGCTGCCCGTCGACGCGCCCACCGGTGGCAATATTGCTTGCCCAACTCGCCAGTGTGGCGGCGTATTCCAAGTCACTCCGAGCGTCTGATCCCGGCAAGTCAACGCCTTGTCGGGCCAGGGCGAGGTAGATGGCTCGGCGCTCCAACCCGGCGGCGCGAATATCGGCTACCGCCTGGCCTGCGTCGGTGGACCGCAACGCCGCAATGGTGTCCAGGCGTTCTTCATAGAAGGCCCGCAAATAGGTGTGACGCAACTCGATGGAGCGCACGCGGTCCAGCTCGGTCGTTGGGAGGTCACCAAAATCGACCCGTCGCCAAATCAGCTCAACCGACGCCTGGGAGGCTCGTACTCCCAGAGTCTCCCCACCAAAGGCCTCGCCGTTGGAGTTGAGCAGGGACAACATGACTCGGCTTCGGTTGTGGGCCTTGTTCAAGTCGTCGAGATCCCGTTGCAGCAGTCGATCGCTGGCTGTCAGTCCCTGCAGTCGTCGGTCGCCTTCCACTATCAGTTCCGCAATCGCGACGCGGGACAAGCCTGACTCGTCGGCATCCATAAGTCCGGCCGCATTGGCGCTCACCAACGTGTCAATCTCCAGCAGAGCGCCCGCCACCAGATGAACAGCATCGGCCAGATCCACCGACTGAACGTTTTGTTCGGCCGCCGCAATTCGCTCTTGATCAATGCGCAGAAACTCGAACGTGAACCAGCCCAGAAGCGCAATCGGCAGCAACGCAACAACAAACCAAATCCAAGCCCGACGACCGACCGCAACCCGGTCGTCGATCACCGTTGCCGCCTCCCGCGGTTCCACGTGCATTGACCGGGGATCGGTAGCAGATCGTCAAACTTGAGCAAAACGCGCGTGGTCGACCCGTCTGGTGAACTGCGTCCCGCCGTTTTGCGCCATCGACAATTTTGCATATTGTATTCAAAATGAACGTGGCGAGACCGAACCCGGTCCCCCATTGCTTCAACGTGAAGGGGAAGATTTTCGTGAAACTACGACAGCTTTTGAGCCTGTTGTTGGCCATGGCATTGATCGCCACGGCCTGCGGCAGTTCGGAGGACTCGGCGGGTGGGTCCGACGCAGACACCTCGTCGACCAGTTCCAGCAGCGCCAGTTCAGCCAGCTTGGACATCGACGCCATTCTCGGTGCCGATCCGGCCAACTGCGAAGAGGCACCCTCGGGCGATCCGATCAAGGTCGGCATGGTCATGGACTTCAGCGAGGCAGCCGGCTTTGTGGACATCCCCGGTTCTGACGTTGTCCCGTACGTGGCATCGCTGGCCAATTGCGTCGGCGGCGTAGATGGTCGACCGGTCGAGGTCGAGGTTCGAGAAGCCGGCGACGACCCGGCGCTCTCCACTCAGGAGCTCATTGATTGGGGAGCCCACTTCTTCATTGGCCCACCCTTCGCCGACGCCACCCTGCCCATGCAGCAAACCGGAGGCGGCCAGTACGCAATTTTCGCCGCTGCTTCCACCGAACCGACCCTTGCTGACGCGGCGAACAATACTTTTCTGGTCACCTTTGACGACAACGGCCAGTCCACCGCCTCTGCCGAGTACGCGCTGGCGCAAGGTCTGAAGCGGGCCATCATCTTCACCGAAGGCACCGGCGTGCCTTACTCCGGCGTCAATCCCGATGCCTTCAAAGCAGCATTTGTCGCTGGCGGCGGCGAAATTGTCAGTGAGCAGACCTACGCCTGGTTCGTGGACACCGACTTCTCGTCGCAGGTCACCGAAGTTGCCTCAGTGGCCGACGGCACCGAGGTGTTCTTCTCAGCCGGCGCCGGATTCCAGATCACGGCGTTACGGGCGCAAATGGAAGGCCAGGGCCTCAACGACATCACCTACATGGGTACCGATGCGTTCGACGCCACCGGCATCATCGCTGATCCGGGCGGCGAAGGCATGATCCACACGCCGCACACAATCATCGAGAGTGGCTCAGCGTTGGAGACGGTCCTTGCAGACTCGGGCACGCTGGCCAGTGACGCCCCCGGCTTCATGCCGCTCTATATCGATTCAATGTTCCTGGGCATACAGGGCATGCTCGACTGTGGTTGCAATGATCCGGCCAGCATCGCCGGTGCGGTTGGCAACATCTCCGCCTTCGACGGCACGTCCGGATCCATCACCTACGCCGGCACCAATGGCATTCCGCCAAAGGCGGTATCGATTGTTCAAAACGTCGACGGGGCCTACGTGCTCCTGGACACGATCGGCTAGATCCTCCAGCCATGCTCGAAGTAGCGGGACTCACAACAAAATATGGTGCGATTTCCGCACTTCGAGATGCAAGCCTGACCGTCTCCGACGGTGAGATCGTCGGACTCATTGGCCCCAACGGGGCGGGAAAAACAACGCTCCTTGGATCCATCGCTGGACTCCTCCCCATCGACTCCGGGGTAATCACCTTTGACGGTGAAGACATCACGTCGGCCGCGCCGGACAAGATTCTGCGGGCGGGTCTGGCGCTGGTGCCCGAGCACCGTCGAATCTTTGTTGACATGACCGTCGAGGAAAACCTCAAGGTCGGCGGTGTCACCCTGAGCCGCACCGACCGCCAGGAGTTACTGACCGAAATGGCCGAACTCTTTCCGGTCCTTCGAGACAAATGGGACACCGCAGCCGGCTACCTGTCCGGTGGCGAGGCCCAACAGCTTGCGATTGCGCGGGCGCTGATGTCGAATCCGCGGGCCATCATGATGGACGAGCCGTCGCTGGGCCTGGCCCCCATCCTGGTCGATCTGGTTTTCGACCTGATCGCCACGCTGAAGAGCAACGGCCGAACCGTACTGGTGGTTGAGCAGAACGCCACGCGGATGCTCAAGGCCGCCGATCGGGCCTACGTGCTTCGCAGCGGCGCGGTCGTGGCTTCCGGCACCGCCACCGAACTGCTCGAACGTTCCGATCTCTTTGACTCCTTCGCAGGGGGCTGAGTGGAAGGTCTTCTGCAAAATGTGATCGACGGTCTGGGGCGAGGCAGCATCTATGCACTGTTGGCCCTCGGGGTCGCGGTGGTTTTCGGCATCATGCACATGCTCAACTTCGCCCACGGCGAACTGATCACCATTCCCGGGTACCTCACGTACTGGGCATTCAACAACGGCTGGAACTGGTTCACGGTCATTCCGTTGATCGTTGTGTCAGCGGTCCTGAGTTCGCTGCTGATTGAACGCATCGCGTTCAGTCGGGTACGCGGTGCCACCGACTTCACCATGCTGTTGACCTCGTTTGGCGTGCACTTCATCGTGTCGGCCGGCTTTCTGTTGTACGTCTCGGCATCGGTGAAACCAATCCCCCGGCCCGGCTGGTTTGCCAACACGTTGGCGATGGGATCTCTCAACATTGAGATCTTCGATCTGGTGGTCATTGGGGTTACCGCCGTCGTACTGGCCGGCACCACCTGGCTGTTGCAACGCACCATGTTCGGACTGGCACTACGCGCCGCTGCTTCTGATTTCGACACCGCCCGGCTGATGGGCATCAAGTCCGACTCGGTCATTCGTGGCGCATTCGCCCTCTCGGGTTTCCTGGCTGGCATCGCCGGGATCTTCTGGATCATGCGAGAGGGTCAGGTCACCCCCACCGCGGGCATCAACCCCATGTTGCAGGGAGTTCTCGCCGTGTTGATCGGCGGGCTCGGAAGTTTGCGTGGTGCGGTACTCGGCGGCCTGGTCCTGGGCCTTGCCGAAGTACTGCTTCGCTCCTGGCTGCCGTTGAGTATCCAGAACCTCACGACCGGCTTTGTGTTCGTGCTGATTGCGTTGTTGTTCATCTTCCGACCAGGCGGCCTGCTTTCGGTTCCCCAGGTCGAGCGCGTGTGATGTTCACCAATTCCCGGCGCGACGTTGCGTTCCCGCTGATTGGCGCGGTGACGCTGTTTGCCCTGCTCTTTGGCGGCGGCTTGATGTATCAGACAATCCTCGGCAACGGTTCGGCTCAACGACTGGTGACCACCATGCTGGTGGACGCCATCATCGTGATCGGCATTCAGATCTACGTGGGAAACACCGGCATCCTGTCCTTTGGTCACATCGGTTTCGGTGCGATCGCCGGGTACGTGTTCGCCGTCTTTGCCATTTCGCCGGCCGAGAAGATCAAGCGCATTCCCATGGCCCCGTTTGGCCTGACCGATGTGGAGGTTCCGCCGGCAGTGGCCATTGCGATTGCGGTCGTGATCACGGTGCTGTTTGCGGTTGTGGTCGGTATTGGTCTGGCCCGATCCGGTGCCCAATCGGGATCGGTGGCGGCCACGGTGATCACCCTTGCGCTGCTGTTTGTCACCCACGAGGTCGCCAAGAGTTGGCCCGAACTCACCGGCGGCAATCGCGGTGGCATTTCGTTCGCCATCGGAGCCTCGCTGCAAGGGCGATGGCCAATCGTTGCTGCGCTGATCGGGGCGCTGGTGATCGCCCGTTTGTACGGTCAATCCCGCAGCGGTCGACTGGCGGTTGCAGCCCGCGAAGACAATCTGGCCGCCCGGGCCATGGGTGTGAACCCGTTGGTGCAACAGATGGTTGCTCTGTTGCTTTCGGTCGCAGTGGTGTCCGTTGGGTCCGCGCTTCGCGTCTGGCAGATCGGCTCCATCCTTCCCGACCGTTTCTTCTTTGCGTACGGCATGCTCACGCTGGTGATGCTGATTGTTGGCGGTCGAAACAGTGTCACCGGTGCCGTCCTGGGCGTGGCGGTGATGACCGCGGCGCGAGAGCTGGCCCGCCGGCTGGGCCAGGATGGCTTTGAGGTCTTCGGCATTGGATTGGACGGGGCGCCACTCGACTGGATCTTTCGGGAGAACCTCAACAGTGTTGTCCTCGGGGTGGCGATGGTTGCGTTCATGATTTGGCGACCCAACGGGATTCTTGAGGACTGGGAGTTCGACCAGTGGCTCTACCGCCGGGTCGGCCGCCGGACCGAAACCAAACCGGGCCGACTCCCTGCACTCGACGTCATCCCCGACGCCCAATTCTCGGCCTCCGGGATCAGCGTTTCCTTCGGCGGGTTTCAGGCGCTCAGCGACGCAGGCATCACCGCCGAAAGCGGCGAGGTGGTCGGCATCATCGGCCCCAACGGTGCGGGAAAGACCACCTTCGTCAACGTCATCACGGGCATGGTCAAACCGTCCGGTGGTCAGTTCTCGATAGACGGCGATCAGCTCACTGGCCGACCGTCGTTTGAGTTGTCCCGCCGCGGGCTGGTCCGCACGTTCCAGAACCTCCGACTCTTTGGCGCCCTCACCGTGCGAGAAAACGTGGAGACCGCAGCCCTTGTCGCCCAGGAGCACCGCGGTCATCGGACCCTGCGTGATGTTGAATCGCTCATCGCCGAAGCAGGGCTGTGGGACCACCGCGACCGGCGGGCCCGGGAGCTGGACTACGGAAATTCGCGCCGCCTTGAATTGGCCCGAGCCGCCGCGATGGCGCCGTCGTTTCTGTTGCTCGATGAACCAACCAGCGGCATGAGTGACAGTGAATCCATTGCGATGATCGAACAGGTCCGCCACATGGCGGCAACGGTTGGTGCGGGAGTGATCGTCATCGATCATGACCTGGGCTTCATCACCGGCATCTCCGATCGGATCTATGTGTTTGATCAGGGGTCCGTGATCGCTTCGGGCACTCCCACCGAGGTCCAGGCCAATCCCCGGGTTCAAGCCGCATACCTCGGATCGGCGGCGGCCCGATGAGCGGCGCACGCCGCGGCGGTCTGGCCGATGACGTTGTTGCCCACATCCGCAGTCAGATCCTGTCGGGCGACCTCAAACCCGGGACCAAAATTGACCAGGACGCCATCGCCACCGACCTGGAGGTCAGTCGGTCGCCGATTCGCGAAGCAATCGTTGTCCTGGGCCAGGAAGGGTTGCTTGATGTCACGCCGCGGCGCGGCGCATTTGTTGCTCAGCTCACCCGCGAAGACATCATTGACCACTACGAGCTCTTCGGAATCATTTCGGGCCGGGTCGCCGCCCGAGCCGCCGTCGAACTCGACGATCACCAGCTTGAGGAACTTCGATCGATTCATGCTCGGTTCGTGGCCGGACCCGATGACCAACATTCGAACATCAACCATGAGTTTCATCAGTTGATCAACTCGGCCGCGTCCAGGCGGACCCGTTGGCTGTTGCGCCACTTGGCACGCTCAATTCCCGCCGGCTTCTACGGGATGACCCCCGGCTGGGATTCCACCGCTGTTGAAGGCCACAGCGCGATTGTTGAAGCCATAGTGAATCGCCAGCCGGACACGGCCCGGGCAACCATGGAAGATCATCTTCACAAGGCCGGGGTGGCGGCGGCTGATGCTCTGCAAGAGCGGGGATTCTGGGAGGAAACCACATGAGCACGCCGCTGGATCGTTCCGACGAACAACACGATGTCATCCGCACCGAGGTCCGACGGCTCTGCGACAAGTACGGCAACGAGTACTGGCGGAGCCTTGAACCGTCCACCTACCCCGAAGAGTTTGTGACTGAACTCACCGCTCAGGGGTGGCTCGGATCACTGATCCCAACCGAGTACGGGGGCGGTGGTCTCAGCTTGGGCGGCGCGTCGGTGATCTTGGAAGAGATCTCCGCCAGTGGCGGCAACCCCAGCGCCTGTCACGCCCAGATGTATGTCATGGGGACCGTGCTCCGCCACGGCAGCGACAAGCAGAAGAAGCACTATCTGCCCATGGTCGCCGACGGCCGGAAGCGGCTTCAGGCATTTGGCGTCACGGAACCGGTGGCCGGGTCAAACACAACCGCTGTGCGGACGCGCGCCCAACGTGATGGCGACATCTACCGGGTCAACGGCCAGAAGATCTGGACCAGTCGCGCCGAGTACTCCGACCTGATGGTGCTGCTGGCTCGCACCACCCCAATCGACGAAGTTGAGCACCGACTCGACGGTCTGTCGGTCTTCCTGATCGAGATGCGCAACGATGATGGATCCCTGGTCGACGGGCTGACCATCAATCCCATCAGAACAATGATGAATCACAGCACCACCGAGGTCTTCTTTGATGACCTTGAGATCCCGGCCAATTCACTCATCGGCACCGAAGGGCAGGGCTTCCGTCACATTCTTGGCGGCATGAACGCCGAACGGATCCTGATCGCTTCGGAGTGCATTGGCGACGGCCGATTCTTCCTGGATCGAGCGTCGGCCTATGCCCGGGAACGGGTGGTGTTTGACCGGCCGATCGGGCAGAACCAGGGGGTGCAGTTTCCGCTGGCCAAAGCCCACATTCAACTTGAGGCCGCCGACCTGATGCGCTGGAAGGCCGCCGACCTCTATGACCGGGGCGAACCCCACGGCGTGGAAGCCAACATGTCCAAGCTCCTTGCGAGCGAAGCGTCCTGGGCGGCCGGCAATGCGGCCATGGATACCCACGGCGGTTTTGGCTTCGCCACCGAGTACGACATCGAACGCAAACTGCGGGAGACCCGGCTCTACCAGGTGGCCCCCATCAACAACAATCTGATCCTTGCGTTCGTCGCTCAGAAGTGTCTCAACCTGCCCAAGAGCTATTAGGGATCTGATGCGCGCCGTCATGCTCGATGCCCCAAATACGCCTCTGCGCGTCGTCGACGATCACCCCGCACCACAAGCCGGGACCGGGTTGGTGCTCGACGTGACCGCGTGCGGGGTCTGCCACTCCGACCTCCACGTGGTCGACGGAGACTTCGGGACCGGTGATCCCATCGTCCTCGGGCACGAAGTGACGGCGACACATCCCGAACTTGGCCCCGTGATGTTGTACGCCCCGTGGGGATGCCTGAACTGTCAGGAGTGCGCAGAACACAACGAGATGATCTGCTCCAACTCCACCGAAGCCGGCCTGTTCACCGATGGTGGGTATGCCGAACAGATGTATGTTCCTGACATCGCCTATCTGGCCCCCCTGGACGGGCTCGACCCGTACCGGGCGGCTCCGCTGGCCTGCGGTGGGCTCACCGCCTATCGGGCGGTGCTGCAGGGGATCGATCGTCTTCGCCAACGCGGCGCCCAATCGAAGGCGCTGGTTATCGGCGCCGGCGGGCTGGGCCAGTACGCCATTCGCTACCTTCGGCTGCTCACCGACGCCCACGTCACCGCCGTGGACTTGTCCGAGGCCAAGCGATCCACCGCCGTTGACATCGGCGCCCATGAAGCAACCGAAGCCGTGGCCGACGATGCCCGCTTCGATCTGGTCCTCGACTTCATCGGCGCCGAGTCGACGTTGGAGATCGCCGCCAACTCCATCGCCAAGTTGGGCACGGTGAGCGTTGTGGGTTTGGCCGGTGGATCGATTCGGTTTGGGTTCGGCGCCGTCCCGCTCGAAGCCCGCTTCGTCAGCAGTGTCTGGGGTAGCCGCGCGCAAATGGACGAGCTGCTGGATTTGGCCCGTCGCGAGCCGTTGATTGTTCAGCCGGTGGAGGTCATGGCGCTCGCCGATGCGCAGGCCGCCCACGACCGCCTTCGGTCCGGGGACCTTCGCGGCCGTATTGTTCTTGACGTCGCCAATCAGTACTCACCCGTACCAGCCAGTCAGCAACACCAGTCAAAGAATTTCAACAAGGGGAAGAACCAATGAGTGGAATCTCGGATTCGATCGGGAGCTTCCGGACCGCCGCCGCCGAACACCAGATCCACACCGTGGAGCTGGCCGTGCCCGATACCCAGGGTCATCTGCGCGGCAAACGGATTCCGGTGGACCGCTACCTCAACCACGTGCACGACAGCGGCGCCAACATCGCCGACGCCATCTTTGTATTCGACGTGCAGAACGATCTGCCGGACAACGAATTTGTCAACATGGACACCGGCTTCCTTGATACCCACATCGTGCCGGACAACTCCACCGGCCGCATGCTCTTGCACCGCCCCGGATACGCCCTGGTTTTTGGCGACGCCTTCAACGAGCACGGCGATCCTCACCCGTTGGCGCCCCGCAGCGTGCTGGCCGCCCAGGTCGAACGGTGTCGGGCGGCGGGGCTCGACCCGGTGGTGGCCACCGAACTTGAGTTCTACCTCTGCACCCCCGAGTGGGAGCCGGTGCAACAACACATCCAGTACAGCTCGCTCACCGATGCCCTCGAGCTTGAAGACTGCCTTCGGGACATGCGAGCTGCGCTGGCGGGAGCCGGCATTGAAGTGGAGAGTTCAAACGCCGAGTATGGCCCCGGCCAGATCGAAGTGAATGCGGGCCACGCCGATGCCATGACGACCGCCGACAACACGGTGCTGTTCAAGTCGATCATCAAACAGGTGGCCGTGCAGCACGGCATGCGAGCAACCTTCATGCCCAAACCGTGGGCGGATCAGTCAGGTTCGGGCATGCACGTGCACACAAGTTTGAAAGACAGCGATGGCAAGAACGCCTTCGCATCAAGCAAAGACGGTGAACCCAACGCGCTCATGGGTCAGTGGCTGGGTGGCTTGCTGGAACACACCGAAGCCCTGACGTTTCTGGGGGCACCAACCAGCAATGGACCAAAGCGCATTCGCCCCTACACGTTTGCGCCCACCCACATCACGTGGGGCCTGGACAACCGGACGGTCGCGGTGCGCTGCATTACCGAGACCGGATCGGCCGCAAACCGCGTGGAGTTCCGCTCCCCTGGTGCCGACGCCAACCCATATCTGATCATTGCGGGTCTGCTGGCCGCCGGTATCGACGGCGTGGAGCGCCAACGTGACCCCGGTCCCATGTCCGAGGGCGATGTCTATGGAAATCCAGGAGACAGCATTGCACTGCCCACCGATCTGGCTGGCGCCATCGCCGCCTTTGCGGGCAGTGGGTTGGCTGAACAGTTGGGCGACGCGTTCAGCCGCAGTTATGTGAGCATCGCTGAAGCCGAAGTCGCCCATGCAGCCGAGAACAACCCCGACGCCGATGATGTGAACGATTGGGAGCGTCAACGCTTCATTGAGCACTCCTGATCATGGCCCAATCCCCTTCCCACCCGGCCCCGGCCGCCCCGAATGTCACCGACGCATCGCTGTACCTGGACGGCATCCCCCATGCCCGGTTTGCGAAGATGCGGCGCACACCGGGATTGTCCTGGCACGAGTATGAGGATCGGGGTCGCGACGGTGGCTTCTGGGCGGTGACCCGTCACGCGGACGTCAAGCAGGTCTCACGCGATGCCCAGATCTTCTCCTCGGCGGTGGGGCACACCAACCTGTGGGATCTGGAAGCCGATGCGCTGGAGGCCCGTCGGTCTCTCATCGACACCGACGCTCCGGATCACACCCGGCTCCGCCGACTGGTGGCGCGCACCTTCACCCCCAAAAACATCCGTCGATGGGAGGACACCGTTCGCACCATCACCGTGGACCTGTTGGACGCATGGGTGGAACAGGGCGAAGGCGACTTCGTGGCCGCGGTGGCCGCACCGTTGCCAATTCAGGTCATTCTGACAATGCTGGGGGTCCCGGTCGAAGACTCGGGGTACCTGGTGGAGCTCTCCAACTTTCTGGTGGAGGGAACCGGCGAGACCCAGTCGATCCCGCAAGACGCTTTTGGCAACACAACCGAACTCCGACTACTGCCGTTCAACAGCCCCGCCAGTCATGCGCTGTTTGAGTACGGCGAAAAGATCGGCGAACTCCGACGCAAGAACCCGCAGGACGATCTGGTCACGTCACTGGTGCAGGCCGAAGCCGAAGACGGTGACCGACTCAGTGGCAGCGAGTACCGCAACCTCTTCCACCTGCTGGTTTTTGCCGGCAACGAGACCACGCGGACCGCACTGTCGCACGGGGCGATGGCGCTGGCAGACAACCCGGATCAGTGGGAGCGGGTGCTCGACGATCCAACGCTTGTCAGTTCCGCAACCGAAGAGATCCTGCGCTGGTCCACCCCGGTCCTGCACATGCGACGCACAACAACCGAACCGGTGGAGGTCGGGGGAACCCAACTTGGCAGCGGCGAAAAAGTTGTCATGTGGTACGCGTCGGCCAACCGCGACGACGCGGTGTTTGCAGATCCGTTTCGCTTTGACGTGGGTCGCGTTGACAACAATCACTTTTCGTTTGGGGGTGGCGGTCCGCACCTGTGTCTGGGGGCCTTCCTCGCCCGCCTGGAAATTGTCGTTCTGCTTGAGGAGATGACGAAACGAAACCTGCGGTTGTGTCGCCTGGGCGAACCGGTCCGAGCACCGTCAAACTTTGTGCACGGCGTGTTGTCGGTCAACATGGCCATAGAGGTCCGACCATGATTGGTGGCGCGGAGACTGGCGGTGGCGATGACAGGGCGGACCTGGTGGTGGTGTCAGTCAACCAGCAAGTGTGCATCGGGGCCGGTCAATGCGAGATGCATGAAGAGGCAACGTTTCTGCTTGATGAGGACACGGGTATCGCCGCGGTGGTCGGCCACGCCATGTTGGCGAGGGACCGGGCCCGAAAGGTGATGGACACCTGTCCTTCGCAAGCGATATCGATAACTGAGACGGCCCCGTAGGTGGATAATCGTTTGGCACCAAAGACCCTTTGGCTCTCATGAACATGCGGGAGACTCAACGGTGATCGAAGCACCCATCGACCTTCACGCCGCATCGTCGTTCCAAAGCGGCATCCCCCATGAGGCGTTCGCGACCATGCGGGAGACGCCGGGCCTCACGTGGTCACCGGCATCCAACGGCACCCGCGGGTTCTGGTCGGTCACCCGCTACGACGACCTGGTCACCGTGTCGCGGGACCCCGAGACCTATTCCTCCGGCGTCGGCCATATCCAGATCTATGACATCGATGAAGACGCGCTCGAAGCGCGGGCCTCGATGATCGACATGGATCCGCCGATCCACACCCGTCTGCGGCGCATCATCAGCTCGGCGTTCACGCCACGCCACGTGCAGGGCTATCGCCAAGCCATCCAGATTCGAGTCGCCAACTGCCTGGATCAACTGGAGCGCGAGGGTGGGGGTAACTGGGTCGACATCGTGGCGAAACCCATCCCGATCGGTGTCATCTGCGATCTCATGGGTGTCCCCGAACCGGACCATGACTTCCTCATTGAGCTCACCGACTACCTGGTGGCCGGCACCGGGACCGAGCCGCTCGAACCCAACGCCTATGGCAACACCACCGACCTGCGCCTCCTGCCGTTCAACAGCCCGGCGGCGTGGGCGATGAGCCAATACGCCACCACGTTGGCCGATCAGCGCCGACGCGTTCCGGCCGACGATCTCATCACCAAACTGATCGAAGCCGAGATCGATGGCGATCGCCTGACCACCGACGAGTTCGCCAATTTCTTTCGACTCATGATCTTTGCCGGAAACGAAACCACCCGGTCATCCATGGCCCACCTCGCCTTGTATCTCCATCAGTTTCCCGAAGCCTTCACTGCGCTCCGGCAGGACCCCTCCAAGTTGGCTGCGGTGACCGAAGAAGTCATTCGGTACTCGTCGGCCATCCTGTACTTTCGCCGGACCGTCACCACCCCCACGGTGTTGTCCGGAACCGAACTGCACGTGGGCGACAAAGTTGTGATGTGGTATTCGGCCGCAAACTTTGACGAGACCCAATTTCCTCATCCCCATGAGTTCCGCACCGACCGCCCGATCACATCGCCCCACGCCGCATTTGGCGGCGGCGGCGCGCACTTCTGTCTGGGCGCGTCCCTGGCCCGGCTGGAAATTGCCGAACTCATATCAGCCCTCATCGATCGGGACATTTCGTTTGCCTCAACCGGTGAGCCGACCTTTGTTGAATCCAACTTTGTCAATGGCATCGAGATCCTCGAAGTGACCTTGTGATCCGGGAGGTTCGGTGAAAGATCAATGGGGCGCCACGCTGAGTGTCGGGACGTCGGCGTCGCTCGACGCGTGGAACACCGCATGGACCCAGGCCGTCCATTTCGTCGACGACCCGTTCCTCACTTTGGCTGGCGCCAACGCCAGCGACGATGGCTTTGCGATGGGTCCCATTTTCTGCGGGGTCTATCGCATCCTTGGCGGCTCCCGCCCCGATGACGCAGCGGTACAGACCGACCTGAAGCGCGCTCAGGCCCGAGCCCAGACCGCAGCGGAGCACCAGCACCTTGAAGCACTGCACCACATGCTGGCGGGGAACTACACCGCTGCGGGACAGACGTGGGACTCGCTGGCCGGCTCCGAACGCAACTTTGCCGCCGTCCGGTTCGCCCACGACGTGTATCTGCACGTGGGCGACGACGGACGCCGGTTGCGGTCAAGTCAACAGGCGTTTGATCGCTGGTCGCCCGGCGAGCACGGCTGGGGCCTGGTGGCGGGCCAGCTGTCGTTTGCGCTGGAAGAAGCGGGCTTCTATGACGATGCGGAGGAACTGGGCCGGGCCGCGCTTCGGCTTGATGCTCAGGACTTGTGGGCTCGGCATTCTCTCGCCCATCTCTACGAAACGCTCGACGACTCGGCCGCCACCTTTGCTCTGCTGGTGGACCATCAGAACGTCTGGGCCGCTCAGGACGGTTTAGCCGTACACCTCTGGTGGCACCTTGCGTTGCGGCTGATTGCGGTCGGTTCTTTGGATGAGGCGCTGGCCATCCACGATGCGCAACTACCGGTCGCCACCACCCCGTTCCGCATGTGTGACCTGGTCTCGCTGTTGTGGCGGCTGGAACTTCTTGGCGTCGATGTTGGTGACCGGTGGTCCACCCTCGCTGACCGGTTTGCTGAGCGTTCGGAGTGGCACACGGCGGCATTTCTCGACCTTCACGCCGCGTTTCTCTTCACCCGCCAACCCGATCATCGGGCCACCGCCCGATTCTTTGACGGTGTGGCCACCTCACACCCCGCCGACGTCGACGGTTTCCACTCTGAGAATGCCCGGAACTTTGCCACCATCGTCAAGCCGCTGGTGGTCGCCGTCCGAAATGGCGAGACCGACCCGGCGGGCTCGTTGCAGGTCTTTGACGCCCTGGATGACCAGCTGCATCGCATTGGTGGAAGCATTGCCCAACGCGACATTCTGCGGCTGACCTACAACCACTTTGAACGACTCGCCGCCGACCCAACCAAGGACTGACCATGACCACATCCAACTGGCAACTCACCTCTGATCAACTGGCGATTCAGTCCAAAGCCCGGGCGCTCGCCACCGAGGTCATTGGTCCGCGGGCCGCCGCAGTTGACGAGGCCGAGGAGTATCCGTGGGACAACGTGCACGCGCTGCGCGACGCTGGCTTTACCGGTATGACCGTGCCCCCCGAGTTTGGCGGACCCGGCCACTCGTTCCTCGACGCCATTCTGGTGGTCGAAGAAATGGCGAAGGTTTGCGGAGTCACCGGACGCATCGCGGTGGAAGCCAACATGGGCGCCATCAGCGCGGTCATGGCCTATGGCACCGAGCCGCAAAAGAAGCTTGCAGCCGATCTGGTGCTGTCCGGGGACAAGCCCGCCATCTGCATCACTGAACCCGGTGCGGGCAGCGCCGCGTCAAAGATGACCACCCGGGCCGACCGCCAGGGCGACCGGTACGTGCTCAACGGGATGAAGCACTGGATAACCGGCGGCACCGTCTCCAAGCTGCATCTCATCTTCGCCCGCGTCTTTGATGAAGGGGGCGTGGATCTGGGCATCGGCGGTTTCCTCGCCATCCGGGACCAGACGCCGGGTCTGAAGTTTGGACGAAGAGAACCGACCATGGGCTTGCGCGCCATCCCGGAGATGGAGGTGATCTTTGAAGACATGGTGGTCGACAATGACATGGTCGTGATGCCGCCGTCGGGTCTGCGCAAAGGGTTTGGCGACCTGATGAATGCCTACAACAGCCAGCGGGTGGGTGCTGGCACGGTGGGACTGGGTATCGCCACCGGTGCCTACGAGTTGGCCCTCGACTTTGCCAAGGAGCGCCAGCAGTTCGATCGACCGATTGCAGAGTTCCAAGGCCTCCAGTGGATGCTCTCGGATATGTCGGTGCAACTGGAAGCCGCACGCAGCCTGACCTATCGGGCCGCAGAGTCCCGGGGCCCCAACGGATCGCCATTCCCTGATCCGACGATGGCAGCGCAAGCCAAGATTTTCACCGCAGAGGCCGCCATCAAGGTGGTCAGTGATGCCCTTCAGGTCTTTGGGGCCGCGGGATACAGCCGTCGGAATCCGCTGGAGCGGATGTACCGCGACGTCCGCATGTTCACCATCGGCGGCGGCACCGCACAGATTCTTCGGACCGTTGTGGCGTCGCGCATTCTGGACATGAAGCTGCCGCAGGGGCGCGGCGGCTTTGTACCTTGCGAGGCCCCACCGGGCTGAAGCCGAGGCGCGCATCCAGCACGTCCCTGCGCCGTTCATGCTGGTCACTGCCGGTGGGTAGCATCATCGCAACACAACGATCGAGGGAGATGCCATATGAGCGAGGTCCGGGAAGTATTGGACTGGGAGACCTATGGCAAGGCGGCCCGAGCGCTGTCGGCCATGGTGGCCCAGGATGGATTCCAGCCCGACATCATTCTCTGCATCGCTCGCGGCGGACTCTTTGTTGCGGGTTCGCTCGGCTACGCGTTGTCGGTCAAGAACCTCTATGTCATGAACGTGGAGTTCTACACCGGCGTAGACGAACACCTTGACGTTCCCGTCATGCTCCCGCCGTACCTGGACCTGTACGAAATAGAAGATCGGAAGGTGCTGGTGGCCGACGATGTTGCCGACACCGGCAGGACCTTGGAGCTGGTGCGGGACTTCACTGCCGGGAAGGTGGCCGAGGTGCGCACCGCGGTTCTCTACGAGAAGCCCCATTCCCTGGTGAAGTGTGACTACGTGTGGAAGCACACCGACCAGTGGATCAACTTTCCGTGGTCAACCGAACCTCCACTGGTGGAACCCGGATCCGGACAAACGACAGCTCAGGACGCGTGAGCGCCATGAGCGAGTCCAACCTGCTGACCGATCATGACGCGGTCGGTCTGGCAGAACTGATCCGCTCCGGCCAGATCAGCGCCGCCGAAGCAACCGAGGCGTCGTTGACGGCCATTGAGCGTCACAACCCGGCCCTCAACGTCGTGCTCCATCGACTCGACGACCGCGCGCGGGCCGCCGTGGAGACCGGTCTTCCCGCCGGCCCGTTTCACGGTGTGCCCCTGGTCATCAAAGACCTGTACGCACCCACCGCGGGTGACCCCATGCACAACGGCATGGCGATCATGAAGATGCTCGGTCACGTTTCCACCCACGAGTCCGACCTCATTGGCTTGTACCGGGCCGCTGGCTTCAGTCTCACCGGCCGGACCAATACCCCCGAGTTGGGTCTGGTCGCCACCACCGAACCGTTGTCCCACGGTCCGGCCAGGAATCCGTGGAACCCGGACTTCGGCACCGGCGGGTCCAGCGGCGGATCAGCGGGTGCGGTGGCCGCCGGAATGGCCTCGGTAGGCCATGCCAGCGATGGTGGTGGTTCCATCCGCATCCCGGCCGCCCTCTGTGGGCTGGTTGGCTTGAAGCCCTCCCGCGGTCGCATTCCCATGGGGCCTGATGGCGAAGAGTGGGGTCTGAGTATTCAGCATGCGGTCACCCGCACCCTTCGGGACTCGGCGGCGGTGCTCGATGTCAGCGCAGTGAACCAGCCGGGCGACGGGGTGTTTGCTCCCCACGCCGTGCCCTCTTGGGCGGCCATGATCGGCCGGGATCCCGGTCCGCTCCGGGTAGCCCTGTTGGCCACCTCCTATCGCGACGACATGGACGTCGATCCCGAGGTTGAAGCAGCGACGCGAACCGCGGCCGCCCATCTTGAAGCTCTGGGCCATGACGTTGTGGAGGAGTGCCCGCCCTGCCTGCGTGACCCGGAGCTGGGCAAGATGTTCCTCGCCATGTGGACCTCCCGCGCCACCCGAACCCTGCAGGCCCTCAGCGACATGCTGGGTCATCAGATCACCGAAGCCGACGTGGAGCCCAGCACCTGGATCCAAGCCGAGATCGGGCGAAAGTTCAGCGCCGCTGACCTGCTGGCCTCCATGGAGTCCATGGCTCGCATGCGGCGCCAGATGGCGGACTGGTGGCAGGAGAACTGTGACGTCATGGTCACACCGACGTGTGCACTGCCCGCACCCCGCATCGGTGACCTCACGTCAACCGAAGACGACCCCATGCGAAACTCCACCCGCTCTGCGCCCTACGCAACCTTCACGTCGCCGTTCAACGTCACGGGCCAGCCCGGAATTTCCCTGCCTCTGGGCATGACGTCATCGGGCCTGCCCATCGGCGTGCAACTGGTCGGCGCGTACGGACGCGAAGACGTGTTGTTTCAGGTTGGCGGCCAGCTCGAAGAGCACTTCATCCCTCTGGCCCCACCCTTGTAAGGTCGTTTTGCGGCTGGCGGCGAAGCCGCAAAACGTCAGAACCCGCAGACCGGACTTGGGTCGCGACGTTTCGGCCTCAGCCGAAACTCGACATTTGCGGCGAAGCCGCAAAACGTCAGCTCCGAGCGGTCACGTGGGTGACAATGCCGCCGCGGGTGTGTTGGCGCAGATGAACCGTGACCTCAACCCCCACCGCTGCGGCCAGGTGGGCAGCAATTTCCGGCGCCAGATGCTCGGCGAAGATCCCCCGGTTGCGAAATGTCTCCAGGTAGAGCTTCAACGACTTGGTCTCGATGCAGACCGTCTTCGGCCCATAGGTGATGGTGATGTCGTAGATGTCGGGCCCCTCGGTGGCGGGGCAGATGGCGGCCAGCTCGGAGGACTCAAACACCACCGAGTCAAGTGCGCCCTCAACGTCAAAGGTGTCGATCTGGGTGGAGGCTCGAGCGTCAGCCCGGCCGAGTGCAGGTTGGTTCACGCGGCAAGCCTATGCATGGACGCAGATTCAGCGTTCTTCGCGACGGAACGGGATGCCGATCCCGGCGGGAGCCAGCGATGGCCGATTACGGCTCCGAATGGAGATCACAATCAGTACCGCGATCGTCAACCCATAGGGCAGCATGCTCAACAGAATGGGGCTGATTTCCACGCCGAAGGTCTGCAGCCGTGGCTCCAGCGCCAGCAAGCCGCCGAACAGCAGGGCACCGAGTCCCACCCGACCCGGCTTCCAGGCGCCGAAGATCACCAGGGCCACCGCAATCCAGCCCCGACCGGCGGTGGTTCCTTCGCTCCAACCAGGAGCCAGCGCCAGGGTGAGGTAGGTCCCGGACGCACCAGCCAGTGCGCCACCAATCGCCACCGCAGTCAGTCGGGTTCGGACCACGCCGGTACCTGCGGCATCCGCGGTGGGGGCACTCTCGCCAACCGCCCGCAAACTCAGACCAATGCGGGTACGCGAGATGACAAACCAGCTCACGATGCCGGCCAGCAGCGCCAACCAGGTCATGGCGCTCTGGCTGAAGATCACGTCGCCGACCCCCCGAAGGTCGCTGAGAAAGCCCAGGTCCAGTGGACCAAAGCGGGCGTTGGGTCGAGCTGACACCAGGTTGCGGCCAAAGAACGCTGCAAGGCCAAGCCCCAGAATCGTCAGCGCCAAACCGCTCACGACCTGGTCGGCACCGAACACCACCGACACCACCCCGTGGATGCAGGCAAACAGCGCAGTGACCGCCATGGCGACCACCAGGGCCAACCACGGATTTCCGGTCTCAACGCCCACCCAGAACGCCGTGACGCCCCCCAGCGCCATCATCCCTTCAACACCAAGATTGAGTACGCCAGACCGTTCCGCAATCGTTTCACCCAGCGCCGCCAGGTACAGGAGCGTGCCGAACTCGATGACCGAGACCAGCAGACCAACAATGGTTGCCTCGTTCATACCGCCGCTGCCCCGTCAACGGGCGCCGATGCATCGGCAGCCGGTGCCGCTCGTCCTCCTCGGACAACTTCGTAGCTGCTGAGGACCGCGGCGGTGAGCGCTCCCAGCAGAATCAGCGCCTGCAAAACGTTGGCGATCGATCCGGGCACACCGGTGGTCCGAATGCCGATTCCGCCCACTTGCACCGCACCAAAGGCCACGGCCACCGCGGCCACACCCGACGGTCGCATGAGCGCCAGCGCGGCGACGATGATTCCGGCGAAGCCAAATCCCGGGCCGGCAATGTTCTCGTTGAGTCGCTCGGCGGATCCGGCCAGTTCCAGTCCCCCCGCCAGCCCCGCGATTCCTCCGGAGAGCACAAGCACCGTGAGGATCTTTCGGCGCAGCGAAATGCCCACGTACTCGGCGGCTTTGGCCGATGACCCCGCGACCCGAAGCTCATACCCCCAGGCGCTTCGGGAGGCGAAGATGCCAAACAACGCCACCACCGCGACGGCGATGACCAGGCCAACGTTGGCTCGCTCAAACAAGGTGGGCAGCTCCGACTGGTCGGGCAGGCGCGGGGCCATGGGGAAGTTGTTCCCGTCCGGGTCCTTCCACGGACCGTTCAACAGATACCGGACCGCGCGTAGGGCAACTTCATTCAGCATGAGGGTCGTAATGATCTCGTTGACCCCCAGCCGGGACCGGGCAACGCCCGGGCCAAAGGCCAGAAGGGCTCCGCCGAGAATGCCCGCCAGCAGCATCAACGGAATGAGAACCGGACCGGGCAGGTCGGGTCCCAGCCGAGCCATCCACGCCGCCCCGATGGCGCCCGCGATGATTTGGCCCTCGGCACCAATATTCCACAGTCCCATGGAGCCGGCGACCGCAACGGCCAGACCTGCAAGCCCCAACGGCACGGCGCGGGTCAGGGTCTTGGAAATTGCGGCCAGCGACCCCAGCGAGGTGTCAAACATCTTTGCGTAGACCTCAAGCGGATTGAAGCCGCTCGCTATCAACAACACGGCGCCCAGCAGCAAAGCCACAATGAAGCCAACCGCAAAGGCTCGGGGCTGGCCCCCACGAAGCGGGGTTGCCCGCCGCGCCAGCCTCATGGAGCACCCCCACCGACACCCGCCATCGCCGCGCCAACATCGGTTCGAGACGCCGTCTCCGGATCAAAGCTGGCAACCACGCGCCCTTCATGCATCACCAGCAGTCGGTCGCTGAGCGCCAACAACTCCTCCAGGTCCTCAGAGATCAACAGGATGCCGACCCCGCTTTGGGACTGGGACACCAGGATCTCCTGAATGGCCGCCACCCCCTGAACGTCAAGGCCCCGGGTTGGCTGCGCGGCAAGGAGCACGGTGGGTCCGCTGGCCAACTCACGACCAACCAGCAGCCGCTGGAGGTTGCCGCCGGACAACGCCGCTATAGGTCCGTCGATCTCGCCCACCTTGACGTTGTAGTCCTGCACCAGTTGATCGGTCTCGGCCCGGAGCGCGTCCCGGTCAAGGAACATGCCGGAGTCATGGCGGCGGTACGAACGCATCACCGAGTTCTCAATCACGTTCAGGCGCGGCGCCAGCCCAACTCCCAGGCGATCTTCGGGCACATAGGCCAAACCGGCGTCATTGCGCTGCCGAGCGGACAAGCTCGAAACCTCGGTACCCGCCAACGAGATACTGGACGACGTTGCCGAGGTCAATCCAGCCACGGCGTCGGCCAGCGGCCGCTGACCGTTGCCGGCAACTCCGGCAATCCCCACAATTTCGCCGGCCCGGACCTGCAGCGAAACATTGTCAACCACTCGCCGGCGGTGATTGTCGTGCACCGTGAGATCACGAACCTCCAGCGCCACCTCGGCACTGAGTGCAGAGACCCGGATACGCCGCTGCGACACCTCTGTTGCCTCCCCCACCATGAGTTCGGCCAGCCGGGCGCCATCAAGATCTTCGACCGCCAGCGAACCGGCAACGGTCGCCCCGTTGCGCAGGACGGTGGCCTCGCTGCAGAACGCCTGGACTTCATCCAGCTTGTGGCTGATGAAGATCACCGATCGGCCGTCGTCGGCCATCGCCGCCACAATCCGACCAAGCTCGTCGGCTTCCTGGGGTGTCAGTACGGCGGTCGGCTCATCCAGAATCAGGACCTGGGCGTCTCGCCAGAGCGCTTTGAGAATTTCCACTCGTTGCCGTTCACCCATACTGAGTTGCCAGACTTCCCGGTCAGGAGTGGTCTGCAACCCAAAGCGGTCCGCCAACGCCGCAACTTCATCTTCGATGGCCCGCTTGCGGATGACGGCCGGACCAGCGCCCAACACAACATTCTCGGCCACAGTGAATCTCGGGATCAGCCGAAACTCCTGGTACACCATCCCAACACCCGCCGCGATTGCTGCGGCCGGACCGCTGAACCGTTGAGGCTCGCCGTGGAGTCGGACCACGCCATCATCAGGCTGGTAGACGCCGGCGAGGACGTTCATCAACGTCGTCTTGCCGGCTCCGTTCTCCCCCAGAACGGCATGCACCGTGCCGGGACGAACCCGAAGGTTCGCCCCGGCGTTGGCTATAACACCGGGAAATCGCTTCCAGATGTTGTCGAGCTCAACAGCGAGCCCAAGTGTCATGAGCTCGTGACCGCTTTGCCGTAAATCAGCCGGCCGCGGAACCGACGACGCCTTCGACGAACTGATCCATACCGAGCATGGCGCCATCGTCAAGGGCCGAGCCAGCAGCCAACCACTCAGATCCGTCCTGAGCGTTGATCGGCCCGGTGAAGACGTCAAAGGTGCCGTCGATCATCTGGGCCTTGATGTCCTTCATCTCGCCTGCAATCGGTGAGGAGTCGGGAATGGCAATGTCAACAACACCGTCGGCCATGCCGCCCCACCACGAGCTGGGCTCATAGGTTTGATCAGCCGCCGCATTGATGACTTCGGAGTAGCGAGCACTCCAGTCCCAGACCGGAGCGGTGAGGTAGGCGTCCACCTGAGAGCTCATGTCGGAGTGGTAACCGATGAAGGTTGCCCCAGCGGAGGTGGCAACTTCGCCGGTGGCGGTGGAGTCCTGGTGCATGGTGAGCACGTCCGCGCCGGCGTCAATGAGGGCCTGCGCAGCGTTGCCTTCGATGCCCGGATCGAACCAGGTCGAGGTCCATACGACTTCAACTTCAGCTGCGGGGTTCACGGCCCGGGCGCCCAGCGTGAAGGCGTTGATGCCACGGATGACCTCCGGAATGGGGAAGGCAGCCACGTAGCCGATCTTGTCGGTCGTCGTCTCGGCACCGGCGGCCATACCCGCGATGTAGCGAGGTTCGTACATCCGACCAAAGGAGTTGCCAAAGTTCGTGTCGTTCATCTTGAAACCGGAGATGTGCTCAAACACGACGTCCGGGTTGTCCATGGCAAATTGCTCGGTGGCATCCATGTAGCCAAACGAGGTGGTGAAGATGACGTTGAAGCCATCGTCAATGAACTGCTGAACCGCAGTGTTGAACTCTTCGCTCGCTTCGGGTACGGAATCCACAAAGGCGGTGGTGACGCCGGTCTCGGCTTCGGCCGCAAGGCGACCTTCGTTGTGGGCGAAGTTCCAGCCGGCGTCGCCAATGGGCGCAACCATGACAAATGCGGCTTTGGTTTCCACCTCGTCAGAGCCGCCGCAGCCCGTGGCGATCAGGGCCAGAGTGGCCATGAGGGTCAAAATGACCTTGAATGGACGATTCATGTTTCTCTCCTGCAAGTGCATCCGGGTCGGCTTCGAGGTGGTGGACCTGAGGAGTCACGAAGACCGACACGTTGGGGGACACTAGACCTTATTACGACGGGGTCCAAGAATGGCAAAACCAGGCAGAGATCCAACCTCCCGTTGACCGAAGATCCCTCAGATGGTCCGGGCGATGGGAACCGATGCGGAGTGTCGCAGGAGATGATCGGCCAGCGCTCGGGCATCGGTCTCGGTGAGGTCGGGCAACGTGACGTCGCCGTGGACGGGTCCAGCGGTGCCCAATCGCAAGGTGGCCAGACCAAGGCGTCGTTGCAGCAGAGTCTGATACACCGACGCGCTCTGAACTTTCTCGATGCGCATCACGTTGATGCGCTCATCGACGGCGCCAGCTCTGACCAGCAGTTGATTGTCGCTGAGGGCCCAGCCCAGGCGTTCCCATCGGCGGCGACTGTAGAGGTCTCCGATGAGAATTGTTGCCGCAGCAACGGCGACCGCCAACCACCCGATGCCCGGTGACATGGTCAACCCCAGCGCAACGCCACCGATCAGTATCAGAAAGGCCAACAATACAAAGCGCGCCATGACCCGGCGTCGGGTGAGTGGACTGACCCGGTGGAGGTTGGTGTCATCAAGCTCCAGCGAACCCACGGCCAGGGGGGCGAGGGTCTTCCAGTCCTCCAGCCGCGCGCCCGGATCAAGAAAGACCGACGGCGAGTTGCTTCGGCCATCAAAGTCCGCGGTGGAAAACCGCACTCGTTCCACGCCAAGGCGACGACCAAACCAATGACGCTCAACGGTGACGGTCTGGACCCGTTCGCGCAGGGATGAACCCTGCTGTCGGGTGAAAAGACCGCCTTCAGAACGAAGATGGTCTTCGGTGCTCCAGAGTTTGAAATTCATCAACCGCACCAGCGGCGTGAGAATGCGAGCGGGGACCGAGAGAACAAACAGCGGAAGAACCGTCACGCCAATCAGTTCCAGATGCTGACGGATGGAGTCGAGCCCAACCATCATCACGGCGACCACAAGAGCCAGCGACAAAACCGTGGTGGCAATCAGCGGCCCAATGCTGAGGCCATTTCCAATGGACGACCGCACAATCAGCGAGTTGTCGGCGACTCGGGCGGGGACAACGGCGTCGCGGCCGCCGGTCGATGAGCCCACCGGGCCCGATTCGGAGACCGACACCGAGAGGCTGGAACTCCCGAGTTCGGCCATCAGGCGGTCGGCGTCCTCACGCGACAACAGCCGAAGCCGAATGTCGCTCAGCGCGGCGGCGTCAGCAATCTCGAGTTCAACGGTGCCGGTCATGCGGGCCATGAGCGTTTCCTGGGTCGTGACACTCTGGATGCTGGTCCGAGCCATGACCGCGGTGGCTTTACGAACGATGCCGGTGCGGTGATGCACCGCATCCGCGGTGACCGCGTAGCGGGTGCTCAGATACCGGGCCCCCGCCAACCCCAACGGCGCCGCAATCACCACCAGGTCAGACACGGTGTCAATCGAGAATCCGCGCTGCAGAAGCACAAAGAGAAGAAACACTGCGGTCTGCTTTATGGCATCAACCAGCTCCACCAACATGGTGAGGGGATGGGGCCGAAGCCAGGTGAGGTCGCGGTCCGCGCCCTCACCAGCCACCGGCGTCATCACGATCGGCTCCTGGGCCGAAACGTGAAGGTCAGCTGGCAACGCCCTGCCCCAACTCAGCTTTGAGCCAGTCCACCGACGCCTTGTGGACATGGGGAATGCGAAGATCCTGCACGCCTGCGGTGTGCACCTTCACCGATATCAGCCCGAAGAGGTTGTCCAGGGGGCCCGCTTCGGTCGTGACGCTCTGGACTCGGTTTCGGGGAATGGTGGTGGTGTGTCGAGACAACACCCCCCACGATGCGGTGACCCACTTTGCGGTCAACTCGTAGGTCCACCCCCGCCACCGAGCTGTCCCAATCATCCACCCGGCCACCATCGCCATCACTGCGGGAATCAGGCCAAAGAGGGCGAGCCGTTCGCTGCCGGCGTCGACCACGACCAGAATGAGCACCACCACGACAAATCCGAACGCGGCGCCCATGATTACTCCGACAACCTGCCAGAGGGTCCGCACCTGGGTGGGCAACTGCTGTCGGCCCGACGACCTGTTGGTGACCCCCGCCCATTGCTCGGACAAGCGGGGGGCATTCGCGTCGGCAACCGGCGGCGCCGCCAGTGGGTCAACATTCACGGTTCAAACGCTAACGCTCCGCTCCTCCCTTTGGGTACCCGGGTTTGTGGACCCGCACATTTTCTGACTCGGTACATTTCTGACCCGGCACCGGGCGCTCCTCTACTCTGCGAGTATGGACCTGCCCGTCAATCCGCCGGTGAAGCCGATGTTGGCCAAAGCCGTCCCGGCCATTCCCGACCGCGACGACCTCATCTTTGAACCCAAGTGGGACGGCTTTCGTTGCATCGTGTTCCGCGACGGGGATGAGGTGATTCTCGGTTCCCGAAACGAGAAGCCGCTCACCCGGTACTTCCCCGAGCTGCTGGACCCGATTCGGGCAAACCTGCCGGATCGGTGCGTGGTGGACTGCGAGCTGATCATCTCCACCGACAACCATCTGGACTTCAACGCGCTGCAGCAACGCATCCACCCGGCACAGAGTCGGGTCACCATGCTGGCCGAGACAACCCCCGCCGAGCTGGTGGCCTTCGACCTTCTGGCCCTGGGCAATGAGGACCTGCGCACCGCCCCATTCAGCGAACGACGGGCCGCTCTGGCCCACGCGCTGAAAGCAGTCTGCGCCCCCATCCATCTCACGCCCACCACCACCGATACCGACACTGCAGGCATGTGGTTCGAGGTGTTCGAGGGAGCAGGGCTCGACGGCCTGATTGCCAAACCGGTGGACGACCCGTACGCCGAAAACAAGCGGTCCCAGTTCAAGATCAAGCATGTACGGAGCGCCGACGCGGTGGTGGCCGGTTACCGAATCCACAAAGACGGCAACGGGGTAGGCTCGCTGCTACTTGGCCTCTATGACGGTGACGAACTGCACCACGTGGGGGTTGCGGCCAGCTTCACCGCCAAACGGCGCGGCGAGTTGTTGGAAGAGCTGGCCGAGTTGCGAGAAGGCGCCTTGGAAAACCACCCGTGGGGAGACTGGGCATCGGCGCAGGCGCACCATGATGGCGGTCAGATGCCTGGAGCACCCCACCGCTGGAACGCCACCAGGGACAGCACCTGGATCCCGTTGCGAATTGAACGGGTCGTCGAAGTCAAATACGGATCAACCTTGGGCGGTCGATTTCGCGAAGTGACCCGGCTGCTGCGGTGGCGCCCGGACAAAGACCCGACCCAGTGCACCTTCGACCAGTTGCAAGAACCCGCACCCGCTGGTCTCGATGTGGTGTTGGAGGCCAGAGGCTGATGACCAGCGATCGCATCGAGATCGAGTTGGCGGGCCAGACACTCAGCGTCTCCAACCCGGACAAGGTGTTTTTCAAGAAGCGGGGTGAGACCAAGCTCGACCTGATTGAGTACTACCGCTCGGTTGAAGGGCCAATCCTGCTGGCCATGGGTGGTCGGCCGACGTTGCTCCAGCGCTTCCCCGACGGCGCAGGCGGGAAGAACTTTTTTCAGAAACGAGTGCCAAAAGGCGCGCCCGATTGGTTGCAGACCGCAACCGTGTCCACGGTGAACGGGACAACATCCAATGCGATGGTCGTGGCCGACATTGCTCACATTGGATGGGCGGTACAGATGGGGGTGCTGGGATTTCACCCGTGGCCGTATTTGGGCAATCCGGACATCGCCGATGAGTTGCGCATTGACCTGGACCCGCACGGCGTGGACTTCAACGCAGTGCGCGAAGGCGCACGCCTCACCCGAGACCTGCTTGACGAACTGGGCATTGCATCGGGGGTCAAGACCTCGGGCAGCAAAGGCCTCCACATCTTTGTGCGACTCCTTCCGCAATGGGATTCGTATCAGGTTCGCTCCGCCGCGGTCGCTCTGGCCCGAGAGCTCGAACGTCGACACCCGGAACTGCTCACCTGGGCGTGGTGGAAAGAGGAGCGGGGCGACCGCGTCTTTGTGGATTACAACCAGAACTGCCCCCACAAAACCATGTTCGGCGCCTGGTCGGTCCGAGCGCGGGTGGGCGCCCAGGTCTCCACGCCCCTGTTTTGGGATGAACTGGCCACCGTCGACCCCAATGCTTTGACGATGGAGACTGTGCCGGATCGGCTGGCCAAGCGGGGCGATCCGTGGGCCGAGCTCTACAAGACCCCGCAAACCCTTGAGCCACTTCTGGCCATGTCGGCACGGGACATGGACGCCGGCATGCAGGATGCGCCGTGGCCTCCCGTGTACCCGAAGCAACCAAACGAGCCACCGCGCGTGGCGCCGAGTCGAGCCCGGAAAGCGTGACCAGCACCGCGCGCCATAACGGCGGGCGATGACTCCTGGTCGGTCAGGTTTGGGCGGGGGCCGTAATCCCAAGCGCCGCGGCAAAGGAATCGTGAAGCGCATCCAGACCGGCACCGGCATCGGTCAACGCCAGCGATGATCGGCGTCGCAGGAAGTCATCCACCTGCACCACGTTCTCATTGGCGCCAACCCAGGAAACTTCACCTTTGTGAAACGGTGGGTCTTCCCAGAGAAGCTCGGGCTCTTCGATCACCCATTCCAGCACCGCGGGGGCGTCGTAGCCATATCGTCGCCACAACAACGCGGCGTCACCAGGCAGCGACCGACCAATGCCCGCCTTGGACGCCTGCCGAAGGAACTCGACGCGGGCGAGGCTGTCCGGCTCACCAAACCAGGTCTCGTTTCGAGCGCCAACCGGCAACCCCAGCTCTTCCACAACGTCCAGCAACTCCTCACCGACGTTGAGACAGTCGGTCAGCTTGCCGCCGAAGATCGAAACAACTCCCCGACTCCGGTCGAGTTCGATCTCATGCTTGCGGGACAACTCCAACCAGTCGATCTCCTGGTCCTCGTCGTCGTCCGCTTTGACCACCAGCGGCCGGACGCCAACGCGCTCGGCGATGACGTCATCGACGGTGATCGGCTCGTCGAGGTCCAGCCGGTCGTTGATTTGACGCAGCACAAACTCGCGGTCCTGGTCGGTGACTTCGGTGTAAGGCGATGCGACCTTGGTGTCGGTTGTGCCGATGACTGATCGGTCGTCCATGGGAATGACGTAGTAGAGCCGCTCGTCTTCGTCGAAGAAGGCCAGGACCCGCTCACCGCTGCCGATGCGCGGCACAATCAGATGGATGCCCTTGGACAGGGCGATCCGGTGCTCGGTAGCCACGTGGAGAATCTTGTTGAAGCCGTCAACAAACGGGCCGGTGGCGTTGATCACGATTCGGGCCGACGCCTCGATGGTTGACCCTTCGCCAGTCTGATCGGTGATCTGCAGCTTCCAGCGGTCGTCGGTGAACTCGGCGGCGACCACTTCGCAGTAGTTGGCGATGGTGGCGCCTTGACGTTCGGCCTGACGCACAAATCCGTACACAAACCGAGCGTCGTTGTCTTCGAGCATCGCATCGGCATAGAGCAAGCCGCCTTTGGCACACGCGGTATTGACAATGGGCTCAAGCACTTCCACCTTGGCCGGGGACAGTGGCTTGGGGCGTTTGGTGGCAAATCCGCCGATTGCCCAGTAGGCGAACGACCCGGCCGCCGCCAACGCCGGCGGAAACGGTGAGTCTTCATCAAACAACGCCAGGAAATCAATCGGGGTCACCGAACTGGGGTAGGCGTTGACCAATCGATTTCGGGCCAGGCTCAGTTTGCGCACCAGGCCAAACTCATAGGTCTGCAGGTATTTGAACCCGCCCCAGATCAGGTTGGAGGATTCCTGGCTCGTGAACCCGGCAAAGTCACCTCGATCAACCAGCGCCACCGATAGCCCGTGGGCAGAAAGCGCGGCTGCGGTCACCGCCCCGTTGATGCCGGCGCCAACGATGACCGCATCGAAGCGGTTGGCGGCCAGCGCGTCCAAGTGCTCACGTCGCTTCATAGCTGTCGTTCCATACCAAAACGTTACCCTCAGGACCATGACACCACCCAGCGATGTGAACGATCTTCCTGAGGATCCTCGCCTGAGAGCGGTGAACGCTTTCCGGGACACGTTTGGCGACGAACCAACGGTGATCGCCCGGGCTCCGGGTCGGGTCAACCTGATTGGCGAACACACCGACTACAACGAGGGTTTCGTCCTGCCAATGGCTCTGCCCTTTGACGCAGTGATTGCGGCGGCACCGACCGATAACCAGACGGTTACCTTGGTTTCGGTGGGCTGGGGTCACGCAAGTTTTGAGGTTGGGACCGTTCCGGAGGAACCACGCTGGATCCGGTATTCGGCGGGCATGGTGGCATTGCTTGGTGAGACAGGAATGACGTCGCCGGGGTGGAATGGCGCCTTGGCATCCAACATTCCCGGAGGCGCCAGCCTGTCGTCATCGGCCGCGCTGGAGATGGCGAGCGGCGTTCTGGTTGCGGCCCTGACCGACAACGACTTCGATCCGCTGACCATGGCGCTGATTGGCCAGCGGGTGGAGAACGAGATCATCGGCATCAACAGCGGGATCATGGACCAGCTGGCATCGGCCACCGCTCGCCTGGGTGCCGCGTCGCTCATCGACTGCCGGGACCTGTCGACCACGGCGGTTCCACTTCCGGCAAATACCGCCGTCGTGGTGATGGACACCGGAACCCGCCGGGAACTCGTTGACTCCGAGTACGACAAGCGTCGCACATCGTGTGAGGCCGCCGCCCGTTGGCTTGGATTGTCTGCGCTTCGTGACGCCACCCTTGCCGATGTGGAGCGCCTACCTGATGAGATGGCGGTCACCGCCCGCCGAGCCCGTCATGTGGTGACAGAGAACACGCGCACCCTGGCCGCGGCTGACGCCATGCGAGCTGACGACGCGGTCACGCTGGGCCAACTGATGCGACAGAGCCACCAGAGCCTGCGGGACGACTATGAGGTTTCGGGCCCCGCGCTTGATGCGGTGGTGGATATCGCCAACGACCATCCCGCCTGCTTTGGGGCTCGAATGACCGGCGGCGGATTTGCGGGCGGCACCGTCGCCCTGGTCGACGCCGAGCAAACCGAGACGTTCTGTGCCGAAGTGAAACCCGCCTACGACGAGCTGAACATGAGCGACGACGGCGTTCCAAGCGCCTTCTGGGTCGTCAGCCCGTCCGCAGGCGCGGGCCTCGTCTCGTAGATCGTTTCAGTGAAGAAAGTGCCGTTCGCCAGTGAAGACCATGGCGATGCCGGCATCGTTGGCCGCGTCGATCACCTCGTCATCTCGGATGGATCCGCCCGGTTGAACCACGGCGGTGCAGCCCGCTTCGATCGCGGCATCGAGCCCGTCGCGGAACGGGAAGAAGGCGTCACTGGCGCAGGCGCCACCAACCGCGCGGCCATCGGCTTTGTCAGCTGCGATCCGGCCGGCGTCTCGACGGTTCTGCTGCCCCGCCCCGATCCCCACCGCCTGCGCACCTTTGACCATCACGATGCAGTTGCTGCTCACTCGGGCCGCTACTCGCCACGCAAAGGTGAGGTCCCGCCATTCGTCCTCGGTCGGCGACCGATCCGTCGCCACCGACCATCCTGACCGGTCAACGGCGCCGCTTGCATCGGCCGGCACCACGTCGGTTGTTTGTACCAGGAGTCCGCCGTCGACCGATCGCATATGGAGGCGGCCTCCCACCGGTGGCCTTGCGGTCAGAATCCGCAGGTTCTTCTTCCTTTGAAGAATGACCATTGCGTCGTCGTCGTACCCGGGCGCCACGATCACTTCGGTGAACACCTCCCCCAGACCTTCAGCCAATGATTTGGGCACAGTGGCGTTGACCGCAACGATCCCGCCGAACGCCGACACGGGGTCACCGGCATGCGCGCGTTTCCACGCTTCGGTGATGGTCTGGCCCAGAGCGGCACCGCACGGATTGGCATGTTTGATGACCACCGCGGCGGGGGTCTCGGTTGCACTGATGGCATGGACCAGGGTCCACGCCGCGTCGGTGTCATAGACGTTGAGGTAGGACATGGCTTTGCCGTGATGTTGGGTTGCGGAGTCCCACCAACTTTCTGGGCCGTGGACGTGGCGATAGCGGGCGCCCTGCTGGTGCGGGTTCTCGCCGTACCGCAGGTCACCGGTCTTCACCAGCGCCAAATGGATCGTCTCCGGAAGGCTGGCGTGGGCCTGGCCACCGTCTTCGCCGACGCCCTCCTCATTGGCGTCGAGCCAGTCAACGATTGCTGCGTCGTAGGCCGCCGTATGTGCAAACGCCTTGCGAGCCAGGCGGCGACGTGTAGCCGCCGAGAGTTCCCCAGCGGTCAATTCTTCAACCACCCGCGGATAGTCAGCCGGGTCCACGACAATCCCCACGTGGTCATGATTCTTGGCCGCCGCGCGAACCATGGTCGGGCCACCGATGTCGATCATCTCAACCGACGGTTCGGCCGTGAATGGATAGAGATTGCCCACCACCAGATCGATGGGAGCAATGCCATTGGCTTGGAGGTCGGCCAGGTGGGACGGCTCCGACCGATTGGCCAGGATTCCCCCGTGAATGGCCGGGTGGAGGGTCTTGACGCGACCGCCCAGCATCTCCGGCGCACCGGTGACATTGGACACCGCCAGCACGGGAACACCGGCGTCGGTCAGCGCAGCGAAGGTCCCGCCGCTGCTGATCAACTCCCAGCCCAGATCCACCAATGAACGACCAAGCTCGGCGATCCCGGTTTTGTCCCACACGGAAAGCAACGCTCGCATCTTGTCTAATCCTGTCCGCAGTTGAAGGTTTGGAGGGTGGCGGTCTGGGAGGTGGCGGTTTGGGAGGTCGTACTTTGCGAGACGGTCAGGTCACCGGGGTGCAGAACGAATCCCTGCGCCACGATGATCCCAAGGCTCTCCACATACATGTCCCGCTCGGCAACCTTGATCCGTTCGTGCAGAGTCTCGACCGTGTCGCTGTGATCAACTGTGACCGCCCGCTGGGCGATGATCGGCCCCGAATCCACCTTTGCGGTCGCCACGTGCAAGGTGCACCCGGTGACCTTGACGCCGGCGGCAAGAGCGTCATCAACCGCATGCCATCCCGGGAATGACGGCAGCAGGGCCGGGTGGGTGTTGAGGATCCGCCCCGCGAAGGTCTCATAGATCGACGGCCCGATAATCGTGCCGAATCCGGCCATGGCCACCAGGTCAATGTTGTGTTCAACCAGCGTCTGGGTCAAGGCCCGGGTGTAGGCGTGGCGGTCAAAGTCGGCACCGAATGAACGACGTCGAACCTCCACAAACGGAATGGCTGCGGCTTCGGCTCGCGCCGTGGCCGTGCAAGGCCGATCGACAACGACCAGATCGATACTGATTCCGGCACCCACCATCGATTGGAGGATGGTGCCGCTCCCCGAAGCCAGAACCGCAATGCGCATGAAGCACGAACCTAACCCGCGGAGACTCCCGGAGCGTGCACGCCGGTACGTGCGGGTGCACGCGCCGCGGCTGATGGAGGACTACCGTGACATTCGGCGCGGGGAATGAAACGCGCAATTGCGCGAGAGAAGGAACGCATCTCATGAGACCATCCTCAGTGTTGATGATCATCGGTGGAGCGGGGATCATCGTCACCTCGTTTCTGGAGTGGTACGCCATCGACGGCGTCTCGTGGACCGCCTGGGACTACGGTCTGCTCGGCTTGTACCAGGTGATCATCGGATCCGTCGTGGCGTTGTTCGGGTTTGGCACCATGTCGGCCCGCAAGATGGACGGCCGACTTCTTGGACTCTCGATTGAACAGTGGATGATCGCTCTGCCGTTCGCGGTGTTCGTCTGGAGCTTCGCTCTGCAGTTTGATGACGCGCCAAAGATCGGCGTCTTCTTCAGCTGGATCTCGGCGGCCATCGCCATGGGCGGCGCCGTCATCAGCCACCAGGGCATGGACCGCCACAGCGACGTCTGATCCAAACTGCCCTTGCCGTTGAGGGCGGCGGAGTTGCAGCGCAGCGACGGAGTTACAGCGCAGCGACGGAGTTACAGCGCGGCGACGATCTCGGCCATGAGTTCGCCCGCTTCGGTGGGGTTGCGGCCCACTTTCACGCCCGCGTCCTCCAAGGCTTCCCGCTTGGCGGCCGCAGTTCCTTTCCCACCAGACACGATGGCGCCGGCGTGGCCCATCTTCTTGCCGGGAGGGGCGGTCACGCCCGCCACGTAGCTGGTCACGGGCTTGGACACGTTGGCCTTGATGTACTCGGCGGCTTCTTCTTCGGCTGAGCCACCAATCTCGCCGATCATCATGATTGCCTTGGTCTCCGGGTCGTTCTCAAACGCTTCCAGACAGTCGATGAAGTTGGTGCCCGGCACCGGGTCACCGCCGATGCCCACACATGTGGTCACCCCGATGTCCTTCTGCTTCAGCTCGTACAGCGCCTGATAGGTCAGGGTGCCAGAGCGGCTTACGATGCCAACCGGTCCGCCAGCCTTGGCGATGTGACCGGCCGTGATCCCAATGTTGGCCTTGCCCGGACTGATGATGCCGGGACAGTTGGGGCCGAGCAGCCGGACGTTGGGGAAGTCTCGCTTCAGCTTGTTGTAGAACCAGGCCTCATCATGGGCAGGAACACCCTCGGTGATCGCCACGATGAATTCGACCCCGCCTTCGGCCGCTTCCATCACTGCGTCCTTGACGCCGGGGGCAGGAATGAAGATGCAGCTGGCGGTTGCGCCAGTGGCGGCCACAGCGTCGGCGACGTTGGCGTAAATCGGCACGCCGTCCACATCGGTTCCCGCTTTACGGGGGTGCGTGCCGGCGACCACCTGGGTGCCGTACTCCTTGTTCAGTCCGCCGTAGTAGCTGCCGGTCTTGCCGGTGAGCCCCTGGTAGACGACCTTGGTGTTCTCGTCAACGAAAATTGCCATTGTTCTGTTCTCCTGTTTTCGTTGTTGCTACTTGGCCAACTCGACGGCGACCTTGGCCGCGTCGAGCATGGTGTCTTCCATCTGGAGCATGTCGTTGAGGTGGGGCTTGAGAATCTCCCGACCCTCTTCGGCATTGGTGCCGTCCAGCCGGATGATGATCGGCGCGTCGATCTTGACTCGCTTGAGCGCCTCGATGATGCCGTTGGCCACTTCTTCGCCGCGCGTGATGCCGCCGAAGATGTTGATGAAGATGGACTTCACCGACGGGTCATTGTTGATGACCTCCAGGGCGCCGGACATGACGTCAGCGTTGGCGCCACCGCCGATGTCCAGGAAGTTGGCGGGCCTGCCGCCCACCTGGTTGACCACGTCAAGGGTGCTCATGGCCAGACCCGCACCGTTGGCGATCACGCCCACGCTGCCTTCAAGACCCACATACTGCAGGCCTTTGGCGTGGGCGGCTTCTTCACGCTCGTCACGAGTCTGGGTTTCGTCGTACTGCGCATAGTCCTCGTGGCGGAACTCGGAGTTGCCGTCCAAGGTCACCTTCGAGTCAAGGACGTGGACCCGGCCGTCCGGGGTGAGGATAAGCGGGTTGATTTCCACCAGGTCACAGTCGCCATCGGTGTAGGCGTGGTACAGCTTCTTGGCAATGTCGATGGCGCCCTCAACTGCGTCCGGGTTGAGGTTGGCACCGTTGACCCATTCGGCGGCAAGCTCGTCGGTGAGCCCGTCCACCGGGTCCACCCAGATTTTGGAAATCTTCTCCGGCGTCTCAGCGGCCACCGTTTCGATGTCCATGCCACCAGCCGCCGACAGCATCCCCAGATGCTTCTTGGCCGAGCGGTCGAGCGTGAAGCTCATGTAGTACTCCTCGGCAATGTCCGAGGCCTTTTCGATCCACAGCCGCTCAACGATGTGGCCTTTGATATCCAGACCCAGAATGTTGGTGGCGTGTTCTTTGACCGCGTCCATGTCCGCGGCAAACTTGATGCCGCCCAACTTGCCGCGCCCACCAGTGAGCACCTGGGACTTCACCATCACCGGGGGTCCCAAACGTTCCGCGGCGGCCAGCGCTTCGTCAACAGAGAAGGCAACTTCTCCGTCCGAAATCGGCATGCCGTACTGGGCGAAAAACTGCTTACCTTGATACTCAAAGAGATCCACGCCAACTCCTTTGTTGGGGATTTGCGAGGTGAACGGGTCACCTGATTCGTCACGTGATGATGGCCGGATAGCTGACCTAGGGGCGATACTAGGCCCGTGCCAAGCCATTCCCATCGCCCGCCGTCCGACGATTTCAGAAGAGTCCGCCATGCCGGTTGAGCAGAGTTCGACATTCCAACCGATTCGGGCTCTGCTTGTGGTCGCTGTCGCCCTCGCCATGTGTGTGGGCTTTATCATCCTTGTGCTCCAGCTGCGTCGAGTCGAAGCCGTGGAGTTCAATCTTGGCGATGACATTTTCCAAGCTGGCGACCCGCAGAACCAGGCCGAAGCGATTCGTCGAGACGGACCAATTCTCTATCAGGCGCTTCAGGGTGACCGCGACATTTGGCTTCAACACCTGGGTGAAGATGCCGAACGCAACTGGTATGCGTTCGATGCCCGCCGACCGGGCGCGGCCCGTGAGTGCACGTTGCAATGGCAGCCCTCGGGCTGGTTCGTCGACCCGTGCGACAACACCGAGGTCCTCGCCGACGGCACCGATCTTCCGTCCTACCCCGTGACGATTGAAGATGACGTGTTGCTTGTCGACCTGAATGGGGTCAACGCGGGCGGCTGAGTTGTAGAGATGACGGCTCCTCGCCGGATTCGGTGACCAACCTCAGTTCGGCAAGGACCGGCCGTCGCAGTTAGTCTTCTGCGAGTGGGAAGGGAGGACAGTGATTCGGGGCCAACGGCCAAGGGACACCACACCGGTGAACCAGCCGTGGACAATGCCCTGGATGACCTTGTCTTCCGTTTCGAATCGGAGTTGACGCCGGCCACCGACTCTCGTCTTGGGGACTCGCTCGCAGCTCTTCGAGCGATCGCCGACGGCGTCACCGACGAGCTGGATGATGGTTCGTCTGACGCCGAGCCAATCGACCACAAAGCAGCAGAACCGGTTGAGATCAGGTCAACTGCGGAGTTGGCCGAAGTAGCCGAAACGGCCGAAGCCGCCGAAGTAGCCGAAACGGACGAAGTAGCCGAAGTGGCCGAAGCCGCCGAGCTTGCGGTCACCGAACCTGCCCCCTCTGTGCACGCCGTCGAGCCCGCAGAACCTGTCCGGCCGGAAGAGGCGGGCCCACCCGTCGAAGATCGGGTCCCCGACCACGAGGACACGTCATGGTCAACGGCGCGTCGGCAGCGGCGCCAACTTCTGGCAGCGCTACCCCAGAGCGATGGCATCGCGTCCTCACCCAACTCCGATGAAACCCACTTCGGTGACGCTTCTCAACCGAGCGCCGCCGCATCCGAGGTTGTTGAACCAGAAGTTGTTCCACCAGAGGTTATTGAACCGCAAACCAACGCTTCGGTCCGGGACGAATCCGACTACCGGGAGTCAGTGCCGGATACGCCGGCAATGATCGCTCGGACCACGGCCCCGGTCTCAGACGACGACGGCGACTCCGGGAATGTCGGCGAGCCACAACTGGACGTTGCTGAGCCACCCAGCAGAAGCGAGCCGCAGCGAGCCACCATCCTGTCCCGAAAGATCGTGCGGGTTGACCCCCAGACCGGTCGTCGGACCGAGGAGTATCTGACCGAGCAGCCCCCAACGCCCGACCGGGTGCGGCGAGAAGGTTCGCGGCCCGGCGAACCTGTCCGGCGGGCCGGCCGATCGGAGACCGTTGTCCGCCAAGCGACCCCGGCCCCTCAAGTACCGCTCACTGAAGAGGTCTCACCGGCTGACCAGGCGTCGGCCTCCAGCGCAGTCGCCGACCAGAGCATCCGCGGCCACCGTGATCCGGCAGAGCCCACCACCGTCGCGCCGCTCGACAAGATTGACGACGCCGAACCCAAATCCCGGTCCAACGATCACGACATCGAAGACACCGACCGCAACGACCGAGGCCTCGACGATCCACGCCTCGAAGATCCAGACCTCGAAGACACGCTGGCCGAAGACCCGGAGGATACTGAAGACCGCGAAGACCTTGAAGCCCCCGAAGACGCCGGCCAGAGTGATTGGGGCCCTGAATACGGTTCCGCTGCGGACTCAGACATCGCCGACTCAGACAACACCGACTCAGACATAGCGCACTCAGACAACACCGACTCAGACATCACCGACTCAGACATTGCGCACTCAGACATTGCGCACTCAGACAACACCGACTCAGACATCACCGACTCAGACATTGCGCACTCAAACATTGCGCACTCAAACATTGCTCGCAGTGCGAGTGATGGCCGTGACCTTGATCGTGACCTTGTCGAGGAATATGACTTGCCGGCCTTCCTTCGCGGCACGATCGCCGATGGCGACCAGGTCGACCGCCATGTCGAAGAGCTTGAGAATCAGCCACTGGTTCAGAGTCAACCCCGGTCTGGGAGTCAGGCCCCGCTCGCCGGGCGGCCAGGACCACCCCCCACCCCTGCGCCCCCAACCGGTAGACCGACGCCACCCGATGATCGAGAGATCGTGCACATCGGTCCGGAGCCAGCCGCGCCAGTAAAACCGTTCGCCACGCGGCAGAGCTTGGAGAACATCGGATCCTCCGGGTGGAAGGAGGCGATCGAAAACTCGTCGGACAAACCGGCCAACGACACGCGAACCCCGGTCCACGAGGACTACGAGGACTACGAGGACTACGAGGACGACGAAGGCGACGAGGACTACGGCGACTCTCACGAGCTTGAACACCTGGACGGCGAGGTTGCCGACCGGGACGGTGACCTCTTCGCTCCAGCCGACCTCTTCGATGAGGTCGACCCGGTCAATGACGACGTTTCGGGGTTCCATGCTGAGCCCGACTCTGAGCCCGACTCTGACGCTGACCCGGACGATGACTCGATCGTCGACACCGACGCGCATCGAACGCCCCCCATCCAGATCCCGGCCCAGCCGGCCCCGAACCCCCAGCCGACCACCCCGTCGGCGCCGGCCATGGGCTCCGACGCTGGTGATGGGCCGCCATCGCCGTGGCGGGCCCGCATCGCGGCATCAGCCGGCATTGCACTGCTGATGATCGGCACCGTGTTTCTTCTCACATCCTTTGTTGGAGGCGACGACGAAACCCCAGACAGCGACCCGACGACCATCGACACCCCTGTCGATGCCGCTGGCGTCGATCCAGCCATCGACACAACCGATACCACCGCAGCTGACCTTGGAAGCGGTAACGCCCCGGGCGCGACAGTCACCGTGCAGTCAAGCCGGCTCTCGGCGGAGGCGCTGACGTGCAACCGGCTCGACGGCTTGTCGGCCATCGTGGAGACAACCGAGAGCACCGCCATTGTCATCAGCGTGATGGCCCGGTTCCTGGACCGCGACGGCAACGCGTTGGTCGTCCACGAACCGGTAACGGTGGTGGCCGCGCCCGCCATCCGGTCCGTCGTGACCTTCCCCTACGACGACGACCAGGTCAGTGGCGACGATCGATTCGCCGAACCAACCTGCGAACTGATTGTCAGCGAAGCAGACGGCTGAACCGGCTCAGATCTTCTCAATTGGCGTGAAGCTGAGGAGCACAATCTTCTCGCCCACATCGGGGAACCGAAGCGTGGCTTCCACGTCTTCGGCAACCTCGTTGAGGTTCAGCACCACGCCTTCGCCCCACACCGGGTGGCGAATGTCATCCCCGACCTTGAACGGCAATACGGCCGCGGATGAACCGCCGTCATCCCACAAGCCAACCGGAGAGTCCTGCTGCGGAACCACCGCATCAGCCCCGGATCCGCCGCGTAGCCGCGTGTTGTTCTTCCGGGCTTCAAGCGCCCGCGCAATCCGCTCTTCACGACTTGAACTCCAGCGTTGGGTGATTTCCGAATCGGTCCCCAGCACACTGCCCGATCCACCGCCGCTACCACCGCTGCGTGACCGATCGCGACGCCCGCTGGACCGCGACCCCTTCCGCAACGTGCGCGACCCCGCACCATGGGTGATCAGTTCTTCGGGAATTTCGTCCAGGAATCGGCTGGGCGGGTTGTACTGGGTTGAACCGTAAATGCTTCGACTCCACGCATTGGTGAGATAGAGGCGCTGCTCGGCGCGGGTGATCCCCACGTAGGCCAGTCGGCGTTCCTCCTCCAGTTCTTCGGGATCGCCGATGGACCGGATGTGCGGGAAGATCCCGTCTTCCAACCCCATGATGAACACCGCGGGGAACTCCAGGCCCTTTGCGGCGTGCATCGTCATCAGGTACACGGTGGACTCTTCTTCGCCGATCGAATCCGCGTCCGAGACCAGGGCCACCTGTTCCAGAAACTCGTCGACGCTCACAAACTCGCCAGCTGCGCCCAGCAGTTCACCAAGGTTCTCCAGCCGCCCATCGGCTTCCACCGAACGCTCCGCCGCAAGCGCCGCCCGATAGCCCGACTCGGCCAACAGATGTTCAATGACTTCCGCTGGCCCCTTGTCCAGCAGTTCCTTCGCCCCGTCAATCAAGGTCAGGAACTCGTCGATTCCCCGGATGGCCTTCCCCGTCACGCCGGCTTCGGCCGCCGACCGCAGGGCGGTGATGAATGGCAGCCCGTGCAGCAGTGCGTAGTTGTTCATCTTGGCCACGGAGCTGTCGCCAATGCCGCGCCGCGGGTTGTTGAGCACCCGTTTGAGGCTGACCTCGTCAATGGGGTTGATGATCGCGCGCAGGTACGCCAGAGCGTCTTTGACTTCTCTGCGGTCATAGAAGCGGGTGCCGCCGATCACCTTGTAGGGCACGCCCACCCGCATGAGGTGTTCTTCGATCACGCGACTCTGCGCGTTGGTGCGGTAAAAGACCGCCATCTCTGACCAGTTGTAGTGCTCGCTGTCGTGGAGGCGGGCAAGTTCGTGGGCCACCCAGCGAGCTTCGTCCCCTTCGTCATCGGCGAAGTAGCGGGAGATCTTCTCGCCGTCACCGTTGTCGGTCCAGAGCTCTTTGGGTGGGCGGCCGGGATTGTTGGTGATGACGGAGTTGGCCGCATCCAGAATCGTCTGACTGGAGCGGTAGTTCTGCTCCAGCACAATCACCGTGGCGTCGGGGTAGGCCTTCTCAAACTCCAGAATGTTTCGAATATCGGCCTTGCGGAACCGGTAAATCGACTGGTCGGCGTCGCCCACCACGCACACGTTCCGGTGCGACGCCCCCAACAGCAACACCAGGTCGTTCTGCACCGGGTTGGTGTCCTGATACTCGTCCACCAGCACATGCTCAAATCGGCGCTGCCAGGTCTCCAGCACATCGGGGTTGATCTTGAACAGCCGCACCGTGTTGGCCAGAAGGTCGTCGAAGTCCATGGCGCCCGCCTTCTTCATGCGGGCCTGGTACTCGGTGTAGACGTCAGCAATCTTGCTTTCGTAGAGCTGACCGGCGCGGTCAGCAAACTCGATGGCGCTGATGCCTTCGTTCTTGGCCGCGCTGATCGATGAGTGCACCGAGCGCGGCGGAAACCGCTTGGTGTCAAGGTTCTGGTCTCGAAGCACATACCCGGTGAGCCGCACTGCGTCGGCCTGGTCATAGATGGTGAACGATGACGGGAAATCCAGATGGCTGGCTTCTCGACGCAGGATCCGCACGCAGGCCGAGTGAAAGGTGGAGACCCACATCTTCTGCGCCACCGACCCGACCAGCGAACCAACCCGATGCTTCATTTCGCCCGCGGCCTTGTTGGTGAAGGTGATAGCCAGAATCCCAAAAGGCGAGACACCGCCTTCGTCAATCAGATGGGCGATGCGATGCGTGAGCACCCGGGTCTTTCCCGACCCGGCGCCCGCCACCACCAGCAGCGGGCCTTCGGAATGGAGCACGGCCTCTTCCTGGGCAGGGTTGAGTCCTTCGAGCATTTCCACGGCCATGAAGCCACCCTACTGACCCGCACCGACAGGGGGCGGCACCGCGGATTAGGGTCACCCACATGGCCCCGACCACCGACTGGAATCCGCTTCTGCGGGACGAATTCGTCAAGCCGTACTGGTCTGAATTGATGGCATTCGTCAAAGCCGAACGCGCAGCCCATCAGGTCTTTCCGCCCCACGATCAGGTCTTCGCCGCGCTGCACCTCACCCCGTATGAGCTGGCCCGGGTGGTGATCCTCGGCCAGGATCCGTACCACGGTCCAGGACAGGCGCATGGGCTGTGTTTCTCGGTGCCGCGAGGTATCAAGGCGCCACCGTCGTTGATGAACATGTACAAGGAGCTGGCCGCAGACCTGGGCTGCACGGCACCCGCCCATGGCAACCTGGAGCACTGGGCTGAGCAGGGCGTGCTCATGCTGAACACGTCGCTCACGGTCCGGGCGCACGAAGCTGCCAGCCACAGTCGGGCCGGCTGGTCGACCTTCACCGATCGGGTCATTGGCCTCATGAGCGAGAAAACCACCCCCGTGGTGTTCCTGCTGTGGGGGTCGCATGCGCGCCAGAAAAAGGCGCTGATCGCCGATCACCACGTGATCATCGAATCCCCGCACCCGTCGCCGCTCTCGGCCCATCGGGGCTTCTTCGGCAGTCGACCTTTCAGCCGGGCGAACACGGCGCTGGAAGCCGCCGGTCATCGCCCAATTGACTGGCAGCTCCCCGAGTGATTCGCCGATGTCGGACGCCGTTGAGGTCCCACGCCTTCAGATAGCCGACGATTGCGCGGTCCTCATTCACGTTGCGGTGATCGGTCCAAACACGGTTGGCGCAGATGTCTCCGGTGTGGAAGCCGTCCGCCGACATGCCACTGCCAGCTCACCAGCGAGGCGTCAACCAGGCCGGTGGTGAACACCGGTTCGATCCACTGAAACTCCCGGTGATGCTCCAGTAGCGACTGCTATCAAAACCGGGCGAAGCTGCGGAATCGGAGCGATGGGCTGGCACCATGAAGGGCCTCAGACCCACATGAAGGGCCTCAGACCCACCGGGAGAAATGTTATGGATCTTCCTGATCCGGAAAAACTGGATTCTCTGGCTCGGAACCTGTTTGCCAAAGGCACAGGCACCGAGGCTGAAGCGTCTCAGAAGAGCAATGCGGCGTCAACCGACGCCCCTGCTGACACATCGTCGACTCAGTCGACAGACCACACACCAACAGAGTCATCAACAGCGTCATCGACGCCGTCGACGACGACCAACCCCAAAGCGTCGGATGACGATGCTTCCACTACCGCTTCTTCGGAAGCGCCAGACACACCCGAGGGTGACACCATGAATGACCAGGACCCAAATACGGCCGACGCGGCGACCGACCAGCCCAGCGTCACATCCGAAACCACCGAAGCGCCAGCCGCACCCGCAGAAACAGCACCACCTGCTGAACCCGCAACCGAAGCGTCAGCCGCCGATGCAACCGAAGCATCCGAGGCCATGACCGAACCCACGGACGAAGCACCAGCAGCAGCCCCCGCACCCGCTGAAGCGTTGGCCGAACCCGCAGAGCCGGAAGCCCCCGCGCCGCCGCCCGCACCCGCAGAGTCAGAAGCCCCCGCGCCGCCGCCCGCAGAGCCGGAAGCCCCCGCGCCGCCGCCCGCAGAGCCGGAAGCCCCCGCTCCGCCGCCCGCACCCGCAGAGCCAGAAGCCCCCGCGCCGCCGCCCGCAGAGCCAGAAGCCCCCGCGCCGCCGCCCGCACCCGCAGAAACAGCTGCACCCGCTGAACCCGCAACCGAAGCGCCAGCCGCACCCGCAGAAACAGCACCACCTGCTGAACCCGCAACCGCAGAGCCCGCCGCACCCGCAGAAACAGCACCACCTGCTGAACCCGCAACCGAAGCGCCAGCCGCACCCGCAGAAACAGCACCACCTGCTGAACCCGCACCCGCAGAATCAGCGGCCCCCGCGCAACCGCCCGCACCCGCAGAACCCGCAGCCGAAGCGCCGCCCGCACCCGCAGAATCAGCGGCCCCCGCTGAAGCCGCAACCCCCGCTGAATCAGCAGAACCTGCAGCCGAAGCACCACCCGCCATCGGGTCGTCGGCAGCCAGCCCGGCGGAAGCGGCCGCCCAGGGCATCGCCGAGGAGCCTCCGCCACCAACCGCCACACCAAACCTTGGCCCTATGAACATGGGTGGTTTCGAAAGCGGTCAGATCATCACCGGTACCGCAACCACGGTTCACAAGAACGAGATCGAAGTTGATCTCGGCGAAGGCAAGATCGGAGTTGTCGGCGCTCGCCACTGGACTTCCGGTCTTCTTGTGGACCTGACCGGGGAGGTCAAGGTCGGTGACACCATTGAGGCCGCCGTGCTGGCCCGGGCTGACACCAAACGCCGCATCGTGCTGTCGCGAGTTTGGGCCCGCCAGAAGCAGGCCTGGGACAACGTGGAGAACGCCGGGAAAGACAACAGCAATGTCTCGGGCCGGGTAACCGACACGGTCAAGGGCGGCCTTTCGGTCGACGTCGGCGGCCTCCGTGGTTTTCTCCCGGCGTCGCTGGTGGCACTGGAAACGGTCAACGATCTGGAGCCCATGGTCGGCCAACAGGTTGAACTTCGAGTGATCGAGGCCGACCGGACCAAAGCTCGTCTGATCGTCTCTCGCAAAGCAGCGCTCCGAGCCCAGCAACGAAGCGCGTCCAAAGAAGCGCTCGCCGCCTTCAAGGTGGGTGACAGCCACACGGGCAAGGTCGTCCAGATCACCGAGTTCGGCGCCTTCGTGGAGGTCAATGGTGTCCGCGGCCTGGTTCACCGATCGGAGATGGGCTGGCAGCGCTCAAAGCAGCCATCCGATGCCGTGAAGGTCGGACAGGAGGTCACCGTGTCGGTGGTCAAAGTGCAGCCGTCAAAGAACCGGCTTGGCTTGTCCATGCGAACCGGCGACGATCCACTCAAGGAGCTCAAGAAGGGGCAACGCCTCGAAGCCACGGTGTCCCGCCTGGTGGACTTCGGTGCATTCGTCGACCTCGGGGGCGGCGTCGAAGGTCTGGTCCACGTGTCCGAGCTGGCCGAGTACCGGGTCTTCCAACCCGAGGAGATCGTCATGCCCGGCGATCAGGTCTGGGTGAAGGTGCTGGAGATCAACAAGAAGCGCCGCACCATCGACCTCTCGATGCGCCAAGCCATGGTTCCGGACCTCAACATCGGAGGCGCCGCGGAACCTGACGCTCCAGCCGAAGAACCTCCAGCCGAAGCCGAAGCATCAGCCGAAGCACAAGCCGAAGCCGAAGCACCCGCCGAAGCCGAAGCACCCGCCGAAGCCGAAGCACCCGCCGAAGCTGAAGCACCCGCGGAACAACCACAAGTCGGGGCCGGCGAAGAAGAGTAAGCCTCGAACTCAGCCGAGCACTGCCACACCGGTCAGAGCAAGGTCAGAGCACTGGTCAGCGAGGCCGTCGAAGCACGTCTTCGGCGGTCTCGTTGCCGTTTTGACTACCTGGTCACTCTCGTTTCGGATGGTTGTGCTGCGGGGGCAGTTCATCGGGAGTAGCCGGTCGGCGTGTCCACACGCGATTCGCGTCATCCCACACCAGCGTCAACTGCTGGTCGTGGGTTTTTCGATGATGGGAGGGACACAGCAGCACCATCTCGTCGATATCGGTCAAGCCACCGGCGGGAGCCTGGAACGGCAGCCGGTGGTGCGCGTGGCACGTGATCGGCGGGGCGCCGCAGAGCACACATCCTTTGTCCCGAACCACCAGCGCCAGATACTGACTGACGCTGGCATGTCTTCGCCGGCGACCCATCCACAACGGCTGGCCGTTGCCCCCGAACACCATGCCCACCAGGTCACCGGCAGCCAGATAGCGAGCCAACACCTCATCGGGTACCGGCCCGGAACCACACAGCTGGCCGAACCCGTCAGGGTCCCGCCCGACCAGCTTGTCCAGACTTACCGTCACCACAACCGTTGGCCGCGCCCCAGAACTCGCCGCCTGCGGCCCTCCCCCGCCGGCCGCGCTCCATGGCCCGACTGCGGCATCAAAGAGGCGCTGTTGGCTTGTCCGCGGATGCTGAGCCGTCCCGACATCACGTCCACCATCACGCCGATACAGACCGTCAGCATCCGCCAGGATCTGGTTCCACATTGCGTCGATTGACACGTCATCACCTTCAACGGTGATGGCCGCCAAACCGTCCGCAGTGTCATAACGACGGGCACTTCGCAAGCGTCGCTGGCGTTCGTGTTTCTCCGCCACCGATCGAGCGTTGTCGCGATCATGCAACCAGTCCCGGGCAATCTTGCGGCCCTGATCCGGTCCCGCTTTGGCCACCCGATCAATCAGATCATCATCAAAAAGAGCGGCGTCGTCGGAACGTTCGGCCGCGTACGCCAGCACATCCAACTCTTCGCCAGAAAGTCCACCGGCCGCCAACTGCTCCCCCAGCGCCGGATTGGAGGAGACCGCCCGGGCCCGCTTGGCCCGACGGGCGCTGTCCTTGCGAGAAGAACTCCGACGCTTGGCCAATCGGCCGGCCCGCCGCTCATCGCCTCCATCGGCGGTGACGACCCGCGCCAGAACCTGCGCTTCCACCGCGTCGAACCGATCACGGAACCGGGCGCACCACAAGACCGCCGCCGACGCAGGCATGGCGGCTACACACGCGGCGGCCAACGACAGGACGCCGTCCAACTCCACCACCTGCAGGCCGTCAGTCTGCACCTCCGTTTGTGTCATAACAACACATTACGGATAAGCACTGACAGTTTCGATATATCTCCGTCCGCCGGCATTGCGGCGCAACAGGCATACGACCGCATGGCGTCCCTCTACCAGGCCTCATGTGGGCGACACCCGGTCTCGCACCCCTCGACGGCGACGGAATCAGCTTCGGCCCAGCAATGCCAACAGGCGAACCCCCGCGGCGGCTCCCGGTGGCGGCTCCAACGATGGCGTGTAATCGGCGCTCCCGCTCAGATCACTGAATGCCGGCATCCAGAAGTCCAGGACATATTCGGCCAAATCCTCGGGAAGCTGTACCGGCCGCCCCACCGCCACCGACACGTCCCAACCGTGCACCAGGTTCTCGCTGATGCGGGATCCCAGGATCTGTCCGCCAGAGTTGGCGCCGGCTGGATGATCCATCCCCCGCTCCACCACCCCCGGCGTTCGCGCCGCATCGATGGCGGCCAGTGCGGTCCCTCGCCATGTTGACATGGGGTGGATACCCAGAACGCTGGCATCCACCTCCACCTGATCGCCAGCGGCCTCGCCATCGATCAATCGTCGAAGCAGCGCCTCGCCCAACACAACGTGGGCCACCAGCTGCTTCACGTTCCACTCCGCACACGGCGTGTCCAGATCCCACTCGTGGTCCTGCACGCCCTGGACCTGACCGCCGAAGAACGCCAGTGCCTCCACATAGCGCTCAACCACCTCGTCGGTACTCATGGCCGACAACTCACTCCCACTCGATGGTGCCCGGCGGCTTCGAGGTGATGTCATAGGCCACGCGGTTGACACCATCCACCTCATTGATGATCCGGCTGGACATGCTCTCCAGCACGTCGTAAGGAATCCGGGCCCAGTCCGCGGTCATGGCGTCTTCGCTTGTGACGGCTCGAATGATGATGGGATACGCGTATGTGCGTTCGTCGCCCATGACGCCCACCGACCGAATGGTGGGCAGCACGGCGAACGCCTGCCAGATCTGCCGATTCAGACCCGCGTTTGACAGCTCCTCCCGCACGATGAAGTCGGCTTCCTGGAGGATGGCCACCTTCTCAGGTGTGACCTCACCGATGATCCGAACGCCCAAACCGGGGCCCGGAAACGGCTGGCGCCAGACGATCTCATCCGGCAGGCCAACCTCAGAACCCACGGCGCGCACCTCGTCCTTGAACAGGTTGCGCAAAGGCTCCACCAGTTCGAAGTCCATGTCCTCGGGCAGGCCACCCACATTGTGATGGCTCTTGATCTTGGCGGCGGTGCTGGTGCCGGATTCGATCACGTCGGGATACAACGTCCCCTGCACCAGAAAGCGAGCGTCCTCAATCCCGCGTTTTGCCTCCTCAAAGATTCGAATGAACAGCTCACCGATCGCTTTGCGCTTGGCCTCGGGTTCGGTGACCCCCTGCAACTTCTCGAAGAAACGATCACCAGCTTGAACGTGGATGAGTTCGATGCCCTGATTGCGCCGGAATGTTTCCACCACCTGGGCGCCTTCGTCCTTGCGCATGAGGCCGGTGTCCACAAAAACACATGTCAGCTGCGAACCAATCGCCTTGTGGACGAGCGCGGCGGCGACCGCTGAGTCCACTCCCCCGGACAAACCACAGATAGCCCGACCCGTCCCTACCTGCTCCCGAATGGCGTCGACCGACTGCTCAGCAACCGAACCCGCCGTCCACGTTGGCGGAATGCCTGCCGCCGAATGCAGGAACGTCTCGATGATGGACTGACCGTGAGGCGTGTGGTGCACCTCGGGGTGGAACTGCACGCCGTAGATGCGGCGCTCCGAATTCTCCAGGGCGGCCACCGGCGCTTCCGGTGTGGATGCGGTGACGGTGAAGCCGTCCGGCGGTCTTTGGATGGAGTCGAAGTGGCTCATCCAGACCGTCTGATTGGTGGGCACCGATTCGGCAAAGAGCTGACCGCGATCAGAGACCTCAAGCTCGGTCCGTCCGTACTCCCCGACGCCGGTGTTGCTGACATCGCCGCCCAGCTGTTGAGCCAGAAGTTGCGCGCCGTAACAAATGCCCAGAATCGGGACGCCCAGCTCATAGATCTTCGGGTCCAGCTCCGGCGCACCATCAACGTGCACCGACTTGGGTCCGCCGCTCAAAATGATGGCGGAGGGTTCCGCCGCAGCAACGTCGGCCGCCGTCAGCCGATGGGAGACGATCTCGCTGTAGACCCGTGCTTCACGGACTCGGCGAGCTATCAGCTGCGCATACTGCGCGCCGAAATCGAAAACGAGAACTTTGTGGTCAGCCGATGCAGTGCTCATGCGAAGAGGGTGATGTCGAGGCCCTGAATCCGCCCGGACTCAGTGACCCATCCCGACGCCCTGCGACTTTTGCAGGTACTTGCCTTCGGTCTGCAGCGATGGAGCCACCATGACTTCGGCCTTCTGGAATTCTTTCACCGTCTCATATCCGCAGGTCGCCATGGAGGTCCGAAGTCCGCCCATCAGATTCAGCCGACCGTCGTTTTCCCGAGCCGGCCCCTGCAGGATCTCTTCGAGTGATCCACGCACGGTGGTCCGCACCCGTGCTCCGCGTGGAAGCGTGGGGTGGAAGGTGGCCATGCCCCAGTGGAACCCGCGGCCCGGTGCTTCCTGAGCGGCGGCCAACGGTGAACCGACCATGACGGCGTCGGCGCCACAAACGATGGCTTTGGAGATGTCGCCGCCGGTGGCCATTCCACCGTCGGCAATGACATGGACGTACACGCCGGTCTCATCCAAGTGGCGCATGCGCGCCGCCCGGGCATCGGCAATGGCGGTGGCTTGGGGAACGCCCAGCCCGAGCACGCCACGAGTGGTGCAGGCGTGGCCGGGGCCAACCCCCACCAGAATGCCGGCCGCTCCGGTGCGCATCAGGTGCAGGGCGGCTTCGTAGCTGGCGCACCCGCCCACGATGACCGGCATGGGCAGCTCTCGCACGACCTTCTTGAGGTTGAGCGGCTCCGACGTCTTGGACTTGTGCTCGGCGGTGACAACCGTGCCCTGGATCACGAACATGTCCAGCTCTGCGGCGAGGATGGCATCCAAATACCGGGTGGTTCGCTGCGGGGTGAGTGATGCCGCCGACACCACGCCGGCGTCTTTGATCTCTTTGATGCGCTGGGTGATCAGCTCGGCCTTGATGGGCTCGAGGTAGATCTCCTGCATCCGCAGTGTGGCTTTCTCGGCGTCAAGCTCGGAGATCTCTTCGAACAGCGGTTCGGGATCCTCGTACCGGGTCCACAGGCCTTCAAGGTTGAGTACTCCCACGCCGCCCAGCTCACCGATCCGGATTGCGGTCTGGGGACTGACCACCCCATCCATGGCCGAGGCCAGCAGCGGGATGTCGAAGCGGTAGGCATCGATCTCCCAGGTGATGTCCACGTCCTCGGGATCACGGGTGCGTCGCGTTGGCACAATGGCGATGTCGTCAAAGCCGTATGCCCGGCGTCCTGACTTGCCCAACCCAATCTCGATCTCTGGCATTTTCGCTACCTCACAAGACTAAAAGAGGAGCATACCCACGGCGACCAGGCAGGTGGGTGAACCCTGCCTGTGGAAAAGTCCAGCCCATGTCTGACGCGTGGATGCGACCCGCCGTCTTCGCAACCGGGGCAGGATGTGTCGGCGCAGCCGAAGTCGTCGGGGTCGACTGAGCGTTCAGGGGAATGCGAATGCACTCCGGCAGGGTTGCAGGCGTGATGACCACCAACGAACCGCGCGCGACCACATGGAAACGGCGCGCGGTGACAATCCCCTCGGTGCTGGCGATGACCGTGGTTGCCGCGCTTGGATTTCCCCTGCTCGCCCCGTTGGCGATCTTTGCGGATCTGGTGCGCATGAGGCTTCGCCTGCCGACCATCCGGGTGTACCTCTTTGTCCTTCAGTACCTGTTGAACGACAGCGTGGAGATCGTGGCCGCGCCGTTGCTGTGGATGGCCGCCGGCTTCGGGACCCGCTTGAGGTCGCCGCGGTCGATCGAGCGCCATGACCGCCTGGCCAGCTGGTCGGTCCAACTCCTACGACACCGGGCCGAACAGCTGCTTGGCCTCAAGGTGGAGATGTCCGCGGACACTCGCTCCGCCGCGTTTGGCCCCGGACCCGTCATTGTCCTGAGTCGTCACGTAAGCCTGTTCGACGCGTCTCTGCCCGGCATCCTCTATCAGGACGAGGACTTTCGGGTGACGGGCGTGATCATGGCCGAACTGCTGGCCGATCCGGGCTTTGACCTCATCTATGGCCGAACCGGGTCTGTCTTCATTGCCCGCGACGATGGTCTGAAGGCCGTCCAGTCCATTCGGGCGATGACCCGCAACTCCGACGAGCGTTCCGCGGCCGTCATCTTCCCCGAAGGTCGCCTGTTTCGACCGGCGGTCCGGGATCGGCTGTTGGTTCGCCTGGCCGAAAAGGACCCCGAGCGCGCCGCCCACCTGTCCGGCCTGACGTCTCTGCTGCCGCCGCGGCCCGGTGGCGTCCTGGCCATGCTCGACGCCATGCCCCACGCCGACGTTGTGCTGCTCAATCACACCGGCCTGGACTCCCTCGGCCGCATGGCGGACCTGTTGCATCGGGCCCCGCTGACCCAACCGATCGTGATTGACGCAGAACGGATCCCCCGCTGCACCATTCCCACGGATCCGGCCAGTCAGACCCGGTGGCTTGACCAGTTGTGGTTGGACCTGGACCGCAGACTCCAGAACCCGCCCGGCTGAGGAACCGGTTGCTTTGCAACGACGGTCACTAGATTGACGGTCATGGACGTCCTGGTCCCCGTGGCCGCCGCCGTTGAGATCGTTGGGTGACATGACGAGTTTTGGGACGCTGGACAGCACCGTGCTCTATCTGGGCGTTACCGCAGTACCGGGTGCGGACCGAACCCTCGACCGCATTCGAGCCGAACAGGCAGCCGGCTGGGATGTCTGCCTCCTGGCCACCGAGCGATCACTGCACTGGTTCGACGCCGACGCCGCGGTCGCACTTACCGGCCACCCCATTCAGAGCCGGATGCGCGTCTATGGCGAACCGCTCTTCACACCGTTGGGCGGCCAAATGGTGATCGCCCCGGCCAGCTTCAACACGATCAACAAGATCGCGTTGGGCCTCGCCGATGACATGGTCAGTGGTCTGGCCTGCGAAGCGGTGGCCCGCGGGGTCCCGTTGACCGTCGAGCCGCAGATGAGTGACGGCTTTGCCAATCATCCGATTTTCGCCGAGTCCGTCCAGCGCCTGACCGACGCGGGCGTGGACTTCGTCTGGCATGATCCCGAGATTCGGCCGTAGCTCAACCAGCCATCGGTGGTGGTCGCTTTGAAACCTGGGCTCCGATGTTCGACAGCGGCGATCAACCCAGAGCAACCGTTGGCTTCACGTACGGCAGATCCAGCGCCTCGGCGACTGCCGGCTCGGTGATGGTTCCGCCAATGACGTTGAGGCCGTTCTGGAGGTGCGGGTCGTTGCGAACCGCATCCAGCCCCTGGTCCGCCAGTCGAATGGCATACGGCAGGGTGGAGTTGTTCAAGGCGTAGGTGGAGGTCCGGGGCACCGCACCCGGCATGTTGGCCACGCAGTAGTGGACCACGTCATCCACCACATAGGTGGGGTCCGAGTGGGTGGTTGCGTGCGAGGTTTCGAACGCGCCGCCCTGATCGATGGCGACGTCCACCAACACCGCTCCGGGGTTCATCGCCGTCACCATTTCCCGGGTGACCAGTTTTGGCGCCTTGGCTCCTTTGACCAGGACCGCTCCTATCACGACGTCGGCGTCGAGGACCAGACGCTCCAATGCTTCGCTGGTCGAGTACTCGGTGGAGATGCTCGGACCGAACCGGGCCGCCAGGTGATCGAGCACATCCAGGCTGCGATCAAGGACGGTCACGTTGGCGCCCATACCCACCGCGATCTCGGTTGAGTTTTCGCCGACGACCCCGCCGCCGATGACGACGACCTTCGCCGCGGCAACCCCGGGCACCCCACCGATGAGAATCCCCGCTCCGCCCCGCGGGGCTTCCAAACTGTGAGCCGCCGCTTGGACTGCCATTCGGCCAGCGACCTTGGACATGGGGGCCAGCAACGGAAGCCCACCGGCGTTGTCGGTGACGGTCTCGTAGGCAATGGCGGTGACGCCGGACTCCAGAAGCTCCATTGCCTGCGGGGCGTCGGGTGCCAGGTGCAGGTAGGTGAACAGAATCTGATCGCTGCGGAGCATGGCCCGTTCGGGGGCCAGTGGTTCTTTGACTTTGATGATCATCTCGGCGGCATCAAAGATCGCAGCGGCGTCCGCGCCAATGGTGGCGCCCGCCGCTTCGTACGTGGCATCGTAGGCGCCGATACCCAAACCGGCCTGGGACTGCACCATGACCTGATGCCCACGACGGGTGAGTTCCTGCACGCTGCCCGGAGTGAGACCCACTCGCTGTTCCCGATCTTTGATCTCGCTTGGCACGCCGATTTTCATTGCTGTCATCCTGTCCGGTGGTCTACTGGTAGACCGAAGAATACGGATCAATCGGTGGCACTTCAGAGCGAACTCGGCGATGTACTCCCCCGGCGGGCCGAAATATTGCGCCATATAGTCTTTTGGCGCAATAATTGGAGATATGGACTCGCTCAACGCCATCGATCGTCTGATTCTCAACGAACTTCAAGCCGACGGGCACCTGCCGAACGTGACCCTCGCCAAGCGAGTTGGCCTGTCACCGTCGGCCGCGTTGCGACGTGTGCGGCGGCTCGAAGCGACCAGCGTCATCGAGCGCTATGTGGCGCTGGTCGACCCCCGAGCGGTCAATCGTGACACCGCAGTGTTGGTGGAGATCAGTCTCACCAGTCAGGAAGAAAGCGTCCTGGAAGCCTTCGAAGCTGCGCTGGTCGAATGCCCGGAGGTGATGAGCTGTCGACTGATGGCCGGTGAGGCCGACTACCTCATCCACGTGGCCTGCGCGGACGTTCGGGACTACGAACGCATCCACCGCACCCATCTGGCCGAAATGCCCGGTGTTGCCAAGATCAAGTCATCGTTTGCGCTGCGCACCGTCTGCGACCGCACGGCCTACGACATGACTCAATGAGCAACGAACTCGGACCCCGACTTTGGCAGGACGACGACTACGGCTTCATCCATGGTCAGCGTTGGTAGCGGTGAGGAATGAACGGCAGATCGGCCACCGAGCATGGAGTCTGTTTGCCACGCACGTCAGCCATCAGCGGGGTGCCGGGTTCGGCCACCTCGGCGGTGACGTAGCCCATGGCCACAGGGGCACCGAGTGACGGGCCGAACCCGCCGCTGGTGACCACGCCAACCCGGTTGCCGTCGGCATCCTGCAAATGGTTGCCGGGGCGGATGGGACGGCGCTGGTCGGTTCCTATGCCCACGCGCCTGCGCGTCGCACCCTGCGCCAATTGCTCCGCCACAACGGCACCACCGGGATAGTCCCCGGCTTCCCGCCGGCGTTTGGGGATAGCCCACATGAGTTCAGCTTCAACCGGCGTGGTCGTCTCATCCAGATCATTGCCATACAGGCACAGACCGGCTTCGAGCCGGAGCGAATCCCGGGCCACCAAACCGGCGGGCCTGACCGCATCCTCCGCAAGCAACATCTGGGCAACCATCACGACCTGATCTTCGGGCAGGGCCAGCTCAAACCCGTCCTCACCCGAGTACCCGCTTCGGCTGACGTGCGCCTCTTGACCCCCCACGTCCAATGCCGCCGCCTGCATGAAACTGAGACCACCAACGTCGATCCCAATGGCGGCCAGCGCACCAACGGCTGCCGGTCCCTGCAGCGCAACCAGCTTGAGATCGTCTCGCACGTCCACGTCCACGCCGGTCAGCTGGCTCAGGTGGGCAACGTCGTGGTCCTTGCGACCCGCGTTGACGACGACCATCAGGTCCTGGTCCGACAGACGGGTGACGATGAGATCGTCAAGAATCCCGCCAGCGTCATTGGTGAAGAACGTGTAGCGGGCTTTGCCGGGTTTCAGCGTGGTGATCCCACCGGGCACCAGCGTTTCCAGCGCCGCGGCGGGATCGTCGCCATGCAGCAGGACCACGCCCATATGCGAGACATCAAAGAGGCTGGCCGAGGCCCGGGTGTGTTCGTGCTCAGCGATAGCTCCGCCATCGGCATAGGTGAGTGGCATCTTCCATCCGGCGAACGGACCGAATTTTGCACCGAGCTCAGCATGCAACTCATAGAGCACGGTCTTTCGCAGTTCTGGTTCCGGGCTCATCCCCACTCCTGTCGGTTCTGATTGCCTTCGATCCCCAGGGCAACACTCAGCAGTTGGCGAAGCATGACTGCTGTGGCCCCCCACACGGTGTCACCGTCGAGTTCAAAGAATGTGATGGTGATCGTATGACCATCGCGCGTCCAGTGCTCCTCGCGCCAGACGTCGTCGGCCAGCAGGTCGGCCAGAGGGACATGACGAATCAGTTCGACCTCGTCGGGGTTGGCCACCAGGTCCACCGGCGGCGCTATGTGGCCGACGAACGGATGAACCAACGACTTGCTGCCCCCCGTCACAAACCGATCCAACTCGCCCACGATGCTCACGGTGTCCGAACAAAGGGCGATCTCTTCTTGCGCCTCGCGAAGCGCGGTGTGCTGCAGCGAGGCATCCTCGTCATCCTGGCGGCCACCGGGGAAACTCACTTCGTGACGATGGGACCGCATGTGCGCGGCCCGCCGAGTGAGAATCAAGGTCGGACCGTCGCCGTCGCCGTCGCCGGCGTAGACGGGCACGAGGACCGCCGACTGTCGGGTCGGCTGACCGCGGTAGGAACTCTGCCGATAGGCACCGGCGCCGCGCGCTGCAACCCGCCGCAAGACGGTGTCCAGCGACACCGATCGTTCCGCGACCGAAAGCTCCGTCCACGGAGCAGAGCCACCGATCTCCCACCGGTCAGGGCGCGGGATGACCTGGGGTGGATTGTTGCGCGGTTGCGCGGCCACAGCAGTCCGGGTTGCGATTCAGTCGTCCGCCGCGGTGGCAAATGCGCCAATGAAGGCATCCAGTCCATCAGCGGTCAGCGCAGCCAGCGTGTCCTCGGGGGTGTCTCTGCCTTTGTCCCATCCCGACCAGTGCGCAAACAGTGCGGCAGCTATCTCGTTCTCTTCGCTGAGAACCTGCAACGCCAGATCGAGGCCGCCGATCTTCAGGTCGGCCATGGTCCGGCCGGGCAGTTCTTCGCCGGCCGTCCACTTCTCCCACGCGGCCACAATGAGTTTGGTATCAGCCGGGGGCCGATCGAATTCCTGATCCGCTTCCGCGGAAGTTTCGGTTGCAGCGTCAGTCATCACCGCAGGCTAGTGGGGCCCCACCCAAAGGTGAGACCCCACCAGCGGGCGGCACGTGAACAGATGTAATCAGCGATATCTCCCAGGACGGCCGGCCGTGAACCAAAAGAGCCGGGCCCTGAGGGCCCGGCTCTTCCAGAAATCTCCGCAGCCATATGGCTGCAACGGGGAGCAGCTGCCTGCAGCGCCCCCGGAGGATCAGTTACATCATGCCGCCCATGCCACCCATGCCGCCCATGCCACCCATGGGATCGCCGCCCGCCATGGGGGCAGCATTCTCCGGCTTGTCGGCCACAAGGACCTCGGTGGTGAGCAGGAGAGAAGCGATCGATGCCGCGTTCTGCAACGCCGCACGAGTCACTTTGGCCGGATCGATGACGCCGGCCTTGACCAGGTCCTGCATCTTGCCGATCTTGGCGTTGAAGCCCATGGAGCCTTTGGCCGACTCCACGTCACGTACGATGACCGCACCTTCGAAACCGGCGTTGCTCGCAATGAGACTGGCCGGCGCGGCGAGCGCCTTCAGTACCGATGCGGCACCGGTTGCTTCGTCACCTTCAAGCTCCTTGGCGGCCTTGGCCACTGCCGGACGGGTCCGGAGCAACGCAGTTCCACCACCGGCGACAACGCCTTCTTCGATGGCCGCACGAGTGGCGGACAGCGCGTCTTCGATGCGGTGCTTCTTTTCCTTGAGTTCAACTTCGGTGGCTGCGCCAACCTGCACAACGGCCACGCCGCCGGACAGCTTTGCCAGCCGTTCCTGAAGCTTCTCGCGATCCCAGTCCGAGTCGGTGTTGTCGATCTCGTTCTTGATCTGCTGAATACGACCGGTGACGTCAGCCTTCTTGCCAGCGCCTTCCACGATCGTGGTGTTGTCCTTGGTGATGACGACCTTGCGGGCGGTGCCCAGCATGTCGACACTGACGGCGTCCAGCTTGAGACCGACCTCTTCGGCGATGACCTGACCGCCGGTGAGGATGGCCATGTCCTGCAGCATTGCCTTGCGACGCTCACCGAAACCGGGGGCCTTGATGGCCACCGAGTTGAAGGTGCCGCGGATCTTGTTGACCACGAGGGTGGCCAGCGCTTCGCCTTCGATGTCCTCAGCAATGATCAGGAGTGGCTTGCCACTCTGCATGACCTTTTCCAGAACGGGAAGGAGATCCTGTACCGAGGTGATCTTGCCCTGGTTGAACAACACGTAGGGGTTGTCCAGCACGGCTTCCTGGCGCTCGGGATCGGTCACGAAGTACGGCGACAGGTAGCCCTTGTCGAACTGCATGCCTTCCACAAAGTCCAGGTCCATACCAAAGGTGTTGGACTCTTCAACGGTGACCACACCGTCTTTGCCAACCCTGTCGATGGCGTCGGCGATCACGGCGCCGACGGTTTCGTCGGCGGCCGAGATGGCAGCAACCTGAGCGATCTCGGCTTTGCCGGAGATCTTCTTGGCCTGCTTGGCAATATCAGCGACGGCGGCGGAAACCGCGTGCTCGATACCTCGCTTGAGGCCCATGGGGTTGGCGCCAGCAGCAACGTTGCGCAGGCCTTCGTGTACCAGAGCCTGAGCCAGAACCGTTGCGGTTGTGGTGCCGTCACCAGCGATGTCATTGGTCTTGGTGGCGACCTCTTTGACGAGCTGGGCACCCATGTTCTCGTACGGGTCATCGAGTTCGATTTCCCGGGCGATGGACACACCGTCATTGGTGATGGTGGGGGCGCCGAACTTCTTGTCGAGCACCACATTGCGACCTTTGGGGCCGAGGGTGACCTTCACGGCGTCAGCCAGCTTGTTGACGCCAGCCTCGAGACCGCGGCGGGCCTCTTCGTCGAACTTGAGAATTGTTGACATGAGGAGCGGACCTACTTGACGATCGCCAGCACGTCACGTGCCGACAGAATCAGAAGGTCGTCGCCGCCCGAGCTGATCTCGGTGCCGCCGTACTTGCTGTAAACAACGGTGTCGCCTGCGCCTACATCCATGGGGATGAGCTCGCCGGTGGTGTCAGAACGCTTGCCCGGGCCTACCGCCAGGACTTCACCCTGCTGGGGCTTTTCTTTTGCGGTATCGGGGATCACCAGGCCGCTGGCAGTGGTCGCTTCGGACTCCTGCGGGCGGACGATGATGCGATCCTCAAGGGGCTGAAGATTCATCGAGTTACTTCTCCTTGGATTACCGGGCGAATTCCCGGACGATTCCCGCAGATTCCCAGACCAGTTATGCACCAGTGTGGTCATTCCGCCGGGTCGAATAACGGTTAGCACTCTCGTAGTGCGAGTGCTAACTCTAGGGCGCGCGGCGCCGTTAGACCAACCCGCGACTGGCACAAAAGCACAACGGCGCACCCCGCACGGCGTGCCTGTCACCCCTGTTCGTCATTGGTCTCAGTTGGGACTTATGAACAGCGTGGGCACGCTGATGCCCAGATCCCCGGTTCGCAACGTCGCCACCCGTCGGCCCGGTTGCACCGCATCTCGGGGTTGGCTGCAACGTTCGCCGAGATACGCCACTGTTTCGTCCAGGTCTTCAACCGTGAAGGCCAGACCCCACAAGGTGGCCGGCCCCGGATCCGCAACGCCGGCTTCCCACGCCATTTCCAAGATGGTGTCGCCCATCCAAAAGAAGGTCTGGCGCATGTCCGTGCCGCCCCGGTTGAACTTGCGGGTACGACGCACTTCGAAGCCCACCGCCTCCAGCGCGCTGATGGTCCGGGGGCCGTCGGGCGACATCATCACCAGGTGATCGATCTCAACAACGCCGTTGGGGTGAGGTGAGGCGTCGAGCCCATGACGCGGCTCCTCCAACGTGAGGATTCCGTCGAGTACGTCCGCGGTCTCCCGGTCAAATCCCCACGCCGCAATCCCCTTGGCCGGACCCGCCACGCTGGTTCGGAGCCGCACCGAATCGACGGCCACGTCACCCTCATGGGATGAGAAACCCGCGGCCTCCCATCCGTCAACCGGGTCGACGACCGAGATGACGGTCAGTTGCGGTCCTCGCATGCGACCATTCTTGCATTCTGGCGGATAGCGAGGTTGCCACCGGACCTCGCGCCAGCGGAGATCTATGCGAGGTTTCGTTCGGGGTGAATCCGCTGGGCAAGTTCCCGGATCCCCTCAACGAGGCGAGGTCCGGGACGCACAATGAACTCGTCAGCATCGATGGCGTAGCACCGATCATTCTGCACCGCGGGCAAACCGGCAAGGTCGGGCCGGGCGATCACGGTTTGCAGCTGTTCCTGCGCCTCAGCCTCATCAAACCCGCACGGCGCCACGATGAGGACCTCGGCGTCGCTGGCGGCCACATCGGCCCACTCGACCGCGGATGATCGACCGCCGGGATTGGCGAGAACCGGCTGCCCGCCCGCCGCCTCGACCAGATCGGGAATCCAGTGCCCGGGTCCGTAGGCGGGGTCCGGCCATTCGAGCAGGAGCACAGACGGTCGGGGTCCGGCGGCGGCCATCTCTCGGCTGGCCTCCACGCGGTCCCGGAGCTGTTGGACGCGGGCGAGGGCCAGGTCGTCGGCGTCAACCAACGCACCAATCGCTTCCATCCCGTCCAGCACCTGATCCAGAGTCATCGGGTCATAACTCAAGACGTTGGCGGTGCAGCCAAGCTGGTCCACGGCCTCTTCCACCGACGCCGCTGGCAGTGCGCACACTCGGCACAGATCCTGCGTGATGATCAGATCCGCGTCCAGGTGGAGCAGCAGGTCACGGTCAAGCTCGTACAGTTGGCGACCGTCGGCCATTGCAGCGCCAATGATTCTGTCAATTTCTGCCGGGGCGGCTCCCACCGGAATGATGGTGTCGGTGACCGAAGGCGGCCGGTCCGCCCCGTCCGGCACCGTGCACTCGTAGGTCACGCCAACAACCTTGTGCCCCACACCCAGAAACCACAGAATGTCGGTTGCCGACGGCAGCAGTGAGACGATCCGCGTGACGCCGGTTGCCGCTGGGATCGCGGACGTCCGGTCGAGCGGTGGTTCCCGATAGGGACAGTGTCGACAGCCCGATTTGCAGCACGGTCCTTTGGCCAGGAGATAGTCGGCAGTCATCACGAACAGACCCGTGTCCGGATCCATGTATCCCTGCTGCCCGGCCGCCACCGCGGCGTCATGGGCCTGCTGCTGGGTCGGAGTGATCACGCCGGTAACCGTAGGCCCAGATGCAGCCGCCTTGAACATTTCACCGCCGCTTGCGGACCCCGGCGGTCTGGCGGGACAGGCCGTATGTACATAAGACTGTTTCGGCTCATGGTCCGCGTCTTCCTGGCGTGCGCGCAAGCCAACGGCGGCGACGTGATCGGGCCAATCAGTCCATCCAGGGAAGCGACAGGCTGGGATTGGCGCCCAGGTCCATGGGTGACGGACCGTCGGCGTTGAGTCGCCACCATGCGGCCGCGGCGATCATGGCCGCGTTGTCGGTGCACATGGACCGGCTGGGCAGGTAGGACTGCAGACCATCGGCCATGCACGCATCCAGCGTGGCTTCGCGAAGCTGACTGTTGGCGGCCACTCCGCCGCCCAGGCACAGCGCCGTTGCGCCGTGCTCCTTTGCGGCCTTGCGAGCTTTGCTCACCAGCACGTCAACCACCGCATTCTGAAATGACGCCGCCACATCCGCCGCTTCAACGTCAGGGTTCTTTCGGACATGGTTGACCACCGCGGTCTTCAGTCCACTGAAGGAGAAGTTGTAGCCCTCATGCATCATGGGGCGAGGAAACGCAATGGCTTCCGGATCGCCTTCCATGGCCAGTCGATCGATCAACGGACCGCCGGGATACCCCAGGTCGAGGTAGCGAGCCACCTTGTCGAATGCTTCCCCAGCTGCGTCGTCAATGGTCTGGCCGAGCAGTCGATACTGGCCGTGACCTTCCATCAAAACCAACATCGTGTGGCCGCCCGACACCAGCAGCGTGACCAGCGGGAACTCCAGCCCGGGTTCTTCCAGGAAGCCGGCATAGAGATGGCCTTCCATGTGGTTGACGCCCACAAACGGAACGCCCCACACCAGGGCCAGTGCTTTGGCCGCGCTGACTCCCACCAACAACGAACCAATCAGCCCGGGGCCGTGGGTGACCGCCACCGCATCGATATCGCCTGAGCCCATGCCGCCTTCGACCAGCGCCTGAGCCACCACCGGCGTCATCAGCTCGGTGTGGGCGCGGCTGGCAATCTCGGGAACGACGCCGCCGAAGCGGGCATGGATCTCCACCTGACTGCTGACCACCGAGCTGAGGACCGACGTGCCGTTGCGCACGACGGCGGCTGCGGTTTCGTCGCATGAGGTTTCGATGCCAAGGATGGTCAGGTCACTCATGGGTCTCTCCCGGGGATGCGGTTGGGTCAAGTCGACGGAGGCGCTGCTGATACTCGGGGCTCTGAATGCTGGATGCCCACATGATGACCGCGTCTTCACGGTCCGGTTCGTAGTAGCGGGGCCGAATGGCGGTGGGGGCAAAACCGAACTGGGAGTACAAGCGCTGTGCGCCCCGACTGCTGGCGCGCACTTCCAAGGTGACTGCGGCAAGTTCCTGATCCACTGCGTGGGTCATCAACGCCCACATGAGATGACGAGCGATGCCTCTACGTTGATGTTGGGGAGCAACCGCAACAGTGGTCACGGTTCCTTCGCCGGCAACTGACATGAGCGACGCGTGTCCGCAAATCGCGGCATCACGACCGTCGCCGCCACCGCCGACCGCCACCAGGTGATGCCGGCTCGAATGGTTCATGTCATCCACCAGCAGCGCTTCTGACCACGGGCGCAGGTACACGGCCGCATCCACTTCCATGACGGCGTGCACATCCCCGGCCACCATGGGGCGCACCACAACCCGGCCCGCCGTGTTGGTCTGCGCGGCCACGGTCATCCCGAGCTCCGGCTGGTCCAGTTGACTTCCGCGTCGGGGACCCGCAGGTACATGGCTTCGATCTCTGACGGCGGGACAAACTCTTCGCGCAGGGCGCGGGCGTGAGCCAGTTCCACCAGCGACGCGGCACTGGGGTAGGACAAACCGTTGTGGACAATCTCGACCTTTCGCAGGTCTTCAAAGACGCTCCGGTAACGGTGGGCCCCATCGCCCACCACCAGTACATCTTCTTTGGTGGCGAGGATGTCTGAAGCGAGTTCCTCCGGTTTTACAACCTCGTACTCGCTCATGCGCTGCACGCCACCCGGCACCTGGCGATAGGACGCGTGGAACAACTCGCCACGGCGGGCGTCAATGACACACACAATGCGCTTGGCCGAGAACCGCACCGGCCATGCCAGCAGGTCAAGACTTGATACGCCGATCATCGGAACGTTGAGCGCGTATGCCAACGCCAATGCGGTCGCCAGACCCACCCGCAAGCCGGTGTACAAGCCAGGGCCGATGTCCACCGCCACCACGCTGATTTCGCTGAGTTCAATGCGAGCCTGCCGGCGCACGAAGTCGATCTGCGGGGCAAGGGTCTCCGCATGGCGGCGCTCGCGGGCGCTGTGCACCGATGCCAGCACCCCTTCGTGTCCACCGACCGCACAACCCACCTGGGTGGTCGCACTCTCCACACCAAGGATCAGCATCTACTCAACCATCCATTCGTCAAGGTCTTTGCGCAGCGCAATGGCCCGGGCCTCCCAGCGAGGTCCCACCAGTCGCATTGTCAGCTGACGATCATCGTCACCGTCGCCCATCTCCACGGTGAGTGACAGGTAGTCCGGAAGCAGAACCTCCTGCACCATGTCCCCCCACTCCACCAACACCACTCCGCCACCTTCCACCAACTCGGTCAGCGCGAGGTCTGCGACCTCGGCCAGCTGCTCCAGGCGATAGACATCCAGGTGGTGCATGAGAAGGCGACCCTGGTACTCGCGGGCCAGCGTGAAGGTTGGACTGGTGATGGGGTCGGTCACCCCGAGTGCCGCGCCATAGGCCTTGGCGAAGGTTGTTTTCCCCGCCCCCAAATCGCCGGCCAGAAGGATCACATCGCCGGCTTCGGCATCGAGCCCAAGCACGGTTGCGAGCGCGGCTGTCTGGGCGGCGCTGTTCGTATTCATGACCAGGGTGGTGGGCTGGCGAATCACTGCGTCAGCCTACGGGCCCCCGTGGGTTTCGACAGTTATTGAAACCACTGGCAGGAACACCTCCAGTAGCGTGGCCAATAGTGACGAATCATCGAGTTGAGCCGCTGTCGAACCCGCCGGACGCCACCGTTGTGATCCCCGGCTCCAAGAGCATCACCAACCGGGCCCTTCCGTGCGCACTCCTGGCCAATGGCGACAGCACCCTGATTGGGATTCTTGATTCTGATGACACGGTCGCCATGCTCAGCGTCATTGGTCAACTGGGCGCGCAGATCACCTATCACTCAGTCGACAATTTGCCAGCGGTGACAGTGGCGGGCGTGAACAACACCCTTCGCTCCGGACCGCGGGCGTTGTTTGTGAACATGTCCGGCACCACGGCTCGATTCACTCCCCCGCTGGCGGCTCGGGGCGCGGGCGAGTACCACATTGATGGCGACCCACAAATGCGGAATCGACCGATGCACACCACGACCGCCGCGCTGCGCTCGCTTGGGGTCGCCATCGACGCTGACACCCTCCCCATGACGGTAACCGGAGGGCTGACGGGCGGGAAGACGGCGGTCCCCGCCAACGTGAGCAGCCAGTTTGCTTCCGGTCTCCTTCTGGCCGCCCCCGGCACCCCGGGCGGTTTGGATCTGGAGCTGACCGGCGAAGTGGTCTCACAGCCCTACCTTGACCTCACCGTGGAGGTCATGCGGGCCTTTGGCGCCGATGTCGCCCAGAACGGAACCTCGTATTCGGTGGCGTCAACCCCCTATCGGGCGTCCGACTACCGCATCGAACCCGACGCGTCCGCCGCGTCCTATTTCTTTGCGGCCGCGGCGCTCACCGGTGGCCGCGTACGGATCGAGGGGCTGGGCCCCAGCGCCCTGCAAGGTGACGTGAAGTTTGTGGATGTGTTGGAGCTGATGGGCGCCCAGGTGACCCGCTATGCCAACGCCATTGAAGTGCAGGGAACCGGCACGCTCCGGGGCGTGGATGTGGACATGCGACACATCTCTGACACTGCCCAAACCCTTGCCGCGATCGCACCGTTTGCCGAGGGTCCCACCCGAGTCACCGGCATTGGGTTCATTCGCAACAAGGAGACCGACCGCATTGCTGCGGTGGTCAACGAACTCCAGCGTCTGGGAGTGGACGCCGTGGAGGAGGACGACGGCTTCGCCATCACCCCGGGACCGATTACCCCCGGCGCCGTCCGTACCTATGACGACCACCGAATGGCCATGAGTTTCGCCCTCATTGGCCTGGTGAGCCCCGGCATGGAGATCGAAGATCCGGGATGCGTCAGCAAGACCTTCCCCACCTACTGGGATGTACTTGACGGCCTGCGGTCCTGAAGTCAGTCCTGCAGGCGACCCAACGCCAGAGTTCGCAGGTACAACATGGCGGTGCCGGACATCATCACCGCGATCTGCGCGGCCAACAACACGACGAAGATGATGGGCATCACCACAACGATTGCGATTCCCGGTCCGGATCCTGCGCTGGCCCCGGCCTGAATCACGGCGCTGCCGATCGAAGTGAAGGCGTACGCCAGGATGCTCAGACCAAGCAGTCGCCCGAGCACGCCCCAGAACCACCCTCGAGACACGCTGGCGCTGGCGTCGATGATGCCGGTGCCCGCCCGGTCAGCAATGCCCGCAATCGGGATGAACGCAGCTTTCACCCAGCCCCACAATCCAAGCGCCGTCAGCGCCGGGATCGCCAGAAGGAGAAACCCCGCGGCGGTGCGGCCAACGACCACGGTGCCAATCAACCCCGCTATCCAAACTGCGCTCACGACCACCAGTGAGCCGGTGACCGGCAGGACTCGCGCCCGGGCTACCGCAAGCGAGTGCCGAACGGTAGGGCCACCGGTGGCTGGTTCGGGCCGCTGGTGGGCTTCATACATCTGATGCCCCACCGCGGTGAGGTGGGCGACGCCAACCACAACCGAAACGACCAGCAGGACCACGAAGGCCACCAGGGGAAGGCCGCCCAGATCATCGCCGGTCAGGCCTCCGGTGCCATATTCGGCCGAGTCGATCAGAATGACCATGGCGACGCCCCCCAGAAGTACTGACGGAACAAGCAGACATCCCGTCAAGCCGGCCACCTGTTTCCAGCGCGACCCGGCAACGCTTGCGGTGTCTTTGAGAAAGTCGCCCAGATCGGGCAGGCTTGGGCCCGGGGAGCGGGTCTGGTCGGTCCACTCCTGACCGTCCCAGTACCGCTCGTGAAACCGGTGCTCGGGATCCCGGTACCAGTCCGCGACCGGTCGCGACTGAGGTAACGGCGGAGGCGGCTGATCCACGGTGCACAACGACTCAGGCGGTAACCGAATCTCAGCTGGTCGTGCCGCGGCTTTGAGCGGCGACGAAAAGCATCGCCAGCCCGGAGAAGTAGACGGCGATCGCGATCCCATTGAACAGCCAGGTCACCAGCGACAGAGGAATCGACGCGGCGACCGAAGGAAAGAAGTCAGCAACGACCAGCGGGTCGTCGGTGCCAAACTGCGAGTTGTCGAAGTTCTGCTGACCGCCAAAGGCGCTGCCGAAAATGTTGCCCACAAGGTTGAGGACCGCACTCAGAATCGCCAGGAGCAGCACGCGGCCAAAGATCGCTCCGAATCGGGTCCTGGAGACATTGGCGCTTGCTTGCAGCGAACCTTCGCCGGTCTTGGGTGCGACCACCGAGATGGGAATGAAGACCGTCTTGACCCAGACCCACACCGCAAGGACGAGGACGGCGGGGACAACGATGATCAGCAACGGCGGGAAGGCGACGCCTGCCGCAACCGCGATCATGACGGCGATGAAGATTCCAAGACCAATCGCAAAGGACAAACCAATCAACGGCCACATGCGTCGTAACCCGACCCGCAACGAGGTGGCCCACGACGCACCCGCACCAGGCTCCAACTGCTGATGCCCATCGTGCAACTGATGGGCCAGCGCCGCTGCCTGCCAGAAAGACAGGACAATAAGAGCCAGCAGCATCACGCCCGCCAGAACGAGGTTCGCCACCTCGAATCCTTCAAAGTCCGCCACATCGCCGGCCGTATCGGCAGCGTCGTTGAAGGTGATGACCCAGTCCTGCACCAGCCACGCCAGACCGAGGGTGCCAATGAGCGCAGTGGGAAGTCCCAGCACCGCGATGATCATGGCGAGCGGCTTCCAGCGGGCACCCAGCACGGCGAAGGTCCGCTTGAAGAAGTGGTCAATGTCGGGAGTGGTGGCCCCCTCGGTGTGACGATGTTCGGTCCAAACCGCGCCGTCCCAGTACCGAAGCTTGCCGGGGTTTTCGGGGTCGGGGTACCAGTCCGCAGGCGGCAGGTTTGGTTGGGGCGGTGTTGGGGGAAGATCCACAGATCAACAGTAGTTGCGGTCCCTGACTTCGAACGAACCGATATCAACACCCGACCAGGCGAGCCGCCGCGTCAGAATGGGCGGTCTCCGACAACACTGGCTCGTTCCATGACCCGACGGGCTGGCCAGTAGTCACTGGTGGCATAGTGCTGAACCACCCGGTTGTCCCAAAACGCAATCGAGTGTGGCTCCCACGTGAACCGGCATTGGTACTCGGGGAACCCGGCACGCTTGGTCAGGTAGGTCAGCAGCTTCTGCGACACCGCCGGATCCATGTCCTTGATGTGGCTGGTGAAGTATGCGTTCACATAGATGAGCTTGCGTCCGGTTTCGGGGTGGGTTCGAACCACCGGATGCTCCACCAGCGGGTAGCGCTCCCGAGTCTCGGCTCGCTTTGCCTCTGACATCTGTGAGCCGAAAGCAAACATGAAGTCGTGGACCGCAATCAGGCCATCGAGTCGGTCCTGCATCTCCTGATCCAGTCCGTTGTAGGCCGCGGCCATGTCACAGAAAAGTGTGTCGCCGCCAACCTCGGGCACTTCGATGGCGTGGAGGATGGCCCCCATCGATGGCGTTTCGCGCCACGTCACATCATGGTGCCAGCCGTTTTCGTAGCCTGCAGAATCCCTACCCTTTTCGAACCGAACCAATTGGGGATGGTCTGGGTTGCCCGGGAGGAACGGATGCACTTCCAGGTCACCGAACCGGCGGGCGAAGGCCACGTGCTCGCCGGGGCTCATTGGTTGATCCCGAAAGAAGATGACCTTGTATTCAAGCAACGCCGCTCGAATCTCGGCCACCACGTCGGCCGACAGGTCACCGGTGATGTCCACGCCATGAAGCTCAGCGCCGCACGTGGCGGAGATGCGCCGAACGTCGAAATGCTCCCACGTCAAGGTGGCCAGCCGCTCCCGTTCGGGGCGAAGATCCGGCATGGGTCCAAGTTCCGCATCGAACTGCGGGACCAAGACCCGCGATGCTTGGCGCCCCGCCGCCGGTTCCCGATCAACCATCACGCGTGAATTCGGCTCCATATGAACAGTTTTGCAGGGATTTCGCCGGCTCCAGACGAACGCTCGTGAAACCGTCTCCAAAGATCCCCCGTTGAAGGGCGGCATTTCCGCGACTTTCCGCTGATGAACACCGTCCAAACAGTGGCCCGCGCGCACGACTTCAGGGCCAGGACGAAAGGAAACATGACCGAGCTCGGCATTGACGGGATCTCCCAGGCCACCGCCTATACATCTGGTGGCAGCTCCGTTATCTATGAAGCATGGCAAAAGGACTTTGACCGCCGGGTGGCGGTGAAAGTTCTTCGCGGCCCTGCGGGAGAAGAAACTCAGCGGCGGTTCCAGCGGGAACGGCATGCCGCTGGCCGACTGTCGGGCCATCCCGGCATTGTTGACATCTACTCCGGAGGCGTGACCGACGCCGGTGAGCTCTACCTCGTGATGCCCTTCATCGAAGGCGGCAGCCTGCAGAACGAGCTGGTTCGTTCCGGTCGTTTCTCACTGAAGAACGCGGTCACCGACGTGGTGGCCATCGCCGAAGCCGTGGAGTTCGCTCACCGGCAGGGCGTCATTCACCGCGACCTGAAGCCGGCCAATATTTTGCGGGACAGTGCCGGTCGACCCCTGGTCACCGACTTTGGCATCGCCCGGTTGATCGACGGCGAAGTGGCCTCGGCCACCGTCGCTGCAACCACACCGCTGTACGCCGCCCCAGAGATCCTGGCCAACGGTACGGCGTCGCCGGCTTCGGACGTCTACTCACTCGGCGCGATGTTGTACGCCCTTCTGGCGGGTCGACCGGCGTTCAGCGAAGGCAACGCCGAAAACATCTGGACAGTACTCGAGCGCATTCGCTCCAACGATCCTGAACCCATCGACGGCGTTCCCCTCCAGGTCATGGACGTCATTCGCGTGGCCATGTCCAAGACACCCATCAATCGGCCGACGAGCGCCGGGCTCTTTGCCCAGTACCTGCGCTTCGCAATCGACGAAGCAACCCGAGGCACCAACTCCGCATCCAGTGCCCGGGGACAGCACTTCGCCACCTCAGAGTCGATCGACCTTCGTGATGACAGCAACGAGTGGGTCAACGCCCGCACCACGATGGTGTCAGACACCCCGCAATCACCGGTTCGCCCAGCGACAATCGGCAACGGTCCGTCGACCCCTTCACGGCCAGACAGCTGGCAACAGCCCGCGGCCGCCTACCGGCAACACCCCAACGATCATCACGGCCAGCACCACCCGACCCGGGGTCATGAGGGTCATATGGGTGCACGCGCCGACGACGGGACTCCGTCCCGATGGATGGTCGCCGCCGCAGCTGCGCTGGCGGTCATCATGCTGGCCGGGGTGGGCATCTACCAGTTCGTCCGGACCAGCACGTCGCCCGGTGACAACCTGGAAGTTGCGGCCGAACAGTCCTTTGAGCCGGTTGTCGCTCCTACTGTCACCCCGGAACCGACCAGTGAACCAACAGCGGTTCCCGAGTCGATTCCGGTCACCGCCATACCGGCCACCGCCACTGCGGTGCCAACCGCCACCCCGGAGCCAACGCCGGTGCCGGACTTCAGCAACACGATCTTTGCCGTGAGTTTCGACTCCGATGACTGGGAGTTGCGTCGCGACACACGCGACGTTGGCTATGGCTTCCGCACCGACTTTCGCGACGAAGCCACCGGGAACTTTGTCTACATCGACGCCACACCGGCCGACCGCGCCACCCCCGGTGCATCGATCGAACAGTCGGCCCGCTGGGTCCATCGCAACATTGCGTCGGCCTCACCGGTAATCAACGAAAGAATCGGCGACAAAGAAGCGTGGACCTTCGAGTTCATCGGCAACGATGGCAGCAAGCGCATCGACATCTTCTTTGAGCTTGACGGCACCGGCTACGCCGTGGTCGGCGGAAGCCACACCGGCGACTCCGAAGCGGCCTTCGCCTCGGCCCGGGCCCTGGTGGCATCGCTCGCCACCGCCACCCCCTCCAGCCAGCTGTAGCTGAATCAGGAGCGCTTGTTGATCAAGTGGTCCGCGGCATTGGCGAAGTAGTCGAGGAAGCGTTGCTGTATGACAGGCTCCAGGTCCGGGGCCGCCATCACCGCGGCGGTCATGTGTTTCATCCAGGCGTCGCGTTCGGCACTGCCGATACGGAACGGACCGTGACGCATCCGTAGCCGGGGATGCCCGCGGGTTGCGCTGTAGTCGGCGGGACCACCCCAGTACTGGACCAGGAACTGCGCCAGGTTGTCTTTGGCGGTGGTCAGGTCCTGCGGGTTGGGGTACATCGGCAGCAACGATGCATCTTCGGCCACTCCGGCATAGAACCGTTCGGCCAGATCCACGAAGAATGGGGTGCCGCCGACGGCGTCGTACACCGACTGCTCCGGATGCGCGGCGCGGTTCCCCGGTGGTTCAATCATCGATTCCTCAGTCCCAGAGTCGATCGACAACGTCGATCCAAAGCCTGGTGGTCAGCTCCAGGGACTTGCGATCAATGCGTTCATTGTGGCCATGGAACCGTCGAAAGAACTCGCCAGCGTCGATGTCTGCGCTCAACAGACCGGCGCCGTAGCACACGGTGTCCTTGGTCCGGAAGTGCCGAGAGTCCGTGCCCCCAGTGACGATGCTGGGCATGATCATGGCCTCCGGAAAGGCCAACTTCATCGACCCGGTCAAGGCGTCCCACAACGGGCCGCCGGCCGCCGACGCGGTCGACGGTTGGTTGTAGATGTCTTCAATCTCCACGTGATCCACCAGGTCCTCGCCAAGTGCTTCGCGGATGTTGGCGTTGATGTCGTTGGCCGTCTCTCCGGGAAGGGTGCGAATGTCGACCTCGATCTCGACCGAGTCGGGAATCACGTTGGTCTTGACGCCGCCATGAACCACGTTGGGGCTGAAGGTCATGTGGGAGCACGCATGGAAATTGGCCTGGATGCTTCGCGGCAGCTCCGCAATGGCGTCCATAACCGCAGCCGGGTCCAACAACCGGCGATGCAGGTCCTGAGGCAGTCCAAGCGCCGCCACCTTGGCCGCCCACAGTTCATCAAGGCCCGGCTTGGGTTGAAACTCGCTGATGCGGCGGACAACCTCGGCCGCTTTGATCAACGCGTTGTCGGCATTCAAGGGGGCCGAACCGTGCCCCGGCGTTCCTTTGACAATGAGCTTGCGGGCGCCCAGTCCCTTTTCGGCGGTGGTCACCAGCAGGGTGTCACCGCTGCCGTCCAGGGCGCGGGAGTTGAAGCCCCCAAACTCGGTGAGGACCCAATCGGTTTTCAGGTGGTCCCACTGCTCGTCGATCAATTGCTCGGCCCCGTACTTGCCGCCTGCTTCTTCATCGGCGACCGCAAAATAGATCAGGTCGCCCTTTGGTCGCATCCCACTGGTGATGATGTGGCGATAGGCGACCGCCATCGACGACGTGAGGTTGAGCATGTCCACTGCGCCCCGACCCCACACTTCTGCTTCGCCACTGTTGGGGTCGCCGGTCAGTTCTCCGCCGAAAGGATCCCGTTTCCAACCGTCAGGTGACACGGGCACCACATCGGTGTGCCCCATCAGGCACAACGCGGGGGCATCGGGATCGGTGCCTTTGTAGCGAGCAATCAATGAGGTTCGGCCGGGCTGAGTTTCGAAGGTTTCGAAGTCAACGCCGGTGCCTTCAAGTTCATCGCGCAGCAACCGGGCCGAGCGATCCTCGTGACCGGATTCGACAGTGCCATCATTGACACATTGGTTCTGGATCAGCGCCTGAAGCAGTTCAACCGTTTCGTTGGTCAGTCGGGTCAGAGTTGTTGCATCAACGGTCATGAACCGAGACTAGCCAATATGAGCGTCAGGCCAATATGAGCGTCAGGCAACTTCCTGGGAAGCGACGCGGCGGGTGATGGCCAGAAACATCACCGCGCCGACCGCCAGCAGCACGATCACTGAGGTGACCACCGTGAACGGGTCATCCACGACCGCCACGTCGGCGATGCGGCCCAGCAGAGACCGGGTATAGCCCAGCACCGAGAATCGGGCCATGCCCGCGCTGAGTCCGGCGATGAACTGCTCCCAGATCAACAGATAGATCAAACCCACCATGAGGCCGCGTTGAGTCAGCGCCCCCAGGAATGTAAACAGACCCACGTAGGCCACGCTGCCGGCCGCGGTGGAGACCATGCTCGCCAGGATGTCGTCACCGCCACCGAGGACGACCGCCATCAGAAGCGAGAACGGCACGACCATCGCCAGGGTGACAATCAGTCCGCCAACGAGGGCGGCCGCCGCAATGGTCCAACTGCCAATGGGCCGTAGCCACAGGTACACCATCGTGCGGTTCTCGTTCAGCGTTCCAATGGTGGACGTTGCCACCACCAGCGCAATCAGCGGCAGCATCAACTGAAGGACATACAACGAAACAAAGTCCGCAGCGTCGGTGTCAGCCCCGGATGCACGCGAGATGGCAACGGCAATGAGAACGCCGATAACACCAAGGGACCCCATGGCGACAAGCCGGCCGCGGGTGGCGGCCGCGCGGATCATCAGCGGCACCATGGCCCTAACCGCACTCATCGTTGCATCCCCGTCATCGGCCCACCAGATACTTGAACACGCTCTCAAGGTCGTCGTCCAACGGGTCCACCTCGAACAGTCGAACATCAAGATCTCGAGCGACGGCCGCGATCGTGCGACGGAACGTGTCCACGTCTTCGGTTTCGATCACCAGCTCATCATTGGAGGCAATGGTGATGCCCACCACGTTGGCTTCTGTCAAAAGCGCACCACCGACCGCTCGGGCATCGCTGACTCGCAAACGAATCCGGTGGGGGCGATCATCCATGAGGTCACGGATGGCATGGAAGTCACCTTGAGCGACCAACCGACCTTGGGCGATCACGAGCACTTTCGAACCAAGGCGTTCCACTTCGTCCAACACGTGGCTGGAAACCAGCACGGTGACGCCCGATGTTCCCAGGTTGCGGATCAGCTCAATCATCCTCAGCCGTTGCCGAGGATCAAGGCCACTCAGTGGCTCATCCATCAGCACGACCTTCGGATCGTGGACAACCGCCTGGGCCACCTTGACTCGTTGGCGCATGCCTTTGGAGTAGGTGGAAAGACTGCGGGTGTCGTCAGGGTCCATCTCCACTTTGTTGAGCGCCACCCGAGCGGCGGCTTCGGGGTCAGACATCCCATGGAGCACGCCGGCCAAGGTCACAAAGTCAAGAGCCCGCTGATCGGAGAACAGCGTTTCCTGTTGCGGGACGATGCCCAACCGGCCGCGAACTTCAAGGCTGGTTCGAGGATCTTCTCCCAGCAGCTTGACTTCGCCGATGGAGGTGGTGGTCTGTCCGCTGATCATGCGCAGCAGCGTGGACTTGCCGGCACCGTTGGGACCGAGCAGGGCGGTGACGCCCGTTCCCACGGCGAAGCTGACTTCGGAGACGGCGACCACGTCGTCAAACCACTTGCTGACGCTGAGACAGGTGATGCCATCGTTGATCACATCCATGGCGGCCGGCCGCGGGATTGACGCCGCGGCAGGCGGCGGAGGCATCGGGGCGGTAACCGAGTTTGGCGGCGGAGGCAAAGACGACGAGTCGTTCACTTGGTGACCTCCAGTCGGCGGTAGCCGACGACCACAATGACAACCAGGACGGCGCACACCGCAGCAAATATCCCGAGCGAACCGATAGCGGAGAGATCTTCGACGGGAAGAACGTCACGTCGCTCGACACCGGGCCCCAGCTGGCTTGTATCCGGCTGAAAGTTGAAGATGCGATAGACGACGTCCTGCAGAAGATTGCCCGGTGCAAGCAGTTGGACCATGGGATTGGCGTCGGCCTCCGCGACCACCACGGTGGTGAGAATGCCACCACCAATCATGACCATGAACACACCAGCCGCCGCAAAACCCGTGCGGTCGGTAAAGGTGGACACCGCCATGGATACCAGCGTGATGAAGATGGCAACAAGCAGACCGGATGCACCAATACGGGCGAGGAGTTTGATGATCGCACCGGCACCGTCGGGCCCCAGTCCCATGGCCGAATAGCCGGCCAACATGAACAACAGCGGAACGAGGGTGACCAGCATCATGAGCAGCACGATGGCGGCGCCCTTGGCCAACAGGTAACGGGGTCGGGTCAGTGGGCCGGCCAGGTACAGACCCAGCATGCCGGTTCGGCGGTCCGAGCACAGCAGTTCGGGAGTGGCGAAGGCGGCAAAGATCGCAATGGAAAAGCCGATCTGGCCGTAGTAGCCGGCGTAGTCCGCCTGAAGCCCAAATTCCTCAAAGAACTCAGACCCGAAGAACCAGGCGATACCCAGGAAGATGAGCGCTGGGACATAGGCCAACAGCACCGCGATTATCGGCACAACCTTGAAGCGGAACTTGCGCCGCAACCCCAATGCCCGCTGCATGGAGGCCACCAGCACCGTGCGCATGGAGCCGGCAATTCCGGTCCGCTCGCCCTCGTAGGACCGGTAGCCGCGCTCGAAAATTTCGGCGCCACTGGTGGGAACCTGAAGTGGGGATCCACCGACGGCTTCGCTGGTCATACCGCACCCGCCCCGGCGTTGATTTGTTCAAGGAAGAGATCCTCCAGCGAGGTCTCCTGCGCCTTGATTCGACGAATCGATGCGCCGGTGTCGGCCGCGGCGTCCCGCACCGCATCCAACAGCCCATCCAGGTCCTTGGGGCCATCGACCAGGAGTCGCCGACCGTCAACGGTCACCGAGCAACCAACGGCGGCAAGCGCCGCCGAAATGGCCTCGGTGTTGGAGTCAAGGTCCACAATGAGTCCGGACGAATCGGTGCCTTTCATGGCGCCGATCGGGCCGGCTTTGACGACCGTGCCGTTGTTGATGATGATCGCATTGTCCGCCACCCGCTCGACCTCTTCGAGCAGGTGCGACGACAAAATGATGTTGATGCCAAACTCGGTACCCACCCGGCGAATCAGCTTGAGCATCTCGTCGCGTTGGACCGGATCCAGACCGTCGGTTGGCTCGTCCAGCAGCACGAGGAGCGGATCGTGGGCAATGGCCTGGGCCAGCTTCACGCGCTGGCGTTGACCGGTGGACATGGTGCCCACGGGCCGAGCGCGTTCTTCGCCCAGACCCACCATCCACAGCGCGTCGCTTGAACGGGTGGTGGCGTCTCGGCGCGGTAGTCCATGAAACTCCGCCATATGCCGTACGAAGTCCTGCGCCGCCATGTCCGGAGGCAGGTTGGCATGCTCGGGGCTGTAACCAATGCGCATCCGCAGCGCCAAACCCGCCGATTGTGGATTCTTGCCGAGCACCAGCAGCTCACCACTGGTTGGTTCGTGCAGTCCCAGCACCATGCCGAAGAACGTTGTCTTGCCGGCGCCGTTGGGTCCGAGCAGACCGGTTATGCCGCCGACGACGTCAACACTGATGTCGTGAAGCGCCAGATTGTCGCCCCAGGCTTTGGACACGCCGCGAGCGCTGACAACAACGTCGCCCTCACTGGCCAACCACGCCTCGGCTGCTGTTTCCGCGTTTCCCACTCGGGCCAAAGTAGCCGATGGGCACAGCCGCCTGAATCCCATTTTCCACGAGATCCTATTTGATCCTCAGCTCCCCCACGGGTGGTCAAACGCAAACGGGCGCAGCGGGTGCAAGACTCATGATGTGATGACCGAAACCTTCGACTTTGCGCGACCCGACCCGGTCCAGGTACCGAGCGGCTGGACGGCCGCCACCATTGGGAGTGGTTGGGGATGGACCTTGACCGCCGCGCAGGTCAGCGAGCTGGTGTCCGCCGGCCAAACCATCGACCCAGCCAATACGACACAGATGGCCACCCTGCACCAACATCCGCCGCCGCTGCCCAGCCTTGCGGGTCAGATCTCTGCGCTACGCCAGAACCTCACCGACGGCCGGGGTCTCGAGCTGATCCATGGTCTGCCCGTGGAGGACATCGGCGACGATGCGGCCACCAGCGCGATGCTGGTGGTATCGGCGCACCTGGGACCGCTTCGGAAACAAAACGCCTTCGGCGACCTGGTCGGCCACGTGCGAAACACCGGCGCTCGGTCCAATGATCCGAACGTCCGCCTGTACCAAACATCAGAACGCCAGACCTTTCACACCGACTCCACCGATGTGGTTGGGTTGCTGGCCCTGGCCGTTGCGCAGGAAGGCGGAGACTCGGTGGTGGTCAACGCGGCCGCGGCGTATCACGAAGTCGCCCGCCGTCACCCCGAACTGGTCCACGAGCTCTTCGCCGCGGTGGCCACCGACCGTCGAGGCGAGACGCCTGCGGGCGAGAATCCCTGGTTCACCATTCCGGTGTTCACGTGGTGGGAGGGGCGTCTCACGGTCATGTACCAGCGCCAGTACATCGACTCCACCGACCGGTTCCCGGCCGCGCCCCGCCGCAGCGACCTCCAGACCGCAGCGCTGAACGCCTTCGATGACGTGTGCAACGATCCAACCCTGCAGACGCGCATGACGCTGCAACCGGGCGACATGCAGTTCGTGCACAACCATTCGCTGCTGCACGACCGCACCAGCTTTGTGGACAACGCCACCCGGCCCCGCCATCTCATTCGCACGTGGATGTCGTTGGAAGAGGACCGACCCCTGCACCCGGTATTCGCGCAGCGGTTTGGCTCGGTCATCCCGGGGCAACGCGGCGGCGTGGCCGCGTAGGTGACTCGTAGGTGATCAGTCCAGCGGTGGTGCGAGCGCAAGCTGGCGACTGAGGGCCACCAGGTTCCCCTCTTCGTCCCACAACTCACCATCTTCGGTGAGCAGGCCATTGCTGATGCTTGCGCTGCTGAACCGGGCCTGAATCCAATTGGTCACCGGGCGCGCCCGGAAGTGAACCGTCAGTTCGATGGTGGGCACCCGGCCGGGCCCGTAGCCCGTCATGAAGATGGGGGGCGGAAAACCATCGGCAAAGAGGAAGATGTCTGGACCGTGCGTGGGCACCGGATCAAGGTGACGAACCCATCCATTCACCACCGCATCGTGCACGCGGTCGGGCGCACCGTATAAGGCCAGAACGTTGGGGCCCAGGCGAATGTCGACCATCGAGTAGAACTCGGGCGGCCACGTTTCGCCCTCATTGCGCAGCCGTCGAACACAGGTGGAAAGCGGAAGCTTCTCCGGCTGCATCGCCATGGTTGTTGGCCCGGTGATTGCTGACAGGTCGCCGCAGACCGCCCGCATGCGGATGACCTCTTTGTCGTTCTGAAACGCAATCGCATCAAACATCGACTGGGTCCGACCTTGACGAAGCTGGGTCACGACAATGCTTATGTCGCCGGCAAACACCGGTCGCAGGTAGTGCGCGGTGACGGTCAACGGGTCAGGGTCTGACGCCACCTCAAGAATCGAGCGCAACACGAGCGACCCCGAGTAGCCGCCGTTGGGGACCGGACCGATATTCCAACCCGGGTCCAGTTGGGCGCGGAAGTGCTGTTCTCCCTCGGGCGATTCCGGCGCGCGGGTGACGCAGAGGTGGGACGGGTACAGCTCAGCAGACACGATTCGTGATTCTACGCCTCTGAAGATTTTTTTGAGATTGATGGACCAATTTCACCGGGGTGGGCGCCTCATCGCCAAGCAAGAGCGCCGTCGAAGACTGCGCGCTGGCCAACACCGACAGAGCAGAACCGACCGGTCGGTTCGCCACCGGGTAATTTTGGCTCATGAGCAAGCTCACCATTGAAGAGATCTGGCGCTACCCCGTGAAGTCACTCCAAGGCGAACGGATCCGGTCTGCGGAGGTCCGGAGCACCGGGATTATCGGCGACCGGCAGTGGAGCATCGTCGACAACGCCACCGGCAAGAACCTGACCGCCCGTCGGGAACCGCGACTCTTATTGGCGGCGGCTCGCGTGGTTGGCGACGCCAGGGATGCCGACACCATTGGCGTGGAGATAACGCTCCCCGACGGCTCGGTCGCCAGCGACGATGATGCACTCTCTGAATGGCTCGGCATCGGCGTTACGTTGACTCGAGCTTCAGAAGATTCAACGGGCCACTATGAAACCCAGGCTGACGAAACCGAAACCGGCGACTGGTTGACCTGGACCGGCCCTGCCGGCTCCTTCCACGACTCCACTCGGACTCGGGTGTCGGTGGTCTCTCGTCAGACCCTTCGCGACTGGGACAGTCGACGGTTCCGCATCAACGTCATCACCGATGGCCAAGGTGAGGACAGCCTGGTTGGCCGGCAGCTCACCGCGGGCACCGCAACCTTTGACGTGGTGAAACAGATTGACCGATGCGTGGTCGTTACTCGACCGCAGCCCGCCCACGCGGCAACGGCCGGGCCGGAGCTGCCTCGTGACCTGTCGGTTCTCAAAACAATCAACGCCGAGCGGGCCAGCGTGTTGGGTCTTGGCTGTCTGGTGCCCGCCCCCGGGACCATCGAGGTTGGTGCCAGCCTTGGTTTGGCCTGACCGCATTGCGGCCCCCGGGCGTCAGCCCTCGCCATCAGCCTTGCGGGTTGATGGCCGCTTCCATGATGAGCTGCACCACTTCGGTTGACTGCACCTGATCAATCCACCCCGCGTTGGTGGGTTCACCGTTGGGCCGAACATCCACCACGGTCAGACCGCGGGTCAAGTGGCTTTCGGTCTCCACCGCCACGTGCCGTTGCGTCGCACCAAACAGGTGGGGGTGGGTAACGGCCAGGACCGCGACCGGGTCATGCATGGCTCCCGACCGACTCCCGTAGATCTCTTCATGAAAATCGCCGTAATAGCCAAGAAGGTCGGCGCCGAAGATGGCGGTTGGCGTCCCCGCAGCTCGCAACGCTTGTTCTTCGGTGGGCCCCATAAGAACCTGGTGGGTCACGTCCAAACTGGCGACCCGGATGGGGACTCCGCTGGTGAAGACAATGTGGGCGGCGTGGGGATCGGCCCAGATGTTGAACTCGGCGGCGGCGCTGACGTTGCCGCCGGTGGATGAGCCGCCCATCAGGACCAGCTCGGGAACCCGTTCGACCCAGGTGGCATCGCGGGTGATGGCGTGGGCGATGTTGGTCAGCGGGCCAACCGGCACGATGGTGGTCTCACCGTCGGCAAGGTCGAGCAGTGCTTCGACGGCCGGGGTGTCCGATTCCACTTTGGTCAGCGGCGGTTGAACCGGACCGTCCAGACCGGAGTCACCGTGCACCTCGGAGGCATCATCGATTTCAACTTCCAACGGCTTTGGAGAGCCCCGGTGCACGGGCGCATCGTTGCCGGCCACCTGACTCACGATCAGCGCGTTGTGCGTGGTCAGGTCAAGATTGACGTTGCCATTGACCGATGTGAACGCGACGACGTCCGCATAGCGAGTGGCGGTGAAGATGGCAAACGCGTCATCCAGACCGGGGTCGCAGTCAAGGATGATCTTTGGTCGTGAGCTCTCAGCCATAGGAGTGGCATCGTAATTCAGTCATTCGCTCCACCAGTCGTCCAGGCGGGCTTCAGTTGCGGCCCGGTCGAGATCCGGTTCGGACCGCTTCAGCTCCAGGAGGAACTTCAGCGCCTTACCCACCCGTGGTCCGGGTGGGACGTCAAAGCGTTCCATGACGGCCTGCCCGTCGATGAGTGGCCGCTCGGCCTTGCGACGATCTTCTTCGGCCAGATCAGCAATCCGCTGTTCCAGTTCATCGATATGGCGGTGCAGGTTCTGCCGCTTGCGTTCGTTGCGTGTGGTGCAGTCGCTGCGGACCAACTCGTTCAACAAGCCAAGCAGATGGCCTGCGTCGCGCGCATAGCGACGCACCGCCGAGTCACTCCAGCCATCGGCATACCCTTTGAATCGGCCGGACAGCCGAACCAGTTCGGTGACGTCATCAACGATCCAGTCCTCAAACTCCAAAGCTGCCAGTCGTTTGCGCGTCATCTTGGCGCCGACAGCTTCGTGGTGCCGGAAGGTGACTCCCTCGTCATCGATGCGCCGGGTCCGGGGCTTGCCGATGTCGTGGAACAGCGCCGCCATGCGCAGCCGGAGGTCGGCGCGAGTCTGCGACGTGACCGCAATGGTGTGCGCCAGCACATCCTTGTGTTTGTGGATGGGATCCTGTTCCAGTTCCAGCGCGGGGAGTTCAGGAATGATCTCCTCGGCGCGTCCGGTATCCACCAGATTCCACAAACCATCGGTGGGATCTTCGGCCAGAAGGACATGGCTCAGCTGATCACGGGCTTCAGACAAATTCACGGCCACAAGTCTGCCCGGTTACCCTGCGGACCGTGCGCGCTTTGATGTTCGAACGTAAAGAAGCCCGGTATGCCGCGGCCATGATTTCGTCGCGATTGACTCCGGGATCGGGCGCAGCCTGGGGGCCGCTCTCGCTGGCATCCATCGACCCTCCAGAGTTGCCGAACGACGACTGGGTGCGGGTGCGTCCGGTGCTTTCGGGTATCTGCGGCAGTGACCTGCACACGATTGCCGGTCACACCTCCCGCTACTTCGAACCATTGGTGTCCTTTCCGTTTGTGCTCGGACACGAGGTGGTTGGCGTGTTGGAAGACGGCACCCGGGTGGTCTTGGACGCGGTCCTCGGCCCGGCCGCTCATGGCAAAGAACCACCAAGCCAAACCAGCGCGCCGGCAGATGGTTTTGACCATGGCCACCTGCTGGGCGGGACCATCGAGCCCGGCCTTCAGTGCGGCGGTTGCGCCAGCACCGGCGGCGGTTGGAGCGAGTCGATGATCGCCCACCAGTCCCAAATCCACCGAGTCCCCGACGCCATGTCCGATGAAGCCGCAGTCATGGTCGAACCGGCGGCCAGCGGCGTGCATGCTGCGTTGAAGGCCGCCGCGGCCCTGAGTAACGGTGGCACCGCGGTGGTTCTTGGCGCCGGAACAATTGGCCTGTGCGCTATTGCCGCGCTCGATCATCCGGCAACCGGACAGACGCCGGCCGGCACCGTGATTGCCACCGCCAAACATCCCGCCCAAAAACGCTTCGCCACCCAATTCGGGGCTGACGTTGTGGTGGACCCCGGCGAGGTACGTCGGGCCGTCCGACGAGCGACCGGCTCGCAGATGATCGGGACGACGCTGGCGGGCGGCGCCGATGTGGTGATCGACGCAGTGGGGTCGGCCGAGTCGCTGGCTGACGCGCTGGCGGTTGTTCGCCCTCGCGGTCGCATTGTTCTGTGCGGGATGCCCGGAACGGTCAACGTGGATCTGGCGCCGCTGTGGCACCGGGAAGTCGAGTTGGTGGGCTGTTACACATACGGCACTGAAGAACTGGCCGACGGCACCCGATCGCACACATTCGATCTTGCGATGACGCTGGTCCAGAATGCCGATCTGGGCCAACTGGTCAGCGCCACCTACCCGTTGGACGACTACGAGGCCGCCATCCGCCACGCCGCCGAAGGCGGCCGTCGTGACGCCATCAAGATCGCGTTCCGTCCGTAGTTCAGCAAGCACCAGGCGCCGCATAGGATCTTGCGATGGCAACCCAACTGCGCAGATACGAGATCGAACCCGGCAAGCTTGATGAGTTCGTGGCGTGGTTCGCGGGCCTGATACCGGTTCGCGCCAGCTATGGGTTGTCGCTCGACTTTGCGTATGCCGACCATGAGAACAGCCAGTTCATCTGGTCAACCAGCGCCGACGGCGACGTGGAGGCGTTCACCGAGATCGAAACCACCTACAACGCGTCACCCGAACGGGCCGCCGTTTATGGTGACTACAAACCACCGGTCGCCAAGCTGAACGTCTCCTTCGTCACGGTGCACGACCTCGCCTGAGCGCCCAGTTCGCGGGCCACGATTTTGACATCGAGAGCAGCGAGATCGCTTAGCGACCGGGCACTCCACCGACTTCACAACCCCCGTCCGAAAACGACAAAAACCGGCCCGAAGGCCGGCCTGGTCGAGATTGCGGCGGGGCCGCTGAAAGCTCTGACTACTTCTCTTCCTTGAACAACACGTGCTTGCGAGCTTTGGGGTCGTACTTCATGAGTTCGATGCGCTCACGGTCGTTGACCTTGTTCTTGGTGGTCACATACTGGTAGCCGGTACCAGCGGTGCTCTTGAGCTTGATGATGGGTCGCTTATCGGAACCAGCAGGCATCAGACCTTCTCTCCACGACGGCGCATATCAGCGAGAACCTTCTCGATGCCGTGCTTGTTGATGGTCTTCAGACCTTTGGCGCTCACGCGGAGCTTTACCCAGCGGTTCTCGGATGGAATCCAGAAACGCTGCGTCTGAAGATTGGGTTCCCACCGACGGCGGGTTTTGCGAACGGAGTGTGAGACGTTGTTGCCGTAGCCCGGCTTGCGTCCCGTCACTTGACAGACCTTGGACATAGACCCGCAAGGCTAGCGGTAAGTTCCTGAGCATGAAACTTGGCTTGATGTGGGGATACTGGGGGGCGCAGCCGCCCAAGGAAATTCTGGAGGTCACCAGGACCGCCGAGGATGTGGGATTCGACGCGGTGTGGACCGCGGAGTCCTGGGGCTCTGATGTCTTCTCCCCGCTGGCCTACGTGGCCGCAGTGACCAGCAAGATCCGGCTGGGCACCTCCATCGTTCAGATGTCGGCGCGCACGCCAACCGCAACCGCCATGCACGCCATGACCTTGGATCATCTCTCCGAAGGTCGGGTGGTCCTTGGCCTCGGCGTCAGTGGCCCCCAGGTCGTTGAAGGTTGGTATGGCCAGCCGTCCAACCGTCCGCTGGCCCGCACCCGGGAGTACGTGGAGATTCTCCGCCGCATCTTCGCCCGTGAGGAACACCTGGACTTTCAGGGCGAGTTCTACCAACACCCGTATCGAGGCGAAGGTTCGTCCGGGCTCGGCAAACCGCTCAAGATCATCACGCACCCTCTCCGGCGGGAGATTCCCATCTGGATCGGCGCCGAAGGACCAAAGAACGTTTCCCAAACCGCAGACATTGCTGACGGCTGGCTCCCTCTCTGGTACTCCCCGTGGCGGCCCGAGGTCTACGCCGACCAGATAAGCGGCGCCAAAGACGGCTTTGAGATTGCGGCCAACGTCACCGTCAAGGTCACCGAAGACGTCAACGGAGCACTGCAGAGCGTTCGCGAATTCCTGGGGTTCTACATTGGCGGCATGGGCGCCAAAGGGCAGAATTACCACACCAGGTTGGCGGCTCGATTCGGCCTCGAGGAAGAAGCGCTCAAGATTCAGGACCTGTTCCTCTCCGGCAAACGGGCCGAAGCGATTGAGGCCGTCCCGAAGGACTTCGCCGATGAGATCAGCCTGGTTGGACCGCCATCACGCATCCGCGAGCGACTTGCGTACTGGGAAAAATCACCGGTGACCATGATCAACGTGTCACACCGACCCCAGGACGAGCTGGCACAGATTGCCGACATCTTCCACAACTGACGTACAACCCCTCCCCGGGTGGGCTGAACGTCTCATATTGGGTCAAATGGCTCAACTTCGATCCGCCTCCGTCGATCACAGCAACAGGAGTGGTTGTCCTGGGGCCACCACCAACGCGGATCGGGGATAGACGGTATGGGGATTACGGCGGAGGCACTGCACAGTTTTGGTCCGGGTGTGCCGCACCTCGATGTGATCGTCGATCCCGTCGTCGACATGGTCAGTGGGGACATCGCCGGAATCGAAACCCTGCACCTGTGCTCACCGACCAGCGCCCCAACCATGGGCCAGTGGCGTCGCACTCTCCTCCAGACCCTGATGACATCTGTTCGGTGGAAGCAGCGAGGCCAGATCCCTCGCCAACACTTCTGCATCACCGATCTGTCCTGGGAACGAATGAACCATCCAGACCTTGTGCGGTCGGTCCAGTCCGCGCTCTCGGGTTCAGGCGAAGACCCGAGACGGTTGCAGCTCCGTCTGGACTCTGCATTGCTTCGGTCCGCCGAGGACAAGCACCTGGACACGCTGGTGGAATTGGGCGAGACCGGACTGGGATTGCTGATCTCGGGCGCGTACGCCCCGCTCCATGCGCAGCGTCATCACCAGGTGCTGGACATCGACTACGTGATGACCCCGGTCACTGGCCCGCTGGCGGTTGACCTTCCCGGGACCCTTGAGCGGATTGCGGGTCTGGACCTGAAGCCAATTGTCACCAACGTGAACACCATGGAGGACCAGTTCCTGGCCGTGGCTGCGGGGGCTCGTATGGGCCTTGGTGACCTCTACCGGTCGGGCGAATGGATCCATCGCCGCACCATGATGCTGCGCTCACAGTCTGACCGTGACAAGTTCAATCGCTATCGCTTGGGAATGACTTCGTAGCCGGCTTCTTCGGGCTCGTCGTCCACCATCTCGGCGGGGAACCCCGGAGCCAAAACTTCCACATCCGCGCGTTCTTCGAGGCGGCGAATGATGTTGGGGCTCAGTTCCCGTTCCCCGTACCGCGCGATGCCATCGTCAAAAATGTCGATCAGCACCGGAGAGATTTCCAGCTCCACACCCGCTCGATCCGCAATGGTCTGGAACAGTCCGATGTCCTTTTTGACCAGATCCATGGTGAAGCTGATGTCGCGACTCCCGTTGAGGATGACCTGGCCTTCGGTCTCGTGAACGAAGGAGTTGCCCGATGAGATCCGGAAGGCCTCGTAGGTGGTGTTCAGGTCCATGCCGACCTTGGCGCACACGGTCAACGCCTCTGCGACCGAGACCAGGTTGGCCGTGGCCAAATAGTTGGTGGCAACTTTGAGCATCGATGCCGACCCAAGATCACCGGTGTGCAGGACCCGCCGGCCAATGGTGGTGAGAACCGGAAGCACGCGTTCGAAGGTCTCTCGTTCGCATCCGGCGAAGATGGCGATGTTGCCGGTGGCTGCGCGGTGGCATCCGCCCGAAACCGGACAGTCGATCGGTTCGCCACCTTTGGCTTTGACCAGGGCCCCCAGGCGCTCCACCTCCGCCTGGTCCGTCGTGCTCATTTCGGCCCATATCTGACCCGGTTGCATGGCGCTCAGGATGCCGTCCTCGCCTTCCATCACCTTGGCCGACGCCGCCGGGCTGGGCAGGCAGGTGATGATGAGGTCCACGTTGGGCATCATCTCGGCCGGAGAGTCAGCCCAGGCTGCACCCTGGTCAAGAAACGGCTGCGCCGCCGCTTTGTCGAGGTCGCGAACGGTCACGTTCAGACCGTTGCGAATCAGGCTGCCGGCAAGCTTTCCGCCAACGTTTCCGAGGCCGATGAATCCAACTTTGAGATCAGGGGTCATGGTCATGGCGTGAGCCTGTCACAGCTCCGTGGGCTCGACAAAAATCGAACGTCGCAGGCTCACCAAACGGAGCCTGCGACATTCGCCGCCACCATCTTGATGTATTAAACGCCGGTCAACGCAGGGTGATCGAACCAATGATGCACTCGGCAACGGAGCGGTTGGGCAGGCGGTCCCAGCTCACCACCACGTTGAGGGCGGTCGCCGGCGTGAATTGTCCGTTGGGTGGGGACACCACTGCGGGGTCAAGGTTGCTGTAGTAGACGCCCAGCTGGTTTGGTTGGCCCTCTTCGAAGCGCACCGTTCCGGCCACCCCATTGGTCAGCACCGGGCGAATCTCATCGTCCAGACTGCTCAGCGAGTTGGAGTACCAGCCGAGGTCGTAACTGATATCCACGACTCCGTCGGTGAAGAGCCCCACTTCGGAGTCAATGCCCTGCGCATTGAGGTCCTCGGTGCCCGGTGGAAGCAACATCTGGAACCGCGACGCTTCGTGCAGGATCCAGCCCGTCGTGTCGCACGCAACCGGAGGAAGAACCGGAATGTCCAGGTTCCTCGTGGTGATCATCATGTTGTCGATCCCCGCTTCGATCAATGCGCCCAGCGCGGCGTCATCGGTGGCGGTGATCACAATGGAGATGCTCTCGCCCTGGAAGCGGGTGATGTCGGTGGATGCGGCCTGCCAGCGGTTGCTCTGGTAGGTGGCGGTACCCCGCTCATTCAGCGCCACAAGTTCTTCGTTCTCACCAATGATCTTGACGGTCAGTCCGTCGGCGGCTCGAGCGTTGTCCAGGTGCGCCAGGTACCAGTCGAAGCTGAGCGTGTACTCGGCCGGCGCGATATTGATTGGTATCTCGATGTCTTCGATGATCGCAATGGTTTCGCCTTTGTCCACGTCGAAGGCGCCGGTTCTTCCGCCGGCCCGAGTGTCGGTAATCAGGGCCCGGGTTCCGCTGCTGGCTTGGCCCTGCTGCAACGCCTGACCGGACCACGAGGTTGCCTCCGGGGCGCCCACGTTCCAGGTGCCGGTGGTGGCATTGCCCGAAACCGAAACGTTGGTTGCGGACTCGAAGTCCTCGGTCCAAATGGTGGTGGCGGATCCGCCGAGCTCGGGACCGGCGGTGATGACGATGTTGTCAACGCCAGCTTCCACAAGACTGCCGGTGCCCACATCCGACGACACCACACGGATGATGACGCTTCGGCCCGCAAACTGGGACAGGTCCGCGTTTGCGGTCTCCCACTGTCCAGCCCGGACGCCCGTGTCAACAAGCTCGACTACCGGCAGTACCGTGGCACCGCTCTCGACGGTGATGGACAAGGAGTCCCCGCCGTCCCAACGACTGGCGTGACCCCAGTACCAATCGATGGACAATTTCGCGTTTGCCGGGATCTCTATGCCGGGAGATACCGCCTGCACGTAGCCGGCATCAATGTCATAGGTGCCAACTGATCTACCGGCCCGGTGATCGGTGACCATGGCCTGGCGGCCGTCGCTGGCTCCACCGGGCTGAACAACCACGCGGCCGCGGGGCGAGAAGGTCTGCTCCGGCTCACCAACCCCGAACTGACCGGTGCGCGCCTGACTCTTGTCGATCCCAACGGTCCAGCCATCGTTGCCGTTCTCGAAGCTCTCGGTGTACACCAGCTCGATGGGGGCAACCGGCGGCTCCGGCGGAATGACAATCGAATCGAAGCCGAAGCTGTCAACGACGATCCCAAAGAAGTCGTCAACGGCGGGACCGACAGGCCCGACTTCCCAGTACACGTCAGTGGGGATTCCAGGATCGCCGTAGGTCACTTCGATCGTGCTGTAGCGCCCGTCGATGGCGGTCTGGACGGATTCGAAGAGCGACTCGACGGTGTAGCCATTGGCGTTGGGATTGGAGAACGACGCCTGACCATTAACCACCGTGGTGGTGTTCTCCAGCGATTCCGGTGGGCAGAAACACGACACCGTGGTATTCATCGAATAGTTCTCAGTATCAGGATTTGATCGCCACTGCTCGATGGCCACATCCAGATCCGCTTGCAGCTGGACGTAGTCGATGCCGCTGCCGAACTCGAACTCAGAGACCGAGACGCCGAAGAACGCGTCAGCAATGACCGTGGGGTCCTCGCCTCTGAAGAACGACACCGGCACACCGTTGGCGTCATAGCTGACCCGCAGAGTGAAAGGCTCCGCGGCGATCGCCTTGCCAATGGATTCAAACAACGACTCCACGGTGTAGCCATTGGCGTCAGGATTGGAGAACGACGCCTGACCATTAACCACCGTGGTGGTGTTCTCCAGCGATTCCGGCGGGCAGAAACACGACACCGTGGTATTCATCGAATAGTTCTCAGTATCAGGATTTGATTCCCACCGCTCGATGGCCGCATCCAGATCCGCTTGCAGCTGGACGTAGTCGGGGGTCTCTGGTTGGGGTGCAACCGGCGGAACCGCCACGGGGGGCGGAAGCGGCGTGGGCGTGGGGGTCAGAACCACGGGTAAGGCGGAACTGGTGGCCGCTTCAGCCTCGGAAGGCCAAACGGCGACCGCTCCAGCGATGGCTACCATCAGCATCGCAAGTATCACCAGCGCCGTCCTGACGGTCTCGGTCGGTGTTTTCGGTGTTATCTGCACAACTCTTCCTCTGTCTTCCATCGGCATGGGCGCTGCCTCACGAATGGGGTTCGCTGGTGGATACACGCAGCAACCACCCCAATCGTTGCAAAAAACGTCAGAAAATCGTCAATTGGGTAGAAGTACCCGCAGGGCAAACCTCGCCTCACGAGCAGAGATAGCAGAGATGCAGCAATCCCCTATGTTCATGGGGTCCACCCGGAGGAAACGTGATCTACAAACTCGTCGACGACGAAACTTGGCATGCCGCTTGTCAAGCAGGGAGTTTCGGCGGTGCCGGCATCGACCTGACCGACGGCTTCATCCACTTCTCAACCGGTGAACAATTGCCGGGAACGGCCGAAAAGTACTTTGCCGGCCGTACCGATCTGATCATCGTGGCGGTGGACCCGGAGGTTCTGGGCACCACGCTTCGCTACGAACCGAGCCGCGACGGCGCACTCTTTCCCCACCTGTATGGCGAACTCTCCACGGACAACGTGGCCTATCACCGCCCATTCCGGTGCGCTCACTGCGATGCGGTTGCCCCAGCCGACCATCCGGGCAGCTGCCTACGTTGCGCCGCAGAATGACCCGTCGATGAGTCTGGAGCCAGCGACAGCGCCACCCAACACCGAGATACCGCGGCAGGCATGGTTGGCGCTGACGGTCAGCACCCTGGTGGTGTTCTTCGTCGTGATCGACATCTCCGCGGTGAATGTCGCCTTCCCGTCGATCCGAGAGGACTTTGAGGTTTCGGCGAGTCAGCTCAGCTGGATCATCTCCGCCTACAACGTCACCGTGGGCGCATTGCTGATGGTTTCGGGACGGTTGGCCGACAGCATTGGCCGTCGAAAGGTGTATCTGCCGGGCGTCGCCATCTTCGGCATTGGATCCGTGCTGTGTGCCATCGCTCCCTCGGCCGGGTTCCTGATTGGGGCGCGGGTGTTCCAAGCCGTCGGTGGCGCCATCACCACGGCGTCTGGTTTTGCGGTCATGCTTCCCGAGTTCCCTCCGGCCCGACGCAGCACAGCGATTGGTATCGCGGGCGGCAGCGGGGCCCTCGGTGCGGTGGCGGGTCCGGCCATCGGCTCGGTGCTGATCGACCAGTTTGGATGGCGCGGCATCTTCTGGATCAACCTTCCACTTTGCATCCTGGTGCTCATCATCGGACCCCGACTCCTCAACGAGTCGAGCGACCCCAACGCAACCGGTCGAGTGGATCCCATTGGTGTCCCGGTCGGAACAGCCGCGGTGGCGTTCATGATGTTTGCCATCGTCCAGAGCGAGGCGTGGGGACTGACCGACTGGCGAGTGATCACTCTCTTCCTTCTGGGCCTTGCGCTCATACCGGTTCTCCTTCGACGAAGCCGCGTTCACCCAGAACCGCTGATCAACCTTGAACTCTTTGACTACCGGTCCTTTACCAGCGCCAACATTGGGGTGACCTTCTATGGCCTGGGCTTTGGCGCGGGTTTTCTGGTCAGCTCCCTGATGCTGCAGGAAGTCTGGAATCTTGACATTCGGGCCGTTGGTCTGGCCCTGATTCCCTCGCCCATCATTGCGGTGTTGATCTCGCCGCTGACCGGCCGCTGGGCGGATCGCTACGGACACCGATGGTTGCTCACCGGAGGCTGCGCGTGCCTGGGTCTCAGCTACTTCCTCTACTTCGCATTGCTGAACGAACAGGCTCAGGTGTGGACCCGATTCGTGCCCATCTCGCTGCTTGGCGGTCTGGGCATTGGCCTCACGGTGGCCACCTGGTCGAGCGCGGGAATCTCTGACATTCCTCAGGAACGATTTGGTGTGGCGGGCGCCACGTTCAACACCCTTCGACAAGCTGCGTACGCGCTGGGGGTTGCGGTGAGCATCACGCTGATTGCGGCGGCGGCCGGCAGTGCTGACGTGACGACCCTGCGAGGCGTCCGATGGGCCTACCTCTTTGTTACCAGCACCTACGTGTTGTCCGCCGCCGCGGTGGCGTTGACCTTCCCGGCCGGCTCCAGCCACGACCGCACCATGACCGACTGATTGGTTGCGTTCGGTGGCGATCGGCTGACAAGAATGTCAGTCGCCATGGCCATGGTTATGACCTCTCAATGAAAGGCGCGGCAATGAGCGACGCTGGTTTCAACAAGGATCTCGACCCCAGGGTGCTGGAAAAGGTGCGCGCGCTGCTGGCCAAAGCAGAGTCCACTCCCTACGCCGAAGAAGCCACCGCTTTCACCGCCAAAGCCCAGGAGTTGATGGCCAGCCATGCCATCAATCAGGCCATGCTCGAATCGCGGGGCCGCATTGGTGCGGTGACCAGTGTCCTGATCACCGTTCCCGCCCCCTACGCCAAGAACAAGGTGACGTTGTTGGGCGCGGTGGCCCGACCCAATCGGTGTCGGGTTGTTCGGGGCGTCACTGCCGAACATGCCGAGCGATGGATGAACCTGCCTCGGCGCCACGAGTTGGCCACCTTGTTCGGGCATCGGGCCGACATCCAGATTGTGGAGATGCTGTTCACATCCCTGTTGCTGCAGGCCACCAACGTCATGCTCAAACACGGTTCGGTCCACAACGCGCGGGGCGACAACACCACCCGATCATTTCGGCATTCGTTTCTGTTGGGCTTTGCCGGCGAAGTGGAGCGTCGACTTCAGATAACCCAGAACCAGGCGGCCAGCGACGCCAACACCGCCAGTGGCGGTTCGGTCCTGCCGGTGCTCGCCAGTCGGGCTGACGAGGTTGACCGCACGCTGAGCGATGCGTTCCCGGATGCTCGCGTGATGCGCGTCACTCACTCCAGCCGGTCGGGGTGGGACGCCGGAACCGAAGCCGGACGATTCGCCGACGTGGGCGGACCCGGGATGAGCGGCGGTTCTCGGGGTTCGCTCCAGGATTCAACCTGACCACCGAACGCGAGTGACATCGACACGCATGACGATGGAACACAAGTGACCGCCGAGCCGCCTGATGGCGGGTCCTCCTCACGGGCGCAACTGCGAATCCTTGCGGTCGCGTTGGTGCTGGCGATGGCGCCATGGTTTTCGACCGCCGCGGTCCTGGGTCAATTGCGCCAGCAGTGGACCCTCTCCGCCGGAGCCGCCGCCTGGTTGACCATCGCAGTGCAGTTGGGATTTGTGGCAGGGGCCGTCCTCTCGGCGGCCACCAACCTGGCCGACCGCATCACGCCGCGCCGACTCATCTTCATGGGGGCCACCGGGGCCGCACTGGCCAATGCCTCCATCGTCGTGTTTGAGTCCTACGGGCTGGCGGTGGTTGCTCGCAGTATCACCGGCGCATGTCTGGCGCTCGTGTACCCGCCGGCACTGAAAGCAATGTCGTCCTGGTTTCAAAAAGGTCGAGGCTTTGCCCTGGGCGTGATGATCGGCGCGCTGACGCTCGGTTCGGCGCTCCCCCACTTGTTGAATGCCTTGGGCGGAGCTGACTGGCGGCCCACACTCCTGGTGGTTTCGGGCCTGACCTTCGTTGGCGGCCTGATCAGCGAGAAGCTGGTCCGCGACGGCCCGCATGCCGTTGGCCCTGCGGTCTTTGATCCATCCCAGCTTCGGGCCATCGTCAGCAACCGCGACTTCCGGTTGGCCAGCACCGGGTACTTCGGTCACATGTGGGAGCTCTACGCCATGTGGGCGTGGATCACTGCCTTTCTGGGCGATGTGTTTGTCAGCGACCGGGCCGCGAGCCTGGCCGGGTTTGCGGTCATTGGCGCCGGCGCGTTCGGTTCGGTTTACGCGGGGTTGCAGAGCGATCGACGGTCACGAATGTCCGCCGCGTCGCAGGCCATGCGATGGTCGGCGGCCGCGTCGATCTTCACCGGCTTCCTGGTGGACCTCCCCCCGATGATCGTGCTGGCGGTTGCGCTCGGGTGGGGGTTCTGGGTTGTTGCGGACAGCGCGCAGTTCTCCGCCATCGTGACCGAGTGTGTGAAACCGGCATACGTGGGGACGGCATTGACCATGCAGTTGGCGGCCGGATTCGTGCTCACCGTCTTCACGATCTTTCTGGTGCCGGTGGTCCGGGACGCGTGGGGTTGGGGATTCGCGTTTCTGATGTTGGCTCCCGGACCCATCGTCGGCGCCATTGCCATGCGGGCGCTTGAGCGCGACCACACCCCGGCCTGACGGGCTGTCATTGCCGGGGATCCAGGCGGACGTGACCATCAGCTACGAGGACGCGTACTCACCTTCTCCAGTTGGGTGAGCCTGCTGAGTTAGCGTTGCGCCATGACCGTTCATGACATGTGCCATCAGGAAACCATCGACATCGCCCAGCCGCCGAGCGTGGTCTACGAGACCGTCCGTCAGCTGGAACGCATGGGAGAGTGGAGCCCGGAGAATCATGGCGGGTCATGGCTCAAGGGCGACGGCACGTCGGTGGGCGATCAGTTTGAAGGCGTCAACCGGGTGGGCGACCGCGAGTGGAAGGCCACAGCAACGGTCACCCGGTGTGATCCGGGCGAGGCGTTCTGCTTTGGCGTTGGCCCTGCGGATGCGCCACTGATCACCTGGGGCTATCTGATGGAAGCCACCGACACGGGGACCAGCGTGACTGAAACCTGGGATGTTCTGGAGCTTCCGCAAATCATGCAGAGCTACTCCGAGGATCAGTTGGCGCAACGCAAAGCCATGATCCAGGAGGGAATGCAGGTGACCCTTCAGAATCTGAAAGCAACCTGCGAGTCAGCGGCCTGAAAATTCTCCGGTGCGTTCTGTTGCGCCACATCAACGATCTGAACCAGCGCCCACGGACGGAATCGAACCGCCGACCTTGGACTTAGGAGGTCCCTGCTCTATCCAACTGAGCTACGTGGGCTGGTGCGCAAAGGGTATCGCCAGCGCCCCAACGCCGACGGCGAATTCGGCGATGATCCTTGGGCCTGCCACACTCAGAGCGTGAACCAACCGAACGATCCGTCGGATCAGTACGGCACCTTGCAACCAATGTGCATGCGGGTGTGCCAAGGCCCAACGTGTGGTGTTCGATTTCCCGTGGCGGTCGCCAACGTGCGCTACGAAACCTGCCACCTCTGCCAGGCGCCAACCGTCGTCTCCGATCCCATCGACCGGCTGGACATCACCAACCACACCAGCACTCCCCCGCGGCGCCAGATCACGGCGGTGCTCGACAATGTGCGAAGTGCTCAAAACGTTGGAGCGATTCTGCGCACCTGCGACGGCGTGGGCATTCGCCGCGTTCTCATCGGCGGGATCAGTCCCACCCCCGCCAACCCCAAGGTGATCAAGACCGCGCTCGGAGCAGAAGCCGACATCACCTGGTCCCAACATCGGAACCTCCTGCCGGCCATCGATGCGCTTGACGTGCCGTTGATTGCGTTGGAAGCCACACCGTCTTCGGTGCTGTTTGACGCCACGCTTGAGCTACCCGCAGGTCCGCTTGCCGTCGTTGTGGGCAACGAGGTGTCCGGCATCGATCCCGCCATTCAGGAGCGCGCCCACCTGCACGTGCATCTCCCCATGCGCGGCGTCAAGAATTCGCTGAACGTCGCTGTCGCCTTCGGCGCCTTCGCTTACGGCGTCAGGTGAGAAAGGCCAGGTAGGCCAGGACGCAGCAGAGAATGAGAAGGCTGACGATTGCGGCGTTGTGCCAGCGGTAGTCGGGCGGTCGCCGTTGCCGTCGGTTCCGACCCGCCCCCGTGCCAAGGCTTGATGCCGGAGCCAATCTTCGCGCAGGTGGCTGCGACGGCCCGGAAAACCTGTCGGCCGCACCATCGCCGATACCGGCGTCAAAAGTTCCGACCGGCGCCACAGTTCCTTCGGGTGTGGTGACCTTCGACACCGGGCGATTACCGGGGCGGGGCGACCTGGGCGACAGGGCCGACCCGGGCGACCTGGGCGACTTGGGCGACAGGGTGTCCGTGCCCGGTGACTCTTCGGTGCCGGCACCGTCACGCTTGTCGCCGGTGGCGCGCCAGCCCCACTTCAGACCTTCGTGAGAGTCCAAGATCTCTTCGGGCTCGGGCTTCGACTTTTCGGCAACGGACTCGCGCAGCGACGCAAAGAACCCGTCCAGAGCGGCGCGATCCTCGGCCACGAGATCGGGCCCAGCCTCGGGCACGTCCTCACTGTTCACGAACCTGTGCCTCCGTCTATGATGCGCCAGCCGTCGTGGTCATTCGAAAGGGCCATGATGATTCGAACGTGAGCGTACCCCAGCCGTCGAAGCGGCTCAATAATCGGCTCGACTTGCGGTCACGGGCTCTACCCTTTGGGAATGCTCCGTTTCGTCGACACCCTGACCAACGAACTCACCGACTTTGTGCCGCGTGAAGAGGGTCAAGTTTCCATCTACGCCTGTGGACCCACGGTGTACGACGTGCCCCATATCGGTCATGCCAGAACCGCGCTGACCTTCGACGTCATCGCCCGGTACCTGCGCTGGCGAGGATGGGAAGTGACCACGGTCGCCAACATCACCGACATCGATGACAAGATCATCGCCCGCGCGGCCCAGGAGGGCACGACCGAGCCCGAGATCGCCGCCCGTTACACCGACGTCTACGTGGAACAGATGCGACGGCTGGGCATCGCCGATCCCACCCACCGGCCGCACGCCACCGAGTACATCGACGAAATGCATGACGTCATTGCGGAACTGGTCGAAGCCGGCCACGCGTACGTCATTGAAGACTCAACCAACGAGGCCGGCGAACAACAGGCAGGCGGGGTGTACTTCGACATCGGCAGCTGGGAATCCAACTACGGCCAGCTCGTGCATCGCAGCGCCGAGGACCTCCGCGAAGGTGCCGGGTCTCGGGTGGATGTGGACCCCCGTAAGCGTGATCCGTTGGACTTTGCGCTTTGGAAAGCGGCCAAGCCGGGCGAGCCAACCTGGGACTCGCCGTGGATGCCGGGCCGGCCCGGATGGCATATCGAGTGCGTGGCCATGGCCTTGGGCATTCTGGGCGACGGCTTTGACATCCATGGCGGCGGCAGCGACCTGTGCTTCCCCCACCATGAGAATGAGCGAGCCGAATCGGAAGCCGCGGGGCATCCATTCGCCCGGCACTGGATCCACAGCGCCATGCTGAACATTGGCGGCGAGAAGATGTCCAAGTCGCTCAACAACTTCACGACGCTGGGCGACACCCTCGATGCCTGGGACCCTCGTGCGTTGCGCCTCGCCATGCTGCAAACGCACTACCGCAAAGTCATGGAACTCGGCGATGAGGCCATGGCGGCCACCGCCACCGCTCTCGACCGCCTCGACGCGTTCGGTCGGCGCATAGAAACCATGGGCGTAGAACCGGGCGGCGATCTGGTGCAGTCAGCAGTTGACGATTTCATTGCCGCCATGGACCACGACTTCGGGGCGCCCGCCGCGGTCGCCACCATCTTTGATCTGGTCCGACAGGGCCACACCGCGCTCGACGCCGATGACCGAACCACCGCCGCCTCGGTTGCGGCAACGGTCCGGGAGCTGTCCGGCGCCCTGGGACTGACCCCGCCAGAAGCCGTCGAAGGCGATCCGGAAATCGATGCACTGGTGGCCGAACGTGATGCTGCCCGGGCCGCCAGGGACTTCGCCACCAGCGACCGAATCCGCGACGAACTCAAAGCGCAGGGAATTGAGATTGAAGACACCGCAGCAGGAACCGTCTGGCGTCGGGTCTGAACGTGGTCGAAGACAACCCGACCACCGCCGACCCCTTTCCTCGTCGATTTGCCGAGACCCAACGCTTCACCCTCGGCGCGCCACGCGGCTTCCGGATCTCCGACGACGGCGAGCGCATTGCCTTCCTGCGCAGCACCAGTTCAACCGACCCAATCAATCAGCTGTGGACGATCGACCTGTCTCAGCCGGGCGTTGCCCTGGCCGAAGACCTGGCTGCGGACCCGACCGCCCTGCTACAAGCCAGCGGCACCGACGCCCTCACCGAAACCGACGAAGAAAGAGCGCGGCGTGAACGCGCCCGGGAAGCCGGTTCCGGCATTGTCCGCTTTGATGCCACCGCCGATCTGAACCACGCGGTCTTTGCTCTTGGCGGCCGAATTTTCTTCACCGATCTCAAAGCCGGCACCAGCGACGAGCTGCCCAATTGGCCGGGCGGCTTCGACCCGCGCTTGTCACCGTCGGGCCAGCACGTGGCGTACGTGAGCAATGGTGCAATCCGGCTGATCTCAACTCGGGCGATTTCTGCTGATGACGATCGGCGCCTGATTGGCGTTGAAGGCTCTGATCCGGTCACCTGGGGCGTGGCGGATTTCATTGCCGCCGAAGAAATGGGACGCAGCCGCGGCTATTGGTGGGGTCCAACCGACGCCCATCTCCTGGCCACCCGCGTGGACAACAGTGCGGTGGCCGAGTGGACCATCGCCAGTCCGGTTGACCCGGGCGCTCCCGTGCGCACGGTGCGTTACCCGGCCGCAGGAACCAGCAATCCGATTGTCGACCTGTTTGTGGTGCCCACCGGTATCGGGTCCGAAGAGACCGGCGAGCGCCGGCTCACAGAACCGCTGAGCATCGACTGGCAACGGGGCGAGTTTGAGTACCTGGCCTCCGTTTCGTGGGGGTCGCGGGACCAGCCAACCCTTCTGGTCCAAACCCGGGACCAACGCACGTCAGCGGTTCTGACCATCGACCCGACCTTTGGATCGGTCACCGAAGTTCACCGCTGGACCGACGAGCACTGGATTGAGAACATCGCCGGCACCCCGGCGTGGCACCACGATCAGCTGGTAACGGTCCAGGACGCCGACGACAGTCGCCGGCTCTGCGTTGACGGCACCCCGGTCAGCCCGTTGGATCTGCAGGTCATGAGCGTTCAGTCGGTGGCCAACGGGCACGCCATCGTGAGCGCTACCACCGAGTCGACCGAGAACCACGTCTACGCCATCAACCTCACCACCGGCACCGCCGAACAACTCAGCCCCGAACCCGGATCCCACGCCATCGCCGTTGGCGGTAGCGCCCGCGCCCAGGGTGCAGCGGCCGGTCGCGGACGGCCAACCTCAGTCATGGTGTCCGGCACGCTCAACCACTTCGGCACCACGGCCACGCTGGACGACGGCCGCATCATCACATCCCACGCGGAGTCGCCAACGGTTCTGCCCATGCCCCAGTTTGTGCGCGTCGGCAGGCGCGAGTTGCGCTCAGCGCTGCTGCTGCCCACCAACTCTGCGACCGGACCGCTTCCGGTACTGCTCGATCCGTACGGCGGCCCGCACGCCCGCCGCGTCATCAAGTCTCGAAACGCGTTTCTCACTTCGCAGTGGTTTGCCGACCAGGGGTTTGCCGTCATCGTCACCGACGGGCGCGGCACACCGGCTCGGGGTAGTTCGTTTGAGCGTTCGGTGTGGGGCGATCTGGCCCAACCCGTACTCGACGACCAAATCGAAGCCCTCCATGCCATGTCCACGATTGCGGACCTCGACCTCACCAGAGTGGCGATCCGTGGTTGGTCCTTCGGCGGCTACCTGGCGGCGCTTGCCGTCCTCCGGGCTCCCGATGTCTTCCACGCCGCAGTCGCGGGCGCACCCGTCACCGACTGGGCGTTGTACGACACGCACTACACCGAGCGGTACCTGGGTCATCCCGAGACCGCGCCCGAGAATTACGCCCGCACCAATCTGGTGTCCGAAGCGTCCAGCCTGACCCGGCCACTGATGCTCATCCACGGCCTGGCCGACGACAACGTGGTGGCCGCTCACACGCTGGCCCTGTCCCGAGCGTTGCTCGAAGCGGGCCGTCCGCACCAGGTCCTGCCGCTTTCGGGCGTGACCCACATGACGCCGCAGCACGCGGTGGCCGAGAATCTGCTGCGGCTCCAATTGGACTTCATCCGGCGGAGTTTGGGGCTCACCGGCTGAGCGGGCCGTTTGGCTCAGGGACCATCGGCCTACCGATTTGAAGATGGGGGATTAATGTTGGTCCCCCGGCGGCCGATTCAGTGGGTGTCCGACAGTTCACTCTCTCCGACTTGAGGACACTCGGAACCTTTCCACGGTTCACAAGCGGTCGACGCCTTCGCAAGAGGCGTCGACCGTTTGCCTTTTGGGCCCCGACCGCCGGTTCCCCGCTGTTCCGCTGTTTCCTGCGGGAATGTTACTTGTGGGTAGTATTTGGATGTCCAAATATACTGAAAGCTCTGCACGCAAGATCAACAACACGCAAGATCAACGGCGAAGGCACCCGCATGACTGACTACACCGCTCCCACCCGAGACATGGACTTTGTCCTGCGAGAAGTGATCGGCGCATCACAGCTCAGTGACTTTGAGAAATACAGCCACGTGGACATGGACGGCATGCCGGGCCTTCTGGACGAAGCCGGCCGGTTCTTTGCCGAAGTCGTGGCCCCCACCAATCGCATTGGTGACGAGCAGGGCAGCGTGCGCCAGGACGACGGTTCGGTCAAGACCCCCGACGGCTTCATCGACATGTACTCCAAGCTGGTCGATGCCGGCTGGGGTGCGGTGCCATTCGACCCCGAGTACGGGGGCGCCGGTTACCCATGGGTGATCGGATTGGCCATTCAGGAAATGTTGACCTCGGCCAACATGGCGTTCTCGCTGGGACCACTGCTGACCCAGGGCGCCATTCACCTTCTGGAAAGTCACGCCGACGAATCCCAACGCAACATCTACCTACCCAGGATGATCACGGGCGAATGGTCCGGCACCATGAACCTCACCGAACCGCAGGCTGGTTCGGACGTGGGCGCCTTGACCTGCAAAGCCCAACGCAATGACGACGGCAGCTACGCCATCACTGGTCAGAAGATCTTCATCACCTGGGGCGAACATGACCTGGTGGAGAACATCATCCACCTGGTGCTGGCCCGCACTCCTGACGCCTCTCCCGGCACCCGCGGCATCTCGGTGTTCATCGTGCCCAAGTTCCTGGTCAACGATGACGGCTCGCTCGGCGAACACAATTCGCTGGAGTGTGTCTCGCTTGAACACAAGATGGGCATCCACGCCAGCCCCACCGCAGTCATGTCCTTCGACGGCGCCACCGGCTACCTCATTGGCGAAGAACAAACCGGCATGGCATCGATGTTCACAATGATGAACAGCGCCCGGCTCTCGGTGGGCCTGGAAGGACTTGCGGTCTCTGAACGCTCATTCCAGCAGGCCGCCCAGTACGCCGTCGACCGGGTGCAAGGCGGACGGGCGAATCTGCCCAAAGGCGAGAAGGCACCCATCATCGAGCACCCCGATGTCCGCCGCATGCTGCTCACCATGCAGTCCCACATCGAGGCAATGCGCGGGCTCTGCTACCTGAATGCGCTGGAGCTCGACATCGCCGAAGGATCACCCGATGCCGAGGTCCGCGAGCGGGCAGCCGAGCGCGCCGACATCCTCACCCCCATGTCCAAAGGTTGGTGCACCGACCTGGGTAACGAAATGACCTCACTGGGCGTGCAGGTCCACGGCGGCATGGGCTTCATCGAAGAGACCGGATCCGCCCAGCACTACCGGGACATCCGTATCGGCGCCATCTACGAGGGCACCAACGGTATTCAGGCTTTGGACCTCATCGGCCGCAAACTGCCAATTCGCGGCGGCGCAGCCGTGATGGAACTGCTGGACGAAATCGTCGCCACCGCCGATTCGCTTGATGGTGACCTGTCCGACCTGGGCAAACCCCTGACCAATGGCGTGAACGCAGTACGCGAGTCCACCTTGTGGATCGTCAACAACATTGGCGACGCGGCGATGGCCGGAGCCACCCCGTTCCTGCGACTGTTCAGCACCGTGGTGGGCGGATGGATGATGGCTCGTCAGGCTGCCGTGGCGGCCGAAGCGCTGGCCAACGGGGCCAGTGGCGACGACCAGGCGTTCTACGAAGCGAAGCTGCTCAGCAGCCGCTTCTTCCTCACCCAGCTCCTCCCGTCGCAAATGGGACTGGCCGCAATGGTCACCGGCGGCGACGCCGAGATCATGGCCTGGATGCCGCCGCTTGCTGGGCGCCGCTGACCCCAAAATCTTCAAAACCGGACGAGCAGCCTTTCGAGACCAAGCACAAATTGTCCCGGCCGTTCCGACTGCCAAACGTCGGGCTCCACCAGCGCTATTTCCGGTAGTCGGTCGAGCACTTCGGTGAACAACACCCGCAGTTCGAGGCGGGCGAGTTGTGCTCCCAGGCAGTAGTGGCGGCCGTTGGCACCGAATGCCACATGAGGGTTGGGCGTGCGGTGAATGTCGAAGCGATGGGGATCATCGAAGACCTGTTCGTCACGATTGCCAGACAAATACAGCAGCAGCAGACGGTCGCCTTTGAGAATGTTCTGGCCACCGAGTTCGACGTCCCGAGTGGCGGTACGGCTCATATTTCGGACCGGCGTAACCCAGCGAAGCATCTCCTCAATCGCTCCCGGCAGGAGGCGGCGATCATTGCGGAGTTGTTCCATCTGCTCGGGGTGTTTCAGCAGCGCCTCCAGCCCGCCGGACATGACGTGGCGAGTTGTTTCGTCGCCGCCGACCAGGATGAGCATCGTCTCGTAAATCAGGTCTTCGGTGGACAGCGGTTCACCGTCGCAGTGGATGAGTAAAGAGATCAGATCGTCAGCTTCGGGATCGGTGCGAGTCTTCATCTCTTCGACGATGTACTCCACCCACTCCATAACTGCGGCCACCACCTCATCGCGGATGTTCTCGCCGCCGGCCGCAAACAGGTCCGACCAGTGCAGCAGCTTCTCCTCATCGGCCGCGGGGAGGCCCATGAGTTTGGCAATCATCTGCAGGGGAATCGATTTGGCAATGGCATCCACAAAGTCGCACTCGCCTTCCGCAGCGACGGTGTCGATGGCCGCGTCGATCAGGTCCGTCACCGTTTCCCGCAGGAAGTCTTCGTGGGCCGACACTCGCCGCGGCGTGAACCCCGAGCTCACCAGTCGCCTACGCCGCGTATGGTCCGGCGGGTCGGCATTGATCATCGACGGCACCGAACTGGTGGGACGTGAACCAAACGAACTGCAGAACGTTTCCCAGTTGGCTTCAATGTGGCTGATGTCCGCGTGTCGAGTGACGGCCCAGATTCCGCCGTCGTCGTCCCAGTAGACAGGAGCATTCCTGCGCATCCAGTCCTGGGCCGGGTGGGGATTGGCGTTGAATGCTTCGCTGAGAATCTGGAGCCCATCCCGCACCGGATGCTCCGGGGTTCGGTGCTGGATCGTGCTGGGGTCGAAGCGGTACAACGACGCCTGACCCTCTTCTCGCAGGGGGACGTAGCTCTCAAATCGGTCGTCGCTCATCCCCTTTTTCTAGCCTCTGAGGGAGAACGACCTGTCAGCTACAGGGCGATCACTTTGCCCAGAACCAGCAGCACGGCAAACAGAAAGATCGCCGCACTGATGTCGGTTCGGAACGTGGGCCACGAGTACGAGGCGTCGGTGCGAGACGCGCGCAGCGTCCGTAATCCGAAGATCAGAACAATGCTGACGAGCAACGCACTGCGAACAAGCACTACCAGCCGCTGCCGCCGCCGAAGCCACCGCCGCCGAAGCCACCGCCGCCGCCGAAGCCGCCGAAGCTTCCCGGGCTCCAGCCGCCGCCGCCCCAGCTGCTGCCACCAGAGAGTCCGCCGGTGCTGCCGAAGCCACCGCCGCCCCCGTAGCCGCCGAACCAACTGTCGCGGTCATCGGCCCACGATGGGTCACGGTGAATGGGTTCCCAACCAACGCCACCGGAGTGCGCGGCGGTGATAACCCAGTGCATGTAGAAGAACGTGAACGGGTCAAAGCCGCGCAGCCCAATGGGCAGCGGGTTACCGGTCCAGGTGTCCTCCTGATGGTGCGTGCCCGCATGGGCCAGCTCCGGGGCGTAGCGGTCGGCGTCATCGATACCGGATCGAGCCAGCGCCTGGCGCTGTGCGGCATAGGCCAAAGCAAACTCGCGAGGGCCACGACCGTCGCTGGCGCCAAAGGCCGCAGCGATGTCGGCATAGCTGCCAGTGAGTCCCAGCGCAGCCAGGGCCTTGCGGGCTTCCAGCCAGCGCCGTTCGGCCTGAGCCGGTTCGAGCGAAACGGCGAGCACGCCGGCAATCGTTTTGCGGGCTTCGCCCTTGACGTCGTGGGAGACCAGATCCTTTTCAAGCATCCGGTAGACCTCAATGCCGTCTTCGCGACGACGCAGGAGTGAAGCCACAATGGCGACCGGGATCCCTTCGGCGTCCGCGTAGCCCTTGACCCGACGAATCTCTTCCTGAGTGGAAAGGCCAGACAAGGCATACTCGACGGCCAGCGACGGGCCCAGACGAGCGTTGCGATGCATGGCATAGAGGCGGATGAACTCGTCGACGCTCAATTCGTCATGGTTCATGAGCAGCAACGCCGCGATGGCGTCGGTATCAAGCTGATCCCGGGAGAGCTGTTGGCCTTTGGCCTTGAGATCCTGGCGGATCTTCTCGTACACCTCAACCGACCGCCGTGGGTCGTCGTAGAGATCGGTCAGCGCGGCAGAAACCGCGGGGCGGGCCTGACCCTCCGGCAAGGCGTCATGGATGATCGTCAGGCGATCGACCTTGGTCTTGGCCACACCATAGGCCTGGTCCAGTTTGACCAGGGCGCCGTCGAGCGTGTCCGCCTCCAGGACCGGTGCGGCCGAGAGCAGCCGTTCTCCGCGATCACTGACCACCGCGGTTCCAACCGGCGTGCGAGCCAACCGGTCGGTAACGCTGGTGCCGAAGCGTTCTCTGGCTTCAGCCACCCGGTGCGGACGCACGCCCGAGACCAGTGATTCCAGATTGGCCAGCTTGGCGTTGAACGTTGCGTCGTCCTTGAGATCAGTCTCAAGCGCGTCTTTGGCGGCGTCCTGCACGGCGCTGTCCAGCACGTCCCGCTCGTCGCCAGCAACCCGCAGCTCCAAGGGAACTTCGGTCTCGCGGGCCAGTCGGTCACCGTCGATGACGTCCAGTAGATCCCGGGACCAAACCGCCCGCATGGTGGCATCGTCGGTGTTGGGTACTCGATCAGCAACCGACTTCACCGCCGCCAGGCCGTCTTCGAAGGACAGCGAGCCTTCAACTGCCGGAGCCGACAGTTCGTAGTCGCGAAGATCGGGCAGGTCCCGCACCCCGGTCTCCAAACGACCAAGGATGTTGTCCACCGATTCGGCCCGACGATCCTTCATACGGTTGACTCGTTGGACTTTCGCCCCCTTTTGAGCGGTGGTGGAACGACCCATGAACATGGCGGCGCCAACGCCGGCAAAGAGGAGAAGCGGCAGGATGCTGGTGCCGGTGGGAGCGTCGCCAACCGGCTGGGTGGTCCGCGTGCCGGGCTGAGTTGTGGTTCCGCCGCCCGCGTTGGTGGCGGCGCCACCGCCCAGCGAGAAGTCAAGGGCGCTGAGCATGGCGGCGACGCCACCGTCAAAGTCGCCGCGGGCAAAGAAGTTGTCGGCGGTTCGGGCAATTGCGTCCGCCGAGCCGGAGATGCCGCTGCCACCCTCCACGCGGGTGAAGCGACTGTCGAGGTCAACCACAATGACCACGCCGTCGTTCTCGGAGTCGCCGACTCCCCATCCATTGCCGATATCGACCGCGAAGTCCTGCACCGAGCTGCCGCCGGGAACACCACTGACCATGACCACTGCGGTCTGAACGCCGTGGGTCTGCTGAATGTCGAAGGCCAACTGTTCCAACGACGCGTCATCGTCGATTACGCCAGCCAGGTCAGTGACAAACCCGTCACATTGCACCCCTTCGACAGCCGGGCACGTCAACGTTGCGGTCTGCGCGCTGGCCGGTGATATCAGGGCCACCGGCGACAACAGCGCGGCCAGCAGGAGCAACGCCACGATTGCGCCACGCCAACGGGCGCCGCAAGAGTCCAAGTTGAGAACCTGCATGCTTTCTGCCATCCCTCCACCCTACGGCGGGCGCGATTTGAAACTTCAACGCCGCAGCGCAGCCCAGCATTCCAGGCAGACCTCATGTTCCGCGGTAAACCAGTGTGATGAAGCTGGGGATCATGCTCGATCACAATCGGCCGACCTGTGCACCCAGGGTGGAGGTGGTCAAGGCCGCTGAACGACTGGGCTACGACTCGGTGTGGTCCGCCGAGATCTATGGCGCTGACGCTTTGTCACCGCTGGCGTTTCTGGCCGGCCAAACCCAACGCATCACGCTGGCAACCGGCGTCATCCAGCTGGCGGCCAGAACGCCAACCAACGCCGCCATGACCATCGCCACCATCGATCAGCTGGCCGGGGGCGGCCGCACGATCCTGGGAATTGGCGTGTCCGGTCCACAGATTGTGGAGGGGTGGTACGGACAACCTTGGGGCTCTCCGCTCGCCCGCCTGCGCGACTACGTCACCATCATTCGCCAGACGTTGAACCGCGAGGAATCGCAGCACGACGGACCCGAGATTGCGCTCCCCTACCGCGGCCCCGGGAGCACCGGTCAAGGCGTGCCCCTCAAGCTCATCCTCCATCCACCGAAACCGATTCCCATCTACCTGGGCGTTGGCGGACCCAAGAGTGTGGCGTTGATGGCGGAGCTGGCTGACGGCTGGTTGCCGCTGGGTCTCACGCCCTACAACTTCGACACCTACCGACCCGCCGTCGAAGAAGGCCTGGCCCGATCACCCGGAAAGACGTTGGCCGACCTGGACATTGTGGGCGCCACCTCGGTGAACATCACCACGGACCTGGAAGGTGCATGGACGGCTCGCAAACCCGCCGTTGCATTCATGGTGGGCGGCTATGGCAGTGCCACCCACAATTTCCATCGGGACGCCATGGTGCGGCGCGGATTCGGTGAAGCCGCAGAAAAGATCGGTGACCTCTTCCGGGCGAACAAACGCGACGAAGCCGTGGCTGCTGTGCCCAACGAATACATCGACGAATCCGGGCTCTACGGCGACCTGGATCGGATTCGAGCCCGCTGGCAGGACTGGATGAATGGTCCCCACACGACAATCAGGATCATGACCGACGAAATTGAGACCTTGGAGATGATGGCGGACTGGGCGGGGGTGGCCCCGTGACCACCGACTTCCTCATTCTCCAGACCGCACCCGTAGACCATGTTCTTCGGCTGACACTGAATCGGCCTGACAAACGGAACGCAATCTCCGCCGACCTTCGACACGAGCTGCTGAATCTGCTGGACGCCGCCGATGCGAACCCTGCCGTGCACGTGGTCATCATTGACGGCGCCGGTTCCTGCTTCTCATCGGGCTATGACCTGCGCGGCGAACTTCGAGACGAACGAGATGTTGACAACGCCGGCGACGCTCAGGATTGGCCTGCGGCCGCAACCGCCTCATGGCTCCGCATTGGCCAGTTGGGCGTTCCGGTCATCGCCCAGATCCATGGGTATGCGCTGGCGGGCGGCACCGAGCTGGCGGCCGCGTGCGATCTGGTCTACATCGCCGACGAGGCCCACATCGCTCACCCGGTCATTCCCCTCTTTGGACCGCCCGACTTCAACTATCACCCGTGGCTGGTGGGGCCCCGCAACGCCATGGAGATGGCCCTGACCGGAGAGAGGCTGAGCGGCATCGAAGCGGTGCAGGTCGGTTACGCCAACCGCTCCTGGCCTGAGGCTGACCTCACCACCGCGGTTCTGGAACGCGCCATCACGATTGCGTCATCGCCCCGCAAGGTGTCCCGCATCAACAAAGCGACCGTTCGGGCCGGGATGGCAGCCATGGGGGTGGACCACACCATCAACGCGATGGTCGACTGGCGGCGCACAGCCAACGCCAATCTGGCTGCCAGCAGCGCGGACAAGGTATTTGATGCCGTCAAGTCGAACCCCCCAACAAGGCCTCAGGACTGACCGCTCGTGGCGCCGGACAGCAACGCACAAAACTGAAGAACCCCGCTCCTTGCGGAGCGGGGTTCAACTCATTGATCTTGCAGGTATTCGCTAGCCCTCGTCGAGGATGGCGAACTCGATGCGGCGGTTCTCGGCCTCATCTTCAGGTGAGGTCTCGGGATCGATCTTCAGATCAGTCTCGCCGTAGCCCCGAGCGGTGAGGATGCCAGCATCCACGCCGCCGTCAACCAGGTAGTCACGCACCGAGTGGGCCCGAGCGTCGCTCAAGCTCTCGTTGCTCTCGGCCGAGCCTCGGCTGTCGGTGTGACCTTGAATCTCAACGTTGGCCCCGAGCGATGCATCAGAGAGCACCTCGATGGCCTGGTCAAGCGTGGCCCGGGAGTCGGCCTTGATGGTCGCACTGTTGGTGTCGAACTGGATTGGCTCCAGAGCGAACAGTTCGTTGAGGTCTGCAATGCGGTCAGCGGCGCTTGGTGCGGGCACTGGCGTTGCCGTTGGATCTGGTTCCGGCGTTGGCGGAACTGGCGTTGGCTCAGGAACTGCCGTTGGCGGAACCGGCGTTGGCTCAGGAACTGCGGTTGGTACTGGAGCAGCTGTTGGTTCAGGAACCGCGGTTGGCTCAGGAACCGCAGTTGGCTCAGGCGCAGGCGCAGCCGCATCACCGATGACATTGCTCACCTGATGCACGATGCCGTTGTCGGCCCGGTTGTCGGCGTCGATGATTTCGGAAATGCCACCGTTGATGACTTCACCGTCATCGTCGAAGTTCAGCGTCTGACCGGCGATCGTGGTGAGCGTTGCGCCTTTGAGCGCATTCTTGGTGTACTCACCTTCGACCACGTGGTAGCCACGCTGGCCTTCGTAGGCATCGATGTCACCATCAAAGGCGGCATCCTCAGGGGCGAAGACCGTGTACGGCCCTGCGTTGATGTCATCAAGGTCAGCATCGACTTCGTCGACCAGGTAGTCCTGGGCGTCATTGCCGCGCAGAACGCCAGCAACGGTGATGGATTCGCCGTCGGCGACCGCATCGACATCGCTGCCAAGAAGACTGACTTCTTCATCAGCGCCGCAGAACTGGGCGCCAAACATGAAGAAGGCAAGCACCGCGGCCATGAGCAGACCCAACCAGATGATTTGGTTGTCTGCAGTCTGGCCCCACTCGGGTACCAGTTTGTTGTCATCGTCGTCGTACGACGGCGTCTCGTATGAACTCATTTTCCCTCTGTCCGCAGTTGTAACGGTTTGTGGATATTTACCTACCCGGCGGAAGACGCACCAGAATCGCGGAAAGTCGCGGTTTCGGCGGTCAGCAGCTGGGCAAAGACTCGCTCCGTAGCGCCCAAAGTATCGACAATTTCGCCATTTTGCAGTAGCCATGGCCGTGGTGACTGACTTTGATGCGTCCTGTGAGCTATGTGAGGCGGCTCGATTCACCCACTGGTACGCCGAAGACGATGTCTGTTGGGTGGCTGATTGTGAGGCCTGTCTGGTGCCGATGGTCGTCTGGAAGCCGCATGGAACCGAACCGTCGGCCAGGACCGTGGCGCACATGCATGAGGTGCTGCGGACGGCGGCCGCGGCGCGATTCGGCCCTGATGTTGAGGTCGTGATCGACACCAACATGCGCCAGATCCCCACCCATTGGCATGCCCACGCCCGTGACCCCCGCTGGCATCAGGACCGCAGCCAACGACGTCTGTCGCGGTTCACGACCGTTGGAGGCCAACGCCAGGAGCGCGGGTAACGCAAAAACCGTTGGACAGATCCAAACGTTCATGGTTCGGTGATCTCATGCCCCATGCGCTCTGGCCGCTCTTCGACCTGGTCATCACCACGCCCCGGCTTGAGGTCCGCCTGCCAACCGACGACGAACTCGCCCTTCTGGCGCCGCACGCCAACGACAGCATCTTCACCAACAGCGCATCGATGCCCTTCGTGCTCAACTGGCCGTTCCTACCCAGCCCCGATCGCCAGATATCGCTCTACCAGTGGCACACGTCGCTTCGGGCAACGTGGAAGCCTCAGGCGTGGAACCTGTCGCTCGTTGCCTTCCTTGATGGACAGCCGATTGGCAATCAGGCAATGGAAGCCAGGAACTTCGGAAAATTGAAGACCGTGGAAACCGGTTCCTACATCGCTGCGCCGTGGCAGCGGCAGGGCTTCGGGACCGAGATACGGGCGGCGATTCTGGAGCTGGCGTTTGCCGAATTGGGAGCCATCGAAGCGCATTCGGCGGCTCGCATTGACAACCAGGCGTCCTCTGGAGTGTCCCGAAAGCTCGGCTATGTGGAGAACGGCCAGCGCAACACCTTGTTTGGCGACGAGGCCGGCCGGGAAACCCTGCTGCTGTTGACTCGTGCGAACTGGATGGCCAATCGAATGCCGGGCGTGTCGATCAGCGGAATTGACCGCTGCCGTTCCTGGTTCGGCGGCAACGGCGAATCTTGGCAGACCGCCTGACGTCGCTACGCCTACTCCTTGGAGGCCACCGCGTTGGGAGTCACATTCATCTTTGGTTCGTAGTCGGCCTGGACAACGTGGGTGCCTTCGCCGCCCAAGGTTGCTCGCAACTCGGCCCGGCAGTTGTCGCACGGTCCGTAGAACTCCTGGGTCACATCAGTGCTGCATCGTGGGCAATTGAAGTTGTGCGGAAGCGGCGGCGCTTCGGCACTCATCGTGACAACCTCACCGTGCAAAATCTCACCGTGCAGAATCTCACCGTGCAAATCCTCACAGTGACGCGGCGATCACGTCGACCACCGGCTCTTCGTGGTGGTGCCACTCGTCGTGGCCATCGCACCAGTAATAGTGCCAGGGCGGGCAGACGCCGGCTCCCGGGGGGCGGGGCACGGTCTGGCGTAACCCGGTTGCCGGTTGCGCCGGCGCTGGCTGCGGGGTGCCGTCATCGTCGTAGACGATCCAGCCATCCTCGTTGGTGGTGGAACCGGCCGGGGCCGCGCCCGTTTGTTTGGCCCGACGTTGGGCACGATTCTGTTTGCGTTTCGGCGGACGATCCATTGCCTCCGAACCTACCCCCCCGACCACGGCTAGCACGACCATGAGCCCGCCATAGGCTGCGCAGCATGACCGACATCAATATCTGGACCGGACCGGGGGGCTTGGCGAATCCACTTCTCGAGGATTTCTGGCGACGCCCGGCACCGGAGATCGACGCCGACCTCAAAGTCCTGCGCGACCAGCCGCCAACCGTGCACCCGGAACGAGAACGCGAAGACAACGGGCTGCTGCCCCCGGCCACCGAAGCCTGGGTGGTGACCCGCCACGCCGACATTCTCCAGATGTCAAAGAATCCCCAGACGTTCTCATCGGCCAATGGCATCACGGTCCTGGACAGTCCACCGGAGTTCAACGCCTTCTTCAGTTCGATGATCGCCATGGACGACCCGCGCCACGCCCGCCTCCGCAAGCTGGTGTCGGCCGGTTTTACGCCGGGGATGATGAAGCGGCTGGAGGATGGTGTGCAGGAGCTCGCCACCCAGATTGTGGACGACCTGATCGAAAAGGGCGAGTTTGACTTCGTGGTGGACGGCGCCGCCGCCCTTCCACTTCGCGTGGTGTGTGACCTGATGGGCATACCTGAGTCGCACTACGAGTTTGTCTTTGACCAGACCAACGTGATCCTGGGCGCAGGCGACTCCGAGTACGTGGAAGATTCCTCAGACATTGTGACCGCGCTGCTTACCGCCGGCGGAAATCTGGCTGAGCTCATGAACGACGTAGCCACATCGCTGCGCGGCGGCGATGGCACCGACCTGACCTCAAAGCTGATCAACGCGGAGCTGCAGGATGATCGGCTGGAACCCGCCGACCTGGCGAGCTTCTTCATCCTGTTGGTGGTCGCCGGCAACGAGACCACCCGAAACTCCATCAGCTGGGGCCTCCAGTACCTCACCCAGAATCCGGACCAGCGCCAGATCTGGCTGGATGACCTGGATGGGGTCACCAATACCGCCGTTGAGGAGATTGTGCGGCTGGCAAGTCCGGTTGCCTACATGCGCCGCACGATCACCGAAGACACCGAGCTGGGCGGCGTGGGGATGAAGGCCGGCGAGAAGGCGTGCATGTTCTATTTGGCTGCCAACCGCGACGAAGAACTGTTTCCCGATCCCCTGAAATTTGACGTGCGCCGGGACCCGAATCCCCACATTGGCTTCGGTGGTCCAGGTCCCCACTTCTGCCTGGGGGCCCATCTGGCTCGACGCCAAATCGCCATCATGTATCGAGAGCTGTTGACGAGGGCACCAGACATTCATGCCACCGGCGAGCCGGACCTGCTGGCATCATCGTTCATTCACGGCATCAAGCACCTGCCCGCCAGCATCTGACCCGCCCAACCTGACCTGGGGATCTCAGGCGCGGTTGGGGTGGGTGACCGTGGGCAGCACCGCGGCCAGCGCTTCCATCGCCTTCTGCTGATCGTCGGTGAGGTCGGTGGGGACGTGCACCTGGACGGTGACCAGAAGATCGCCCTTCTTACCGTTGGCGTTGACGCCCCGACCCGAAACCCGGAAGGTCCGACCCGCAGGTGTTCCTGCAGGAACCTTCAAGGTGACCGGTTTGCCCCCGAAGGTGGGGACCTTGAGCCTGGTGCCCAACGCTGCTTCGGTAACGCTGAGCGGCACCTCGATGGTCAGGTTGACGCCGCTGCGCCCAAAGCGACTGTGAGGCGCAACGGTGAGTTCGATCAACAGGTCGCCGTTGGGTCCGGGGGCCAGCAATTGGGTGCCGGAGTCGGCGCCAGCCGGGATCCGAACAGTAAGGGGCCCATCCGCGGTTTGGACAGAAATATCACCGCCGTTGACCGCGGTTTCGAACGGGATGGTGAGCGCTGCCATCGCGGTTGGCCGACCGCCAAAGTTGCTGCCGCCCGGGCCGCCGCCGAAACCACCAGCGGCGCCGCCAAACATCTGCGAGAGCAAATCTTCCATGGAGCTTGCGCCGCCATAACTCTGACCGGCGCCAGGGCCCCCGTAGCCGCCAAACCCTTCGCCGGTGAAGCCGTCGCCCACCATCTTCTGGAACTCGTCATACTGGGCGCGCTTGTCCTCATCTCCAAGAATGTCATACGCGTCGGTGATGGCCTTGAAGCGCTCTTCGGCTTCGGTATCGCCCGGGTTGATATCGGGGTGCAGTGACTTGGCCAGGCGCTTATAGGCCTTGGAGATGTCTTTGGTGCTCGCATCCGCGGCGACACCGAGTATTTCGTAGAGATCTTTGTTGAGTCGGTCCGGTTGAATCTGGTCTCGCATTGTGCCGCCACTCCCTTCGATCATGTGGGGCCAAGAGGTTCAACGCCGCGCCGGCTGCGCTATTCCCTCGCTCGGTCCGGAAGAGCCGCTGGCGTGATGCTCCGGCCACATGTCGCCGACCACGAACAGGCGGGAGTCGGTCACACCCTTCATGAGCCAGACCATGACCGGGTGACCAACGGCCGCGAAGTGGGCCCGCAGGTGCGCCACCAGCTCCGTTGTGACCATCAGATCCTCCGTCGGCGGAGCGCCGAGCCAATGGGGTTTTTGGGCCACTGCGCCGGCGTCCCATTCTCCGGCGTCGAGCAGTGCAAGCTCTGATGAGCGAATCCACCAACCCGTGCCATGGTCGGCGGCCATTCGGTCCGGTAGGACCACGGGTCTCGCCACCGCAGGATGGTAGAAGACGGCCCCTTTGACGCATGCCTGACGGACGGTGACCTCAGGGCGGTGCTCAATACTCAAAGGAAGCTGCTGGTCGAACAGTTTTGTCATCTTCGCTTCGAAGCTGTCACGGGCGTTTGGTCCCGGAAAGTGGCTGCCAACGGTGTTTGGGTGATGCAGGAAGAACTTCACTGACGCCTCCCAGTGCGTCAACCGGCCTGCTTCATCCCGGAACAGCAGATCCAGTTCGCCCACCGTCCGTTTGCCATCTCGAATCTGAATGCCCGCTCCCTCGATCTCCACACCGCGCACATGCTGGAGCCAGAACAGCAGCAGCGCTTCGAAGTAGTAGCCCACCCGACGCGATTTTCGATCGGCCAGAAAGGACGCCAGCAGGTCCGCTTCGATCTCGGGCATCGACGCATCCGGCAACAGGAGCGGATCGGCAACGTCTTCGCCCACGATGAACGACCGACTCTGCGCCACCCACTGAAGGTCCCGGAGTTGTTGTCGGACCGTGGACCCCACTCAGGCCTGACGGGCGATGTGGCGCTCGCCGCGGGCCAAAGCGAGCGTGACCTGCTTGTGCCGCTCCAGCAGTTTTTCCCGACGCTCCGGGGTGAGGTCGTCCACACATGCTGCACACGAAACGCCTTCTTCGTAGCCGTCGGTCCGCTCACCCTCGGCCGACATTGGACGACGACAGCCGCGACACAGGGTGTACCTGCCCGGCTTGAGGTCGTGGTCAACGCTGACCCGTTCGTCAAAGACGAAACACTCCCCTTCCCACAGCGACGCGGATTTGTCCACGTCTTCCAGGTACTTGAGGATGCCGCCCTTGAGATGCATCACATCGCCGAAGCCCTGGTCGAGCAGATACGAGCTGGCCTTCTCACATCGAATGCCACCGGTGCAGAACATGGCCACCTTTGGATGGTCGGCCGGGTCAAGCGTGGCCACGTAGTCGGCAAATTCGGTGAAGGACTCGGTCTGGGGATTGACCGCGTTGGCGAAGGTGCCCAGTTCGATCTCTTCAATATTGCGGGTATCGACCACCAGCACGTTGGGGTCAGAGATCACGTCGTTCCAGTCGGCCGCGTCGATGTAGGTGCCAACCTTCTGGGTGGGGTCCACGTCCTGGCGAAAGGTCACGATCTCTCGCTTCAGGCGAACCTTCATGCGCAGGAACGGCGGGAGCTCAGCAAAGGACTCTTTGATTTCCAAGTCGGCGAAGCGCTCATCGGCGCGCAGCCAGGTGAACAGTGCATCGGTGGATGCCCTGCTCCCGGCAACGGTGCCGTTGATGCCTTCGTCCGCCAGCAGAATCGAGCCCTTCATCTGCAGGTCGTTGCACTGCTGCTGCAGCGGCGCGCGGAAGTCTTCGTAGTCGGGGAATGCCACCAACTTGTAGAACGCGGAGACAACCGCCTGCTCAGTCATTACCGGTTAAGTCTACGGAGCACGATGGTGGCTGCTCAGAGCAACAGGAGCACGACGGGCAGGGTCAGCAGGGACATCAGGGTGGTGGCCACGACCGAAGCGGTCACTCGATCGGGCACGAGGTTGCCTTCCATGGCCACGACCGCGCAGAACACCGCCGGCGGCATGGCAGACTGAATTACCAGCGCACTCAACGGATCACCGGTGAGGCCGAGTGCGGCACCGACCAGACCCGCCACCAGCGGCGCCACCGCCAACTTGGCGACAAAGGTTGCACCAAGGTCATTGGTCCACGTGGGCCGACCTGCGTCCACCAGTTGAATACCCAGACCAAACAACATCAGCGGGATGAGCGCCTCGCCCAGCAGACCAATGGAGCGATCAGCCACCAGCGGAACGTCGATGTTGAGAACATTGACGGCCACGGCCACAACGCTGGCCATGGTCATGGGGGCCGTCAGCCCTCGCAGAGCGGCCGCCATCGGCGAGCTGTCCTGGGCATGGGCCAGCCCCACGCCCAGACTCAAGCCCACCATGTTGATCACAACCATCAGGAGCGCAGCAACCGGCAGCGCCTGTTCGCCGAGGGCGAAGACAACGATCGCCAGGCCGGTGTTTCCCACATTGCCATGGACGCTCGTCATGACCGCCGCCGCGCCAATCTCGTAGCCCACGCCGCTGGCCCGAGCCCATGCGGCTGCGGTCATCAGAGCCGCCGCCATGCCGGCGACAGCCGCCAGAACGATGCGCCAGACAACCGAACGCTCAAGGTCAGCATCGGCCAGCAACGCAAACGCAAACGCGGGCCCGAACACCCAGTAGGCCAGACGGGAAATGGTCGCCATGTCCACCTTGAGCCGCCGACCGAAGGACGCACCCAACGCAACGATCACCGCGACCGGCGCAATGACATCGAAGAGTACGTTGAATATCGACATGGTGTGGACCGGGATTGGCGAGTAGAACCCGGCTCAGTGAGCGATCGGGGACCCAACCATCGGCGCGGTTTCGGTCAACGCATGAAACAACCGAGGCGCCCAGTAGTCCTCGAGGTTCTTGTCCCCGTAGCTGCTCAGCGGATGGGGTATCGCCTGAATCTGTTGCATCAACATCGACCGCATCGTTGCACGAACCGTTTCCCAGAAGTCGGATGGGTCGAGCGCAATACCGGCCCCGGTCAGCTCCCGCAGGTAGTTCTGAGCCAACGGCACGAAGTGCCCCATGTTGTGGACATCAAGCGACGCACTCAGATGATAAGCCACGTCATAGGCGGGGTGTCCGAATCCGGTCAGAGCCCAATCCACAAACGTGGCTGAGGTGTGAGCATCGTCGAACAAAATGTTGTCCGAACGAGGGTCGCCGTGCAGAAACGTCAGCGGCGTGTTGATGCGGTCAATGTCGGCGCCGAATCTGCGGCGGGCATCGTCGGCAATCGCTACAAACTCCGGCGTCAGCCAGCTGCTCCAAACCTCAAGCATCTGCTCCCGGACCCGACCGTCGTAGACACTTTCGTAGAGCTTCGGCGTGGGACACACGAGGCGAGCAGTGGCTCCGTGGTCCAGCAACTCGCGCCGACCCCAGAACGCGGCGTGCAGCTTGGCCAGTTCGCCCAACGTCAGTTGAAGATGTTCGGGCGCAGGGGGTTCCACAACATCGTGCACCGTCAGCGCATCGCCCAGATCCTCGATCATCAGGGCATATCGGCGTTTGGATGGTCGAAGCAGTTTGGTGGCGTCCACGGACATGGCCACCTGAGCTTTGGCGGGCAAACCATTGACCACTTTGTTGATCCGGCTATTGGCCTTTGCGCTCCGGCCCGGATCGGCGGCGCCGCCCAGGAATCGGGGGACCCGCAAGGGCATGGATGCGGACAGGGTTTGGTAGAAGGCGATCTCCCGGGCGTACGCGTCCAAGCTCTCCAACAGCCCCTTTATGACCGGCAGCGGGGCGGCAAACTTGGCGATCGCCGTTGCGGGGAGGGCGCCCATTGCGGGGTCAACCGCCCCGTCATCCCACGTGAACCGGAGCCGCACCGTGTCGCCGGACATACCGGTCCCGCCGCCCAGCTGTTCGAGGGCCACCGCCGTCACTTTCGGCGCGTTTGCGGCGGAGCCGATCACTCCCGCCTCCTGCATGGCGGCGGTGCACCATGCGGGGTTCACTTCGGCCGGTGTTGAGGGGATGAACCCGGTTGACCTTGCCAGCGTCGCCATCGTTACCCCCCTTGGATTTGGCATCGGCAAACCAACCCTAGACCCTGCGATCGTGGCCGGAACTCCCCGCCTCTACCGGTCGATGCCCGGTCCAATCTGCCATGACCGCAGCTCCGGCTTCTGCGCTGAACAGGCTGGCGATTGTCAGCTGGGGGCCAGAGCCTCCAACGCGTTCCAGTCAACCTTGCCAAACCCGGCGGTGGAGACCGGTTGAATGCAGACGTGGGTGGCCCCGGCGTCGTAGTGCGCTTTGACGCGGTTGCCAATGGCGTCCGCGTCGCCCCACGCAACCACCGCGTCCACAAAGGCGGGTTCGTCGTTCTCGATCTGGTCTTCGGTGAAACCCAACCGCTTCCAGTTGTTTCGGTAGTTGGGCAGGGACTTGTAGTAAGCCAGCTGCTCGGCGCCCGCCGCTCGGGCGGCACTGGCATCGGTGCTGAGCACCACCTTCTGTTCCACGCACAGGAGCGCATCGGGTCCCATGATTTCCCGAGCCTGCGCGGTGTGCTCCGGCGTGGTCCAGTAAGGGTGGGCGCCATCGGTCTCCTGGGCGGAAAGGGCCAGCATCTTCGGGCCAAGAGCGGCCAACACGGTGAGCGGTTGGGACCCGTCGGCCGGTTTGGGACCGCCGTAGGGAGACGCCGCCATGGCCTCCAGGTACGTCTTCATCTGAGAAAGCGGCTTGGTGTATTCGATCTTGCGAAGCCCTTCCACCAGGGGCGCATGACTCACCCCAATACCAAGGACGAAGCGCCCCCCGGTCAGCTCGTGCAGCGCCATGGCCGCCTGCTTCATGACGCCCGGGTGACGGTTCCAGATGTTGGCAATGCCGGTGGCGAATACCAGCTCCGATGTCTGCGCCGCCAGATTGCCGATCAACGCAAAAGGATCCCGACCCACAGTCTCGGGGAACCAGACCGTGGAGTAACCAAGCGCCGCAATTCGCTGCACGGATTCGATGGCCTCGGACGCGGGCTGGCCATCAAGGCCCACCCAGACGCCGGTGGTTTGGAGTCGATCTCGAGCTGCCATGGTCTCCCCTGCATTGCGATTGTGATTGCGCTTCACTCTGCCAGACGTGAGGAGTGGCGATGTCAGAACTGCCACCCAGCTCGGTCCGCCGGCGCCAAGGCGGATTGAGTGTCAGTAGCCGGTCCTAGGTTGTTGAACGCCGTCAGCTTCCCCCGATGACACTCATCACCAGAGATTCACCAGAAGCAGACTCATGAACAGCGACAATCACGACAACTCCGACAACTCCGACACCGCGGTTCTCCGGGCGGTGTCCACCGGATTCAACCGACTGGACCACCAGGTTGAAGAGCTCAACCGAAGACTCACCCAGCTGATGCGCTTTCTCTTCATTGGCGGCGCGTCCATGGCGCTCAGCCTCGCCGTGTTCATGGCGGTACTGGTGTGGACGGTGACCGCGCTGGGCGCGGGTTGACTTCGATCAGCGGTGGGCGGGCGCCATGTAGAACCAGGCGGGGTGGGGACCACCCTGGTCTTTGATGGCGGCCCGGGAGGCCATGACCAGCTTTCCCGCTTCGGTCTGCTCGTAGAACCACGCTTCGGCCGCGCGGCCCGCTGGTGCGGGTCCGTCGGCCAGCTCGAGCGCCGCCTCTTCGTAGTAGGTCCGAATATCGTGCACCAGGCTGGTCGTGACCTTGCCCGGGATTCCGGCTTCCTTCCACGGGGTGCCATCCACAATCCGCTGCAAAGCGACAAGCGCGTCACCCATGCCGTCGGCGGTGATGGAACGTCCAACGCCGGTTGAACCGCGCCGCTCAACAGATCGGTCCCAGGCATTGCGAAGGCCGCGGGCTTCGGCCACTGCGGCAAGTTCGTTGGAATCGAAGGCCGCAGGGACCACGCAGGACATCGCTTCCACTTCGTCGGTGATGACCTCCGGGTGGTCGACCAGCACCGGCCCGGCTGCGGCGTCAAGCAAGGCAAAGCCGCGCATAATGACGTCTCGTTGGAAGGCCACGTCGCCGGGCTTTCCGAGCGGGCGGCCCAGTGGGAATTCGCAATAAAGGGCACGCGGCACCTTCATGCGGTCGGCCACTGAGCGAATGGATGCCAGCGTCACGGTGGCAATACCCGCAGCTTCAAAGACGTGGGCGAGCGTACTCACGGTACGCGTGCACAGTGGTCAAACGGGAGTGAGCAGAACGACGTCGACGCCGTCAGCTCTGAGCTCCGCCGCAGCGGCCGGACCGGAGTCCATGCGCAGCGTCGCCACATCGTCGGGCTGATTGCCGGCAAAGGAAACATGGCGCGGCGCAACACCACCGATCACGCCGTCGGCGGCCAGTTCTTCCAACCGGTCAATGGGGAACACCACATTCACATCGGCGGTGAATCCAGACCGGTCAAAGTTGGGACTCCAGTGTCCAAGCACCAGGTCCCGCGCACTTCGATCGATCATCCGGTAGCTGGTGTCACCGGCACTGAATCGGTCATCGCTGGCCTGGTGCAACGCGGCCGAAGTCACAATGGCCACGGTGGCTTCGGCCAACGGCGGGGCGGCGGCAAAGGCCGGATTCGAGAACTCCGGAACCGGCTGCTCCGACAGCATGGATCGGATAAAGGCGTCACCGGATTGAGGACTGACGGATTCTGCTTGGTCGTTCACATTCGAAACAGTAGAGGAGCTGGCCTACCCTGTTGTCATGGCTGAATACAGATCACGGACCACCACCGCCGGACGGAACCAGGCTGGCGCCCGCGCCCTGTGGCGCGCCACAGGCATGACCGACGACGACTTCGAGAAGCCGATCATCGCGGTAGCCAATTCCTTCACCCAGTTTGTGCCCGGGCATGTGCACCTCAAGGACATGGGACAGCTGGTGGCTCGGGAGATTGAGAAGAGCGGCGGCGTTGCCAAGGAGTTCAACACCATTGCGGTGGACGACGGCATTGCCATGGGTCACGGCGGCATGCTCTACAGCCTCCCCAGCCGAGACCTCATTGCCGACTCGGTGGAGTACATGGTCAACGCCCATTGCGCGGACGCCCTGGTCTGCATCAGCAACTGCGACAAGATCACCCCCGGCATGTTGATGGCTGCCATGCGGCTCAACATCCCCGCCATCTTCGTTTCCGGCGGTCCCATGGAAGCTGGCAAGACCCGGCTGTCCAACCAAGACTCCGAAGTCAAGGTCGACCTCATCTCGGCCATGATGGTGGCCGGCGACAAGACCGTCAGCGATGAAGACGTGGCCGCGATTGAACGCTCAGCCTGCCCCACCTGCGGGTCATGCTCAGGCATGTTCACCGCCAACTCGATGAACTGCCTGACCGAAGCGTTGGGCCTCTCACTGCCCGGCAACGGCACCACCCTGGCCACCCACGCCGACCGTGAGAACCTGTTTCTCGAAGCCGGTCGGCGCGTGGTGGACATTGCTCGTAAGTACTACGAGAAAGACGACGAGTCCGTGCTCCCGCGCAACGTTGGCAGCAAGCGGGCCTTCGAAAACGCCATGGCGCTGGACATCGCCATGGGCGGTTCCACCAACACGGTGCTGCACCTGTTGGCCGCGGCCGAAGAAGCCGAGCTGGACTTCAAAATGGCGGACATCGATGCCCTCAGCCGGCGCATTCCCAACATCTGCAAGGTTGCCCCATCAACCGACAAGTACCACGTGGAAGACGTGCACCGGGCGGGCGGCATCATGGGCATTCTGGGCGAGCTGGACCGCGGCGGGCTGATTGACACCAGCGTGCCCACCATTCACAGCGAGTCCCTGGCCACCGCGTTGGATCAATGGGACATCATGAGCCCCAACTGCACCGAGGATGCCAAGCAGTTCTTCCTGGCCGGACCAGCCGGGATCCCCACCCAGGTGGCGTTCAGTCAGGCCACGCGCTGGCCATCGCTCGATGACAGCCGGGAGTTCGGCTGTATTCGTTCGGTGGAGCACGCCTATTCCGCCGACGGCGGCCTGGCGATCCTCTACGGGAACCTGGCTGAACAGGGATGCATCGTCAAGACGGCCGGGGTGGACGAATCAATTCTGACCTTCTCCGGACCGGCAGTGGTGTTCGAATCCCAGGATGCCGCCGTGGACGGAATTCTGGGCGGAGAGGTGAAGTCCGGCGATTGCGTTGTCATCATCTACGAAGGTCCCAAAGGCGGACCCGGCATGCAGGAGATGTTGTACCCCACCACCTACATCAAGTCTCAACACCTGGGTAAAGAAGTGGCGCTGCTCACCGACGGTCGGTTCTCCGGCGGGACCTCGGGACTGTCGATTGGTCACGCATCACCGGAGGCGGCCGAAGGCGGTCTGATCGCCCTCGTCCAAACCGGCGACACCATCAGCATCGACATCCCCAACCGGAGCATTCAACTGGAGGTGGACGATGCTGTCCTGGCCGAACGCCACGCCGCGGAACAAGCCCGGGGCCATGACGCCTACACCGCCCACGGTCGTGAACGAGTTGTCTCGAAAGCCCTTCAGGCTTACGCCGCACTGACCACCTCCGCGTCGCGCGGCGCAGTCCGAGACCTGAGCCAACTTCAGAAGTAGTTACCGGCGCACCAACGCAAAGATCCGGAACGACCGGTCCGTCTTGGTGGTGTATTCCTTCCACGCCGGCCAGAACGTGAGCGCTTCCTGCCACGCGGCCTCGCGTTCTGCGCCTTCGAGCAGGCGCGCGGTCACCGGGACTGTCCGACCGCGGATGAGGATTTCAGCCTCGGGTTGGGCCAGCAGATTGTGGGTCCACCCGGGATGATGCTCCTGAGCCCAGTTGCTGCCGATCACCAGCCATGACCCGTCAGCCCGCGCCACGGTTTCCAATGGGGACTCGCGGCGTTCGCCGGACTTTCGGCCAACGGTGGTGAGAACCAATCCCGCACCGGGAACGAACCGGCCCTTGCTCAATTTGTTCAGCGCCGCATGCGCCTGCGGAATGATCCGAGGGCCAATCGACCGAAAGGTGTCACTGGTGACGATCGGCACCAATTTCTGATTGAGCCACTCCGGCCGCTCGGGTGGCGCTTTGAGCGGAGCCTGATGCGGAAGGGTGACCCGGTCGGTCTCCACCATCCACGCCAACATGTCATCAACGGTTTCCTCGACCGGCCGCCAGTGGATGCCCAGGTCTTCGCCAACCCGGGCGTCATCGGTCGGTCGGGCCCAGCCCATGAACAAGGCCGACTCCCGCCCAATGGGTGTGTCCACCGCATCAAACTTCTGCGCCAGCTTCTCGAGCCCGGTCGCCACGGCGAGCAGCGCCCGGCCGGGCATGGAGGCAATACGAATGTTGCGGCGCGGGCCATGGTTCTCAGACGCGTCCTCGAAGGCCTCAACCCAGTCCGCCCAGTCAACCCAGTGGCCACCGGCCATGTAGCGGCGCGGCCCCAGCCCCGGAACCACAGACCGCGCTATTGCCTGCGCAAGGTCCCGAACGTCAACACACAACGTGCCACCACCGGTCGGCAGGATGAAGGCACCTTTCTCCATCATCGTGGCGCAGCCGGCCGTCATGTCGCTGGTCCCGGCGTCGATGGGCCCGGCCACCCCGCCGGGATAGAAGATCACCACCGGCTGACCGGCGTCCTGCGCACGGCGAGCCAGTTGTTCCGCTGCGGCCTTGCTCTGGGTATAGGGCGCGTCCACCGTGCTGATGGGATCGTCGGACGTCATGGTCGGATCCCAGGCCGGGTCGTCGTCCGTACGAAAGAGAGCGGCGACCGAAGACACGTGCACGATCGGATCGAGCTGCAGGTCAACGGCCGCGTCGATCACGTTGCGACTGCCGCCCACATTCACATGCATCATCTGCTCTGCATCTGCGACGGCCACGCTGGCGATACCGACGGTGTGCACAACCGCATCAACATCGCGCAGGGCTCGCTGTACCGCCGCAGGGTCATTCACGTTGCCCACCACGAACGGCACATCGTCAAGGCCGTGAACCGCCATCGCTTCAGCAAACTTGTTTGCGTTCCGGACAAAGGCCACCGGCTCGTGCATGAGCGCCCGAAGGGCGGACACCACGTGGGCACCGATGAACCCACTGGCCCCGGTTACCAGAACCCTCATGATCCACCCGGGAGGGCGAACTCCATGGTCATGCCGCCCCACCCGTTCACCTGGTCTCGGCCCTCGACCAGCACCGTGGTGACGTCGTCGGGAATTTCGATACCGGAGTGGGATCGAGTGAATGGTTGCTCGCCGGAATGATCATGAGTCAACACGCGGACGCCGTACTCGGCGGGTTGGCCATCGACGTTGTCCACTGACCTGACCCGCCATGCATCCGCATACCGAGCCGGCGAGTCATAGGGCGACGACAAGGTGACCGAGAACCGCCACGTGCCATCGTCGGACTGGGTTGCCTCCACCGCCAGCACGTCCGGGAACAGGTCCTGGTTCTGATCCTCCACTGCGTCCTCCGCTTCGTTGATGTCCGCTGATTCAGCCACGTCGGTTGAATCTGTGATGTCCGCTGATTCAGCCACGTCCGCGACCTCGGCCGCCACGGAGGACTCGGCGAGGCTGACCGATCCACAGGCAGTGCAAGTCAGGACGGCGACGACAACCGCGCCGAACCAATGACCTCCGCTGCGTTTTATCGATTGCGTCGTCCGATCCATCGAGACACTCCGTCCTGCTCGCTGTGCATGGTGACTGTAAGCGACCCGAACGCCGTCGTCAGCTCGCCGGCCGGCGCCCGGAAGCGGCCCGGCTCGGCGCCGACCTCACTCAAGACCGCGACCGCCAACACGCCGCCCGGAGCGACCAGGTCCATGAATTCCGGGTAGTGCTCCGGTGACCGGAACAGGTGACAGAGCACGAGGTGGAACGAGGCGTCGGGATCCAGCGACGCCAACCCATCCTCAACCGAGGCCGCCGTGAAGTTCACGTTCGCCTCCAAGCCCGCATTGGCGGCCAGTTCCCGAGCCTGGCCAATGGCCACCGGAGACACATCGAACGCGTGCACCGTCATCCCTCGCCCAGCCAGCCACACCGCCGCTTCTCCCGCCCCGCAGGCAACCTCCAATGCCTGACCGGACACCGGGAACAGATCCTCCACATCCGCAAACGCAGTGGGAACTGCCGGGGTCCGATGCCCCGAGTGATCGGCGTACCTTCGATCCCACCGCAACTGGTCTTCGCTCGCGGCAGTCATGGCCGAGGAACCTGGACCAGTGTGTCTTTAATCACGTCAGCCGAGCGGACAATCGAATTGGCGTCCCGCATCACTCCCGAGAGGTGTTTCAGGCGCGAAGCCACATCCTCATCATCGAGCAGTCGTTGCATCTTGACGGCCAACGTTGACGGGGCAAGATCCTTCCCGACCGCGACCTCACCCACACCGTGGAACGCCATCCGAGCCGCGTTCCCCGCGGTATCGATGCCTTCGACGGGAACGTTGAGCATGGGGGTCTCAAACCAGACCGCCTCGTGGGTGGTGTTCAACCCGCCGGTGGTCACCACCAGCGCTGCTTCGGCCAGCACGTCGAGCTGCGGGACATAACGAAAGATCTCCACGCCATCCAAAAATGGGTCGGATCGTTTGACCCACATATCAGCATCGTTTCCCGCCGCCACGACAACGGTGAACGCCCCATCCAGACGTGCACAAGCCCCGAGGATCGAAACCATGAGATCCTCCAAGCCGGAGAGGAACGTCCCAATGGTCACATAGATGATGCGCGTCCCGCTGTTCTTCTGGTCAAGGATCGTCGCCCACCGGGAGGCAAAATCCGCATCGACTCCGGACGCCGTTCGGTCCGGATCAATAACTGCGCCGACAACGACGGGGAGCAGCGGCTCGCCCGGCAACGCAAGCTCAGGGGCGATCATTCTGATTCGAGGCAGCTTGGGGTAGTCATACCGCTGCACGTACCGGCGCTCAATGGGCCCGAGGGTGTCCGGCGCGGGCAGATCTTCGATACCGCTGCTCCAGTCGTGACCCTCAACCCAGAGGGATTCGGCGCGTCTGCGAACCCACTCCATAACAAAGAAACGCTCCCAGCGAAGGCGGGCTTGCAGTCGACTGCGAGCGTCGCCGGTTGGGATCTGATGGTTGCCGGATGGGAACGTCACATCGGGCCCCGGACGCACCGAGTAGAAGTCCTCAAGAAGCAGGACGGGCCAACCCTGGTTGGCGGCAATGCGAATCTCTCGGTGTTGTTCGGCTTCGGTCAGGACCAGGGATGGATTGACGTGTTGCAATGTGGCGGCCAACTCACCGGTGTCAGACACCATCTGGTGATGCGCAGTCCAGTGCGCAATGGCCGAGGCGCGAGGTCCAAGCCCAACCCCCGGTATGCGCCTCAGGATCGTCGCCGATGCTCCGGTCCACTCCTCCACCACCGGGAGCGCCTCTCGAAGAATTTCTTCCTCGGCCAGCAACGCCGTGTCAAAGCCTGACTCTCGAGCCACCTCGATGGTGCGAGAGAACGCGGAGACGACGGTGACAGCGATCCCACGCTCCTGGAGCTCCCGACCGACCGGGACGAAGCGATTGACATTGCCAAGCAGATCGGTGGTCACATAGGCCACCGACAGGTTTTGTCCGTGCATCCGAAATGGCCTCGCAGACGTAAGAGTGGTCGAACCTCAAAACTACGACGAAGCCATGACCATGGATGCAATCTCGACAAAACGTGCGCGACGCGAAACCTGAGGCGTACAGATGACCACCAAAGATGGGGACCTCACGGCGACATTGCTTGAGTACATCAATCGACACGTGGCCGCCACCGACACGGTGGTTGAGCGCCACACCGACCTTCTGGTCACTGGTGCGGTTGACTCGCTGGGAGTGGTTCGCATTACTCAGTTCATGGAAGATACGCTGGACACCGAGGTAGACCCGTTGGACGTCACGCTGGACAACTTTCAGACGGTAAACCAGATGATCGATTTCGTTCTCCGGCAACGCGCCGCCAAATGATTGCGCCATGACTGACCCTCTGGCTGCGCCCGCTACTCCGGGGAGCGACGACAACGGCGGACCAATTACCGCCGCGCTGGCGCCGCTGCCCGGGTTGATCTTTGATCACCGGTCGCCGGGCGCATCTGCGGCAGTGAGGTGCGGGGCCAACTCTGTCACCTGGTCCCAACTGGATCAGCAGTCACTGACCATCGCGCGCCATTTGGTTGGCCGGGGCGTCAGTCACGGCGACCCCGTCGCCGGCGTGCTTCCACGAGCGACCAGCACCGTTGCCGCAATGCTCGGAGTGATGCGCATGGGCGCGGTCTGGGTTCCCGTCGACGCCAGCTATCCGCACGCCCGCCAGCAGGCGATACTCAACGTCGCTGCCGCTTCGTTCACGCTGACATCAGAAACCGTCGATGCCATCCTCGCTCAATCGCAGTCGAAGCAGGCCCCACATCCGGAGATCGTTGGCCCGGAACTGGACGACACCGCCTATCTCATGTTCACCTCCGGTTCAACCGGCAAGCCTCGGGGCGTGCGGGTCCTGCACCGCCAGCTTGCCGCCAGCACGCTGGCTCGATTCGACGCCTACCGAACGCTTCATCCCCATCCGAAGCGGTTCCTTATGGTGTCCAGCTTCGGCTTTGACAGTTCGGTGGCCGGCACCTTCTGGACGTTGGCGGCCGGGGGCGAACTGATCATCCCAACCGATGATGAGGTGCATGACTTTGATGCGCTCGCCAGGCTCATCGATGACCACGACGTCACCCACACCCTGATGGTTCCGACGGTGTGGGATGCGCTGCTCCAGCGATCTGCAGACAAACTGACCAGCATCCAGACCGCGATCGTCGCCGGCGAAACATGCCGGCCCAGCTTGGCCCGACGCCACGGCGATGTCTGCCCTGGTGGCCACCTGGTCAATGAGTACGGACCGACCGAAGCAACGGTCTGGTCCTCCATGCATCACGTGCAGCCAACCGACCAACCGGTTCCCATTGGACGCGCGATACCCGGAACCACGCTTCGCGTGGCCAACGAGCGGGGGCACGCCCAACCCGATGGTGAGGCGGGTGAACTCTGGATCAGTGGCCAGGGCCTCAGCGAAGGCTACGTCGATGATGAGCAACAGACCGGGGAACGATTTGTCATCCTGGCTGATGGCACGCGCTGGTACCGCTCGGGAGATCGCGTGCGGCGGACCAGCGACGGATCGCTGGTGTTTCTTGGTCGCATGGACGGACAGCTCAGCGTGGGCGGCGTGCGAGTGGAGCCCGAGGAAATTGAGTCGGTGATCACGGCGCTGCCCGGTGTTGCCGCTGCCGGCGCGGTCGTCGTGAGCGCCCGCCGAGACCAGCTGGTGGCCTTCGTTGAACCCACCGCCACGGTCACCGACTTTGCGGCGCTGAGTGAACAGGTCCGGAGCGCATGCACGGCTCAACTCCCGGTAACCATTCGGCCGCAGCGGATTCTCGTGAAATCGCACCTGCCTCGAACCCCGCATGGAAAGATCGATCGGCCCGCGCTCGCGCAGGTGCCGGTACCTGATTCTCATGCGCTGACGACGGTCCCGTCGCAATCTCCGCCGACCCCTGGCGCCAATCACACTCCCACCGTCAGCGACATCACCCAGGTTTGGCAGCAGGCCCTGGGCGCCACAACTGTTTCCGAACAGACCGACTTCTTTGAGGCAGGTGGCGATTCGCTTGCGGCCTTTGAGCTGTGTCTGGCGGTGGAGGATCGCTTCGGGATTTCGGTTCCGATCAGTGCATTGATTGAGTCCCCGACGCCGGCAAGCTTCGCCGCCGAGATCGCTCGTCTCGGACGGGATCAGCAGAATCGAACCGTGGCGCCACCCAACGCGTCGCAGCCCGCCCGACCGCTCCTGTTTGAACAGATTCGACCCGGGGACCAGCGTGCGCCGCTGGTGTTGCTGGCCCCGGGCGGCGGTCACCTGTTGGGCTACGCGCCGATGATTGAGGCCCTCGACAAAGACCAGTCAGTCGTTGGATTCCGCCTGCCAGGCGCCGACGGAAAAGAGGAACCGTGCACCTCCATTGAGGCACAGGCCGACCGTCTCATGGACGAGGTTGTCAACCTCGCCCGCAGCGACGGTCGACCGCTGCGACTGTTTGGACTTTCCACCGGAGGGTTGCTGGGGTTGGAGCTTGCGCATCGTCTGGGCGCCATGGGCCTTACTCCGGGTTTGGTGGCTCTGGGAGACACCATCTACCCCGGCTTTCAGGAGTACGGACGACTGGCGCTGTCGGAGCGCCTTCGAACCGTGCACGGCGACGACGGGCCGCGGGCCGCTGTTGACTATCTGGCCGGCCGGGTGCGCATGCGAGCTGACACCATCCGGGCGAGCGCGCAGAGCCGCCGGTTCCGAAACACCGGTCAAGGTTTCTCGCCCAAGGCCCACGAGGCCTACCTCTATGGGCTGGCCGGCGACATGGCCCTGCGGTATGTGGTGCCGTCCTACAACGGCCGCGTCCTGTTGTTCTCGGCCTCGGAGACCGACATTGCAAGAACGGTCCAACCGTGGTCAAAGAAGCTGCCGCACATTGAGGTTTTCACCGTTGCGGGAGTACACGACGCCATCGTTGAGGACCCGCTGTTCGCCAAACCACTGGCCCGCGAGCTGCAAGCGACGCTGGACCGAGCATCGACTTAGAGTTATGACCTATACCTACTCATAGGCTATTCCTATGGCCCAATAGGAGGTTGATCTCTACCCGAATGCCGACGCCGCGGCCAGCATGGAGCCATGGCCCCGAGCACCATCACCACCGTCAGCACCTCCACCACGGCGGGGCCCCGGACCGTCATCGCAACCGCCGGCTCATCCCCCTCGGTTGTTCCCGGGCTCGCCCTGACTGCGCTCACCCTCCTTGCGGCCTCGTGGCTCACCTCGATGCTCCCTGGAGTGCCATTTCTTGTCGCCGCCCTCATCGCCGGTGTGACGCTTCCGATGTTGGGGCTGGCCACCGACCAGACCGAACCAGGCCTTCGCTTCGCCGGCAAGACTCTGCTCCGCGCCGGCATCGTGCTGTTGGGCTTTCGCCTCTCGGTCCATGACCTGACCGCGCTCGGCGTGTCCACGCTCGGCACCATCGTGGCCACGGTCACCATCACCTTCTTTGTGGTGCAGCTGACCGGTCGCCGAATCGGTCTGTCGCCCGGCCTCTCGGTTCTGGTCGCCAGCGGCTTTTCGATCTGCGGGAACTCGGCTATTGCGGCGGTCAAGGACTCTGCACAAGCCGACGACGATGAAGTCGCCGCCGCCGTTGGACTGGTCACCATCTGTGGAACCGGAGCGGTTTTGTTGATGCCGGTGGTGGGTCCGAGCATCGGACTCAACCAGGAGGAGTTCGGCCTCTGGGCCGGGGCCAGCGTGCAGGACACCGCCCAGGTCATTGCGGTGGCCGCGTCCATGGGTCCGGTCGCGTTGGCGGTCGCCACCGCCGTCAAGCTGACCCGCATCCTGTTTCTGGCGCCGATCGTTGCGGCAGTATCACTACTGACCAGCCGACGCAATGGTGCTGCTGACCTCTCACCCGCAACAAGGCCGCCGATCTTCCCACTCTTTGTGGCCGGTTTCATTACCACCATGATGCTGCGCACCAGTGGCGTCATTCCCGCAGACGGTTTGGACTTTGCTCGCCATCTGGAGCGGTGGGTGTTGGCGGCGGGCCTCGTCGGCCTCGGCAGTTCAGTGAAACTGGCTCGCATTCGTACCCTGGGCGTCAAACCGATACTGCTCGGCGCCGTTGCCTGGGTGACAGTGGCGTCGATCCCGCTGATCTCCCTGGCGATCAGGGGGCTTGGCTGACCCGCCGTGGTCAACGTGTGACCATCTACGATGACGCCATGGCAGACAACCCTCGTACCTCTGACGCCTCATTGTTGAACCCGGTTTTCCTCAATCGATGGTCCAATCGATCGTTCACTGATCAGCCCGTCACCGACGACCAGATTGCGGCCGTATTCGAAGCCGCTCGCTGGGCCCCGTCCTGGATGAACAAGCAGCCGTGGTATTTCGTCTACGAAACCGACGGGCCCGACCGTCAGGCCATCCTGGACACCTTCATGGAGTTCAACCGTGAATGGGCGTCTGCGGCGCCGCTGGTGGGTCTGTGCATCGCCAAGACCGAGCTCGAAGGATTCATGGGCCGGTCCCGGGACTTTGATGCCGGCGCCGCCATGTTCAGTCTCACCCTGCAGGCCCACATGATGGGCCTGGCCGTTCACGTTCTGGGCGGGATCGAGATTGACGCCGCCCATGAACTCACCGGAGCCGACCCGGACGACAGCAAGATCATTTGCGGTTTCGTGGTGGGCCATCCCGGTCCGGTCGATGCATTGCCCGAAGGCCTCCAGGAGAAAGAACAGCCGAGCCCCCGCAAGCCGGTCAGTGAGTTTGCGTTCAAAGGTGGCAAACTCCCCGCAGACTTCTGATCGGTCACACACTGACCGATGCGCCCACCGCCCACGGGTGGCCGGCTGATCCGCATCCTTGAGGTGGACTAGCGAACCGAGACTTCAGCGGTGACCGACTTGTGATCGGAGCCGGCCCCATCGCCGACCATGTAGCTGTGGAGAGCCACCCGGTCGCTGACCAGGACATGGTCGATGGGCAGGCCGAACCAACCACCCCAGGTTGGCCACGTTGATTTCCACCCAACCGTGCGGTGGGGGTCACGCCAGCCCAGGTCGTGCAACAACTGCGTGTAGATGGGCGAGGTGGGCGTGACGTTCATATCGGTGACCACGACCGCTGGGCCGTCCCAGTCGGCGGCCAGCTGGACCACCCCGGCCAGCTGCTGCTGGCGGAGGTCCACCTTTCGTCGGTCATGACGGGAGGCATGCGGATGCAAACCCACAACCAGGAGTTCCTCACCCCCGGGAGTCTCGGTTGCCACCGCCAGCAGAACCCGATCCGCCGGACTGAACTCCGCCGGCACCGGAAGACGACGGGATTGCGCCGAGCGTGTCAGCACCGCCATCCCGCCGCCGAGTTGCCCGTCCTTCGCATCCAGCGGCACCCCCAGGGTGAAGCGATACTCGTCGACCAGTCGTAGTTCCAACTCGATCCACTGCGCGGTGGTGAGCTCATGCAACACCACCACATCGGCGTCGGCGTCCCGCACGTGTTGGGCAATCCCATCCATGTCCTTGTTGCCAAACCAGATGTTGTACTGCATCACCCGAATCACATCCTGATCGTTTGCCGGGCGCGCATCACCACTGGCGGGCGTGAGGTACGGAATGACGAACAGGGCGTTGATTGTCACAACCACCATCGCCACCGCGACCAACGATCGCTGGCCCAACAGCGCGGCGACGATCACCAGGACCATTGCGATCAACAGCAGCTGAAGTCGGCCGTTGGTGAGCGCCTCAATCAGCGGATGCTGACTGGCGAAGAAGCCGCCCACGGTCACCGCAACCGCGAGTACCACCAGCGTTGCAAGGACAAGCACGCGACGTGATGTTGGCGCCTCGGGGTCCTTAGGGCTCCGGCGCAATGAGGATGACCAGAGAGAGGACCAGCGTCGCAGTCGAGGTGATCAGCAGCAGCCAGAGACCCGCACCAATATCGGGGGTTCGGATGCCGCCGCTGATGTCAATCATCTGCCAGATAGCAAGGCCAATGCCCACCAGTCCGAGGACGGCCGACCAGCCGGCTTCGGGGTCACTCCACGGGTTGTACGCCCAGCCGACCAGGCCCAGGATCACCAGTGCCGCTCCCAGAATCATGGTGGCCACGCCAATGCGTTGCATGCCGGACTCGGTGACCGCGACCACCGCGTCATTGGCCTGGGCCCAGGTCATCATCGAGGCGATCACCATCGTGACCCCAAACCCGGTGATGCCCAGATAGAGGGGGTTGGCGCCGGCGAATTCCAGGTCACCGTCACCGTCGATGTCGCGAGCCCACGCGCCGCCGCCGGTTCGGCCGGGATCGGCCTGAGCAGTCACCACCGCTTCGGCAGCAAGTTCTTCTTCGGTCCTCATGCTTCGAATGTAGCCCCTGTTGACATCAGGTTCCTGAGTGCGTCAGTCCAGCTCGCGGCCAACGATGCTGACGAAGCTCACCATCTCTCCCGGATAGCCGCCGAGATTGTGAATCAGGGCCTTGCTTCGGTCGTTGGCGATACGGCGATCTTCGGGCGCTTCGCCTCGGAGCTGCAGCCACGCTTCGAAGTGCATACGCAAGCCGGATGCGCCAACCGGGTGACCGAACGCTTTCAAGCCGCCGTCAGTGTTGACCGGCATGGAACCGTCCAAGTTGTAGGTGCCGTTCATCACTTCCTGCCATGCGGTGCCGCGGGGAGCGAAGCCCAGGTCCTCCATCAGGATGAGTTCGGTGATGGTGAAGCAGTCGTGGACTTCGGCCATGGCCAGTTCCGCAAGGGGGTCGGTGATGCCCGCCTGCCGGTAGGCGTCTTCGGCCGCCATGACACATTCGGGCATGGTGGTGAACGAGAACTCGGGATCGATGAGGCCGCCGCCGTTGCCCGACACCATCGACAGCGCTTTCACGTAGATGGGGGTGTCGGTGTACCGGTGGGCATCCTCGGCGCGGACCACGATGGCGGCCGCGGCGCCATCGGCAACGCCAGCGCAGTCAAAGACGCTCAGCCGGCCCGCGACCGCCGCCATGTTGCAGATGGATTCGGCCGAGGTTTCGCGACGGAATTGCGCCAAAGGATTGCGCGCGCCGTTGAAGTGATTCTTCTGGGCAATACGAGCTATGGCAAAGCGAACCTCATCCTCATCCAGACCGTATTTTTGCGCGTATGCGGGCAGCATCAGCGCGTAGGTGGCAGCTGCGGTCAGGCTTCGTTTGGTGCCGTCGGCGGGAATGGGAAATGCGTTCAGGCCGGCGTATCCGGAGTCCTTGGTCTTCTCCACCCCCAACGCCATGGCCGAGTCATAGGCGCCGGAAGCCACCGCGTAGCAGGCTTGCCGGAGCGACTCCGACCCGGTGGCGCAGTAGTTCTCCACCCGCGTCACCGGCTTGCCCGTCAGGCGAAGCGGGACCGACAAGGCCAAACCCGAGGCCGCACTCTGAGAGGTACCAAACCAGTAGGCGTCCACGTCCTCACGGGTCATGCCTGCGGAAGCGAAGGTGATGTCCGCGGCGTCGATGATCATGTCGTCCAGCGACTTGTCCCAGTGTTCTTTGAACGGGATCACGCCCATGCCAACAATGGCGACCTTGTCACGAATGCCGTTACTCGCCATGGTGTTGCTCCCGCCGAACGGGACGGCCTTTCCAGAAGTAGTTGGCAATTCCGTCGGTTTCGCTCAGACACCGAAAGGTGAGTTCAATTCGATCGCCGATACTGACGTCATCGGGGTCCACATCGGTGAGTTCAATCGGCATGCGTCCACCGCCATCAAAGTCGACGACCGCAAAGACGATGGGCGGACTGGGCGACCACGCCAACTTGTCAACGGTGAAGGTCACGATGGTGCCTTCCGCGTCCGCCATCGGAATCTCGACCATCGCGGCCTCCGACTCCCCAATAGAGCGCCGCGAGGGCGGCAGATACACGTCACCGGTTCCGGAGTCCTGGCTTCCGACCAGGCCAAACTTCCAGTCGGTCACCCGGGCCGCAGCGACCGCGGACGTGCGGGCGGGCATTGGACGGCGCGGCGGATCTTTGGCGATGAGTCCCCGCCACGAGAGAAACTTGGCATAGGGAACGTCACCGGTGATCGCTGCCTGTTCGGCCACCGACCGCAGCGGCCTGTTGGTGACGATGGCATCGGTCGTCCGGTAGATCTGCACGTCCACACCGTCAGCCATGACCACCAGCGCCAGCAATTCATCCGGTTGGGCGTGGTCCAGCATGACCTGCAGCAGGAGCATGGGATCGGCTGCGCCTGTCCATCCCACGCCCTCCAACGGTGGGACCGTCGCGCCATCAGGAGCACCGAGTTTCGCTCGCTTCGCCACCCGGGCGCTCCAGCACGACACCGCCGCTCGATCAATCTCGTCCGATTGGACACCGGCGTCGGCGCACGCGGCGCTGAACGCCGTAGCCACCAGCGGCCGATACACGTTCTCACTGAACCGCTCGTCCCAGGTGCGCGTTTGGGGCTCACCCGGAATGCGCCACCGGTCCACAAACTCTCGGGTTGCCACCCCGCTTCCAACCAGCCGGGCCACCACCGGCGCTTCGGCGGAATCGTCGCCGATGATGACGCAGGCGGCCGCGTCGCCACCGGCCGCCTCGTCGGGGCTGGTGGGAAGACCGACTCGGATGTCAGATCCAACCACCGCCGTGGTCCCGCGGCCTTCGCATGCGTTTCGGAGAACTCCGGCCGCGGTACGCGACGAACCGATCATGTCCATGGCAATGGTGCTCTCGGGCAACCGAAGCGCAGCATGAACTGCGGTGGCATTGGTCCGATCCATGTACGCCGGATCGGTGGTCACGAACCACAGCTGGTCCGGAGCGGCAATGCCACGACGCATCGCCGGCCGGGCCGCTTCGACCGCCATGGAGGTTGTGTCCTCGTCAAAGGACGCGACCGAGCGACTGGTGCGGCCGCCGCCGGAACCGAAGAATTCAGGAATCGTGCTGCAGTCCAGTCGGCGATACGGCACATGGGCGCCCCACGAGATGATCCCGCGCATCAGCCCTGCTGCATCTCTTTCATGCGGCGCTCAAGGTCGTCATAGAAGCTGGGTACCTCAACGCCGACCTGGTCGAAGTTGGCGATGATCTCATTGGGGGTCCACTGCGCCCCATTGGGCGCCATCATCGTCCGCACTTCCTGCGGCTGATTCCAGACCGAGATCCTTGGTCCCACCACCGTGTAGGTCTGACCGTTGACCTCCCGGCCGGCATCGCTCATCAAGAAGATGGCCATGGGGGCAATGTCTTCGGGCTCGCCCATCTCGATCTCAAACGGAACGTTCTCGCTCATTCGGGTCTTGGCAACCGGGGCGATGCAGTTGGCGTTGATAACGGGACCGCCGCGCATCTTGACCGAGAGGGCCGTCATGCCAGCGGACCGGGTGAGGCTGACGATGCCGCCTTTGGCCGCGGAGTAGTTGGCCTGCGCGGTGGAGGCAACGAAGGCACCGGAGGTAATGCCGACGATTGATCCGCCCGTCTCCTGTTTGCGCATGGCTTCGAATGCGTGCCGGTAGACGTTGAAGTGACCTTTGAGGTGGACGGCGACCACCGCGTCCCATTCCTCTTCGCTCATCTTGAAGAGCATGCGTTCGCGAAGGATGCCGGCCACGCAGACCACGCCGTCGATGGAGCCAAAGCTGTCCTTGGCGGCGGCAACAATCGCCTCGCCCGTCTCGAACCTGGACACGTCGCCGGCCACCGCCAAAGCTGCGCCTCCCCCATCAACAATCTGGGCAACGGTCTGATCGGCAACCTCACTGCTGGCGCCGTCGCCGGCCAGATCCACGCCGTAGTCGGCGACCACAATGTTGGCCCCTTCGGACGCGCAGGCCAGCGCAATGGCCTTCCCGATGCCGCTTCCGGCACCGGTGACAGCAATCGTTCTGTTCTCCAACATCGCCATGTGGCTCTCTCCGTGGTTCCCGTGGCTCGACGTGCAAAGCGGCCTTCAGGCTACTGGCCGTCCACTGGTCGCATCACCAGCGACTGCTGGCTCTGCGCCGACGAAGAAGGACGAGTAGGAGACCGAACAGGATGAGCATGCCGGCCACCGTCAGCAGGCGGAAGGAGTCCCGTCCCGTGAAGGCGAGACCGACAGGCGGTGGATCATCAATGCCGGTCCCGGACACCGGAGTAGCGGTGGCGCGCGCGGTTGGGATGGGTGTCGGTGTTGCGGTCGCAACCAGTCCAACGATCACCTCCGGCGTGGGAGACAGCTGGGCCGACAAGGCCGCTTCCGCGGTCGGCACCAGCGTCGGCAAGACCGTTGCCGGTGGATCCACCGGTTCGGTTGGCACCGGCGTGGCCGTGGCAATCGGGACCGCTGTTGCCGTGGGCTCCGGTTCGGTGGTTGCTGTGGGCTCCTCCGTCGGCTCCGGATCAGGTATCGCAGTCGGCGTCGCCGTCACTTCCTCCGTCGGCTCCGGCTCGGGTGTCGCAGTCGGCTCCGGTGCGGGTGTCGCAGTCGGCGTCGCAGTCGGTTCCTCCGTCGGTTCCGGCTCGGGTACCGCAGTCGGCTCCGGATCAGGCGTCGCAGTCGGTTCCTCCGTCGGTTCCGGCTCGGGTGTCGCAGTCGGTTCCGGCTCAGGTACCGCAGTCGGCTCCGGCTCAGGCGTCGCAGTCGGTTCCTCCGTCGGTTCCGGCTCGGGTACCGCAGTCGGCTCCGGATCAGGCGTCGCCGTCGGCTCCGGCTCAGGTATCGCAGTCGGCGTCGCGGTCGGTTCCTCCGTCGGCTCCGGTTCCGGCGTCACCGTCGGAACTGCGGTTGGCGTCGGAACAGGATCGCCGATGCCCACATAGTGCGAGGGGTCGTCGTCGTCCACAACCGCCGCGGCCCCGGACACGGGATCGAGGAGCGGTTCGAAAATGCTGACATCGGTGGGCCACGTTTGCGGCTTGGACGGATCACAGTCGCACGTGTCCAGATTGGGAGTGGCCGGCGTGCCCGCAGCTGTGGCCCGGTTCTCGAAGTATCCGGCAGTGGCTTCGCCCGTGGCCGTGCAGGTGACGGTTTGGTACGGAAGCAACAGGGGAATCACCGGTGAACCGCCGCCACAGTCCACGCCGGGATCCGGCACGTCGGTGACGGTCACATTGAGCAGGGCACTGTCTCCGGTGTTCCTGACCTTGTAGGTCCAGGTGACAGAGGCTCCTTCGGCCAGCGACGGACCAGGCGGATTGTCGGCATCGAGCCCGTTGGTCGCCTTCTCCAGATCGATTCCGGACCGGAGGCCGGTGTAGCTGGACGGGTCAAGGTCCGATACCGGGGGCACCGGATCACCGGTTGTCGCGTCTGTCACCGGCTCGAACTGGGTGGGATCATCGGGCCACGAGTTGGGGTCGTCCGGGTCACAGTCACAAACGTCAGGATCCGGTACGACCAGCTGACCTTCCGCCGAACCAACGTTCTGGTAGTCGCCGTCCGCGGACACGCCCGATGCGGTGCAGCTCACTGACGCGCCCGGTAGCAACAGCGCAATCACATTGGCGGCATCGCCGGGGGCACCGGGGCACGACACGGTGACGGTTGGATCGTCATCGCTGACGGTCACCGCCCCAAGAGCGGCATCGCTGGTGTTGGTCACCACATACGTCCACGTCACCGTCGACCCCGCCAACAGACCAGGGCCAGCATCATCGGCATCAAATCCGTTGGTTGACTTCTCGATGTTGATACCGCCGCCAACGCCGTAGTAGTTGGACGGATCCTCATCCTCGACCCGGTCGATGACCGTCCCGTCCTGGTCCCTTACCGGGTCATACTCGGCCGGATCGTCGGGCCAGGAGGCGGGGTCCGCAGGGTCGCAGTCGCAGGTGTCAGGGTTGGGAAGTGCGGGTGCACCGGAGACTGAGCCAATGTTGGTGTAGCCACCTGCCGCCGCGGCGGAGACCTCACCGGTACATGTCACGGACTGTCCAGGTGGGAGCAACGCAACGGTGGCCGACCCATCTCCGCAGTCGATGGCCACGCCCTGATCGTCAGTAACGGTGACATCGAGCAGTGCGGTGTTGGCCGGGTTGGTGATGACGTAGCTCCAGGTCACCGTTTCGCCTTCAGCCAGAACGATGCCGGGTGAGGTGTCGGCATCGGCGCCATTGGTGGATTTCTCCAGTTCGATCTGGCCACCCGCCACGCCGGACACGGTGCCGCTCAGGATCTCGGCAGTGCCGAAGTAGTGGGACGGATCATCGCCGGTCAATGGAGCCGCTGGTTCGCCGGTGGCTGGGTCCACCAGCGGTGCATACAACCCCGCATCGCCGGGCCACGAACTGGGAGCGTCAGGATCACACCCGCAGGTCGCCGGATCTGGAGCCACCGGGTTGCCGGTAGCCGTGGACTGGTTGCTGTACGCCCCGTCGATAGCGGTGCCCGTGGCCATGCAGGTGACGGTCTGACCCGGTACCAGCAATGGAATCACGTTGGTGGTGTCGCCGCAATCCACGGCCACCGTTGGGTCGGAGTCGCTCACAACAACCGGCGCCAGAGCTGTGGCGCTGGTGTTGGTCACCACGTAGGTCCACACCACGGTGGTGCCAGAGATCACGGAGGGACCAAACGGCTGATCCGCGTCCACCCCGTTGGTCGCCTTCTCCAAGGTCAGACTTCCGTCTGTCCCGAAGTAGTGGGACGGGTCCCCATCTTCAGCTGGCGGCATGGGCTCACCGGCGTCGTCCAGTGCCGGCGCGAACGCGTCCGGGTCATCAGGCCAGGTTGATGGCATGGCCGGGTCACAGCCGCACGTGTCAGGGTCCGGAAGGGCCGGGGTGCCAACCACGGTTGCGACGTTCTCATACTGGCCGGCTATCGCTGTGCCGGTGGCTTCACAGCTCACGACCGCACCGGGCAGGAGCAATGCGATCACGTCGTCATCGGCAGTCGACGGGTCAAAGCAGTCGACGCCAACGGTCGGGTCACTGTCACTCACCACAACGTTTGTCAGTGCAGTGTTCCCCGTGTTGGTCACCGCGTAGATCCAGGTGACAGGATCACCGGCGGGAATTGCGGGTCCCGGTGTCAGGTCCGCATCCACACCGTTGGTGGACTTGGCCAGAGACACGTCCGGGTCCGCACCGAAGTAGTGGGAGGGGTCCGTCGCCGTCATCGGCGGCAACGGGTCACCGGTGGCCGGATCAACCAGCGGTGCAAACTGATCGGGATCCGGCGGCCAGGTTCCGGGATCATCCGGATTGCAGCCGCAGGTGTCCGGATTCGGCGCCACCGGAGTCCCGCTCACATCGGCAACGTTCTGGTACTGACCGGCGGTGGCGGTACCGGACGCCGTGCACGTGACAGTGGCGCCGGGGGCCAGCAGAGCAATCACATGTGGTGTCCCCGTCACGGCCGCATCGCCACAGTCAACCGCAACCAGTGGGTCGGAGTCGTCAATCTCTACCGCCGCCAGAGCCGCAGAGCTGGTGTTGGTGACCACGTAGGTCCAGGTCACAGCGCCCGTGGGCGTCACCGCCGGTCCGGGGGTGACATCTGCATCCTGTCCGTTGGTGCTCTTCTCCAGAGTCAGACCACCGTCGGTGCCGTAGTAGTGGGACGGATCGTCGTCGGTCACACCATCATCCGGCGTGCCGTCAGGCCCGGTGGCCGGATCGAAGGCCGATGGGTCATCCGGCCAACTGTCCGGGCTGGCCGGGTCGCACCCGCAGGCGCCGAGGTCAGGCAACACAGGATCCCCCACCACATCAACCGTGTTGGCGTACTGGCCCGTACGGGCCGTTCCGTTGGCTTCGCAGATGACCGAGTCACCGGGCAGCAGAAGTGCGATCTGATCCGCCGAAGCGGCGGCCGGATCGGCGCAGTCAACCGACACCGCGGGGTCGCTGTCGGTGACCGTGACGTTGGCCAGCGCGGTGTTCCCGGTGTTGGTCACGGCATAGGTCCAGGTCACCGCGCCACCCGCAGGCACGGCGGGCCCGGGAGTGACGTCGGCGTCCCGATCCTGGGTCGACTTCTCCACGCCGATGGCCGGCGCCGCACCGAAGTAGTGCGACGGATCACCGTCGGTCACCTCTCCCACCGGATCGCCGGTGGCGGGATCGAGCACCGGCGTAAATACGGCGGGATCGGCCGGCCAGGTGGACGAGTCCGACAGGTCACAGCCGCAGGTGTCGGGATCCGGAAGCGCCGGTGAACCGCTCACCATCGCGGTGTTCTCGTACTGCCCGGCGGCCGCAGTGCCGGTGGCGTCGCAGGTTGCCACGGCGCCGGGAAGGAGCAGCGCAATCTCGTTGGCCCCAGTGGAGGCCGGATCGGCGCAGTCAACGCTCACGGCGGGGTCGCTGTCGGTGACAACCACGCCGGTGAGGGCGGTATCGCTCGAGTTGGTGACGGTGTAGGTCCAGGTCACCAGCCCGGACGGCGCAATGGCCGGGCCCGGTGGGAGGTCAGCGTCAACCCCATTGGTGGCTTTTTCCAGATCAATGCCACCTTCGGAGCCGAAGTAGTGGGATGGGTCATCGTCGGCGACGGGCGGCACGGGGGTTCCATCGGGCTCGGTGGCCCGGTCAAAGGCAGACGGGTCATCGGGCCAGGAAGTCGGGTCGTCCGGATCGCACTCACACGTGTCTGGATTGGGAAGGACAGGATCCCCGCTCACGTCCACGGAGTTCTGGTACTGGCCGGACACCGCAATGCCTTCGGCCCGGCAGTTCACCACGTCTCCGGGGTTCATGTGGTTGATCACGTTGGTGGCGTCGTTGAACACGCCATCGTCGTTGAGGTCGCACACCACACTCACGGTGGGATCGCTGTCGGTCACGCTCACATCAGCGAGCGCGGTGTTGCCGGTGTTGGTGACCACGTAGGTCCACACGACCGGGTCGCCGGCGGCGATGCCCGGTCCGGGTTCCGCGTCCGCGTTCACGCCCGCCGTGGACTTCTCAACATCGACCGCCGGTGCGGCCCCAAAGTAGTGGGACAGGTCGTTGTCGGTGACATCGTCCAGCGGGTCGCCGGTGTCATCGGTCGGTTCGTCGTACAGCGCCGGATCGCTCGGCCACGAGTCAGGAGCACTCAAGCCACAGGCACAGCCATCCGGATTCGGCAGCGCGGGCGCACCGCTCACCGTGGCCTGGTTCTCGTACTGCCCTGGACCCGCGATGCCCGTGGCTTCGCAGGTCCTCGTCTCGCCGGGAAGCAGCAGCGCCATGGTGTTGTCCGCTGCGGTTGTTGCATCGAAGCAGTCGACGCTCACTGCGGGATCAGAGTCGGTCACGGTCACGGCCGTCAAGGCAGTGTTGCCGGTGTTCTGCACCACGTAGGTCCAGGTGACTGCGGCGCCCAGCGCCAGCGCCGGGCCAGCGGGCTGGTCGGCCTGCACCCCGTTGGTGAACTTCTCGATATCGACGTTCGGAGCGGCACCGAAGTAGTGCGACGGATCAGCGTCCGCCACCGGGTCAACCGGGTTGCCGTCCGGGTCCAGCAGCGGAGCGAAGTCGTTGGCGCTGTCCGGCCAGCTGTCAGGATCGAACGGATTGCAACCGCAGGTGTCCGGGTTGGGGTACGCCGGAACGCCCGCTACATCGGCCACATTCTGGTAGGGGCCCGTGGCCGCAAAGCTGGTGGCCTGACACAGGATGGAGTCGCCGGGATTGAGCAGCGGGATGACGTTGGTCGCATCGAGGAACAGGCCGTCATCGTTGACGTCGCACACCGGCGTCACCGCCGGATCGCTGTCGGTCACCACACTGGAGAGAAGCGCTGTCGACCCCGCGTTTCGGACCAGGTACCTCCAGGTAACCGGATCTCCCGGCTCGAGGGCCGGGCCGGTGGGCTGGTCGGCCTGAATGGCGTTGGTGGTTTTCTCGATGTCGATGCGTGGCGCCGCCCCCACATAGTGGGACAGATCCTCGTCGGTTTCGTTGGGCAGCGGATCACCCGAGGCGTCAGTCGCCGGGTCGAACATCGCCGGGTCGCTCGGCCATGAGGATGGAACGAATGGGCTGCAGCCACAGACCACCGGGTCAGGCAGCACGGGTTGGCCGCTGATGGACGCAGTGTTGGTGTACTGGCCCACACCGGCAATGCCGGTGGCCTGACAGGAGCGGCTCTCACCCGGATTGAGGTGGGCGATGACATTGCCCTCGCTGACTGGGTCAAACGTACCGTCGGTGTTGAGATCACAGATCACGGTGACGCTGAGGTCAGAGTCAGTGACGGTGGCATCGGCCAGCGCAGTGTTGCCGGTGTTGGTGACCTCATAGGTCCACGTCACGGGAAGGCCGGGCGCAATGGCGGGTCCGGTTGGCCCGTCGGCCTGCACGCCGTTGGTGGACTTCTCGATGTCCACATCCGGATCAGCCGCGTAGTAGTGCGACGGGTCCTCGTTCTCAACGGCCTCCATTGGAGTGCCATCACTGCCAACCGCCGGGTCGAAGTTGGTGGGGTCGTCGGGCCAGGAGTCCGGGTCATCGGGGGAGCAACCGCAGGTGTCGGGGTCCGGCAGAAACGGATCACCGGCCACCGAGGAGATGTTGCGGTACTGGCCGGCGGCAGCCACGCCAGTGGCCTCACAGGTTGTGGTGTCGCCCGGATTGAGCAGACCAATGGTCGAGCTTTCGGTGGCGGGGTCGAAGTTGCCGTCATCGTTCACGTCGCAGATCACCGACACTGCCGGGTCCGAGTCCGCAACCGTCACGTTCAGCAGCGCAGTGTTACCGGTGTTTTCAACCTCGTAGGTCCAGACCACCGGATCTCCCACAGCGAGCGCCGGACCGGGGCTGATGTCGGCCTGCACACCGTTGGTGAACTTCTCAATCTCAATAGCGGGGGTGGTACCGAAGTAGTGCGACGGGTCGGTGGCGGTTTCGGGCGGCAGCGGGTCCCCATCGCTACCGATCACCGCGTCGAAGTCATCAGCGTCATTGGGCCACGTGCTCGCATCCCCGGGGTCGCACCCGCAGGTCGCCGGTTGCGGCACAGCCGGAGCACCCGAGACCGTTGCCGTGTTGGTGTACGGGCCACTGCCCGCGGTGCCGGTGCTCTGGCAGGAGACGGTGCCGCCGGGAAGCAGGAGCGGCATGACGTTGGTGGCGTCATCAAAGGCGCCGTTTCCGTCCACATCGCAGACGACGGTCACGCTCGGGTCACTGTCGGTGACGGCTGCGTTGAGGAGAGCGACCGATCCGGTGTTCTCCACCTGGTAGGTCCAGATGACCGGATCGCCCACCGAGATTGCGGGGCCGGTTGGAGCGTCAGCGTCCACACCGTTGGTGGCCTTTTCTATGTCGACCTCGGCCAGACCGGCGAAGTAGTCCTCCGCGGTGATAAGGCCTGCGTCGATGGTTGGGTCGTCGTCACCATTGCCCAGGTTCACCGCGTGGGAGAGCCCGGTGAAGGTGTTGGCGTCAGAGTCCGAGCCGTCGGGGCCCTGATCCTGAGTGGTCAGGTACAGCCCGGTGGGCGATGGGTCGAAGTGAACGATGTAGGTGGCTGGCGGCAGGTCGTCGAAGTAGTACCAGCCCTGCTCCACCCCGGGCGTGCCGGGATTGTCGCCGGTGGTGACGACCATCGGTTGATAGGCCGCTTGCTGGGCGGAGCTGAGACCGGCGTACTGGATGCTGTCCACGATCAGACCGGTGAGCGGATCGCGGTAGAGCAGGTTCCCGGCCGCATCCAGGAGGCTGACAAGCACGCCGTCCACGCCGGATTCTCCGGCCTGCTGACCATCGCCGTTTGTGTCGAGCCAGGTGTAGTTGCCAAGGCGGGCCCGCTCGAAGAATCGAACTTTGGCCTGGTTCACCACTTCGTCCTGAACCTCGTTGCTGGTGACCTGTACGTCGTTGACATACCAGGACATGGTTGACATTGCCGAAGAGGAGATGCTGGCGGTGATGGGGATGACAATGGTCTCACCCGCCGCCAGATCGGTGATGTTCCAGCGGATGGCGGTGGTGCCGCCGGGACCGGCGGAGGTGACCGCGCTACTCACGCGAGGATCGGTTGCACCGGTGGAAACGTAGGTGAGATCTGCGGGCAGGTAGTCGGTGACAAGCAGGTCGGTGTTGTCGGTGTCCGAAGCCGGATTGGTGATGGTGAGATCCCATGTGACTGTCGCCTGACCGCCGTTGGGGACCGGCCACTGTTGCTGGTCCGGTGTCTTGGCAATCTCCAACGCAAAGCGTCCCATCGCCGCTGATGCCGGGTCGCTGTCCTGCGCCCCAGCCACCGTGGGCGGAAGCGGGGAACCGTCGGCCTGGAAGGACTGCGCGGAGGCCCAGTTGGTGACGTTCAATGGCGCGCCCGAGAACGGCCGCGCAGTGAAACGGATCTGCGCGGTTGCGCTGGGGGCCAGGTCGCCGAGCATCCACTGCAACCCCTGCACGCCCGCGGTTGGGAAGCTCAGCACGGGTTCGGCCGCCGTCCAGCCCGCGCCGGTGGTGGACCCACCGTCGTAGGTCCATTCGAACGGAAGCGTGTCGCCCACCAGAACGTCGTAGGCGATCGCTTCGCCCACGTTGGTGACTTCGATGCACCAGACAAACGATTGGAATGGAGCGGCGAAGTTGAACTCACTGCTGCAGTCACCAGCGAATTTGTCGATCTCCAACGTTGGCGCCACCAGCGGCACCTGGGTGGAAGCGGAGTCTCCGGTGTAGGACCGATCGCCCGGGTCCGGATCAGATCCGGGGCGTGCCCAGAACTCTTCAATCTCGGCATTGTTGTCGGCAAAGGCGAAGCCGTCGCTGAGGAAGCTGTCGGTGACTTCAGCAACGTAGGTGAAGGTTGCGGTGTCGCCCTGGCCGAGGGTCGGAATGAACCACTGCACGGTGGGAGCAATTGCGGTCCAGCCCTGGGTCACGACCGATCCGGGATAGGTGGTGGGATCGGTAACGATGTTCTCCAGCGCGCCGTTTGGCGTGTCGTTGATGATCACGTTCTGCGCGTCCATCCCACCCACGTTTTCCACCTCGACAAGGAACTGGATGGTCGCAGAACCATCGGTGGGAGTCGCCGAAGGAATTGCGGACTTGGAGATCGCCAGCTCGGGTTCTTCGATGTCAAGGTCTGCGGTGGATGGGGTGGACGGCGGGTAGGTGGTCCATCTCGATGAGTCGATGACGCCCACCGGATCATCCAACAGGTTCTCTTCGTTGGACCAGCCGATCACCTCGTTGGTGAGAACGTCCTCGTCCAGCACCAACGAGCCGTCGTTGTAGGTGTCGTCCACCGTGGCGCGGTAGGTCATCGTCCACGTGTGCGGGGAGGCCGAGCCTGGCATGTCACCGAACCACCACATGAGCGTGGTGGTCCCGTCCGCGTTGACCACGGGGGTCATCTCGATGACATCGGAAGGGTTGTATCCGTTGGGGCATGCGCCGGTGCAGGTGATCCCCTGGAAGCTCTCAAAGGTGAGACCGTCCGGAATCGTGTCGAAGTAGGCAAGGTCCATGAACACCATGCGGCCTTCTGCGGTCCAGGTGACCGTGTACTCGACCACGTCGTTGATGGTGGCGGGGTTGGGCGACACGGTCTTGACGGGCACCTGCGGAGGCGATGGGTTCAGGACGGTGATCTTCCCGGCGTCGGTGAACGGCGAGTCGTACCACTCCTTGACAGTGAGATTCGCGGTGTTGGACCACTGGAGCGTGTTGGTCTCGTCCACCGGAATGACGATGGGAATGGTGATCTCGATCGTGTCGCCGGGAGCCACCGATCCAATGACCCATTCGATGTGGGTGTTCTGACTGGTCCCGCCGGTGCAGACCGGTTCGGTGAAGCCAACGGCGGTTGCTGTTGCTGTTGCCGTTCCGCACACGTAGCCGCCTCCGGGCTCAGGCGCAATGTCCGCGCTGAGATCGTCAACGATCAGCAGGTCGGTGACCGGGACATCAAGGCCATTGGTGAAGCGGATGGTGTAGTACGCAGTGGTGTCGTCGCCCACGAAGTCGTCGTCGGGGAGCTTCTCAAACGCCAGCGGGTTCGGCACCGGCGCCAACATGTCATAGGTGTCCACCAGCTCGATCCCCTGACCCAGAATCGGGTTGTCCCGCTGCGCGCTGACCCGCAGGTTGTTCTCCATGAAGAACGTGTCGACAGAGGTCGGGTCGGGGTCGCAGTCGAAGACCGCCGCGGTGGGGATGGCGTCGAAGTGGATGCGAATCCAGTTCCCCTTCTGCGACGAACCGACGTCGCCTTTGATAACCCGCTGGCTGGCGTCCACGTACTGGTACAGCCAGGGCTGATTGGCGCCCATGTCCCGCTCGAAGTTCCAGGTGAGAGTCTCGCCGCCCGAGTGGTAGTTGATGTCGTTGTGGCAGGACCCGCCGCCGATGTTGCCGCGTGCCGGATCCGGAATCGGTATGAGCCCGTAGCCGGGCGTGAGTCCCACGTCGGGCCCATAGGTTGCCGACGGATGGTTTCCGAGCATCCAGACACCGTCCACGATGACCGCGGAACCGGGGACGTACTCCCAGCCAACCGGAAGTGTGTCAAGGATGTCGATGTCGGTCAGATGCTGCAGGCCATCCACGCGGAGGTTGATGGCCCAGGTGTAGGGCACGGTTGGGTCAGCCAGAAAGACCGGGTCCCAGTTGGCGATGTCATCCAGAGGCCGGTTCCACCAACCAACGGGATTGATGGGGTCGCCAAAGTTCTGCCAGCCCGAGTAGGTGGACCAGTTGGTGCCAAGGATGTAGCCGCGCATGTTCCAAGGGTGGGAGGCGGCGGCGGATTCGCGCTCGGGCGGTTGCAGCGGATCGGCGCAACTGTTGAGGCCGTTCATCCAGTAGGTGCCATCATAGGGGTTTCCCAGGTTGACGCCCGGGGCCGCCCACCACGCGGCCGGGTTGTAGGCGTTGCCGGTGCCCTGCGTGTAGCGGTGTGGCCAGATGTTGACGCTGCCCGCCGGGGCGCCGCCCAGCCATTCGGTGAAGGGCCGGGTCTGGGTGCAAACATTGCGCATGGGGTACGGGAACTTCGACGCGCCGATCAGACTCTTGGTGAACCCGACGGAATCGGAAACCTCGGTGAGTTCGCCAATCGAGTTTCCACCCGGCTCGTCAGACCACGGTTGCATGGAGGCGTTGTTTATCCAGCGACCTTGCAACTCCCAGTTGCCGTTGTGATCCCACAGCGAGGCCACAGGCATGTTGGTCCAACCATCGATGTTGAACTGGTACGTCAGGGTCTCGGTAGCCCCTGCGCCAACCACGAGGTCCCATTGCAGCGGCAGGGTCGTCGAACCGGTGGGAACCGAACCGGTGCTTGGAATCACGGCGATTCCCGATACTGGACAGTTGTAGGTCACGACCCCGGGATCGGTTGGATCGGTCACTCGGGGCGCGCCGTAGCCGACCGTGGAGATCGGGTACTCAATCACGCCGCCGCTGTCGGTCCGCTGCGCAGCCAGCACACAGCTGGGCAACGGAGCATCGTTGATGGTGACGTCGTAGGCCGGAATCGGCGAGAGGTTCTCGACGGTGATTGTGCACTCAACGTTCGGCGTGCCCACGAACGCCACCTTCGGCTGCGCTTCGTCGGTGGCGCCGACGGCACGACAGCTCTTGTCCATTTCCAGAATCGGGTAGCTGACGGTGAACGACTCGTCCGCCTGCGCCACCACTGACGACCCGCTGAAGTTGCTGCGCCACGTGTTGTTCGGCGAGTCGCGCCAGGCGTTGTCACCGGCGCCTTCCCACACCGACGAGATCTGCGGCTTGTCCGAGCTGAAGGACCGCAGCTCGATGTAGTTGGGATGGTTGACCTGGCTTACCCGCGTGAACCAGATGCTGTCCGGGTCATCAAAGAGTGGATCGGTGGGCCCGGTGAAGGTGGTCGGGAAGCGCTCCGCGAGCCGGGTCCGCTGATCCAGCAGCGTTGGGGCTTCGACGGTGTAGACCAGCTGGAGTTTCCGCTCGAGTCCATCGGGATGGGCGGTTATGTCGCCCAGATACCAACCGGCGGCGCCGTTGTCGGACCGCATCTCGGGGGCGCTGCTGGACAACGGCATGGTCATGGTTTCGGTGAGGGTCCAGGGAGTCATCGGCACCGCATCAATGGGGGCGGCGGCGCAGCCGCTCAAACAGGTATCGGACACGTAGTCGGTGAGTTCGTTCTCCGCTGGGTCAGCCCAGTAGCTGAGCCCTCCGGGTACGGCCGGGAAGATCCGATTGTTGTCGGCCCAGTTCCCGCCGTCCTGCAGAGAAAAAGGCGCAGCCTCCCAGTTCCACGGCCGGTTGATCTCGTCGTAGAGGACCACGTCCTTTCCGGCGAACTCCGCCGGAATCGTGACGTCGATGGTGAAGGTGAAGGTCTGCCCGTAGATGCCCGATGTCTGGTCCACTCGTTTGTCCATGGTCGGCAGGCCAAGCCCCAGCGTGGTCACCGCACCGGAGTCCTGGCGGGACCCGAACTCCTCGGTGTTCCAGCTGAAGGAGTTGACCACCGCTTCATTGGGGAACGGGGGGTTGGCCAACGCGATCACCGGGACGCGTATGACCCATCGGGTGTCGGCCCCGTTGGCCTGATCATCGTTGAAAACGCCGCGGTCCAGCGGTGCGGTGTTCCAGATCAGTGTGGTGTCACCATTGGGCTGCGGGCCGGAAGCGGCAGCGTCGAAGTAGTCCTCAAGGTCCACATCTCCGTCGCCATCCACATCAGTCCAGCCCGTTGGGTAGGCGTCCATGGTTGCCACCGCGTAGTTGGGGTCGGTCGCCGCCAGGTACCCGGCGTACTGCAGGCCGGCCGGAAGGGTGTCCACAAAGCTGCCGGCCATACCATCCTGCGGGGCCTGCACGGTGATGACGAACTCCTCCACCTGACCAGGAGCCAGAACCACCCCGTCCTCCTGGTCTGGGGTTTTCCATACCTGCGGCGGCGGGCCGCCGGGGCAACCATTGCGGTCCTTCTCGACGAACTCCCAGTACTCGCCCACGTTGGTGCCGCGGTCAGTGTTCCCAGCGGCATCTTCGAAGGCCAGTTCGTACCACACCGTTCCGCCGCCGGCTTCGGTCTTGATGACGTCGATCAGCAGGTGGTAGTGGGGGAGGAAGTTGCCGTCATCGATCGTGGTGGCGGTGGTCGACGGCAGCGCATCCCCGGGCAGGAAGGAGCCCTGGGTTGCATGGTTGGGACTGTGCGGAATGTTGCCCAGTGAGTTCACATCCCACACCAGGGTGTAGGTGTTGGGTTGCAGTTCGTCCAGGATCTGGTCCGGGGGCGGGAAGGCGGAGTAGTTGGTGTAGGTCGGGTCGCCAACGCCGGGTCCCGTTGCCGTGGTTCCCACGTAGGTGAACTTGTCCTGGAGCGTGATCATCGCCACCGGGTTGTAGCCAATACCGGCGTCGGGATAACCGTCGCCATCCAGGTCTTCGGTGGGGAACGGACTGAGGGTCTGATCGCCTCCCGGGTTGCCGTTGATGTCGATCCGGTCGCCGTTGCCGATCACGGCCCAGAACTGGACCTGACTGCCAACGGGCGCGTTGGGTATGACGTCTTTGCCGCCAACGCAGGCGGCGTCAATCTCGGGCATCGGCGTGAATGCGTACAAGCGGGCGATGGCTTCGCCGGTGCTGTATTGATTGCCGCCGGAGTTGGCGGCCTCCCAGTACTCGGCAGCCAGCGCCTCGTTGCGCATGAGCATCGGATCAAAGTTCAACGACGAAAACTGGGAGTAGAAGTCGTCGTTGGGAACCGTGGTCGCGTTGTAGGTGACGGTCATGTCGGTGCCCGGGGCCAGTGGTCCCGCAAACTGACACAACAGATTGTCGGCGCCAAGCGGTCCGGGGACGATGGCACACGATGAGCCAGCTGGGGTCACCACGAGCGACCCCAGGTCAATGTCAACGAAGTTCTCGGCGCTGTTTCCCGATTGCGCCAGGTCGTCCAGAATGTCGATGCTGTACGCCGCGCCAGTTCCGTTGTTGGTGGCAACAATCTCGTAGGTCAGAATTTCGCCCGCATCCACTTCGGTGACTTTGACTCCGGTTGCATCGGTCACGTTCTTTGCGATGTCGAGACGGGGGGTGACGATGTCTATCTCCGCCGGGTCAAACGGGTCCAGCCGGTCGTAGTCGGTCTTGTTGGGGAAGCCTCCGGGGATGCCGGCGACCAGGTTTCCGGAACCTCCCGGCAACGCCGTGCTTCGGTTGGAGACCGGCGCGGCATTGTTGACCAGCGGGTCGTTGACGCCGTCGACCACCTCGGTGCCATCGTTGAACCGGGTAGCCACTTCGACCCGGAAGGTGATGCGATACACCGACACCGGTTCGGTCGAATCCGCGGGGGTATCACCGAGGAAGAAGGACAGCTCCGTCCGATTGCCCGAACCTGGTTGTTGGCCCAGATAGATACCGCCGGGTCCTGAACCGCCGGCCTCTTCTGCCTCGGTCAGGATGGGGCAGGGTCCGCTCACGCAGGTCATGTCCCAGCCAGGGGACGACCCGTTCAGTACGGATCCCACTGCGGGTTCATTGGCCAGGGTGAGGCCGTCCGGAAGTTGGTCAAGAACCCACAGGTCGTAGTTGCTGAACGTGGCTGCGCTGGGGACCGACACATCCAGAGTGAAGTCGAACTGCTGACCGGGCGCACCCTCCACTGACTCCACTCCGGGCGCGGTGCCGGCGATCTCCACGGTCTTGGCGATGCTCGGACCCGCTTCAACCGGGATGAGTGTGTACTCGCCGTCGTCCTCGTGCGCGGCCGGGTCGAAGGCCAGGTTGTCGTTGGTGACCGTCACCGTGTTCAACCGCGTCAGGTTGGCATCCGCCGGGTTCTCGCCGTTGTGGGAGAAAGGCACCCGGATGATGATCTCCGCGCCGGGCGCAAGCTGCCCGATCAGGAAGTCCAGCTGGGTTGCGTGCGGCGTTCCCACGATACCCGTCAGGATCTCGCCACCTGCCGGTGCAGAGTTGTCGGTGAAGGTGTCGGTGGCCGAGCTGGGGATCCACGTTGTGGTCGCCGTGCCGATCTCGTACTCGAAGGGATCCGGCATCGGGTCGGTGACCACCAGACCACCGATGGGAACGCTGCTGGTGTTCTCGATGGTGATGACCCAGACGCCGCCGTTGACTTCGTCGGCCTGCAGGCCGTCTTCGGGCTCGTCCAGATCGGCGGACCAGTTGAGGGTTGCTCCACCATCAACCGGCGGGGATTTGGTGACAACGAACTCGGCGTCCACCAGTTCCAACGGCGCGGTGTCATCAGTGGTGTAGGCATTGCCAGCTTCGTCGGTGCCGTCGCTGAGATCCTCCCATGTGAGCGTCGCAGTGTTGGTGTAGGTGCCGGCGTCGACATCACCACACACCTCGAGCCACACGGTGAAGGTGACGGTGTCGCCCGGCGCCATCGGGTTGTCCAGTGACCACACTCCCGCGCCTGTCTCGGTCACGCCCGTGGCGCTGGGGTCGAGGCCACCGGGGAAGATGTTGCAGATGCCGCCAACCGGGGTGGTGACAGGAACGGTGTCGGTCACCACGGCGTTGTAGGCCGTGGTGGAGGATGGGTTGGTGACCGTCATCGTGAACGGGAAGAGGGTGCCGATCGTGCGAGCCGTGGTTGGGGTCGTCGCCAGCGCGTCCTTGGCCAACGCCAGATTTGGGTCGGGAATCTGCAGACCGACCTCGTCTTCTGGATTCTCGGTGTAGGGGGTACCGAAGGGATCTTCATAGGTGGGAATTTCGATGACGTTGTCGATGTCACCGTTGGTCACCGGCGTGGCGTCGTAGACGATGTCGAGCGTCGCCCCCGGCGGAATCGGACCGGGTATCGAGATGGTCAGAACGCTTCCGGTGAACGTGCAGCCAACGCAGGGCGTTCCTCCCACCGTGATGGTGGCCGCGTCGATGGTGAAGCCGGTTGGCGTGTCCACCACGGTCAGATTGGCAGCGTCGCTGGAACCGATGTTGGTGATTGTTGAGGTGTAGGTGGCAATGTCACCGATCTCGTAGTCCCAGGACTCCCGGACGGTGTCCGCCGCCACCCCATCGGAGGTGGCCACCGACTTGTCGATGGTGAGCACCGGCCGGTCATAGATCACCGTGTCGTCGGTTTCGACCGACCCATCAAAGGGAGGCGGTTGTCCAGTGGATGGCGGCACCGCACCGAGGCGATCGACCGTGTTCCAGTTGATGGACAGATCATTGGTGAAAGCATCGAAGAACTGGAGGGCATTTGTGTCCGAGTAGGTGGGCTCCAACTGCACCTCGTAGCGAAGCGTGAGTGTGCGAGGTCCGGCGTCGAAGGCCAACTGGTTGGGATACCAGCCAATCCCAGTTCCGGCACCGGCGGGAAAGACGGTTGCGGGGAGCGGTGGGATGGCCGCAGGGCACACCGCACCGCTGCAGGTTTCCGAGACGTAGTTGAGGAACGTCATCCCGTCCGGGAGGAGATCCAGGATGGTGAAGTTCTCGTAGCTGGACGAGGGCGGAACCGCCACGGTCACCTCGTACCAGAACGGCAGCTCGGTTCCGTAGTTCTCCAGGTCGGTTCCGTCGGGTATGCGCAGCGCTCGCTTGGTCACCTCAGGGCTGTTGGAGGCCACGATGATCTCTGCGGTGTCGGAGTCGGCCGGGTCGATGACGGTGTCATCGGGGTTGTCACCCGGCAGGAAAGAGATGATGCCGGTCACCGAGTTGGTCAGGACCGTTGCGGGCGCCAACCCCTGGTCCACCTGCATGGTCGAAGTCACATTCACCGAAGAGTCCGGAACAATGTCGCCCAGTTGGTAGGTGACGGTTCGGGCGGTGGCATCCCACACCCCGCCACCAGAGGTGGTACCTCCGTCAATGACCGGCAGGCCCGCGGCGTCAACCGGCTGTAGCCCAACCGGCACGTTGTCCACCAGTACCGCATCCCGGACCGCGGCCGTGGTCAAAGTTGATGTCGCCTGGTCGAGCGGAGGAGCTTCGGCGGTGAGGGTGTATTCCACCAGAGCTCCCCCCTGGTAGGCGTTGTCCGGCGACGTGAACTTGGTGACGTTCAGTTCCGGATGGATGGCTGAGATGGCGACGGTGGGACGGTCGGTGTCGATGTTCGACGGGCCAGTGGACACCGAAGCAAAGCATTCGGCCCCGGACTCAACCGAACCCCACGCGCTACCTACCGGCATCTGCGCGCGGAAGGTCATCACAAAGATCTCGCCGGCCGCTGGAACGGTGTAGCTCAGGTCGCCGTCACCGTCCACATCAGCCAGCATCTGAGGTTCGTCGCCGGGGAACAGCAGCGTCCATGTGGTCGAGGTACCGGCCGCAGAGGTGGCCAGGACAAAGTTGGCCGGGTCTGGGGTCGTGCCCGTCAGAAGCCCGGGAAGCGGCGTGCCGTTGGCGACCGGGTCCGGGTCACCACCGGGGGCTGTGAGAACCTGCACGCTTGCCGGGTCGAGCACCAGGTTGTCCGCCAGGTCGGTCAACTCCAGATACGAGGCGTAATAGATCGAGCCATCGGGGCGGCGAAGGATGTCCTGATACACGTCGCCGGGGTCGTACTCGGCCACAAGAGCGAAGGTGGCCCACTCCCCCGGCACCACCGCCTGGACGCCGGACTGTGCGGTCCCATCCGGCGTGACGTCTGCCCGCACCACGCACTCGGTGCTGAGCGGCCCACTTGCCGGATTCGCAGTGGCCACCGTGCCAGCAGCGACCACCAGTGCCGTCGCCACCATCGTCGTACTGAGCACAGCAAGCAACAGCCGGCGGATGCGGGTTGAGAACCCCGCCAGCAGGAGAGATTTGGTTTCGACGAGGCGTTCGTTCGAGACAGTGTCCACGTCGGACATGTCGGCGTACCTTCTGGACATATAAGCCCGGGGCAGACCGAGCGACGAATTTGGTTGGATTCACGCTGCTTTTTCGGCCGAGAGCTTGTACACCTACTCCATGAGCTTCACTCTTCTCATCATGGCCGCAGGCCTTGGCAGCCGCTTCGGAGGCGACAAACAACTGGTGGACGTCGGCCCCAACGGCGAAGCCTTCTTTGACTTTGCGATTCGGGACGCTGCCGCCGCCGGAGCAACCGGGACCGTGATCATCGTGCGGTCCTCCATCGAGGACCAGGTGCGCCAGCATTTGGCAAAGATCCATGGCGCCGATGCACCCATCACGCTGGTGTGCCAGGACGCCGAAGAGTTCGGTCCGTTCCGGGATAAGCCATGGGGCACCGCCCATGCCATCTGGTCGGCCAAAAACGCGGTTGATGGCCCGTTTGTTGTCGTGAACGCCGATGACTATTACGGCCCATCGTCTTTCGTGCTGGCGGCGGAGGCGCTCGCCGCCGGTGACGACAAGACTGCAGTGCTGGTGGCTTTCGAACTGGCTCGCACCCTGCCTGACGACGGCACCGTGTCCCGCGGGGTCACCGCACATGCGGACGGGCTGCTGGATTCCATCACCGAGACCCACAAGATCGGCCGATCCGAAGACGGCGTGATTCGAGCCGAAGACCCTCCGGGCGAACTGGCCGATGACACGCCGGTGTCCATGAACATGTTCGGCTTTTCTGCTGCGCTCTTCGATCACTTGGAAGAGAAGTGGCACACGTTCTACGCCGCGCACAAGGACGCGCCGAAGACCGAGTACCTCCTACCCGACGTGGTGGATGAACTCCGCGCCAGCGGCGACCTTGAGGTCAAAGTCGTTCAGTCAACCGAAGACTGGATTGGCGTCACCAACCCCCAGGACCTCGAACCGGCCCGGGAAAAGCTGAAGAACCGGTAATCACTCTTTCGGGGGAGCGTCAGCGAGTCCGAACAATCAGCACCGACGCTGCGTGCGTAACGTTTCGGGGGAGCGTCAGCGAGTCCGAACAATCAGCAGGGAATAGCCGAGGGGGCAGGGAGAGTTCCCGCGTACATGAGAACAGAGATTGCAAACTTTGCGGGCGCGGACGGACAACAACTCTCGGGGCGGTTGGATCTTCCGGCCGGCAGTGCCCATGGCACACCGATTAGAGCGGTGGCGCTCTTTGCCCACTGCTTCACGTGCGGGAAGGACCTGCGTTCGATCAAGACGTTGTCCGCCCGGCTGACCGATCATGGGGTTGCGGTCCTGCGCTTCGACTTCACGGGCCTGGGCGCATCCGACGGCGACTTCGAGGACACCAACTTCTCGTCGAACGTGTCCGACCTGCTCGCGGCTGCCGACTGGCTGCGCCAGAGCTACGGCGCGCCGTCACTGATGGTGGGTCACAGCTTTGGCGGCACCGCCGTGCTCGCCGCGGCCCATCGCATCCCGGAGCTGAAAGCCGTGGCCACTATCGGAGCACCGGCCGCACCCGAGCACGTGACCCATCTGTTTGGTTCGGCCCTGGACGGACTGGGTCCCGACGACGCGGCCGACGTCTCCATTGGCGGTAGACCCTTTCGCATGAAAGGCCAGTTCCTGGCTGACGTCACCGGCGAGACCGTGGAGGCCTGCATGGCGCGACTGGCGGCGCCGGTGCTCGTCATGCACTCCCCCGCCGACACCATCGTGGACTTCTCCAATGCGCTGAAAATTCAAACGATGGCCGCCGCGCCGGTCAGTCTGGTCGCACTCAACGGCGCTGATCATCTGTTGCAGAGTTCCGACGACGCTCAGTATGCGGCGGACATGCTGAGTGCCTGGGCCAGCCGCCATCTACCCAGCCACGTTGCGGCCAGCGACGACGTCCTGGTTCCTGCCGCCGAAGGCGAAGTTGTTGTTGCCGAACGCGGGACCGGAAAGTTTGCGCAGGTCATTCGAATCGGTGATCGTCATGCCCTGCTGGCCGATGAACCTTTGGGCATTGGTGACGACACCGGCCCCGCACCCTATGACATGCTCCTGGCCGCGCTTGGCGCCTGCACCAGCATGACCATCCGCATGTACGCCGAACGCAAAGGCTGGCCGGTCGACGACATCGCCGTGAAACTCCGCCACAGCAAGGTCCACGCCAAGGACTGCGAGGAGTGCGACACGGTGGGCGGCAAGGTGGACATCATCGACCGCGAACTGTTTATCGAGGGCGACCTGGACGACGAGCAACGAGCCCGCCTCTTTGAAATCGCCGACATGTGTCCCGTGCACCGCAGCCTCCACTCCGAAACTCTTATCCGAACGCGGTAATTACTGTTCGGCCTCGCATCCGCTCCGCCGAAGCGTTGCACGCAGCACCAGAATTACTGTTCGGCCTCGCATCCGCTCCGCCGAAGGGCTGCCGCACATGAAGAAACGCCCGAGACCTGCTTCAAGAGATGCGGGTCCCGGGCGTTTGTTTGTCCCCCCGGAATCGAACCGGATGCTGCGTGACGGCGAAAGGGCTGCGTGCCGAACGCTTTGGGCGAGCGGAAGCGAGCCCGAACAATTGGTCCTGCGTCAGAACTGATTCATCGTGTTGTCTTCGCCTTCGGCTTTGAGCGCCTGGTCACCGGCGAAGTACTCCTTGTGATCATCGCCAATGCTTGACCCGGCCATGTCCTGGTGCTTGACGCACGCAACGCTCTGACGAATTTCTTGACGCTGGACCCCGGCGACGTAGGCGAGCATGCCTTCTTCGCCGAAGTAGCCCTTGGCCAGATTGTCGGTGGAAAGCGCGGCGGTGTGGTAGGTCGGAAGCGTGATCAGATGGTGGAAGATGCCGGCGTCACGTGAACCATCAACCTGGAATGATTTGATGCGAACGTCGGCTTCGGCCGCCAGGTCTGAGTCGTCGTAGTCGGCGCTCATCAGGTTGTCCCGGTCGTACGCCGAAACGTCCTGACCTTCGGCCAACCAGGCATCGAAGACCTGCTGGCGGAAATTCAGCGTCCAGTTGAATGACGGCGAATTGTTGTACACCAGCTTCGCATTGGGCACCTCGGCCTTCACGCGGTTGACCATGCCGGCAATCTCGCTGACGTCGGGGGTCGCGGTTTCAATCCAGAGCAGGTCGGCGCCGTTCTGGAGGCTCTGCACGCAGTCCAGGACGACCCGGTCGGCGCCGGTGTCGGCCCGGAACTTGTACAAACCGTTGGGCAGACGGACCGGACGGACAAGTTTGCCGTCTCGCTTGAGGAGCACCTCGTCTTCGCGGGCGTCATCGATGGAGGCAAGTTCTTCGGTCTCAACATAGGCCAGGTACTGCGAGGCCAGGTCGCCGGGCGTGGTGGATACGGGGAGCTTCTGGGTGAGACCGGCACCCAACGAGTCGGTGCGAGCCACGATGATGCCGTCTTCGACGCCCAGCTCCAGGAATGCGTAACGCACCGCGTTGATCTTGGCCAGGAAGTCCGCATGCGGGACCGTCACTTTGCCGTCCTGGTGACCGCACTGCTTGGCGTCGGAAACCTGGTTCTCGATCTGGATGGCGCAGGCGCCCGCTTCGATCATCTTCTTGGCCAGGAGGTAGGTGGCCTCTTCGTTACCGAAGCCGGCATCGATGTCCGCGATGATCGGCACCACATGGGTTTCGAAGTTCTCGATGGCGTCCAGCAGTTGGGCCTCAAGGTCGGCGTTTCCTGCGGAGCGAGCGGCGTCAAGGTCGCGGAACAGGTGATTGAGTTCTCGGGCGTCGGCCTGCTTGAGGAAGGTGTACAGCTCCTCGATGAGTGCAGGCACGGCGGTCTTTTCGTGCATCGACTGATCGGGCAAGGGGCCAAACTCGGAGCGAAGACCGGCAACCATCCAGCCGGAGAGGTAGAGGTAGCGCTTGTCGGTGGTGCCGTGATGCTTCTTCACCGCAATCAGCTTCTGCTGACCAATGAATCCGTGCCAGCAGCCGAGGCTCTGGGTGTACCTGGTGACATCGGCGTCGTATTCGGCCATGTCGCGGCGCATGATCTGGGCGGTGTACCGAGCGATGTCCAGACCGGTGTGGAAGCGGTTCTGCAGCTTCATCCGGGTGGCGGACTCGGGGTTGATGGCCGCCCACGCCGGCCCCTGCTCGTCCCGCAGATTGCGGAAGGCGGTGATCTGGGCGTTGTATGAGCCGGCGGCGTTTGCGCCCGCGGCACGGTCAAGCGTCGAAGTCATTGAAGGGGTCTTTCTTGTTCGGGGGGGGTGAGGTTGACGGAACAGATCAGTCCAGCGCGGTGAGGTCCACGCCCATCTGCACTGACATGGGGAGCTCACGAAGTTCATCAAAGGTGAAGTCGGTAAGCATGTTGGGATCCGGCTGGCCAAGGCCGCCGAGGTCGTCGCTGGGTGCGGAGAAGATGTTCATGTCCATCATCATGGCGGCCGAACATTCGAAGTTCTACTCATAAATCAGGAAATCAACCCGCAAAGTTCCGCAGTTCTTGAGGCTTACCCGAAAGTAATTGGAATATTTCAAAGATCGGCCTATCTTTGCGACATGGTCCAACCACTTTTTGGCAAGAACGTTCGTCATCATCGAAAGAACGCCGGTCTGACCCTCGATGCCCTGTCACGCAAGGTCGAGCGACCGGCCTCGTACCTGTCGCAGTTGGAGAACGGGAAAATTGATCCCCGCTCGTCGCTGGTCGAGAAATTGGCCAGCGTTTTTGGCTGTGCGGTGGACGACCTGACCAGCCAGGAACCAGCTACTCGACGAGACGAATTGGAGCTGGCCATCGCATCCGCCCAAACCGATGCCCGCTTTACCTCGCTGAATCTGCCGTACTTCAAGCCGGCGACCCGCACTCCTGATGCGGTGCTTGAACACATGGCGGCGCTCTATGAGGCGCTGGGCGAGGCCGATCACAAGGCCAGCACCAACCGCGGTGATGACCAGCGCACCGCCAACCTGACGCTTCGCGACGAGATGCGTCAGAAGAACAACTACTTCGCCAACATTGAAGCGGAGGCCGCCCGGGCGCTCCGGGGTGCCGGCTACGAAGGGACCGGCCCGGTCACCGAAGGCAAACTGGCCGACATTGCCGAGTTCTACGGATTCAAGATCGCTCGCGTCCGAGACATACCCAACTCCGCGCGATCGGTCACCGATCAACGCAACCGCACCATCTACATTCCCCAACGCGACGTGTTGACCAGCCGACCTTCGCGGTCGGTGGTTCTTCAAACGTTGGGCCACTTCGTCCTGGGCCACCGTGATCCGCAGGACTTTGCCGAGTATGTGCGCCAGCGGGTGGAGTCCAACTACTTCGCCGCCGCGATTCTGGCTCCCGAAGAACCTGCGGTGAAGTTCCTCAGCGACGCCTACGACCGTCAGGACCTCAGCCCGGCGGACCTACGAGAAGCCTTCTTCCTTTCGTTCGAAATGGCGGCGCACCGGATGACCAACCTGGCCACCGAACACCTGGATCTGACCTTGCACTTCATGCGATCGGACGAGGAGGGCGTGGTCTGGAAGGCATACGAGAACGACGACGTGCCCCTCCCGACCGCAGCCGACGGCACCTTCGAAGGTCAACGCCTCTGTCGCCAATGGGGTACCCGGCAGGCGTTCGAGTCCGAAGACGGATACGACCTCCACTACCAGTGGACGTCCACGTCCAAAGGTGACTTCTGGTGCGTGACCTTCGTGGAATCAGACCGTCGACCCATGCACGCCATCACCGTGGGAACCGACGCCAAACAAGCCAAGTACTTCCGCGGCTCAGACACCGAATTTCAGATGACGTCCCAGTGTCCTGATCCCAGCTGCTGCCGCGAACCTGACGGTCGCCAGAGTGAACGGTGGCGCGGGGTGGCCTGGCCGTCGGCCCGAGATCGAAGCCACGTCCTCTCCGGTCTCCCCGGCAGTCGACCGGCGTTCTCAAAGTTCCCGGGCGTGGACATGGTGGACGTCTACAACTTCCTCGACCGCCACGTGTCGTGACCAATGTTCGAATTTCCTGGCGGTCGTCCGCCCGTTGGCCCCAGCCTGCTAGCGGATGTGCTCCAGCCATGTGTCGGCGTCGGCGGGGCGCGTGAATCGGTGGACGGTGAGGTGGTCCCAGGATCCTGAGTCGGCGTGGCGCTCATAGGTCTCCCGGCGACGATCGAAGTTCACCCATGACCAGCGGATCACGTTCTTGTCGGGATCCCAACTGGTGAAGTTGGTGATCGGTTCACGGTTCCCGTTCCACAGCTCCTCTCGGGTAACGGCGCGCCGGACCGTGCGTCTTACCAGCCGAGATATCACGACCGGTTTGGCGTAGTCCAACCACACGACGGTGTCGGCTCTGCCAAACCGGATGTGATCAATCTTGCTGTAGTTGCCGCAGAGGGTCCAGCCTTCAACTTCGGTTGCGGCTTCCACCCGTCGAGAGAACTCGTCGCCGTCGAGTTGCTGCCAGTCGGGTTGGTGAAAGATCGCATCGAGTTCGATGTGGGCCAGTCCCAGCCGTTTCGCCAAGGTCGCCGCCATAGTGGTCTTGCCGCTCCCCGAGGACCCAACCACCGCTATCCGCCGCATCCCAACAGCTTAGGCAAACGCAAATCGCCCGAACCTACAAACCCAGCGCGTCCTTGGCCGTTTCGGTTGCCCAGGTGTAGTCCGACTTGCCGTTGGGGCTGCGGACAAATGGATCGACCCGGACCAGCTTCTTCGGCGCCTTGTAGCTGGCGATTCTGGTCTTCACGTGGGCGATGATCTCATCATCAGTCGCGGCGTCGTCGGTCAGACTCACCACGCCGACGACGGCCTGACCCCACTTCTCGTCCGGCATGCCAACCGCATTGGCGTCGGCCACCGCCGGGTGGGTCTTCAACGCCTCTTCCACCTCTTCGGGGTAGATCTTCTCGCCCCCGGAGTTGATGGAGACCGAGCCGCGACCCAGCAGTGAAATGGTGCCATCGGTCTCCACGGACGCGTAGTCGCCGGGGATCGATCGGCGTCGGCCGTCGATGACCGGGAACGTCTCGGCCGATTTCTCCGGCGCCTTGTAGTAGCCAACCGGCACAAGCCCTTCCAAGGCCAACCGTCCAACTTCGCCCGAACCGGGAACCACATCCTGGCCGTCCTCAGTGAGCACCGACACGCCCGCCCCCAGCTGGAATCGCGCAGTACCCATATTTTTGGAACTGTCAGCTTTGGGATTGTTGGCGTTGGCCGGGTCTTCTCGCCGGGTGATGTTCTGGGCGAAGCCCACACCCTCACTGGAGCCAAGGGAGTCCACCAGGGTGAGCGCTCGATATTTGAGCAGCGCCGCTTTGGACTCTGCGCTCCACACCACTCCGGACGAGACCACCTGATAGAGCGAGGAGATGTCGTAGGGCTTTCCGGCCGCCTCCGCCTCTTCCAGCGAGCGGATCATGGGCTTGCAAAACGCGTCGCCCACGATGGTGAGCATCGTGACCTGATGATCAGCGACCGCGGCAAAGAGCTCCTCAGCTCGGAACGACTCACTCCCCAGCAGCGCCACCAGTCCGCCCAGCGAGTGCGCGGCCATTGCGTTGATCCCGGACGTTCCGTGCATGAGCGGGGCACCCGCCAGCACGCGGTTGACCCGACCTCGAACATGGGCCGCGCGCACCGCAGCGACCACATCACTCACCGTCTGTGGAGCCCCGAGCCGCAACGGAGTGAAAAAGGTCGCCATCGTCCCGAACAATGCACCCTGAGGCCACATCACGGCTTTGGGATGGCCCGTTGTCCCGCCCGTGTACAGGAACCAGAGATCTTCGGCCGACCGGGCAATCGGCGCCGCCGGCTCATGGGCGGCCATCAGCATTTCCCAGGTGACAACCCCCTCCGGAACAACGGCATCAGGACCAGCACCGACCGTCACGACAAGCGCCAACAATGGCAGGCGATCCCAAACCTCCAGGACCCGGTCAAGCAGGCGGTGATGGACAACCACGGCTTTGGCGTCGGAGTTGTCCAGCAGGTAGTGGAGTTCCTCGGCCAGATACCGGTAGTTCACATTGCAGGGAACGGCGCGCTGTTTGAACGCGCCGAATTGCGCCTCCAGATACTCGGGCCGGTTGAACAGATACAGCGCCACCTTGTCGTCGTGACCTATGCCGGCCGCATCAAGTGCGGCGGCAAACCGCGCCGCATGGTCTTCGTAGTCGGCCCAGCTGGTCACCACCCCCTTCCAGGCAACCGCATCGGCGGTGGGAATGGCGGCGGCGATTGCCTCCCACGCATCCGCGAAGTTCACATCGGGATAACCCCGCTCACCGGGGGACGACGGCTCAATAGTCATGAAAGGTCAAAGGCTCCATTTCGGTTGGTGATGGTCGTGATGTCATCAGAGGCATCGGCCAGATGCGTCATGGTCGCTGGCGACACGCTCTGGGCCGGGACGCAGCCGCGTGGGTCGGGAAGTGTGGCCAGGGCAACTGGATATCTCCTCTGCGGCCCAGTTGAACACCTTTTGTTTGCAGAGTTCCCGCTTCGGCGCGCCGGGCGAAAACCGAGTCCGCAGGCCAAGACCGCCGGCCCCGGGTTCTCATATCGGGTCGTGGAGTACATGGCACCGGTGTACGCGGATCAATCCCCTGGAGTGGGTCACTCACGAGCGCAGCGTGTCCTTCCACGCCTGGTCTTTGTCAGGCCTGATATCCCTGGGTAGGCCGAGCCCCCGTTCGGCCAGGTTGTTCTTCTGGACTTCATCGGTGCCGCCGCCGATTGACACCGGGAACCGCATCAACAGTTTCTCCATGGCCCACTCGCTGGCCTCATGTCCGGTCGCAACTCCGGCGGGACCCAGAAGCCGCTGAGCCAGATCACCTTCACGACGACGGCTCTCCGCCACGTACAGCTTGAGGGCCGCTGGTTGGAAGGGAAGCGGCGCACGCTCCCGAGCCGCGCCGGCCAGGCGTTGACCCATCAGACCCAACATCGTCTGCCGCGCCCACACGTCGGCCAGAGCCTGGCGCACCGGCGGCTCGCCATGGCGATCCAACTGGCGAGCCAACGCATTGAGTTTGGCGGCCCCGTCAATGCGGTTGGTGCCTATCATCTGCGACTCGTTGGACATGACGGTCCGGGCCGGCGCCCAGCCACCATTGAGCTCCCCCAGGACATTGGCCGCCGGGCAGCGGGCGTCATTGAGAAACACTTCGGCGAAGTGACCGGCGCCGTTGGCCTGCACCAGCCTTCGGACCTCCACGCCCGGCTGGTTCATGGGGAACAGCAGGAACGTGATGCCCCGATGTTTCACCTGGCTGGGGTCGGTACGTACCAGCAGGATTCCCCAGTCGGCGTACATGGCGGCCGAGTTCCAGACCTTCTGACCGTTGACAACAAAGTCGTCGCCGTCCGGTTCGGCTCGCGCTCCCAAGCTGGCCAGGTCAGAACCGGCACCCGGTTCCGAGAACAGTTGGCACCAGTTGACCGCACCAGAAATCAGGCCCGGAAGGTGCTCCTGTTTCTGAGCTTCGGTTCCATGCTCCAAGATCGCCGGGGCGGCCATAGCCGCAATCGATCCCTGAAATCCGGTGTCCACATTTCGGCCGACCGCCTCTTCTTGAAAGACGCGTTCCTGCCATCGACTGCCGCCCTGGCCCCCGTACTCGGTCGGCATTGTGATGGCGCCAAAACCGGCCGCATGCAGCCGCTGGGCCATCTGTTGGCATTGTTCGTGACGCGCCGCCTCGTGTTGGGCTGACGGCATCCAGTACCGCGCGCTGAATCCGTCATCGCGAGCAACGGCATCGGTGTTCTCCAGCAACCAGGTCCGAGCCCGAACGCGAAATTGGTCAACCTCGGACGAGGTGGGCGGTGCCGAATTGGGCGGTGCCGAATTGGGGGGTGGCATTGTCAATCAGGAGCTGGCAGCCGGAGGCCGGAAGAAGACCGCCAACAGACCACCGGCGGCGGCCACACCGCCAACCGCAGAAATGAGCAGACCAGTGACCCCGTTGAGGTCCTGGTCGATACCAAGGGCACTATCGAGTGACCACTCGCCGGGGCCGACGGTGGCAATGGCCACGGCGGCAACGCCCAGCACGAAGACGTACTCCCAGCCTTCCTTGATGATGAAAAACCCGTTGTGGCGATGGACCGTGTACCAGGCCACTGTCATCAGCCCGACGAACCCGAACGCCGCAAAGGGCGTGAGAAGTCCGAGCGCCAGAAACAGGCCCGCCAGCACCTCGCCACCGGCCGCCAGCAGCGCATGAATGCGTCCCGGCTTCATGCCCATGGAATCGAACCAGGCGGCCGTGCCTTTGATCTGTCCCCCGGCGAAGATCTTTCCATAGCCGTGGGCGGCCATGGTGACCCCAAGCGCAACCCGCAGGATCAGCATGCCCAGACTTACTTCGGTTGCCAGCTCCATGTTTGTTCCCCTCTACTCCCGACCGAGACAATAACCCGCTCGGTTACCCTCCTCGTTGTGGACCTGTCGATCTTCAACGTCATCGTCGCGATTGTGATCTTCTGGGTGATCGTCAAGACCGGGGTGTGGTTTCTCAAAGGTCTGGCCACCCCACTTCCTGAGCCACCACCGTCGGGCGAACTCCGAAAGGTGAAGATTCAGTTTCGCTGCTCGCTCTGTGGGACCGAGGTTCGGATGACAGCTGCGGTCAATGAGGACCCCGACCCACCAAAGCACTGCCTGGAAGAGATGGATCTGGTCGCCCCGATCGAGTAGTCACTGGTATGGACATCATCGCGATGGAGCCCCGCAAGAAGCTTGCACTGGTGGCCCACGACAACATGAAAGACGATCTGCTCGAGTGGTGCACGATCAACACCGAAGCCCTTCAGCAGCACGAACTCTTTGCCACCGGCACCACCGGCACCATGTTGGCCCGGAAGCTGGGACTCAACATCACCGCGCTGCGTAGCGGCCCACTGGGTGGCGATCAACAGATCGGCGCAAAGATTGCCACTGGCGACATCGACCTGTTGATCTTCTTCTTCGATCCGCTGGCCGCTCAGCCGCACGATCCGGACGTCAAGGCGCTCCTGCGGTTGGCTGCGGTGTGGAACATTCCTCACGCCATGAACCGAGCGACGGCCGATTTCCTGATCTCGTCGCCACTGATGAGCAGCTCCTATGACCGAAAAGTCGTGGATGTGGAGAACTACCGCAACCGCATGTAGTGGGCGCCCGATTACCCCAGCTGTGGACGAACAGCCCCGCAAAATCCAGCGAGAACGACGCAAATCTCCGAGTTATCCACAGACGTGCGCGAAACTGGGGAAAACTCGCGAACGGCAGGATTTCGGCGCGAACGTTGTTCGGCCGCGGCGTGGGGATGCTGGCAAACGAAGCTGGTCAGCGGAGCTTGGTGGCGGTGATGATCCCGCCAAGAATGAGGCCCAAGCCCAGCAGCAGATACCAGTTCGTGGTGCCAGAACCAAAGCCCGTCTCGGGGTTGAACACCGTCGCCACATCGTTGTACGGCGGGATGTAACCCATGTAGTTGGCCATGATTATCAACGCCCCGACAATCAGCAGCGCAAACATCAGCACCGGAACCCAGGTGGGGCTCGGCGGCAGCTCCTGGTAGTTGGTGTGGCTGGCGCCTTCGGGTGCCTTCTTGGTGTAGTTCTGCGTGCCTTTGGGGGTCACGCGACCGCCCGACACCTTGCGCTTGGTGGGCTTCTTGCCCGCCACGGTTGCGGCGCCTGCGGCTGCGGCACCCGCGGCCCCGGTTGCGCCGGAACCAGCGGCGCTGTTTGCGCCGTCGGTAGCCTCTTTGGCGCCGTCCGCGGCGTCACCGACCACACCTTTGGCGCCCGTGGTGGCATCGACCTCGGCCATTGCGTCGCCCAGTGCGTCCTTCACCCCGCCGCCGGTGTTCTTGGCCGCGTCAGCTGCGTCCTTGATCCCTTTGCCCGGATTCCTGGTCCCTTTGGGGGTGACCCGGCCACCGGACACCTTGTTCTTTTGAGGCTTTGCCATAGCGCAGAATCATAGTGCGAACCATGCTGGCTCCCCCCTAGTCTTCCCACATGCCACGCATCCTGGTGATCGACAATTACGACTCTTTCGTCTACATCCTCGTGCAGTATCTGGGCGTCCTCGGGGCCGATCCAGTCGTCCATCGCAACGACCAGATAGACGTGGCCGGCATTCGCGAACTGGCCCCGGACGGCCTTCTCATCAGCCCCGGCCCCGGGACCCCGAACGATGCCGGGATCTCCCTGGAGGTCATTGATCAACTGGGCGCAGATATCCCCATTCTGGGGGTGTGCCTGGGTCATCAATGCATTGGTCAGGCCTTCGGCGGCGACGTGGTGCGGGCCGGCGCGGTCATGCATGGCAAGACATCGGTGATCCACCATGAATCGGTTGGCGTGTTTGAGGGCCTACCGCCGGCACTTGAGGTGACCCGGTACCACTCGCTGGTCGTGGATCCGGAATCTCTGCCCGACGCGCTGGAGGTCACCGCCACCACCGACGACGGCATCATCATGGGCATGCGCCACCGTGAACTCCCCATCGAAGGCGTCCAGTTCCATCCCGAGTCCGTCCTCACCACCGCCGGCGACTCCATGGTCAACAATTTCCTACAACGGTTGTGAGAACTCCGGCACGTTGAGTTGCACTCGGCTCGTCCTTATGGACCGGTGGTCGGAACAGGAGTGACCGTCGGTGGGACCACCGTCGTGGCCGTCGGCTGGACCGGCACGGGAGTGACTGTCGGTGGCACCGCAGTCGGCACGGCCGTCGCCGGAACCGGCGTGACGGTGGGGACCGGCGTGTTGGCCGGCACCGCAGTGGCGGTCGCCGGGGGTACTGGTGTCGCGGTGGGCAACGGAGCCGGCGTGAGCGTCGCCGGTACCTCCGTTGCGGTTGGCGCCGTCCACACGCCGGTCGAAATGACGACCGGAGAACCTTCGGGGACCTGGCTGTCAGCCGCTGGGTCCTGAGCGGTCACAAAGCCGTCATCGGCCACATCCAGGACCGGCTGCGGATCAAAGACGATCGAAAGGCCAGCGCCCTCAAGCGCTTCGATGGCCTGGATTTCTGGAATGAACAGGACGTTGGGAACCGTCACCAGTTTCGGTCCGGTGGAAACGACGACAGTGACCTCGCCGCCAACGGGCCAGTCGGTGCCGCCGGATGGTTCAGTTTCGATGACGTTGTCAATGGCGAAGCTGTCGCTGGGTTGATCCACGCGAATGGGAACGAGATCCGCATCGAGCAACGCCTGCTCGGCAACCAGCCAGTTTGTGGCGGCAACCTCGGGGACAACGATGGTGTTGGGTCCCGATGCAACGAAGACAGTAATTGTGCTTCCCGGTGGGCGAGCTTCGCCGCCGGCGGGAACCAGCTCCATGACATTGCCTTCAGGGACGTCGTCGGACAGCTGAGCGACCAACTCAACTTCGAATTCGAGCGCCCGGAGTTCCTGCTGCACGATCCCGGACTGCAGACCCACCAGGCCCTCGGGCACGACCACATCGTCCGGTCCACCGCTGACAAAGAGCACAATCTCATCGTTCGGTTCCACGCGGGAGGACGCGGCAGGTTGCTGGCCAAAGACCTGATTCTCCGGAATGGTGTCGCTGGCCTGAAAGCGGATATCGGCAGTGAGTCTGGCGGCCTCCAGACGTCGTTCGGCTTCGGCCAGATCAAGTTGGCGGAACGACTCCAGCACAAAGGAGTCGGGCGGCGCGTCATTGCCGGTGCCGGTCTGATTGGTGAAGACTGATACCAGCAGGATCGCCACCGCTATCAGTCCAAGAATCCCCAGCACCGCCGCAGTTATCCGCAAGCCGCTACCGCGTTCGGGGGCGGTCACATACGGCGGCGGTCCGCCGGATGGACCTTGACCGCCCGGCATTCCAGCCTGCGGCATGACCTGGGTTCCCGGTCCAGTGGGCGACATCATCCCCTGACCTGGCATTCCCTGACCTGGCATTCCCTGACCTGGCATGGCCTGGGTGGGCATGGCCTGGGTGGCCATTCCGGGGGCAGGGTTGACCGGCGTGGGCATCACGCCGGTGGGATTGGCCGGCGGGGGCACCGCACTGCCGGGTGCACCCGGGGGCAGCGGCGCATCGGCGGCCAGCATGGCCCCGGACCGGTAACGCAACAGGTCGGCGCGAAGATCCTCCGCCGATGGATAGCGGTTCTCCGGATTCTTGGCCAGCAGTTTCATGGCGATGGCGGCCAGTGGCACCGGCACGCCAGTGGCACGATCCATTGGCGACTCGGGCGCCTCCTGCACGTGCTTGTAGGCAATGGCGAGCGGCGAATCACCGGTGAATGGCGGCTGACCGACAAGCATTTCGTACAGGACCACGCCCAGCGAATAGAGATCGCTGCGCCGGTCAACCTTCTTCCCCTGGGCCTGTTCCGGCGAGAAGTAGGTGGCCGTTCCCATCACCGAGCCGGTCTGGGTCAGGTTGTTTTCGGCCCCTGAGGTCATGGCGGTGGCGATGCCGAAGTCGGCGACCTTGACCTCTCCTTTGTTGGATATCAGGACATTGCCCGGTTTGACGTCGCGGTGCGCCACCCCTTCGCCGTGCGCGTGACCCAGCGCGGCCGCAACGTCGGAAACAATGTCGGCGGCGCGCTGCGGGTCGATGCGACCCTGACCTTTGATTATCTGAGCCAGACTCTGGCCTTCCACGTACTCCATGACGATGTAGTACGTGCCGCCCTCTTTGCCCCAGTCAAAGATCTGGACAATGTTGGGATGACTCAAGCCCGCCGCGGACTTGGCCTCACGACGAAACCGCTCCACAAACGTGGGGTCGGTGGCGAACTCCTGGAAGAGGACCTTGACTGCCACCCGACGGTCAAGCAGTTGATCGCGCGCCAGGTACACATCGGCCATACCGCCGCGCGCGACCCGCCGATGAAGTTCGTATCGTCCACCAAACACGGTGGGGCTTGGTTCAGCCATTGAGGAGAGTGTAAGCCCCGGGCTCAGCTTGCGTAGGGCACATCGCTTGAGTAGGAAGAATCGCTCAGTCCTCCACTATTGGCCGAAGAAGGCCTCGATAACGGCCCGGGCCACAGGAGCAGCATCGGTGCCGCCGGTCTGTTGTCCGCCACCGGGGACCGCTTCGACCATGACCGCAACCGCCAACTCCGGATCGCTCCCCGGACGGCCAGCGAAGGCCACGATCCAGGCATGGGTATCGTCCGGGCCCTCGTTGGTGGTTGTCTGGGCGGTGCCCGTCTTTCCGCCGACCACCAGACCGTCGAGGTTCAGGGCTTTTGCTGTCCCGTCGGTGACCACGCCGATCATCAACTGCTGAAGGGTGGCGGCGGTGCCGGACGAAACGGCCTGGGTCCAGACCGAAGGTTGGGACTGGGCGACCACCGCACCGGTTTCGGTCTCGGTGATACGGCCCATGACATGGGGGGTCATCACCGCGCCGTCGTTGGCAATACCAGCGGCCACCAGAGCCATCTGCAGCGGCGTTGCCCGGACATCCCACTGGCCGATGCCGGCCTGGGCCACCAGTTCGGTTTCAGCAACAATCGGCGCCGGGGGGTTGTACCGGGAGTCGCGAAGCGGCGGGCCGTATTGGTCCGGAAATACCGAAGATTCGGTGAACGGCACATCGAAAGGAACCTCCGCGTTGAAGCCGAACGCCTCCGCGGTATCGGTCATCAAAAACGGGCCCAGCATCTCCGCCGCCATTTCGGCAAACGCGGTGTTGCACGACGACCGGAGGATAGCGCCCATGTCGCCACCACAACTGCTGCCGCCAAAGTTGCCAATGGCATTACCACTGCCAATAGGGGCCGCGTACCCCTGGGACGGCGGGAAAACGGGTGAGGTGGCCGTGGCCCGACCACTTTCCAGTGCGGCCGCGGCCGTCACCAGCTTGAAGGTGGAACCCGGGGCAAACACATCACGGTGGAAACGTCCCAACAGCGGATTTGACGGATCGTCGTCCAACGCCTGTTTGGCGGTGAGGGCAGCGCCAAAGTCCAGCGAACTGATGGGGTTGGGGTCAAAGGAGGGCCAGCTCCACGCGGCCACTACGGCCCCGGTGCCGGGATCCAGAGCGACGACCGAACCCCGACGATTGCCAAGAGCGTCAGCCGCCGCTTCCTGGACCGAAGATTCAATGGTCAGCACAACATCGGCGCGCTCATCCGGTTCGGCAAAGAGATCCATGAAGCCATCGAGCTCCACATCGTTGTCGCGGCCATCCAGTTGGTCACTGAACGCCCGCTCAACGCCACTCACCCCCAGGTTGAACGAAAACCATCCGGTGGTGTGGGCGTAGAGTTCACCTTCGGGATACACGCGCTCCCGCTTGAATCGGGTGTCCACCTCTCGGGAGGTGGCGACGACCACGCCATCGGCGGTGAGGATATCGCCGCGGGCCTCGCCGAAGTCCGCCACCGGACCTCGGGAGTTCTCCGGATGTTGGGCCAGGGCTTGCTGGTCGACCACCTGCAAAAAGTTGAGCCGCACAAACAACGTCGCAAAACAGAGAAGCAACACTGCGCCGACTGCTCGGATCTGATTGTTCACGGCGCGACGCCACCGGGAATTGGCGCGCGGTCAACCTTGCTCTCGTCGAGTTTGCGCGGCTTGAAAAGGCGTTGCCGCACGCCGCCTTCGGACTCGTCCGAGATTCGCATAAGGAGCGCGATGAGCACGTAGTTGGACAGCAGGGAGCTGCCGCCATAGGACACAAACGGCAGTGTCACGCCGGTGAGCGGGAGCACGCGAATCACCCCGGCGATGATGATGAACGCCTGAAAGCCCATCAGCGCAGTGAGACCGACCGCGAGCAGTTTGGCAAAGGTTCGTTCGGTTTGAATCGCAATCCGCAAGCCGGATCCGATCATGATCACGAACGCCATCAGCACCGCGGTCCCGCCCAGCAGACCGAGTTCTTCACTAATGGTGGCAAAGATGAAGTCGCTCTCGGCGACAGGAACCAGATAGGGATTGCCTCGGCCGGGACCGAGGCCCGTCACGCCACCACTGGAGATACCGAATGCCGCTTCCACCACCTGTAGACCACTGTCCTTGGCATCGGACCAGGGGTCGATCCAGCCATCGATGCGCCGTTGAACGTGGGAGAAACGCGTCCAGGCCACCCAGGCACCGCCGGCAAACATGAAGAGGCCGGCAATCGTGAAGCTCAGGCGCTCGGTCGCAACTTGAACCACCACCAGGAACAGCAGAAAGAAGAGCAGCGACGAACCAAGATCCTTCTGGAAGACCATCACCAGAATCGACGCGCCCCAAGCCAGCAGGAGGGGCCCAAGATGTTTCGGCTCCGGCAGCTTCAGCGGCCCAAGCGAGAAGGTGGACATGGAGAGCAACTCGCGTTTGGTCACCAGGTAGCCGGCGAAGAAGATGGCCAGCGCAATCTTGGCAAACTCGCCCGGTTGAAAATTCAGCGGGCCAGCTTGGACCCAGATGCGGGCGCCGTAGGCTTCGTGACCAATCACCGGGACAAGCGGCAGGAGCAGCAGGCCCACGCCGATCATCAGGAAGGTGTAGCGGTACGACTCGAGCATGCGAGTGCGCCGGACCACCAGCAGAGTTCCGCAGTACGCGCCAATGCCCAGGAACGTCCAAATGGCCTGACGGGCCGCAAAACCGTCGTTGAGGCGAGCAATGAACACGTACCCCAGGCCGTTGAGCAAACCGGCCATTGGCAGGAGCAGGGCATCGGCATTGCGAGCCAACATCCGGGTCACCAGATGCGCGACCGCAAACAGGCAGAGGACCAGGACCAGAAACGGACCGGCGTTTGCGGGGATTGACGCAAAGCGCCCCAAGCTCGCCAGCACATACGCGCCCGTCGTGCACAAAGCACCAAGGACGATCAATGTGAGTTCGGTCAGTCGGCGAGACATATCGGGTCAACCAGAGCGAGGCAGCTGCTGAGAATCAACGCTGGCAGATCAGCCGCGGCGCCACCATCGGCGCTTGGGGGCCTCGGGTGACAGCGACCCGGCGGGAGCGACCGACGTGGGGTCAACCTGGGCGGCGCCATTGGGCGCGGTTGTTGGGTTGCGAAGTGATGGATCGGCCGCAGCTCCGCCCATGGTGACTGAGCTGACCGATGGATCATCGTCAATGGTGGGGTCGGTGGTGTCGTTGCTGGTCTGTTCCTCCTCCACTGCGGCCACCTGCACGTCAACGACCAGGGTGGTGATGTTGTCCCGACCGCCGTTGCCGTTGGCCGCGACGACCAGTGCCTGCGCGGCCTCATCGGGATTGGTAACAGACCCCAGAATGGTGGCAATGGCTGCGTCGTCCACCTCGTTGAAAAGACCGTCGCTGCAAAGGAGAAATCGAGTGTTGGCTTCGGGGGCCAGCGTGAACGCGTCGACATCCACCAGATCAGCCACGCCGAGGGCCCGGGTCACAATGTTGCGTTGCGGATGGACGTCGGCTTCTTCTCGGGTGAGGCGGCCTTCTCGGACCATTGACTCGACCAGACTGTGGTCTTCGGTGAGTTGTTCCAACTTGCCATTGTGAAGTCGATACATGCGGGAGTCACCCACATTGACGACCCCCAGCACATGATCGGTGCCTCCAGCCGCGCGAGCTGCGGCCGGGTCCGACGCTGGAATTACCGCCATGGCGCACAGCGTTGTTCCCATGCCGTGAAGTTCGGGATCGACCGCGGCTTGGGCGATGATCTCCGCGTTGGCCGCTTTGACTGCGCCGATGAGCTTTTCGAAGGTGGGCGGCGCAAAGGAAACCATCAGGGTCTCAACGGCGATCTGCGACGCGACTTCGCCGCCTCGGTGACCACCCATGCCATCGGCGACCGCCGCAAGCACGCCGCTCGCCAAAAACGAGTCCTGATTGAGATCACGCAGGACGCCAACGTCTGAGACTGCTCCTACCGCAAACCGGACGCTCATGTCAGATCGAGATTCACTGCAGCTCCAGAATCGTTGACCCAAGTTGGATCTGGTCACCCGGCCGAATCACTTGCGGGGCCTCCAATTTCGCACCGTTGAAGAGGGTGCCGTTGGTAGATCCTAGGTCTTCCACCATCCAATAGGGGTCCGCGGCATACACCCGGGCATGGATGGTCGACACGAAGGTGTCATCAATACAAATGCCGCATCCAGCCGCCCGGCCGACGGTGATCTCCCTGTCGAGTGGGTAGGACCGACCGGCCATGCTTTCAGGAGCCACAATCTGCAGCGCCGCGTGGGGTTTTGTGGCCTTCGGCGCCGTCTTTGCGGGTGCATCCGAAGGCGCAACTTCGGCGGCCGGGTCTTTTGAGGCCAGCGCGGGCGCCGCGGGAGTCCCTGCGGCCGGACCAGCGGGCGCGTTGGGTTTGCCCAGCGAGGCAGGCGGGCCGGAAGGGACAAGCTCGGCGGCCGGAGTGGCGGGACGGCGAACTTCGGACCAGACCGCTTTCAGCGCAACAACGAAAAACACGTAAAGCAAACCCAACAGACCGAACTTCAAGAGGGTGAGCATCTGTTCTGACATGAGCGGGCGGTGGGATCAGCTGGCTTCGAACGCCACACGCGTTGAGCCGAAGTAAATCTCGTCTCCTGGTTCCAGGAGATGGTCGGCGACCCGAGCGCCATTGACTGCTGTTCCATTTGTCGAACCCATATCGACCAGACGATATCCGCCGTCCACCGCGCGAACCTGCGCGTGGAACCGGCTGACGTTGGGATCCGGCAGCATCAAGGTGTTGTCCGCAACCCGACCAATGGTGACGGTGTCGACGCCCAGCCGCACCCGTTCGCCCGAGGAGAGGATCAGAGAACCCGGCGGCCGCCCCATGGGGCCTTCCCGAAGTCGAGCAACCATTTCAAAAGCGCCCGTTGGGTATTCCTCGGTGAGCACGAGGTCGACTTTGACCGGCCCCATGAACGAGTACGACTCGTCCCGGGCGTGCTCCCGGGCCGCGTCAGCCAACTCGGCGGTGAGCGTGGCGGCCACCTCGGAGAACTGACTGAAGTCCTCGGGCGAAAGGTAGATCCAAAACTGGTTGGGCACGACGGCTCCACCGTCGACACCCGCAGATCGATTGTCATCCATTGCCCGGGTGATTCGCTGGGCGACTTCAAGCGGCGTGACGCCACTCTTGAAGACCCGGGCGAAGGTTCCCTCCACAAGATGTTCCAATCGCTGCTCGAAGCTGCGCAATCCCATTCCCCCAAGATACGCTTCTCTTCGCTCTTCGGAGTGTCACGCGCGAGTGGCGGAATTGGCAGACGCGCAGGCTTCAGGTGCCTGTGTCCTTCGGGATGTGGGGGTTCAAGTCCCCCCTCGCGCACAACTGAGACAGCCCCGGAGCTGCACGGGCGAGCACAGCCCCGGGGCACCCAACCGGCTCGAGCCCGAGCCGGGAGGCCTTTGCGCTACCCGTGAATCAGCATCGTGACTGAGTACCAGATGCCGTTGATTCGGTAGTAGTACGTGAACCAGACCACACCGCGGTCGGGCGCAACCTGCAAGGTGGCTTGCGTGCGGTCGGTTCCGAGGAACACCGCGCCCAAGTCCGCGTAGCCCGGGACGGTTCCGGCGACGAGCCAGCTGCTCTCAACCTCGGGCGTGTCTTCGGCGATAATGGTCACCGGATCGGTGAAATCGACGACCTCACGCCAGGCGAAGAACTGACCTTCAGCAGTGGTTCCCCAGATACGCGGTCCGGGACCTTGTACATAGGTCTGGCTTATCCAGTTCCATGAGGACGAGCCGGCCTCGCGGTAGGCGTACTGCAGCCTGTACGGCTCGGCTTCGAGTGGATAGCCGGGTGGAGTGGTCCGGGCGGTGTTGCTCGTGCCCATGTGCACGCGGGCCTCCCCGTTGAGAAACAGCCATCCGCTCGCAATGTCCAAGCCAGCCAGGTCGATCTCCACGTCGATCACCCGGATTGTGTTTCCATGGTTCAGGGTGGTGGTGACCACCGGCTCACCAGGGGTTGGAGAAACGAATGTCGGCACCGCCGGCTGAGCTGTCTGGGCCGAGCTGGTGGCGGGAAAGGCCACCAAAGTAGCCAAGGTCATCAGCACCGAGGCAATGATGACCGCCATCCGGATCGGGACGGGCCCGGTCCTGTGGGTCTGATCGATTTCGGTTTGCATGGTTTTGACTCGCTTCTGTTTTGTTTGTTCGGTTCTGGTTGGCACGAAGGTTTCTTTCGTTAGGGGATGGGAATTCGGGGTACGGGGCGAGGAGGTCACGGGAGCCTGCGGCCGTGGTGACCGGAGTGAGCCCTAGGACTGACCTGGTGGGACCTCGTCACTTGGCAGCGAGGTGACAACAGCGATGGCGTCAATTTCTGCTGAGGTGTCGACGCGGCCAGGGGTTTGGTCGCGGTCGCAGGTGCTCACACCGTTGCGGCTGATGCCGTCGTCGGTGATCCTGATCTGGGTGATGGCAACGTCGGCCCCGCCGCCCAAGGACCAGACGAGACGGTCCAGGTCAAGGGCGATGAAGATGTCGTCAGAGGCGCCGGGGACGTCGGGATTGTAGAGAAGGTCGTCAACGGTGATGACCAACGGAGCGCCGGTGGTGACTTCAGAGGTGCCCTGGAGAAGTTCGATGGTCATGCCCGACATTTCTCCGTCGTCGAAGATGAAGATTTCGTTGCCGTCGAGCTGGTCGATGGTGTTGGTTGCGTTGGGGTTGAGGCTGCCAGTGGAGACAACTTGGTCAGGTCGGACCGGTTCCGGCAGTTGAACGGTGACGAACCCGCCGGTGCCAAGATCCAGATTGGCGTCGTCATCGCCGGTGAAGCTGGTGCCGTTGATGAAGCCGTAGTCGTCGATGGCGGAGAGGCCGGTGACAGCTTCGGCGATTGTGGTGTCCGGTGGGGAATCGAGGTCGGATTCTCCGGCTCCTCCCGCAGTGAATCCGCTGATCTCGAAGGCCTGGCTGCCAGCGAAGTCGAACAGGTTCTGGTCGATGGCTCGTTGGAAGATTTCAACGGATGGATCACTGCCCATTAGTCCAGCACATACACCGATTGGTCGGGTTGTTGGGGGCACGCCCTCGCTGTCGACTCCGGCGCTACCCACAGTCACACCATCAATCAGCCCGAGAACCGAAACCGGCACCGGAGCAAAAACGGCTGGCGGGGTTGGTACTTCTGGTACTTCTGGTACCTCTGGTACCTCTGGTACCTCTGGTACTTCTGGTACTTCTGGGACCGGCGGGGTTGGTGAACCTGGCATCGGCAGCGACGGCCGCATGGCGCTTCGAACTGCGACGATGGCGTCAACCTTGACCGAGGTCTCCACCACGTTCAACTCCTGGGTGATGTCGCAGGTAGCGCGCCCACCCCGGCTGATGTTGTCATCCTCGATCTTGATGGCATTGATCGAGGTGGGTGCGCCGGCAGGAAGGCTGTCGAGGTCGATGGCGATCATCGTGTCGTCAGCTGCTGCGATGGTGTTGGGGTTGCGGGCGAGATCCGCAATGGTCAATCGGTGCTCTGTGTAGTCACCGATGAGCGTGATGTGCATGCCCGAGAGCTCGGCGTCTTCGAAGATGAAGATCTCATGCCCGCCAAGGTTGGCTTCCGGCCGGTTTGGGTCGGTCCCAAGCTCGCCGTTGGCGACCACGCCGTCGGCATCGATGCTGGAAATCTGTCCATTGGCATCGGCGATGTACAGCAAAAATTCGCCGGAGCGACCGAGGTTGGCGTTGGCATCGTCATCGGTGAAGTTGCCGACCATGCGCCCGAAGTCGTTGATGGTGGCGAGACCGGTTGCCAGCTCCTCGACGGTGGTGTCCTGGTTCTCCGCGTAGGCCATCTCATCGGTTGAGCCGGGACGGAACTCGGTCAGCGCCCAGGCTTGTGAACCAAGGTTCAACAGGGCTCCTTCGTTCTGGGCGATAGCGATCGTGTCGGTGACCGGATCCGAGCCCGGAATTCCGTCGCAATTGCCGATAGGCGCATTGAGTACACCGCCGCCAGCTGAAAAGAGGTTGACCCCTGCAGGAGTGTTGACCGCCGGCGGCCCATCCGGGACGCAGGTCGCACGCACGAGACCGCGGGACCGTCCGAATGCGAGTACTTCAATGCGACTGTCTGCGTCAGCAACAATTGCGTAGTTGGTTCGTACGAACTGGTCGAACGCGCCGTCAGTGAGCACGACGGCGAAATCACTTTGAAGGTTCCACCGGACGAATGTTCGGCCGGTCTGGTCGAAGTTCATGCTCTCGCAGGTGAAATCTTCGCCGGTCGGCATCAGGGGCTGGGCTTGGGCAGGTGCCCCGAACGCCAGGGTGGAAATCAAGACCATTACGGTCACGACGACAGCCGTGATCTGTCGTCGTGACCGCTGAAGGCACCGGTCGCCGGTCGGCAGCGACGCACCGGTGGGTGGGTGACTGTTTGGATTGATTGTCATGTGATCGTCTTTCGATTCGCGTTGATCACCGGCGGACGGTTCGGCCCGTGATCGTCTACTTGTTCGGTTGTTCAGCACCAATACACGGACCGGGGTGGCGCAAGGTTTCACTCTTGAAAGACTTTTCATGTTTGGCAACGTGTGTGCGCTTCCGGGCTGAGGACCGGGTAAGAGGTACGGTCAGCACCGTGAATGCCAAACAGTTCCCGCTCTTCCACCTGGCCGCTGCGTTGGCGTGGTTGGTCTGATGACTGCGGTTCATCTCGTCATTCACCCGCAGTTCCGCAGTGTTACTCGCTCGCCACCACTGGCCACCACTGGTACCGGGCCCGGCCTGCGGCCGTGGTGACCGGAGTGAGCCCTAGGACTGACCTGGTGGGACCTAGTCACTTGGCAGCGAGGTGACAACAGCGATGGCGTCAATTTCTGCTGAGGTGTCGACGCGGCCAGGGGTTTGGTCGCGGTCGCAGGTGCTCACACCGTTGCGGCTGATGCCGTCGTCGGTGATCCTGATCTGGGTGATGGCAACGTCGGCCCCGCCGCCCAAGGACCAGACGAGACGGTCCAGGTCAAGGGCGATGAAGATGTCGTCAGAGGCGCCGGGGACGTCGGGATTGTAGAGAAGGTCGTCAACGGTGATGACCAACGGAGCGCCGGTGGTGACTTCAGAGGTGCCCTGGAGAAGTTCGATGGTCATGCCCGACATTTCTCCGTCGTCGAAGATGAAGATTTCGTTGCCGTCGAGCTGGTCGATGGTGTTGGTTGCGTTGGGGTTGAGGCTGCCAGTGGAGACAACTTGGTCAGGTCGGACCGGTTCCGGCAGTTGAACGGTGACGAACCCGCCGGTGCCAAGATCCAGATTGGCGTCGTCATCGCCGGTGAAGCTGGTGCCGTTGATGAAGCCGTAGTCGTCGATGGCGGAGAGGCCGGTGACAGCTTCGGCGATTGTGGTGTCCGGTGGGGAATCGAGGTCGGATTCTCCGGCTCCTCCCGCAGTGAATCCGCTGATCTCGAAGGCCTGGCTGCCAGCGAAGTCGAACAGGTTCTGGTCGATGGCTCGTTGGAAGATTTCAACGGATGGATCACTGCCCATTAGTCCAGCACATACACCGATTGGTCGGGTTGTTGGGGGCACGCCCTCGCTGTCGACTCCGGCGCTACCCACAGTCACACCATCAATCAGCCCGAGAACCGAAACCGGCACCGGAGCAAAAACGGCTGGCGGGGTTGGGGTGCTGGTGGGTGCGGGCGTGCTCGTGGGTCGTGGCGTGCTGGTCGGCGTCGGGGTTGGGGTGCTGGTCGGTGTCGGGGTTGGGGTGCTGGTGGGTCTTGGGGTGCTGGTCGGCGTCGGTAGTGACGTGCTGGTCGCGATCGGAGTGATAATCGGCCGCGGCGTAACCGTTGGTGTCGGCGTACTCGTTGGCCAAGGCGTACTCGTTGGCGATGGCGTACTCGTTGGCGATGGCGTACTCGTTGGCGATGGCGTACTCGTTGGCCAGGGCGTACTTGTTGGCGATGGCGTACTCGTCACCCTTGGCCCGCTGGTGAGAATCGGCGTGACCGTCGGCTGCGGAGTACCCGTCGGTGCCGGTGTTGGCGTACTGGTGGGCCCTGGCGTACTCGTCGGCCTCGGCGCGCTGGTGGGCCCTGGCGTACTCGTCGGCCTTGCCGTACTCGTCGGCCTCGGCGTGCTCGTGGGTCCAGGCCTCGGCGTGCTCGTCGGCTGCGGCGTGCTCGTGGGTCCAGGCCTCGGCGTGCTCGTGGCTGCGGGTGTTGGTGTGTTGGTGGGCGTGGGTCGTGGTTGGACAGTGGGGGTCGGGGTTCCGAAGACCCCAGTGAAGGTGGTGGCAAGTCCGGTAGAGGTCGCGGGAAGGGCGGTTGGGGTAGGCCTTCCGGCGCGAGGGGTGGCGGTCGGACGGGGGGTGCCGAGCACTGGTGTTGCGGTGGCGCGTTGGGGCCGCCGTTCGGGTTCTGACGGGGTCGGGGTCGAGGCTGGGGTTGGGGTTGGGGTTGGGGTGAGGGCGCCAAACTCGCGGGGTGGGTTGGAGTCTGGTTGGTCCAGCGGGGTGGCTGGGCCCGAGTTTTCCGGCGTTCCAGGTGTCGGTGTCACCGTCGGGTCCTGGTCCGAACCTGGTTCCTGATCCTGATCAGAGGTGGGTTCGTTCGCAGGGTCTTCAGAAGCGGTTGGGGGGTCCGCAGGCGCGTCCGTATTGCTGATGGATCTGCCGCTGTTGGTGGTGAACTCCGGCAGGGTGGGTGTATCCGCAGCGGGCGGCTCGTTATCGGAATCGTTGGTATCGGTGGAGATAGCAACGGTTTGCGCGTCAATAGCTACCTGGTCAGGATCGGTCTGGTCCGCCTCTTCAAACACGAACGGGGTGTCGTCGGCTTCGGCGTCCGTCAGCGCTTCAGCGCTTTGGGTGTCGGTTGCAGACGGATCGCTTTGGCCGCTGGGTTTGTCGTTCTGGTTGAAGATCTCGATGCTCTCCTCAGAAGGAATCGAGGCCCAAACCACCGCGAACAACAGCACCGCAGCCAAAACCAGCGCCGCCGCGCGGAGCGCAGTGATCCCTCGGTGCTGAAGAACTTTGACGGTGTTGAGCGGACGACCTGTTCGCTCGGCTGTCTCCTGAAGAGAAAGCTCTTCCAGATACCGAAGCTCAACCACGCTGCGCTGATCCGGGCTGAGCGTGTCAAGAAGCTGACTCACCAGCATTTTGTTATCAACCCGAGATTCTGAATCGGACTCGCTGACGTCGGCAACGTCGAGGGTCAGCTTTCGAGATTGAGGACGCACGGCCGCCGCTCGTCGCTCGTCAATCAACCGATTTCGAGTTGCCCGCCACAAATACGCCGCGAACTGTCGCTTGGATCGTTCACGATCCAGATCCAAGCTCCGCAACGTATCGAACAGCACAACATTGGCCAGACCTTCTGGATCAGACGCACCCCGCCGCATGGCGAACCGGGTGACTTTGGGCAGAAACTCCCCAGCAATGGCACGAATCGCCTCAGACTCACCCAACAATGCGGCCTTCAACATCACCGAGAAGTCGTCCTCAAGAACCTCGACGTCAGATGACTCGCCGGAGGATGACTCGCCGGAGGACGCCAAACCCTGCGGCGCCGACCTGAACCCACTGGAAGAAACGCCAACGCCCAGGTCATCAGCTGGCCCGACCAGAAACTCGGCGTTTCCGTCGTCTAGAAATTCCATACCGCTTGCCACTTTCGCCCTGGGGATTCGGTCTTCGTCAGAACCACCACCCCGTACACGTCGAGAGCACCGCGAAGGTTACAAAAAAGTTTTGTACCGGGATACGCGGGGCAGAAGCGGGGGTGGACAACGGATTCCTGACTCTGTCATCAGGATCACCTTCGGCCGAAAGGCTAACATGAAACATCTTTCGTTTGTATGGGACAGGCGGCTCACTGGGGGGTCGGGGCCTGCCCCCGACCGGCGACGCCGTTCAGGCGGTCACCGGTTCGCGGATACCGGCGGCCATGGTGACCAGGGCAACCATGCTGAAACCAAAACCGGCGATGAGAAGAACATCAAAGCCGTATCGCTGGTCCAACCAGCCCGCAATCAGCGCCACGATGGCCTTGGTGATGGTGCGCAGGGCGACGCCCCAGCCGATGAACTGCGCCCGACCGCCGGGATGCAGCTCTGACACCAGCGGGATGGAACTGACGATGGCGAATTCGAACCCGCCGATGGCCAGGACCAGCAGTGCCAGTCCCAGGAACAACGGCGGCACCGATGCACTCAACACCAGCGTGAGCGCCGCCATTGCGGCGGCCATGATCACCGATCCGGCCATAACGGACCGCTTCTTGCCGAAGATGTCCGCCAAGCGGGAAGAACCGAACGAAGACAGCAGCTCGGCCGCTCCCAACGCCACAACAGCAAAGCCGATGCGGGTGGCGCTGAAGCCATACGCCTCTTCCAACCAGGTGCCGTGACCGAAGAACACGAACTGCGCGCCGCCAGTGAGCAGCGCCGGACCCAGGAGCACCCCAACAGTGTTGCGGTCCACGGGCGGGGTCGCGACGGGGTCAGCCGGGGCCTCGGTGTGGCCGGATCCGCCCGGCGCGGACATGTCACGTTGAAGGATCGTCATGCCAACGGCAAGTGACCCGAGAGCCAGGAACGCCGCCCGCCAGCCGAAGATGTCGATGAGCACTCCAACGATCGGGATGCCAATCAGGTTGGCACCCGCCCAGGTCGTCTCGATGATGCCGGTGGCGCGGCCCCGGCGTTCGTAGGCAACTTCGTCGGCAATCCACGCCTGATATCCCACCTGAAACGTCAGCCGACCAAGACCGAAGACGACCAGCCCGACGACCACACCGGCGGCCCCGAGCGACGCCATGAACAGCCCGATGCCCAGCACCAGCGCGCCCAGCAGAATCGCTCGCCATCGGTCGAAGCGATCAGCCCGCCGACCAACCGGGATGGCCAACAGGCCAGTCAGGTCTCGAAGGAACAGCGCCTGACCCATTTCCGCCGTACTCAGCCCGGTGCCCCGGGAAATGGCCGGCAGGTAGGAGAAGATCATGCGGCTGCTGGTGGCCACCGCCAACCGCAGCGCAATAAGGCGCGGCAGGGCGCGCCGAACCTCCGCGCTGAACGGAGAACCTTGTGAGAGTGACGTTCCGTCAGTTGCGGTCAGCGGGCTGGACCTCGTCAAGACCGCCGGTCGTCACGTCATAGACGAAACCGCGGATGTGGTCCGTGTGCGCAATGAACGGCGAGATCCGCAACCGTTCCATGGATTGGCGAACGTCAGCCGCCGGGTCAGTGAACGATTCCAACGACCAGGCCGGCCGCACGCCGAGTTCGGCTTCAAGCGCCCGGTTGAACTCGGTGTCGGTGGTCTTCTGCATCCCGCAATCGGTGTGGTGCACCAGGATGATTTCCCGGGTGCCAAGGAAGCGCTGCGACAGGCACAACGACCGGATCACGTCATCGGTGACCACTCCACCGGCGTTCCGGATGATGTGGGCCTCGCCATCGTGGATGCCGAGGCTGGCGTAGAGATTGAGCCGGGCATCCATGCAGGCCACGATGGCCAGGTGATGCGCCGGTTCGTCAACGACCGCTGCGGGGTCCACCGCGGCGGCGTACGCCTGGTTGTTTTCGATGAGCCGATCCGCGATTGGGGAGAATTCCATGACACCCCAATCATGCCCGCTGAACCAGCTCAGGAGGAAATTGGTTCGGGCCAGCCATCGGCACAACGTCGCCGGGCAGGGCAACGCCTGGCGACAGCTGGTGGATGGCTGACCCTTACCGAACAGAGGGCGCAGCGTTCGATTTTGATCCGCTTATGTGGACCAAATGTCCGCATTTACCGGCGGTGGGGTAGGAACGACCAAAAGAGCAAAATTGGTCGGGTCAGCGAAGCTGACCGGGGCGGAACCAGGAGAAATCGTTGGGTCGGGCGAATCCAAGAAGCGAAAAGCTGATGCTGATGTCCAACGACTCAACCCGATGCCACCAGCCGACCGGAATGAAAATCGCATCCCCGGGCTCCAGCAGGGTTCGCAAGGATTGCACGTCGTAAAACTTGCGTTTCCATTCCGGCGTTCCCATGTCGCACTGGGCATAAAAGTCAACTGCGGTATCAGCCAACCGGAACTCCTCGGGCGCCACGAGGGTGACCTCTTTGCGGCCGTGCATCTGGCAGAACATGATGTTGGTGGTGTCGTGATGCAGTGGCGTGACGGTCCCTTCGGGCCCAATCCACAACGCGACGCTCCCGGGAACGATGCGATCGGCGGGGAAGATTTCGGGATCGGGATTCACATCGGCAAACAACGGCGCCAGCGCGGGGTTGGACATCAGCTTGTTGTTGGACACCGCATAGAGATCGTTGGTGGCCCCGGCATGTTGAATGGCTCGGACAAACTGACCGAGGGTCGTTTGGGTCTCGTGGGCCGAGAAGTTCCGGTCCGGCCGTGGATCACCGTTTCGGCCGGCGCATACCGAGACGTCAATCTCGCCGAAGTTTTCCGCCAACCACTCGGGCGTCCACCGGTTGGTGGCCGGCCACGACGCGGCGAAATTACGAACGACCACGGGGCGGTTGGTCTCATACCAGTGGGCGAAGAACATCTCGGCCGACGGCATGTGTTCCAACGTGGGCACTTCCGAGCTCCAGCGCAGCTCGTCACGAAGCCGGCTCAACTGATCTCTCCGGCGCGACCGCTCAAGGATGTCAGCCACCATGTCGAGGGTTCCGGAACCAACCAGGGTGTCGAGTGCCTGCTCGGCTTCGGCGAATGTGAGCCCGGCGGCAACCAACTGTCGAACGATCACGCTGGGCGGCTGCCAGGCCAAGATCGCTTCGGCCATCCAGAGCTGCCATTCGCTCGAGAGGATGACGTCGCCTCCAGAAGCAAACGCATCGCCGGAGATGAACGCGCCGTCAGATCTCCCGTTTTGGGTCTTTTGGGCTTGGTGCGGGTCGGTTTTGGTTGTCGCCATACCCGAATACACGTCCTGGACGCCCATTTCGTTGCATTTTGACCAACAAACGCTGAAAAAGCCCGGTTGACTGCCGATTCAACGAGCATTCGGCAAGGGACCCAAGCAGCCAATTTGGCTTGGCTCGCTCACTGGGATTGGGCCGCTGGGTGTGGGCCGCTGGGTTTGGGCGGCTGCTTTGTGCAGATTCGCCTATGGGCTTTTTGGCCCGGCTTGAGGCATCCTTGACCGTGAAAGGACGTTGTTCACTCGCATGATCGCTCGCAATCAGACATCGCCGGTACCGACCGACTCACCCGCGCCTTCTGCGCCGACCCAGGCCGGCACGGCCACCTCCAATGAGGTGCTTGCCTACGAGCTGGAACATGCTCTTGCCACTATTGCGGCCCTGCAGCAGCAGGTGAACCAGCTTGAAGCTCAGCGCCAGGAATCTCATGACTCCGGCGCCGCGGCTTACAACCACATGGTCCACCTGGGCAACCTGGCCGCCGAGACAATCATCGCCAACGCGTACTCACGGGCGGAACACATCACCGGCAGTCCCCCCGCCAGCAGCCAACCCCCGGCCGGCGCCGACCTGAGTGCCGAAGACGAAACCGCCAGTGCATCAATGGATCCTCAGGGCGGCTCCTTGAATGAAGGCGGCTCCTTGAATGAGGAAGGCGCCACGCAGTTTCACGAAGCGTGGAAGCGCGAAGCCACCTTTGACGAGCGGTTTGCCGATCAGTCGTTCTTCGACATCGAATACGACGACGCCAGCCGCCGCTGGATCCTCGACGAATCCGCGTAATCACCGCTCCGCCTGGTTGGGCTGCCGCTCCGCCTTGGTCGGGCCGCCGCTTGCTGGTGGAAAATCCTCAGTGGCCAAACATGGCCAACCACTGCTCCGCGGACTTCGGAGCAAACACATGATTGTGCTTGCGGGTCTCCCCCATCGATTGGCACGGCTCGGCCGAATACAGATGACCAGGAAACAGGACCGCGTCGTCGGGCACCCGGGCCAGCCGTGAGGTCAACGTCTCATAAAGCTCAGCCGGATCGCCGCCGGGCAAGTCCGTCCGTCCACACCCGTCGATGAAGAGCGTGTCGCCGGCCAGCAACAGGTTGTCCACCAGGAAGCACTGACTGCCTGGGGTGTGACCGGGCGTGTGGATCAGCTGAATCTCGATCTCACCAACCATCACCGAGTCGCCCCCGCCATGGGTGACCATCTGGTCTTCAGTCAGGCCGGTGGTCTTCTGAACAAATTCGGCTTCGTCCGCCTGAACGTGAACCGGAATATCGACAATCTCCAACAGTTCGTTCACGCCAATCAACTGCATGCCCATCATGGAGCCGCCCATGTGGTCGGGGTGATAGTGCGTGGCCAGCGAGCCGACAATCTGCATATCATCCGCGGCGGCGATGTCCACCAGGTCCTGCACGTTGTACGCCGGGTCGATGATGACCGCTTCGCCCGTTTCCTTGTCCCCCACCAGGTAGACGAAGTTGCGCATCTGCTTCGCCAGTTGATCGTGGGTTGCGAAGTGATGACCTGACAACAGCTGGCGAAACCAGAGGCGGTCGTTCTGACTGACTTCGGACTCAGTGATCGTCATGGGTTGATACTAGAACTTCCTGTTCGGGGGTCCCGGACCACCCGTCCGGACGTCTAGGAGACCGCGTCATCTCCGCCGCCGGTGTCATCTCCGCCGCCGGTGTCATCTCCGTCGCCGCCGGTGTTCATACCGTCGATCACGCCCAGTTCGGGGGGAGGAGCCGGGATCGATCCGCCGCGCCGCCACGCCTCTTCGGCCAACGAAATGACCTCCCGCACCGGCTTGCCGGTGTGGCGGGCGACACGGGATGCGTCGTCGTGTTCGATCTTCACGCGCCCGGCAGAGACCTTGACCCGAATCGCCCGACCTTCGACCTCGACCTCGTCAGCGGTGCGAACGACCGGCCACCGCGTGAGCTGTTGGCCACGAATGCCCAACGAACCGGTCTCCTGCTTCATCACCTCGGCCAGCTGCGCGCCCAGGGCCAGATCACACAGCGCGCTGACGGTGTGACCGGGTCGACCTTTCTTCATGAGTATCGGCGTCACCCACGCGTCCGCCGCCCCTGCGCCAAACAGTGCGGCAATCGCATCCGCCAGAACTTCCCCCGTTGCGTCGTCCAGGTTGGCTTCCAGCAGCAGGAGGGGTTGACCATCAGGGGCCACCGAGGTCAGCTGCCCGAGCACCACCTGCACCAGGTTGGGTTGGTCCTCCATGTCCCGGTCGCCCGCGCCAAATCCGCTGGCCTCAATGCGCATGGCTGGCATCGGCCCCCAGCCGGTGGCCAGTGATGCCATCAGCGTGGCGCCGGTCGGCGTGGTGAGTTCGTAGGGAAGTTCCAAGCCGTAGGTCGGGGCACCACGCAACAGTTCGATGACTGCGGGCGCCGGGTTGGGAATTCGACCGTGGGCCGACCTGATCATGCCAAGACCCTGCGCAATCGGGCTGCAGTACACCTCGCCGATGTCCAGGACTTCGAGAGCGGAGCAGGTGCCGACCACATCGACGATGGCGTCCAGACCACCAACCTCGTGGAAGTGGACCTTGGCCGGAGGGTGATTGTGGATTCGCCCTTCGGCGTTGGCCAGCGCGTCGAACGCGGCCAGGGCTCGGCCCCGCAACCGGTCCGGCAGGCGGGCTTCTTCCAGCAATCCAACAATGTGGGCCGCCGTCCGCACAACCCCGGACTCTTCAGTTTCGACCCGAGCCTTTGTTCCCCCGAGGCCGCCGCGCATGACCGATTCAACGCTCAGCTTCCAACCGCCAATCGGTAGACGGTCGATGAGCGAACGAACCTCATCCACGTCGGCCCCGGCGTCCAGCAGGGAACCGAGGGCCATGTCACCGGCAACCCCGGAGAAGCAATGAAACCAGGCGGCCGATCGGTTACTCATTGGAGACTCCGGAGACCGCGTTCTCTTCTTGCCCGAGTTTCTCCATGCTGTCCATCTGGTTGAGGAGGCTGTCCATCTGGTTGAGGAGCCGGAGCGCGCTGTAGGCCGCACCGAAACCGTTGTCGATCCCCACCACGCTGATGCCCGAAGCGCACGACGCCAGCATGCTCAGCAGCGCGGTCACGCCTTCGAAGGCGCTGCCGTATCCAACGCTGGTGGGTACCGCGACCACCGGGGCCGCCGTCAAGCCGCCAACCACACTGGCCAGTGCGCCATCCATACCGGCGCAGACCACGACCACCGAAGCGGCGAGCACAGTGTCAATATCGGCCAGGAGTCGGTGGATTCCGGCCACCCCCACATCAGTGAGACGAGTAGCGGCGATGCCATGGGCCCCGAGCACTGCGGCACATTCGTCGGCCACGGGCAAGTCCGATGTTCCCGCCGTAATCACGATGATGGACGCCGGGCGGGCGGCGGCCGGTCGCCAGATAATCGTGGTCCCCACCACGTCGGCGCCCGGGTGCGCAGCGACCAGTGCGTCACGCTGCGCCTCGGTTGCCCGAGTCAGCAGGACCGGCCCGGTACCAACGCTCAACAGCTCGGCCACAATCGCCACGCACTGTTCAGGGGTCTTGCTGGGCCCGAAGACCACTTCACCCAGTCCCTGCCGCACCGCCCGGTGGTGGTCGACTCGGGCGAAACCCAAATCGGCAAACGGCAACCGGCGAATGGCGACCACCATGTCGTCGGGTGCCAATTGGCCCGATTGCACATCGGCGAGCAAACGTTCAATGGTGTGCTGATCCATGGCTCTATCCTGCCTGCATATGGCCTCGTCTGCCTCACCTCATCACCGAATCGGCTATCTGGGACCCGCGGGCACCTTTACCGAGCAAGCTCTGCTGTCCCAGCCCGATCTGGCCGCGGCCGAGCGTCTGGGGCTGGCCACCATTGCGGGGGTTCTTCAGGACACCCATGCCGGCAAGGTGGACTTCGGTTTCGTGGCCATCGAGAACGCGCTCGAAGGCACCGTCAGCCACACCATCGACACGCTGGCCTTCTCCACCGAACTTCTGATTCAGCGGGAGGTGGACCTACCGCTGAAGATGCAGTTGCTGGCTCCCGCAGGGGTGGACATCGGAGCCATCACCCAGATCCACTCGCACCCGATGGCCTTTGGCCAGTGCCGCGACTGGGTGCAGGCCAACGTGCCAAACGCAGAGATCGTGGCGGCAGCGTCAACCGCGGGCGCTGTCCAGGAGATGGCAAACCGCAACGATGGCATCTCTGCGGCGATTGCCAACTCCCTCGCTGGTGAGCTCTACGGCGCGGTCGCGCTGGCCAGTGACATCGCCGACCACAAAGGCAACCTCACCCGATTCGTACTGGTTGGCCGGGAAGGGATCCCCGCGCCCACCGGCCATGACAAGACGTCCATGGTCGTGTTCCAGCGCGCCGACCGGCCTGGTTCATTGCTGGCAATCCTTCAGGAGTTTGCTGCTCGTTCCATCAACCTCTCCAAGCTGGAGTCCCGACCGACCAAAGCCGGCATCGGCGACTACTGCTTCATCCTGGACCTCAACGGCCATATCGCCGACGAACTGGTGGCCGACTGTCTTCGCAACGTGCGAGCCAAAGGTCACGACATCAAGTTCCTGGGGAGCTACCCGGCGGTCGGAGATGCGGCCCAGGACACCCGGCGGGAAGTGGACGCCGCATGGACCGACGCACAGTCCTGGATGGACACACTCCGCTCCTGCGTCGAGAACTCTTAGCGAACCGGCATCGGTCAACAGCATGAGCGGCATCAGCGTTTCTGAACTTGAGTACGCGCCACCGGCGGCCGAGCCGTTGTTCTTTGATGTGAGCTTCGGTGTGTCTCCGGGTGAACATGCGGTCATTGTGGGAGCCAACGGCGTGGGCAAGAGCACGATCCTGCGCATCTTGTCCGGGGAGGTGGAAGCCGACGCCGGCGAGTTTGCCATCCCGGGTTCGGTGCTGACCATGACCCAGGACGTTGGCATGTCCAACCCCAACGACACGCTCCGCGAGATGCTGATCGAAGTCGCTCCTGCGCAGCTACGCAAGGCCGGCCGAACACTGGTGGCGGCCGAGAAAGCCATGGCCAACGGCACCGACGACGGCATGGGCTACGCCGAGGCGTTGACTGTCTGGGGTGATTTGGGCGGCTATGACCTCGAAGGCCAGTGGGCAGCGGCCGCAGGCCGAAGCGTGAAGACACCGGTGGATGACTTCGCAACTCGACTGGTATCGGAACTCTCCGGCGGCGAGCGCAAGCGGCTGGTTCTGGAGCTGTTGCTGAGCTCCGGCGCCGACGTTTTGTTACTCGATGAGCCGGACAACTACCTGGACATCCCCACGCGACTCTGGCTCGAGGAACAAATCCTTGCGTGCCAAAGCACCATTCTGATGGTGAGCCATGACCGGGCCTTGATGGAGACGGTGGCCAACAAAGCCATCGTGATTGAAGGGTCCGGGTGCTGGGTGCACGGTGGCCCGTACGCCGAGTTTGGCGAGGCCCGGGAGAAACGGCAGAAGCTGCTGGGCAACGCTCTGAAGCGCTGGAACGACGAAGAGCGTCGCCTCTTCCGCCACATGAAGATCATGAAGGAGCGAGCGGCCTCCAACTTCAAGAACGCCACCAAAGCCAATGCCGCCGAGAGCCGCTGGGAGCGATTTGTTGCCGCCGGCCCTCCCCCGCCCCCGGTCGCCGACCAGCACCTCAAGGTCAATTTGCGCGGCGCCGATTCGTCGCGCCGGGTACTGGTCTTTGACGACCTGGCGGTCAGCGATCTCTTCTTTCCGTTTGCCGACGAGATTCACTTTGGTGAACGGGTGGGATTGATCGGGCCCAACGGCACCGGCAAGTCCCACTTGCTGGGAGCTCTGGCTGGCGATCGGGAACCAAGCACAGGCACCTTCACCCAGGGTCCACGAACCTCGATTGGAACCTTCACCCAGATCAATGACCGACCAGACTTTCTGGGCCGCAGTTGTTTGGCGATCGTGCGCGAACGGGTGACCGAGGAAGAGAAGGCGATGAAGGCGCTGGCCCGCTACGGGCTGGCCAGCCATTCGCGGCAGGAGTTTGAGACGTTGTCGGGCGGCCAGAAGGCGCGGCTGGAGATCCTGGGCTTGGAGCTGGAAGGCCACAACGTGCTACTGCTTGACGAACCCACCGACAACCTGGACGTCCAATCGTCGGAGATGCTGGAACAGGCCCTCGACGGATTCCTGGGGACGGTGATTGCGGTCAGCCACGACCGGACGTTCCTGAAACAGTTGGACCGATTCATCATGATTGACGACGACGGGGGCGTCTGGTCACTGCCGGACTACGAGGTCGCAATGGCCGCGCTTACCAACCCGAACGGTGTCAGCGACCTGCATTTGGCGAAGTCCCTCGTCAGTTGAGTTCAACCGACCGCGACTGGTCAATTGCAGCACGAGTCCTCCAACGAATACTCGCCTTAACCGCCGCCATCTGGCACAACAAAACCACCCAACGTGACGGCCCAGCCAGATCCTTCACCCACTACGACCACTGACCCCGTGGAACTTATCATCTAGAGAACAGCGTCGAGCAGTCCGAAGCGCCAGCGGACCATCCAGACGCCCACGAACAACCACGCCGAGAGGACACCGGCCCCCAGCCACCACCTGGTGAGCCACACCGTTGCCGGATGGCCGGTTCGTCGGACCAACAGCAGGACCCAGAGCAGCAGGGCTTGTGCCATCACCACCACTGCCAGCGGGTGTAGCCGAACCGACTCGGCCACGTCACCGTTCAACAGCGAACCCACTGATCGGGTGAGCCCGCAGCCCGGGCACGCTTGGCCGGTACAGGTCCGAAACGGACAGATCGTTGGTACTGGCAGGCTGGAGGTCGACGCCGGATTCCAGAATCGAAGACCGATGGCTGCGACCGGTAGCGACACGGCAAGCAACCCCGACCCAAGACGTTGTCTGAGGCCGGCCATCAGAGTGACCGGCGGATCGACAGCAACAACGACGCTCATCGCAGATCGTCCGGATACGCGATCCCCGCCATCCCCCCGGCGGCTGCATTGGGCTGGCCTCCATGCGGGTCCTGGCCATCGCCCAGAGGGTTCGAGTCACTCATACTTCGCAACGAAGATGGTTGGGTTTGCGAGGTTTCTGCACCGTCCCTACCCCTGGCGCGAGACAAAAATCGCGCCAACGGACAGGAGCCCGACGATGACGAGTAGAGCGATCAGTACCGAGCCGATGATGCCCATTATCCTGCCGGCTTGGGCCAGACCGCGCTGGTCAGCGGGTCGACGACCGGCGTCGATACCTGCCAACTCCTGGTTACCCAGGTACCAGGCCACCGGACCAAGCAGCTGACAGATCACCAGCCCACAAAGGCCGAGCACAAAGACCAGAACTGTCTGGGATTTCTCCGGGTACTGCACGGGATCACCCATTGGAGGAGTGGACGGAAAACCCGGATGGTCACCGGGTGCATTGAAGTTCGTCATCCCCAGAGCGTAGGCGATGGGCCCATGGTGAGTCAGGCGAATTCAGTGCGCGGGCTGGCGAGGAGTGCAGCTCAGCATGGCCTTCGCCGCGAGAGTCACTTTTCAACTTCTCGACGATGGCGGCAGGCCGATGTCGTCCATCTTGATTGACGACGACGTCGGCGTCTGCAACCCAAGCGTGGCAATGCTGCCGCGGGACCACCACTGTCAAAATCGTCGCAGTGGGTGTATGCGGAACAACTCGGCGAGGTCGCCGAGTTTCACGACGAAACCGTAAAGACTCAGGAAAGCGAAACCAGCGCCAGCACAACAGCCACGATGAGCAGCAACACAATCAGGGCCAGGATCGCCGAACCGATCATGCCCATGATTTTGCCGGCGAGGGCCAATCCTCGGTGCTGACCTGCACGGCGGCCAGCGTCGATTCCTTCCAGTTCCTGGCGGCCGAAGTACCACGCAAACGGCGCAAGCGGCGGAAAGGCGAACAGGCCACCCAGCCCGAGCACAAACACCATGATTGCCAGCGAGGACTCGGCGTGTTGGGCCGAAGTTTGGGGGCTGCCTGGCTCATGGCCTGCGCGGCTTGGAACCGGACCCGGCGATTCGGATGCGAGGATCGGCTCACCGATCATTGGCTCAGACTGGTGCAGCGGGGCCCGACCAGTTGCGGGCTCGAAATCGGTCATGCCCCATCGTATGGCCTGATGGACCTACTCAGTGCGCCGCCGCAGTGTGGTGGTGAGCATCGTCATGGGCATCACCTTTGAAGCGTTCGACGACGGTCACCACGATGGCGCCGACGATGATGCCGACCACCGCCGACAGAGCAGTGTTGACCAGCCAGCCAAGAACCCCGCCGACCCCGCCAATGTCATGGACGACGCCCTCCAGGTCGTGCACGATGTCGTACGGAAGATCCCAGCCAAGCTCATGAGCACCGACAATGAGGATGTGACCGCCCACCCACAACATGGCGGCGGTACCAACCACGGTCAGCCACTTGAGCAGGATGGGCATGAAGCTCACCAGACCTCGACCGAACTTCTGCGCTGATTCTGATTCGCGGCCTGCCAGGGCCAAACCGATGTCGTCCATCTTCACAATGAGAGCAACGATGCCGTAGACGATGACGGTGATGAACAACGCAACGACGACCATGATGGCGGTGCGCGCCACAAATCCTTCGTCGATGACTTCCTTGAGCGAAATCACCATGATCTCAGCCGACAGGATGAAGTCGGTGCGGACCGCGCCGGCCACCGTTGCCTTCTCGGCCTCGGGGCCTTTGACGACCGATGGCGCGTCGTGGTCGTGGTCATCACCTTTGATCTTGTGAATGATCTTGTGAGCGCCCTCGTAACAGAGAAACACACCGCCGAGCATGAGGATGATCTCCACCAGTAACGGCGCCACCTCGCTGAGGATCAGCGCCACGGGCAGAATGAACAGCAGCTTGTTGCGCAGCGATCCGAAGGCGATCCTTTTGATGATTGGCAATTCGCGGTCGGCGGCCAGGCCCTGCACGTACGCCGGTGTCACGGCGGTGTCGTCGACAACGACGCCAGCGGCTTTGGCGCTGGCTTTTCCGGCGGCCACGCCAACATCGTCAATCGATGCGGCGGCGAGTTTTGCCAACGCGGCTATGTCATCAAGCAATCCGACGAGACCACCGGCCATGTCTTCCTCATCCTTCTGGCGAACACATCTCTTCTGACGGTCACACATCTTTTCTGACCGGCAGAGCCTCAGGGTAGAACCATCGGTCGGCGATCAGTACGAATGAACCCGGATCCGCCAGGCACCGGCGGCCACTAGCGTCTCGCCATGGCACCGGAGCGATTGTTTCTCGCCAATGGCCTGCTGCGAAAAGCCTTGACGGCCGGCGGGTGGTTACCACTCTCGCTGATCCTCGTGGTCGATCTGAATTTTTCGCCACTGCAGCTGCTGTTGATGGGCACCGCAATCGAGCTTGGGGTCCTGCTGGGCGAGGTGCCCACCGGGGTGATGGCTGATGTGTTCAGCCGCAAGTGGTCGGTGGTTCTGGGCGGCGCGTCCATCTCCTCCGCGCAGCTGGCATCGGGCATCGTTGACCAATGGGAGCTGTATCTGGTGACCCAGTTTGTGTGGGGCATTGGTTGGACCTTCATCAGCGGTGCCGAGATTGCGTGGGTCACCGATGAAACGGGGTCCGCAGCTGACGTTGAACCGCTGCTACTGCGGCGCGGCCGCCTGAACTTTGTGGCGATCATGGCCGGGCTGCTGGTCTTTGCCGTCGCCTCACAAGTCGTCGACCGTCGAACGGTGGTGATTGCGGCCGGGACCCTGGGTCTGACGTGGGCGGCAGGACTGGCCGTGGTCATGGCGGAGACGGGATTCACGCCGTCGCGTGAGCAGCACTGGCAGTCGTTTCGAACCAAGCTTGTGCTTGGGGCGACGTTCACATGGCACCATCGCAGCCTTCGAGCTTTGGGCATTGGACTACTGGTGGGCGGTATGGCCGCCGAGGCCATGGACCGCCTTGACTCCCGCCGACTGGAAGACCTCGGACTCTCGGCGGACACCAACCCCACTCTTGTTCTGGCCATGGTGATGATGGGACAGGCCGCGCTCGGCTGGTTCCTGCTGTGGCGGTTCGAATCGCGGGTGGTGGGCCGCCGGGTGGTCGACAGTTTTGCGGCCGCATTGTTGGTTGTTGGTTTCCTGGCAATCATGTTGGCCCACACGCCGATCCTGATCGTCGCGGCCATCGGCATCATGGTGCAAGGCGGATTGCTCGACGTCACCGAGCCACTGATCGGTACGTGGACCAATGCCCTGGCGCCCAGCGACGCGCGGGCCACCGTCCACTCATTCATCGGTCAGACGTTGGCCTTGGGCGAGATCGCCGGGGGCGTCCTGCTGGGAACCGTCGCCGCGATCTTCACGCTCCCGACCGCGTGGACCGTGGCCGGCGGACTCTTTGTCCTGGCGGCCGGCGTCATGTGGTCGGGGCGTCCGCACTGGTCGGCATCACCCGGACCGCTCACTGGTCGCCAGAATCGCCCCAGCTGAACCCGCAGACCTTCCAATCGCCACCTTCTTTGACGAGCCGGACCCCGATGTCGGAAGCGCTCACCCCATCGATCATGAACGAACCGGTGACCTCGGCCTGGTTGTTACTGATGGCCGAGCCGGTGAGGTTGTAGGACAGTTCCTGACCGCGAAACGGTTCCAGATCAGCGGCCGTCAGACCTTGGCTGCACGCGCCGAAGTAGTCCTCGGCCGCCGCGAAGTCGTCGGCGTTGACCTCGGCCAGGAAATCGTTGGCGACGCCCACCGGCGCGCCGACGGTGCGAACAAACCAGACCGTGCACCCCGCTATGCCCAGGACCGTGACCGCCAGCAGGGCCAACAGCACCTTCCACCACGCTCTCTTCCCGACCTTCTCGCTGGACGCCGCGGGCGGCGCCCCATGCTGCGGAGGCGGCAGGCGCAACAATGCCGGATCCAATGTGGGCTCCAGAGTGGGCTCCTGGGGCTTGTACGGCGGTTCGGTCGGAAAGGTCATGGTGCAAGATTAACGGTATTGCGATTGAAATGCAATGAGATTACGTGAGAGTCGAGCCTTGGTTGGAACGCCGGATCACCCAGCCGGTCCGCATCGGCGGGCCCAGCAAAACGGAATTGCGTACTATCTGTCGTCACCGTTTCCCCTGTGGGCCAGACTATGACATGGACGCAATCTCCCCTGCTGTCTGGGCTGATCTCCCGCCGTCGCTTCGTCCCGAGGTTGGCGAGTCGTTTGCCGAGGTGTGGCAAACCATTGCTTCGCCGGGCGCCTGCTGGACCGGCGCGCAGCGCGTGGCTCTTGCCGCGGTTGCCCGGGCCGCGGCGCCTCGGCCACCGTGGGACCAGCCACCATCGCTTGAGGACCTGAGCCGCGACGTTCCTGCGGGGGCCGAACTTTCCCCGTGGGTCGAAGCAATCGCAGACCGTCTGGCTTGTGCTTCCTCCACCGTCGACCGGGACGTCGTCTCCCCCATCGTCGATGAGCTGGGCGCGGCGGCGTATGCCGAACTTGCGGCGGTGGTGGCAATGGTCGTACCCGTTGACCACTTCCACCGGGTGCTCGGCCGCGAACCTGCGGCCCTCCCCACTCCGGTTGCGGGTGATCCCCATCGCAACGTCCCCGCCGCAATGGTGGATATCGGTGGACACATTCCAATGGCGGCCGATTCGCCGTTCAACGTGGCCCGCTCCCTGAGCTTGGCCGGCGAGGACAACAACGTGCGGCTGCGTGAGGTTCGAGCCATGTACTCCGGCGCCGGCATGGCGGACATGGTCTGGAACAACCGAGCGCTCAGTCGACCCCAGGTGGAACTCCTAGCCGCGAGAACATCCGCGCTCAACGAGTGCTTCTATTGAGTGTCGGCCCACACGATGTTGCTCGGTTCGAGCAGCGAAGCAATCAGCCAGACAATCGACCAGCAGGCCCTTGTTGGCGGCGACGGCGCACAGGCGGCAACCATTCCGTGCGCCGCTGAACTTCTGACTTTTGCCGAAGCCGCCAACCGACTGGACGACTCGCTGCCAGGCGCCCGGGAAGCACTGCGCGCCGCGCTCGGAACCGACGCTCTGATCGAGGCCACGAACACCGTCGCGGTCTTCCGCGGACTGAACATCACCGCCGACTCGTCCGGCATCCCGGTGGACGACATGTTCGCCGCCGCCGCCCGCGCCGGTGCCAACTCCCTGGGCTTCGGCGCATTCACCACTGCCCGCAATTCTCCGGGCATGGCCACCACTGACCCATGAGATCAGGCCAACGAGTCTCGGAGTTGAAAGCGTTTGATCTTGCCGGTGGCGGTCTTGGGAAGTTGGTCGACCACCAGGATCTGACGAGGACGTTTGAACGCGGCCATCCGATCGCGGCAGTGCACAATCAGTTCATCTTCTGACGGCGAAGTGCCGCTCGCCGGAAGCACGAACGCCACCACGCTCTCCAATCCGTCACCATCGCGCGCACCGACCACGGCAGCTTCCCGCACCGACGCGTGTTCAATGAGACAGCTCTCCACCTCCGCCGGCGACACCCAGATCCCGCCCGCCTTGATCATGTCGTTGTTGCGCCCGAGGAACGTCCACCGATCCTGTTCTGACCGAACGTAGACATCGCCGGTGCGAACCCAGCCGTCCAGGAATGCGGCCGCGGTGGCGTCGGGGCGTTCCCAATAGCCGGCAGCCGCCGACGGACCTTGGACGTGAAGGTAGCCGGGCGTATCCGCCGCGGTCACCACCTTGCCGTCGTCATCTCGCAGCTCCGCCTGGTAGCCGGGCACGATCTGGCCGCTGGCCCCCGGGGTCTGCTCGGTGAGCGTGTTGGAGATGAAGATGTGCAGCAGTTCGGTGGACCCGATGCCGTCCAGAACCGGCTGACCGGACAGGTCCGCAAACCGGGTTTGGATGTTGGCCGGAAGAGACTCGCCCGCGGTCACCGTGGCCCGCAGACTTTCAAACGTTGATGGCTCAAGGTTGGCGTCCAGCAGCGCGGCGCAGAAGCCGGGACTGGAGAAAAACAAGGTTGGTTTCTCGTCAGCAATCAGCTGAGCAATCAAGGCCGGGGTCGGCGCTGCCGGATTCAGGATCGCGGTGGCTCCCACCGCAAACGGAAAGGTCAGCGAGTTGCCCAGGCCATAGGCAAAGAACAACTTGGCCACCGACAGAAAGCGATCGTCGGGGTTTATCTGGAGGACCTGGTTGGCGTAGGTGTCCACGGTCGCTGGCACGTTGCCATGCAGATGCATGACGCCTTTGGGTACCCCGGTGGTGCCGCTGGAGTAGAGCCAGAACGCGGGCGAGTCAGCGGTGGTCGGCGCAACCGCAACACTGGTTTCCGGTGTGATCGCTGCGTCCGACCAGGCGTGCACGGTCACCGCTGCTACCCCGGTGTCGACGGCCCCCATATCCCCGGCCACAACGATGTTGGCGACCTGCGGCGCCGCCGCACAGATTTCGCCGACCATCGGCCCAAACGTGTCAGAGATAACGACGGTTGCCGCCCCGGCGTCGGCGACGATGGCGCCCAGATCCGGGCCCAACAGCATGGTGGACAACGGAATCGGCACCATGGCGCCGCGCAACGCCCCCAGGAAGAACGACGGGAAAGCCAGGTCGTCCTGCACCACCATGGCAATGCACTCACCCGCCGTGACTCCCAAGCCAGTCAACATCGCCTGCGCCCGAACCACCTGGCGCTGCAGCTCCGCGTAGGTGGTGGACTCGCCCCGGCACCGGACCGCAGTCCGATCGCCGCGCCCTTCCACCACATGCCGGTCCACCAGCCACGCTCCAGCGTTGAAGTCCGTCACCGACGTCACCGCCGTCACAACCTCACGTAGTCGAAGTCGACGGGTTTCTGATTGATACCGCGGGACGGCGGCGCAACCCAGCCCGCCATCTTTCCCGGTTCGATCACCCCCACCATCAGCGATTGCACGTGCGCTCGATCGGCGTCGCTGGGCAACCACGAATCGACATTCGCCGCCCACTGTTCTTCGGAAATGAGATCGCCAAAGGGCGAAACCCGACGGTCTCGGAATGTGCCCACCTCGCGATTGAAACCGCCGTGCGGTAACTGCATCGTGAAATGAATACCCGCTTCGGCCAACGACCGGTTCCATCGGTCCAGACCCTTCTGACAATCCTCGGTGTAGTCGTCGCGGAGCGTTTCGTTGAGCGCCGAAAGCTGGGCGACCTCCCGGGTGCCAATGCCCGCATCGGTCACTTCTGGAACCAGACGCGTCACGGTCTTGAGCTGATGGTCGTCGTCCCGCTTCTCCTCCTGAAATCGTCCCTTGATTCCTCCAGCGAAGTAGTTGGCCGCGTTGGTGGATGTCTCGGACCCGAACAGATCCAGGGACACCGAGTAGTGGAAGTTGATGTACTTCTGCAGTACATCCAGATTGACGCCGCCGTGCGGATGGACATCCTCGGTGTCGTGCTCCCGCATCAGGTCCGCGGTGCGTTGAACAACCCGCCCCACGCCGGATGCGCCCACAAACATGTGGTGGGCCTCCTCCTTCAACATGAAGTCACAGGTCCGAGACAACGGATCGAACGCCGACTCCCGCAGCGACGCCAGCTGGTATTTGCCGTCCCGGTCGGTGAAGTACGTGAACATGAAGAACGACAACCAGTCCGGTGTCTCTTCATTGAACGCGCCCAGGATGCGCGGCTTGTCGGTGTCACCGGAGTGGCGCAGCAACAGTTCGTCAGCGTCTTCTCGACCATCACGACCGAAGTACCGGTGCAGCAGGTACACCATCGCCCACAGGTGCCGGCCTTCCTCCACGTTGACCTGAAACAGATTTCGCAGGTCATAGAGCGACGGCGCGGTCAAACCCAGCTTGCGTTGCTGTTCCACCGACGCCGGTTCGGTGTCACCCTGCACCACGATGAGCCGCCGAAGTTCGGCCCGAAACTCACCCGGGACTTCCTGCCACGCGTCCTGACCTTTGTTGTCACCAAAGGCAATCTTGCGATCGGCCGTGGGCTCCGCCAGAAAGATGCCCCAGCGATAGTCGGGCATCTCCACGTGAGAGAAGTTGGCCCAACCCTGCTGGCCGACCGCAATGGCGGTCCGGAGGAAGACCGGGTTGCGCTGAAACGCGGCCGGGCCCATCTCCTCCCACCAGTTGATGAACTTGGGTTGCCACTGCTCCAGCGCTCGCTGTAGTCGGCGGTCGTCGGCCAGGCCAACGTTGTTGGGGATCTTGGCGTCGATATCAACCAGTGCCATGGTCACACCCTTCGCGTGTCGTAGTCGGGTCGGGAGCCGGTACCGAAGCGCAGCAGTGCGCCATTGGGTCCGACCGCATTTGGTCGTTGGAAAATCCAGTTCTGCCATGCGCTGAGGCGGGCGAAGATTTTTGTCTCCATGGTTTCGGGCCCCACAAATCGGTAGTTGGCTTCCATGGCGGTGAGCGCGTCGGGTGAGAAGCTGTTGCGCTCTTCAAGGGTGAGACGGATCTCGTCCTCCCAGTCCAGATCATCCGGATCGAACGTGATCAGTTCGGCCGTCATTGCGTCTTCGGCGGTCAGGTCTTTGCCAACCACGGCTGCGGCGTGCTGTTCGGCGTCATCGCGCCCCCAGAAGCGGGTGGCCAACCGGGTCAGGCCGTTGATCATGGGGACCACACCCAGGTTGATGGGCGTCAGCCGCACGGTGGCCGGCGGCGGCGGATCGTCCTGGTCTTCCCAGGTGCCGGTGAGCATGAAGGTCCGGTCGGCGGCCAGGGCCAGTTCGGCCAGCAGTCCAACAAAGCAACTTCCGGGCTCGATGGTCGCAATCAACGAGCGGGCGGAAAGGTCCAGGCGGCTGAGCGTGCGCGCCCACAGCAGACGCACCTCGCGAACCAACCAGTCATCGGGCGCATCGATCAGAATCTGTTCGGCCTTCCCAACAGCATCCGGGTCGCCAACCGTCTTCAGAACCCAGGTGCCAACGGTCGGTTCGTTGAATCGGAGATGCAACATGGCGTCGTCCAACTCCCGGGCCGCGAGAATCAGCCACGCCGACGCTCCTTCTTCGGCCAGCTGCGTGGGCGTAGCGGGTTGGCGTTGGGCGGGGCCAGTCACGGTGATGGTCGCCGCGCCGGTGCCCCGGTCGATGGCCACCGACACCACCTCGTAACTCACCGCATTGGCCGCCATCGTCCGCGCCAGCGGCGTGAGCCGAACCCCGGCCGCATCATCAGGTCGGTCAGATTCGCCCGCCCGAGCCTGGGCTCGTTCACTCACCAGCGCGTCAAACGAACTGGTTGGCGCAATGTGATCCACCAGCCCCCAGTCCATGGCCACCTGACCGCGGACCCCTTCGGTTCGGGTGGCAAAGGCATCGGCCAGATCCCGCCGGACCCGCCGCTTCTCCACCACCCGGGTCAAACCTCCGGTGCCCGGCAACACCGCCAGCAGCGGCACCTCCGGCAACGACACCGCCGACGACCGGTCGTCGAGCAACACAATCTCATCGCAGGCCAGCGCCAGTTCGTAGCCGCCGCCAGCCGCGGTGCCGTTGACCGCCGCTATCCAGGTCTGACCCGAGTGGCGCGTGGCGTCTTCAATCGAGTTGCGAGTCTCATTGGTGAACTTGCAAAAGTTGACCTTGTGGCCATGGGTGGAGCTGGCCAGCATCTGGATGTTGGCGCCCGCACAGAAGATCTTCTCCATTCCACCGGTGACCACCACCGCCTTGACACCCGGGTGTTCAAACCGCAGCCGCTGCACCAGGTCATGGAGCTCGATGTCCACGCTGAGGTCATAGGAGTTGGTCTTGAGTTCATAGCTGTCCCGAAGACCTCCGTTGGGGGTGACCGTCATGGTGACCGTGGCCACTGCGCCGTCCACGTCCAGTTGCCAATGGCGGTACTGGTCCGGGTCGGTTGCCAAATCCACAAACGGTTCCGATTCAGTTGCCGACACAGAGTTCCTCCCAGAAAGCGCAGACCATCTCCGCCACCAGTTCAGGGTGCTCGTGATGCAGCAGATGGTGGCCGGCCGGAACCATCGTGCAGGTGGCGTTGCTGCCAATCACCGTGGCGGTGTCGGTGGCCTGACGTGAGGTTCCGTATTCGTCATCATCGCCCTGGATGATGTGGCACGGCACGGTGATGGAGGCCAGGTCCGGGCGAATGTCCCACGTGGAAAAATCGACGCCGGTCCAGACCCCACTCCACGCCTCAAACAGTTCCCGCGGGTGAGCGTGATGGCGACCAAGCTTTTCCACAACGACGTCTGACGCGTCCCGCAACTGCTGAATCGCCCGCACGGCTTCCGCTTCGAGCCATGCGTGGGCGGCGATGGCGACGACGCCCCGGCCAGCCCGATGATGGGCCGCATGCAGCAGGGCGATCGAACCGCCATCGGAATGACCAATCAGCAGCGGTTGGTCCGCACCCACCGCGTCAAGAATGCGGTCCAGCCGATCCGCCTCGGACCGCAGCCAGTGCGCAGGCCAGGGTCCGGTTGGCACCGGTGTCGATGCGCCGTGGCCGGGCCGGTCATACGCCAGGACGGTGCTTCCCGTACGGTCAGCCACCGCGGCAGGGACGTCGCGCCACTGCGCAACCGACCCCAGGCCGTCGTGCAGAAAAACCATCTGTGGTGCCGACGATGAGGCACCCACCGGGTTCCACGTCCGGGTAGGAATCGTCGCGCCGTCGAGTTCGACGATGGCGTCGATGAACTCGGTCACTGTCGATCCCCTCACATGCCGTTGGCCGGTCCGCCCTCAACCCAACATAGTTGTGCCGCCGAACCCGCTGCACCGCCGAATCAGTGCGTATCTCCCAATGCCGCGTGGGGTATTTGGCCCAGTGACAAGACTTTTGCCGTGAAATTCCTTACCGTCGGGAATGACTCCGCACCGTCTTCGGTTGCGGGATCCACACTGGTGCCGCTCGGAGAAGTGGAGGGGCCGCAGCGGCACCAGTGTTACAACGACATCCTGTCCGGACAAAAAGCAGACCCGTGAAACGGCGCCCCATCATCTGCGCCCTGACTCAGCAGGTATTTGCCATCAGGCGTCGAGGACCCGCTCGATCGCTATCGCAGCGGCAGCAGTACGCAGGTCAACGTCGTCGTGGTCGCTTCGGTCCCACGCTTCCTCATTGATGCGCACGAGCCGCTGGCCGAGGTCGGCCTCTGCATCCTCAGCTGGATCTCCCTGATTTGTGCGCCATTCGTGCCACGAAACAACCACTCCGCCGGCGTTGGCTGCAAAGTCGGGGACAACCGGAATGCCACGCTCGCTGAGCACGGCGATCCCCGCAACCGTCGTAGGGGCATTCGACCCTTCCACGACGAGCCGGGTATCCATTGCCTTGGCGATCTTTGGGTCGATCGCGGCCTGAAGTGCCGCCGGGACGACGATGTCGGCGGCACAGGTAAGAACATCAAAGCTGTCGATGGCCTTTGCGTCGACGTCGGCGTCGGCGACCGAAGTGCCATCTTTCTTGGCCTCTGACAGTGCTTCCACGTCAAGGCCATCGGGTGAGAACATCCCGCCGCTCGAGTCAGAGACGGCGACAATGCGGTGCCCATCCGCCGCAAGCAGCAGTGCCAACTCTCGTCCCAGTGCGCCGAACCCCTGAATTGCCACCGTTGCTGACTGGTCAAGCCCGACCCGCTCACGCGCAACCCGTATCGCCCGTGCGCACCCGGCAGCGGTGGCGCCGGTACGGAGCTCTATTCCGCCGTGCTCGGTGGGCTTGCCCGTAGCAACGGCAGCACCATCGCAGTCCATCAGGGTGCCCCAACTCCTGGCGAAGGCGGCCATGTCGGCCGGGCCGGTACCGACGTCAGGACCGAGGATGTCGGTTTCCGGTCCTACGAACGCTCCGAAGCGCTCCGCCAGTGCTTCGGCCAGCTCCTCTCTGGCGGAATCGCTGAGCGAGCTGGCATCGACCTGCACCGCTCCCTTCGCTCCGCCAAAGGGCAGCTCGGACAGCGCATTCTTCAACGTCATGATCATGGCCAGACCTGTCACCTCAGCGAGACTTGCGTCTTCGGAGTATCGAACCCCGCCCTTGCCCGGCCCCCGCCGCAGATTGTGCTGGACTCTCCACGCCTGAATCAGCTCGGGGCCGTCTGCGGTCTCAAGCTGGAACGAACAGGAGAGAGAACGCTCGGGCTCGAGCAGTTTCTTACGATCAGCTTCCGAAAGCCCAAGATGGGCCGCACCGGCAGTGAGGGTGTGCTGCGCTATTTCGAGAAGCGCGTCGCTCATGATGCGGTCCTTGCGTCCCGCTTGTCCTGGCTGATCATGGTCATTGTTGGCTCAATCCTTGCTGGGTGAATGTCAATGTCTTGTCGTTGGTGTGATGAAACACGCCGTCAGTCCTTTACGGGACCAAATGGCAACATGTCGCGCAGCAGATGTCTGCTGGATTCGCCATCAACTGAGGCCGCTATCACAACGAGCTGCGGTCCCCCAAGCTCCAATGCGACCTGGAGGCAAGCCCCGCACGGCCGCGTGAGGGTGCCGTCGGTTGGTGGCGACACCAACGCCAAAGCGATCGGCTTCGAGCCAGACAAAACACTCGAGAACAGCGCCACCCGCTCACTGCACATCGCCAGGCCAAGCGACACATTCTCCACAAGAGAACCTTGGACTATCTGTCCTGATTCGGTCATCACCGCCGCCCCCATTTGAAACCCGGTGTATGGCGCATACGCCAGCCCTCTGGCCTCACTGGCTGCCTCGACCATCTTCGCCACGTCGGTCTCTTCGATTTTGATCTCTTCCACCGGATGTCCTCCATCTGCCCGAAGGGGATTGTGGCATGCCCGCTGTGGGTTTGCTCAAGTCAGAGCGGGCCGGCACCCAACACGAGCCATGGCCCGGGGGCTCCAGCGTTCCATGCTGGAGAAGAACGGCGATGACGATCGACGTGGTTGGGTGGTACGGCCGCGCGCGACCAACCAGCAGCGATCTGGTCCTGGCGCCAAGCGACCGGCCGACCGTTATAAATCGGTCTCGATCGTTCCGTGTTCGCCTCGTTCCGGCCGTTCACCGGTGATAGCAGCCCGCGCCGTTTCGAACCACGAGACGAGCGTGCCGACCGATGACCAGTAGTCGACTCGGGAAACGTTGACTCTGAGGGCAACGAGATCGGTGGCGGAGCCTCGGAAGTCGGATTCGCTGCGATCGTCTGCCAGCGTCGCGATACGGCTGGGGTCATCGGTCGACGTCGCAATTCCGGAGGCAGAAATCCAGCGGCCATCATCGACGAAGCCGAGGTTTACTGGTACGTCCTGACCAACGGGTGGGACCCAGTCCGCGCCCCGGTGGACAAGGAACCACATCGTTCCATCAGTTGAGAGAGTCTTGCGAGCCAGAGGTCTGCTGTGCAGCGAACCATCGGGGGCAGCCGAGGTCATCATCGCAATGTCGATGCCGGCAATCAGTCGACAAAACTCTGCCAGTGGATCATCGGAAGACATCAGATCAGCCTTTCATATCGCCGTAGAACCGGACCTGCAAGATCACAGCTTACACCTCACATTTGCGCGGTCGCCAAGCCATACGGAACGCCTCCTCGCCGGTCTCGAGTTGGTTCGGAAGCGCAGGAGACCGTTACCGGATCACGTCGTAGCGATCGGCCATCATCACCTTGTCCCAGGCGGCGACGAACGTTCTGACGAAGCGTTCGTTGCCGTCGGTCGCGGCAAAATGCTCGGCGATGTTGCGAAGCTGAGCGTCCGAGCCGAACACCAGATCACAGCGGGTGGCCGTGTACGCCGCCTCGTCGTCAGCTCGCCGCACAAGCGTGAAGGAGTCGCCGCCCTCGGTCTCCCAGCGGTACTCCATGCTGGTCAGCGTGGTGAAGAAGTCGTTGGTCAGTTTGCCAACCTGCTGCGTGAGGACGCCCTGGGCCGAACCGTCCCAGTTGGTCCCGAGCACTCGGAGGCCCCCAACCAGCGCCGTCCACTCGGCTGCGGAAAGGTTGAGAAGTGCCGCCCGGTCCAGAAACAGCGCCTCGTGCGACACGCCGTTGGCGTACCCCGCTTCGGCGTAGTTTCGGAAGCCATCGACCCGCGGTCGGAGCCATTCAAAGCTGGCCTCGTCGGTGAGCTCCTGGGTCGTGTCACCTCTGCCCGGAGTGAACGGCACCTCGATCGGTGTGCCCGCTTCGGTCGCTGCCCGCTCGATTCCAGCACAGCCGCCAAGAACGATGAGATCGGCAAGTGACACCCGCACGTTGTCGGTCCGACCGTCGTTGAAGTCCAGTGCGATTCCTTGCAGCGCACTGATAACCCGAGCGAGCTGTGGGGGATTGTTGATTTCCCAGTCCTTCTGGGGCGCCAACGCAATCCGGGCTCCGTTGGCTCCGCCGCGCTTGTCGGAGTGGCGGTACGTGGACGCCGACGCCCAGGCCGTGCTCACCAATTCCGAGACCGACAGACCGGTGGTGAGGATTCGCTGCTTGAGGTCACTGATGGCATCGGCATCGATGAGGCCGTGGTCAAACGCGGGAATCGGATCCTGCCAAAGCAGCTGCTCGTCGGGGACTTCTGGGCCCACGTAACGATCGATGGGGCCCATGTCGCGGTGGGTGAGTTTGTACCAGGCGCGTGAGAACGCGTCGGTCAGCGCGTCGAAGTCCTCCAGGAACCGTTCGCACACTTTCCGGTAGTCGGGGTCGACCTTCAGCGCCAGGTCAGACACCATCATCATCAGTGGATGCTGGACACCCTCTTTGTGGGCGTCGGGGGTGGACGGCGCCGCCGGGTCGGCCGGGTGGAACTGGATAGCACCATTCGGGCTCCTCGACTCGGTCCACTCGAAGGCGAAGAGGTTCTCCAGGTAGGAGTTGTCCCATCGAGTCGGCTCTGGAGTCCACGATCCCTCGATCCCGTTTGTCATCGTGTGTTCGGCGTACCCCTTCCCGACCGGGTTCATCCAACCCAGGCCCATCGCCTCGATCGGTGCGGCATCGGGCGGCGGCCCAACTTTGTCCGGATCGGTGATGCCGCCGTGGCTCTTGCCGAAGGCGTGGCCACCGGCGATGAGGGCGACCGTTTCCTCGTCGTTCATGGCCATTCGACCGAACGAGATACGAATGTCGCGGGCCGACGCGGCCGGGTCTCCCGACGCATGCGGTCCTTCTGGGTTGACGTAGATCAGCGACTGATGGGTGGCGCCCAGGGGGTTGTCCAGCAGGTAGTCGTCGTCGCCTGGCTCACCTTGCCATCGCTTATCGCGCGTGACCATTTCGAACTCGGGTCCCCACCACGTTGCGTTGTCCGCCTCCCACTCGTCGAGGCGGCCGCCCGCAAAGCCGAATGTGGGCATCCCCATGGATTCGAGGGCGCAGTTGCCGGTGAGCACGATCAGGTCTGACCAGGTCAGTGCGGCGCCGTACTTCTGCTTGATTGGGAGGAGGAGCCGGCGCGATTTGTCGATATTGCCGTTGTCCTCCCAGGACCCGATCGGGGCGAATCGTTGCAGACCACCGCTGGCGCCGCCGCGTCCGTCGGCGATTCGGTACGTGCCAGCCGCGTGCCACGCCATGCGGATCATCTGGGGTCCGTAGTGGCCGTAGTCCGACGGCCACCACGGCACCGACGACTCAAGCAGTTCCTTGATATCGCGCTTCACCTCGTCGAGGTTCAGTTTGCGGAACGCTTCGGCGTAGTCGAAATCGGGTTCGAGGACACTCGCAGCGGGCGGGTTGCGATGCAACAACTCGACCTTCAGCCGGTCGGGGTACCAGTCTTCGAGCGTCGGACGCGAGCCAATGGCGCCCGTCATCTGTTGACCGGTAAATGGACAGCTGGCGAGGTCGGGTGAGGACATGGCGATCTCCTGGAGCTTTGGTCTCGCCGGAGGTAAAGCAGGTGATGGCAACCTCAGCGAGAGGCGATGGGACGCCACGGGCTTACCCCGCAGGCCGCAATCCAAACATCGGCATGCGTCAATCGAAGCCGAGGCAGGATCGTGCCGTGTCCCGCCGGTGCTTTGGGGGTCTCGCTCAGAGGTTTCCGCGGTTGTCGGGTGTCATTGGGAATCGCTGGCGTGTGATCCGTCGCACAGCGGCTTGGACTCTGACAGGCCGCAACGACACAAGGTCATCCGGTTCCTGGTTTCCAGAGGTTTGCCATCGGCCCGGTCGACCGGAATGCCGCCGGTGATCCAGAGCGGGCCATCATCGACCACACGGACCTCACGTGGCAGGCGCTGCTCAACCAGCTCGCCAGCGACCTGCAGGGTGAGAGCACCCGACGGGCATCGGGCGACCATCCCCGCCGCCAAAGCTTCGGTGGCGCCGTCGGGCTCATTGTCCATCATGGACCAGATGTCGCTGGACTCGTTGCCGCAGAAACCGGCATGTTCGCACAAGCTCCGATCATCGCGCACCAACAATGCCGATCCACCCAGGTCCTTCGCTCGATCGTCATAGTCATCGGTGGGCGCCGTTTCTTCGCCCGTAAACCCTGCATCGCCGTGCGAGCCATCGCAGAAAGGCTTCTTGTTTGAGTGGCCGCAGCGGCACAGCATGGCCTTCTTGCGCAGCTTTTCCTGCTCGCCTGGGAGCCAGACGAGGGCCTCGCCGGCGTCGCTTGACAGCTTCGAATAGTGAATGACGGGGACCGACCCCGTCAGCTCGTAGGGGCCGTCTTCGGTTACTGCAATGTGGGGCTTGTCCTGGGGTTCGGTCACAGCTTCTCTGTTCTGTTCGTCGGTGATGTGGTCATACCCTCAAGCGCAACTTCTCACACCTCAACGTCTCAATCGGCTAGATGGTGAAGTCGGCCCGCAGGGCTGCACACTCCTGCTCCAAAACCTCGAGCGCCGGTCTCTCTGACTGATCGACCTCCTCACCCCAGCCCTCAGGCAGACCGAGGAGCAGGCCACTGAGCTGGTTCGCCGCTCCAGTGATGCGGTCCGGCACACCAGCCAGCCCCGACATATCCGGGCCCTGCTGCTCCACGGGCGGGTAGCCAAAACTCTGGACCGATGAGACGATGCGTCCCAGCCGGTCGGCAAGTTCGTTTGCGGCCGTGTCGGTCAGTCCCGCGTCAGCCACTTGATGAGGAATGCTGCTCACAAAATCGAGCACGTGTTGGATGCGTTTTCCGCGTTGCTGGTCGGTCATGGCGGGGCCTTACCCATAAGTCGGGCAACCCAATCCCAACATCGACGCTGAAGGAGGCTTCTTTCGCTGTTTGTCACGGACCGGCGGCACCGGTTGAAAGCGTTCCTGAGGGCCGCTGGTGGCCAACTTTGCCTGCAGAGAACGTCGGAGTACCGTTCTTCTATGGATAGCGACAGCACGGGCAGCGCCTCGGCCCTGGCGGCTGCCAGGGCGCTGACGATCCGGCACCGAAGGTAGCCAACGGTGGGAGAGGTTCGCGTGCCAAAGGCGCTGAGAGAGCGCGATCCGACGCTGTTGGCGCCCCTGATTGGCCTGGTTGCCACCGATGACGCAGAACCGGGTGTTCGCCGAATCCGGTGCGGTCGTGGCTTCCGGTTCGTCGACCCCGATGGCAACACTGTTCGGTCGCCGGAGCGGCAACGGCTGGTCGATCTCGCAGTCCCGCCCGCCTGGGACGATGTATGGCTGTGCCCACTCCCGCTGGGCTATCTCCAAGCGACCGGACGAGATGCTGCTGAGCGCAAGCAGTATCGCTACCACGATGAGTATCGCCGTCTGCGCGACCAGCAGAAGTTTGATCGCCTGCGCTACTTCCCTCGAGCGCTGAAGACGCTGCGCCGTGCCACCGCTGAGTGGCTTGAGGATGAGCCAGGGTCAGAAACTCTGGCGCTTGGCGCGGCACTGCGGCTCATCGACGTGGGTCTGGTTCGAATTGGCAACGAGGCGTCGGCATCCAACGATCATCACGGTGCCACGACGCTCGAAGCCGAGCATGCTCAGTTCGAACCTGACGAGGGTTATGTCGAATTGCAGTACACGGCGAAGGGCGGTAAGGCGCGTTCGGTCGTGATCGAAGACGATCAGCTTGTCGAGGTGTTGCAGACGCTTGCCGACCCGGACGCCGAGCGACTGCTCTGGTATGACGATTCCGAAGGGCAGCCGGTGCGTGTCCGGCCCGAAGCGATCAATCGGGCGATCGCTGAGCTGGTGGGGCCGGCGTTCACGGCAAAAGACTTTCGTACCTGGGGAGGGTCACGGGTAGCGCTTGAAGCTCGAGCCGGTGGAGCCACGGACCTGGAAGCCATAGACGCTGCGGCTGAGACCCTTGGGAACACGAGGGCGGTGGCTCGTTCGGCTTACGTGCACCCGGCAGTTTCCCGGGCGGACCAGAAAAACATCGAAAGATATTGGAGAGCGTCGAGATCGTCCCGATGGCGGTCTCGGGGCGACAGCGCTCTGCAGAGGCTGCTCAGCGAGACCCCTCCATTGCTCAGCTGAGAAAACTCACAGTGGATCGCCCGACGGCGTCCGGCCCGCTACGTCGCACGGGAGTCCCCGCTACGTCGCACGGGAGTCCCCGCTACGTCGCACGGGAGTCCCCGCTACGTCGCACGGGAGTCAGGGTTCGGTTGGGATCGGTTGCCGTTGCGCAGTGCGCTGGTGACGGCGACGGCCGTTGCGACGACCGGGACTGCAATGAACGCGCCGACGATGCCAGCGGCTGCACCACCAACGCCGAGGCCGATGAGCACCAGCGCCGGGTGGAGGCTGACCTGTCGCCCCATGAGGAGCGGGACCAGGACGTTGCCTTCAACCTGTTGGACCGCAAGCGCGACGATGGCGATAATGATTGCGTCGCCGGGACCGTTGAACACCAGCGTCACCAGCACCGCAATGCTGCCGGCCACGACCGCTCCGACGATTGGCAGGAAGGCGGCGAAGCCGGTGAGGACACCGACCGGAATGGCAAGGGGAGCGCCGACAACGGCCATGGCAACACCAATACTCACGCCGTCGGCCAGCCCGGCGACAGCGATGCCCCGCATGTACCCGGAGAGCGCGTCAGCCGCAGCGCGACCGGCGCGATCCACCGCTTCGCGCCGTTGGAGCCCGATTCGCAAGACGACCCAGGCCCACATTTTGACAACATCTTTGAGGAAGAAGAAGTAGAGAACGACAGTGAGGAGCGCAGCGCCGGTCAGCGACGAGATGAGTTGAACCCGGCGCAAGCTGACGTGGCTGACCCCGCCGACGACCGTCCCGTTCACCCGGTCCTCAAGCTCGTCGATGTCGTTGGACGAGAGTTTCGCCGGTCCGTCCATGAGCCAGGTTTCAACGTCGGCACGCACAACATTCCATTCGGCTTGGCGGAGTTCGCTGCCAACGAGCGTTCCGACGTACACGAAACCGGCAATTGCGACGCCAACGGAAAGCAGGAACACGACAACTGAGGCAACGGTTCTGTTCACTCCTATTGCGTGTAGTCGGCGAACTGCCGGCTCGGTTGCGGCGGTGAGCAGCGCGGCGACGATGACGGGTACGAGGACGATCCGTAGCGCTCCAAACAGGCGAGCGGCGGCGTAAATCCCAGCGGCGAGGACCAGAGCTCGCCACGTCCATGCGGCGGCTCGCTGATACCAGGCGGGTACCTGCCATTCGCCGGCAGTTTCGGGGGCGCTGTTCATCGGGCGGTGGCGACGTCGTCTGCGGCGGCGGCTCCCCGCCATCCAATGGGTTCGGGTTCTCCTGTTGTTGAGTCGCTCAGAGTTTGGCGCTCAAGTTCGGTGTTGATCTCTGCGCCGACAATGACGATGACGGCCGAGAGGTAGAGCCATGTGAGAACGATGATGATCGAGCCGATGGCGCCGTAGGTGTCGTTGTACGATCCGAAGAACTTCACGTAGTACCGGAACCCGATCGATACCACGAGCCCACCCATGACGGCGAATATGGCGCCGGGCGTGACCCATTCCCACTTGGCGTCGCTTCGATCAGGCCCGTAGCGGTAAAGCACACCGAGTCCTACAACCGCTGCTGCGCCAACGGCTAGCCAGGCGACGAACGCCAACCCGCCAGCCAGAGTCCGCAGAAGCAATGCGGCGGCACCGACAAGGGCGAGGAACCCGACCGTGAAGCCAATGGCGATAAGGCGGCGACGCCAGAATGGTCGGTCGTCGGTGTCCTCGTCGTAGGCGATGTTGATGGCTTCCATCAAGTGGCCAAAGCCCGAAGAGGCGGACCAGAGGGACACGAAAATACTGATCAGGGCCGCTAGTCCGAGCGCCGAGGCGTTGGATTCAGACAGGGACTGCAGCTGCTGTTCAACGAGGTTGGCGACCTCACCTGGTGCGGCGGCTCGTAGATCGTCAACAATCGAAGTGATGTCGGCGGGGTCGGCGATGAGCCCGTAGATCGAGACTGTTGCGGCGAGGAGCGGCCCAAGAGCGAAGAAGCCAAAGAAGGCAACGCCCGCTCCCGTCAGCGTCACGTGATCTTCGCTGTACTGGTCTTTGACACGAAGGGCAACGTCCTTCCATCCAGAGACAGGAATGCCGCCCGGGCGTTTGGCTGTTCGACCTCGGTCAGGTGTTGTGGACATTGCTCTCCTCCTCATGCCGGGCCTCCCCCATGGCGGGGCGTGCACCGAAGTCGGCGCGCATCGAGCGCGGCCAGGCCGCTGTGTCGGGGTACCCACCGAGGACGCAAACTAATCACTGACTGCGGGTTGTCAACTGATCAGGATCCATCGTGAGGGCCTTGCGCCGCCCACATTTGTTACGAAGGTCTCGCCGAGACCTCACTAGTGTCGCTATCACAGAACCCGACGCGCGGAAGTTCTGAAGGCGTCGCAAGGGGCCAGCAAAATCATGACCGATCCCATCGAGCACACCGACGATGGCCGCTATTTCATCGTCAACGGCAGAAAGTGGCGAGCGACCAACCCAAATATCCCTGCGTCATTGCGGACCGAACTCGTGAAAGAACTGATGGCGGCACGACGAACCATCAAGCACGCCAAGGGCGACGTAGCCGCCACAGCAACCGCTCGACGTCGGGTGGGCGATGCCAAGACGGCCCTGGGGGAACGCGGTGAACCGTGGTGGCAACCGCCGACTGACGAAGGACTGCGTCAACGTATTCGCTGTGCCACCAATGCCCTGCTCCGTGCTCGTGACCGGACATCGTCGATCTGTCCGTCCGATGTGGCCCGTATCGTCGCATCGCCCAACTGGCGTCCCGTCATGGACACGGTGCGATCTGTCGCAGCTGACATGGCCGCCGAGGGGCTCATCGGCGTGACGCAGAAGGGCCAGCAGGTCGACGACCCCAACTGCACGAAAGGGCCTCTGCGCTACCGCCTTGCTGCTCCCGGTTGAGCCGGAACGAGTTGGGTTGGACCGCAGGTATTTTGGGCACCACATGGATGCATCAATGAAGGAGATTGGGCATGATCGCCGAAGAACTTCCAAACCTGCCAGAGGATCTCGGTGAGGTCCAGACGTGGGTTGCGAAGAACCTTGCCGGACTCTTCAGCGGTGAGCCCGTTCGAAGTCGAGCGTTCGTCGGAGGGCAGGTCGCCGCAAACCAGGCACTGGCCGCGCTGGATATTGACGGGTATGCGGGCCGCCGGAGCCAGGTTGACCCACCAGCAGACCGGGGCGCCACCAAGCTCTCTCCCTACATCCGCCACGGCCTGTTGCCGTTGCCTCAGGTGGAGCGGGTCAGCCGCAGCACCGGTAGTTCCTACGATCAGTTTCGGTACGGCGGCGAACTCCTGTGGCAGGAGTACAGCCGGCACTGGTACGCGGTTGAAGGTGCAGCTACCCGGGCGGGCGTGGCCAGGGAACCGGTCACGCCGGCGACTCCATGGACTCACGACCCGTGGCGAAACCAAATGGCGTGCATGTCGGCCACGATCGATGAACTCCACACTGACGGCTGGGTGGTCAACCAGGCACGAATGTGGCTTGCGACCCAATGGACGGTTCGTGGTGGACGGGAATGGCGCGACGGCGAGGATCATATGTTTCGGCATCTCCTCGATGGCTCAAGAGCGGCAAACCGACAGGGCTGGCAGTGGGTGGTTGGCGGCACCCGAAGCCGCGCCTACGGGTTGGCGAGACGCCAGGTTCTGAAGCGATCACCCAGATTCTGTGAGGAATGCCCGATCGAGGACGACTGCCCGATCAAGAGCTACGCGAAATACGAATTGGGCAACCCTGCTGAGCGCTCGAACTACGGTCCGACGGCCGACGAGTTCGGCCCATCTGTTGCGCCGGCCGACACGCCGGTTGACGCGGTGTGGCTCACTGCCGAATCGCTGGGCGACGATGACCCAGCCCTGGTGGCGCATCCTGAAGCTCCAGTCATCTTCGTGTTCGACAGGACGCTCCTGGAACGCCTGCAACTCGATGGAAAGCGCCTGGTGTTCCTGACGGAATGCCTGGCCGATTTGTCGAACCGGCGGGATGTCACATCGTTCATTGGCGACCCGGTGGCGGTGGCAGCCCGCCAGCGAGTGGCCGTCACCTTCGCTCCGGTACCGGGTTTCAAGCGTCGCCTCGCCGACCTCGCCGCAGCTTCGGGCCAGTTGCATCCATGGCCATATCTGCGCCCCCCAACCCCCCAGCTGCTCGACCGGCTCGAAGATTCATCGACCTTTCCTTCGTTTCGCGACTGGTGTCGGCTGACCAAACCATGATCCCGAGCCTCCAAGCGGCTTGACGCCAGCCTTGGAAGGCTCACCGCTTGCTGTCCTACTCGGCGCGCCGCCGCTCCATGTCATCTTCGTACTGCGAGGCAAGCTCAAGTTTCTCGCTGTCGCTCAGAGCCTTGCCGGCCACGGGGAACACTTCGACTTCTTCTTCCTTCAAATGATGAAGTAGCCGCTCGCGAAGCTCGCGAGCGGTCTGTATCCATTGCGAGCCGGCCATGTCGTAGCCCTCGAGCTGCTCGATGAAGTCATCAAGTTCTTTGTGTTCGGCCACCGAATGCCGGGCGGCTTCCTGGGTCAGGTCGCGCTCCATGAGCGGGACATAGAAGTACCGCTCTTCGGCGCCGGCGTGGGCGCTGAGCTCTCGACGTAATTTGGCGAACAGCTCGTTGCGGCCGTCGCTGTCACCCTGGGTCTCGACAAGCACGTCGATAAGGGTTCGCTGGGCATCGTGGTCTGCTCGAAGCGCTTCGAAGATGGTTGGTTCGCTGGCTTTGGTCATTGGGTCCTCCGGAATCAGGTGTGGCTGTTGCTGTACCCAACACAGCCATTGTCCAACCGCTCGTTTCGTTCTCCGCTTCAGCAGCCGCGCCGGGTCCTATGACCTCTCGACAAGCACCGAGCCCTTTTGGTTGGACCTCAGGGTGCCTGACCGGAAGCGGCGGACGAAGTCGGCGCCCCCCATTTGCCAGAGATTGCGGACGTCGATGAGTTCGTGAAGAACCGGCACGATCCGGTCGAGACCTGCGGTGGCGACCGGGATGCCGAGTACCTCCGCCACACCAGCGCCGCCGCCAAGATCCACGACCCAGCCGCGATCATGGAGAGACAGCTCGGTCGTATCTGCTTTGGCCAGTTCGGAACGAACGTTCTTTGCCACCTGCTGGCCCGCTTGGGCTGCGATCTGCGCCGACATCGGCATCAGTGACTGCCCGTTCGGGTGGGCCGCAGCGTCACCGGCTGCCCAGATGCGGTCCTGGTCCTGCACACGACCGTAGGTGTCGATCTTCAGCCGCCCGTCTTCGCACGGACCGAAATTCTCCATCGATGCGCTGTAGCCGGCGGCCCACAGTGGCGTACCTGTCACGGTTGCACCGTCTTCGAGCTGCACGGAGCCCGGCGATAGTGATTGCGCGTCATGACCCAGCGACAACGAGACCCCGCGTGAGCGGAGAATCCTGCCTGCGTGATGGCCCAGAGCGGGTTTGAAATTGGCCATGAGGCGATCGCTGCCGTCAACGACGGTCACGTCGATGTCGGGCGCCGTGTAGGAGATGGCTCCCGCAAGCTGACAGCCGGTTGGTCCGCCGCCAATGATGACGACGGCGTCCGCGGCGCTGACGGCCGCTCGAATCGCCAGCGCATCTTCGGCGCTCCGAAGGGGGAGAGCGTGATCCAAGCCATCGATCTCGGGGCGCACCGGTTCCGCGCCCGCAGTGATGATCACGTGCCTTGCGCTCACCGTGGAACCGTCGGCGAGATGGACGTTCTGGTCCCGGACAGACGTTGCGGTTTGCGCCATGACGGGAGCGTCGAACATTTCGGTGAGGGGAACCGCGGCATCGGTGACAGGCGCCGTACGCCCGGCGACCGCAGCAAGGCGGGTAATGAACTGGTGGTTCCCGGTTCGTTCGACGATTGCAACGCTGGCGCCGCTGTTCAGCAACGTTGCCGCGGCGTGTGCTCCGGCGACACCACCGCCAACGATCGCAACGTCGAACTGTGGGTCGTTGTTACTGGTCATGTTCGGCTCCGTGGTGGCAGGAGTTTGGGCGTGGGTTCCAACAAACGCTTCCCGTGCCAGGACCTGCCACGCGGTTGGGGAACTCGACGTCAATCCGGGTGTCAGGTGGTGCTGAGCTCGGTGACGGACTTCAGCACTTTGTCGCCGCTGTCCTGTTCGATGAGATACGCGGGCTCCTCTTCAGAAGCGTTGCGGGTGACTTCGGTCCCCTCGATGGTTCGAGTGACCTTTTCGGTGAACCGCTCCTTCACTTTTCCGGTGCCGGTCCCATTTCCCCAGTTCCATTCGACTGTGTCGCCGATGTGTATGTCGTAGCTCACGGTTGACCTTCTTCGTAGAGGCTGATTGGGGCGTGGCGGCACGCGCCCTGCGGACGTGGTTTCGGTTGACGCAAGGACAAGAAGCTCATGTGATGGGTTCGTTTGGTGTGCAGTCGCTGTTTGGGCCCGGGCACTGGTGCCATTCCCCAGATGTCGTGGAAGTAAACACTGTTCTCAAAATGGCCATCACTTCAATTCGTCGTTGCGTCCCTGATCCAGTGGGCATTCGATCAGATTGAGTCCCTCACTCCTGATGGCAGTGGAGAGGACGGTCTCAAGGTCGTCGCTGGGTCCCACGCGTCTGCCGGTTATGCCGAACGCCTCTGCCAAGGCCACGAAATCGGGGTTACCAACTTCCACTGCAGTGCGAGGCTTGCCCTGTTCATCCTGGTGCCATGCGATGAACCCAAAGGTGTCATCATTGAGAATCAGTACGGTCAGATTGTTGAGACCGAGCCGCTTGGCGGTCTCCAGATCCTGCAGGTTCATCATGAATCCACCATCGCCGCACACGGCCACGACGCTGCGGTCAGGATGAAGCCGAGCCGCAACCATGGCGGTCGCCAGGCCAGCGCCCATGGTTGCGAGTGCGTTGTCGAGCACCAGTGTGTTGGCGCTGAGCGCGGGGTAGTGCCGAGCAAACCAGACCTTGTAGGCGCCGTTGTCCAACGCCACGATGTCCTGGGTTTTCAGCAGCTTGCGAAGGCCGACGCTGATGGTGTGAGCCGACGGAGGATAGGTGGCGGGGCGCGCCTCGCTCTGCAGGGTCGACTCGATGGCCAGGCGTTGCTTCGCAGTCATCTCGGACCGTTTGCGGGCCAGCGGTTGCTCCCCGGCAAGCAGAGCTCGCAGATTTGTGCTGACGTCGCCAGGGAGAACTTCGAACGGCTGGTAGTGGCGTTCGATCTCCGGTGGTGCGGCGGCGATGTGAACAATGGGGGTTGTCTCAGCAGGGTTGAAGGACGCGGGGGGATGTTCCACTGGTTGGAATCCCACGGCCAGAATGAGGTCGGACGCCAGGAGCGGTTCGGTGGCGACGTCGCCGCTGTTCAGGCTCATGGAACGCAACGACTGCGGATGGTCTTCAGGCACCGCGCCTTTGCCCATTTGGGTTGCGGCGACACCGATACCGGTGGCCTCCGCAAAGGCGCGAAGGGCGTCCGGAATCTGACCGAGTTGGGTTGAGGCTCCGGCCAGAACAACGGGTGCTTCGGCCGCGGCGATAAGCGACTGGACGCGTTCGATCTGCTCGGGAGACGCAATGGGCAGCCGTTGGGACAACGCGATGGCTGCGGGGGCGCGGTCGGTGGGCTGGCTGGCAACGTCTTCTGGGATCTCGACCAACACAGGACCAGGCCGGGGAGAGGTCGCTATCGAGATTGCACGAGCGGTGTCGGCAGCTGCCGTTGATGGGTCGCTGACACTATGGGCCCACTTGGTGACTGGTTGCGCCGCCGCTGGCAGGTCGAGCACCTGGAAGCTGCCCTCGTCGTTGTTGCGGGTGGGTTTTTGGCCACACAGCGCAAGGAGCGGGAAGCCGCACAAGTCCGCCTGGGCCAGGCCGGTGATGGCGTTGGTCATTCCGGGGCCGAGAGTGGTCACCACAACCCCCGGACTGCCGGTAAAGCGACCGTGGGCTGCAGCCATGAAGGCCGCGTGCTGTTCGTGCCGGCAGACGACAAGCTCGATGCCATGATCTTTCATGGCCTGGAGGAGCACGATTGTCTCCTCGCCGGGAAGGCAGTAGACGGTGTCGACGTGATGGGCGACCAGTGTGGCGGCAACATCTTTGGCGGCGGTCGAATTCACTGCACGGCCACCGTTTTGTCGTTCACGAAGCAGCAGCCGGCGCGAATGCGATGAGCAGCCACCTGCGCTGAGGTGCGGACCACGAAATGATCAAACTTCTCCCCAGCCGTTGGGTTGGTCGATACGAGAGTTGTTGCAGACATACGCGCCATTCAGCAGGGATTTTTTTAGGACAGGTTCTCGGCCCCCGGCGCCCCGGCGCTTATACCGGACCGTCGAGCGTTGTTGTAGCCCAGGAGCCGAAGTAGGCCAACAGGTTGATTCCGTTGTCAACCAGGACCTTCTTGTACTGGTCAAGATCGTCACCGTTGACGTCACTGATCGCTATGACGGCCAGCCCCTCCGAAAATGCCTTCTCCACCTGCTCGGGCCCGGTGTGGTCGACGATTGCGTTACCGACCGCTGCCTTCAGGGAGTCGAAAGCCGATCCTTCATCCACAACTTCGGAGCTTTCGGTGTCATCGTCCTTTGCGCGAACGTAGAAGGACATCTGGTCGTGCCGGACCCCGACTCCCTGCAGGCGTGCGTGGGCCTGTTCGATCTCGTCCGGGTCGAGGCTTCCGGTCAGCACTTCGACCGATCCAGCAAGAGTTGAGGGGTCGTGGATGACCGAAACGGTGGTGATGGGTTGGTCGTCGCTGCTTTTGTCGTCTTGTGGATTGCTCATGGCACCCAAGGTACCCAGCCCACCGCCGCATCAAACTCGACCGCCTCGGCCCGGTCGGTCGGCGGTGGAGGGGGTGCTCATTGACGGGCGGCTTCGGGCTCAGCGATCCGGACGGTAGCTGTGGTGGTTCCTGCCCGGTGATCCACCGCCAGATCACCGAGTGCAGCGACGATGGTCAGGCCGCGACCACTCACTGTTGACGCGCCCGGAACCTGTACCTGAGGCTCGAAAGGTGCACCGGCATTGGTGACGGTTACGACAACGCGCTGGTGCTCGCGGGTGACATGCAACGAGACGCGCCCGTTGGGAGATGCGCATGCGGATCGGGCGTTGGTGAGCAACTCCGTTACCGCGAGTTCAACGTCAGCGGACAGGCCGCGCGGCGTTTGGCCGCGGCGTTGAATCCAGGCGCGAACGGTGTGGCGAACGTGGGGTAGGTCAATATCGGTGGCGTGCCAGCTGAGGGACAACTCTGCGGGCCCACTTTCCAGCGCTTGCCGATCCTGGTTGTTGTCGCTGTTCAAAGGTCCCTCATCGCCGAAGGCTCACGCTCGGGCGCCTGGCCACGGCTCGTGCGCGCAGAAGGCGAGTGGTGCTGAGTGCTCAGCTATGCATTTCGTCGAGCGCAACCACCATCGAGGCGGTGGCGACGACCTCGGTCTGCTGGCGGAGTATGACGGTGCGAAGGTTGTCGGAGATATCTTCGTCCAGCGCCCGTTCGTACTCCGAGACTGCGTGCCGCTCGCCCGTTGCTGCAGCGCTGACCACGCCATCGATACTGTCGCCGGCAAGAGCATCCTTGAGGCTGAGCCAGCCGCGATGCAGAGTCGCAACGAAGGAGCCGGACTCATCGATGTCATCGCCGTAGGCCGCAGCGAGAGCCTCGAGTTCTTTGGCGTAGGTGCTCCGCTGTGTCGACGCCTCCCGGAAGGACTTGGCGAGGTCAGCGCGGGGGCTGTCATCGAGTTTTTTTGCCGCCTCGAGGAAACCTTTCTCGCCGTCTCGCAGGGTCTCGATGAGGTCGGTGGTTACTTTTTCGTCGGTTGACTTGGACATGGCTTGCGTTCCTTCTGTTCCGGGTGGGCGTTCCCTCGTGCCCTACCCATACGAGGGCGAATCAAAACACCGAGGTTGATCGCCGCTGTTTAATGCGGTCCATGTTCGGGTACCTCACGCTCTGAAGCGATATCGATCTCTTCAACGTCGGCGCAGATCCGCCAGGTTGAGAAGCCGGTCGGTTCCACCGGTGAAACACGTAGTGTCGTCTGTGCTCTCGCACTTCGCGCGATGGCAAATCAGAACGCTATGGCAAATCAGAAGGAGTGACGTGGGAGACCACATCGACGGACTTTCGATAGCATTTCCGGCGACGTCTGGATACCTGACTGTCAGTCGGTTGAACGCGGCGGCGGTGGGAGCTGCCGCAGGCTTCGACGTGGACGAGATTGACGACTTCCGTCTGGCGGTCAACGAGGCTGTGTCATGGTTGGTGGCTGATGCGGATGCCGGCGGAACAGTTGAACTGGTGATGCACGCCGCTGATGGGCGTGTGCGGCTCGACGGTTTCCGGCGGACACCGTCGCTCCCTGAGCGTGACAGCGACGATCTGATCGAGGCGATCCTTGGCGCAACCGTGGACGAGTTCGAACTCAAAGGCCGCGCAAATGGGGAACGTCGCGTCCACCTCGGGAAGCGGTGCGCTGCAACAAATGGCGGATGATTCCAAGTCCGCACGCAACGAGGTCCGCGACGAGCTGTTCGCAGCATTCGCACGCGACCGGTCCGACCTCAACCGCAACGCGGTTGCGGAGTCGTACTTCACGTTGGCCGAGTTCTTTGCCGCTCGCTACAGGAACCGTGGTGTTGAGCCCGAGGATCTCCGCCAGGTTGCCAAGATGGCGCTGGTGCGTGCGGTGGATCGCTTCGACCCCGACCTCGGGGTGCAGTTTTCCACCTTTGCGGGGCGAGCGATCGATGGGGAGCTGAAGCGCCACTTCAGGGACAAAACGTGGGCCCTGCGAGTGCCGAGGTCGCTTCAAGAACGGTCCGCGACTGTTCGACAAGGCTCTGACGAACTGTCGCTTCGCAACGGGAGGTCTCCAACGATTGACGAACTTGCGCAGCACCTCAAGATTGAGGCTGACGAGGTGATTGAGGCCCTGGACGTCCAACGGTCCTACAGCGCAACGAGTTTGGACATCAGCGTGACTGGCGAAGGCGTTGTAACCCTTGGTGATCAGATGGCCTGCTCGGCGGGCGACACCACCGACACCTCCGACACCAGAGTGGTCATGCGGCGCCTGCTGTCCGAGCTTCCCGCACGAGAGCGCCAGATACTGGCGCTTCGTTTCTTTGGCGACTGCTCACAAGCCGAGATCGCTGAACAAGTTGGCGTGAGCCAGATGCACGTGTCTCGGATCATCCGCCGGACTCTGGAGCAACTGAGAGTCTCGATGGGGAGTATCACTCAGTATCGCTGATGCCGAAGTGGTCCAACAGCCCGGTGATTTCGAGAACCCGCCGGGCCGACGGCGATACCCCGACGACGCTCATATCAACGGCGCGTTGGCGCAGGGCGTTGTGAACCTCCAGCAGCTCGCTGATGGCCGACGAGTCAAGGAAGGTGAGACCCCCCAGATCAAGCGACAGCGGGTGCGTGACGGTGTCCGCCAGAAGGGCCGCTCCGATGAGCGCGCAGTTGTCGGCGTCCGCTTCGCCAACCAACGTCGCAGTCGTACCCGATTCGTTCGAAACTATGTCGATTTCCACAGCACTCTCCGGGGCAGGACCGAAGGGTCCGGGCCGTTTACGGCTGAAAGCCTACTTGAACGCGTGACCGTGATTCGTGCCGAACCGGAGGCGTGTTCGAGTCAGGTCGATTTGGCCGCAAGCGTGGTTGCCCGTTCGTGGTACGAACCGTTGTGGCCGTCGGCGCCGGCCATGTCCTCAATCACCGCATCGATTGACGCATCGATGGCTGCAACCGCCTCTTCGGTGGCTGCACCGCGTCGATGAAGCTCCCTACGCACAGCAACCAACGTCGTGACCAAAGCGAGCTGCACCGGGCCCTGGTCCATGGAGTAGAGCCGGATCTGGTCGAAGGCGAGCTCCACGTAGTCTCGGTAACCGGGTTCGGCAGGCGCCCAGATCTCGTAGTCATCTGTTGCGAAGCGTCCGGGCGGCAGGTCCCGCTCAAGGATGGTCAGGATGGCCGCCCCAAGCCGGTGGATAACGGCCCTCGCGGTGTTGGGGTCGTTGACCCCAGGAGACAGGGCCTTGACGGCGACGTCTTCAAGCATCAACAGGCCAAACGCGACGTCCTGGTGCATCGTTCGCTCGTCGCCGACCTCGAACGCAGACCGAATGCCGTTGCTGAGATCGTCGTGGGTCAATGCTTCGGGGGTGTCCTCTGAAGTGGAGCCGCCCCCAGGCTCAAGCCATACCCGTGCCAATGGTGCTCCTTCCATGATGAACGAGCCAACAGGAGCGTCTATGGAAATCGTGGTGCGAGGCGGCAACTCCGCCGTCAGCGCCTCGATGCTGATCTGTTGCACCCACCCGGGTCGCGCGGCAGTGACGGTGGTGGACTCCTCGCCGTCGGGACTCCAAGCACGCGGGTCGTCGTGAAACGCTGCATCGCCCACAGCAATCCTGGCCGCCGAGTCGTCGTCGCTGTCCCGTTCGGCGAAGCGCTTCGCGATCAAGTCCGCGACCTCCTCATACAAGTCGCGAGTCACCGTCGAGACCCGGAGTTTCTGAGCGGTGTGGCTTATCGATGCCAACAGCGCAAGCACCGCGCCCACCGCAAAGATGACCGCGAGGAAGACCGATATTCTCGGAATATACGAGACAGCTTCCTCCTCAAGAGGACCGCGTACCTCCCGCAGCACCAGGAGGCTGTAGAGAAAGGTGGCGGTGACACTCCCAATCATGTGCTGCTGGAATCGGTCGCGAAGGAAGTTCCGCAGCACGCGCGACGAGTACACGCTGGATGACATCTGTATCGCTACGAGGGTTAACGAGAACACCACCGATGCTGCGGCGATTGTGCCGGAGCTGACGGCCCCCAGGATGGCCCGGGCACTGGCGACTGTCGTGTCGAGAAAGGCGGGGAGATCATCCTCGGACAAACGGCGGTCCAGCTGGGTGACCAGTTGAGACCCGATGATTGCCCCAATGAGCCAGAGCACGGGCACGCCGAACAGGCTGGTGCGGAATTTCTCTGTCAGGCGGCGGCAGATGAGCGCCGCTCTGCCACCGTCTTCGGCAAGGCGTGCGGGTGCCCTCGGTGAGGTGCGAGTCATCTTTAACCGTGAACCGGGCCAGCCACGGTTGCGTCGAGCTGGGGAGGACCATCCAGCTTGGTCAACACACTCATGACTCCATCGATGCCGGAAGCGTCATGAGGTCGAGCCAGTTGACGAGGCGGCGGCGTTCGTCGGGGTTGGTTCCGGTGCCGGGCAGATATGTCGTACGGCGCGGTTTGCGGTCGAGCCAGAAGCTGCCGGGTTCGGCATCGCCGCCCCCGGTGGCTGCCAGCCACACCATGGTGTCGGCTCCCTGGCTGGCCGAACGCAGCAGGGGACCCATGACCTTTCCAAATCCGGGAAGGCCGGCGTCAACACCGGCAGTATCGACCCACCCGGGATGCATCGAGTGCATGACCACATCGGGCGCCCACTCGGGGCCGAGCAGGCTCACCATCTCGACTTGGCCTCGCTTTGCCTTCGCATAGGCGACGGCGCCTCTGTAGTCGTCTTCAGACATCTCGATGTTCTCAACGTCGAGACCCTGCGTATACATGCCGCCCGACGACATGAACAGGACCCGAGCTCCCGTGTTCAGGTGTGGTCGCAGCTCAGTCATCAGCAGATAGGGGCCAATGAGATGCGTTGAAAGCGTGAGTTCGGTGCCTCGTTCGTCGGTGCGGTAGTCGGCGGTGAGCGCTCCAGCGTTGTTGATCAACATGTCGATGCCGGTATCGACGGCCGCCATCGAGGTCCCGAAGCCCACAATCGATTCGAAGCTGCCGGTGTCGAGACTGTGGCCAACGGCCGTTCCGGTCGAATCGCTTGCGGCGTTGAGTTCGTCCGCAGCGTCTTCGGCCCGCTCGGCGCTTCTCGAAGTGATGTGAACGTCGGCACCGAGGCGCAGCAGGCCTTCGGCGGTGGCTTTGCCGATTCCGCTGGTCGCACCGGTCACGATGGCGACCTGACCAGACAAATCCGTGGTAACCGGCTTCCAATCGAGAAGACGCTCCCGAGCGCTGAAGCCCAGTTTCGTGAAGCTGGCGACGATCGTGCCTTCCAGCGCTCGGTCGGCAACTTCGGAGAACGAGGCGCCCATTAGATTTTTTGTCCGTCGAGTGCGGTTTCCATGCCGGCGGCGGCTTTGTCGCCAATGCGATTGAAGAAGAGCTTCACAACGGGGTTGACGACCGAACCGAGGAGACCGTTCACCTCGAAGGTGGCGTCGTAGAGGACGTCACAACCGGTGTCCGTCGGCGTAACTTCGATGACGTCTCGGGTGTAGAGCAACCTGGTCCTGGCCTCCACGACGGCCCGGTTGGGATGGTCGTACTCACATGTCTTGTAACACAGCTCTGCAGCCATGACCTTCACTTCGTAGACGGCATCGGGTCCAGGAGCATCGCCGCTGACAAGTTTGGAATGATCAACGTTTGGATCCCACTTCTCAAAGTTGCGGAGATCGGCCATAAAGGCAAATGCCTTCTCCGCGGGCCACGGGCTGCGCACGGTTGCCTTGTAACGGGCCATAGGTGGACCTTTCATTTCAGTTGGCGGGACTCGCTGTCTTATCCCATCGCGCCGGTCTACCCCAATCGGGGTCGTCCGAAACAGCCGGGCCGGCTGGTACGGGTCAGCTGAGGTTTAGCCGAACTTCCAATGGGGTAGGCCTGCGGCCAGGAAACCAGGCAATGGAAACACATCAGATAGGGAAAGCGCTATGGACACATGGATCTGGGTTGTCGTCGCCGTCGCGGTGATTGCGCTCATTGGACTGGCGCTACTGGCGGCCAGGCGCCGCAGGAGCGGATCGGTCCTGGCCTCAGACAGCACGCGGAGCCGGTCATGAGTCACGTCATGCGGGCGAGTGATCTGGTCGGGCTACCGGTCGTGTCGATCGCGTCAGGCGAGGACATCGCAGAAATTCGAGATGTCATCTATGACTCGGCCTCCCATCAACTTCTGGGTTTCACTTTGAACAAGCGAGGCTTCTTCGCCGGCCGCATGGGAGATTCTCTCTCAGCCACTGCGGTGTCATCCATTGGTGCCGATGCGGTGATGGTCCCCACCGAGTCTTCGCTCGCTGACCCGAACGGCGAAGTCGCCAAACCCAGCGACGCCGTCTCGGTGCTCGGAATCCGGGTGATGTCATCAGACGGCAACCACCTCGGCGAAGTGGTCGGGGTCGTCATTGAGACGGGTAGCAAACCGCGGGCCGCAGGGTATGAGATAGCTTCTGCCGACTCCTCGGACAACAGCTTCGTTCCCATCTCAGCCCAAATGGCGCTATCCGACGACAACCTCCTCCTGCCGGCTGAGGCAACAGCTTTCATTCACAATGATCTTGCCGGATTTGGCGCGGCCATCACCGACTACCGATCATCCGCGTTCAGCGAGGAGCAGTCATGAGTGAAACATTTACCGGTGTTGTCGGTCGACCGGTGATAGCGGCCGACACCGCGGAGAACATTGGGGAAGTGAAGGGCCTCGTCATCGACCAGACAGCAACGTACGTTGAGTCTGTCCACCTGTCGGGCCGTGGTCGACGAGCGGAGGTCCTGCCGTGGAGTTCGATCCGATCGTTCGGCTCCGATGCCGTCGTGGCAGAACTTTCAACCTCGGCTGAGCAAGTCTCCTCTGAGCATGAGACCGAGTCCGTCAAGGGCAACGTTGACATGGTCGGAGTCCGAGTACTGGACACCAACGGCTTCGAGCACGGCACGGTGGACGACGTCATGTTCGATCCGTCAAGCGGACGACTGACAGGAGCGCTCACCGGGCAGGGTCGCCTCGACGCGGACTCTTTCTGCTCGGTTGGCTCATACGCGCTCGTGATCGATGCCACCGAATCCCACGCCTGAAGGCGGGCCCACGCCCCGCAGGCCACAGAGGTACAGAGGTACAGATAGGACCGCATGGTAGAGCTCGCCTCGCAGCAGGATGACAGTGTCGCCGATGTTGGGGAGGAAATTTCCCAGAACGCACAGAGCATGCTCGACAACTTTGTCGACTCGTTACCCCGTATTGGCGTAGCGCTCGCAGTGATCATCGTCGGCTATGTCTTGTCACGCTGGCTGCGTTCGCTGTTGCGTCGGTTCTTCTGTCGATCCCACACCAAAAGCTTCGCCAACGTCATGAGCCGCCTTGCGGGCTGGGCCCTGCTTTCGGTGTTTGTGATGTCGGCGCTTGCTGTTGCCTTCCCATCGGTCAAGCCTGTGGATCTGCTCGCCGGTCTCGGCTTCTTTTCGGTCGCCGTCGGTTTTGCCTTTCAAGACATCCTGGAAAACACCCTTTCCGGTGTCCTGCTGCTCATTCGCCAGCCATTCGAGTCTGGTGACCAGATCGAAGTGCAAGGCCAAACCGGAACGGTCGAAGGAATCACGATTCGGGAGACCCGGCTCAAGACCTTTGACGGCCAGATGATCCTGATCCCCAATCGGGATGTTTACAAAAATGTCATTCGCGTCCAGACCCACTTCCCCGAGCGGCGGCAGGCATTCGTGGTTGGAATCGCATTCGAAAACGATGCCCGTGAGGCCTCGCAGGTAATCATGGATGCCCTCAGAAGCGTCGAGGGCGTGATCCTTGACCCCGCACCGGAAGCGCTGGTGAGCGAACTGGGTGTGTCCACGGTGGACATCGAAGCCCGATTCTGGTGCGACGCTCTCCAACACAACTCGCGGCTGATCCTTGATGACGCGATCGTCACGGTCAAGTACTGGCTGGAAGATGCCGGCATCGAGATGCCTGCTGACATCATCGCTCTTCAGGCAACACCAAGCTTCAAGGCCGCAGTCCAAGGCGACGGCAACGTGACCCCGGGCGGAGCCATCCAGTCCACCTGAGCAGTCCACCCGAGCAGTCCACCTCAAACGCGCAGCCGACCTGTCATGCCGTTCTCTGGTGTTCGCATTTGGTGGCTGGCGGTGCCTCGATCAACGATACTCAGGGTTCTGATCTCTGGCGTTTGTCACGTGACCCCACTGCCCGACCTGATTGCCGTTGGTGGGAAAGCCGCCGTTGTCGCGCAGCAAGCGAGCAGCGTGCATGAGGTTCCACGCCATGATGGTCGTGTTCTTGTTGGTGAACTCACTGTCGTAGCCGACTGGCGTATCTTCGCCATCCAACTCGTCGCCGTAGCTCGGGCCAGGACCGATCTCCCCGATCCACCCACAATCAGCGGCTGGCGGAATGGTGTAGCCAATGTGCTGCATTGCGTACAGCACATCGCGTGCTACGGCCTTGACGCCGTCCTCGTTACCGGTCGCAACACAACCAGCGACCTTTCCGTAGTAGAGGTACTGCCCGCGATCATTCGTTTCGCCGCTGTAGGCGTACATCCGCTCAACAACCAGGCTGGCAACGCTTGACTTCACACCGAGCCAAATCGGTGTCCCGATGACCAGGATGTCCGCAGCGCTGATCTTTTCCTGGATTGTGGGCCAGTCGTCGTTCTCTGCGCCATGGTGGGTCATATCCATCTGCATGCCGAACGCAATGTCGTAGTCGAGGGCATGGACCACCTCGGTTGCCACGCCTTCTGTGGCCATGATTCCAGCGGCGCGCCGCATGAGCCTGAGGGTGTGACTGTCCGCCGCTGAGCGCTTCAACGAGCAGTTCAAGAAAAGTGCCGACAGATCAGCCATGGGTGTCCTCAACATTCTGTATTTCTACCCCAATGCCAGCCGAGCTGCGACATTTGAACGCGGGGCCCGCCAGAGGATTGAGAGTTGGCCGGTCTGGGTAGGGCACTGCTGGCCGCGAAGTACGCCGGTCACGAACGGGAGTACGAAATGTCAGGAACCACATTCAAGATGACCCAGCTCGTTGGGGAGTCAACCGAATCAATTGAGGCGGCGGTCAAAACCGCGCTTGCCACCTCGGCGGGCAAGGTCCGGGGTCATACGTGGCTGCACGTCACCGACATCCGAGCAAATCTCGGCGAAGGCGGCAGTGTTGATCGGTGGCAGGTTGCTGTCGATGTCGCGTTCAAGGTTGAGGACTGAGCGGCCCGCTGCCATCAGGAATTCGCCGGGAACGTATCGCTCCTGGTTTGCCGGCAGCGTCGTACCTACCCCGCCGACGCGGGGGTGCGGCGCTGCTCCAGCCAGTTCAGGGCCGGAGTTGCAAGGGTTCCGTGCACGGCAAGTGATACGACGAGCGTGGCGCCGACCGTTGCCCAGAGTGTGTCAGCTTCGCGAAAGTCGGCGGCGTTGAAGGCGTAGGCAAGGTAGTAGATGGATCCGATGCCCTTGATTCCGAAGAAGGCAATGGCGGAACGCTGCCCGGTGGAAATCTCCGTTCCAATGAGGGCAAGCCTGCCTGCGACCGGGCGAACGACGAAGACGGCAAGGGCGGCGACGACGACGGTGAGCGTCGTGGTGGCATCGAGCACCCCGGTGACGAGCGCCCCGCCGAGCAGAACGAGGACCAGGACTGTCACCAGTTTTTCCACCTGCTCGGTGAAGTCGTGGAGCACCGTGTGGTCTGCGTGGTCCCTCTCGTAGCTTCGAAGGGTTACTGCAGCGACAAAGACGGCGAGAAAGCCATACCCCTGCGCTACTTCTGCTGCGCCGTACGCAATGAGCATGATGGCCACAGCCATGAATCCCTGACTGAGATCGGCGATTCCTGCCACTTTGGGATGCGTCCCGAACCCAACCTGAGCGAGGGTCCGCCCGACGATGAGGCCCACGACCAGACCGATGAGAATCCGGTAACCCAGATCCAGAGCCAGCCACTTGGAGATTCCGCCCGCGTCGGTATTGCCTTCGAACACGGTTACGGCGAGGTATACAAACGGGAACGCGAGGGCATCGTTGAGCCCGGCCTCGCTGGTGAGTGAGACCCGCACCTCGTCGTGACGCTCGTCGGTCCCGCTCTCGGCGTGATTTGTGGCCGGCTTCCCGACCTGAACTGCGTCCGCAAGGACCGGATCTGTTGGCGCCAACACCGCACCCAGGAGCAGCGCGCTCGCCAATGGGAGGTCCAGCACCAGGTACCCCAGTAGAGCGGTCGCAATGATGGCGATGGGCATCGTGATGCCCAGAAGTCGCCACGTCGTCGCCCATCTCCGCCATCCGACCGGCCGATCGATGGCGAGCCCGGCCCCCATCAGCGAAAGCAGCACGACAAGTTCTGTCAGTCGTTCGGTTGCCTCTGGCCAGTCGCCCGGCGTCGGGTCGGGAAGTCCCGGCACAGCAGCGAACACAAGCGCGCCCAAACCGACCAACACGATCGGCAGCGACATTGGGAGGTTCTTCAGTATCGACGGAGCTACCGCCGCCACCGCCGCCCCGACCCCCATGACCAGGAGCAACAATTCGTAGGGGTCCATGCGCTCTCTAGCTTTCCTCGGAGCGTGGTAGGCGGCCCGGTGTAAGTGTTTGAGGAACGGTTACGGGTTGCCCGAGGGTGTCGCCTTCAGGCACGGGTCAGTGACCGAAGCAGGCTGTCGGCGATGCGGTCGGATCAATCGCCCGCGGTTCACTCCGATACGGGCCAACCGTCGTGCTTGGGTTCCCCACTGCGAGGACCGTGGGTTGTCTTTTGAACACCATTTCGGTCACGGCCTTGACGTTAACGCGGGTCTGTTGGCCTTCAGCTCGTTGAGCCCTCTGCTCCAAGACCTTCGACTCCGGGCGTCTGGACCGGACCATTGGCCAGGCGGGTATCGCTGGGCTCGTCGGTCTCGGGCGCATCGCCAGCACCCGGAGAACTTTCCGACTCCTCTGCGCCCGCCGCCCCAAGACCTTCGACTCCCGGCGTCTGCTCCGGGCCGTTCGCCAAGCGCTTCGCTTCATCGCTTGCGTTGTCATCGACGGTGTTTTCTTCGTTTTGCGAAGGCTGATGCATGCTTGCTCCTATGGGGCCTGTCGTGTCTCTCGGTGGGTTTACCCAGATTCGCGCTCGGGCAAACGATTATCTCGGGAGATGTTGCACCCGGAATCTATGGCTTCACGGCCGTTACTCCTGGGGTGAGCGTTGTCGCTCGACGATGACAAGGGTGGCGTCGTCGCGCAGCATCGCTCCGGTGAGAGAAAGCAGATCGTCGATCACGCGTCGCGCCGTATGGAGCGATGGCGTCTGTTGACCATCTGTTTCGCCGAGATGCTGAAGCAAGCTGTCCGAAAGCCGTTTCGTGCCCACGGGGCGATGATCATCGAGCATTGCGTTCTCGACGACTCCGTCACTGTAAAGGACAAGGGCTTCTCCCGGTTCGAGTCGAAACTCTTTCGGTTCGGGCGAGCTGACTTCGCCGTGAATGACCATTCCCATCGGTAATGCTGGCGACAGCGGCAGGGTTTCTATGGTGCCGTTGGAAATTTTCAGCGGCGGGGCATGGCCCGCAGATATCCAGGACCCTCGACCGGTGACCAGATCCAGTTCCACCAGGACTCCAGTGACGAACTCGCGCGGCTCGCCGAGGGCCGCGATTGCGCTCCCAACGTCGTCGACGATTCCAGTGAGCGTCGCGCCGGATCGACGGGCGCGCCGCATCGCCGCAACCGCAAGCGCCGACAGCATGGCTGCTCGGAGCCCATGACCAACCGCGTCGAGAACGGCAACTCGCAGGACGAGATTGTCCAAGGAGTAGTCAAAAACGTCACCGCCGGTCTCGTAGGCGGGCTCGACCGCGGCGCTGAGCGCAACATCGCGCGCCACGAGACGCTCGGGTGGCAGAAGATCCCATTGAATTTCGGCGGGTAGCGCCATGCGTTTGCGCCGCCGGGCCAGCGTGATGGTGTCGACCGTGCCCTCGTTCGCTCGAAGCGCTGTTGCCAAGAGGGGCGCCAACGTCCTCAGAGCCTGCCAAGCACGTCCAGACTCCACTGAGCCGGGGAGATCACCTGGAGGTTCGGCCGTCAGCAGACCGAGTTCATCGCCCTGGTGGACGATGGCTGCTGCTGGGGTATCGCTCCCAAATCGGTCGTCATAGCTGCGCAACATAACGATCTCTTCGGTAAGCAGAGACTGCATTGACGTTCGCTGGTGATCCCAGAGCCACATGTCGAGGCCGTCGACGACCCCGCGGAGTTCCTTGTCCAGGAATCCGAGGAGGGACGGAAGAGGAATGGCTGCGCAGAGCTGACCAACTGCCGCCCAATCAGGTTTGCGGGGCTCAGACACAGGGTCGCTGTAGGATTGCGTGAAGGACGCTTTCGCGTTCACTACCTACGATGGCCGAGAACCCTCCACCAAGCTCACTGCGCCTTGAAACAGCGACGATGTCAGATCGTGTCGCCATTGCGGTGCGAGGCGATGTGGACGCACACACTGCGCCACAACTGCACGCAGTGATCAAGACGACCCTCGAAGACTGCTCGGTCATCGAACTCGACATGGGCGAGCTCGGCTTCCTCGATTCCAGCGGGCTCTCCGTCATCGCTGGAGCAGCGAACGATCTCGCTCCGCTTGGTGGTCGACTTCTCATTCGTCAGCCGACCCCATCACTGCTTTCCCTCCTTGAGATTGCCGATATGGCGCGCTTCGTCGACATCGTCGATCAGCTCGCCTGATCGTACCCACGGTTGCCGGTTCCGAAACTCAAACCGTTCAAGCCGACGTAGGCGTGGGCGCTGCCTACGCTCTGGCGCCTGCCGGCAGACTTTCATCTGCTCCGGCGCCGTGTGCGAGGCAGAGGGTGAGCTGAGCACCAGTGCCAAAGGCAGCGAATCCGACGACGTCGGCTGACAGACAACCGGTGAGTCTTTCGTTTCGGGCCCAACCGATCTGGGTAAAATACTTCCGCCGCATACCGAAGGACTCCTCTTGACCACGAACCCTGCCAACGACGCGAAGCCCACACTGATGGACAGAAGCCCTGACCTGGCCAGCCAACCGGAGTCGCTTCCTGAGGCGACGGACCCCCTGGTCGCGTTTTACGGCCATCCCGGGCCGTACGTGTCGGTCTATCTGGCCATCGTGTCCGACCCCGACGACACCGCTCTGTCTTTGGCCCAGCGGTGGCCGAAAATCCGAGAGACGCTCGAAAGCAACGGTGCCAAAACGCTTTCGCTGGACGCAGTCGAAGTAGCTGTCCTTGCTCCACCGCCCGAGGACGTTGCGGCGGTAGCCGTGTTGGCCGCCGCCGACGGCGCCATGGTGACCGAATACGGTCTTGAACCTCCCAAGCACGACTACTTCGTCGTCGACGTCCTGCCCCACGCCGGCCCGCTCCTTGAGTGGCGCCAACGACGCGTGCCCCACCTGGTTGTGGTGGCTGACGAAAAGGGCATCGATATAGCTGCCTTTGGCACCAAGCAGTTCACCCAGGTCGTTACCCATTCCGGGTCGCTCGACGCACTGACTCAGCCCATCGTGGCAGCCGCAACGCTGCTGAGCGCAAAGTTGATCATTCTTTCCGGGCCGTCCTCCATTACACGGCGCATGGCCTATGACCTCCACCAGCAGGCCCCGATCGACTGTCGCATCGTCGCCGAGCAAGAAGCAGAAGATGTCGGCGAACTGGCCGACGCCGTGGTGCGTCATGTGAGCGACGCCTCTGCTCGGACCACGGTTGGTTTTCTGCGCGAGTTGCGCTTCATGGCGAGCCACGGAGCTGCCGTCGACGGTACCGAGGACACGATCGCAGCGTTGCGTAGCGGCGAAGCAGACGTACTCCTCATCCACGACGATCCCTCCGATCAACGCAAAGTATGGATCGGACCTGCGGGCAACGAACTCTCCTTGGCTCCGCGAGACGACCTCAGCTCCCAAGCCCGCCTCGTCGATGCAGCCATCAGAGCTGCGGTCACCGGCGGCGGCCGTGTCCACATCATCCCCACCACCGGTCACAGGGGCCCAGACGACAACACTGCCGCCCTGACCTCTCGCCCCTAGCCTCACTACTGTTGGGGCCCCGTGCGATGGTCGCGGGCCCATGGGATTCAGCCCAGGGCCGTGCGAAGGCGGGCCATCTCGACCCCGACCAGGGCGGCTTCTTCGCCCACGTTGTGGCCGCCGGGACCTTCGCTCCGGGCCATTGCCTGGGCTTCATCCTCCACGGTCAAAAGTCCGAACGCAACGGGGACGCCGGAGCTCAGCTGAACGTCCATCACGCCGCGAGCGGCTTCTTCGGAAACCAGCTCGTAGTGCGTGGTCTCGCCTCGAATCACCACGCCCAAACAGATCACCGCGTCCACCCGACCCGACTCGGCCAGGTACTTGGCCGCCAGCGGCACCTCGAACGATCCCGGCACGCTGACCTCGATCACCCCCGCCACCTTCAGCGCCTCAAGCCCGCGGCTCACGCCCTGAGCCAGCCGCTCAACAATCTCGTCGTTCCATCGGGCGCGGACCACGCCAACGGTGAGGCCTTCGCCGTCCAAGCCCGCCGGAATTTCTGCCCGTTCATCACCAGATGCCATGGGTCGCAACCGTAGCGCTCAAACCCCAGAGCTGTCATTCCAGGACAAGGTCGGTGAACCACCAGAATGATCCCGCTTGAAGACCCGGAAGATCGACGACCACCCCTTGGTCCAACGCGGCCACCGTGGCGATGGGCCCCTGGAAAAGGATCGCGTCGTTGGTGAGCCAGTCGGCCCGGGTGAAGGACCGAACCTTCAGCGGCAGGACCGAACCTTCAGCGGCATCAAAGACCGTCAGGCCGGGTCGGGCCAGAACGTCGTCCGGGCTGGCAGAAAGGCTGGTCTGACCGGGCGTACCCAGCGGCAGATACCAGCGCCGATCTGGGGAGGACAGCATGCGGGTTCCCGGAGCAAAGGCCGCTACGGCGGTCCACTCGCCATTGTGAACCAGGCCGGTCAGGCACTCGGTTGGACTGCTGCACTGCACCACCACCGCATCCTCAACCGGCGGGGATGGAACCTCACCGGCGCCGACCTGAGTCCAGCCGTCAGCCCAGTTCCAGCGCCAAACCGAGGGTTCCGTTGTGGGCAGCCAGATGCCTCCGGCCGCCGCCACCCAGTCCGTGTTGACGCTCTCCTCGGACCACAAAATCTCCTTGCGATCGCCGGTGAGAAGCTGCACCGCGTACGCCGTCTGTTCGTCCACCCGTTGCAGGACGATCACCGGACCGCTGTCCCGGTCGTCGAGCACCGCCAGCGTGAAGGTCCGGTCGGTGTCGAAACCAAGAACGCCGGACTCGTCCCACGGTGACCAGACCCAGCTGGATCCGAGCGCGCCGGACGACGTCTCGACCAGCAGTCCGCCCGACAACACCCGTTCAAAGCTCTGCCCAACTTTGATCCGAAGCAGATCCGGATCCCGCAACTCTGCGGTCTCCAGGTTGAGCAGCCAATAGTTGCCCGCCTGGTCAAGGTTGACGAGCCAGCCCGACCCCAGACCCAGCCCGCCCAACGTGCGAAGTGCGTCCTCGTGGGCGGCCTGCTGCTCGGTCAGAAGCGCGTCCGCGATGGTGGGGGTCACCCCGGTGGCCTGCGCAGCCGCGTTCGGCGTTGCGGCGCTTTCCGGTGACTGGGTCTCCCCCTCGGTGGGAGAAGCATCCACGGTTGGTGTTGGCGTCGGTTTTGGCGTTGGCGTCGCGGCGGTCTCGCCGGGGAAAGGGTCCCTCGCCACATCACCGGCGGCATCACCGGCGGCATCACCAGCAGCATCACCAGCGGCATCACCAGCAGCTTCCTCAGCGGTCGGTGAATCGTTCAGGTCACTGCCCCCACCCAGCAGCGTGGTCACTGCGATGATCGCCCCAAGGACGCCCACCAGCCCGATCAATATCCGCCGCAGCCGAGCAGACTCCCCGGTAGCGGCACGGGCCGGAGTCTCGCGGTCCCGGCCGTCATCACCAGTGACATCCGGACTCAGGTCGATCTGTTCGGGCGCCAGCGCCGCACGGTTCGGTTCGCCGCAACCAGCGCAAAAATTGTCATCAGGCCACTGCGGTCGCCCACACGCCGTGCACTTCTGATCACTCACTCAGCACTCCTGTCACTCAGCCAAGGTTCCAAGATCCACCGTGTCGAGCCAGAAGGTGCCGTATCGCAATTCGGTGACGTGCGGGAGTTCGGTGATAACGCCGGTGTCTACGTTGACCACCGCCCGCGTGGGATTTTCGATCAACAACGCGGAGTTCGACAGCCATCGGGGCGCGTTGTAGAGATTGGCACCGAACAGCACCTCGTTCGCCTCTCCGGAGCGGAGGTCGACCACGCGAAGCACATCCACCGGCTGAGGCGGACCCGACTCCGGCAACTCCACCTCCACCACGCGTTCGCGGTTGGGAGAAAAGACCTGAAAGGCTCCACCATCATGCTCGGCGATCTCCAACCATTCGCCACTGGCGGCCGGTATGAAGTGTGTACACGAAACCGGATTGACACACTGAAGGATCCGGCGCGCACCAGAGAGATCGCGGACCACTTCACCGGGTCCGTCATCGGTCCAACCCGTATCCCACCCCCAGCTCCACACTCGCCCGTTGGCTCCCGCCATGTACCGACTGGGGGTGTGCCCGTTCTGAAATGCGTCTACGGCGGCCGCGCCAAACGGCGCGAGGTCCCGGGACAGGACAGAGTCCAGTTCGAAAGGCCGGGTCTCACCGGTCTCAAACTTCAAGGCCAGCGCGTCTGTGGACACGAAGCTCCAGCCAAACTCGGCAAAGAGCAGAATCGGGCCGTGCTCGGGATCTTCGAGAATGCCAACCAGATACGAACCTTCGGCAATGCTGTGAACCGTTGGCTCGTCTCCGGACCATGGCTGCCACATCCAGAAGTCGGAGGAACCGCGGAGGAGTCCCGGCAACGGCACGCTCAGCAGACCGCCTTCCATGGGAATGGAGGCCGCACGCTCATTCGGTCGACGGATGTCCTCAAGCAACCGAATGTCGCCGTGCTCCAGATTCACCAGCACCGGCTGTTCGGCGGACGTGAACATCACCAACCATCCATCGCCCAGTTGCACGCGGGTCAAGGTGGAAAACCCCGGTTCTTCCAGCCGGTCCCAAGCCCCGTAGCTGGGGCCACCGGTGGTGGGCAGATTGGGGATGGGTATCGGCGCGCCATCTTCATCCCGGTTCTGGGCTTCGCTGATTGCGTCCCGACCGAGGATGGCAGTGACCGTGGCCTGCAAGCCCGGGCGCGGCAACGGCGTGGGTGTCATCTCCAACGGGGTCGGAACCGGCAATGAGGTTGCGGCGGGCGTGGCATCGGTTGCGGTTTCGTCGGGCGTCTGATCTCCGGCATTCTCGGCATCAGCGTCGCCCCCGCCGGACAGGAGAATCGCACCCGTCAGGACCAGGACAAGAGCTGCGGCGGTACCCGCCAGAAGCCGTCGGATCAGTGCTCGACGATCTTTCGGTTCCGGTGTCTCCGCCTCGTCGTCGAGCGATAACAGACCCAGCGAGGTGACGCCCGAACCGCCGGCCAGTTCTTCGCCGCACCCCGCGCAGAACTTTTCGTCCGGCCACCGGGGTCGACCGCACGCCCCACACGAGTTTGGAGCTGACTCCATGAGCCAACGGTAGCCAACGGGGGCGGAATAGGCGGGTCGGTGAAAGCTGCGGCGCCGCTAGCCTTGCCTGCGGAAGGATGGCAGAGCGGACGATTGCGTTGGTCTTGAAAACCAATGGGCCTTCACGGGTCCCGGGGGTTCGAATCCCCCTCCTTCCGCCAAGAAGTGTTGCTCGTTGGCAACGCCAGGATCGTCGAGCACGGGGACAACTCTGAACCCGCACTCAACGATCCGGCCAACTCCGGCAAGTTCTAGATTTCCACCGGCTCCTTGCGGCGAGCACCAATGACGAGCACCCCGGCAAGCACCAGCGCAACACCAATCACCAGCAACGGTGCGGCCGTTTCGGTCAGACCGGTTTGGGCCAGCGTGGGTACCTCCGGAGCGGTGGTCGGCGCGTCCGGGTCAAAGATCCCGGGCGAGACCCGACCGGTTCCTTCGGCCGGATAGTCGGCGGCACTGATGGTGCCACCGAGGCCGTCGGCCACAAACGAGGCCAACGCCTGCTGGTACGACTGACCAACTCGCACGAAGTCGATGTCACCCAGCGGGTAGCAGTCGCCGCCGCGGGCCAGGAAGTCGATGGTGGCCAGGTTGATCGGACCACCGGGAACGACCGCACCGTTCTTCACGACGGTCGTGCCGTCGTCAAGAATGAGATCGATCACGCGGGATCCTTCGTCGCCGATCAGCGCACAGTCACCTTCGTGATCAATCTCACGGCCGGGCTGGTCAGTGTCGACGGTCACCGTGAAACCCGCAGGTTGGGCAAAGCGGCCTTCGGTCTCGGGAAGCCCGGACACGGCGTTCTCCATCAGTTCCTTGAACCGTTCACGCGGCACCGCCATGGTCACCACGAAGTTGCCGAACGGGGCGATGTCGAAGGAGTCGGCTTCGGTGAAGTCGCCGGCCGGGATCACCGCGTCATTGCGGATACCGCCACCGTTCTGAATACCAACCACCGGCACCGGAGCATTGAAGTCCGCGGCCCGAGTTTGACCGGAGTAGAGGATGGCGTCCGCGAGCAGCGACCCTTCATTGCTGGACATCGTCCGGACTGAAGACCGCTGGCCATCAAGGTCCACTTCGGAGGTGCCCACCACGTTGCTTACCAGACCGGCGATCGACGCTTCAATCGGTTCGACCACGTTGCTCTGCACATCAGCATCCGGGGTGGCGTCCAAGCCCACACCGATCGAGGAACCTTCGGCGTTGGTCACGTTGCCATCGGCGTCGAAGGTCACTTCCAACATGCCGATGCAGCGGTAGCCGCCGGGGCCGGTCACGACCGGAATGTCACCGATGAGCGACGGGTACGGACCAGCCGCGTCTTCGTCTTCGATGCAGGTGTCGCCGTCATTCTTCAGCAGCTCGTCGCCGCCACCGGCGATGACCACGTCCACGCCTACAAGTTGAGGAACCAGCTCCCGATCCTGTTCCAGGCCCTGCAGGTGACTGACCAGAATGATCTTGTTCACACCATCGGCCTCCAGCTGAGCCGCTTCGGCATTGACCGCGGCCGCTACGTCGTCACTGATGATGACCCCGCGCGGACTTGAGATGTTGGGAAGACGAGGAGTGATCGCACCGATGACGCCAACGTCGCCGGCATCAGTTTCAATCACGGCGGATGCCGCAATGCGGCCGCTGTCAACCAGATCCTGCAACGCGGCTTCACCCGAGAAGTCGGCGTTGGCCGAAAGGAATGGGATGGCGGGATCAAACCCGGCAACAAAGTCAGCGGCAATGTCGGGGCCGAAGTCGAAGTCATGGTTGCCGAGCGCCATGGCGTCGTAGAGACCGCTCAACGCAATGGAGTCGAAGTACGGCGTCCCGTTCTCCAAGCTGGCGCTGAACTCCTTCGATGCGAGAAAGTTGTCGCCGGAGGTCAGGGTGATGACGCCGTCGGTGCCGGCATCGGCCTGGAGGCCTTTCAGCACGCTGACGAACCGGGCGATGCCGGGATCGCCACCTTCATCATCGGGCAACAGATTGGATTCTCCATCGTTGTTGTGCAGGATCGTCAGCGTGCTGTCGTCCTGGGCGGCGGCCGGACTGGCCGTTGCCACCAGCGCCAGCAGCCCAAGTAATGCCGCCGCCAGGACCGCTCCTGCGGTCAGGCCAGCGGGCCGGGTTGTTCTTTGGTGCATCTTCTTGTTCTCCCAAGGGGTTGCGTGCGCCTACTGACCTCGCCAAACCGAGGTACTTCCATGATGGTGCCACACCTTGCCCATCCGGGGTAACAGAAAGTTCTCGGCGCCGTGAACACTCGGAAAACTCCACGCAGATTCGGCGCGCGCTGTGTACGCTTACCCCTTCAAGAAATTGGAGAGGTGGCCGAGTCAGGTTGAAGGCGCTTCCCTGCTAAGGAAGTAACGGGGTATTCCCTCGTTCGTGGGTTCAAATCCCACCCTCTCCGCGTCGGAACCCGGTCAGCCGGTGTTCCAGTTACCATCACACACAATCTGCGCTCGTGGCTCAATTGGATAGAGCATCTGACTACGGATCAGAAGGTTGGGGGTTCGAGTCCCTCCGAGCGCGCTGAACACGGCCCCGCATATGCGGGGCCGTTGTTCGTTTTCGGCAGCGGGGCGTCTTGTCTTTCGGAGCAGCACTCGCTACATCGCCAAAAGGCACACGAGGGCAGACTCCATCGGAGCGCAAGCACCTTCAGGCTTAGAGTGTCGCCTATGGGAACTCGGATGTTGTTTCTGGACGATTCCGGAAAGCCAGATACCAAGCACCAGTCTCGCAGCGTCGTGATCGCCGGGTTCTCTATGCCTGCTGAGGCTGTCCCGACCTTGTCCCGTCGGGTGCTCGGCGCGAAGTCGAAGTTCCACGGTGGGCGAGGCATTCCATCAAGTTGGGAGATCAAAGCGGGCTCGTTTATCAAACCAAACCCTTGGAAACGATCGAAGAACCGTCAATTCGCTTTCGAACTGGCCAGGATCGTTGGGTCGTTGGGTGGCACCTTCTACTCTGTCGCGTTAGCAAAGGCGAACATGAACCACGCGATGACGCTGTCGGCCACGACGCCGTTGCAGCTGCAAGCCTTGGTGGAGCACTTTGAGGTTGAGTGCTCAAATTTCGAAGACACGGGCGTTCTCGTAGCGGATTGGTCATCCCACCATGCTGACCAACATGCAAGTTCGTGCGTTGCGTCCTTTGTTGCTTCTCGGCGGCTAAAACTCCATCCATCGATCTACTACGCAAGCTCCACCACGACCCAAGCGATTCAAGTAGCCGATCTCGTGGCAGGCGCTCGCCGCCGCGTGCTCGAAGGTGACAAGCGGCTCGCGGGGTTCAACGACAAGTTGGTTAGTGTTCGGTCGCTTCCTGATGGAGTACATCGGACGCACGCTGGCCGTAGATACGAACCGCATACGGTGCTGTTCTAGTTCTTTCGGTTTCCCTCTCCGTTTGGTATAGTTTGTCCTTGTTGAAAGGTTCGGTTAGTAGGCCTAGTGCTGAATGCAACCGAAGTACCGCAACAATTGGACCCCGGCTCGCACGGGGTCCCTTTTAATTTTCATGGTCGTAGAAACGTATTCCCTGCGATCATGAACGACGCGCCAAAGCGATGGGACGTCTATTCGATGGCATCCCACCGCCCGACTCTGGCGACGACCAACGCTTCCGACACTGAGGGGGTCGTGCTCGTTCAGGAAGCGTTCGAGCTTGGCGCCTTCAACGCGACTGGTGACCAGGGAGCCTCGTGCTGATCGCGAACCGTCTTCGACAGATTGATCGACGCCACCACCGTGAACAGCAGACCCATACCCAGGTAGTCGCGGGCCCAGATGTTGAGATCGATTTGCAAGATGCCCAAGGCCATGGCCAGGAGCGCGACGCCGAAGGTGAGGTAGGTCTGCATCACCCAGGCGTGGCTGAGAATGGCTCGATCGGGAGCTTGGTAGGCGGACGGATCAGTGGGTGTAGTCATGGTCGAACTCCTTGGTTTTGGTGATGACTTCACCGTACGAATCGCGTCATGCCCACCATCGGGCCTTTCCCCCAAAGGTCCCTGGGCAAACCCCGATGGGGGGCCGAGATTGTCAGTGGGGGTGGTCAGACTTGGGGTGTTGTTGAGGTGGGCGCCGAAGGTTGAGGGGATCGAGCATGACGATGACGATGACGAGACCGGCCGCACCGCAAGCGGGCCAGCCCGCGGATGAGACGTTGCCGTTGGAGGTGTTGGAGGAGCGGTTGTCGTCGTGGGCGGCGTCGATTGCGGCGGCTGAGGCCCGGTGGTTGGGGTGGTTGGCCGAGTATGTGCGGCGTGAGGGGTTTCTGGAATGGGGTTGTCGCAGCGCAGCGCAGTGGCTGAGTTGGAAGTGTGGGATGTCTCTAACGACGGCTCGGGAGAAGGTTCGGGTTGCCGCCGCGTTGGAAGGTTTGCCGCTGGTGGCGGACGCCTTTGGCGCTGGTCGGTTGTCGTATTCGAAGGTTCGGGCGCTGAGTCGGGTGGCAAACGAGAGCAACGAGGCGGACCTTGTGGCGATGGCGTTGTCAGCGTCGGGCGCGCAGTTGGAGGCGATCTGTTCCGGGTATCGGCGCAGCCACCAGCAGGAGTCACCCGCGGACGCCTATGAGCAGCGCTCGCTGGCCATGCGTACGAACCCGGACGGCACCGCGACGATCACCTGGGTTCTGCCCGCTGATCACGCTGCTGATGTCATGGCCCGCCTGACCGATGCGGTCGACACACAGATCGAAGCCGCGTTGGCAAGTCCGGCCTCTGACTCTACGGCTGTGTCGAACGGTGGCGATCAGCCGGCGTTGTCCCGTCGGGAGATCATTGACGACCGGGGCGGTATCGCTGCCATGCGCTCCGATGCCGCGTGGACCGCGATCGTCGAACCCAGCCCAACCACCAGGCAGGAAGTCGATGGTGGTGACCGCGGTCATGGTGCAGGGCCGTCCACCTCACCGGTGACTGTCACCGTCATCATCGCGACCCAAAGCGCTTCCGCGGAAGCACTTTCAAACGCCCAGCTCGAAGTGGAAACACCCAACGGCACCGTTGATCAACGGACCGCGCCCGCCGCGGTTGTCGCCCGACGATCCTGTGATCCGCTCATCACTGCACTCATCGACGGTGCGGACAGCCAGCCGCTGGCTGTTGGTCGGGCCACCCGACTGATCAACCGACGCCTACGCCTTGCGCTCGAACGGCGAGACAACCACACGTGCCGGTTCCCGGGCTGCGACGCCACCCGCCACCTCCACGCCCACCACATCATCCACTGGGCCAACGGAGGACCCACCGTCCTCGCCAACCTCGTGCTCCTGTGCCGCCATCACCACCATCTGGTCCACGACGGCGGCTGGAGCATCACGAGAACAGCCGGCAGCCACACACCCGGCGCCGCTGAACCGATCACGTTCATCAAACCAGACGGCACCGTGATGAACCCCTGTCCCGACTCCACGTGGCGTTTCACGCCATTCGTACCGGCCGTCCCCACCCATCTCGGACGCGCAGTGGCCCGTGCTCTCGAACCCGAACACTTCGGACCGCTTGACCTGGCGTGGACCACCACGGTCCTGCACCACAACGCCCACCTTCGTCAGCTCCAGCCATCGGGGGTCAGCATTAGGCTGGCACGGTGACTCAATCTGCCGCCGCCCCCTCCACCGTTGCCCACCTGCTGGTGGATGCGCTCCGCAAGCTGGAGATCGACACGTTGTTCTGCATCCCCGGAGTGCAGAACGATGACTTCTTCAACGTGTTGCTTGACGCCCGCGATATTCAGCCGATTGTGTGCCGCCACGAACAAGGCACCGCGTACATGGCGATGGGCGCATCGCAGGCCAGCGGAAAGCCATCGGCGGCATGTGTGGTTCCCGGACCCGGCCTGCTCAACGCCGCTGGCGCAATTTACAGCGCCTTCTGGGGTGGGTCACGAGTGCTGCAACTGGTCGGCGGCATCCCCACCGGGCTGGCCGGCAAACACACCGGCGTGTTGCACGATCTGGACGACCCCACCGCAATCCTTCACCAGCTGACCTCCCATGCGGCCGCCATCACCTCCGGTGACCGGGCCGTCGAAACCGTGCAGGCCGCCATCAACGCCCTTCTCACCAACGACCCCCGACCGGTCAGCATCGAAACACCCGTCGACCTCTGGACCGCCCCGGTCGACGGGCACCTCACCGCTCCCCAAATGTCCTGGCCGACCCCCACCGCCGGCGCCATTGAGCAGGCCGCGGCCGCACTGGCAAACGCCAAGCAGCCGCTGATCCTGGTGGGCAGCGGCGCCTATGAAGCGTCGGCCGAAGTCACGGCGCTGGCCGAACGACTGCGGTGTCCGGTGTTCACCCGTCGTCAGGGTCACGGGGTGGTCGACGCTCGCCACCCACTCTGGTGCCCGCTGACGGTCGGCTTCGAATTCTGGAAAACCGCGGATGTGGTGATCGGCATCGGATCTCGGATGGAGTGGCCCCTGATGGACTGGGGCACCGATGATGACATGACCATCATTCAGGTCAACACCGACGAAGCCGAACTGGACCGGCACGGCTTGGGAATCCTCGGCGTCCACGCCAACGCCGCACCGGCGATGCAGGCCATCCTCGACGCCCTGCCATCGACCACATCGGGTGCCGACCAAACCGACCTGATCGCCCAGCGCCGAGCGGACTTTGACCAGGCGACCGCCCATCTGGAACCGCAGCGCAGCTATCTGGGGGCGGTGCGCGACGTACTCCCCGATGACGGAGTGATCGTCGAAGACGTCACCCAGATGGGCTTCGCCGCCCACCTCATCTTTGAGTTCCGTCAGCCGCGTACTTTCCTCACATCCGGAGCAGCCGGAACCCTGGGCGCCGGAGTCGCGCAAGCCATCGGCGCACAGGTGGGAGCCGGAAGCCGACCGGTGGTCGGCCTGATTGGCGACGGCGGATTCCTGTTCACCGCCACCGAGTTGGCCACCGCAGTGCAACACAACATTCCGGTCACGATCGCACTGTTCAACAACAACGCCTACGGCAACGTAAAACGCATCCAACAGGAGCGGTTCGGTGCCGACCGCAACATCGCCTCCGACCTGGTCAACCCCGACTTCATGACCTTCGGTGAGAGCTTTGGCGTCCACACCCAGCGCGTGGACTCCCCCACCGATTTCCGGACCGCACTCGAGGCCGCAGTTGGCCACGATGGACCGTCGCTGGTGGTGGTGGAGTTGGACAAGGTCTCCCCCAACCCATGGCCGTTCCTCCGGGGTATCGGACAGGCTCGCGGCAAAACGGTGCCGCGATGACCGGACGCCTGGCCAACAAGGTGGCGGTCATCACCGGCGCCGGCGGCGGTGTTGGCCGAGCCTCAAGTCTGCGGTTTGCGGCCGAAGGAGCGTCGATCATCGCCGCCGACGTGATGGACGACCTGAACGAACAGACCGCGGCCATGGTGAACGAAGCGGGCGGCCAGGCCGTCGCATTACACGCGGACGTCACCTCCGATGACGACACCCGGGCCATGATTGCGGCCGCCGAAGAGCACTTCGGCGGCTTGGACATCCTCTTCAACAACGCCGGCGTCATGCTCGCAGGGGACGACGATGCGGTCTCCACGCCAACTGACATCATCGACCGCACCTTGGACATCAACGTCAAAGGCGTCCTACTCGGTTGCCGACACGGCATTCCCGCGCTGCAGCGTCGCGGAGGCGGCGCCATCATCAATACCGCATCCTTTGTGGCATCGGTGGGAGCGGCCACACCGCAGATCGCCTACACCGCGTCCAAAGGAGCGGTGCTCGCCCTGACCCGCGAACTTGCGGTGGTGCACGCTCGCCAGAACATCCGCGTCAACGCGGTATCGCCCGGTCCACTCAAAACCGAACTCCTCATGAGCTTCCTCAACACCGACCAGAAGAAGCAGCGGCGACTGGTTCACGTGCCCATGGGGCGCTTCGGCGAGTCAGTCGAGATCGCCAACGCCGCGTTGTTCCTGGCGTCCGACGATGCGTCCTATGTGACCGGCACCAATCTGGCTGTCGACGGCGGCCTCACTGCGGCCTACGTCACGCCCGAATAGCGGGGCACTACCGGCTACGCGAAAGTCCGCTCAGCGGCGGCGACGGTGTTGGCCATGAGAAGGGCGCGAGTCATTGGACCAACGCCGCCGATGCGGGGCGACACCCATCCGGCAACTTCGTTGACCGCTTCATCCACATCGGAGACCAGCTTGTTTCCCTCGAAGCTGACACCAGCGGCCACAACCGCGGCGCCCGGCTTCACCATGTCGGCCTTGATCATTCGTGGCGCGCCCGCCGCCGCAATGATGATGTCGGCGGTCCTGGTGTACACCGAGATATCCGGCACGCCCGTGTGAACCACGGTCACCGCCGCATTGGCCATGTCGCGTTTCAGCGCCATCAGGTTGGCGAGCGGGCGGCCGATGGTGAGTCCACGACCCACAATGACCACGTGCTTGCCTTTGATGGGCACATCGTAGTGATCCAGGAGCAGCTGGATTCCGGCCGGGGTGCAGGCCACGGGCGCGTCGACGCCCTGAACGAGCTTGCCCAGGTTGACCGGGTGCAGGCCATCAGCGTCCTTCTCCGGCAAAACTCGAATGAGCGCCGCCTCGTAGTCGAGACCTTTGGGGAACGGGTACTGAATGATGTAGGCGTGAATACTGGGGTCGGCATTGAAGTCATTGACCACCGCGTCAATGTCGGCCTGGGTGGCATCGACGGGTAGGACCGACTCGCGAGAGGACATCCCCAACGCTTCGGAATCACGATGTTTCATGGAGACGTAGTTGGCCGACGGGCCATCGTCGCCAACCAACAGGGTGCCCAACCCGGGGGTTACACCTTTGGCGGCCAGCGCTTCAATGCGGCCACGGAGATCCTTCTTCAGGTCGCCAGCAACAAGTTCCCCATCAAGTTTGATCGCAGTCATGGGAGGACCCTAGGCGGTCCGACGCAATTCAGCGCGGAAAGTCCGGCGAGATACGCCACGCGCCAACCACGCCGGCCGCACCAACCGCCGCGACCAGGAGCCACATGGGCTGGTAGCCCTGCGTATCCACGATCCAACCGGTGATCAGGGGCGCCACGAACACGCCGATGTACACGCCCATCTGCGTGACCCCGGTTGCCGCACCCGCGCTCCGCGGATTGGCGTTCACGACGGCGAAGTTGGTGAGCACCGGCCAGACCCAACCGCCGGCAAACGCCAGAACCGACGCCACCACATGAAGCGCCGGGAGCCGCAGCGACAACAAGGCGAATCCAACAACGCCAACCGTGGTGACCCGCGCCGCAAACCGCAGAGGAGCCTCTTTGCTGCGGTCCACTCGTTGACCAATCAACAGCCGAACGCAGATCCCCAGCACCGCGGACAAACTCAGCATCAGGCCCGCAGTGCCTTCGGCCAGTCCGGCGTCCACGCCCGATGACACGGTCCAGGCAACGATCGATCCGGCGGTGAATGAGAGCCCGAGACTGACCAGGGCCGCACCCAACAACGCCTTTCGGGTCGACTCCACTACCCCGGCGGTGGCCCCGTTGACCAATTCGGCGGGCGCTGCTGTGACAACGGCAAACTGGACCAGCACCACCGTGGCGAGCGCCAACATGCCGCCGGCCACATAGGCCCATCGCCACCCGACGGTCAACGCAATCACCGGAACGGCCAGACCACCCAACATGGCCGAGGCAGGCATGGCGGACTGCTTGGTCGCCATTGCCAACCCGAGGCGGGTCAGCTGAGCCCGGGAGATCGAGAGGTTGACCGCGGTCTGCACCACCGAATTCATGACGCCGGCAAACGAGAGCGCCACCAACAACAGCGTGAAGTTCTGAACCAGACCGGCGATGGCAATCTGGCACCCCGCGGTCAACAGGAGTCCGCCGGTCAGCTGCGGTCGAGGTCCAATGCGTTGCGCCAGGCGTCCGGCCGGAATGGCGCTGATGGCGGCGCCCAGAAAGAAGGCGCCAAGCGTTCGGCCCCAGACTCCTTCGGTGATACCGAAGTCATCGCTGGCTTGAACCGCCAACGCACCCGTGGCCAATCCGGGGAAGACACATGAGACCGTGGCGAGCGCCGCGGTGACCACCACCAGGAGGTCAGATGGGCGTTGATCCACCGGCCCAACCTACTTCGCTTGACCATCTGACTCGTTCTCTCAAGAAACGCTCAACTTTACTGTGAAGGGACCGACAGGTACCCTGAGGAAACTTCACCATCCACTGGGCGGAAACCAATCAGGAAACCAATTCATCGAAAGCGGGACTGTCACCATGCAGATTGCAGACGTCATAGGACAAGAACCACGGATCGTTCGGACCGTGAAACCACGAGCCACGATTGCCGACACGGTCGACATACTGGCCGAGTACGGCATCGGCGCGGTCGTTGTCACCACCGACGAACGCACCATCGACGGCATCATCTCCGAACGCGATGTTGTGCGACACCTGGCCCGAGAGCAGGAAGGGACATTGCGCATCTGGGTGGAAGATTTGATGACCACCGCTGTCTCCACCTGTCGCCCCGATAGTGACATCGATGATGTGATGACCACCATGCTTGACGGTCGGTTCCGCCACATGCCAATTGTCGATGAGCACAATGCCCTCTGGGGCCTTGTCAGTCTCGGCGACCTGGTGAGCGCTCGGCTCTCCGAACTGGAGTCCCAGAACCGCAAGCTACGCGAATCTGCCACGGCCTGAGCGGATTGGCGGGTATTTCTTTCCGCCGGTAGTCCCGGAATTCCGGGCAGACTCGTAGCGCTATGGCAACAAAGAAAACACGGTCCGCCACATCAGCTTCCCGCGCCACGGGTTCCGCCAAGCCGGCGAAGAAGTCCCGCAAGGCCAGCCCCACTACAACTGGGGCTGCCAAAGCCAAGAAGAAGCCGCCGGCCAAAGCGGCCCCAACGCCAACCGATGGTCTGGGTCTGCCCGACGAGGTCTCCACTGCGGTGGGACGCCGGGTCAGAGAACTGCGCACCAGCATGGGGGTCACGATGGCCACCTTCTCCGGGGATGCCGGCATCTCGCTGGGCATGCTTTCCAAAATCGAACACGGGCTCACCGCGCCCAGCCTCAACACGCTGGTCCGGCTGGCAGAAGCGGCATCGGTCCCGCTCACCGCACTGTTCCGTGGCTTGGACGAAGAACACGACATTGTCATCGTGCGCAAGAATGAGGGCCACGAGATTCTCCACGAAGGGTCGGGCGAAGGTCGGGTGTACACCGACCTGGGCAGTCTGCGCGGCCCGCACCGAATCATCGAACCCATGCTCACCATGCTTGAAGAGGCCAACGAAACCTTCCCGCTGTACCAGCATGCGGGCGTTGAATTCATCTACATGCTGTCCGGCCAGATGGAGTACGGCTATGGCGCCGGTCGCTACAAGATCAGCGAAGGCGACACGCTGCAGTTCCATGGAGAAGTGGCGCACGGACCCACCCAACTGCTTGACCTACCCGTCCGGTTTTTGTCGGTGAAGGTCTACCCCACCGCCGAATAGCCACCGCCCGCCGGTTTCACTGGCATGGGTGATTGTTTACATGTAGGATAATTTCTTCGCACGACACAACTGGGGGGTTGGTCGGTGACAACTGTTGATTCGCAACCGCGTGTCATTCTTCCCGGACTGCTTCTGCTGGGACCGGGCAACGAGCGCTACCGGGTCCAAGGCGGCGCAGCGACCGTGCTGCGGCTCCACGCCGGCGACGACGTTCGCATTGAAGATCGCTCCGGTGGCCAGCCGTGCGACGTCTTCGCCTTTGACGATGACGGCCGCTCTGACCCGTCGATCCTGGACCTCAACGGGTTCCCCCCTGCGCCCGCCGGTGCTCTCCCCCGAACCATCAACGATGCGCGGCGGGTAAAGGCCGGATTGGCCAGTCGCGGCATAACCGTCACCGGTGCATCAGGCAACCGGGTGCTCGGCTCGGACCACCCCCCAGGCACCGAGGTCTCCTTTGTCGCCCATCAGGAAGCGGTGGTCGCCATCGTCGCCACCGGCGGACCGATGAACCCCCACCTGCACAACACGGCCACCGACCTGGTGGTCTGGGTCACCCGAGCCGCGTCCATCGACCTCACCAACTCTCTCCTGCCCACGCCGCTGGCCGACGCCCGGCAGGACTTCCGAATCCCGCGGGCGACGGCGCAGACCTTTGAAGTGAAAGCCGGCGAGTACTTCCAGATCATTGACGTGGACGGCCGTCAGTGCTCCGACTTCCAGGCTTTCGATGTGCCGTCGTTGGACATGGGCGTGGAACGGGCGCTTGATGCGACCACCACGCGCAGCCTGATGGGCGCCTCGTATCCCGGCCCCGGTCTGTACTCAAAGTTCTACAACCGCAACCAGACCGCGATGGTGGAGGTGATCCAGGACACCGTCGGCCGCCACGACACGTTCAACCTGGCATGTGCGGCCAGGTACTACGAGGAGATGGGCTACCCCGGCCACGTCAACTGCAGCGACAACATCAACACCGCGGTCGAGCCGTTTGGCATCGAGGCCCGAGCCGGCTGGGAAGCAATCAACTTCTTCTACAACACCAATGTTGACGCGGCGAACCAGATCTATCTGGACGAACCGTGGTCCCGACCTGGCGACTACGTCCTGCTCCGAGCGCTCACCGATCTGGTATGCGTGTCCACCGCATGTCCGTGTGACGTGGACGCGGCCAACGGATGGGTGCCCACCGACATTCACGTGCGCACCTACTCCCCCACCAACATGTTCAAGAAAGCGACGGCCTTCCGGATGACACCCGATGCTGATGTCGAACTCACTCGTGAGACCGGCTTCCATTCGCGGACCTCACAACACACCCGCAACTTCACCGAGTACGAGGGCTTCTGGCTGGCCAACTCGTTCACCAAATACGGGGCGCTTGACGAGTACTGGGCGTGCCGCACCAAAGCGGCCATCATCGACTTGTCCGCACTCCGTAAATACGAGGTCACCGGACCCGACGCGGAGCTCCTGCTCCAGACCTGCCTGACCCGCAACGTCCGCAAACTGGCTGACGGCCAGATCAGCTACACCGCCATGTGTTACGAGACCGGCGGGATGATTGATGACGGCACCATCTTCCGCCTGGGTCGGGAGAACTTCCGGTGGATCGGCGGCTCTGATGCCAGCGGACTGTGGCTGCGGGAACAGGCAGAGAAGCTTGAACTCCGAGCCTGGGTTCGCAACTCCACCAACGAGTTGCACAACGTGCAGGTCCAAGGACCCAACAGTCGGGACATCCTTCGCCGGATCATCTGGACTCGTCCCGACCAGCCAACCATGGATGAGCTCGGCTGGTTCCGGCTGGCCATCGCCCGCCTCGGCGGCCCCGAAGGTATCCCACTGGTGGTTTCTCGCACCGGGTACTCCGGCGAGTTGGGCTTCGAAGTCTTCTGCCATCCCGACACCGCGCCCGAGGTGTGGGACGCCATCTGGGAAGCCGGCCAGGATCACGGCCTGGTGCCCATGGGCCTGGAGGCGCTGGACATGCTGCGAATCGAAGCGGGTCTGATCTTCGCGGGGTACGAATTCAGCGACCAAACCGATCCGTTTGAGGCCGGGATTGGATTCACCGTTCCGCTGAAGTCCAAGAAGGATGACTTCATTGGCAAAGAGGCGCTGACCAAACGCAAAGCCAACCCGCAGCGCAGACTCGTTGGTCTGGAGATTCAAGGCGGCGAGACCGGCGTCAACGGCGACTGCGTTCACGTTGGCCGCAATCAGGTGGGCACGCTCACCAGCGGAACCATGTCGCCAATCCTCGGCAAGAACATTGCGCTGTGCCACATGGCCGTCGAGTACGCGGCCGTTGGCACCGAGGTGGAAGTCGGCAAGCTCGATGGCCACCAGAAACGCATCCCGGCCACCGTCGTACATTTCCCCTTCTATGACCCTGACAAAGAACGCGTACGCAGCTAACTGAAAGGCACTCATCCATGACCCGAGTAGCAGTAATCGGAGCCGGCCCCTGCGGGCTGGCCCAACTTCATTCTTTTGCTGAAGCGGCCCGCGGCGGCGCGGACGTCCCCGAGGTTGTCTGCTTTGAGAAGCAGAGCGACTGGGGTGGGCTCTGGAACTACACCTGGCGCACTGGCACTGACCAGCACGGCGACCCGGTGCACGGCAGCATGTACCGCTACCTGTGGTCCAACGGTCCGAAGGAATGTCTGGAGTTTGCCGACTACAGCTTCGACGATCACTTTGGTCGCGGCATCGGATCGTTCCCGCCGCGGGAGGTCCTGTACGACTACATCGTTGGCCGCGCCACCAGGAGCGGCATCCGCGATCAGATCCGCTTCAACCACGCCGTGCAGTCCGTCACCTGGGATGACTCCTCTGAGACGTTCACAGTGACGGTTCGGGATCGGGAGTCAGACACCACAACCAGCGAAACTTTCACGCACGTGGTCGTGGCCACCGGCCACTTCTCCACGCCCAACCTTCCGCACTATCCCGGCTTCGAACGCTTCGGCGGCCAGATCCTGCATGCCCATGACTTCCGCGATGCGGCTCACTTCAAAGACCGCACGGTCGTGGTGATCGGTTCCAGTTACTCGGCCGAGGACGTGGCGTCGCAGTTGTGGAAGTACGGGGCCGCCGAGGTGATCTGCAGTTCTCGCAGCGGACCGATGGGATTCGACTGGCCCGATGGCATTCGCGAGGTTCCCATCCTCACCCATGTGGAAGGCAGGACCGTCCACTTCTCCGACGGCACCTCCACCGAAGCCGACGCCATCATCGCGTGCACCGGGTACAAGCATCACTTCCCGTTCATGGCCGACGACCTGACCTTGCACACCGGCAACGTCCTGGCGTTGGAGATGCTGTTCCGCGGTGTGGTGTTCCAACCGAACAACCGCGTGAGCTACCTGGGCATGCAGGACCAGTGGTACACGTTCAACATGTTTGACGTGCAGGCCTGGTACGCCCGGGACGTCATCATGGGACGGATCGAACTGCCCAGCGCGGCCGAGCAGCAGACCTGGATCGACGCGGCGCGTGCGGCCGAAGCTCAGGTCCAAGATGACTACGGGCTGATCGATTTTCAGGGCGACTACACCCGAGACCTGCTGGGCCAGACCGACTATCCCTCATTCGATACCGAGCTGATTGACCGGGAGTTCAAGAGCTGGAAGAAGCACAAGAAGGAGTCGATCATCGGCTACCGGAACCATGCGCACACCTCACCGGTGACCGGGAGTGTGTCGCCGCTTCATCACACCGATTGGGCCGACGCGTTGGACGATTCCCTGACCTCATTTCTGGGCGACGACGTCAGCATCTCCGTCGACAACGAGGTGACCGCCGAATAGTTTTCATGCGGGTTGCGAGGCGAGGTCGCTGTGTTCCAAGCGCAACACCCAAACCGGATCCATCCGCTACACCCCTTTCGAAGGAGCCGTCGACCTCCCCGCTGTCCGCGATGCCGCGGCTGCCCGGTCTGCACCACCCCAACCGGCGCGCACCGGCCACACCCCCATTGACGGCAGCCAAACCATCGTGAAGCTCAGGCTTCCACTGCGCCGGCACCAACAGCACCACCGAAATCACCGACTTCTGAACCGAAGACGGTGAGCTACTGGTTGAGCTCGAAATCCGGCAACGCGTTGAACGCCTCAGACAACGATTCACTCCAACGGTCGGAAAGGCTGAGGAAGTACGGGTCGTCGGCCTCAATGCGGTGAATGGTTCCCGGCATCAGCGAGTCCCGTTCATAGACGTGCAAATCCAGCGGGGCGCCCACCGAAAGGTTGGCTTTCATCGTCGAATCAAATGAGACCAGCAGCAACTTGATGGCGTTCTCAAAGGACATGTCTGGTTTGAGGGCCCGCACAATGATGGGCTTCCCGTATTTCGTTTCACCGATCTGCAAATAGCTCGTGTCCTGTCCCGCTTCGATGAAGTTGCCTTCCGGATAGATCAGAAAGAGGCGTTGGTCCATCGTTCCGATCTGGCCACCGAGGATGAGCGTGGCCGAGAACCTGGAATCGCTGGCCTGTTGTCCATGATCGGCGACGGCTTCGGCCAGCGTCTGGCCCACCAGCTGGGCCACTTGGAACATGGTGGGGGCTTCAAGAATTGACGGGCTGCGATCCTTCGGAACCGTCGTCCGGTCGTTCAGGAGTCCAGCGACGGTTTGGGTGGTGGCCAGATTCCCGGCGGCCAGCATGGTGATCGTTCGCTCGCCCGGCACGGACCAGTTGAACATTTTGCGGTATTGGTTGATGTTGTCCAACCCGGAATTCGTGCGGGTGTCCGACATGAACACGAGGCCCCTGTCGAGCATGATTCCAACGCCGTAGGTCATAAGGTGCGACGCTACCGGCAATGACGGCCGACGCCGTCAGTCCAGCATCTCCTTTACAGGTCCCGGACCTACTGCTGGACTTGAAGTGTGACGTTCAGCACCTCACCGCCGGTACCCCTGCGGACTCCGGTCACGGGGGCGGCATCGCGATAGTCCAAACCTCTGGCGGTGCGCACGTATCGTTCATCAGGCGAAATGCCATTGGACACATCGAAGCCGACCCAGCCGAGGCCTTCGATCCAGGCTTCGGCCCAGGCGTGGGTTGCATCCTGTTCAACTCGATCGTTCAACATGAGATATCCGCTCACGTACCGGGCTGGCAGGCCGAGCAACCGGGCAGATGCGATGAACACATGGGCATGGTCCTGGCATACCCCGACGCCGGCAAGAAGCGCATCCTCAGCAGTAACCAGGACGGTGGTCGACCCAATCCTGTACTCCATGGCTGAGAGCACCGCGGCCGACAGCGCGTGGACCGCGGCCACGTCACGCATTGCGTCTGCGTCAAAGTCGGAGGCGAGATCCCGGACTGCGTCGCCCGGCGCGGTGAGCGGGGATGAGCGACCGAACAACCACAGCGGCGTCTTCTCCTCGTGGAGCAGGACTGCCGGCCCGTCGTTGTGGGTTTCCACCTCGCCCGCAGAGTCAATGGTGAGCTGGACACCGCCGGGATCGGTCCGCACCAGTTCCACGAGGTTGCCGTGCTGGTCTTCGTAGACAACCTCAACCTGGCCCCCGTGCACCGAAGTTGTCCACGCGTCAACCCGCTGGGTGCTCGAGGTCCTGGGGGTCAGACGGATCTGTTGAAGCGCGGCAACAACTGGTTCGTCGAAGGTGTAGGTCGTGCGGTGGGAGATCGCGAGTCGCATCTGAGCAGGGCCTACGGGTGAAACCGGAAGTCGAGTTCAATCTGGGCTGACAGATCGGCGGTGTCCTGAATCCGCTCGCGGAGGAACTCATGCAGACCTTGATCGAAGATCGAACCAATGGATGCGCGCTCCACACAGTTGCGAAGCTGGTCTGCCATCGTTCGGGACTCGGGCAGTGCCCCCTCCGGGTCGAGGTAAACCAACTTGTCAAAGATTTTGCGGTAACAGAACAGCAGCGATCGCGGCATCTGCGGGTCGAGGATCAGGAACTTCGCAATGCTCGGGGGGTTGATCTCGCCGCGATCGGTCCACCGGTAGGCGCGGCGGGCCGAAACCGCCCGAAGGATGGTGTCCCACTGCACGCTGTCCAGCCGAGAACCCACGTGCCCCGATGATGGCAGCAGCAGGTAGTACTTGACGTCGAGGATCCGAGCCGTGTTGTCCGCCCGTTCAACAAAGGTGCCCAGCCGAGCGAAGTCGTGATTCTCGTTGCGGGTCATCGTGCCGTGCATGGACCCGCGGACGTACGCACTCTCCCGCTTGATCATCCGCAGCACGGCGGGCAGGTCCGGGGTCGCCAACGGCTCCTCCAACAAGTCCAGGATGGTCATCCATGATTCGTTGATGGATTCCCACAACTCCCGCGTGAGCGCAGTTCGTACGCCTCGCGCATTCTCCCGGGCCACGTCATAGAGCGACCTGACGCTGGCCGGATTCTGGGGGTCACGAAGAAGGAAGTCCACCACCGTTGCGGCCTCGTGGGTGTCATACCGGGACCGATAGGCGTCGGTCGACCCGGCGGTGGCGACCACCGATGCCCACTCATCAGACGCCGCGGCCGACCGGGTCAACGCAATGTTCAGGCCGGCTTCAATGAGGCGAGCCGTGTTCTCGCTGCGTTCCAGGTTGCGGAACATCCAATACAGCCGTCCGGCCGTGCTACCCAGCATCAGTACTCCAGCACCCAGGTGTCTTTGGTGCCGCCGCCCTGCGATGAGTTCACCACGAGCGATCCTTCCGTCAGAGCCACTCGGGTGAGCCCTCCCGGGGTCACCGTGATTTCGTTTGGAGACATCAGCGCAAACGGTCGTAGGTCCACGTGCCGCGGGGCAAGCCCCGCTTCGGTCAGGATGGGCACCGTGGACAAGGACAGCGTTGGTTGGGCCACGTAGTTGGCGGGGTTGGCTGCCAGCTTCGAAGCAAACGCATCAAGTTCCCGTCGCGATGCTGCGGGACCGATCAACATGCCGTATCCGCCGGAGCCGTGTACTTCTTTGACCACCAGTTCACTGAGATGCTGCTGCACGTAGGCCAGCGAGTCCGGCTCCGAACACCGCCACGTTTGCACGTTGTTCAGGATGGGTCGCTCGCCCAGGTAGAAGTCGATCATGGTGGGCACATAGGAGTAGATGGCTTTGTCGTCAGCCACGCCGGTCCCGGGCGCATTGGCAATGGTGAGCTTCCCCGCCCGGTAGACGTCCATCAACCCGGCGACGCCAAGCATCGAGGTTGGATTGAACGTCAATGGGTCCAGGAACTCGTCATCAACTCGTCGGTACAGGACGTCGATGGGTTGGTACCCGCGGGTCGTCCTCATGGTGAGGCGACCGTCGCGCACCTCAAGATCCTGACCCTCCACCAGCTCCACCCCCATCTCATCACTGAGAAAGGAGTGTTCGAAGAACGCCGAGTTGTACACACCCGGCGTCAGCACCGCAATCGTCGGGTCGCCGTCACAAGAACGTGGTGCACATGCACTCAGCGCTCGGCGAAGGAGGCGGGGGTAATCGTTGACCCGCCGCACCCGGGTTTGGGAGAACAGCTCCGGGAACAGATGCAACATCGTTTCCCGGTTCTCCAGCATGTAGCTCACCCCCGATGGCGTGCGAGCGTTGTCTTCCAGAACGAAAAATTCGTTCTCGCTGGTTCGGACCAGATCGATGCCGACAATGTGGGTGTACACGTCGCCGGGTGGCGTCGTGCCAATCATCTGCTGCACGAACGCCTCGTTGTGCTCGATGAGTGAGATTGGTATTCGTCCAGCTCGAAGGATCTCCCGGCGATGGTAGAGATCGTGCACGAAGGCATTGAGAGCCCGCACTCGTTGGGTTACGCCCAGCTCCAAGCGGGTCCATTCGCTGGCGCCAATGAGGCGCGGAACGATGTCGAAAGGAATGAGCCGCTCGTTGGACTCGCCATCGCCGTAGACGGTGAAAGTGATCCCGGTGCGGCGAAACAGCGCCTCGGCGGCATGGGCTTTGACCAGTAGGTGTTCCGGTCGTTCCCCGTTGAACCATGTGCCATAGCCGGCGTAGATGTCCCGTGGCGCATCGGTGTAGCCGAACATCTCGTCAAATGGTTCTGCCGCCGTTGTCACAGCGACAGTGTCGCACAACGCACCCACCGACGGCCACTGCCCCCGCGGCGTTCACCCTCCGGAGACACTCCCGAAACACGACGCGGTCGTCGTCAGGTCTGTCCAGGGCTGCGTTGTCGTCGCCTGGCTCTCCCATGGGCCGAGGCCGGTCGGTTGGCAGATGATCAAGCTGACCCGGCCAGCTCAGCGCGGAGCAGCTCCAGGTTGTGGGCGGCGTCTTCGTGGTTGGCCGCCGCGGCTTTGGTCCACCACGTTTCTGCGGAGTCGTCGCCGGTGAGCCGAGTCTGCGCATGGCGCAGCAGACCCAGGTTGCACATGGCGTCCGCGTTGCCACCTTCGGCCGACAGCACCCACCAGTGTGCGGCCGAGTTGTCCCCCACCACCCGGTCCTGCTCGTAGCGCAACAGACCCAAATTCAACATTGAGTCTGCATGGCCCTTCCTGGCCGCGGTGACCCACCACGACTCAGCCGAATCGGACCCGACCAGTTGGCCGTTCTGATAACAGAGCAGGCCCAGGTTGCACATGGCATCCACATTGTCGTCTTTGGCTGCGGCCCGCCACCGGCGCACATCCTCGGGCGTCGGCGCGTCCAACTCGCCGGTCTCATTGGTCACGATCCCAGCACCTCCAGGTACTTCTCCGCTCGGTCGCTAGAAGTTTGCCCAGTCGCCCCCGCTGACGATCACGATCATCAGTATGGCGAAGGCTATGCACCCAAGGCTGAACAGGATCAGGCCCTGCTCAAAGCTCTTCTTGTGCGTCTGCATTTCGGGAAACTCGATTTGCCTACTCATGATGAAATCCCCCACTTCTCGTTGAGGCCACTGGCGGCCTCACGCAGATGTTTGTCTTCGAACCGAACGATCCAGAGCGTCCACGTCACCGCCAAAGCAATGCCGAGGATCGCCAGGATGTAGCTCATGGTGTTGCTGCCGGGACCCCAGGTGAAGTACCCGGTGGTGCCATCGGCGGCGGCCTGGGCTTCAGCCCAACTGTCGTAGGGAAATGAATCTCCCATGGTGTTCTCCTGCCTCTCAGGTTCCGCTGGTGGTTGCGTCTGTGTCAACACCGGCATCAACCGACACCGGTTCACGAAGGTCGAGCAGGCCGGGTGATGCGCCGATGGCATCGGCCAGGGCCTGCCGCAGAATGGGTTCGGCCTCGACACTGCGGCCGTCCACGTCGATGATGGTCTCGGCCACCTGGCCCCACTCGGGGAAGAAGTCGCTGCCGTACTCGGCGATGTCCAGGCCTTCCAGCTCAACTGCGGGTGGCACCCGCAGAAGGTTGAGCTTCTTGAGGATCCAGGACGCCCCGTATCCGGTGAGGAACGCCAGCGGGAACAGCGCCGCCACGCCGACCAACTGACCGAGCAACGATGTCTCGACCCCCAGCGCTCCCGTGGGATAACCGGCGCCGAAGACGCCCAGCAACAGGACGCCAACAAACCCCAGGACCCCGTGCACCGCAACCGCGCCCACGGCGTCATCGACCCGCATCTTCACTTCGATGAAGTTGCCCACATAGAAAGCCAGGCCAGCGCAGAAGAAGGCCAGTATGAACACCAGGTTGGGTGAGTACACGTCGGCACCGGCTGACACGGCGATCACGCCGGCCAGACCACCCGAAAGCGTCCAGAACGGATCGCCCTTCGAGAAGAAGTAGCCGCCGGCAAACCCTCCGGCAAACCCGATGGTTATGGTGAAGGTGATGGCCGACAATGTGGCGGGACTGAAGTAGATGTTGGCCCACCCCGGCGCCGCGTCCGCAGTGATGGCCAGACACGCGGCATAGAACGCATAGAAGCCGGTGAAGATGATCATCAACCCCATCAGAGTCATGTGCAGGTTGTGCGGTTTGAATGCTCGGGCTCTGCCCTGCCGGTCGTATTTGCCGATCCGTGGTCCAAGGTTGAGCAGCACCCCCAGAGCGAAGATGCCGGCGATGCCGTGCACCACGCCGGATGCGGCGAAGTCGTGGTAGCCGAAGTGCAAAGTCAACCAACCGCCGTAGCTCCAACCCCAGGCCGCAGCGATCACCCAGACGATGCCGCCCATCAGGGCGGTGAGGATGAGGTAGGCCGAGGTTCGGACCCGCTCGATGATGGCACCGGACATGATGGAACCTGTGGTCCAGGAGAACAGCACGAATGCCGCCCAGAAGACGCCGGTGATGTTGTCACCGAGGTTGGGACCCATGGACCCGTGCCAGCCCCAGCCGTAGCCGTCGCCGCAGAAGTAGAGGCCGGTGCCTTCGGGATTGTTGCCGTCTGCGGTGAGGGTGGGCAGGATGCCCTCCTCCATGCAGAAGTAGACCTTCCAGCCGACGTAGTAGAACACCGGCGTCACGACGGCGATCGTGAGGATGTTCTTGATGGCGGTGGCCATGACGTTTTTTCGTCGGCTGACCCCGGCCTCGTACGTCATGAACCCCACGTGCAGCAACCACATGATTGCCACCGTGAAGAAGTAGTACGACTCGGTGAAGACCGTTGATGTCAGGTCCACTGTCTCTTGAGCAAATACCAGCATTGAAACCCCCATGCTCGCTCGTTGAAGCAGACCGCCCGCTCCCGTCAGGACCCGTCCTGCTGGTATGCATCCGCTGCCAGACCCCCCGATCTGGACTTCACGAGAATCTACCACAGGGAAACAACCACTACCGACGCGAAAGTCTCGGTGCGTGGTCAGGCGACGGAGACCGGCCGCGATTCAGCCTCCGGAGGCGTTGGCCAACGGTTGGTCCCGGCTGATCTTGAGGATGTCTCCGGTGCGGGCATCGACCTCCACGGTGGTGAGCCGGTCGAAGTCATCCCGGCTGCCGTCAGCGGCCGGAATGGAGAACGAGACCGCCCACACCGTGCGCACGCCCAGTCCCTGACGCACCAGGCGCGCGTCGGCATTGACGGGTTCGAAGTCGATCTCGGGCCGGGCGATCTCCACCGCCTCCTGCCGCTCGATATCCACGTCGCGGGAGACGTTGAACACACCCGTGAGCCCCAGCACCAGGAGCAGCAGCCCCAGCGCCACGAAAATCTTGAATCTGATGGGCGATGCGATGGCCCGCTGGATCAGGTCTGCTTCCGACGCCATGCCACCCACCCCCGCATACCCAGGTAGCCAACCACGTGAGTGAGCGCCACGAGCAACACCCACCACAGCGTGGGGATCACGCCCAGACGCTGCTCTCGGCCTTCGGTGATCGTCAGAGCGATGGCGCCCAACAGCAGCAACCACATCGGCAGGAACGACTCCATTCCCAACAACAACATCAAACCCATGGCGTGTCCCTCCCTACAGCCCCCCGGCTGCACTGGCTGACTTCACTTCTCGACCGGTACTCCCAGCGCTTTGGCCACCATGATCTGAAAATGATGGACCGCGTGTTCACTCAGTTCGGTGCGTCCGGTGTCCACCACGAAGCGTCCCTGGTCGTACCCGTCAGACCGAAGTCCTCGCTGGACACTCTCGCACAACGAGATGTCCTCCGGCTGCAGAACGTCCTTCTGGTAGTCCATGGCCTCCCGCAGCTGCGGGGTCGGCGACCCGCCCGGACAGAACCAATCCTGATATTCGATGGTCTGTTCCGGCCCACCCGGGTTCATTTGCAGAATCGACACCTGGGCGTCACCCGGATAAATCCAGATGGTGAGGTTTGGCCAAACAAACCAGCCAGCAAAGCTGAAGTCGGTTCGGCCCGTCTCGATGGTGAAAGCCGAGTTGGCCTCGGTGCCCGGCGCGTTCGACACGTGACTGGACCAGATGCCATGCACCACGCTTCGGTAGCTGGGCATATTGACCAGATCCACGAAGTCCCGGTGGGCCGGAGCGCAGTGGTAGCACTCCAGGAAATTCTCCACCATCGTCTTCCAATTGCTCTCCACTTCGAACCGGTCCCGCTGCGCAAACAGCACCGAATCGATCTCCGGGCAGAACGAGCGGATCTCGGCTTCGAGCCCGTCGGTCTGAGAGGCCAACGATGGGGCCGTGGGGTCAAGGTTCACGAAGACCAGCCCGCACATCACCTCCACCTGCACTGCCGAGAGGCCAAAGTCCGCTTTGTCAAAGTCCACCATCTCCGCGGTGTTGCGGGCCTGGTTCAGTTGGCCATCGGTGCCGTAGACCCACCCGTGATAGGGACACGCAATTGCTCGCACCTGACCCGCGCCGTTCAGCAGCTGATGGCCCCGGTGTTGGCACACGTTGTGGAACGCTCCGAGGGTGCGGTCGTGTGACCGGATGACCATCAGGTCCTGGCCGGCAATGGTGACCGTCAGATAAGCACCGGGCTCCACGAGCTGGCTCTGATGACCCACATACAGCCAGCTTCGGGCGAACACCGCGGACCGCTCCAACGGCACCACGTCCGGGTTGATGTACCAGCGCGACGGCAGCGTGTGGGACCGAGCCGGATCGGCCGAAAGCGGACGGGCGGGAGACGGCGGGATCAGCTCCAAGGGAAGGGCGAGGAACTCACCGGGTGCAGCTGGCCGGACTCGTAGCGGCCGTAGCGGAAGGGCTCAAGAAGTCGCTGAGGTTCACCCAACAGCTCCCTGGCCACCAGCGCGCCCACGCCGAGCATCTTGTAGCCGTGGTTGGAGTCCGCAATGAAGTAGCAGTTCTGTGAGAACTGGTCGAACACCGGGAAACTGTCGGGCGTGAAGCTGCCGATGCCGCCGGAGGGTTCGTGCTTGATGAGGTGACTCTTACCTTCAAAGCGCTTCTGGCAGTGCGAAAGGGCCGAGGTCCACGTGCGGTAGAAGTCACCACCAACCACAAAGTCGGGCGATTCCGGACCGTACGGATCAACCTGTACGTCCTTGGCTTCTTTGTCCACGATGTAGGGCATGTAGCCGCCCTGCACGCCACCAAAGGCGAAGTCGGGCTTGTAGTAGATCCCCCAGGGATCGGCGGTGACCAGCTCGCCGTCGTCGTCGTGCAACGGCACGTCGGTATCAATGTGAATCACCGGCGGCATGTTGCCGTCGTTGTCCACCAGGAACCCGGGGTCGACGCCCAGCACACCTTCCTGCAGCGCCCAGTAGATCCAGGTTGGCGTCTCATGCATCACGCCGTCGGGACCTTTGATCTTGGTGGTTACCGGAAGGTCGAGCATGGCCCACGGAGCCTGCACCCACGGGCCCACACCCACAACAACCTGATCGCAGGCGATCGATCCCTGATCGGTCACCACATGGCTGATGGCGCCGGTGGCGTCCTGAGTGAACTCCTTGAGAGTGACGCCTTCGTGAATGGTCACGCCAGCGGCTTCGCACTTGCCGCGCAGGCCCTCCAGCGATTTCTTGTTGTTGGCGTAGCCGCCCTTCTTTTCATGCAGGACCGAGGTGATCCCCTGGGCGCGCCAGTCATGGAAGATGCCCTCCATGTACAACTGACACTCGCCAGCGCCCTCAATGAACACCGACTCATAGCCAATGGCCTGCTGCTGGTCATAGATGGACCGCACGTCATCGTGCATGCCCTCGTGACTGATCTGCATGTAGCCCACCGGGTGGTAGGAGAACGCTTCCGGGTCCGACTCCCACACGCTCACCGAGTGCGCCATGAGCTCGCGCATGGCTGGCTGGAAGTAGTTGTTCCGAATCACACCGCAGGCGATGCCGGACGCTCCTGCACCCACTCCCTGCTTATCGATAACGGTGACCTGATTGCCGGAGCCAAGGCCCTCGGCCAGGTGCCAGGCGGTCGACAATCCGTGGATGCCAGCGCCGACAATGACATAGGTCGAAGAGGATGGAAGGGCCATGGTGAAGTCCAGTCTTTGTGTGTTGGTTGTCAGTGCCCCGAAGGGGGCTCCCAGCCTTCTAGGACCGACGGTTGCCAGTCCGTTCCCACGACGTTGCAGTCTTCCACATCGACCCATGAACCGAGATCGATCTGGGGGAACTTGCAGTGCGCTTCCTTGAGAATGATCCCGTAGGAGTTGCCGTCCATCAGATGCTTCATCAGCACCTTGCGGGCCAGCTCGTCCTCCCGTCCGGCCGGAACATCAAAGTAGATCTTGATGAACGAGTTGGAGTACCGGTCAAAGACCGCGGGCACGCCGTCCTCTTCCAGCAACGTGATGTCTTCCAACCAGTTGAGGTCATCGCCGGGGGTGGCCGCCATCAGGTCGATGTCTTCCACCAGGGAGATATCGCTCTGGTAATCAAACCGCTTGCCAGCCAGCATCTCAGCATCGATGCCAACGGTGCGCTTGCCGGTGTCGCTTTTCATCGGGTCCGTCTCGATCGTGATTCCATCATCGGTTGTTGTATTGACACTCATCAGATTCCTCCAGTCACAGACTTCTCAACCAGTCGGCGCATCTCTTCGAGCGTGCGCTGTTCGGTCACGCCGGGGATGTAGTTGGTTCCGGCCAGCGGAACCTTGGCCATGGCCGACGCCTCATAGGTGAGCGCAGCCAGGTCCTCGGGCTCCAGCGAGTGGATGTTGGTCTTGCCGCAGGCCCGGGCCAGCATCTGGACTTCCATGGTCAGTGTGATCAGGAAGTTGTAGACCCGTATGGCGGCTTCGTCCACGTCCAGGCGCTTGCGAAGCTCCACATCCTGGGTGGCGATGCCCACCGGGCAACGACCGGTATGGCAGTGGTAGCACTGACCGGCAGGAACACCAATGGTGCCTTCGTAGTCGGTGACGCCGGGAATCTCCTTGTTGCAGTTCAATGCCATCAGCGCTGCGGTACCAATGGCACAGGCGGTGGCGCCGAGGGCGATGCACTTTGCCACGTCGCCGCCGTTGCGGATACCGCCAGCCACCACCAGGCTCACGTCGTCAGCCAGGCCAACGTCTTCGAGCGCCCGGCGGGCTTCGGGGATGGCCGCCATCAACGGAATGCCGGTCTCTTCGGTGGCCACGTGGGGGCCAGCCCCGGTGCCACCTTCGGCACCGTCCAGATAGATGGAGTCCGGACCGCACTTGGCGGCCATACGCACATCGTCGTACACCCGGGATGAACCGAGCTTCAGTTGGATGGGCACCTGATAGTCGGTGGCCTCGCGAATCTCCTGAATCTTGAGCGACAGATCGTCGGGTCCAATCCAGTCTGGATGGCGGGCCGGTGAACGCTGGTCAATGCCGGCCGGCAACGACCGCATTTCGGCCACCTGCTCGGTGACCTTCTGCCCCATGAGGTGTCCGCCCAGACCAACCTTGCAGCCCTGGCCGATGAAGAACTCCACCGCATCCGCCAGCATCAGGTGATGCGGGTTGAAGCCGTAGCGACTTTGGATGACCTGATAAAACCACTTGGTCGACAGATCCCGCTCCGGCGGGATCATGCCGCCTTCGCCCGAGCACGTGGCACTGCCCGCCATCGATGCGCCTTTGGCCAGCGCCATCTTGGCTTCGATGGACAACGAGCCAAAGCTCATACCGGTGATGTACACCGGAATGTCCAGCTCCAGAGGCTTCTTGGCGAAACGACCACCAATGACGGTCCTGGTCTCGCATTTCTCGCGGTAGCCCTCGATCACAAACCGGGTGAGGGTTCCGGGAAGGAAGACGAGCTCATCCCAGTGGGGAATCTTCTTGAACATCGAGAAGCCCCGCATGCGGTAGCGACCGAGTTGAGCTTTGACGTGGATGTCGTTGATGACGGTGGGCGTGAAGATCTGGCTCTGACCCAGATTGTCCTGATTGGCGTTGACCAGTACCTCGTCCTGCGCGTCCTGGTCAGCTGCTGTTTTCTTTGCCATGACTATCTTCCTCTCAGAGCACGAGCTTGCGCTCAGAAGGCTCAAGCGAGTCGTAGTTGTGCAGTTGTTTGCCGCAAACAAATTTCTGGAGTGCGGGTGGATCACCGAGCCCGTAGTTCTTGAACTTGCGGTTGACGTATTCGGTGTCGGTGTCATCCCACTCGCCCGGCACGCAGTCGATTCCCAGTGAGGCGATCGTGCCGCCCACGTAGAGGATCCCGTCGTACATGGAGTCGCCCAGGCCGTGACCGGCGTTTCCGCAGATGATCTGACGACCGCGCTGCATCATGAAGCCGGTGTTGATTCCCACCGACCCCATCACCAGAATGAGGCCACCTTTCTGATCCACGCCGGTTCGAGCACCAACGTCACCCTTGATGACCAGGTCACCGCCGCGAAGCGCCGCACCGGTCAGGGACCCGGCCCCCTTTTCGATGACCACGCTTCCGGCCATCATGTTCTCTGCGCACGACCAGCCCACACGACCATCGATGGTCACTTCCGGACCGTCGATGATGCCAAAGGCAAACCAACCCGGCGAGCCTTCCACGTGAATCTTGCAGCGCTTGAGGATGCCCACACCAATGGAGTGCTTGGATCCGGGGTTCACCAGCGTGACGTCGGTGATGCCTTCTTCGTAAATGACCCGACGCAACTCGAGGTTGATGAGCCGGGTGGTGAGCTCGGTGGCGTCGATACGGGCCTTGTCACCGTCAATCTCCGCCGTCCGCGGTGCAACGGCATCGGGTTCGGCCAGGCCGCGAGCGTCGTAGCTGATGCCACTCTTTGAACCTGCGATCACACTTCCCACACCAGCACCTCCCTCTCGTACGGATCGCGGGTGTCAACCTCTTTGCCCACCAGGGCTCGGATGGCGATCTCTTCGGTGGCTGCGGCCACCAGGTTGTCGGACTCAAACAGCACGAGCGGTTTGGCTGCCATCTCGTCTTTGGCGATGCCCAGTTCGTTGCCGGTTACGCAGAAGTAGGTGAACACGCCATCCAGATCGTCAAGACTGGTCTTCATCGCCGTCTCCAGTGACTCACCAGACGACATCCGCTCGGCCAGGTAGACCGCAATAATCTCGGAGTCACACTCGGACTGGAACCGGTGACCTGAGCGTTCAAGACGCCGCCGCCACTGGTGATAGTTGGTCAGCTGGCCATTGTGCACCACTGCCACATCAGCAAACGGGTAGGCCCAGTAGGGGTGGGCGCTGGCCAGATCAACATCAGACTCGGTGGCCATGCGCACATGCCCCATGCCGTGGGTGCCCATGAAGTTCTGCAGGCGGTATTGCTCGGCCACGGTGTTGGCGTCGCCCAGGTCCTTGACGATCTCCAGCGAGTTGCCCACGGACAGGACTTCGCATCCCGGAACATCCTCGAGATAGTCGGCCAGCGGCTTGAGTTCGCCGCTGTAGCGGACCGTGGCCCGAAACGCGTAGCCGGTTTCGCTGCTCATCGTGGCAACATCGGCGCCGATCTTGGCCAGCCGGGACTCGATCTCGGCGCGGTTGCGTTCAAGCCGCTCCTCCATGCCGATGCGATTGGCTTCCAGCGGCTCCGCCAATACAAAACGAATCACCACCAGTTCGTCGGCCGGCCCATACAACGCATACCCGGTGGAGTCGGGGCCTCGATGCTTCATTGACTGAAGCATCCGGCCCAATTCGGCTCCGAGGTTTGCTGGACCGTCGCGGTGAATCACACCAGCAAGTCCGCACATGTTTTCTTCTCCTTGATTCGATCGTGTGAAGGTTCTGACTAGGGCAGAACATCGAGGTATTCGTCAACGTCCCAGTCGGTGACGGTGGCCATGAAGCGCTCCCATTCGTCACGCTTGTAGTGCTCGAAGACCTTGTACATCTCGCCGGGCATGGCGGACTTGATCACTTCGTCGGCGTCAAGGGCAATGAGTGCTTCACCCAGACTCATTGGGATCTTCTTGACGTCCTTGCCGCCGTCCATGGCCTCATAGATGTTGCGCTCTTCGGGCGGACCCGGGTCGAGTTCTTCGTCCAGTCCGTGATCCATGGCTTTAATGAGCGCCGCCATCGACAGGTACGGGTTGACTGCAGAATCCACCGAGCGATATTCAAATCGACCCGGGGCGCTGATGCGCAACGCAGTGGTCCGATTCTGGAATCCCCAGTCGGCAAAGACCGGCGCCCAGAACCCCGTGTCCCACAGCCGGCGGTAGGAGTTGACCGTTGAGGAACCAATGCAGGTCAGCGCCGGAAGATGCTCGATGATGCCACCAATGGCCTTCATCCCAACCGGGCCCGGCATCTGCGGGTCATCCCCTTCGGGCATGAAGCGGTTGTTGCCGTCGTTGTCCCACAACGAGATGTTGTGGTGACAGCCGTTGGCCGACACCCCCATGAATGGTTTGGGCATGAAGCACGGGAAGGCCCCCAGCTCTCGACCCACCTGCTTGCAGATCTGGCGGTAGGTGCTGAGGCGGTCGGCGGTCAGTTCAGCCCGGTCGAAGTTGAAGTTGAGCTCCAGCTGGCCGGGAGCATCCTCGTGGTCACCCTGGATCATGTCCAGACCCATGGCCTCGCTGTATTCGACCACCTTGTGAATCAGCGGTTGCAGTTCGGCGAACTGGTCGATGTGGTAGCAGTTGGGCTTGGTGAGACCTTCGACGGTGGGCTTGCCGTCGGCGTCGGTCTTGAGCCACATCATCTCCGGCTCGCAACCGGCCCGAAGATGCAGACCGTGCTTGGCTTCGAAGTCGGCATGGATGCGTTGAAGGTTGCCGCGGCAGTCCGAGGTCAGGAACATGCCGCCGTCGACCTTTTCTTCCCGGCCACGGAACAACGTGCAGAAGACCCGGGCAGTCTTGGGGTCCCAGGGCAGTGGCGTGAACGTCTCGACCTCGGCCACGCCCACGAGCTCTTTGGCTTCGGGGCCGTACCCGATGTATTCGCCATGTCGATCGGTGAACAGGTTGGCGGTTGATCCGTAAACCAGCTGAAAGCCCTTGTTGGCAATCGTGTCGAAGTGCTTGGCCGGGATACCTTTGCCCATGATCCGGCCAGTCACCGAAACGAACTGGCAGTAGAGATATTGAATCCCTTCGGCCTCGATGCGCCTGATGACCTCGTTCACCTGATCCTGGCGGCCTGGAGCGTCGATGAACGCTTCGATATCGCTGACACCCGTGCGGGCATCGATGACTGCTTCTGATGTGGTTGTCACTGTTCTTCCCCCTGAAAAACTGACTGTCCGTTGTTGTGGCCCCCCATGGGCCCCGACCCGCTCGATGGGTGAAGGCGACCGGTTTCCCAATCTGCATCTCCACTCAACAATCGTCCGTAGCAGTGAAACTATGCCACCTGCATTCCGTCGCCGTCAATCTCTACCCACAGGAAAATGAGTTTCCTGTTGAGAAATATGCGCGGCCATCGTCCTTCGCGCTCAGAGCAGGCCCAACTTCTCTTTTCGATCCTGCGCCCAACTGCGAATCAACTGGTCGGCGGTCAGTCCCACCAGCGCGGCGCACGATCCCGCAATGAATCCGGTGCCAATGTCCTGATCAGTGATGGCCTTGATGAGCAGCGAGCTCAGCCCGCCATCGCTGATGATGAGCGCACCGATCATCACCATGAACAGGGTGAACATGATGGTTTGGTTGATGCCCAGCAGAATCTCGGGAAGTGCCAACGGCATCTTCACCTTCCACAGCACCTGGCGTTCGGTGGAGCCCGACGTTCTGGCCGCCTCAATCAGATCTTCGGGGACGCCCCGCAGCCCGAGCATCGTGTAACGCACCGCCGGTACCACGGGGTATACAACAATCGCCACCAGCACCGCAACCTGGCTCACTTTGAACAACATGATGGCCGGCAACAGATACACAAACGACGGCATGGTTTGGAACGTGTCGAGGACCACCTGCGTCGGTCCAAATCGTCGCTCTTTCCGGGAGGCCCAAACGCCAAGCGGAATGCCAATCACCACGCTGATGAACACCCCGGCGATGGTCATGTACAGCGTTTCGAGTGTCTCGATCCAATAGCCACTCAGCGCAACCAACGCCACCAGCCCGCCGGAGGTTGCCGCCAGCCGCCAGCCGCCGATCACCAGGCCGATGCCGGCCACCAACGCCACGGCGGCCAACCAGGGAACCGACACGACCGCTCCTTCCAGCGGCTGCAGAATGTTGAGGAGAACAAAATCCCGAATGCCGTCAAGGCGCAGTTCGGTTTGCATCCAACTGACTGCCGAATCGATTGGGTCCGCAAAGCTCAATGCCCACTTCTCTGGAAAGACCCGAAAGTAGCTGGACACCTGCGCCGCGATCAGCGACGCACCGACGATGGCAACGGCAATGAGCGAGAACTTTCGGCGCACCCACCATCGGGTTTCTTCGGAGTGGACAGGCTGACGTTCGGCGGCGGCCTGACTGAGCCGGTCCAACATGATGGCCATGAGCACAACCGCAATGCCAACCTCCAGGGCGTCGCCCATGCTGAGGCGCTGCAATCGAATCCGCAGGTCCTGACCCAGACCGTTGGTACCAACCAGCGACGCAATGACCACCATGCCCAGACAACCCATGATCACCTGATTGACACCCACCATCAACGAGCGTCGAGCCGCCGGCAACTCCACCTTCCACAGCATCTGCAGCGGATTGGTGCCCGACATCAGACCCGCCTCTCGGACCTCGTTGCCAATGCCGCGAATACCCAGGATCGTCAACCGGGCCATGGGCGGATAGGCGAAGAAGATGGTCGCAATCACCCCCGCCTTCTGACTCAAGCCAACAAAGACCGCAACCGGAAGCAGGTAGGTGAAGTGCGGCATGGCCTGCACAAAGTTGAGATACGGGACCAGGATCTTTTCGAACCAGCGCTTCTTGGCCGCGATGATTCCGAGTACCAGTCCAAGCAACGCCGCCGCCGGGGCGCTGACCAGCACCGATGCCAGCGTGATCATTGACAGCTCCCAGCGCTCAAGGCTGCCAAAGATTGCGAAGTACGCCATGCAACCGCCCGCCACCAGCGCCAGTCGCGGCCCTTTGAGGTACCAACCGAGCACCGCCATGAGGCCCACGAGCATCACCCACGGCAACCCACTGACCGGCCAGCCTTCAAACAGGAACCCTTCGGCAAAGTCCAAAGGCCAGTCGAGCCAGCTTGCGATCGCCCGGGTGACCGCCTTGGGGCTGAACAGACCCAGGAACTCGTCGTTCTTGAGATAGTCGACAACCGCATTGAGCCGGTCGGTTGGGCGAAGCCAGCCTTCAGGTCCAGTCCAGCTGTCCGGGAGCAGCGCTCCCCAGTCAGGAAACGCGCTCGGCGCCACCTGCGAGAGCAACTGCAGGGTGACAAACGGTCCCAGCGCCAGGGCCAATTTGAGTGGCCAGGAGATTCCCGCCGGCCGCAACGGGCCCGCATCTTCGATGATGCTGACCGACTCCTCCTCAACATCGGCCGGAACCGGTGGCGAGACCAGTTCGGCGGTCATGGGAGATGGATCTCCTGATTGGCCGCAAACAACGCGTCAATCACATGCCCGCGGCTCAGCGCCCCGACGGTCACGCCGGACTCGTCAACGACCCGAAACAGCTCGTCGCTGGCCAGGACGTCAGCGGCAACACTCGACAGCTTGGCGGTCGAAGGAACTTCCCGATTGACGCCGTTGACTGCACCGGGGTCGGTCATCACGCTGGCGACACTCAGCAGCTTCTCGCGAGACACGTTGCGGGTGAACTTCTCCACATACCCGGTAGCCGGCCTGGTGATGAGCTCCTCGGCCGTGCCGACCTGCACCACCTCGCCCTCGTACATGATGGCAATCCGGTCGGCGAGGCGAATCGCCTCATCAAAGTCATGGGTGATGAACACAATGGTCTTCTTGAGGACCGACTGCAGTCGAAGGAACTCGTCCTGCATCTCCCGGCGAATCAGAGGATCCAGCGCGGAGAACGGTTCATCCAGGAACCAAACGTCAGGTTCCACCGCCAACGAACGGGCGATACCCACACGCTGTTGCTGACCACCCGAGAGCTCGCGCGGGTAGTACTCGCCCCGACCAGCCAGGCCGACCAGGTCGAGAATCTCGATTGCCCGTGATCGCCGCTCGGCTTTTGCCACCCCCTGGACTTCGAGTGGGAACGCAACGTTCTCCAGAACGGTGCGATGCGGGAACAGCGCAAAATGCTGAAACACCATCCCCATCTTGTGCCGACGGATCTCGGTCAACTCTTTGGTCGAAGCCGTCAACAGGTTCTGCCCGTCAAAGAAGATCTCGCCCGCGGTGGGTTCAATCAGCCGGGACAGGCAGCGGACCAGGGTGGACTTGCCCGACCCGCTCAACCCCATCAGCACCAGGATCTCGCCCGACTGCACATCGATGTTCACGTTGCGCACCGCCGGGATATAGCCCCCGTCGCTGATGGCTTCGGTCGACGGCTGGCTGCCGTGCTGTTTCAGGAAGGACTCGGGACTCGGCCCAAACAACTTCCATACATTGCGGCAACTGATCTTGGTTTCGCTCACGAGGATCTTTCTGGAAAGGACCGAAAGTGGCCGGTCGCAGGCTCACACCTGCAACCGGCCGTTATGGCAACTCAGCAATGGACCCCGGGCCGTGAGCCCCGGGTCAGGTGGGTGGGATCAGCCAACCCAGCCGTCGACGCGGTCGGCATTGTCGGCCAGCCACTTGTCGGCGGCCGCTTCGGCCTCCATGCCGTCGATGTCAACAAGCTTGGCCATCGTGGCGATGTCCAGGTTGGTCAGGTTGATGTTGGAGAGCACACCCATGGCGTTGGGCCACTTGGCTTCGGCCCCTTCCCAAACACCGATCTTCAGGTAGCCACCTTTGGGGTTGCCGCAGTCATACGCGGCATCCGGGTTGGTGCCCCATGCGGGATCGTCAACGCAGTCCGCTTCGTACTCGGGGAACTCGATGAAGCCGCCGTCATAGAGTGCATCCACAAAGTTTGGCGTCCAGTTGAAGTTGACGATCGGCTCTTCGTTGGCGTACGCCGTTTCCAGCTCAGCCCAGATGGCATCAGCCGAACCGGCGTTCACGACCTGGAAGTTCATGCCCAGGGCTTCGATGCGTTCAGGATCCTTCTTCTGCCACTCGATCGGTCCACCCAGGTACCGGCCGTTGGTGCCGGTCTCGGCGGTGGAGAACATTTCGGCACAGTTGTTCAGAGCTTCCCAATCCGGGAGGCCCGGGCACTGCTCTTCCATGTAGCTCGGGTACCACCACTCTTCACGAGTGAGTGCGTCGTGGGTCGTGAGATCCTTCACACAACCCGCTTCGAGCTGCGCTTCGAATGCCACGCCAAACGACGACTCCCACACTTCGTGGACCAGCGTCACGTCGCCCTGACACATGGACTCATAGACAACCTGGCTGTCAGCCGGCAGGTACTCAACGGTTGCGCCGGTGCGCTCAAGGATCTTGCCCACCGCCGCGGCGCCAACCAACTGGCTGGACCAGTTGTGCTCCGGGATGATGATCGGATCAGTGGAGTCAGCCGCGGCTTCACTCGATGAGCTTCCGCCATCGGCGGCAGTTGATGTGTCGCTGCTGCCGCAGGCGGTGGCAATCAGTGCCAACGCCGTCAGCAAGAAAACAATTCTTCGGATCATGGGTCCCCCTCAGTGAGATCTGATCTCCTGCCCGACCACCCGGCCGATGCATACGCCCCGTTCCCCCAGACAAATCTGACGAGGCATTACTGACAGTAGTGCTATCACCCCTATTGTTCAAGGCGTAACAGGCACTACTGGGATTCAAGACCTTTCTTGAAACGAAAAGTTGGACTCAACTGCCGAGTTCGGCCCCATCCACAAAGGTCCACGCCATCGCCTCAACGTCTTCCAAAACCAGTGATTCCCCGCTGGCGGTCTCGACGACCGCGAGCCCACCCAAGGTGGCGCACGCAAGGTACGCGTCATTGGCTGCCCACTGCAGCGTGGTGAGGTCGATGCATTCAACGATCAGCGGTTTGCCCGACGCCATGCGCCACACACTGAGCTGTTCGCCGGGCCGAAGCTGGCGAAAAGCGAATCGACCGTCGGGCGAAATGCGGGCGCCGTAGTGGGTGGGAATGTTGGCCGCCAGGTCGCTGAAGATGTCCTCCTTCTGGGTCCCATCGGGCAACCCAAACCACAGCCGCCGACAGTTACGGTCGGGATCGTCGCCGTGATCGCAGCGGTTGATGATGAGGTCGGTCGTACTGGCCGCCACCGGGTACCCGTCGGCCACCAGTCGCCACGGAGCTTCCTCAGAGGTTGTCAGCCGAAAAACCGAACTGTCAAAACCCCAGATGAGGTCGGGCCGATCAAACTCCAACGGGAAGGTCCTGACCGTCTGGCGCAGGATTTCATTCTGGAGACTGCGTTCCTCCCACACCGTCTCCACGTCGAGCTGAGCGGTGCCCTGCGCCTCCTGGCCCTGCGCCAACCAGACATACCCATCGTTGGGAGACGGACGAAGCTGCAGTGCCGCTCCCAAATCAACCAACCCCCCGTCGTGAAGGTGAACGCCCCACGCGCGGTCGGTGCCAATCATCACCAGATGACCATCCACCATGGTGACGCGATCGAAGGTTGTCGCCTGCGGCAATGACAGCCGCCGCTGCGCACCAGATGTGACATCAACGGCAATGAGTTCAGCCCCCACCACCATGGCAAGCCACTGGTCGTGTCGTCGGTCGGGGAACCAGTCGATATCGGCGTCCGCATTCCCGTCATCGATGGCGATGGCCAACCGCTCACCGAGTACGACTTGGTCGGTCTCGTCGGCGACAGCCGCGTCCGGGGCGATGTCGCTGGACGAACTCCACAGGCCGAAGTTGACACTGATGACTGCCATGGCACCCATCGCGGCAAAGGTTCCGATGGCCCACCGTCGCCGACGCTGCAGCCGCCGAACTTCGACAGCACCGGATTCCGCAGGGGCAGCCGGGGGCTCTTCCGACGCGTCAGCCAGAGGGACAATCGTCGCATTCGTGGCGATCCCACAGCCCGCGCAGAACCGATCATCGAGGCCGGTTGCTGTTCCACAGAAATGACAGGCAGACACGCCATCACTTTCGCATAGGAGGATCTTAACTGATCCCCTGTCGGCGAAATGGAGCTGATATTTATTGTTTGGACTTGACCATCAACTCAGGTTGATCACGTTGCCGTCGGCGTCGATATCGATGGCGTGGGCGGCCGGGGTTTTGCCCAGGCCGGGCATGGTGCGCATGTTGCCGCAGAGCGGGTAGATGAACCCGGCACCGACGCTGGCCCGAACTTCGCGGACCGGAAGGGTGAACCCGGTGGGGGCGCCTTTGAGCTTGGCGTCGTGGCTGGTGGAGAGGTGGGTCTTGGCGATGCAGACCGGCAGGTTCCCAAACCCGGCGGCTTCGTACTTGGCAATCTGATCCGACGCCTCTTCGGTGTATTCAACGTCGGCTGCGCCATAGACCTTGGTGGCCACGGTCATGATCTTGTCTTTGAGACCCATCTCATCGGGGTAGAGCACCTCGAAGTTGGACTCTTCCTCGGCGGCTTCGGCCACCGCGGTGGCCAGCTCAGCAGCGCCCGCGCCACCGTCGGAGAAGTGCGTGGACACGGCGGCGCGTGCACCGTACTCCTGAGCGATCTCATGGATGGCAGCAATGTCGGCATCGTGGTCGCCGGGGAAGACGTTGATGGCCACCACCGGGGTCACGCCATGGATCTTCATGTTCTCCAATTGCTTGCGGAGATTGTCGCCACCCTGGTGGACCTCGTCCGGATTCTCTTCAAGAAGGGCCGGCGGCAGGTCTTTACCGGCGACGATCTTGTGGTTGCCCGAGTGCGCCTTCAAGCCACGCACCGTAGCCACGAGCACCGCGGCGTCCGGGGCAATCCCGGAGTAGCGGCACTTGATGTTGAAGAATCGCTCGGCGCCCATGTCGGCGCCAAAGCCCGCTTCGGTGAGCAGGAAGTCGCCGGCGTGGATACCAATCTGGTCGGCCACGATGCTGCTGTTGCCGGTGGCAATATTGCCGAACGGGCCGGTGTGCACCAGCGCCGGTGTTCCTTCGAGAGTCTGCATGAGGTTGGGCTTGATGGCCTCTTTGAGGATCACGGCCATGGAACCCGCGGCGCCGATCTCTTCGGCAGTAACCGGCGTACCAGCGGAGGTGTAGCCAATCACGATGCGGCCCAGGCGGGCGCGCAGATCCTGCAGGCTCGTGCACAAGGCAAGCGCGGCCATGACTTCGGAGGCGGCGGTGATATCGAAACCGGTTTCGCGCTCCACGCCGTCAAGCTTTCCGCCCTGACCAATGGTGATGGATCGCAGCGCCCGGTCATTGACATCGAGCACCCGACGCCACGTGATCTGGTTCAGATCCAGACCGAGGTCGTTACCGAAGTAGAGGTGCGAATCCAGCAGCGCCGAGCAGAGGTTGTGGGCCGCGGTCACCGCATGCATGTCACCGGTGAGGTGCAGGTTGAACAGCTCCATTGGGACAACCTGGGAGTAACCGCCACCGGCGGCACCGCCCTTGATGCCGAAGGTTGGACCCATCGACGGTTGACGAATGGCGATGGTCGCCAGCTTGTCGATGTGGGAGAAGCCCTGACCCAGGCCAACCGTGGTCGTGGTCTTGCCTTCGCCCAGCGGGGTTGGCGTGATTGCGGACACCACGACGTACTTGGCCCGGGGGCGGTCGGCCATGGCTTCAATGGCGTCAAGTTTGATCTTGGCCGAGCCCTCGCCGTACTGCTCCAGAAACTCCGTGGGAATTCCGGCCCGGGTGGCGACATCAGTCAACGGCTGCAGTTTGGCGGCCTGGGCAATCTCAAGATCAGAAGGAAAAGACATCAGTACTCACTCTCGGGAGACAAATAAGGGGAATCGGGTTGAGCAAAGGCACCGCAGGCTATACACGGCGTCCGGCAAACGGACGTTGTGCACCTGAAGGCCAAATCAGTTGGCGACAACGCCGCCGTGGAACTCCTGGGACGCGTCGACCAGGGCATCAAACAAGTACTGCCCAAAGGACCGGTCCATGGCCAGCAGATAGGACCGTCCGGCCGCATCGGTACTGAGGTCATTGCGAATGATGTCGCAGCTGGTCAGTGCCACCGACGCCGACGTTGCGGCGCCATTGGGGGTCATGGCGTCTGACCAGTCGATACCGCAGACCTTCTCCAACATGGAGGTCGCCTGCTCACCGGTGATCCGGAACATGTCCCGGCTGTGGGTGTAATCAATGACGCTGACATGGCCAGCGGAATCGAGTCCCTGGACGTAGGCCCAGACCGCTTCGGCTGGACCGAGCATCATCCACTCGTCAGGACGTTGGCCAACAATGAGCACGTCGTCAGACGTATGGCTGGTTCCAAACCGGACGCCAATCTGCTGGGCCGCGGTGGTTTCGGCCCCAGCCTTCACGATGACCTTGGTCATCGCCGAGTCGTTGCGCAGCGTGAGCTTGGCATCGCTGCCATCGGGGTAGCTCGCGGTGATCGAGCTTCTGAATTCCGGGGTCACAGACGGGGGGGCAGAATCAGGCACGGAGGCGCTCTCCTTCGGGATCGAAATGGGCATGGTGTTCCATGACCGTGGCTTTGATGCGAGTGCCGTCGATCATGACGACGGTGAGGTCAGTTCCCGGAGCGGACGCTTCGGGCGCCACCTGTCCCAGACAGACGGAACGGTTCAAGGTTGGGGACATGCGAGAGGACGTGATGCGCCCCAGGATTTCGTTGGTGCCGGCTCGCACAATCTGCGAGGCCTCGGAGGGAACGATCCTGGGGTCAGCGGTCTGAATGGCGACGAGCTTGGGCAACGTGGCCGCTTTGTCAATGGCCCAGGTGAGCTCCGCTTTGCCGGCGAAGTCGTCCTTGTCCAACTTGATCAATGGCGTAAGTCCGGTGCTCGGCGCCTTGGTGAGACCGTCGGTGTCCTGACCAACAATGAAGTGGCCCTTCTCCAACCGCATGATGCGCTGGGCTTCAAGACCAAACGGCTTGATTCCCAGGTCGGCGCCTTTGTCCATGAGAGTTTCCCACACATGGAGTCCGAATCCGGCGGGCACATGGATCTCGTAGGACTGCTCACCCGTGAAGCCGATACGCCACATGATGCAGTTGCCCACTCCGGCAATCGTGCCCATGCGAACGTTCATATACGGAAACGCCGCTGGATCGAGGTCAACATCTTCGGCCACCCGGCCCAAAAGCTCTCTGCTCCTGGGGCCGGCGATGTTGATGCTGGTGTAACCGGTGGTCACCGGGGTGACGTGCACCTGCCACTCCGGACGCTCGGTTTGGAGCCAGTTCTCGGCCCACTCCCAGACGGTGCCCGCACCAGAACTGGTGGTGGTCATCAGCCAGCGGTCTTCGGTCAGGCGACCGGTCACGCCGTCGTCCATCACCACGCCATCCTCCGCGCACATGATGCCGTAGCGAACCGCACCGACCTTCAACTTGGACCACTTGTTGGTGTACAGCAGGTTGAGCAGCCTGGGCACATCCGGACCTTGCAGGTCCAGCTTGCCCAGGGGGCTGACATCGATGATGCCCACGTTCTCCCGCGTGTTCCGAACTTCGGAGGCGGCGTTGCCATAGTGGTCGGGACGAATCCAGACGCCGGCTTTGCGAAAGCGTGCATGGTTGGCTTTGTGCCACGGCTGAATGGCAGACACGCGCTCGGGAGAAAACACCCGGCCAGCCAACCCGCCGAGGGTCACTGGGGCGTACGGCGGGCGCCACACGGTGGTGCCCACTTCCTCGATGGTTTCGCCTCGGGCTTCGGCCAGGACGGCCACCGTATTGACCGTCTCCAACTTGCCCTGCGCCGGGCCCATGGTGGCGGTGGTGTAGCGCTTGAGCAGCTCGACCGAGTCGTAGCCCTCCTTGGACGCGGCCACCAGATCTTTGGAGCCAACGTCTTCGGAGAAGTCGACGATGCCGTGGGTGCTCGACCGGAACATGGCTGGATGGTTGTCACGCGGCAGGTCAACGCGCATGTCGGTCGCCATCACTGGTGCTGCGCCGGCAACGGGAACCGCCCGGGCGGTCTTGGACTGCAGGGCATAGGCCACCGCCGCCGCGCGGTCAGCGGCCAGCCGGCCCGTGGACTGCGCGTGATCGATCATCTGTTCCTGGGTGCCATCGCCGGCAATGCCGCCGCACACCAGGACGTTGTCAATTTTGGTCTCGGGGAAGAAGCGGGCGGCTGACTCGTCATAGACCGGACGATCGCCCGCCATGTTCATCAGCGATGTGGGTGCGGTCCAGCCAACGGCGGTCACCAGCAGGTCAGCTTCGACCTCAGAACCGTCGCCGAGTTTGATGGACTTGACTTCCTTGCTGGACCCGTCGACCGAAACGACATTGCCGCCGGTTCGACCGTCCACCACGCGGACCACATTCACGCCCACCCGTTCCAGATCGGCCGCCGTGGCGTCGCCTTCGGCATTGGCGGTGAGCACGACCGCTCGCTCGCCCGGCTTCACTGCGTACATGTTGATCAGGCGCCGCACCGCGCCCGACAGCATGACGCCGGGTTTGTCGTTGCCGTCAAACACGTAGGGGCGTTCGATCAGACCGGGGGCGACAATCAGCATCTTGGCGCGGGCTTTGATGAGTCGCTCCACCGCCATGGGGTGACTGCGCTGGACGATCGCACACCAGTTGTCCAGATACCGACCGGTGACCGTGGAGTTGAGCAGAATCTCAACGCCGGCGTCGCGGCAGGCCTTCTCCAATTCGGCCGCCAGCGCTCGGTCGGCGTCGTTGCCGTAGCGAAGATGACCGCCAAGCTGATGATCGTGTTCGGCCAGGATGACCGATGCGCCGGCCTGCGCGGCCGCCGCAGCTGCCGCCATACCGGCGGGACCGCCACCAGCGACCACGACGTCCGGATGGGAGTAGCGCTTGTCGTGATAGCCGTGCGGGGTATCAAGATCCACGGTGCCACCGGGCGCGAAGGTGGACAGCACCTTCTCAAAGGTGGGCCACAACGCTTGAGGCTTGATGAAGGTCTTGTAGTAGAAGCCGGCGGTCAGGAACCGACCGACCAGACCGTTGGCCGCCTTGATGTCGTAGTCCAAGGACGGCCAGACGTTTTGCGCGCTGATCTCCATCCCTCGTTCCACCAGCCGGTGGCCCGATCGGACATTGGGGTCGTCGCCCACCTGGACAAAGCCGTTGGGGTCCCAGAAGTCGGCGGTCATATAGCCGCGCGGGCGGTGATACTTCATCGACCGGGAGACGATGCGCTCACCATTGGCCAGGAGCGCAGAAGCAATGGTGTCGCCCTCGAGTCCGGAGATGGTCTTGCCGTTCCAGCTGAACGAGACGGTGGAACTGCGGTCGATGACCTCGCCCGATTGGTGGGGCAGTCGTTTGGGGTTCAAACCAGACATCAGGACGTACCTCCAACCTTGTTGCCGGGAATGGCAGGGTTTCGAAACTCATTGGTGCCGGTGTGGCGTTCGGTCTTGAAGAACTTGCGGCAGCCGGACCGGCAATACCAGGTCTCAACCATCCAGTCGGCCGGGTTGTCTTCCAGGTACAGGTAGGTACGCCACTCCTCCTTGGACGCCTCATTGGGGTCGGGGCGCTTGCGGGACTCGCCCCCGTAGCCGAAGTCAGTGGAGTTGCGGGGCCCACAGTTGGGGCAGGGAACCAGAAGCATGATTGTTCTCTCTCTCGATTTTCTTTGCCGTGGGCTCAGTGGCCGACGGCCGCTGCGCCTTTTTCGCCGACGAGGTTGTCGTGGACAAAGCGCTCGAGCTTGAACGCCTCAATGAGCTTGGGGGTCTGCTGGGTGGCAATGCATTCGGCCATCTGCTCCCCCGAGACCGGCCCGGCTTTGAAGCCGTAGGTGCCCCAGCCAACGTCACACAGGAACCCTTCAACCGGGGTGAATCCCATGATGGGTGAGTAATCCGGGGTCATGTCGCACAAGCCGGCCCACTGGCGAAGCAGCCGCATCTTGGACAAGCCCGGCATCAGCTCCAGGATGTGACCAGCCAGTCCTTCAGTGAACTCCAGGGACCCACGCACGTTGTAGTTGTTGTACGGGTCGACGGCGGCGCCGAAGACAAGCTCGCCGCGGTCGGTCTGGCTGACGTAGCAGTGGAGCGAACCGCTCACGACCACCGCCGGCAGGAACACCTTGACCGGTTCGGTCACCGCCGCCTGCAGATTGCGGGTGTGGATGGGCAACTTGATGCCAGCCATGTCCGAGATGAGCGATGCCCAACCTGCGGTGCAATTGACCACGATGGGAGCAGAGATATCCCCCTTGTTGGTGCGCACGCCGGTGACTCTGCCCCCGGGGCCTTTGCCCTCGGGGCCGGTGCCGCCTTCGCACAGAATGTCGAGCACTTCGGTCTTCTGGTGCATTTCCACCCCGCGGTGGTCCGCGCCGCGGGCGTATCCCCAGACCACGGCATCGTGTCGAATGATGCCGCCCGGTGGATGGTAAAGCGCACCTTCAATGGGGTGATGGGCGTCGGGCGAGGTGTTGAGGCTGGGAACCAGCTGTTTGACTTCGGCGGCGTCAATGACGCGGGAGTCGATGTTCTGCAGTTTGTTGACTTCGGCCCGCCAGTGCATGGTCCGCAGGGCCGAGTCACTGTGCGCCAGAGTGAGGTGACCGCGCTCGGAGAACATGACGTTGATGTTGAGGTCCGCGGCCATCGTGTTGTAGAGCGTCAACGACCGGTCATAGAACGCCACCCCTTCGGGGGTGAGGTAGTTGGATCGGACGATGGCGGTGTTGCGTCCCGAACCACCGCTGCCCAAATAGGCCTTGTCCAGCACCGCCACGTTGGTGATGCCGTGATTGGTGGCCAGGTAGTACGCGGTCGCAAGGCCGTGCACACCGCCACCGATGATGATGACGTCGTAGGACTTCTTCAGCGGTACTTCACGCCAGACGCGTGGCCACGACTGGCCGGTGGCGCCTTTGGCGATCAGACCGGCGGCCGAATAGCGCGGCGGCTTACTTCCCGCTGCGCCGCCTTTGCCGGTGGTCAGCCCTCGGGCTGATCCGGTGGCGGAGCCCACCGCAGACATGACTGTTCTTTTTATGTCCATGACGGAAGACTACGATTTCAGGTCCATATCGTGAAGTATCGAATAACTCTCGATTGATAGCCGTTCCATATCGTGAAACGATGGGCGCGTGAACCTCAAACGTCTCCGGTACTTCGTGGTGATGGCCGAAGAGCTGCACTTTGGTCGCGCCGCAGAGCGACTGCACATGGCCCAACCACCATTGAGTCAGCAGATCCAACGGTTGGAGTCTGAGGTTGGAGCGTTGCTGTTTGAGCGGAGTACCCGTCGCGTTGTTCTGACCGATGCTGGCCGCCACCTTCTCCCCGATGCCCGTCGACTGTTGGCCGACGCCGATGCGCTCACCCGGCGCATGAGTGATCATCGGTCGGGTGACAGCGGCGTCCTGCGACTGGGTTTCGTGGATTCCTCCAGCTTCGAAGTCATGCCGAGGTTTCTTCGTGCGTACCGTTCCACGTGGCCAATGGTCACCTACGAGCTGCGAAGTCTTTCGTCCGATGAGCAATGCCGAGCACTGGTTGAAAGGGAGATTGACCTGGGAATTGGTCGAACCCGCACCGGCGCACCTGAGCAGCGCAAGGCCCTGACCAGCACGGCGTTTCTGAAAGAGGAACTGCTGGTGGCGGTCAGTGAGGATCATCGCCTGGCCAATCAGAAGAGCACCATCCTGGGCCAGCTGGCCAATGAACCACTGATCGGATTTGATCGGCACGTGTCACCGAGCTTGTTCCGCAAACGCGAAGGTCTGTTCTCCCGCCACGGCCTCAGCTACGACACCATCATTGAGGCGACCGAGTACACCACGGTGCTGGGACTGGTTGCCGCCGGTGAAGGAATCGCCATCGTGCCCGCCAGCGTCGGAGCCCTTCAGCTTCCTCACCTGCGATATGTACGACTGCGCGATCAGGATGCTGAGACGTCACTGGTATTGCTGTCACGTTCGGGCGACGCCAGTCCGCTGGTGGAAAACGCGGCGGCGATGATCGGGCAACTGTTCAGCTCGGATTGCGACGACCCCTGAGCCCGACGACCAGAACGAGGACAACCAGACCCGCTATCGGCGTTACGAGCAGCCACAACCACGACCCGGAATCCGAAGAATCATCGGCGGCGATCTCGGCGCTGGCCCCATCATCGGGAGCAATGGCATCGGGAGCAGGATCACCAGGCAACGAAATGGGCACCGGAGTTGCGGTTGCCGGTGGAGCAACCGGCTCATTGGCGGCCAGTGATTCGGGCACGGTGACCGCGGCCAGATGCTCGGACGCAACGGCGATCACCCGAGGCCCAATTAAGAGCGCTCACTTCCCGGTTGTCAACCGCGGCAATGACTTCTTCAAACATGGCGACCTCACGCTCGGGCTGGCGAACCGGAACAATCGGCTCCCCAAAAACCGACGTCAGGATGACGTTGAAGTCGTCAATCTGCGATGCGGTGAACGGCGGGGTCGCCCGCAATGTCGCCCCAGACCCCGGCCGCAATCGTCACTCCACCACTCACCCACCGGTCATCGGCCGAACAATTTCTGAAAGGGCGATGTCGCAACGCGCGATTTCGTAAAAAGTGACGTCATGGTGGTTATGACGACGCGGATCACCCGATGGTTCCCTGCTACTCCAGCGTCTTCAGTTCGGTGGCGGTGACATACATCCAGATCACCACGCTCAAGCCGATCAGTGCGCCCCCCGTCATGGTTGCACTCACCCCAATGCGGCTGGCGGCAAAGCCCAGCAGCAGCGCGCCAAAGGGCATCATGCCCGACTGCACCAGCGCATAGAGACCCATGACCCGACCCATCAGGTGCTCGGGAGTGTTGGCTTGAATGAGGCTCTGGTTCATGTTGATGAAAAAGCCGCCGCACATTCCCATCACAACGGCAAGCACCATGAGCTGGCCATAGTTGGTGGCCAGTCCCATCAGGGCCAACGTTGTGCATCCACCGAGCATGGCCCGGATGAAAAGTACGCCCTTGTTCTTCAGACTTCCTCGGCGCATCACGAAAATGGATGTGATCGCCAAGCCCACCCCCATCAGCGCCAGAAGCGGCGCAACCTCTGATGAGCTGCGGCCAAGCTTGCCCTTGACCAACGCCTGCAGTGTCACAAACATCAGCGGGGTCATGATCAATCCGCTGGTACCCAACAGGATGAAAAGCGACCGCAACGACCGCTGCTCCCATACAAACCGATTGCCTTCATCCAACGCCGCTCGCATGGTTGGCCGTTCACCGGTTGGAGCGGTCGAGGTCGGCACCTTGATGGTGATCAGTACCAGGGCGCCGGCCAGCGTGAGGATGGCGAGGTACCAGAAGGCGCCGTCAAAGCCAAACCGGTCACCGACCAGTTTGGCGGTCACCGCCCCACCAATCAGCGAGGTGGTCATCGCCAGCGCGCCCAACGCAATGCCACCCAGGAGAAGTTGCGGCGGCAACAGGGCCGGGACCAGGGCTTGGCGCACCGGCTGACCGACCGCGGTTGTCGCGCCAGCCACCAGGGCCGACGCGACCAGCAGACCAACCGTGCCCGCACCATCGCCGAGCGCAAGCGCAGTGATCGCCATCACCGCCACCATGGCCAATTGGGTGGCAATCAACATGTTGCGGCGGTTGAGGCGGTCGGTCCATACGCCGGCGGGCAACAACAGGAACAGGCTGGGGAGCCCCAACATGAACACCACAAGCCCCTGCACCGATTCGTCGCGCTTGAGGCCATCGAGCACCACCCAACCAAACACGAACCGCAGGCTGTTCGCCACAAAGAAGAAGGCCAGCTGGTTCAGCCAGAGCGACCGAAACGCTGGCACCTGCAGCGGCCGATGCGGTGGAGCCTCACCGATCGTTTGTTGAGCCATGCACGGGGAGCGTACTGCTCGGGAATAGGGCGCTCAGCACTTGTCTGCGCGGCACCTCGGTTCTACAATGCGGAACAGGTCCACAATGTGGAACAACCTTTGCCGACCCTCACGCTGCCAACGCAGCGGCTGACATACCCGACCTGAGGCCCGACCAATGACGATTTCTGCCACCCACCAGGAACTGCTGCACAACATTCACTGGGAAGTCATTCCCATGAAGAACCTGCAGAAGCAGAAGGCGTTCATCCCTGCCGGTGAACCGGTGTCGGTCACCTGCTCCCCGGTCAAAGGCCTCAATGAGACCGTTCGGCTGACCGAAGAGTTCCGGGCCAAAGGCCACCCGGTCACGCCCCACTTCGCAGCCCGCATGGTCGAGTCTCGCGAACATCTGGCCGAGTCCATCGCGGCCATTGAAGCAGCGGGCGTGACCAGCCTGTTCTGCATTGCCGGCGACGGCGAAGAACCCGCCGGTCCCTATGCGGACTCGGTGAAGCTGATTGCTGACGTGGTGGAAATCGCCTCGTCGCTCACCCACCTTGGCTTCGGTTCCTACCCGGACGGCCACTCGTTCATCTCCAACGATGACCTTCACACGGCACTCTTTGAGAAGCAGAGCATGATCGAAGATGCGGGCCTCCACGCGTGGACCAGCACGCAAATGTGCTTCGACGCCGACAACATCCGCACCTGGTTGGAGCAGGAGCGGGCCAACGGCCTCCACGTTCCCGTCTACCTGGGCGTGGCCGGCGCCATCGATCGCGCCAAGCTCATGACCATGGGCATGCGCCTGGGCATTGGCACCTCATTGAGCTTCCTGAAGAAGAACAAATCCACGATGGGCAAACTGCTGGGTGGTGGCTACGACGCCAACGACCTCATTGGCAAACTGGCAGGCGACGCCGAACGGCTCAACATCTTGGCGATTCACGGTTTCACGTTCAACCAGATTGAGAACACCGTGAAGTGGCGCCACGCCACCCTCGCTGGCTGAACCCCACCCGGTTGGCCGTGCTGAACGGCGTCCCAACCATGCCGTGACTTATACCACCTAGGGTAGGCAGGCCCACCACATTCGCATAATCTGTTTGGACTACAGACCCGTGCGAATCGTGCCGATACTTCCCTTCGTATGCCCGCCCAACCAGCATCGCCCTTTGACCCACCACCCCCGGCGCCCAACGGTCGGCCCGCGCCCGCTGCAACAACGCTGTTCAGCGATCCCGGTGCTGATTCGGCGTCGCAAACGGCGAACGCACACGGTCAGGAAACTCTGCATCCGGTGGACATCGTGGGGCCGTTCCTCTTTGCACCGGTCATCGCGGGCTTGTTCTGGGGGCAAACCAGTCCGGCGCGGATCATGTTGGTGGTCACCGGGCACATGATCATCACCGCAGTCTTCTTTGTTGCGTTGCTTCTGATCGGCCCGCGGATGAGCCGCCACTCCTATGTTCAGATCGAAGACATGTGGCCGCTCTTCACCGGGGCTCTCGTTGGCAGCTTGCCGTGGATCTTGTGGGTTGACGACGACACCGGCTATGCGCTGTTGGCCCTCACCGTCACCGGGGTACTCGCCAGCGACACCTTGTTCCTGGCGGTTCGGCCCGGCCGCATCTGGCCATTCCTCGCATCATTTGAAGGAGTGTCGTTTGCCGCGTACCTGCTGTATCGCCGAGCGTGGGGTCCAGCCCTTTTCGTCATCTTGTTCATGCTTCACCTCGTTGGCGGTTACCAGTCGGTGCAGGAGTTGTTGACCAAGCTTCGATCCGAACAGGACGCCAGCGACATCCTGGCCCACACCGACCATCTCACTCGGCTGCAGAACCGGCGCGGGCTGGCTCGGCACCTGGGGCTGGTCAGCCAATCCGCGGTCCCGATGGTGAGCCTGGCCGTGATCGACATCGACAACTTCAAACAGCTGAACGATCGCTACGGCCAGGCCGGCGGCGACGCAATCCTTCAGGCGGTGGCCGAGGAGCTCAGCGCGACGCTCGGCCGCCATTGGTTCCTTTCCCGGACGGGAGGCGACGAGTTCATTGCCATTTCGGTACGCGATCGAGCCTCTTCGCTGGCGCCGAAACTCAGCTCGTTCAATCTGGCCAATGAGCGGGGCCCGGGTTTGTCATCGGTCACACTCAGCGCGGGCATCGCCTACGGACAACCCACCGACGAGTTGGTCAGCGATGCCAGCGCAGCGCTGCAGATTGCCAAGACCATGGGCAAGAATCGGTCGGTCGAGGTGGACAACGTCCTTCGCTCACGGATTCGGGCCGAACGCAAACTGGCATCGAGACTCGAAGGTGCCATTGCATCGGGTGAGATCACCATGTGGGCGCAGCCCATTGTGGAGTTGAGTGGTGGCAGGCCGGTGAGCTACGAACTTCTTGCTCGCTGGCCCCAGGCTGACGGCCGCGTCATCGCGCCGAGTGACTTCATCCATCTGGCCGAAGATCAGGGGTTGACCGAAGCGCTGGGCGAGGCGGTGGTTCGCAAAGCGCTCCATACTCTGGGCCAACTGCCCGACGGGATCTCGGTCTCGGTCAACGTGAGCCCCGTACATTTCGCCAGCCCGAGCTTCAACCCGTTCCTGGAACAGGCGTTTGCCGATGCTCCGGTACCCGTCGCCGCCGAGGCTCTCATCATTGAAGTGGTGGAAAGCGACTTCGACACCGACGATTCGGCGTGGCTCAGCGCCGCCCACAACGTGAGATCTCTTGGCGTGCGGGTGGCGATTGACGACTTCGGCGCCGGCTATTCCTCGCTCGAGCGGCTCATCTCGCTACCGGCTGATCAGGTGAAGCTCGATATCTGCATGATCCAACTCACCGAGACCGAAGCCGGCCGGCATCTCCTGGGGGGAATCGCCGATTTCAGCCGGGACGGTCTTATGACGGTGGTGATTGAAGGCATCGAAACCGAACAACAACGCCAGCGTTTGATCGATGTGGGGTTCACGCTCGGACAGGGCTACCTTTTTGCCCGACCCGCGCCGGTGTCCGACGCCATAGCGGCCCTCAACAGTCGGTCAGATGGACTCGGAGACTATGTGGTGGACCTCACGCCAGCTTCAACGGATCGATGACGGGACCGTCCGCACATGCGGGCCACCCTCAATCAACGGACCCCAATGTCCATGAGCCGCCAGGCGTGACCGAGCGGCATTGGTGAGCACATCAAAAAAGCCGCCGGTCATGGAGAAGATTGCGCCGACTGGCGAGAACATGGGTTGGGACCAGACTTCGAGATACCGGAACGGTGAGAGATCGCCAAGCGGCTGGATTTTCGGAATCCAGATGGACAGCACCCGGAAAAACTCGTGACGCATGATGCTCATGTACGGAGCGCCGGTACTCAAGCAACACCGCGCCGATAACTCGGCAAACAACCAGCCGAGCATCTCCCGACAAGCTCGGGCCCGCGGCACGATCGCAAGCGTCGTTGCATCCCAAACCGGCTCGTGCTCCGCAACGCCATGCATGCGGCGAAGCTGGCCCAGCGGCAGACCCAGATCAACTTCGGTCTTGGTCGGTTGATCAATGGTGGGCGACCAGGTGGATCGAGCGACGGCCACCGGACCGTCCTGGTCCACGATGGTGACGAAGAGCGCCTCTGATTCATACGGGCCGTACTCTTCGGCCATCCGAGCGGGCGGGTGCTCACCAAAGTCGGCATCGAAGACATCCTGCTCGACCAGGCGGCCCAACGCCCCGCCAAGGCTTTCGCTCCCGCCGACCACCAGCCGGAACTCGCCCTGAGTGGCCGAAACCAGCGGCTCGCCGGTACGCCAAGCTTCGGCCGTCAACCGATGTACTTCCTGCGCACTGCGTTTGTACGAAACCCGTCGATATGAAACGTCCACAACTCGCTCCAATTACACTCAATGGGGTATGCCCGCCCGGGCGACCGTAACAAAATCGTAGTTGAAGAGTGGCGCACCGGCCACGGAACGCGGTCTTTTTCTTCGTTTCTTCAGTTCTGGCAGCCAATCGACCGCACTCGTCGGTCACGCGTCGGGGTCAATGGTCAAGCCACTAGCGTTACCGGATGCGACCAGACCTGTACCGATTCGACACGCTGAGTCTCCATGCCGGCCAGCGACCTGACCCCACCACCGGCGCCCGCGCCGTCCCGATCTACCAGACGACGTCGTACTCGTTCAACAGCGTTGATGAGGCCGCGGGCTTGTTCAACCTCGAACAACCAGGGCACATCTACTCCCGGATCTCCAACCCAACCGTTGCTGTTCTCGAAGAACGACTTGCCGCGCTGGAAAACGGTGTCGGCGCGGTGTGTACCGCCAGCGGTCAGGCCGCACTCTTTTTGGCCATCGCAACGCTGACCGGTCAGGGTGGCCACATTGTCGCCAGCCGCAACATCTACGGCGGCAGCCACCAAATGCTGAACGTGACGCTGCCGCGGTTTGGCATTGAGACGACCTTCGTGGACCCTCGCGACCATGCAGCCATTGGGGCCGCCATCCAACCCAACACCACGTTGGTGCTGGCCGAAGTGACGGGTAACCCCGGTCTGGAAGTCCTTGATGTCCCCGCCGTGGCCGACATTGCTCATTCCAGCGGCGTCCCGCTCATGGTGGACTCCACCTTCACCACCCCGTACCTGATGCAACCCATCGAACATGGCGCGGACATCATCATGCATTCGGTCACCAAGTTTCTGGGTGGCCACGGCATTGCGGTGGGCGGCGCGCTGGTGGACGGCGGACGCTTCGACTGGTCCGCCAGCGACCGCCATCCAACCCTGACCGAGCCGTACGTGGGCTACCACGGCATCTCCTTCTCCGACGAGTTTGGGCCGGCGGCCTTTGTTACCCGAGCACGAGCCGAAGGGTTGCGGGACTTCGGCGCCTGCATGAGTCCGGCCAACGCCTTCTACCTGCTGCAGGGGGTCGAAACGCTGCCGGTGCGCATGGCCCGTCACGTGGCGAACGCCGAGAAAGTGGCCCAGGCGCTGGGCGACAACGAGGCAGTGACCTGGGTGAAGCACCCGAGTGTCGCTGATCACCCCGACCATGATCTGGCCCGGAAGCTCCTACCCAAAGGTGCCGGGGCGATTCTCAGCTTCGGCATCAACGGCGGCCGGGCCGCAGGTGCAAAGTTCATCGAGTCGGTGGAGTTGGCCTCCCACCTGGCCAACGTCGGCGATGCCCGCACTCTGGTGCTGCACCCGGCATCGACCACCCATCAGCAACTGAGTGACCACGATCTGGAGGCCAATGGCATCGGCCAGGAACTGATTCGCGTGTCCGTCGGACTGGAAGATCCCGACGACATCATCGAGGACTTCGCCTATGCGCTCCGCGTCTCGCAGAAGGGTCTCTGATGGGCGTCCTTGCCTTGACCAACGGCACCGAGTTGAACGTGGCACTTGGCGGACGGGCGGACCTGAGCGGTGACGATCCCGTCGTCGTTCTGGTGCATGGCGCCGCCATGGACCGCACGGTCTGGCAGATGCAGACCCGCTACCTGGCCTTTCACGGTTACCGGGTGATTGCGCTTGACCTGCCCGGCCATGGGGGCACCCCGGGTGAGCTTCCCGCAACGGTCGAGGAGTACGCCACCTGGCTCGCCGCAACCCTTGAAGCGCTGCCGGTCGATGGGCCGGTCCATCTGGGCGGACACTCGCTTGGGTCGTTCGTGGCCCTGGAGGTTGCCGCTCAACGACCAGAACTGGTGGCCGGACTTTTGCTGTTTGGCATTGCCGAGGCCATGCCCGTGCATCCCAAGCTGTTGGAAGCGGCCGAAGCCAACGATCCGCTGGCCGGTCAGTTGATGAGCGGTTGGGCCTTGGCCACCGACTCCAAAGTCGGGGCGCATCCAAGCCCGGGCGGGTCAATGGTGGGTGGAACCCAGGCGCTGATCGAGCGCGCCGATCCGGGCGTTCTGGCCAACGACCTCAAAGCGTCCAGCGGGTATTCCCGTGCTCTGGATGCAGCGCGGAAGGTCACCGCGCCAACGACGGTCATCCTGGGGGCCAACGACAAGATGACCCCGGTTCGGGCGGCAGCTCCGTTGCTTGACGCGCTGCGGGAAGGAGGGGCCGAGGTGACCGAGGTGGTCATCCCCAACTGCGGCCACATGATGACGCTGGAAGCCCCGGACCAACTTCGCTCCATCCTGAAGACCGCCCTTCCGTAAAGATCAGTGCTGCCCCAACAATCGATGCTGCGGAAAAGCTGCTCGGGCGGCGGTCAGCCCAGCTCTGTTCCAACAATGGACGCAAAGCTCACGCACTCGCCGGGGCGTCCACCCAGGTTGTGGGTCATGCCCAGAGTTTTGCCTTTGTCAACCGACAGGATCTGCCGGTCAGCGGGTGCCTCTTTGCGCAACTGCAACCAGCATTCAAACAGCATGCGCAGGCCGCTGGCCCCGATGGGATGCCCAAAGCTCTTCAGGCCGCCGTCGGGGTTGACGGGCAACTCGCCGTCAAGGTCAAAGGTCCCGGACAACACGTCCTGCCATCCTTCGCCACGCCCGGAAAACTGCAGGTCTTCCATCAGCACCAGTTCGGTGGGAGTGAAGCAGTCGTGCACTTCGGCCATGGCAATCTCGGTGCGGGGATCGGTCACCCCGGCCTGCTCGTAGGCGTCTTCGGCGCACCGGGCAACTTCGGTGAAGGTGGTGTAGTCGTAGTCCGGGTCCAGCGGTCCCGCACCTGGTCCCGACGTGAATGCCAGGGCCTTCACATAGAGCGGATTGTCGGTGTACTTGTGGGCGTCTTCGGCCCGGCACAGGATGGCGGCTGCGGACCCGTCGCTGACGCCGGAGCAGTCGAAGATGCCCAGGTCCCCGGCGATGAGCGGAGCATTGCAGATCTTCTCCATGCTCACTTCCTTCTGGAACTGGGCTCGGGGATTGCGGGCTCCGTTGTAGTGGTTCTTCCACGCAATGCGGGCCATGACCTCTTTCATCTGGTCCCGATCCACGCCGTACTTTTTCCCGTACGCCGGCGCCAGCAGCGAGAACGAGGCCGGCGCGGTGATGGCTGCTTTGGTGCCATCGTCAGGAACCGGTGTCCCCACCAGACCGGACATGCCATTGTCTTTGAGCTTCTCCGCGCCGATGGCCATCACCACATCAAACGCGCCGGACGCTACCGCGTAGGCCGCGTTGCGAAACGCCTCAGATCCGGACGCGCACATGTTCTCCACGCGGGTCACCGGCTTGTAGTCGATCTTGAGCGGCTTGCTGATGGTCAGCCCGGACGTGCCCGAACTCAACGTGCCAAACCAGAACGCGTCCACGTCGTCCTGGCTGATGCCGGCCGAGTCGTAGGCCGCGTGCGCCGCCTCGATGATCATGTCGTCGATCGATTGATCGAAGTGCTCACCAAACCTGGTGCACCCCATCCCGACAATCGCTACCTGATCTTTGATTCCTCGTTGTCCCACTGCTCTGCTCCTTGTTCGTATTTGCGGCGCTCAGCCGAAGCGTTGCACGCAGCCATGTTGGGGCCCGGTTGCGCAGCCTTCGTTCAATTGGGTTGAGGTCCCTATCGGACCGGGGTGGCTTTCCAGAAATAGTTGTGGACGCCGTCGGCGGTCAGCATCCGGCGAAATGTCATCCGGACCCGCATGCCGATCTCCACTTCATCGGCGGCCGCGTCGGCAAGTTGTGAGGTGAACCGTCCTCCACCGTCAAAGTCGATGACCACCGCAATGGTCGGCGGAGACGGTGAGAAGGCGAGACGGTCGATGGTGAAGGTGGCGACGGTGGCTTCGACGTCGGCCATGGGCACCATCTCCATGTCATCGACGGCACCGCCCTTCACCGACACTCGCTGCGGGGGCAGGTGGATGGTCCCGGTGCTGCGGTCTCTGGATCCCATGAACGCAAACTTCCACTCGGTGTTCCGCTCCGATGGTGGGCCGGCGGGGGCTGCCGGGTCGGGGCGACGGGGAGGTTCACGGTCCAGCCAGCCACGCCAGGTCAAAAACTTGGCGTAGTCCAGGCTGTCGTTTCCCTGCGCGATCTGGGCCGACACCTTCTGGGCCGGGGTGTAGTTGGCAATGGCGTCGGTGGTGCGGAAGATGGTGGCGTCGCAGCCATCGGCCAGCGTGATCAACATGATGGTCTCGTTGGGCGAGGCCGAGTCCAGCGTGTTGGCCAGTGACAGCAATGACTGCGCGCTGCCCACATTGCCGATCTTGGCGGTGAGGTCTTCGGCCATCGGCACGGCGCTCATGCCGGCGGCACCGGCGCCACTTCGCACCGCCCGGGAGTGAAGGCCGCTGATGATGACCTTGTCCATGTCCGCAGCGGACAACTCGGTGTCTTTGAGAATCTGGGTGACGGCTTCGGTGATCAGCGACTGGTAGACCGACTCGCCAAAGCGTTCCTCCCACACTCGGGAGTACTCCCACCCGGGCGAGCGCCAGCGGTCCAGGAACTCGTGGGTGGCAGAGGAGCTGCCGATCCACTCAGCGATAACCGGGGCGTCCGTTTCGGACCCGATCATGACGGCTGCGGCCGCGTCCCCGAGTTGCGCTTCGTCGCTGCTGCCGGGACGACCGGTGCGAACGTCGGCGGCGGTGATCAGCACAGGGCGGCGATCGTTGAGGGCCGCGTTGAGTGCGCCCGAGGTTGACCGAACCGACCCAGCCATGTCGCTGGCGAAGACCGATGACGGATAACTCAGCGCTGCGTGAATGGCGTTGGCGTTGGTCTTGTCCAGATAGGGCGGGGTGACTGAGCTGAAGTAGACGGCTGCGGGCGTAGGCGCATCGAAGGATTTGAGCGCCAGCCGGGCCGCTTCAACCGACATGGACGTGGCGTCCTCGTCATACCCGGCGACCGCGCGGGATCCTTTGCCTCCGCCGGAGCCGAGCGCTGCGCCAATGACGGACCGTTGCAGCCGGTAGTACGGCACGTGCGTTCCGTAGCCAAGAATCCCCCTGGTCACCAACGTCGCTCCCCTGATCGTCCAGTTTCCTCCAGCGTAGTTGGCCGACGTTCGGCGGCTTGACGGCACGCGCCGCGGGGTCAGTCCTGGACGTTGCTACTGCGGGCGTCGTCGTGCTTGAGCACTTCGGCTTTGGCTGCTTCCCATTGGTCCGCTGGCCGCACATCATCAGCGCCGAGTGCCGCAACGGCGTCCGCATCCGGCACCACCCGCTCCACGACCTCGAGCACCTTCGGGCGCACTTCGGCCGGGGTCAGAAGAATCGAACCGTCATCCCGACGTTCGGCCAGAAAGTAGCTGTCCTTCTCCACGCCCAATCGGGCCAGTGAGACCCGCCTCCGTCCGTCGGTTTCAAGTAGATGTGACATTGGTGCAAGTGTACCACTGTCACAAACTCCGCGTCGAGCTTGCGTCCCCGTACACCATTTGGTATGGTCGAATTTATTCAGACAGTTCTGCGAACAATAGCTGGACGGGAGGACCGAGGCGAACATGACATTGTTGTGGTCAGAACGGGCACTTGATGGCTTGCGGCGAGCCCGGACCGAACCGGTCGGCAAAGCGTACGACCGCCTGGTGCACCGAATCGCCCGGTTGGAAAACGACCCGGCGAGCTTCGACGCGCTCGACGGGTGTCACGGTTCGCGCGCAGTCCCCGTCTCTCAATGCCGGGCCCCTTCGGGCTCATGTCATGGAAGCTGATGTCGGCCACGTCTTTGTGCTGCTGTACCGGCTTGACCTTGACTCCGAAGATGTCTGGATTCTGGAGGTTCGCCATGGCCAATGAACAACGACATGCAAGACACCAACGGCATCAGGTCGACCCGGCGTCGATCGCCGATCGGATCGCTACGGTCCGGAAGCACCTGGGGACCGCCGACCACCAGCGGCTGGACAGCCTTGTCCAACTCTTCGGCGGCAAAGATCCGGTCCTCATGGGCACGGTGCGCGAAACGCTGTTTCCTGAAGCAAAGCGGGATACGGCAACCACGTATTGGAACCGTCTGGTTGCGGCAGTCGACGAGGCGGCCGAACTGCAACGCAGCGACATCGCCATTGAGACCGTTGGTGGAAATCGGCTCGGTGACCGCAGGCCGGTTCACTTCACAGTCGCGGTTAAGCCAACGCCTGCCGGCAGTGAGTCTGATGAGTTGGACGCAGTGGGGGCTCGGCGCCTCGACCTGAGCGCCCGGGTCGGCACGAAACCGGCGGTGCGGGTGTTCCTGAGCTGGGCGTCCAAAGATCGGCAGCAGGCCGAAGACCTCTGGGACCGGCTCACCACTCGGCTGAAGTCCGATGACACCTGGGAGTTCGACCTCTGGTCCTTCGACAAGGCATTACTGACCGGCGAAGACTGGCATCAGGAGATCCTGACTGCTCTGGAGCGGGCTCACATCGGCATGCTGGCGGTCAGCCCGGCTTTCCTGGCCAGCAGCTACATCCGCAATGTCGAGGTTCCGGAGCTGGCCCGAAAGCGGCTGTTCCCCATCCAGTTGGGGGTCGTTGATCTCAGCACCGTGGACCTCGGCCACATCGCCGGATTGCAGGCGTACCGCGGACCGGATCAGGGCGACCCCAAGCCCTACACCCGTACCCGGGGCTCCTCCAAGGATGTCTGGGTGGAAGGACTGGTGCACCAGCTCCGCTCGGTGCTCGACAAGTACGGCGAGACCGGTCATGCGGACGCATCAGGGACACGCAACGAACCTTTGAGCGTCCCAGCAGCCGACGATCCCGCAGGCGCCAACTACAAGGACTTGGAGAAGACCGGCGATCGGCTCATATCGCTTCGTACCGGACCGGGAGGAATCGGTCCGGCCGCTGACCGAACAAACGCCGTCAACGCGGTGGAACACTTGATCGAGTGGGCTACCGACCCCGACGCTGATCACGCGCTGGCCGCCGTTCTGGGAGAGACAGGAACGGGAAAGACCATCACTTGCCAGGAGTTTGAGCAACAACTCCGCAGCCGGGAAGACGCGCCGGTCGTCCACCGCTTCGACCTGCGAGCACTGGCCAACCTGTCCCAGACCAGGACCGTCCCACCGCTACTCGATCTGATGGACGAGGTCATCGCCAATGACTGGAAAGGCGCCCCGCTTCCTTCCGCTGCCTCTCTTATCGAGACGGCCAAGCAAGATGCAACCATCTTCATCTTTGATGGGCTCGATGAGGCGCTGGTCCACCTGACGCCGGCGCAGGGGATCCGGTTCACGGAGTCGATTCTTCGTCTTCAGCCACATCGCGCCGACAAGCGCATTGAGCCCGGTCTGGCTGGCGTCCATACAAAGCTGTTGGTGTCCTGCCGAACCCACTATTTCAAATCGCTGAAAGATCAGACCAATCACTTCACCGAGAACCAGCGCGGCAACACCCGCAGTGACGACTATCTGGCGCTTACCCTGCTGCCGCTCACCGAAGAGCAGATTCGGTGGTACGTGGAGATGTCACTGCCGGGGGTCGCCATCGAACCGGTGATGGAGACCATTGAGGCGGTCCATGACCTTTCGGACCTGACCCAACGCCCGTACACGTTGTCGCTGGTGGTGGACCAGCTCCCGGACATTCATGAGCTTCGTCGCCAAAATCAGCCGGTGTACAGCACCACCATTTATCGGCAAATGGTTGCGCAGTGGCTGGCCCGGGACGACGGAAAACACACGATTGACCCGGAACACAAATTCATGCTGATGGCCCGATTCGCCGCCTGGCTGTGGGAGCGTGGCGGGCGACTGGTGGAGATAGGCGATCTCAACACCTGGCTCCACGGCGCCATCCAAGAGGCTGGTCTGGGTGATCGCTATCGGAACGCCGGTCCCGCTCTACTGGAGGAGGACTTTCGTACCGCTACGTTCCTTGTCCGCGTGGACACCGACGAGCGAAGCAGTTTCCGCTTTGCTCACACCTCCATTCAGGAATACCTGCTGGCCGAACACCTGATTTCTGCGGTGCGAGATGATGACCGCGCGATTTGGGCGATCGCTGAACCAAGCCGAGAGACCTTCGGGTTCGTAGGGCAGCTGCTGGCCGAGGACGCGGAGAGCGAGGCCCTTCTGCAGGCTATGCGTACGTGGCGACGGCCGTATCTTCGCAATGCCAGCGAGACTCTCTTGCGGTACTGCGTCTATGCCCAGGCCCATGGATGGCCACAGCCCGGGCTGGCAACCATCGACCTCTCCGGCGCCGATCTGCGCGGCCTTCGGCTGACTGGCAGCCCGGGGTACCCGGTGGTCCTGGCAAACTCAACGTGGCACAACACGGATCTTCGATTTGCGGACTTGTCCCACATTGACCTGCGTGGTGCGGATTTTTCAGATGCTCGGCTTGACCATGCCACTCTGCATGCATGTGACGGCGCCGATGTCTCGTTCGCCAGAACATCGCTGACCGGAGCGTTGGCCCATCACTGCTCTCTGCCGGTCCCGGTTGAGGAACACCCGTCGTTCCGCGTCGTACCTGAAGGAACGCCCACGCCAGTCGATCACCATCGCCGACGGATCAGCACCCTCACCGCCCACACCAGCTGGGTGCTCAGTGCCGCGTTCTCCCCCGACGGCGCCACCCTCATCACCACCAGCCACGACAACACCGCCCGCGTCTGGGACACCACCACCTGGGAAACCACCCACACCCTCACCGCCCACACCAACTGGGTGCTCAGCGCCGCGTTCTCCCCCGACGGCGCCACCCTCATCACCACCAGCAACGACAACACCGCCCGCGTCTGGGACACCACCACCTGGGAAACCACCCACACCATGACGCACCTACCCGGCGGGTTCGCCTCATGGTCCCGTGATCAGAAGCTCATCGCCGTGAGTGGCAACGCCTGGCGTTGGGTGCGGGTCGCCTTGTACGACAGGGACGGCCGGTGCTTGGGTTCGCACCCCTACGAACTGATCCCCGAAGTCCTTCCGGAACGGGTCGCCGCTGAGTCCGGGTTGTAGCTGCCCTTCCGGAGCAGCTACCACATTCCCAATCGCTGATCGTTGCAATCGGTAGTACCGCACGCGGCGCCTTGCCGATAGTTCCTCCGGTCACCGAGTCCCGTCTCGGTGCAAACCCGCCCTGGGTGTTGCGGGGGGCGACTATCCCGAATAGGTGATGTTTGAGGCACCGTCGCTTGATGGATGCAGACCGAATCATGGGGAGACCTACCCAATCACCCGTAGGTGGTTTGAGCTGGGACCGACGACTTGTTAACTGAGATTTGCCGCACGACGCGGTAGGTACACGAACCCACCCATCATTGGAGAGAAATACATGAAGACTCGTTTGTTCGGAGCAACGGCCCTTGCGGCACTGCTGTCGCTCTTTGCGACCGGGCTGGCCGCAGCGCCGGCTTCGGCCACTTACGGCAACGGCTACTCCAGCGGCACGCACTACTCATCGAGCAACTACTCCAGCTCGTACTCCTACCCATCGAGCTCCAGCTACTCCAGCTCGTACTCCTACCCATCGAGCTCCAGCTACTCCAGCTCGTACTCGTACCCATCCAGCACCAGCTACTCCAGCTCGTACTCGCACCCATCCAGCACCAGCTACTCGTACTCGTACCCATCGAGCACCAGCTACTCGTACCCATCGAGCACCAGCTACTCCTACTCGCACCCATCGAGCACCAGCTACTCCTACTCGTACCCATCCAGCACCAGCTACTCCTACTCGTACCCATCCAGCAGCACCAGCTACTCGCCCAGCAGCAACTGGTCCAGCTACCTGTCAGGCCACGGCCAACCGGTGAAAGCCCCAGCCGTGATGCCAGAACCCACTCATGCGCCTGCACCAGTTGTGGTCGAGCCCGTTGAACCGAAACCAACGGCGATTCCTCCAACGCCGGTTCCTCCAACGCCGGTTCCTCCAACGCCGGTTCCTCCAACGCCGGTTCCTCCAACGCCGGTTCCTCCAACGCCAACACCAGCACCAGCCGGCGACTGATACCACCTTCACGATTCGCCCGGGTGTTGGGATCCTCAGGGAGACCACCCCGGGCGTTCTGCGTTTTGTCTCCTAGTTGATGGAGCGAAGGAAGACGCCCGACCGGACCTTGGGGGTGAAGTAGGTCGACTTTGGGGGCATGGTCAGACCGGCGTCGGCCACCACGAACAGGTCTTCCATGGTCAGGGAGGGCACGACGAAGGCCACACCGCCATCGGTGTCCACCATCTGCTCCAGGCGGTCGCAGTGCTGATCACCGGAAACGGTGTTCAACCGCGGGTCGCTCCCCGGCGCCGAGATGCCCAGCATCGGGGCCAGGATCTCGTCCTGGAGGCGAACCGGATCCAGCGCAGCCAGCGGATCAGCGGGCGCCTCGCCCAGATCCACCAGGTGCCAGTGGCCTTTGGCATAGAGGCCCAACTGGCCCCGGTTGGGCTGGGGCGCCGTTTCACTCCTGGTCACCGTGAAGGTCTCTTTGACTTTGCCAACCAGAGCGCCAGCCTCATCCACGCTCAGGCCGGTGACCACTCGGTTGAATCCCAGAAGGAGCAGAGCATCGTCGGGAAACAGCACCGAGAGCATCCGGTCTTCTCCGTGTGCGGTGCCGTTGCCTCTTTTCACTGCCAATGCAGCGGCGGCGCGGTGGTGACCGTCGATGATGTAGGCCGGCCGCGTACGCAGTGCTTCGATGAGCGGGTCCACGAGTTGAGGGTCGGTCATGCGCCACACCACCTGTTCGATGGTTCCGTCGTCCCACGCCAGAATGGGATCAGACTTTCGCCCTTCGCGAATCAACGCCTTCACCGTTTGATCCGAGCGAAACGTCAACGCAATTGGGCTGGACGAGTGACCTACGCCGAGCAGGTGTTGGCCCAGCAGTTCGGCTCGGGCCCCCCGGATCTGCTCATGGGCCTTGATGGAACCTTCGGCGTAGTCGGTCACCGACGCCTCACAGACGATGCCGGTCTGTCGATGGTCCCCCGCCGCGATGCGGTACAGGTACAGCGACGGCTCGTCGGCCTCGTTGAAGGCGCCGTCGGCAAGGAGCGCTTCCAGCACCTGACGGGCCGCGGCCACCAGCGACTCGTTGTCGGTCGGGGCGCCGGGCGGTTCGTCTTCCGGGGCGCGGGTGACGTTGAGATACGAGTACGGATTGTCGATGCGAAACTGCCGACGCTCAGGCGTGCTCAGCGAGTCGTAGGCCGGCGAGGGGACCCGGTCCAACCAGGCCGGATCCACCGTCCGGCCCCGGAAGGCGTGAATCTCAACCATCAGTCCACACCACACATTCGAGGCCGAGTATTTCGGGGACCGCGGTGAGACGGTCAAGGACAGCATCGGTTGGGCAGGGATCAACACCGATGATGGCCACTGCGGCCCGTCCACCTCGAAAGACTTCGTTGCGCATCTGCTGCACGTTGATGCCGGCCTGACGCAGGATCTCAAATACCTGAGCCAGGACCCCCACCTCGTCGCGGTGACGGACGGTGATCAGCGCGGCGCCCACCTGCTGGTGCTCCATATTCACGCAATTGATGATCTCGCCGCGGGCGAAGGCCTCGATGACCTCCACGGTGCCAGCGGCCACCGATCGCTGCGCCTGCTCGGTTGATGCACCAACGTGGTGACTGCCCACCACCCGGGGGTGCGAGGCAAGTTCAGAGACGAAGTCACCGGTGCCGCCAGAAGGTTCGTTGGGATACACATCCAGCCCGGCCCGGAGCCCAGTGGTGTTGAGCGCGTGGAGCAATGCATCGCCGTCCAAGGTCGACCCGCGTGACGTGTTCAGCAGGATGGCGTCTGGCTTCATGGCGGCCAGGAACGTCGCGTCCACCAGCTGGTCGGTCTGGTCGCCGCCGGGAACATGCACCGAGACAATGTCCGCCCGGGCCAGCAGCTCGTCCTGAGTGGCCACCAACTCCACGCCGATGGTGGCAAGCTCAGCTTCGGCCTCGGCCGAGCGTCCCTGCCGGTGAAGGCCAATCACCCGGAGGTCAAAGGCGACGGCACGGCGCGCGACGGCCCGTCCAATCGCCCCCAGACCAATGATGCCCATGGTCTTGCCGGCCACGCCGTCGGCCTTCTTGTACTCGCTCTTGTTCCACTGTCCGGCCCGCAGATCGGTGGCTCCATCAACGATGCGCCGGTCGATGGCCAGGAGCAGGGCCATGGTGAGCTCGGCCACCGCCACCGCATTGCGACCCGGCACGTTGCAGACATACACGCCGTTGGCGGCTGCGGCGGACACGTCGATGGTGTCGGTGCCAGCGCCGGCTCTGACCACCATTGCCAGGCGGTCCGCAGCTTCGACAACGTCGGCGGTGACCTTGGTGCTTCGGACCACAAGCACATCAACGCCGACCACATGCGCCGCCAGATCCTCTACGCTGAGCGAAGGATCTACGGTCACGGTATGGCCGGCAGCGCGCAGCGGCGCGAGTCCTGACTCATCAACACTGTCAGCGAATAGCACGTGCATGATGACCGTCCTTTTTGATGTCGGTTCAGTAGAGCGCCCGCGGGTCAGATGATCCCGGGCCCATGGACCTGTCGGCACAGATTCGTGGTCCATGTGGGGTTGCGGCAGTGTTCCACCATACGGTACTGTTCCACCATGTGGGACGCTGCCTCCGAGGTCACCGTATCACCCGCACCTTCGGCCAGACCAAAATCTGACTGACCAAAACTGATTCAAGCATCAAGGTTGGACCGCCGAGAGTGGAAGCAATGACGGTGGCCCAGGACATCTCACCAACAAACAGGAGCAAGCCATGAGCGAAGACGCCGCAGCGCCCGAGGGCGAAGAAGAGGAGATCATCCTCGCCGACCTCAACGACGAAGACCTCACGCTGCAAATGCATGATGATCTCTATGACGGCTTGAAAGAAGAGCTGGTCGAAGGCACCAACATTCTTCTGAGCCGCGGCTGGGGCGCCGACAAGGTCCTCAACGACGCCCTCGTCGAAGGCATGCGCATTGTGGGCATCGACTTCCGCGACGGCATTCTCTTTGTCCCCGAAGTCCTTCTGGCCGCCAACGCCATGAAGGCCGCCATGGCCATCCTTCGGCCCCTGCTGGCCGAGACCGGGGCGGAGCCCATGGGCAAGATCGTCATCGGCACCGTCAAAGGCGACATCCACGACATTGGCAAGAACCTGGTGGCCATGATGCTCGAAGGTGCCGGCTTCGACGTGATCGACCTGGGCATCAACACCGACGTGGACGCGTTTCTTGCGGCGCTTGAAGAGCACCAGCCCGACCTGCTTGGTATGTCTGCGTTGTTGACCACGACCATGCCGTACATGAAAGTTGTCATCGACACGCTCGTTGAAAAAGGCCTGCGCGACACCTACAACGTCATCGTTGGTGGGGCGCCGCTCAATGAAGAGTTCGGCGAAGCCATTGGCGCCGACGCCTACTGCCGAGACGCCGCCGTGGCCGCCGAAACGGCAACCGCACTGGTTGCTGCTCGTCGCGCCGCCGCTGCCTGATTCGGAGACCTGACTGTGGCTCCAACCGTTACGGCGTCACCCCCGTCAGGGACGCTGATTCTCGGGTGTGGCGCGCTGGCCAAAGAACTCCTGGCCATTGTTGAGCTGAACCAGCTGGACCACGTCACCGTTGAATGCCTTCCGGCCATCCTGCACAACCGGCCGGACAGGATCGTGCCCGAGCTTGCCGCCCGCGTGGAGCGGGCTCGTAAGACCTTCGACCAGATACTGATTGGCTACGCCGATTGTGGGACCGGGGGGTTGCTTGACGTGTTCTGTGAAGAACAGAACCTGACCCGGCTGCCCGGCGCTCATTGTTATGAGTTCTTTGCCGGCCACGACCGCTTCATGGAACTGCACGAGCGGGAGCTCGGCACCTTCTATCTGACCGACTACCTGACCACCCATTTCGAACGGTTGATCTGGGAGGGGCTGGGCATCGCCAAACACCCTGAACTCTTCGACATGTACTTCGGCAACTACAAACGCCTGGTGCTGCTCTCTCAGGTGCCCAACCCCAGGATCGCTGCGGCCGCCCAAGCGATCGCGGACCGCATGGGCCTGGCGTTCAGCCATGAGCCAACCGGATACGGCGAACTCCGGGAATCGATCGTCGACTTCACCCCGTCCCGCAACCCGCGCTCCCAGGAGGTCTCGGCATGAGCCGTCGCCGAAATCGAAACGAACTGACCACGATCTTCTGGCGGGACATCCCGGCTCAGGTGACCGCGCAGGTGGGCGCCACCCGCGAGCAGGCCCTCATGCCAGACCGCTTCCAGGTCGCCATCGACCGAGCCGCTGCGGTCGCCGGTCTCACCTCCACCGACGATTACGTGAACGAGTGGCGCAAAGTCAGCGAGCCGCTGGCCAGCGAGGACGCCGCCACCGAAGCCCAGGCCCGCGTGGACGCGCTGACCACCGAATACTCCGAAGAACGACTCGAAGCGCTGGTGTGGACCGGCGGAGCCAAAGACAACGCCACAACCGAACACCCCCAACAAGAAGACTGAGCATGACTGACACCATTCTTTCCTCCGCCACCAAAGAAGTGGTCATTGGCTTCGGCCGACCTTTCGTCATGATCGGCGAGAAGATCAACCCCACCGGTCGCAAACTCCTGGCAAAGGAGATGAAGGAAGGCAACTTCAATCGAGTGGAGAAAGACGCTCTGGCTCAGGTGGCCGCCGGCGCCCACATGCTCGACGTGAACGCGGGCATCCCGCTGGCTGACGAACCGGCGCTGCTCACCAGGGCCATCGAACTGGTACAGACCGTCACCGACGTCCCACTGTGCATCGACTCATCCATCATCGAAGCACTCGAAGCCGCCATCAACGTGTACAAAGGCAAGCCGCTTGTCAACTCGGTGACCGGCGAAGACGAGAGCATGGAACGGGTCCTGCCCTTCGTCGCCAAGCACGGCGCAGCTGTGGTGGCCATCTCCAACGATGACACCGGTATCTCCGAAGACCCCGACGTGCGCTACGCCGTGGCCGAAAAGATCGTCAACCGCTGCTCGGACTACGGCATCCCCAAAGAAGACGTGGTCGTGGACCCCCTGGTGATGCCCATCGGCGCCATGGGTACCGCGGGCCGTCAGGTGTTCCAGCTGGTGCACCGCCTCCGCACCGAGCTGGGCGTCAACACCACCTGCGGCGCATCGAACGTGAGCTTCGGTCTGCCCAACCGTCACCAGGTCACCGGGTCGTTCCTGGCCATGGCGATTTCGCACGGCATGACCTCGGCCATCATGAACCCCATGCACACCGAGGTGAAGGCGTGCATCATGGCTGCCGACGTGCTCAACAACCAGGACGCCAACTGCGCCGCATGGATCAAAGCGTTCCGCGAACCAACGCCCGAAGGCGAAGGCGCCCGCGGTGCTCGCGGCGGCCGTCGCCGTCGCCGTGGCTGAACGCCGCTCCCTCCTTCTCACGCCCATGACCGAGCAGCACAAAATCGTCTTCACCCCGTCAGGGCTGTCCGGCGAGGTTCCCGCGGGCACCACCGTGCTTCACGCCGCCCGCGAGTTGGGCGTCGACGTTGACTCGGTATGTGGTGGACGCGGCCTGTGCGGTCGATGCCAGATAACGCCGGTGGATGGCGAGTTCCCCAAGTGGGGCATCAGCGCCACCGCAGTGAGTCTCAGTCCGTGGGGCGGACTCGAACAGAGCTACAAGGGCAAGCGCCCCATTGAAGACGGCAACCGACTTGGGTGTGGCGCCATGATCCACGGTGACACCGTGATCGATGTGCCGCCGGAGTCTCAGATTCACAAACAGGTGGTCCGCAAGGAAGTCAACGTTGAGGACCTGGAGCTCGATCCCGCCATCACGCTGAACTTCATCGAGATTGAACACTCCGTGCTTACCGAAGGTGACCCGGTCCTGGATCGGGTGGCGCAGGCGCTGGCCGCGGACTGGCAACTCGCCAGGCCGACGGCTACCCCGAAGGTCCTGCGCATGCTGCAGGCCGCCATCGTTGGCGCCGAAGGCCGCATGACGGTTGCGGTTCATCAGCCGCTTCCCGTGGACGATCATCCCGCCCAACCGCCCCGCATCCTGGCCGCATGGGCCGGCTACGTGGACACCGCGGTGGGCATGGCCGTGGACATTGGCTCCACCACGATCGCCGGTCACCTCATCGACCTGAACTCCGGAGAAATCCTGGCCACCGCCGGGCGCATGAATCCTCAGATCCGGTTTGGCGAAGACCTGATGAGCCGGGTCTCCTACGTGATGATGAATCCCGGCGGAGATGCAGAACTTGAGACCGCGGTCCGGACGGCGCTTGACGAACTTCTGGGCGAGCTGGTGGAGACCGCCAACGTTGACCGCAGCCATGTGCTCGATGTTGCCCTGGTGGGCAACCCGATCATGCACCATCTGCTCCTGGGCCTGGACTCGGTCCCGCTTGGTCAGGCCCCGTTCCCGCTGGCGACGGCCGAAGCGGTCAACGGCATGGCGTCCGACGTGGACATCGACGCCCCCGCCGCCATGTGGGTTGGCCCCTGCATCGCTGGCCACGTGGGTGCAGATACCGCCGCAGTGATTCTTTCGGAGAAGCCGTACGCCAGTGAGCGGGTCTCGCTTCTGATCGACGTTGGCACCAACGCCGAAATCGTCCTTGGGAACAGCAGTCAGCTGTTTGCCGCATCCAGCCCCACCGGGCCGGCGTTTGAAGGCGCGCAGATCTCTGCCGGTCAACGCGCCACGGCCGGCGCCATCGAACGAGTCAAGATCGACCGCGCCACCATGGAGCCGGCATTCAAAGTCATTGGCTCTGACCTCTGGTCCAACGAGTCCGGCTTTGAGGAGGCGACCCAGGGCCGAACCAAGCCGGGCATCACCGGCATCTGCGGCTCCGGCATCATCGAAGTGATCAGCGAGATGTACCTGTCCGGCGTCATGGACCAGAACGGCGTGATCCTCGGATCGAATGCCGAACGCACACCCCGCATCGTGGCCGACGAACGAACATTCAGCTACCACCTCCATGGCGACATCCACGTCACCCAGGCCGACGTCCGCGCCATCCAGTTGGCCAAAGCCGCGCTGCGGGCCGGCATCGATCTGCTGCTCGAACATGCCCAACTCACAACGGTGGACGAAATCAAACTTGCGGGGGCCTTCGGCGCGCACATCGACCCCACCCACGCCATGGTCCTGGGTCTGATTCCGGACTGTCCGGTCAATCAGGTCAGTGCCGTGGGCAATGCCGCCGGATCCGGCGCCGTCCGAGCCCTGCTGTCGCGCAGCCAACGCCGCGAGATCGAAGACGTGGTGGACCGAGTCACCAAGATTGAAACCGCCATCGAGCCCCGCTTCCAGGAACTCTTCATCGCGGCCATGGCCTTCCCGCACACCACCGCCGCCACCCCCAACCTTTCGACTCTGGTGAACCTGCCCGAGCGGCAGGCGTCCGCCCAACCCACCCGTCAACGGGGCCGTCGCCGGCGAGCCACCAATTCTCAGGAGAGCAACGATGTCTGAACCAACTGCAACCGATACCGGTTCCGAGTCCGGCGGTCGCCGAGGCCGTCGATCCGGGGGTCGGGCAGGTCGGGCGGCCGCCCGCGCCGCCACCGCCATCGAACGAGTCCCGTACCTGACCCGCACCATGAAACCCATGGAAGTTGTCAGCGACGAAGGACTCTCCATCATCGAAGAGAACGCCGAGCGGATATTGAGCGAAGCCGGTATCGAGTTCCGAGACTTCCCCGAGGCTCTGGAGTTGTTGAAAAGCCACGGCTGCGACATCGACGGTGAACTCGTCCGCTTCCCCAAAGGCCTGTGCCGCTCACTCATTACCGAACACGCCCCTTCGATCTACACCCAGCACGCTCGCAACCCGGCCAACAACGTGCAGATCGGTGGCATGCACACCGTGTTTGCTCCCAACTACGGATCGCCGTTTGCCTTCGACCTGGACAACGGTCGCCGGTACGCCACCATCGAAGATTTCCGGAATGTGGTGAAGTTGGCGCAGCACAGCCCGTACCTGCACCTCACCGGCGGCACCGTCGTGGAGCCCACCGACATCGCGGTCAACAAGCGTCACCTCGACATGGTGTATTCGCACATCAAGTACGGCGACAAGCCGTTCATGGGATCGGTCACCGCTCGCGAAAACGCGGTGGACTCCATCGAGTTGGCCCGCATGGCCTTTGGCGGCGACCTTCAGGACCGCACCGTGATGAGCAGCCTGATCAACGCAGCCTCACCCATGGTGTGGGACGCAACGATGTTGGGCGCGCTGACCGAATATGCCAAAGCCAACCAGGCCTGCATCGTGTCGCCGTTCATCCTGGCCGGCGCCATGTCCCCCACCACCGTTGCCGGCGTCGCCACCCAAACCCTGGCCGAAGCCATGGCCGGCATGGCCTACGCCCAGATGGTTCGACCCGGTGCACCGGTCGTCTTCGGTTCGTTTGCCAGCTCCATGAGCATGGCCACCGGTGCCCCGACCTTCGGCACCCCCGAACCTGCGCTGGTCCTCTACACCGTGAGCGCACTGGCTCGCCGGCTCGGTGTCCCGTTTCGCTCCGGCGGTTCGCTCTGCGGATCGAAGCTGCCGGACGCGCAGGCCGCGTATGAGAGTGCCAACACGCTGATGCCGACGGTGCTTGGGGGCGTGAACTTCTGTCTGCATGCCGCAGGCTGGCAGGAAGGCGGACTGTCGTTCGGCTTCGAGAAGTTCATCATGGACGTGGACCAGCTGGGCATGATGCACACCTTCGTCAACGGCGTGGGTATCGACGAGAACAATCTGGCGTTGGATGCTCTGATGACCAACGGCCCGGGCCAGCACTTTCTGGGCTCAGCTCACACGCTCGCCAACTTCGAGACCGCCTTCTACCGTTCTGACGTGGCCAACAACGACAGCTTCGAACAGTGGGAGATCGACGGCGGCCTGGACACCGCCCAACGCGCCAATCAGATCTGGAAGCAACAGCTGGCCGAATACGAGGCGCCACCTTTGGACAGCGCCATCGACGAAGAAATGCTGGCCTATATGCAACAACGCAAGGACTCCATGCCCGACGCCTTTGGCTGATCTGTCCCTCCGGGGGACGATGCGCTCACTCCGTTCGCTGGCTCGCAGCGCCCATCAGCAGGCTGCGTGCAACGCTTCGGGCGAGCGGACGCGAGTCCGAACAGTGTCTTGGGGCTGCGTGCAACGCTTCGGGCGAGCGGACGCGAGTCCGAACAGTGTCTTGGGCTGCGTGCAACGCTTCGGGCGAGCGGACGCGAGTCCGAACAATGTCAAGGCCCGAAGATGTGGAGTCGGGCGTCGTCGGTGCCGATGGCGAGCCACGGGCCCGCGGTGGTGGCCTGGGTTCCGAAGTTGGCGACCACTCGACCTCCGCCCAGGTCGATGAGCCCGAGGACTTCGACCCCGGTTGGATGAGCGGCATCGGTCGTTCGTCGAAGCACCCCAATCTGATTGCGCCCCTGGGTTGGCACCACGACGTTGAGTTGACCGTTGCCGGTGGCATCCAGCACCACACCCATGTCCAGGTTCCGGCTGCCACTGATGTGGGTGGTGAACTCGCCGGGCGCGGTGGCTACCCGCTCCAGTCGGCCATCGCTTCGGTACTGGAAGAATTCGACCACGCCGCCAATGTGCGGCACTCGCACGTCGATGACTTCAACCTCGCCCGCCGGGCCGGTGGCCGCAACCGCCATCTGGTTCCGCCACCGATTCCCCTGCCCAATCGGCTCTGATTCGGCCACCAGCTGACCATCCAGGTCATAGACGGCCAGCCATGCGCCAACATCAGCGTTGCTCTGGGTCACCAGAATGTCGGGCGTAAGGTCTGCGTTCACATCGGCCAGGATTGCTGAGACCCCTTCGATCACCGAAGGTGCGGGTACCTCAATACGGGTGCGGTCATCGCCACAGTCCCGCACGATCTCGATGGCTGACGCCTCGATCCGATCCCCCAGAACCCCATGGCCGTATCGATCGGTCGGCCCGGTCAGCGCCACCACATCCGGTCCGCCAACCACCCGAGTGTCGGGCAGCGGATCAGAGAACAGACCGTGATCGGCGTAGGCCGAACGCACGGTCACACCGTTGTTGGGATTGCTGAGGACCTCCGGCGGTTCGTCCAGGATCTGGCCGGTTGCAGACACGGTGCCAGCAGGATCAACGCGGAGGACCTCGCCGTTGTCAAGGACGACAAACCAGTGACCGATATCGGTGGGATCATCCACAATCCACTGCGCCGTCGACGGCAGATCCACCACCACCGGCGAGGCGGACAACAAGTCGGTACTGCCCCGCAGGACCCGGTTGCCGACAATCGTTGCTGCGGTCGTGAAACGGGCGCTCGACAAGCAATCTGCGGGCGGCTCGGCCGCGATGGGCTCTTTGCTTGGCGCAGGCACAACCGATATCGCGGTTGGCAGTGGAGATGCGGTTGGCTCGGCCGCCGCAGTAGCGGTGGGCTGAAGCGGGGCCGTCGTCTGAACAAACTCCCGCACCTCCTCGTCGGCGTCCGCCGCCAAGTTTGGCTTTGATGCGCACCCACTCAGTATCGCCAGCCCGATGACTGCGACCAGGGGCGCCATGCCGTACCTCAACCAACCACCAGAGGGTTGCCGATGTGGCGGCTGACCAGGCTGCGGAATCCAAACTCCAAAACTTCGGGAACGTCAAGATCGGCCTTGGCCAGCTTTGCCGCGGCACCGGAAATGGGCTTGGCGTCCCTCGCCTTCATGGCGACTTCGGCCACGCGCTCCATGGTCACGAAGTTGGTCATGCAGCTACTGACCGAAGTCCCAACCGTCAGAAGGCCGTGATTGCGGAGGATGACCCCCCGATGGTCGCCCAGCGCCGCGGCAATTCGGCGACCACCATCGACGCTGAGAATCTGCACCTCTTCGTCATCAAAGAGGGAATGGTCGGCAAAGAACAGGCACGACTCCTGGCTGATGGGTTCCAGCAGACGCGCCTCAGCAGAGAACGGGGTACCCCATCCCGTGTGGGTGTGGGCGACGCCCACCACGTCCGGTCGAGCCTGGTGGATGGGATGATGAATCATCCATGCCGTCGTGTTGTAGGGGGTGTCGGCTGGCCCGCCGTCCACCACTTCACCAAACGGATTGATCAACACCAGGTCGTTGGCCTTGGCATCAGCAAAGTCCACCCCATACCGAAGCAGCCACATGCAGTCGGTGAGTTCGGGGTCTCGGCCCGTGATGTGACCATCGCCCAGATCACCCCAGCGGAAGGCGGCGAAGAGCCGGTATCCCAACGCCACCTGACGCTTCCGGCGAAGCCGCTCGGCTGCCAGTTGCTCCTCCGGTGTCAGCCCTGATTTTTCTTCAACTGCTGCTGTCTCGGTTGCCACGGGATCAACGTAGCAAAGGCCAACGTTTGGGTCAGGTCCGGGGCACGCTCAACGGTCGGTTCCTCTGGCGCTTTTGTTCAGGTGAGATCAATTCCCGGCAAGCCGATCAGGTCTTCCAACGGGACGGCTCGGGACGTGATGCTCATCGCGACGGTGTACGTGCCACCGAAGCCATGTTTGACTGCGTCGCTGGAGCCCGGCTCCTTTCTGGGATTGAAGAACACATTGCCACTCCAGTTGAGCTGGATTGGTGTGGAGGGGTCTGGACTGAATGCCGGCTCGCCAATTGGGACTATGTCGAAGAACGGTATCTCAGAAAATTTGGGTCCCCAGTGCCCATGGTCTCCCGTAGCCTGGCCAAGACACGTGCGCGGGTACCCGGGCCAGAGCGCATCAGCTGAGTCGTTGGCAAAGAGGTAGAACCTCAAATCGATGACTTGGGTCGAGCTGTCAAGGAGGACGGTGATCGCTCCCGACCCCCCAGCTAGCCCAATGACCTCCTGGGTCGCCGCGATGTGGGGGTCAAAGAGGTAAAGCGGTTGTGGTTGCAAATGGTTGTCGCCGCCCATGGGCCGATCGATAACAACGCCCTGTCGAACAATTATGTTGGCGTCGGTGCCCTCCAAGTGTGACGTGTCACTCCACTTCTTGAGGTAGTCCTTCTTGGTCCCGTCCCAGAAGGCGTAGTTCTCGGATTCAAGTTTCACGTCGAGCTCAAAGGCGACCATGGGTGGCTGCTTTGCCTGGATGTCGGCCTCATCGTCGTTGATGAAACCATAGGTATCGAGCCGGCTGGCGACGAGGTCACGCAGCGTCACGGTGATGAGCGAGTCGGCAAAGAGTGGGGGACCGAGCAGCTCCGAAATTGGGCGCAGATCGACGTAGATCGGGGGGCGGTGGTCGCCCTCACCGGTGCTCACCCATGACTTTGCGATCTTCTCTGCGATCTTCTGTGTCGTTTGTTCAGCCTCGGTCTGGTTCTCGTGCTGCTGGCCACCCTCAACACTGGCACCCCCACCAACGCCGGGACCCTCTACGTCGACCGACGCACTCGCATCCCACGCTTTCTTGAGCGTGACGCCGTTCGCTTTCATCTTTGTGACGTCGGACTTTGTGATCGACTCTGTCGACAGTTTCATCACCCCGAACGTTGCGGCGTTCACGAAGTGGGTGCCCCACTCGTCGAAGAAGTGATCGAGGCGTGCGTTGATCTCGTCGGGAGTCTTTCCCTCGACATCGGACGCAAGCTGCGCAACCCGTTTCCGGAATCCTGGCTTGTCACCGACATCGCGCGAAAGGGGCACGTTCTTTTTGTCGAGCACCATCACGAAGTCGAGCTGGACCTCCTTGATCTCGGTGGTCACAGTTTCGGCTTTGGTGATGTTTCGAATCTTCTTTTCAATGCTCTTGTTCTTGGATCGAGAAAAGCTCGCCGAGGCCTTAACCGGTCCGGCCTTGACATTCGCTGACACCTTGACGTTGAAGCCCGAGGCCCGCATGGACGAGTTCATCACGTCCGCGCTGGTTGACAGCATCCGGGAGTGTTCGCCGCCTTCGGCTTTGGTGTAGGCCTTGTAGCTCCAACCCCACGGCGTCGCTGCGCCCGCACCCACCGAGCTGTAGTTCTTGGAACCCGGTGCCGGCAAGGCAAAGATCTGCTTGTCTGCGGCAATGTGTTGGAGATCAGGGTCGGCCGCGGCCGCATCACTCTTCAATGCTTGCAAGTCATCGAGGTCCATCACCTTTATGTTGAACGCCCGAAGCAGATTGCTGAGTCCATAGTTCTTGTTGGTGAAGTTGTCGTTCCAAGTCTGGCTGTTCGACTTCGCTTCGTCCGGATCGTTGGGGAGTCGTTCAATATAGAAGTTGTCCGAATCTTCGAGGTAGTCGGTGGGTGAGGACTTCAGTAGCGCGCAATCCTCGGCAGTGCCGGAGATAACGAAGCCGATCGAGTGAGCCCCCATGACGTCGTCGTTCCATGACAGCACGATGTTGGTGTAGGAGCTGAGTTGGGCCGCCTGCGGGCCAACCGGGGTCAGCGTGAACTTGGCCGCCGGATTGCCGGACTTATTGGACTCGGCGTAGGTGCCATCGATGTAGGTGATCTGGGCTCGGAACCCAAGATCCGATATCAAGAGCGTGCTGTCGGGCTGGTCAGGGTCGGGAACAAAGGCGTAGTAGGGATGCGAGTTGTACGTGCCGTGATCAAAGCCTTTGACTCCGGGCATTGACGGTTTGCTTGGGCCAACGTCTATCTCGCCCGAACGCTGGTAGGTGGTCGTCGTTGGTTGCGCGTCAGTCGGCAACTTTGTGCCGATATCGAGCAGAGCGAACGCTGCTGCTTTGGGATCGACTGCGGCATCGGCGGTGGTTGGTGCGTTACTCATTCTTCTGGGTCCTTCGATTGCGATCGGGTGATATGGCGTCTACTGGTTTGCGGTGGTCGAGATGGCCGTGGTCGAGCTCGCGGTGGTCGAGCCAGGTTGGGCTGGATCACGAAAGCGACCGATGGCTTCCGAGGCAACCGAGGCGCCGAAGTAGCTGATGACGATCACGCCGACCAGCCATGTGAAGCCCTCCCATACCTGCTCACCCATCTGGGTTTCCAATCCTTCGCGTTCGCCTGCGCTCGTGAGGAATGCGGCGAGCAGTGCCATGTACATCGAGATGAACGTTGCGGTGATCGTGGTTCGCATACCGAGGCCGCAGGAGCTGAAGCCGAAGAACGCGGTGATCCCGATCAAGAAAATTGCTCCGGCGAGTGGCGCCTCCCCGAGGCCGTCGACGAAGTCGAGGGTCAGATGAATCAACCAGATCACTGCGAGCATCGCACCGATGATCGCGATGCGTTCGCCGGGAACGCCCGGCTTGGCGTCACCCTCGGATGTGGCAGCCGGTGAGGTCGCTGCGGTCGGAGCTGTGCTGCTTGACCTGGCGTCTGACGTTGTGTCGACGACGATCTCATCGGCAGGCGGTGTGGCTGTGTCACTCATGTCTGTCGCTCTCCTCGGTGGTGGACGTGAACTGCGGTCATCGACGAATCGAGAGCCGCCATGAAATGCTGGGCGTATCCGGCGATGGTCGAAGCCCGGTCATTGCCGTTGATGATGTGGCGAGCACCGACAAAATCGACGCCTTGCCCCGCGGACGCGTCACCGATGTAGTGCTTCAGGGCCCTGCCAGTGAAGGTGCCGCAGAACATCCCGTAGAACAAGATGGTTGACGCGTAGTCGAGTTGCTTCACCGCCTCGGGGTCGGTCGTGAAGTCGGGGCAGTCCGGATAGAAGTGGCGCACGATCGGCACCATGAGCGTGTAGTTGCGGCGCCCGGTGAGCTGCACGAAGCCTCGGCCATGAAAGCGAGCCCCGTCGCCCGCCTGACCGCCCGCAGCCGGGCCATTGCCGAGATCGCTGCGGGTCTCATAGTGCTTCGTGAAATAGTCGTTCGATCCGTACTCGGAAATCGGCTGCATTTTGGTTGCCGTCTCGTGGTAGATCGTGGCCAGCATGTATGCCAACCAGCCAGGAGCACGAATGCCCCACTGCTTGCCGAAGTCGCCATCGGGATTGACAGGCGGCGACTCCCAGAAGTTCAACACCGCCTCAATTCCGTCGACCTGAGACTGGCTGAGCTTGCCACCAAAAGGTGACGGCCGGATCCCGTCATAGAACAGCTTGCGGTTGATCATTTGCCTTCTCCTTGTTCCTCACCGGGGTGTTCGTCCGGTCCTTCACGTTGTTCCTCGCGCTCGACGCGGGCTTCGTCCCAAGCTTGGAACCGCTCCAACAAATCGGCGTCGTCCCCCGGCCGCCCGTCATTTCCTTCTGCAGAGAAGACCGCGCGAGCAATCCGGTCAAGGCTTGGACTTTCTACAAGACCCGCCTCGGAGGCCTGCTCGCTGATTCCCAGGAATGGACCTCCGCTCCGGCGATAGGGCGGGGGTTCCTGCCAGTCGTCAGCCCGCTCAGCCAATGTGTCAAACAACGTGCGCGCCGTCTGGAAATCGACCTTTTGATTGCCGTCGGCGTCCGTGCGCACCGTGAACATGTCGACCTCCTGGGCGTCGTCGCCGCTGCGCATGGCGTACACGGCCTCGCCCCCGTAGTCGAAGATCTGCTCGGCTTTGAACTTCTCGTCAGTGCCGAAGGCTTGCAAGAAGGGTTCGGCCGGAACCGATTCCCGTTCGATACGTTTTTGCCAGTCGAAATCCTCGGCTAGTAGGTCGTCCAACTCCTCGGGGAACACCGCGTCAAAGCGCTCGACCTGTGAATCGCGTTTGTCAAATACCTGCGCTTTGAGCGCGTCCGATGCGGCCTTGTCGCGGGCCATCCTCACGAAAAGCAGGGCACTATGTGCGTCTTCGAAGGTCACATCCTTCGGCGCGTCCCCCTGTTCTGCCGGCTCTCGTGGTGGCCGAAACGTGACGAGAACAGGCGGCAAACCAGTGGCGGTTAGCCACGCTGCGTCCGCGTCCTCCAGGTAGGGATGGATTTCATCTGAGATCGTGATCGGCGGCTCGCCGCCATCGGTTGCGAGCTGGTCAAGCGCCTCTCGCAGGGCTTGCCCGTCAATTCGTTCGTTCGCCTCAGCTTCCTGCTCAAATGCATTGAAAGCAGAAGCTCCACGGTCGTCGCGAACGAACACCACGGCCTTCAGCTCGGCGGCCGCATCGATGCCAGCCATCTTTTGCACCGTGCGCATCGCCGCCTGCACTTCGCCAAAGCTGACGCTCTCGGCCCCCGGGCTGGGCGCCCACTCACTGAGGTCGAGATCGAGTTTCTTTCCGACTTCAGAAAGCGCATTGCTGAAATCCACAGCAGGCACGACCTCGGGAACCGGCACAAAGTCTCTCTCGAACTTGCGCAACTTTTCTGGCTCGTTCTCAAAGAGCGCGTCCTTGAGTTGACCGGCTACCTCCTCGCCGCGGGCCGCTTTGATGAGCTGCAGCGCGTTGGCCACATCTGCCAACCACATCGTCTGCTTCTCGGCGCGTACGTCCTCGTAGACTTGGAACGACGTGTTGAATTCGCGGTAGTCCGGGCCCTTCTGGCCTTCGACCGGCGTCGGACCGTCACCGACAAAGCCAGCATCGTCTGAGACCAAAACTGAGTAGTAGCGGAGCTCCATGTCGGCGACCACAAGACCGACCGAACCCGTTGAGGCATCGTTGCCCGTTGGGGCTGCCGCAGTGAGGAGCTGGTACTCGTAGCCCGACTTCTCGGCCAGCTCCTCCAACGCCTCAATCACCGCGGTGGCGTCGATTCCGTTGCGATCGAGATCGTCCGCGATGGCGCCATATGACTCCCCGATCCGGAGAGAGTCGCCCTCTGGTAACGAGGAATTTACGTTGCGGACAAGATCGTCGCGCTCCTTCTGGTCGAGTCTGGCAGTGGTTGCGAAGCCATCGAGAAAGAACTCGAGCTCGCCTCGGGCAAGCCCCTCGGGCGGGATCTCGCCAACCGCTCGGCCCCCTTTGGCCCGTACCTTCACCGAACCATCGGCCTCGCGTACTACCGACCCTCGCGCGCCGTCCAGAGCGTTGATGATCGGGTCGATATCTACGGGAAGGTAGTCAGCAAGCGGAAAGTAGGCGGGCTGGCCGAGCTTCTCATAGGCAGCCTTCAGCGACGAGGGCACGACCACTTCAGACCGATACACGCCATTGTCGACCTCAGTTGTGGTGAGATCGACGACCGTCTCGCCTTTGTCATCGACGATCTCGATGACATGGTCGACGACCGCCTTGCGCCGGGCCGTATATAACCCACGCGTCGCCTGTTCGTCAGTGTCGCCCCAGGGGCCATCGTGGGGCTTGTACCACCCCGCCCACTGGTTGATTTCGTTAATGAGAACGTCTGCATCCAAACGCATTCGCGTCGTCCACCTTCCCAGCCATGTCGCTGGTGGCAGTGTCCCCTACCGCGCTGAGTAGACGCTGAGTAGGTGACTCGCAGTGGCTATTTTTGTGGGATAAGCGCGGCTTGGGCGGTAAGCCATGGGTTCTTGAGACGGTCGGCGGCGTTGACGACCTGGCGCCTCCAACGGGCCGGGTCACCGGGGCAGTTGTGACTCAACATCGCCAGGCGAACCCGGGCGAGCCAATAGCTCGAGCCCGCCGCTTCCATAGCCGCGGCCGCGTCGGCCAGGTGGCGGTCGGCGCGTGGATCATCGAATGCCGCAGCCAGCAGACCAAGGGATCGATCGATCGGGCCAAAGAACAGCGGACCCGAGTGGGCCATCGTTCCGGCATGGACAACCAGGACCTCATACATCGGCTCGCACAGATCTGGCGGTGCAGTCTTTGCGAGCGCCTCGGCACTCGCAACCATCGAAGTGGACCAGGTCATGTCTCGGTGAAAGGAGCCAAAGTTGTTTGCGATGTCGGGCTCCAACACGCGCCACGCGTCAGCATCACCAAGGTCGCTGAGGCTGAAAGCCAAGAGTGCTCGGAACCGCGCTGCGCTGCTCTCATCAGTCTCTTGGTCGATGAGGGCCTTCATGAGCTCCGCGAGCACCGCAACGTTGCCGCGATACAACAGCACGCCCGCGGCTATCGCCCCATAGGTGGCGTCGGTGTCTGGTTCATCGATGGCCACGCCGATTGCCCGCGCCGCCTTCGCCTCCACCTCAGCGTCCTCCACCCGGTCGAGGGCGAGGAGCAGCGCCGCCTGATGCCAGCGATGCATCCAGTTAAGAAGTGGTTGATCGAGAGTTTCGCCGACTCGGCCCATCTCCTGGAGTTGCAGCTCAATGTCAGCGAATCGGCCGAGCTCGCCCAGCACTCGAACTCGCGTATCGTGCGCCCACCACCTGGCGTAGGGGTCGGTACCCGTAGCTGCAAGCTCAACGGCCTCTGCGGTTTCGCGTTGACGCAAACCAAGCGTGTCGGGCGTTTGGATCGCGGTATGACGAAGGCTCAAGACGCGACACAAAAGGTTCGGGTCACCGACAGCTCGGGCTATCTCCACGCTCTGTGCGCTCATTGCCTCGCGCTCTGCCAACGAGACGACGAACGTCGTCTCAACGGTCAACAACCCAAGGAGAAGCGCATGATCAGCACTGTCCTTTGCCACGGCATCGATCGCTCGCTGAATATGGTCGATCCGGGCGGGATCGAACCCGAAAGACTCACTATGGGATCCCAGGTGGTTTGACTTTGCGGCTTCGATAAGAAGGTCGTCGGCTCCAAGCTGGTAGGCGAGATCGCCAGCTTCGAGCAGCACCGCACGATGCTCTCGATCTCCCATTTGGCGCATCTCCCGCCCGAGACCAACACTGAGCGAGAGTCGACGGCGAGGCTCCGCAGAGTCGCTCGTCTCGAGGACCGCAAGATGGTCAAGCGCCAACTCGAACCACGAACGGGCCTCTTCGTACGCAAGCTGCGCACCTGCCTGCTTGCCGGCCTGCTCGGCGAACGTCACTATCTCGTCGGTTCGGGCCAGATTCGAAGCGGCCACCAGATGCTCACAGATTCGACCAGCGCTATCACGCTCCGACGGAAGGGAGAGCAGCGCATCGGCGACCTGTTCATGCAGCATCGACGCCAGGGTGCGGGGAAGTTCGGCGAGCACAGACTCGCGGACCAGGTCATGGGCGAAGCAGACGCGGCGGACGGCGTCAGGGCCCTCAATGAGCAGCTCCGACCGTAGGAGCGGCTCGATCGCCCCAAACACATCCTGGCGATTCCAACCCAGGGCTGGGCTGAGGACGCGTGGGTCGAATTCGACCCCGATGACAGCAGCAGCTCTCAAGACTTCGACGCGGTCTGCGGAGAGACCTTCGAGACGGGAGCGCACGACGCGCCGAATCGAGTTCGGCACCTGACAGGCATCCGGCTGCGCCGCGTTCGACGCGCCCCCGAGACTTCGAGCCAACTCGGCGATGAAGAACGCATTCCCGCCGCTCCGACGATGCACGGTCTCCACATAGAGCGGGTCGGGCTGCGTTCCCGGTGCGAGGCCACCATCGTTCAAGATGGCGGCGGTGTCCTCGAGGGTGAGACGCGGCAGCGCTTTCACCCTGCTTCTCGACGCGAAGGCAGAGTTGCCGATGAGCCGCCGAAGCGGATGGGCTGCGCCGAGCTCATTGTTGCGGAACGAGCCCAGCACCACGAACTCCCCTACGGCATGGGTTGCCACAAAGTCGAGCAGGTCGACCGCCGAAGTGCTTGACCACTGAAGATCATCGAGCACGACGAGCACAGGTCCGACCTCACCCAGGGCTCCCAGCGCCGAGGCAACGTCAGCGAAAACGTCGGCTCGGGTCGCTGGTGCCGGCGGGGAGACCCCACCTTCCTGGTCCGCAGCCTCCCCGGTTATCGCATGGAGGCTTCGGTGATACGGATCGATGCAGGCCGAGCGATACGCATCCGGGCAATGTTCAAGCAGGTGTTCGAGCACCCGCGACCACTCACTGTACGGCGCGGCCTCCGACGGATTCGCGCGTCCATACAGCACACACCACCCGTCTGCCTGAAGAGAACCCGCTATCTGCGCAAGCATCGTGGTCTTGCCGGCTCCCGGCTCGGCTCCAACCAGAATCGCACGAATATCCTGCTCGGCAACGGCCTGACCAAGCTCGTGCTGCAGCGTGGTGATCATGTCCTTACGGAGCCGGACCCGGTGGGGCAATTGCAGCTGCGGGGGGAGCGGCACTCTGGCATCACGCTCGTTCTGGTCAGGCGCATCGAGGGGGGAAGTGCCCGCAAGTTCGTGCGTCAGAATCTGGTGATGAAGTTCTTGCAGTTTGCGGCCCGGGAGCAGGCCCAGCTCATCGCGCAGATGGCACCGAATCTGTTCGTACGCTGCGAGCGCATCTCGCTGGCGCCCAAGGCGATACAACACTTGCATGAGCTTTGCCGCTGCGCTCTCCTGGAACGGATGCTCGGCCACATGGCTGGTAAGCCGGCCGCGGGCCTCATCGAAGAGTCCGAGGTCGATCTGAACATCTGCAAGTTGCTCGATTGCCTGCGTGCTCAGCTCATCGATGTGAACTTCGGCGACCAACACGAACGGCAGCGGACGCAGACCGGGGAAGGCAATACCGGTGAGCAGGTCGAGCGCCTCCACCAACGATACGCGAGCAAGCTCGGCTTCGTCGCGGCACCGGTGATCGGCCGCCGCGGTGATCAAGGCCTTGGCGCGGCCGATGTCGACATCTGCGGGCGAAGCATCGAGCCGGTAGCCAAGCGGAACGGTTTGCAGCAGCGATGCGTGTTCGCCATGGGCCCGGCGGATATCGGCTATGAACCGCTGAACGGAGTTCTTCGCGGTCTTCGGTTGCTCAGCTCCCCACAGCTCTTCGCAAATAACGCTGAGCGAGACGGTCTGGCCAGCCCGGGTAAGCAGGAGGGCCAGGATCTCGCTTTGACGTTGACCTCTGAGGTCGGCCTTGCGCGCATCGACAAGAACTGCCACCTCGCCGATAACCCGCCATCCGACCGTGGATGCCATGCCCTTTGCGCCCGTGCAGCGCCCCCCGCAGAAAACCTACACCAATCTGCGCAAGAGGCACTGTGAGGTAGAACACTGTGAGATGACTGCTCAGGCACAGCGGCTCGCCGCGGCCGCTGCACCGTCGGGAAACGAAGCGAGCACCGCCTGGTGAGATCCAGGGCGTCAGGCCTGCTGATCGACGGCAGGCGGGGTGGGGTTTGCGCCGGCTCCCCACCGGGCCGCCTCGCTGTCATCATCGCCGGCCGGGACCGAAACCGTGCCCGGCGAGTCGGTGGTCATCAGGTCCGCCAGCATGTTGTGGAAGCGATGCAGCGGCTCTTCAAACCGGGGCGCCAGTGGTCCCGGGGTCACGCCGCCTCTGCTCAGGCCGCGTTGGCTTCGTTGCACGATGTCGATGTCTTCCGCGTTCACATCAATCCAGAACGTCCGGGTTGATTCGAACGCCTCATCGGTGGCATGCGCGCCGTTCTTGGGCAACAGGAAGGTGTAGGTCTCAAGGGTGCGGCCCGGAGCGATGGGCTGCAGGTGCATCACGAATACGTGATTGGGCAGAACGGACAAGAGCACATTGGGGAAGATGGTCACAAAGCGACCGCTGACCAAATCCGACTCGTCCAGCCCATCCGCGGTGGGCAGTGCCAGCCAGTCGTCGCGCTCATCACCGCTCACCGGGGTGGTCGTCTGGCCCAGGTACATGCCGGGACCCTGATACCGATAGTGGTCCTCCACCCGACTGACTTTGGACAGCTCCGGGTGGACCCACTGGAGGTGGTAGTACTCCGCAAAGTTCTCGGCGATGAGCTTCCAATTGGCGTCGATCACCACGGACTCGGTGAGCCGGGGCTGCCAATCCCGGAGCGAGTAACCACCCAGGCGGTCCGGCAGATCACCGAGCCACGTTTTGAGCGGTGCTGTTTTGTCGCTCAGACAGGCAAAGAGCAACACGCCCCAGGCCTGCACCCGAACGGGAAACAGGGAGTAGTCCGCTTTGTCGAAATCGTCGGTGCGAGGCACATCGTCAAACCGCGGGGTGGAGCGCAACGATCCGTCGAGTCCATAGCCCCAGCGGTGATAGGGGCAACGAAGGGTTGCGCCTATCTCACAGTCCTGCTCGTACAGCTCAGTGCCGCGATGACGACATGTATTGAGGAAACCGTGGACCTCTCCGTCGTCGTCCGCGGTGATGATGATCGAACGGCGGCCAAGTTGGCGCACCAGGACCCGGCCGGGCGACGGTTCGCCGGCCAGTCCAACGCAGACCCACCCCTGCTCAAAAACCCGCTGTTGCTCAGCGGCGAAGAAGTCCGGGTCGGCGTAGGCGGCCGGTGGAAGTCCGGTGGCTTCCTGCATGGGGGCGCGGGTGCCAGCCCACCACTGTTCGGTCTGCCACGGCGGCGTATACGCATTCGTGGCTTTCAACTGTTCCCCCGACGTCATGGGCAAAGTCTAAGAGGCCAACTTCACTGGAGCCACTGCTTGATCTCAGTTGAGCCACTGCTCGATCACTACGGCGACGCCGTCATCCATATTGCTCATGGCAATCTCATCGGCCTGGTCCGCAACGACGTTGTGCGCGTTCCCCATCGCCACGCTCCAACCGGCCCATTGCAGCATCGCAACGTCGTTGAGATTGTCTCCGAACGCCATCACCTGGGCTGGCGAGATGCCTCGCTCATCGCACAAGGTTTGCAGCGTTGTGGCCTTGTTCACGTCCACCGCGGTGGTTTCCACAAAATCGGCGCCGGACGCCGACGCCGTTGCACCCTGGGGCAACGAAGCAAGCACCGCCTTCTGGAGATCGAGCCGCCGCAGACCTCGGATGCACACGAACATTTTTACGACTTCCATGTCGGGGGTGAGCGGTCCGGGATCTTGGCCGAGTCGGATTTCATCAACGTGTGGACACACCTCCTCGAAGACGGCGTCGAAGCGAAAGCCACCGATGGTCTCCCATCCGAAGCCGGCGTCGTTGGTTGCCGCGCTGACCTGCTCGATCACCTGCGCCGCAATTGCACCGGTCATCGGGTGGGTGGAAATGACGCGTTCGGTTGGCCGATCGAACACCGCTCCGCCGTTGGAGCACACGATCTGAGTTATGGCGGAGTCAGCCAGTTTGGGATGGGCGGTCCGAAAACTGCGACCGGTGGCGGCCACCACGTCAATACCGGCGTCGACGGCCTGCTGCACCGCCGCGCGGGTGCGATCATTGATGGTGCTGGATCCATCCAACAGGGTGCCGTCAAGATCGGTGGCGATCATCCGAATGTCGGCGGGCGAAGGTCGTTTGGGCGCCGTCACTGCATCACAAACGAACCGTCGGGACCGGGCAAGGTGAAAGGGTTGTAGGCGACTTCCCACAGGTGCCCATCGGGGTCCGAAAAGTAGCCGGAGTAGCCGCCCCAGAAGACCTCTTCGGGGGCTTTGACCAGAGTGGCTCCGGCCGCAACAGCTTCGGCCATAACGGCATCGGTCTCCTCTTTGGTAGCTGTGTTGTAAGCGAAGCTGCAGCCCCGAAATTGCCCCAGACCGGCTTCACGGTCACCGGCAGACATGGCCATGTCTTCGGCCAACGCGTCCAGCCCGTACAAACCCAGCATCATGCCCGGCATCTGGATGAAGCACACGTTGGCTGACGGTTGCTCAATCTCGGTCCACCCCAGACCGTCCAGATAGAAGGCTTTGGCACGAGTCATATCATCCACCCCCAGAGTCACGATGGACAGCCGTGGTTGGATCATGCCGACACCGGAGCTGCGACGTCGGCCAGGTCGACCACGGCGTCGGTGATTTCATCCCACCGGGTGGCGGGGAGATCATGCCCCATATCGGGGAACATCAGCAGTCGGGAACCGGGGACGGCTCTGGCGGTGGCCATGCCACCACTGGGCTGGACCAACTTGTCCTGCAGACCATGGATGACCAGCGTGGGAGCCGTCAGGTGTTTGAGCGCCGGGGTGCGATCAGGACTGGCGGCAATGGCCGCCAACTGCCGGTCAGTTCCGCTGGGGTTGAAAGCTCGGTCCACGCTGGCCTGCGAGCGGACGCGGTGGGATTCTTTGTCCCACGATGACCCGGCGAAGAGCGTGAACTGGTCCACCGTGTACTGGGCGGCCTGATCGCGACTGGGGACGTCCATGCGGGCCAGCCTGGCCAGCACTTTGAGGTTGGCGCGGCCGGTCCGCATGTCGCCGGGGTGGGACATGATCGAGGTCAGACTCAGCACCCGGTGCGGACCGCTGATGGCAAGCGACTGACTGATCATGCCGCCCATCGACATCCCCATCACGTGGGTCTTCTCGATGCCCAGATGGTCCAGCAGACCAGCCGCGTCGGCAGCCATGTCGGTGATGGTGTAGGCGAAGTCGAGCGGCTTGCGGATCACTGCAGCTTTGACAAAAGCCCATCGGGGCGGTGGCGCCGCAGTGGTCTGAAAGCTGAGCCCGCTGTCCCGATTGTCAAACACCGTGACGGTGAAGTGCGCCGCAAGCTGATCAATCAGACCCGACGGCCAATCGGTCATCTGCCCGGCGAGGCCCATCACCACCAGCAGGTCCGGGCCCGAGCCCCGCTGCTCCCAGCACATGCGTCCGCTGTCCAGGTCTGCAAACTGCGCGGCCTGTCCAATCGGGTCGCCGATGTTGGCCCGGCCACTGGACCTCAGATCTGTCATGGTGCTCTCCCGTATAGAGAACGAAGCCTACGGGTGGTGACAGGCCACGGAGTGCTGCGGACGGAGGCTGGCGAGCGGTTTCGTGAGACACTGACCTCATGTTTGACATCCGTTTCCCGTCCACCTGTGGCCGGGCTGCCGGGATGGCAATTGCGGCTGGTGTTGCGCTGGTCCTGCTGGTGACCAGCTGCGGGAGCTCGAGCCCCGAAGCCGCCCCAACAGTTCCCACGACGAATCCCACCGAGATCCCGACAGCCGCCCCTGAAGCACCAACCGCAACTGCGGTCCCAACGCCGGAGCCCGCACCCACCGAAACACCTACGGCTCAGCCCACCACGTCACCGGAACCAACGGCGACCGCCAAACCGACCGCGGAACCGCTCTCGGTCGACGATCCGGTCGTTCAGAACAGCGAAGCCCTGCAACGCCTGGTTACGATTGTGAACTGGATCAATACCGACCCGCCGGACCAGTCGACCTACGAAGCCAGCTTCGCGCCCGAGTTTCTGCAACAGGTGAGTTGGGACCAATGGCTGGTGCTCGACCTGCAGCTCAGCCCCGCCGCACCGTGGACCATAAGCGAAGCCCGGGACACCGGCTTGTTTGCGGAGGCGCGCCTCATTGCCAGCGACGGCTCGCCGGCGACGGCGACCATCGCTTTGGATGACAACGGGCTCGTTGACCTGCTCCTGTTTGCCCCTGCAGCCGACATTGAGCAACCAGAGTCGCTGGAGGAGACGGTGGCCACGTTGGAAAACTTTGGAGACGTGACGTGGATGATTGCGGATCCGGCTGACTGCTCCACGAGTCTGGCCGGCGATGGGGAGGATGACCTTGTGCCTCTGGGGTCGGTCTTCAAGCTGTACGTCCTGGGCGCGATTGTGGACGCGGTCGAGGCCGGAACCGTGACGTGGGATCAGCCGGTGGTGATTCGGGACGAACTCGATTCATTGCCGTCCGGCACCACCCAGGACCTTCCCGCCGGCACCGAATTGACGGTGCGCCAATTGGCTGAGCGCATGATCTCCATCTCCGACAACACCGCCACCGACCACCTCATGGACCTGGTTGGCCGCAACGTGATCGAAGAGTCGTTGGACGACTGGGGCCACAGCAACCCTGACGCCACGCTGCCGTTCATGAACACCCGAGAGATGTTCATCCTGAAGCTGGCGCAGGATGAGAACCTGCAGGCCTGGCCCTCGGCATCGGTTGATGAGCGTCGCCAGATTCTGGCCGATCTCCAGAATGCCAGACTGCCTTCCCTTGGGGCTCCCGAAGTGGCCGCGTGGTTGGCGCCCATCAGCGTGGCCGACGTTGAGTGGTTTGCCACCCCCCGGGACATGTGCCGGGTCATCACCCAGCTCCGCTTCGACCCCGAAGCCGCCCGGGTGCTGGCTCTGGCGTCATTGAGCGACGGTGGCGATGAGGTCTACGCATGGGCCGGGTTCAAAGGGGGCTCGGAGCCCGGCGTGCTCGCCGTGGTGACGATGTTCGAAGTGCTCGAGAGCGACGTGCGGCGAGTGGTCGTTGTGTCGGTGATCAATGAAGACACGGCTTTCGGTCTCGAAGTAGCGGCGACCGCAGATTTCGTTCGGGTCTTCGCGGCTGACGTTGAGGGATGAGCATGCAGGCCGCTCGTCGGACCATGGCCCGCGTGCGCTACCGCCTGATCGACCAACGCCGGGAGCATCTGGCCACCACCGTTGAGGTCGACGGCCGTGTCTTCGAAGTGGCGGCCGGCGTCTTCAATCCGGTCGTCCATGTGTCGGGCGCCGCCTTTGCGCTGGCCCTCGGTGCCGAGTGGTTTCCCGCCGATGCCACTGTTGTTGACCTGGCATGTGGAACCGGAATCCTCGCCGTGTTTGCCGCTCCGTTCGCCGCCGAAGTGACCGCAACCGATATCAGTGCCACAGCAGTGGCCTGCGCGCGCGGCAACGTGAAGCGGCATGGTTTGGAGCACAAGATCGAGGTGAGGGAAGCAGACCTGCTCCGGGGGCTCGGTCGCTTTGATGTGATCCTCTGCAACCCGCCCTATGAGGTCACCGCTCCGACCAATACTCACGACCTCACGCTGGCCTCACCCGACTTCTTCGAGCGGCTGGGATCCACGGCCGGCAACCACCTCACCTCCGACGGAAAGATGCTGCTGGCCCTTCCGGCTGATCACGGCGAACCCCTGGAGATCCTTCGAGAGTCCGGCCTGCATTGTCAGATCTTCAAGGCGATTTCCACTCCTGTTGCTTACCTCAGTATTTGGCGGGTGACCGCCGCCTAGACAGCCCACGGCTGGTCTTGCCTTTGGTGGCGATGGCCACATCATTCAAGGCAACGAATCCGGCGTGCTCGGCGACGGAGGCGCACGTCAGCTCAAGGACTTTTAGCGGCTGATCAGCCATGCACGTAACCGTTGCGCGTGTTCGAGCCGGTCATCGGCACCGAGGTGGTGAAGGTCCCACAGCACCTGCGTTGGGTGCGCCAGCGAATCGAAACCGTCACCGCTGATGAACACCGACCTGTCGTTCGGAATCGTGACGGTGACGTTCGCGTCGGAGCGGCCTTGAGCTGCGACCAGATTCAGCGTCGAGAGATCGACGGGTCGATCGACATAGATGGTTGTACTGGTCGGTGTCATCCAGGGGGAAAGCTGGTCGGCGGCGACGTCGCCTGAGACTACGACCTTCACATGTGCGGGGACCTGGTCGAGTACTCGTTGCGCGATCGTGGGCGCAGGGTCGAGGCTGTAGTACCAGCTGGTCGAACCGCCGGGCCCCGAATAGCTGGCAAGGAACGCGTCGAGCAGGGCTTCGGTGTTCGCGCGCCAAACTGATCTGCTGATGCGTTCCAACAAGTCCAGCTCGGTGAGCTGACCGAGCACTTGCGAGACTCTCGGTTGGCTGGTGTCGAGGCACTGCGCCAGAGCAGACACACCGTTGACGGATCCGGTCTCGATAAGGGTTCGGATTATCGCCGTCGACGCCGCGCCCGAGGGCAGATAGCGGCGGGTGGCGGTCACTGGTTTGTTCGCGGCACGAACCTTCAGCCGAAGGCCGGGCGCGCGGATGTCCATGTTCCCGGCCGTATCGATCCAGGACCAGTCGGCGTTGGTGATCTGTTCGCCCGTCGCTTCCGAGAAGTACGGGGCGACCAGAGTGGGAACCATCGGAGCCGCCGGCCGTGAACCACCGGTCAAAGCGCGGTTGAGTTCATTGGGGTAGGGGGCCCGCTGCTTGAATGCGAGCGCAAGGAGCGCGGTTACACCGTCAACGTTGATCTCAACAATCGCGTCGAACGCTGCGTCCAACGTCAGTTCGGCAGAGGGAGCACCCATGGCGACGGTCAGTTCGTGCGATCGAAGGATTCCTTCCACGTCCATAAGCATGATTCATAGTATAAGCACAGTGCTTATACTTGGCAAAGTGGTTATGAATGCAAAGTGGTTATGAATTTGGTATTGATTCCAGGCGCCCTCTCACCCAACAGTTCAAGGCCGATCACGTCCTCTTAGCTGAACAGGTCGTCCATTCGGCGGTGAAGTTCGGCCTTGGAGATCTCTTCCACCACGGTGGTCAGGAACCAGTTGTGCCCAAAGGGGTCACGAACCTTGCCCTGTCGCGCGCCGTCGAAACTGTCGGCCATTGGACGAACGACCTCAGCCCCGGCCGCCACCGCCCGATCGAATGCGGCATCGGCGTCGGGCAGATACACCAGCAACTGGGTGGTGCTCGAACCAACGTTGTTGGGGGTGTCCACCAACTCTTCGGGCATGCCACCGTCGGCCAACATGATGGTCCCGTCACCAATCCGCATCTCGCAATGGCCAATCAACCCGCCCGGCATCTCCAACGGGCCCACCACAACGGTGGCTCCGAAGGCTTCCTTGTAAAACCGGATGGCGTTGCGGGCATCATTGACCGCCAGGTAGGGGGCCAGTGGCGAGCTCCACTTGGGGTGACGAATGCTCTTCTCCGTCATGGGGTCCCGTCAATCGGTAGTGTTCCGAGCACGCGCTGGGTGTAGTCGTTCACAAATCGCCCGTCGGGATCACACTCACGTCTCACGACCTGGAAGGCCTCCCACTGCGGGTAGCGGGGCGCCAGGTCAGCCGCGGTGAGGAAATGCATCTTGCCCCAATGCGGACGGCCCTCATGATCGTTCATGATGGCCTGCACGGCTTCGAAGTACGGCCGGTACTCCCGACCTTTGGCCACGTGAACCGCCACATACCCTGAGTCCCGCCCCGACGCTGTGGACAGCGCAATGTCATCCGCACCGGCGACCCGGGCCTCCACTGGAAACATGATCTTCCACTCGTTCTCGGCGATGGCCGCTTCGATCTTGCGCAGTACAACCGGCACGTCGGCCACCGGGATGCTCCACTCCATTTCCACAAACTTGTTCCACCGCGGTGACGCAAAGATCCGATCCGATCGGTCGATGTAGTCGGTGGAAGACGCGGCGCGGCCAATCATGTCATTGATCTTCGGAATGAGCTGCGGTCGTCGCCGACCGAGTTGGATGATGGCGCCAAACGCCAGGTTCTCGAACACGATCTTGTCTCGGACGTGCGCCAGCTTCGACGGCGGCCGCGCCGCCTCCTGGGTTCGGCGGTTGCGTTTGGTCATCGCCATTTGGGTTCCGGGAATCCAGAAGAACTCAAAGTGATCGTGCGCAATGGCCTCATCGAGCCAGCCGCTCAGCACCTGGTCGATGGGCTGCGGACCTTCGACGGCGTGGAGGTTGAAAGCAGGCTCAACCTGCAGCGTCACTTCAGTGATGATCCCCAGAGCACCCAGACCAACTCGAGCACACGAGAAGATCTCTGCGTTCTGATCCGGAGAACAGCGCAGCACATCACCGCCACCGGTCACGATCTCCAACGCCAGAACCTGGGCTGCGATCCCACCAAAGTTGAGGCCGGTGCCGTGGGTGCCGGTACTGATGGCGCCGGCCAGAGTCTGATAGGCAATGTCGCCAAGGTTGGTCATCGCCAGCCCGACATTGGCCAACTGGTCATTCAAACGACTGAGCGTGATGCCGGCGCCGACCGAGACCTGATGATGCTGACGGTCGACCGCCAGCATCTGATCAAGTCGTCCAAGATCAACAATCACGTCCTCGGTCAGCGCGATGGCAGTGAAACTGTGACCGGAGCCCACGGCCTTCACGCGGTGTCCGTCCTCGGCCGCTCGTTTCACGATTGTCGCCACTTCGGCAGTACTGGTGGGCCGTTGCATCTGGCGGGCGATGACCGATTGGTTCCCGGCCCAGTTGCTCCACTGGACTGACCGTTCTTCGGCCGCTGTACCGGCCCGTCTCGTGGAGAAGTCGGGGGGGCTGAATCCGCTCATTGGATGCTCCAACCACGAAGGTCAACAGGCCAGATCTCATGGGTCTGGTCCGGTCGTTCCACAATCATCTCGTCGTGTTTCGCCACTGTTGGGTCAACGTGAGCGGGGCGCAACCGAATGCGGTCCCCGACCGACCACCGGTCAGGCTCGTGCGGGGCCAGGGTGATGTGTTCGTCCGAGCAAAACCACACGTCACCGTGGTTCCAGGATGGATTGCCGTGATCCATGCCAAACGCTTTCAGTCCGGCGTCGGCCACCAGCCAGCCGGTTCCGTTGGCGGGCGCCGCGGTGACCGAGATGATGGTTGACTCGACCTCCAGTGCTGGAACGAACGGGTGACCGAGTTGGCCATAGTCGGTGTCCATCAACGTGTAGGAACCGGCCTGCACTTCGGTTGCGATGCCAAGTTCCGCATGGATGTCGTATGTGCCCGTGCCGCCGGCGGAGATGACGTCGCCGCCAATCGCAGCGGCGGCTGCGGCCAGGATTTCCATGGAAGCTTGGACCTTGTCCCGGCGATCGCCCGCTGGTTCCACCATCATCAGGTGGCCTTCGTAACCCATCACCCCCCGCACGGTCATGCCCGAGTCCCGGGCGAGATCGGCCACCTGCGGCGCACGCTCCGGCGATGCACCGCAACGCGGGAGTCCAACGTTCACGTCCACCAGCACCTCAGCAATTCCGGCGGCCGCGGCCGCTTCCACGGTGGTTGGCGAATCGACGGCGAAGGTGACCCTCGCATGGTGCTCGGCCGCCAGCGTGGCCACTGCGCTCAACGCATCCACGTTCACGGTTTCGTTGGCCAGGAGAAGATCGTGTCCCAAACCGGCCCGAATCATCCCGGCCATCTCGGCAAGAGTCGCACAAGTGAACGATTGGTGGCCGGCGGCCGCCAGCTGTTTCGCCAAGGCGGTGGACTTGAACGCCTTGACGTGGGGGCGGAGCTTGGCCCCGGGCAGTGCCCGGCTCATCGCCGTAACGTTGGCGGCGAATGCGAGCTCGTTGACAATCAAGGCGGGCGTTGCCCACTCCCCACGCATCATGGGCAGACTCTACGCCAGCTACTGTGCGGCCATGGCTCGACCAGAAGCACTTTCGGATCAGAACATCGCTGCGGCCCTTGCCGACCTGCCCGACTGGAGCCGAGACGGCGACCACCTGCGGCGCTCATTTCACTTCGCAAACTTTGCGGACGCCTTTGGCTTTATGGCCACGATTGCGATCGTCGCCGAAAAGATGGATCACCATCCGGAATGGTCCAACGTCTACAACCGGGTCGAGGTTGGACTCACGACCCACGATGCAGACGGCATCACCGAACTGGACTTTCGATTGGCGACCGCGATGAACGCGGCCGCCAAATCGAAGGTATAGCTGTGGTGGGTCGAGAAGGTTAGAGGTGGGCGCGCAGCCGGGTGGATACTTCGGCGGTTGAGCCGAGCCGATCCCGCCACGTGGATTCCGCATCGATGTCATCGGAGTACTGCTTGCGTCGAGCTTTGACCCGGTTGCTCCCTGGGCCGTCCTCTTCTTCGCTGCCGAACTGGGACGAGATCCCGTGGCGCAGCATTTCCAGTGCCTCAGAGCGCAGCTGCGAAATCCGAGACTCGGTCACCCCGAGGAACCGGGCGAGGTCCGCAGATGTGAGCTCTTGGAGGAAGTAGCCAACGATGACGAGCCGGTGCCGTTCGGGCAACAGCTTCACCGCGTCGCGCAGGTAGGCAATCAGCTCCTTGCCCTCCAACTCCTCCGCCGGTTCCAGGCGGGACTTGTCCGGCAGCACGTCCAGCAGGTTCAGATCTTCCCCGCCGCCATCGTCGAGCACCTGTTCAAGCGCCACGACAACCGATCGGTAGACGCTGTTTCGAAGCGTGTGGAGTTCTTCGACCGGAACACCGAGCGCATCCGCAGTTTCCTGTTTGGACGGCGGGCGACCGAGATCGCTGGACAGTTGTTGCTCGGTGGCTTCGAGCCGGCGCGAGAGAAGCCGGACCGAACGGGGCGCCCAGTCCGCGGCTCGAACCGAGTCAAGAATGGCGCCGCGAATGCGGCGAGCGGCGAAGTGCACAAATGGCACTCCTCGGACCGGGTCATATCGGCGGGCCGCTTCCACCAGACCCAGCGAACCGGCACGGGCCAGTTCGTCACGGTCAACGTGGCGGGGAAATTGGACAGCGACCTGAAATACGACATGGCGCACGACGTGAACGTGATCTTCGATCAGTTTGTTCATCTCCAGCTGCGTGAGAATCGCATCTGGGCTTGCAGTCCCGGATTGTTCATCCTGCCCTTGGACTGTCACTACCTGACTACTGCTCATCCTTGTTGGAGCCTCCGTGCTTTCCGTTGGTTTCTGCGTGCGCCACCTCTGCTGGTTTCGGAGTCATGACGAGCCAGCTTGAGAGGAATCTCGCCGTCTGGGTGAGACTCCCCAGTACTTACGCCATGGGTCGGTACCTAAATGGACCAAAGGGCCCAGGCGAATACGCCCAGCCAACTCGAATGAAAGGACGAACCGGCGTTGGGTCAGAAGTCGTCGAAGGCCGAGACGCCTTCAAAAACCTCAATTTGCAGCCCGTACGCCATCGCCCGCCGGAGAAATGGGCGACGATTCACCCCGTCCGCCAACCCGCTGCAACCGGAGGATCCACCAAAGTCCATGAGAGTCGACGAGGCGGCGGCGGCCACCATCGACGCGGCGGCCGCCGGGCGGGCAGCGGCCCCCAGCACCCGGACATGGTGCTCCTGACCAATCAGGCCCCGAACCTCCACCCGAATTGCGCCGACGCCACCTTCGGCATGAGGCGGGGTCAACATGGGCAGACGGCTGGTCAGCCGGTCGCGTCGCGTTGCGGCCATCCGAGCGGTCACCCGCTCGACTGTGGGGAACGCCGGCACCAGAAGGTCCGCGTCCGGCAGCTCCGCGCGGTAACAATCAGCACCTTCAACCGGCGCGGGAAACCACACCAGCTCCCGACCCGACCCGCCCGGTCGACGAAGCCACCCATCGGGCCGGTAGTCCAAACCAGCACGCTTGAGCGATCGATGATGTTGATGGGCGCATGCCGGACCGCCGGTGCCGTGCTTGGCGACGTGAATCTCGGTGGGCCGGTCGAAGTGCTGCGCAGCGGATGCGGCCAGCACGCAACTGAGACCGGGCGCAAACCCGGCACCCATGAGGACTGAACGACCCTGATCCCGCGCCATGTTGTGCAGGAGCCGAAGCTGGCGGATGTCTTCGAGACTGTCCGAGGTGGAGATGACGTTGGCCCCCACCTCCAGAAAGCGGCGCGCCACATTTGCGTGGCTGCCGGCGGGTAGGGCGACAATCGCCACATCGATGTCGTCGCCGGAAATTGCCGGCTCCCAGAGCGCGGGAGTGGTGGGGCCGCGCCGGGCACTGGGCAGGAGCCGACCAGATTCCACCGACGACGGACCCTGGTGCCACGAGACCGGATACGGCGACGGGTCCGCGAGCGTGGGGTCGGCACTCCCGGTGGGGTTGTACACGCGAAGAGACGTGATCCGATCATGCAGGTGCTCGGGTATGCGCCGGCCGACCGCGCCAAACCCAACAATGGCCAATCGCATCAGCGAAGTTCTGCTTCGATGACCTCTCGCCATCCGCCGGCCTGTGGAGGAACACCGCCACCGCCGCGAGTCCGCAGAATGGCCGCAATCGCTCCCGCCACACTCACCGCCGTGGCCGCCAACCGCACCATCCGAATCATGCTGACAGGGTAGTGGGCGCACGTCGGTCAGCTCGGGTGAAAACCACCCGTGTTCAAAACCACCCCTGGTGAAAACCAAAGGTGCGGACCACCATGGTGGTCCGCACAGTCGGTGGGGCTAGCAAGAGTCGAACTTGCGACCTCACCCTTATCAGGGGTGCGCTCTAACCAACTGAGCTATAGCCCCCCAGTTGCGAATCCCGATGCTATCGACTCCGGCGGATAGTCCGTCCGGAGTTGTTGCATTTTCAGTCAGCGGCGGCGGAGCGTTTTTGCGTCAGCAAAAAGGCGGTGAGCTGACGAGCCCCCAGGCGAAGTCAGCGACGGCGGCGCCGTGGGGGGCGGAAGCGGGCGGACTCTTCTTCGATGACGGTGAGACGGATGCCGCCCATCAGATCGCTGATCAGATTGAAGAGCACGCACAGCAACACGTTGAAGGCGGTACCTGCAATCGCCAGGACCAGGCCCGCCACGGTGTACACCCGAAAGATGACGGTGCCATCCACCCCGAAGTCTTCGGCTGCGCCGAGCGATTTCACGAACTCGGTTACCGTGTCGATGGTGCCGGCGCGCAGCGCAACGCTCCAGAGGAGCACGCCGGCCAGCACCAGGATGACCCAGAGGCAGAGGTAAAAGAGCAGGCTGACTTTGAATACCGACCACGGCTCGATGTGACGAATGATGCGTCGAACTTTGCGAGCTTGAAGACGAGTCCGTCGTCGAACTTCCCGGGACGAAAGATCATCGGTCGAGATGACCCGACCTTGCGGAACCATCATCGGCGGGGGCGCTTGCATGGGTCCCACGGGCGCCGGGTAGTTGGGGGCCGAGGGGACGGCGATCACCTGGCCATCAGCAAACACGCTGTTGGACTGGCCCAGACGGGCCTCGTCAAAGGCAACGTGATCGTCGGATTGGCCGGTCGATGGCGACACAAAGTCAAGCGCTTCACTGAACGCGCTCGACGGTCCTCCGCCGTCAGCTGAGGTTGAGGTGTCGCCTTTAGCCACAGGAGGAGTGTACGGGAAGACCGTGTTCCAACACCTTCGCCCTACTCACGGTTGCACAATGACGCCAACGTGGGCCAGGTGCCCGGCCCCCAGGATCTGGCGTATGGCCTCCGGTCGATACTCGGCGCGATTGGCTCCTCGGCCAACAGTGGTTCGAGATGAAGGAGGCGCGGGTGACATGTCGTGACGGTAACGCAGCCGGGGGCGGTCCTACGGGGGGGGTTTCGCCGCTGCGCCGCAATGCCAACTGGACAGCGGATGTGCGATGGCCCTACTACCCACACCAGACGAAGTGAATGGGGTCGGTGACCGGTAGCGGTTGGCAGATACCAACCTGGTCCATGACGGACAGGAGCGCGGGAACGTCTGCGGTTGCGATGTCGATGGCTTCGCCCAGTTCATGACGGGAGGTGCCGGGGAACGCAACCGGATAGCGATTGTTGGCGCGATTGTCCCACAAGGCCTGTTGCTCAGCCAGCGACCGTCGGCCGGAGACAATCGTGAGCTGGCGACCAAGAAGCTGTTCCGCGCGCGCCACGGCGGAGCGCATGGCGGGCGCCAGACCGGTGGCATCGATTTGGCTTTGCGCAGCTGCTGACCGCTGCAGTCCCGCACCTTGGAAGGCCGGAAAGTCGAGGTTCACGGTCACCTGCACCCGGTCGCCGTCTTCCACCCGAGCGATCGTGGCGCTTCGGGCACCATTGGCAACCGCGATGTCCTCGCCCAGCTGAATAGCGCTCACCGGATCCGGGGCCGCAGCGGCTGCGAGCGCGGCGGCATCGGCCGCCGTTTGCGCCCGGGCAAGATCGGCGGCGCGATTGCCAACCCCGATCAACAGGATCATGGTGATCACAATGACACCGATAATCACCACCGAAAGCAGGGTCGTCTGGCCGCGATCGTCGACGAAACGGCGGAAAATTCGAAACATGGGGTCTCCCATCTGAGGCTCACCGGTGGACGGGAGCACGGGGTGGTGGTGGGAGAAGTTGGCGGGGCCCAAAGCCGAACGACCCCAGCGTCGTTGACGTTTTGCTCCCTTGTCAACGTTTTCACCGCCCTGCCATCCAACGCAACCACGAGTATTCGCGCGCTCATGGATGCACTACCCTTTGGCTTCGCCGAGGTGGGAACCTCGGCGTAATAGTCAGTTCGGGAGGGAACAGATGGCGATTGCCGAAGCACCAGCGGTGGGCACAGGAACAACAACTGTGGCTTCTCTGGCGCAACAGCGGGCGCAAAGAGAACCGAAGACGGTCTCAATGCGCGAGAAAGACTTCGGGATCTGGAAGGAGCACACCTGGGAGCAGACTTGGGATTTGGTACTCGACGCCGCCCATGGGCTTCTGAGCCTTGGCATCGACGTGGGCGACCGGGTCTCCATTCACTCCGAAGATCGACCGGAGTGGATCATCATGGATCTGGCCATCGTGGCCGTCCGCGGGATCACTGTGGGCTTTTATCCCACCAACCCGGCCGCCGAGGTCAAGTACCTCCTGGATGATTCCGGCGCTTCGGTTCACCTGGCCGAGGATCAGGAGCAGTACGACAAGCTGCTTGACCATGGTGAAGGTGCGTTCCCGGCGGTCACTCGCATCATCTATGTGGAACCGCGAGGGTTCAGCGACTTCAACGATGACCGCCTGCTCCACTGGGACGACTTCCTGGCATTGGGCCGCGAACACCGTGAAGCCAATCCCGGCCTCGTAGAACGGCGGATGGCCGAGGCCCAACCCGAAGACGTGATGACTCTGGTCTACACGTCGGGCACCACCGGGCCGCCCAAAGGCGCAATGCTCACCAACGCCAACTCGGCGTTCTGCATCGACAAGATTGTCAACGCCGAAGGCCGCATGCCGGGTAAGCCCCCGAACTCCAAGGACGAAATTCTCACCTACCTGCCGCTGTGTCACGTAGCCGAGCGAATCTTCTCCACCTGGTCAATGGTGGGTGCCGGTCCCACGCTCAACTTTGCCGAATCCATTGATGTGGTGGCGCAGAACCTGCGCGAAATTCAACCCACCATCTTCTTTGCGGTTCCCCGGATCTGGGAGAAGCTGCACGCCGGCGCCATGATCAGCGCCAACGACGCCACCCCGTTCAAGAAGACCCTGCTCAACTGGGGCCTCAAGCTGAGCAACACCATCGGTGAAGAGAAGGTTGAGAACGGCGGCGACCACACCACCAAGTCGAGAGCCCTTTCGTGGATCGCCACGCCGTTGGTCCTGCGGGCGCTCAAAGAGCGCATGGGTCTCAGCAAGGTTCGCTACGCCAGCTCCGGCGCCGCACCGATTGCTCCGGAGGTACTGCAGTTCTTCATTGGGTTGGGACTTCCGGTCTATGAGCTCTACGGCATGACCGAAAACTCCGCCGTCGCCACCGCCAACTTTGTGGGTCGCATGAAGTTGGGCACCGTGGGCGAGCCCTACCCGGGCACCGAGCTTCGGCTCGACGAAGGCACCAACGAGATTCAGACCCGTCATGACGGCAACTTCCTGGGCTACTGGAACAAGCCGGAAAAGACCCAGGAGACCTATACCGAAGATGGCTGGTTGAAGACCGGCGACGTTGGCGAATGGGTGGACGGCACCCACATTCGCATCGTCGACCGCATCAAGCACATCATCATCACCGCCGGCGGCAAGAACATTTCGCCGTCGGAGATTGAGAACAGCCTCAAAGCCTCGCCATACATCAACGAGGCCATGGTGATCGGCGATCGACGCAAGTATCTCACCGCCCTCATTGGCATTGAGCTGGACACCGTGGGCAACTGGGCGCTCAATCAGGATCTGCCCTATACCACCTACCGGGACCTCAGCGAGAAGCCGGAAGTGCGCGAGCTTGTTGAAAGCGTGGTCGCCGCGACCAATGAGAAGTTCGCCCGGGTGGAGAACATTCGCAAGTTTGAGCTGCTGCCAAAGGAGCTGGACCACGAAGACGGCGAGCTCACTGCGACCCAGAAGCTCAAGCGCAACGCCATGGAAGACCTGTTCGGCGATCTCATCGAGTCGATGTACTGATGGGCCACCTCATGCTCCCAGATCTGATGGTGGTTGCTCAAGTGAGCGCCGGGACCACCCTCATCCAAACTCTGACGAAGGCCCTGGCTCTTGGCGCGGTCTACGTGATGATGGGTCTGGGCTTCGTCATCATTTTCAAAGCCACCCAGGTGCTCAATTTCGCGGCCGGTGGTTTGTCCATGGCCGGCGCCATGTTCATGTCCATCCTGGTGGCTGACCGTGGTCTGCCGTTCCTGCCCTTCGACAACCCGCTGGCCTTCAGCGATGATCCGTCGGTTCCGGCCTGGTTCCTGAACCTTGCCTTTGCGCTGATCCTGGCCGCCATTCTTGGACTCGTCATTGAGCGCCTGGCGATTCGGCCGATGATCGGACAGCCGTTGTTTGCCATGGCGGTGATCACGCTGGGCGTGGAAATCGCGCTGGGTCCATTCAACCGAGACGCCACGGCCTTGGAAGGGCGACGGCTCGAAGTCCCCTGGGGGGCCGAAGCCTGGTCTCTGGGTGAAGCCCAGATTCCCAAGTCCTACGTGGCCGCCATCATCTTTGCGCTGGTTGCGGGCGCCATTGTGTTTGTCTTCTACCAATCGCGATTCGGGGTGGCCATGCGAGCGGTTGCCTTCGACCAGGAAGCGGCCATGGCCCAGGGCATCAACGTGGCCCGAGTCTTTGCCATCGCCTGGGCGTTGGGCATTGCGTTGTCCGCATTGGCCGGCATCGCCTACGGCATGGCGCCGTTCCCACCCGGCGGTTCCGTCAGCCAGGAGATCCACCCCATTCTTGCTTTCCGGGTGCTCCCGGTGATCGTGCTGGGGGGCTTGGACTCGGTGAAAGGGGTGCTCTACGGAGGATTCCTCATCGCCCTGGCCGAGGTCTTCTCTGGTCAGTACTTCGCCCGCTGGACCGACGTTCTCGGTCCGGGCTACTCCACGGTCGTTCCCTACATCGTGATGCTCATTGTGTTGGTCATTCGTCCGTTCGGCTTGTTCGGAACACCGGAAATCAGGAGGGTCTGAATCAATGCGCGGTCGACCATTACTTCGCACGTCCTATGAGCAGGACGCTGCCATGTTGCCCACCTCGTTTCAGCGGGGGGCGATGGGACTTTTCGTCCTGGCGCTGGTGCTTGCCACGCTGAAGATTCCACCCTTCTCATCCATCCCCGCCTTCTTTCTGGGAAGTACCTGGATCAATCCCATGACCAACATGATGGCGTTGGGGATTGCCGCCATTGGCTTCACCATCCTGGTGGGGTACACGGGCCAGGTGTCCATTGGCCACGCCTTCTTCATGGGCGTCGGTGCGTACACCGCCGTTACCCTGGGGAGTCAGGACGGCGACGGATTTCAAGCCTGCGTGCCGTTCCACGAGCAGCTTGGGCTGCTTGAAGAGGCTGGCCAGTGCGGCATGGGTCTTCCCATGTGGATCTGGTTACCGGCGTCGGGGATCATGGCTGCGCTCGTTGGCGTTCTGGTGTCACCGGCCGCGGTGAAAGTCCGCGGCCTGTACCTGGCGCTGGCCACCATTGGTTTGGTCTTCATTGGCCTGCACCTGGGACGCATGCTGCCCGAATACGCTGGCGACTTCGAGTCCGGACGCCGTTGGCCGGAGCTGCAATTCCGTCTGTGGAAGGAAGAGACGCCGCTGGTCGACATGGCCGAGGACGGCAAGTGGTTTGGGTTTCTCCAGCTGAGCGAAGAACAGAAGCAGTTGTTCTTCATGATGGCCCTGGTAGTGATCTTTGCGATCCTGGCCAAGAACCTGATTCGCAGCCGGACCGGCCGGGCGCTGCAGGCCATCCGTGACCGTGATATCGCCGCCGAAGTCATGGGCGTACCGGAGTTCAAGTACAAGCTGATTGGCTTCGCCATCAGCTCGTTCTATGCCGGCATTGGCGGCGCACTGTGGGCGTCGTTCAATGGCCGGGTATCGCCGGTCAACTTCTCACTGTTGTTGTCGGTCGACTTCATCGCCATCCTGCTGATTGGCGGGGCCGGCAGTCTGCTCGGGACGGCCCTGGGAACCGTCTTTGTTGAGTTGACTCCGGAAGTGGTCAAGCGCGGAACCGAGTGGCTCGGCGAGCAGATCAACGGCAACGGCCCCATGTCCTGGATTGCCAATGTGCTGCTGACCGAAGGGTCCGGCGACTTCGGTCCCATCTCCCTTTCGCCCGCCTCCCCCGGCTGGCCCATGAGCGTGTTCCTGTGGAACTTTGTGATCTTCGGTTTGCTGATCGTGATCTTTATGATCTTTGAGCCGCAAGGCTTGTACGGCATCTGGCTGCGCTTCCGCAACTACTGGAAGCGCTGGCCGTTCAGCTACTGACCGCTCAACCCAATCCGAGAATTACTCAAAAAGATGTCGGGTCGAACTCACCTTCGACCCGCAAACCAATAATGGAGGGAATCCAATGAGACAGTTAACAAAGCTGCTCGTCGCATTCGCCGTACTCGCCCTGTTTGCCACCGCGTGTGGCAGCGACGGCGGTGGCGGTGACAGTGGCGACGTGGCGACCGACTTCGGCGTGGACGCCGAAAACAAGATCATTCGTGTAGGCCTGAACGCCGACCTTTCCGGTCCGTTCGCCTCACTGGTGTCTGAAATCGTCGCCGCCCAGGAGGTGTACTGGGAAGTGTTCAACGAGGAAGGCGGATATCAGGGCTGGACCGTTGAGACCGTTGTCCTCGACTCCGGCTACCAAACCGACGTCGGTCTCCAGAACTACCGGACGCTGGCCGCCGAAGATGGCGTGCTGATGATCACCGAGAACACCGGCTCGCCAATCACCAACGCCATCCGTGAAGAAGCGGCTGACGACGACATGGTGGTCATTCCGCTGAGCTGGGCATCCATCTGGCCCGATCCCGAATTGGGTTCTGCCATTCTCGAAAAGGGAACCACCTACTGCGCCGAGTCCATGAACGGTGTTGAGTGGCTGGCCGACTATGCAAGGGAACAGGGTCTTGAGCCCAGCCTTGCCATTGTTGGTCGTCCGGGTGAGTACGGCGAAGACGGGTCGGCGGGCGCCAAGATTGCGGCCGAAGAACTGGGCATTCCCATTGTGTACGACGGCACCGGCGCCACCTCTGGTGATGACCGTTCCAACGTGATCTCCGGCGTTGTTGGTTCTGGCGCCACCATCGTGTGGACCACCCTGACCCCGGGTGAGCTGCTGGACATCTTTGGCAACTCGGTCTCCCAGGGCTTCACCGGCTACTGGTCAGGCAACAGCCCGTCGTTCAACTACCTGGTTCACCTGCAGAGCGACTTTGCTGCCGACTTTGATCAGTACTACTTCCAGTCCGGCTACTACGCCCCATGGGGTGCGCCGGGTGAAGGCAACGACATCATCCAGGAAGAGATGCGGGCCCGTCGTCCGGACCTCAACATCTCCGACGTGTACGCGTCGGGCTGGATCGAAGGTCTCATGGCCGAAGCACTCTTCACCGAGGGCATCGACCAGGGTGACCTGACCCGAGCCAAGATGATTGAGATTGCCAACTCCGGTTTGGAAGTTGACTTCCTCGGTCTCGGCGAAGATCAGGCATGGCCACCGGACTACAACGACGCCATCGTGCGGTCAAGCTGGATCTATGACGTTGACGTCAGTCAGTTCAACGTGATCAGCGCGGGCGAGTCGACTGCGGACAATCTCGGGTCGAGCGGCCTGATTCCCGTTGGCGGCAGCGAGTTCACCGGAGACCTGCTGAAGGACTATCAGTTCGATGGTCCTTGCATTGAAGGCTCCTAGTCAACTGACTACCTGGACCAACGGGTCCCGGTAGTTCGCTTGTTCCGTTGGGTCGGGGCCGCCGATGCTGCTTGTCAGCGTCAGCGGTCCCGGCCCGCAACCCATTCGCACTCGCAGGAGAAGGCTGTGCTTGAAGTAGCAAATCTCGAAGTGGTCTACAACGATGTGATCCTGGTCCTTCGCGGCCTGTCGATCGAGGTCCCTGACGGCCAGATCGTTGCCCTGCTCGGCTCCAACGGCGCCGGTAAGACCACCACCTCCCGGGCCATCACCGGGATCCTCGGCGTTCATGAAGGCAAGGTCACCAAAGGTTCCATCACCTGGAACGGCAACGACATCACCCAGACCAAACCGGCCAAAATCGTCGCCGGCGGCATCGCTCAGGTCATGGAAGGCCGCCGCATCTTTGCCGAGATGACCGTGGACGAGAACCTGGCCACCGGGGCCTACACCAATCGCAGCAATGAGAAGATGAACTACGGCCGGATCATGGAGATGTTCCCAGTCCTCAAAGATCGCCACGACAGCATCGCCGGTTACCTGTCCGGCGGCGAGCAGCAGATGCTCGCCATTGGCCGGGCCCTGATGGCCGAGCCCAAGCTGTTGATCCTGGATGAGCCGTCACTGGGACTGGCCCCCAAGTTGGTTGAGCAGGTTCGCGACGTGATCGTGGACGTCAACAAGGGCGGCACCAGCGTGCTGCTCATCGAGCAGAACGCCTACATGGCACTGTCGGTCGCCAACTACGGCTACATCATGGAAACCGGCAAGGTCGTGATGGACGGCGACGGCGAGAAGCTGCTCGGTGATGATGATGTCCAGGAGTTCTATCTGGGCCTGAGCAGTGACGATGATGGAGAACGCAAGTCATTCAAAGACGTGAAGCACTACCGGCGCCGCAAGCGCTGGGCCTCGTAGGAACTTCAAGAGACGAGAGAAGACCATGACTGATCCGAACGTACTGCTCGACCTGGACCACATCACGCTCCGCTTTGGTGGGGTGACCGCCATTGACGATGTCTCGTTCAAAGTTCACGACAAGGAACTGTTTGCGGTCATCGGCCCCAACGGTGCCGGCAAGACCTCCATCTTCAACACGATCTCGCAGGTGTATCGACCCCAGGAGGGCGATATCACCTGGAAGGGCTCCTCGATCATGGGCCAGCGGCCCGACAAGATCGCCGAAATGGGCATCGCTCGTACGTTCCAGAACATTGAGCTCTTCCCGCAAATGACGGTGATCGACAACCTGCTGCTCGGTCGTCACATTCGGATGGAGAAGTCGTGGCTGGCCGGAATGATATGGCTTGGTTCGGCCAAGCGGGAAGAGATGGCGCACCGGCGCGCGGTGGAGGACATCATCGATTTCCTGGAGATTGAGAGTTGGCGGAAACATCCGGTGGCGCTGCTCCCCTACGGCATCCAGAAGCGCGTTGAGCTGGGTAGAGCGCTCGCCATGGATCCCGAACTCCTGCTGCTGGATGAGCCGGTGGCCGGGATGAACCTGGAAGAAACCGAAGACATGGCTCGTTTCATTCTGGACATCCAGCGGGAGCTTGGCTTGTCGATGATCCTGGTGGAGCACGACATGGCGCTGGTCATGGATATTGCCGATCGAGTGGCCGTGCTGAACTTCGGGGTGAAGATTGCCGAAGGCACCCCGGCCGAGGTCCAGAACGATCCCGCGGTGATCGAGGCCTACCTGGGCAGCGAGTTTGCCGAGACCACCGCCGCCTCAAAAGGCCAATAGCGACACCGCCGCCACCGGCATGCCGCCGGGTAAACGTACAGTGTTGCGGTGCGCCGCCTTCTGTTTGTTCTTGCCGCCCTTTGTCTGTTGGCGGCTGCGTGTGGTGGAGATACCAAACCAACGTTGGACGAAGATGTCACGCTCACCGAGAGCGGCGAGGTCGTGTCGGTCGACGAAGCCGCAGTTCAGGCCGCAGCCACCGCGGAACGAGCGGCCGCCATTGACCTGACCGGACCCGCCACCGTGGAGTTGGCCGACGAGGCCACCACCACATTGGATTCGGGCATGACGGTGAGCGCCGGGGTAACCGACGATGAGATCCGTATTGGCACCATCGCCCCCGACCCCGATGATGTGACGGCGGTCTCCATCCACGGCGCCACGTTGGCGGTACTGGAGTCAATCAATGACAACGGTGGCATTGGTGGCCGAGAACTCAAGATCGTCGAGATGGACAACGATGGCGATCTGAGCGCCATGGCCGGTGACGGCGATAACGGCGTTGCGCTCGTGGCTGGCTCGGGCTCCACCGATCAGACCCAGGCCGCCATCGCGGCGTTCGCCGGGGTGCCGGTGGCCGTGGTCACCGCGGCCGCCTGGTCCGGGTTCTCCGATCCCGCCATCGCACCGGCGGTCAATTCGGTCCGAAGCAGCCACTGCGTGGAAGGCATGAACGGGGTGGAGGTGCTGCTCAATGATCGGCAGCGTGGGTCCATTGCCATTGTGACCAGCGATTCTCTGGACGCCCGGGACAGTGCCGCGGGGGCCGTGATGTCGGCCGAGTGGCTGGGCATCGAGATCGCGTTTGACGGCGTCGGCGCCATTGCTGCTGATGGTTCCAATGCGGCAACCATCAGTGAGCAGATTGTCGCCGCCGGTCCCGACATGGTCTGGATTGCCGCAGCGCCCGCCACGACCGCCGCCATCATCTCCGCTGCGGACGGCGCGGGCCTTCGAAGTGACTGGGGGGCGCCGTCGTGGAGCTGGAACCCGGAGTCGATGATGGTTGACGGTGCGGAGAGGCCGTTTGACCGACGCTTCACCCTGATGAGTCCGGCGCCGGTGATCAGTACCGGCACCGCAACCACCCAGGCCGGCGCCGCCGCCCTGGCGCTGCTTCGCGATGCCAACCCCGACCTGCCGCTCACCGCGGAGACCCTGCTGGGTTGGGTCATTGGATCAACGGTCCAGCAGGCGCTGGAAGCTGCCACTGCGGCCGGTGACCTGAGTCGCAACTCGATTGCCGACCAGTTGCGAGCCGGTGAGCTGGTCTTTGGCGATGTGACCCCGCGCATCAGCTGGAAGATCGTGAACGGGGTGCCCACCTTCAGCCGCAGCAGTTACGTGGTGGACGTGGTTGCGGCTCAAATCGGAGACGCCACCACCATCTCGGCCGAGCAGCCGACACTGGGACTCAAGGCGATCAAAGGGCCGTTCAACTCTCAGCTCAGCAATACGTGGGAATTTGCCACCTGCAGCCAACGGGGCTGAGAGGGCGTCGCCACCGTGTCGGCGATGCAGACCATCTGCGTCAGGACCGCCGATCCCCAACCCCTACGGTGACCGGGTGTCAGATGCGGCGGTAGCAGCCCGGGCAGAGGTCGCCCACCCCTATCGATGGACGATGTTTGGCGGCATGGTCGGTGTCTACTTCTCCTTCGGCACCATGGTGCTTTCCATCCCGCCAATGGTTGACGAGGTCATTGCTGATCTGGGCATGAGTCGCGGCGTCATGGGTCTGATCCTGGCCGCCTGGACAACGCTGTACATCGTCACCGCCCCGCTGGCCGGTCGCTTTGTTGATCGACTGGGCTTGCAACGGTCCATTGCCCTGGGGGGTCTGAGTCTGGCACTGTCGGCGCTGGCCCGAGCCGCCGCGCAGGGCACCGTTACCTTGTGGTTCGCCGTGGCGATCATGGGGGTTGGCGGACCGCTGGTATCGGCGGCGGCCCCCAAGCTGTGCGCCGAGTGGTTTGCCGATGAGGCCGAACGCCGCCGGGCGGTTTCGTTGTACAACCTGGGTCCGGGAACCGGATCGATCGTCACGTTGTATGCCACCAACTCGGTGCTGCTTCCGGTGCTGGGTTCGTGGCGGGCGGTGCTGGTTGCTCACGGGGTGTTGGCGCTGGTCCTCACCGGCCTCTGGTGGGTTCTGGCCCAGCGGGCACCGGAGTTGCCGGCGACCGACAATCCGCTGGTCACCGCATCCACGCTGAACACCTGGCGACTACTGCTGGGATCACCGGGGGTGCGATACGCGCTGGCGCTGGGGGCGCTGGGATTCTTCGTTGGTCACGGCATGAACAATTGGCTTCCCAAAGGCATGAGTTCATTGGCCGGCATCTCCATCACTGCGTCGTCCAACTGGGTGGCCACCGCCGGACTGATTGGCATGGCGTCGTTGTTCGTCGTTCCCAATCTGGCTACCCGCTTCGGCCGGCCCACCATGTTGACCGTGCTGTTCAGCTGGTCATCCATGTGCATTCTGTTGGTCGCCTTCGGGTCTGCTCCGCTGGTGATCAGCGGGGTTCTGCTGCTGGGGCTGCGGGCGACGATGGTGCCGCTGATGATCATGTCGTTGATGGATGCCGATGGCGTGACCAGTGACAACATGGGGGCGGCCAACGGCTTGTGGTTCTCGGCCGCTCAGGTGGGAGCGGTCATTGGCCCGCCGGTGATGGGGTGGATGTCCGAACAGGGCGGCGGCTTCCAGAGCGCGTTCGTACTTCCTGCGGTGGTGTGCGCGGTTGCCGCGGTGCTGATTCAGGTCTACGGACGGGTGAGCGCCAGAACGTCGTCAGGCACCGCATAGGTCGCCTTCGCGGACGACACGAGCTTGTCCGGTTTGCCGTCAATGTGCAGGGTGACGTCGGCGTAGGACAGGCGGCCGTATTTGCGCAGGTGCGCTTCGGCAATCAGGTCGCCCCCCACCGCGGGTCGCAGGAAGTTGATGGCCAGCTCGGACGTCACCGCCATGGGGGCAATTCCGGCTCGGGTGAACACGGCCACCCAGACAACCAGGTCCACCAGCATCATCTGGGTGGGTCCGGGGATGTAGCCGCCGGGGCGAGTTCGGTCACCGTCGTAGGTCCAACGGCAGCGGACATAGTCCTGCTCCATCACCTCGATGGTGACGCCGGCCACGTCCATGTCGAGGGTCTCGAAGTAGGCGCTCACCTCTTCCGCGCTGACCGCGGACGGGGCGCGGTCAGCAGACATGAAACATCTCCAGGTGAAGTTGGCCGTCGGTAGCGATGCCGGTGTTCACGAAGTCAATGTTGCTGACCATCTCAAAGTTGAGCGGTGCTTTGAGGGTCATAAGCGGTTGGAGTTTCGGTGGTTCCATGGTGCATTCTCGCGCGACCGGTGATTGCGGTGGGCGCTGATCACTAGAGTCGGGCCTCGTGTTGGATCATGTGACGTATTGGGCTCAGGGGACGCCAGACAATGTGGCGTTTGTGGACGAACGGACCGGCGATGAGCCGGGCGAAACTCGACGGTTGACCTGGCGCGAGCTCGAGGCCGAAGTGAACCGGTGGGCCCATGCCATTCTGGACGCCGGGATCGGGCCGGATCAGTTGGTGGGTTGGTGTGGATCCAACTGTCTGGAAGCGGTGGCGATAACTCATGCCTGCCGTCGAACCGGAACCATCGCGGTGCCAATCCCGTATCGACTGACCGCGGACGAAGCCCACTGGATCGCCGAGCACAGCGGCGTGTCCATGGTGTGGACCCAACCGGAGTTCGACCACCTGGTCCCGGCCCATATCCCCCGCTTCAACAAGTCCAGGAGCACCGCAGGCACGCCACCGGAGTTGGTGTCTGACGCCACCCGCACCCTGCTCTACACCTCCGGCACAACGGGCCGGCCCAAAGGCGCTCTGCGCTCCACCGGCGGTGCGCCCGGTCAGTTCGGCGCCATGTTGGAGATGATCTGGGGCTCAGAGAATCATCGGTTCACCGACGGTCAGCCGCACGTCTATCTGACCACCGGCCCGCTTTACCACTCGGGACCGTCGGCCTTTGGGCTCCGAGCTCATCTGCTGGGGGCCACCATCATCACCCAGCCCCGCTTTGACGCCGAGCGGTGGCTGGCCGCGGTGGAGCGGGAGGGAGTGACCACCACCTTCACCGCGCCCACCGCCATGCGGCGAGTCACCTCGCTGCCCGCGGAGGTTCGCGCCAAATACGACACGTCGTCAATGCGGGCGCTGATCGCCAACGCGGCACCCTGGACCATGGCGTTGAAGCGGGCGTACCTGGACCAGTTCCCACCCCAATCGTTGTGGGAGGTCTACGGATCAACCGAGTTGTCGGTGTCGGCGGTCATGGCGCCCGAAGACCATCTGCGCAAACCGGGCTCATGCGGTCAGCTGGCGCCGGGGGTGGAGATGGCGTTGTTCACCGAGGACGGCGAGCGCATCACCACGCCTCACACCGAAGGCGTGCTGTATGTGCGGTCCGCGGGAGTGTTTGAGACCTACTTCAAGAACGACGAGCAGTATCGGGCCAACCGGTTGGATGACTGGCAGACCGTCGGCGACATCGCGTATTTCGATGAAGACGAGTTCTGGTACATCTGCGATCGCCGCACCGATCTGATTGTGTCGGGCGGGGTGAACGTCTACCCGGCCGAAATCGAGAACGTACTGGATGATCACCATGCGCTGGCCGAAGTCGCCGTCTTCGGCGTGCCCGATGAGGAGTGGGGCCAGGCGGTGCATGCCGCGGTTCGGGTGAAGGCCGGCGCCCCGGTGCCCTCGGTCCAGGAGCTGCGGGAGTTTGGGCGAGACCGGCTGGCCGGGTACAAACTGCCGCGCGGCATGACGGTCTTTGAGGACTTCCCGCGAACCGGTTCGGGCAAGGTCCTGCGCCGGGAAATCCGAACCCAGGTGCTCGACGCCCTGACCTAAGGTTGGCGCCATGACGGCGGATGAGTCACCGAAGGTCCAGGCGTTTGATCGTTGGGACAGGACACCGCTGACCCGACGGGCGTTCATGGTGTCGTTGGTGAGCGTGGTTGCTGCGGCGTGCAACTTCGAAGACCCAACCGTTTCAGGCCCACCGCAAACACCGTCGACCACCTCAACACCCACCGCGCTTCCGCCAACGCCCACCACTCCCCCCTTGGCCACCGCCGAGACCACGCTTCCCCCAACGCTGGCTCCGGAGCCTCCGCAGGTTCCGCCGGAACCCACGCCAACGCCGCAGCTGGGGGTGTCCACCCAACAGTTCGCCACCACGCCGTTCACTCTGGGCGTCGCATCGGGCGACCCGTTGGCCACCAGCGTCATCTTGTGGACCCGGTTCGCCCCCGACCCCCAAGCGGAGGTTCCCGAGACCGGCGCCAACGCGGGCATCTCGGGCGGCATGTTTGCCGACCCGATTTTCGTGAATTGGGAGATCGCCACTGACCAGGCCTTCACCAATGTGATCCAGAGCGGCGGCACCGATGCGCTCCCCCAGCACGGCCACTCGGTCCATGTGGATGCGCAGGATCTGGAGCCGGACACGTGGTACTGGTATCGGTTCCTGGGTGGCGGGTTTGCCAGCCCCATTGGCCGGACCCGAACCCTGCCCGCCGAAGACACCTCACCGGAGCAGCTGCGGTACGCGTTCTCTTCGTGTCAGCAGCGAGAGGTCGGGTACTACGCCGCACACCGGGCGCTGGCCGAAGCCGGCGATGACATCGACCTCTTCTTCTGGCTGGGTGACTACATCTATGAGTACGGGCCATCGGTGGGCGCGCCGTTGCCGGAGCGGGCGCACGGTTCACCGGAAGTGGAAACGCTGGGCGGGTATCGCAATCGGTATGCCCAGTACCGAAGCGACCAGCATCTGCAGCTCCATCACGCCACCCGCCCGTGGATTGTGACCTGGGATGATCACGAAGTGGACAACGATCACGCGGGCGACATCAGTGAGAACCGTGATGCGACAGATGCGTTCCGCGGCCGACGGGCTGCGGCCTATCAGGCATGGTGGGAGCACATGCCGGTGCGTCTGCCGGCGCCAATGGACCAGGATCTGGCCGTCAGTCCCTATCGCGTCCACCGATCAACGACGTGGGGCGACCTGGCCGAGTTCTGGGTGCTGGACGGCCGCCAGTATCGGGCCGACCAGCCGAGCGACGGCGAGTTCGTGGCGTTCCCCGGTGTCTTCGAAGACCCGTCGGTGCCGCTGCGGACGCTGGCGGCTCAGGCCAACGATCCCGGCCGCACCATGTTGGGCGAGGAGCAACAGCAGTGGTTGATTGATGGGGTTGGTTCGTCGGACGCGGTGTGGCAGGTGGTGCCGCAACAGACGTTGATGTGCGGCCTGCAGGTGAACCCGGTGGCGCCGGCCCCGATGGTCACCACCGACACCTGGGACGGTTACCACGGCAACCGAACCGAGCTCTTGACTGCGTTGTCCGAAACCAACCCCAACCTGATCGTGTTGAGTGGTGATTTCCACATGGCCACCGCCGCGGACCTGGAGATCGACCCGCATGAACCTTCGGGCTCCCCGGTGGTGGGGGCGGAGTTCATGTCGGGCGCCATCTCGTCCCGGTTCGGGCTGGAGGTTGCCCCTGACACGCTCAATCTGGGGCTCGTGTTCAACCCGCAGATCAAATACATCGACACCGCCAATGGTTACGTGGTGTGCGACGCCGGCCGGGACATGACGACGGCAACATTCTTCGCGGTGGAAGACACATTGGACCCGGAGTCGGCGGTGACCGCAGTCAGTTCCTGGCAGGTTGAGGCCGGCTCGCCGGGCGTCAGCGCCGCCGAAGGGTGACCGGAGTCAGTCAAACTCGCGCCACTCGTCGGCGTCGGTGAACGGGTTCCATCCGTTGGTGGACTCACCGTTGGCGTCGCCGTTCGAGTCGCCGTTCGAGTCGCCGTTCGAGTCGCCGTTCGATGATGGCGGCGATGGGCGTTCCGCCTCCGACGCCGCGACGACTGCCCGCTTCGGTGCGGTGGCAACGGGGGCCGGGATCGGCGCGGCCGGGGCCGCGGGTGCCGTTTGGGGCGCAGGGTCGGGGGCCAGCTCAACGGCGTCGGGGACCTTCGGCACGGGACCGGTCAGGATGCCTTCGCGAAAAGTGGACGGACCATCGGACCGAACCGCCGGATGGTTGCGGTCAACGGGGGCCGCGGGAACCGGACTGTCGTCAAACCAGCTGACGGTGTCACCGCTGGTTTTGAGTACTTCCATATCCAGCCGGAGTTGATCGCCTTCGAGCGCCAGCTTGGCTTCCATCCAGTGGGCGCGGCACCGCAGCTCATAGGTGACTTTGGCATCGCTTCGATCCGCGGTGTCGCCCACCACTTTCAGGTCGCCGCTGTAGACCTGACGACCGTCGACCAGGCGGGCGTTGTGGGTGGCGCGCTGGCCACACCAACAGCGGGCTTCCACCTGGATCTGGACGCTGGTGTCCGCCAGTTCAAGCAGCCGTTGGGAGGCGGGGAAGAGTTCGCCCTGGAAGCTGGTGAGCAGGCCGAAGGCAAAGACGTTCACGTCGAGTTCGTCCACGATGCGGGCCAACTGATCGATCTGCTTCGGCTCATAGAACTGGGCTTCGTCGCAGACCACCGCGTCCAGTCCAAAGAAGCGTTGTTGGGCCAGGGCGAGTTCCAACAGGTTGGTGCTGGCGGTCAGGACTTCGGCTTTCGCCGTGATCCCCAGGCGGCTGGAAACCTGGCCTCCCATGCGGTCCAACTGGGTGGTGAGGAGGACTTTGAGGTCCTGGGCACTCAGATTGTGATGGATCTGGAGGGCCTGGGTGCTCTTACCCGATCCCATCGTTCCGTAGAAGAACTTCAACTCAGCCACCGCCCAAACCTAATGGGGTCGCTGGGCTTGTGAAAGTCTGGTTCTGAGCTGCTGGCTGGTGAGCACTGTTGTGACCGGAAGCCT